>ERZ773022.7-NODE-7-length-229255-cov-12.845000_pt1 | contig 229255 bp, 212 predicted proteins | sample MGYA00580839_ERZ773022 | MGnify/ENA primary metagenome ERZ773022 (study PRJEB29015, sample SAMEA2738020) | human oral metagenome | biome: human oral; feature: human-associated habitat; material: dental | place: China | collected 2044 ...
CCCAGTGAAAGATGCGAACGTGCCCAGTGAAAGATGCGAACGTGCCCAGTGAAAGATGCGAACGTGCCCAGTGAAAGTTTGGATTTCGTATTTTATCAGGATAAGAAGTAGGTTTATAGCGTATTAGGAAGCTAAGCCAGAAACTTCACTCTAATAGCTTGCATCTCTCACTTTCTCTTCTCTTTCGGTGAATCTCATAATTTCTTTCTCAAAATGCAACTCAACCTCCCCTACCGCTCAGTTTCTGTTTTTTCTGATGCAGACATCGGTTGCACCTTTTTTATCCGTCTCAGGATCGTAGTAGTCTTCTCTATGGAGCATCAAAACCGCATCGGCATCTTGCTCAATCGCTCCTGATTCTCTTAGGTCGGAAAGTTGTGGCTTCTTGTCTACTCTCTGCTCTACCGCACGAGAAAGCTGAGAAAGCGCGATAATCGGCACTTCAAGCTCCCTTGCAAGCTCTTTTAGTCCTCTTGAGATCTCGGAAATCTCTTGAACTCTATTCCCAACAAAGACCGTTCCATGCATCAGTTGGAGGTAATCAATGATCACAATATCCAGTCAGCCTTTTTCTATTTTTAATTTTCTGAGTTTAGATTTGAGTTCTGGAACGGTCAAAGCCCCCTTATCATCAATATAAATCTGAGCTTCTCCAAGGACCTCCATTGCCTCTCCCATTCTCGCAAAGTCCTCATTATCTAGGTCACCTTTGGTGATTTTATACATCGGAACGCTAGAAACCTCCGACATAATCCTATCAACGATAGATTCTGAGCTCATTTCCAGCGAAATCATCACGGCAGATTTTTTCTGTTTGAGGGCAATATCGGTCAACACATTGAGGGCAAAAGAAGTCTTACCCATAGACGGTCTTGCTGCAAGAATGATCAGTTCTCAAGGCTTAAATCCTGTCAGCATCCCATCAATCCCCTTATACCCCGACATCACCTTCTTTTCGTTGAATTTCTCAGGATTATCCACGATTTCCATATACTCCTCTATTCTCCCCTTCAGAATATCTCCAATAGAAATAATGCTGTCTCCGACTTGGTTTTGCGTAAGGTCAAAGATTTTCTTTTCAATAGCATCAAAAATCTGAATCGTGTCTTTTTGTTCGTAGACTTCACCTGAGATTCCCTGACAGACTTTCAAAACCTGCCTCAGAAGTGACTTTTCTCTCACGATTTTGCTATATTCTCAGCAAGGCTGGGTAGAAAAAAGGAAGGTAGAAAGCTCGTAAAGATAGTCCGTTCCTCCGATCACATCCAGATTTCCATTTTTTGAAAGCTGATCAGAAACGGTAACGACATCTATCGTCTTTCTCGCAGTCCAGAGCTGCTGAATCGCCTCGTAAATGAATCCATGCTCCTTTTGATAGAAATCCTTGTATCCCAGTTTATCACTGTCATAAATCCACATCGTTTCATTATCTAGCAAAACTCAGCTGATTACGCCCTTTTCTGCTTCAATATTATGAGGAGGGAGATTGATATTTTCTATAGCCATGGATTGAGAAAGAGGAAAAGAATAAAAACACAGATTTTACCATTCATTACGAGTCATAGACAATCTAGTCTCAAACGAAGATGAAGAAATAAGCTATCTCCTTTGAACCTTCATTGCGAGTGGGAGACGAAGCAATCCAGTCTTACTGCCAATGGATCGCCACACTTAGTTCGCGATGACTGGTTTCCGCATTCCGTCATTGCGAGCGAAACGAAGTGGAGCGTGGCAATCCAGACGATAATCCAATCCATTTCCAGGACAGGATCTCCCTCGCAATAAGTCGGAATCGTGATGACAAAAATCCATACACGAAGATAATAAAAAATTCTGAACCAAATGCAAGAGAAAATTCAGTTCAGAATTGGGTTTTCTTTTAACTTTTTCACAAGTTTTTAACAAAAATTACTTCTCCAAAAAAGAAGCTTTCTTGAGCTTTTTCATTGCCCAATCGTAATGACTGGATGTTGCGGAAATACAGTAAGAACCAAGACTTGTCGTTCCTGTCCGAGAAAAATAAGCTTTTGTAAAGAGTTCCTGATCTGAAAAGTTATCTATGAGCTTCATTACCTCAGCATGACTCTTGTTTAGAAACTGTTTTGTGGTTTGAAGCGAAGTTGTTTGATGCTTTTTTCGCAATGCTCTATTCATTTCTCCATATGTTTTCCAAGTATAAGGAGCGGGGAGAAATGAGGTCTTGACTCCTTTTTGGTTTTCTCCAATCCAATGAAGCAAGAGTTGATGCCATTCATAAAGATGGATAAGAACATCTCTCAGATTTTTATCTCTTTGCCAATGTGCTTCCTTCTGGCGAGCTAAAAACCCTTCATCAAAAGAAAAGTCTGACACTTGGGCTTGTTCTGAAAGAGAAGTTATCAGATTTTGAAGCTTCTGAAACTGCATTTCTGCGGCTTGAAGTAAGTCTGCTTTGTTTGTTGGTCTTGGCATTCTTTTCAAAAACATACAAGATAAAATGCTTAATTCCACAAATGCTTTGGGTAGATCCCCTCTAAAATTAATTCATCAATTTTGTTACTTGTTGCTGCTTTGTCTTCCTGATAGGTTACCCCAAACCATTTCGCTTGCGTTGGCAAAACAGGAACAGACTGTCCTTCTTCGTTAATCAGTCTTGTGATGACTTCCGGCATATAAAATTCAGTTTTTGGCTCGTTAAGATTCTTCTCTAAGAAATCAATAAAATACTTTTCGTAAAACTCAAGACTTGCTTTGGTAAATCCCATCATATTCATCGAGCAAAGATCTTGAGGATTGAGTTCATAGGTCCTTCCATCAGGGTTTTCAGCAAGGATTTTCCCTTCAGATTTAAAGATTTTTTTGGTTTCGTGAATGGCTTTGAGATTACCGTTATCGTCAAGTTCGCACATTCCCCTAGACACCGTTCCAAAGTCTGAAAGCACCTCTGAAAGTTGGTAGCCGATAATGCAATTTTGTTCATGAGTTTTCAAAAAGTTAGCCAAGACCTGATAACTCTCTCTTCCATAGAAATCATCAGCATTGATCACAGCAAAAGGTCCATCAATCAGCTCTTTGGCAGCGAGCACGGCATGTCCGGTTCCCCAAGGTTTTTCTCTCGTGGATGGGCAGATGAAGCCTGCTGGAAGTTCATGCATATCTTGGAAGGCATAGCTGACCTCTATTTCCTGTTCAATCCTTGAACCGATTCTGCTTTTAAATTCTGTTTCAAAATCTTTTCTGATTACAAAAACGACCTTTTCAAATCCAGCTTTTTTCGCATCAAAAACAGAGTATTCCATCAAGGCATGCTCTCCTGCTCCAAAGGTATCAAGCTGTTTCAAGCCTCCATAACGGCTTCCCATTCCTGCAGCGAGGATTACGAGGGTTAGTTTCATTACTTATTTTTTAAGGATAAAATGAATACAAGCACTATAAAAGCTACGATACCAAGACTAACGTTCAAAAACGCCCAATACCTAAAGAGAAAAGCTAGAAAAACTGATTAGATTTCCCTGGTAAACTCTCTGATTTTAGCTTTTGCTTTTTCGTTGTTTTGTTCGTATTCTAGGACATTAAAGTAATATTTCTTGGCATTATCCAAATCCCCAACTTGCTCATAGAGTTCTGCGATGGTCAAAAGGTATTTTGGATTCGTTGGTCTGAGTTTAATGACTTTTTCCATATAGGCGAGTGCTTCTGCATTTCTATCCGTATTATAATAGATTTCTACCATTGTGAGGTAGTATTTTGGATTATCATTCTTAAGGTTAATCGCCTTTTCTACCAATAGTTCAGAAGTCTGAATATCTCAGGTAACAAAATAGATTTCGGCAATTTGCCAAATCACTTTGTGGTCAGTAGGATCCTGTTCAGAGATTTTCTTGAGAAGCGGAAGTGCTTTTTTGTAATTTCCTAGCGTAAAATAGAGGTCTGCAAGCGGTTTCAGAACCTTAAGCGTCGAATCATCAATTGCTGTCGCTTCAATAAGTTTTTTTTCATATTGTTCGACTTTTCACTCGTTTTTTAAGAGTTCTGCCTCGAGGAGAAGCGTATCAAGCCTTTTTTTCTCCTTTTCTGAAGTCTGTCCCTTAAGTTCTCCTTCTTGATTTCCAACTGGAGAAGACTGGCTTTCTCCCGACTCTGACGGAGCAACAAGATTTTCATTATCAAGTTTTTTGTCTTCGATCTCTTGTTCCTGGGCGTGAAATGGTCCGTATTCATTACTGGCGATAAGCTCGTCCTTCTGCTGTTTGAGTTCAGATTTTATATGTTTAAGCTCTACATTTTCTTTGATGAGATCAGCCTTTTTATTGAGGAATCAGAAAAGTTTCTTCCCAATTCGGTAAAAAAGAACTCCCGTAGGAACTACAATAAGGGCAACAGTAAGCCCCATCCAGATATAAATGAGTATTTTAGATCACATCGCTATTAGAATAATGGAATAAAGGGTATTTCTTGATCACTACGAACACGATTCAGATTTTTCTTTTGTTTTTTTGATAAGTGAGAGCGGAACTCTCAAAACTCCTCATTCCTCCGTCTTTATCACCACCTCTCTGGTAATAATATTGTAGGAACTTACGATTCCATGCTGTTTTGAGTTTGGACATTGGATTTTTTCTCCTCTGTGAGGAAAGTCCTTCCCTTCTTGGGCATAGATTTCTAGCTCATAAAGCAGACTACACTTGAGTTTTCAGCATCTTCCCTTTAATCTTTCGGTGTCTCTCCCCTCAAGTCCTTGCATGGCGATGCTTTCCATCTCAACGCTAGGCAAAAGTCCTAGTCCCTGACAAGCGATTTCCATACCACAATCAGAACCTACGGCATAAGCCTTTGCATTAGGATCGAGTCTCATCATATCTCTCGCTCCCACCTGGAAAAGAAAGATATTTTTTCAGATTTCTTGCCTAAAGTCTCTGACAAAATCACTAAAAACGTATCTCTCCTCAGAATAAAAATAGAAATAAAGCTGATCCATAATAGGGTTATATCTGGAGGAGATTGGCTTGGATCAAGGGAAACTTTGTTTAAATTTTTTTTTGAAAAGCGGGAAAACCTTAAGAGCAAATTCCTGCTGTTTGATAAACTCCTCACATTCTTGAGAGGTCAGTTTTTTTACGAATTGTCCAGTTCTTTTTTCACTGATTTTTAGCGGATAGAGAATAACCATCCCAATGGATTCCTTTTCTGTTCCTTTTTCCTCTACGAGATAAGATATTTTGTCTCCATGCGTGAAGGTTTGATAACTCTCATCAGGAATATTGAGAATAGTGAAGTGTTTATTCATAAAGTAATCAAGCACTACGATAGTTTGCATAACAATGAGTAAGGGTAAAGTTTTTTTAAGATTGTCAAGTGCCTCTCTGAAAATATGATTTTTATAAGGAAATGCAAGACTAAGTAGAAAATCCTGTTTTCACGATAGAAAATAAGAATTATTTATAAGGCATTTCTTAATTTCCTAGCTAACTACTAGGGAAAAGCATTTTTAACTTTTGCAATCAGACTTCACTTACTTTTCTTTCCTTTCAGAGGATATAAACTGTGATGTCGCCTTCGTGGTGCTTAAGGATATTCATCAGGCTTTGAATTTTTTCCATATTCTCAGGTAAGGTCTCCAAAGTAAAGGTTTTTTCTTCTAGCTCTTCCTCTACTTGTTCATCTCCGTGTTCATCGAGCTGTTCATCAGCAAATACTCATGCCTCTTCCTCTATAAATTCTTCTCCTGGAAGCTGTTCTTCCTCGTGTTTTTGGGAATTTTCATTCGGTTCTTCGAGCTCCACTTGGCTTTTTTCTGCTTTTATTTTTTCTATTTCTTTATTTCTTTCATCTCCATATCTTTCTTTTTTAGCTCTTGCAACCGTCCATTCAGGATCGTATTTTCCTCATGCGAGCCTTATTAAGTTTTCATAATCTGTTTTTACTAACTTATCAAGATATATCCTTCAGTTTTTTTTGCTTCCATGCAAAATAATGAGATCAAACTTATGGAAATCTAGTGCATCTTTTGTGAAAAATTCCCAACTCGTCGAAATATCTTCAATCTTGATAAAAAAACCCTTCTTTTTTGCCCTTTGGACCTCCTTAATATACCCTACAATAATGAATTTAGGGAAATTCTCTTGAGCAAGCACTTGATTGAGGAAGGAAAACTTCTTGATATAGAGATAGAGCCCATCAAGCGGATTTCCCGAAACAAAGGCCTTCAAGACTTCCTGCTCCATCATCAGCCTTTCCATGAGATTTGAGGGTTTTACTTGTTTGAGCTGAATACTCGTATCAACTCCAAGTCCTCAAAACAGTCAAAAATCTGCATTTGGAATCGTTTTACTTCGATCGATAAGGGTTTGCGTATTCTCGAGCAATACATTCCTGTCTCCAAAGCTGTCCAAGGCTCCACACTTAATCAGTCCTTCCAAAGATTTCTTATTGATAATGGTCGCACATCTCTTAAGGAAGTCCTCCAAACTCTGGAAGCTTCAGTTTTTTTGCCTTTCTTGCTGAATTACCTCTCCTACGTCCTCTCCTATTCCCTTTACACTAAAAAAACCAAGTCTGATCGCATCTCCAATCGCTGCTACGTGGTTAAATGAGGCATTCACATCAGGAGAAAGAACTGAGATTCCTTTGTTTTGAATTTCTGAGATATAAAAACTCTGGGTATCAGTGTCTTCTTCTACAGAACGAATCAATGCCGCAGAAAATTCTACTGGGAAATGAGCCTTTAGATACGCTGTTTGGTAAGCGATCATTGCATAACAAACTGAATGGGATTTATTGAACGAATACGATGCCGCAGGTTCAATCATTTTTTCGTAAATATAGGTCGTTGTTTCCGGTTTATATGCCCTAAAGCTACCACCTCTGGTGATAAACTCTTTCTTTAATTTCTCAATTACTTCTTTTTTCTTTTTTCAGACTCCTCTTCTGAGCATATCGGCTTCTCCCAGTGAAAATCCAGCCATCGCTTGCACGAGAAACATAAGCTGCTCCTGATAAATAGCAATTCCATAGGTTGATCCCATAATCGGAGAGAGGTCTTCGATCAGCTTTTGATTTTCTTGTTCTGCTACTTCTGCACTATACTTTTTTGTCAGGTCTGCTCTAAGTTCTTCTGTCATGTATTCCACCGGCTCTCTCCCATTTTTTCTCTCAATATATCTCGGAATAAACTCCATAGGTCATGGACGATAAAGTGCATTCATAGCGACCAGATTATCAATTGAGTTTGGCTCCAGCTGGATCAAGAATTTTCTCATTCCCTGGGATTCAAACTGGAAAATTCACGTTGTATCTCCAAGTTTGAAAACACTATCGTAAGTAAAAGCATCTTGGATATTAGGCTGAAATGAGGTCGTTTGCAGGAAATGTTCAAAAATCTCCGGCAAAGGCTCGCCGGCTTTGTCATGTCTGGCTTTTATAATTTTGATACAAGTTTTGATGATAGAGAGATTTCTTAAACCGAGAAAATCCATCTTCAAGAGTCAGATTTGTTCTAATGTAGGTCCATCATACTGACTCACAACGGTATGATCTGTTTCTTTTGCAAATTGTGCAGGAGTATAGGTAGAAACAGCCTCTGGAGCGATGATAATTCCACAGGCATGAACCCCCAGCTGTCTCAAATTTCCCTCGAGATTAGATGCCAAGTCAAAGGCATATTTTACCTTTTCGTTTGTGGCGATATAATTGTGTATTTCCTCGTATTCTTCTGCATTTGAGATAATTTCTTTGAGTGAGCTTTTTTCTGGGATAATATTAGAAATCTGATTCGCCATCTCAAAAGGAACTCCAACCGCCCTTGCCGAGTCTTTGAATGCTGCTTTGGTTGCCATTTTCATAAAGGTTCCTATTGCACATACCTTTTCTTGACCATATTTTTCTGTACAATAGTCAATCACTCTTTGTCTTTGCGTATCTTCAAAATCAATATCAAAATCGGGCATAGAAATTCTCGCAGGATTGAGGAATCTTTCAAAGAGAAGATCAAAAGGAAGCGGATCAATATCGGTGATCTCAATCGCCCAAGCTAGCAAAGATCCAGCTCCAGAACCTCTTCCTGGACCTACGACAATCATCTGTTTTTTTGCCCATCTTACATAATCTGAGACGATCAAAAAGTAGGAATTAAATCCCATTTCCCTGATAACCTTGAGCTCGTATTCAAGTCTCTCAATATAATTTGCAAGCTTATATTTGGAATTTTCGAAAGGGATTATATCACCCTGTTCTTGGAGAATCTGCTTTTTAAACTCGGTATAGGTTTCATAGGTAAATTTTTTTAGATCTTCTGGTGAGGTCTCAGGAACTGATTTTTCCAAGACTCCCCTTCCTGTGGTTTTCACCAATTTTACTAGAACATCGGTATCTCGATTCAGTTTTAATCTAGTTTTTAGTCCTTTGTAAGCGTGATAACGAAGCTCAAACTCATGAATATCCATAGTCATTATGCAAGAAGGGTTGAGAAGGGTAAATTTTCTTCTTTTAGTGTAGGGTTTTGGTAACGAAAATCAACTTAAAAAAGAAAAAACTCCACACTATTTGTGGAGTAATTTCTCAGTTTTAAAGGCTTTTTTATGGATTTGTTGCTGAACCTGTAGTCTTCGCACCGACAGTTCCAATAAGCCAGAAGATAATACTTACCATGAACCATGCAAGAGCGATGAAGGCAAGTCCGATTGCTGCCTGTTTGAGAATCTTGAATCCAGCCTTGTATTTTCCATCATCTCCAGCTGCAGTCACCATCTGGAAACCTCCCCAAAGGAGAAGTACTAAGGTAATAAGCGCGAGGATTCCTAGTGTCCAGTTGATAAAGTTTTTGATAATCTGGATTAATCCTGCTTGTTGATCTTGTCCTGTTCCTGGAGCATTAATTCCTGTTGTTTTGTCTGGGTTGATTCCAAACTGATCATTAAGCACTTGCACATTCCCTTGGCTTAGACCGTTATTTTGAGCAAGAGCTATACCACTCGCTCCTCCAAAGAACGCTAGTCCCATCATCATAAATGCCAATAATTTTGTTTTCATCTTCTTGTGTAAAAGGATTAAAAGTAGGGTGCGTAAGTCTCTGCCCCTCTTGATACTTTAATTTTAACCAAATCGTTTCATTTTGCAAATTTTTTATGACTTTTTGGAGGGAAAAGTTGCTTATCTGAGAAAAGGAATGCGTAATCTCGTATTCTACCTTGAAAAAAAGGAGTGAATCCCTACACTTCATCCAGCTTTTTTATTTTTTAGGCGAGGGATGCAAAAGATTCTGAAAGGACTTTCTATTTATAAAATCTGATATGGAGGGATCGGAATCGCTCAGCTCCCTGATGGAAAAAAGGTTCTGATCAAAGGTGGAGCTCTGCCATGAAGCATCGTCGATGTTCGTATCGTAAAAGCAAAAAAAGACTATGTAGAAGCCCATCTTCTTGAGATTAAAAAGCAAGATCCCCAAATCCTTACAGGAACTCCCCTTTGCCAGCATTTTTTTTCTCCTTTTCTACAAGAGCAGAACTCTGATCTTCAGCCTTATGAAAAAGGATGTTGAGGCTGTAAGCGGCAAGTAATGAATTATGAGTCTCAACTTCAGCTCAAACACGATATTATCAAGGATGCCTTTTGAAAACTCTTAAAAAAACAAGAAATCTGATTTCCTCCTGTGATTGGCTCTCCACTTCAAAAGGGCTACAGAAACAAAATTGAGTTTAGCTTTGGGGTGTACAAGCAGCTGGATGACTCTTTTAGAAAAGCGAAGAAAAGCTGAAATTCTGAAGAATCATTGATTGCCCAAGGACTACAAAAGTATGCTATTGACGCGGACTTTAATCTAGGGTTTCACAAGCAAGGAGAGTTTAGTAAAATTGTGGATATTTCCTCTTGTGGGCTTATTAGCGAGAAAGCGAATCAGGTTTTTGCCTCTTTGAAAGCTCTTTGCAAAGACTCTGGATTGCCAGTTTATGATCAAAAAACTCATCAGTGATTTTTTCGTCATTTAGTGATCAGAGAGTGAATAAACACACACCAAATGCTCATCAACCTCTCTGTCGCCAATCAAAATCTTGCTGCCGAACAAGGAGAAATTCAGCTTTGGGAGCTTTTTTTAGAAAAATTAAAATCTGACGCTTTTCTTCAGGAACAGGTTTCTACCTTTGTTGTGAGTTATAACAATGGACTCGCTGATATTGTGCGTAATGCAGAAACCGAGATTGTTCCACTTTGGGGAGAAGGTGTGATTTATGAAATCTTGGATTTTTCTCAGTTTTCTAATTCTGAAGCCGAGAATCAAGAACGAACATCGTTAAAATTCAGGATTTCTCCCTCTTCGTTTTTTCAAACTAATACGCTTGGTGCTCAAAAACTCTTTTGAACTGGGCTCAAACTTTTGGGGACTACTGAGGGAAACATCTTGGACCTGTATTGTGGTGCGGGAAGTATTGGGCTCTCTTTCCTTAAAATGGGAATTGGAAAGGAACTTATTTGAGTTGAGATCGTAGAGGCAGCGATCGTTGATGCTGAATATAATGCTAAGATTAATGGTTTACAAGAGAAATCTTTTTTTGTAGCCTCTCCTGCCGAGAAAATGCTCACTAATTTTCCGGAGCTTAAGGAAAAAATTCAGAATGTTGGACTTGTGATTATAGATCCTCCTCGTGAAGGATTACATCCGAATGTCATCAAGTATTTGGCAGACCTAAAAAAACAATATGCATTTAAGTTGCTGTATATTTCTTGCAATCCAATCACCATGGCAAGAGATATTGAACTACTAGTTGACGAAGGTTTTACTTTCAAGCAGGTGCAGGGACTCGACATGTTCCCTCACACACATCACGTTGAATGTATTTCTGTATTGAGTTAACCTGAGCTTTTTCGCTCTCCTCCGAAGAGAAAAATATTTTTTGTTTTTTATTTAGCTATTTCTCTTTTATTTAATCTTTTTTGTACTCAGAGAGTAGCCCTTGTAATCTTACAACTTTAGCTATAAGCTTTATATAATTTCAGTTTCATTGATATCCAGTCAAGCCAGCTCTGTCAATTCCTTTAGGGAGAACCTTTGCTTTTTTGACTTAATTCTTCGATTTTTTCGTGAGACACAAAGGAGATAGCGTTCTGATTTATATAATTCTTCATATGCATTATTAATACAAATAACTTCTCAGTTTTCAGCTGTTGCGATATAGATTCTCTCCTTCCAATATCCACTGCTTGTTTTTACTTCAATAATATCTCCCATTCTCGGCTGATCTAATCCAAGTATGCAGAACTCATCAAAATAAAAAAAATCATACCCCTCAAAAATATATGAGTTGGTTTCTTGGTCTATACGATCTATAACAAATACTTTGTTTTGATTATTCTTAATAAATTCTACATATCGCTCATAAATCCCTCCGTATTTTTTAATTTCATTAATACTGTTTAGCTTAACTTTATCTCCTGGTCTAAACCTCATTATAATATTCTGTAAAAAATAAATCTGATTTTTTATTCTATTTTTTTATAACATATTTCCTATTAACGATAGTCTGCACTATCTCTGATTAAATAAATCTACAAAAGTAGAAATCTTATACAAGTTCTAAACCCTCAATCGTAGTTAATGAGGAACTTGATCTACAAAAGTAGAAATCTTACATATTTTCTAAACACTGAGGTAAATGGGGAATTTTTTCTCATCTACAAAAGTAGAAATCTTACATATTTTCTAAACTTGATATACCGACGAATACATAATAGAATCTACAAAAGTAGAAATCTTACATATTTTCTAAACTTGGCAACTCATATCAAAGTGAGCTATCTACAAAAGTAGAAATCTTATATAACTTCTAAACACCACCCCCAAAATTGCAGCTACTAAATCTACAAAAGTAGAAATCTTATATAACTTCTAAACTTGCTACTACATTCTATGCCTATTCAGATCTACAAAAGTAGAAATCTTATATAACTTCTAAACCTTATCCATATCTCCATTAGGGTGGAAATCTACAAAAGTAGAAATCTTATATAACTTCTAAACAAAAATAATAAAAAAATCGCCGTTAGAAATCTACAAAAGTAGAAATCTTATATAACTTCTAAACCATATTATTTTTTTGCCCGTCCAGACTCATCTACAAAAGTAGAAATCTTATATAACTTCTAAACAAGCACGAAGGGATTGACGATATGTATATCTACAAAAGTAGAAATCTTATATAACTTCTAAACCAAGAGTAATGGTAGATATTGGAGATTTGATCTACAAAAGTAGAAATCTTATATAACTTCTAAACTTACCGTGTCCTTGCACAGCATCAAATCTACAAAAGTAGAAATCTTATATAACTTCTAAACGTTTATGAATAAACTTGCTATGAGAGCAAATCTACAAAAGTAGAAATCTTATATAACTTCTAAACAGCAAAAGGAACTGCAGAGTTCAATGGATCTACAAAAGTAGAAATCTTATATAACTTCTAAACCAGTAGAAATTATTTTTACTTTTTCAGTATCTACAAAAGTAGAAATCTTATATAACTTCTAAACATCCATTACCTCCAGTATCGCATTATATCTACAAAAGTAGAAATCTTATATAACTTCTAAACCTATCGTTCAATCCATACGTAAACACATCTACAAAAGTAGAAATCTTATATAACTTCTAAACCAGCTATGAGTTCTTTTTCATTCATTTTATCTACAAAAGTAGAAATCTTATATAACTTCTAAACCTCAAAATAAGATGCTCCAAGATGCAGATATCTACAAAAGTAGAAATCTTATATAACTTCTAAACCCTCTAAGTAAAGCTAATCTTCTCGGAAATCTACAAAAGTAGAAATCTTATATAACTTCTAAACTCCACTTTTGGCTTAGATAAGCCATTTTAGAGCCATTGAGTTTTTTACCCAACAGCTCCAAATCCGCTTAAGACCATCTCCCAATTTTATGAAGACGGTAGGTTTACATCTTTTAGAATCTATATCATGATTTTTACTTTCTGAATAATCAGATTTCTATCTTTTTTACTTGTTAATGATCAAACTGCTACATAAAGACGAGCTCTTCCTCTTCATGCACGGCATATCCGTACCTGTGAATTTTCTTTTTACATCATTCACACACCTCAAATATAAGAATACTGTCAGTATTTTCAAATCTTTTTGCAAATTTTTTCTCAATTTCTAGCAAAACGATTGCCAAGATACGATCTGAATTTTTGAGCTCTCGGACAGAATATTGGAGTCTACGACCGTATTTTTCCAAAAATTTAGAAAACCTGAATCTGAGCTTGTTTGAGGAGATGTCGTAGGATACAATCAGCATTTTTTAATTTTATATATAAAATTGAATAACGAAAAGCGATATTTTTTATTTTTCTGTAAAGGTAAAAAGAGGGAATTCCCTACTCGGATCCATGCAATATCTATAATACTCTTTAACATAAGAGAAGACCTGTATTTTTTGTTCCAATAAAGCAGACAAAAAATTCTGAATATATTTCTTCTGTTTCTCCCATTCAATCGTATATTCTCCGTTTTTGAACCTAAAATCCTGCTCGTTGATTTGCCCTAGATTGTGCATTTTTCTGATCTTTTTGTCAATGATACATCTAAAAGGCTCGACCAGGTCGCAAGCAAGCGACTTTCTCTCATAAAAAAGCTTGTGATAAACGCCCTTATAGACATCAAATCCATAGAGACACAAGTTCGCCTCTATGAAGTTATAGAGAAAAGAATAGCCGATATCCATCAGGAAATTGATGATATCATTTCTCGTCCTTGGCATCCTTTTATACCGCTTCATCTCTTCAAAATAGGAAGCGAAAAAGAGCTTTGAAGCGCTTCATTCAAGCCCTCTGAGAGAATCATCGCTTTCTACCTCCTCTATCTTGGAGAGAAGTTCCTTGATACGGAGGATATTTTCCTTGAAGCTGTCAGATTTTTCTCTTATTTCTTGAAGCAAAGAAAGCTGATTTTGAACCTTATTTTTGACAATTTTCTTCCCGATTTCTAGCTCTGGAAGTTGAGTATATTGTTTCTCTCTGAGGAGATAATTTCCCTGCAAAGCATCACCTATCATGCATTTAGGCTTGAGATTATAACCAAGACAAAAAAGGCAAATCTGATACTTCGCCAAGCGATCAATCAGTTTTGAACTGATGGTATACTCCCCGATGATAAAAATACAGAAAATCTTGAAACACGAAATCTGATTTAGGATTTTGTCATTTTCTTTGATCAGAAGATTGTCGTTTCTCAGCATCAGGTCTTTGACTTGTTCCGAGGTGATAACTACGATTTGCTTTTCTAAAAAATCAGGAGCCGAAAGCATCTTGCTCATTTTAGAAATTAAAGACACTTAAGTATAGTCCTGATTTTTGATTTTGCAAGTTTTACGCCAAAGAATGATCACAAAGCTCAGCATAAATGCAGTTTTGACACTTATCCAGTTGAGGCTTGAAGTCGGAGTTTCTTGGATCAAAACGCTTATATTCCTCTAAAAAAGCTTCAAAAGTCTGAATTTCTTCCTCGTTTGGAAGAGGGATTTCATAAACTTTATTATCATCTAGGGAATAAAGCTTGAGCTTCTCCACTTCATAACCCATTTCTGTGAGGCAGAAGTATTGAGCATAGAGCTGATATTTCATGCCAAGATAAACCTCTGAAATATACGATTTCCTCTCAATGAGCGACTTTTTGGCAATATGGAAGCAATCTATCTTTCCAATCAAACCATACTTTTCTGAGAACACCGCAGTTCATTGGAGAATGTCTTTGGAAGTTGAATAATTTCCACTATCAATGAGGCTATGATTGAGCGTTCCGTTGATTTGCGGAGTATCTTGATAGAGCTGCTTTTCGTAGTTCTCGTAGAGGTTGTGAAAGTAGATGGAATATGGGCAGAAGATGAAGTCATTGAGTGAGGAGATGCGGATGTATTGGTCCATGGGATTTATTTAGATTGAGTAAATGTAATATTCCCTGAGATTTTTCATGATTATTCTGAGTCTTCTTTTTTTGGCAAGGATTCTAAATATTCCTTAGCTTTTTTGGCGATGTTGTAGGTAGCAAGATCGTCTCAATCCTGAAATACCATTCCTTGGTACTCTCCAACAATATTTTTACTTTTTTGAACTTCAAACGGCTCCTTTTTACATTCATCTCAAGCAGGATTTTGATTATTATGATGTAAGTGGTCATCTCCCTCTTCTTTTGATCTATTGAGTTTTTGACCACATTTTGGACAAATAAGGGATGTAGTATTTTCATCTACAAAGAATAAAATGCCATTATTTTTATTTTTAAATTTTTGAGGTCTTTCAGTAACTTTTATACGATAGCAAAACTGATAACTTTCACTTGTTTCTTTATTCAAACAAAATGACAGCTTATTCATTAAAGCTTCTGCAAAAATCGCATGACTCTCTACTCACATATGTTTCTGAAATGATTCAGTGTTGTCAACCCCGTAAGACAGCAAATTATTTTCTAGGGCAATAATATCAACTTCACCATTCATAACCCATTTGGATATTGTTCGGATTAAAGTAGAAACATATCATTTTTTCAGGTTATTAATTTGTTCTAATTGTAAACTAAAATTATTTTTAAATGCATAAAAAGGAGTATTATAAAGTTTATCAATATCTGCAAGACTCACTCAATCAAAAGATTTTTTTACTTCATTACAAAACGCGATCAATTTACTCTCATCATGCAATAACTCTTGTATTTGCTTAAGATAAGTATCTATTTTTTCTTTGATATTTTCTTGGTCTGGGAACTTTTGTATAAATCATTCTTCTTGTTTTATATATGAAAAATGAAATTCGTAATCTAAAATATGAAATATATTTATTTTATCAAATCCTATGGTATCTTCTCATAAAGAAATAACATCCAATCTTTTATTTTGAAAAAATTCTTCTATTCTTTTTGAATATTCTACTCCATTTTTCTTATTCTCAATTGATTTATTACTTCCTTTATTTTTATTTCTAATCCTATTTTCTTCATTTGACAAAGAAAAAACTTCTTTATGTCCAATAGCATATTGAATAAATTTTTTTACATTTGTTTTTGTTATATCACTTACTCATTCTTTATTCTTATCAACCGTATCAGCACTGATAATTTCCTTTATTTTGGAAATAGATTTTCTAGCAAAATGTTTAATAGCCTCCTCTACTTGTCTTTCCCTTTTTTGATCCTGAATCATTAAATGATATTTTGTAATATAGCTATCCAAGATTTTTTGATTTTCATAGGGGGTTGCTTTTTCGTCTATTTGAATATTTTCTTGTCTCTTAGTTGTTTTATCTTCTCAATCTTGAATCTCTTTAAAATTATCAAAACTTCATCACTCATTGGTTAGACTATATTTATTATCCTTCACTTGATAAATTTTATAAGTCAAGAAACTTGACTCTCAATGATCAAGTGCAAGAATTTTTAGCGATTTTCAAGACTTGATTGTTTCAGAAAGATTTTTTCTGACTCTATCATTGAACTCTTCTTCTGTTAAATGATTTGTTGCGTTTAAGTTGATAGAAAACTCTATACTATATCTATCTCTTTTGAATCTATTTTGGAATTTTTCTATGTTTTCTTTATTACTTAAATGTCTTAGTTGATTTTTTTCTTTTTTCCAGAAACTTTTATAATCATTATTCTCTGATGAATTGATTCATCTTATTTTAAAATCGGCACCAATCCTTGTATCTTGATTTCATTCTGCAATATCTTGAAAAAACTGTTCAAAATAGAGAGTATTTAAATCTTTCTTAAAACCATCGCTTTTTTCATTTTTTGCCTCTTCTATAATTCAACAATTTTTATCATTGATAAAATCCTGATGAAATGGCATATCCTTAGACTTTATTTGAAAAATTTCTAAGTCTCAAGCTTTAACTTGTTTTAAAATTTTTTCTAAATCTACATCTTTTTGAATTACTTTATATCATGAATCATTAAAGTAATTTTTTAAATCATCTAATGTATCTTGTGCAAAATCTGCTCATAAAAAGGATAAATCTTTCTCTACTGTTCCTATTTTGTATTTTTTATCTTTTATATTAATCAATAGTTCTAAAACTTCATCAAGATAATCTTTTTCGAGATTACTAATATTATACTCTTTTTCAACTTCTTCTATTTTACATATTTTTGAGCTAAAAGTATTAAGTTCTTTTCATTTAATGAAACTCTTATTTCATTTTTTATCTTTTTTTATAAGGCTTCAATTATTAAATCATTCCTCTTTTTTTAGAAATTCAAGAAAATTTCTAGTATCCTGTGAATATTTTTCCTGGTCTTGATTAAAAATATCATTTTTGATTTTATTTGATAAATTTCTTTTTTGTTCTTTTACTTGTTCTATTATCTTCTTTTTACTTTCTATTATCTTCTCCTCAACTTCTAAAATTCTTTTATTTAAGGTATTTACATTTTCTCAGTTTTTGCATGTTGCATCAGTATATAATGTTACATTACTATATTTCGATAAAAACATTTTTTTAAATCATCCCCAAGTCATACTATCTAAATATAATAACTTATCATCTCCTCTCTCTAAACCATCAATAAATTTTTGGAATTGTGAAAGATTATTCTCTCATCAGATTTTTTTCATTCCAACAAAATAATATTTTCATGACTGAATGAGAAAACTAAATTTCTCTGTTTGGAAATTATCAATTAAATGAATTTGATATCATAATAATTTTGAACGAGCTTTTGCTAATTGTCTTAACTCTTTATTGAGTTTTTTTATTTTAAGATCTATTTTATCATTTGTATATTTCTTTTTCCCATTTTTTAAGGATTCATATTTATTTACGAGTAAAATAAGGTGGTTAATTTGTCATATATTTTTTTCTGAACTATTTTTACAATTTGAAAATATATGAAATAAATATCTCACTGTCCCATCACTTTCATTTTGATTTCTACAATTTTCAAAATATCTATCACTAAGAATAGCATTAGCAATAGCATAAGCTTCTTTATTTAACCCCTCCAAAATTTGCTTATATTGACTCAGAGAAACCTCATAGCTATTTACAATCTCAGATATTTTCCATCTATTTACTGTAAAAGGATTAAGGGTATTAAGTTCAAAAAAGTTTCAAAAATTAGGATTATACCTATTTATTTGGGATAAGCGATTATATAATTCTGGATCTTGTTCTATAAAGTCATTATCCATAATCAATTTAGCAATAATTTTTATAGCATACCAAATCTCAGAATCTTTCACTTTATAAAAATTCTCTTCTGGGATATAATCACTATTTTTATCATAACCTGTTGGGATAAAAGCTGATAAGTCTTTTCAAGTTGCTGTTTTTAAATATATCTTATATTTTTGTTTTTTTTCACTTTTTTTTGTATCAAAAACAACTTTATTATAAATAACTGTACAAATCTGATTCTTTAAAATCTGGAAAGCATTTTTTATGATATCTTCAAATATATCCTTACTTAATAAATCCTGTAATAGCTTTGAGTCTTCTTTTTTTTGTATTTTTACAATTTGTCATTCATATCATACTAAAGTATTCAAAAAAGATATATCCTTTAGTACATTTTCTTCACATTTAAAAAAATCATCATAATTTTGTTTTAAAAGAGAAAATCTGACTGTCTTCCTCACTTCATACAAATTTTTAAAATTTTCTAGATTTACCATGATCATTCTTTTTAAAAGATAAAAAATGAATTTTAGATCTATGCTTATACCAATACTTTAGGTATAGACTAATAATCTGCTATAGCAGAAATTTCTTAAGAGAGAGCGTATCCCCTCTCTTAATCTAATTTATGCTATGACGAGTTAAATATATTTTTCCTGATCAAAAAGTCAAATAATTTTTTATATTAGTCTATTTTTATATTAGTCTGTGATATCTTTATCCCACTCAGCATCCCTAATCAATAAATCAGGTTTCTCTGGATTTTTTTTAATTCTTTCAAGCATCATCACTCCTTTTCTGGCGATATTATAGGCTCCATTTGCATCTCCAGAAGTCGGATATTCAAACGCACTTTCCTCAATAACCAGCCCCTTTTCATCGCAAGGAAGCTTGTTATATCGCTTGCGAGAATCAAATCTCTCTTGAGCATTTCCGATTGGAGAGAGGATAATATCCCTACCTTCATCATCAGTATTTCTGATCTGCATAATCAAGTCAAGAATTCGGAAAAATGAAGTCCAAAAAGTCTGAGGAAGTTCGCGATTTTTGAGCTGATCAAAGAGGGAATCAGATTTTTCTATTTGGTATTTGGAGAAAAGAGTATCAAGTTCTAAACTTGGATCATATTTGATTTGTGTTCGCTCTCGGTGATCACCTCTTTTTCCTCTTCGTCTCTCTACATTTGAATGGAGTTGCCAAGTTCCATCATCAAAGATATAGGCTTTTTGACCAGTATCTCGAGTCAGATTTTTAAAGCTTTTGAAAAACTGGGCTTTCATCTCTTCAGAAGAGCCTTTTTTGAAATAATGCTGTTTCCTCCAACCAGTAAGCGGATCCGTCACAGAAGTATAATTTGCACGGGTATAAAGCATGATTCCTCGCTGTTTTCACTTAATATCTCAGAAAGTATTGATCTGAGGGGCAAGCTGGTAGGCAGAAGTCACGCTTCATGGCTCTCCGACCGCGTTCTCCTTTTTTACGATAAAATTCAGCTTTTTGGCAAGGGCAAGCTCTAATTTTTGGTAAACAGATTGCTCAATCTTTTGACGACCTCTTTTGAAACCAGCGTTTAAGTCTTCAAAAACGATCACTGCATTATACTCCAAAACCAGCTCTACAAGCTTATTTACGACCTGTGAAATGTAGCCATTTTTGAGATCAGCAATTTTCTCAATCGTATCTCGGTTTTGACGAGCATGGAGTCTGTTTTCAGCTTTTTGAGAGAGTTTTGCTTCATAGTCGGTGCCATTAAGGAGATTGAGCGTCCCTTGTTTGACAATTTTCCCAGTTTTCACCGAAACAACAGAATAAAAAGCCAGATGTTTTTCTCAGCGATCCACCCCAATCACATGGAGATCATCAAAATGAGGGATAATCAGCTCTTGATTGAGTTTCTGATTGAACTTTGAAGGTGCAGAAGGGCTGACCTCATTATTTCCAAATCACAAGGTAATCGGCACATGAAAAAGAATTTTATCTTCCGTATATCTTTTGTGCTTGAAAACATCGTAATTATCTACGGTCAGCGTTTTCTTCTCCTTTTTCATGCTTCATGGTCTGAAGAAAATTTCTGCTTCTCCATTGAGTTTTACATTGGTTTGATTTTTAAAAAGCTGTTGCCAATAAAGCGTTTGCAAATCAGGAGTCTTTGACTTTCCTTCAAAATCTTTGGAAGAAATCTGAAAGAGAAAGAGGGATCATTCTTTTATTCCTTGTTTAATCAGTTCTTCATTGACTTTTCTCCAATTGAGCAAATACCCCTGTTGCTCAACTTCCCTATAAAACTGAGAAATATCTTGATAGTTTTCTGTCGCTTGAAACTGGAAATTGAAGACTTTCCAATCCTCATATTTTGGTAGTGCTGACTTGTAAAAATCGATCAAAGTATGGAGATCTGGGAGATTGAAGCTTTTTTCAGACTTTTTGAAACTTCCTTTGGTATACAGCTCTAAAACCTGATCAGAAGCTCCGTATTTTTTCTTGTCAGAACCAGGTATCAAGCACTTTGGAAGCATTTTATTGGCTCAGGGAAGGAGCTTATAGTCCATCTTTTCCATCGTTCTGAGATTCCCCTCGTAGAGAGCCGATTTTTCAAAAAATTTATTCTGATCTTTTTTCATAATTGCAAGATAAAATTTCCCATCTTTTCTCAAAATCACGGATAAGTTCTGAGTTTCTTTATTTTTATCTCGTCCGTTCAGCAAGGTAGAACAGTCAAAATTCAACTTTAATTTTGCTTCTGAATAGGGTTTTCTCGTGAGATAATTTCTGATCATATCATACCACTTTGGTAAAGGATAATTCTGTAAAAGCTGATCAAGACTAGGGTAAAACTCCCCTTCTGGAACAAATCCGAGTTTACTCGTATCTACTTTGAACCACTTGAGCATCCTATAGGCATACAAAGCGTTATCCAAAAGCATTTTAATCAGATTTTTGTGTTCTTGATTAGTGGATTCTAGGCTTAAAAGGGATTGAAGAGCTTTTTTTGCAGAAGTATAGGATCAAAACTCACCTTCTCAAGTCCAAAAAGATTCAAAGTCAGATTTCATACTTTTGAGCAGAAGTTCCCAGTTAGAATGCGAATTTTCTCAATGAAGATTTTCTCGTTGAAGTTTAAGGAGAGAGACTTGATGATGATTTCCTTGGGCAGTATCAGCTTTTTCTGCTGTTTGAAAAGGAACCGCTTCCAAAAGCTCCTTGAGTTCAGCAAGCGAAAGATAGACAGGAAGCTTGAAACTTTCTTCATCATTTTTTTTGAACTTAAAAAGCTTGAGCTCAACTCCCTTTTCTAGCAAGGTATGCCAAGATGAGAAGTAGCGGTTAGAAATCATATTGAGCGCTGTTTTGGACAAGAAAATCTGAGAAAGATCCACCTTCTCCTCAAAAATTAGCTCCAAAAGCTTCTTAAATTCTGGGATTCTTTGATCTGTTTCTGCAATCATCGTGTGAAGTATTTTTTGAAACTCCTCATCATTATTGATCAAATCAAAAGGAATGGTATTCCCTCTTGGAGATCAGATTTGTTTATAAAGGAGTTTTGGCTGAGGAAGTTTGGTTTTGTGTTCCTGGGTATAAAGATTTGCTTTTGATCTAATATTTGCAAGCATTTCATTGTAAAAATCAATTCCTGACTGGGTAAGATATTCGCTGTAGGAATCAGGATTGAAGATTTTTTTCTCGAGTTCTGAAAGTGAAAGCACGGAAAGTTTCTCAAAAAGCTCACAATTATTGGCGAAAGTAAGGAGATTTTCGTTGATCGCACGATAGGCAACCGCTGTAGCTTTCTCATCGGTAGCATAGTAATTCTCGCGGTTTTGATTGAAGCCTGTGAAATAGGTAAAGAAATTTCCAAAACGGCGGATCAGTGCAAGTTTCTCGCGATCAGAGGCGTATTTTTTTTCTAAAAGTCAGAGCACCCCAGCTTCAGTCAGGATTTTATAACTTTTTTGAGTCAAGAATGGCTTCCCCTTTTCATTGACATAGTCGGGATTGCTTTTTCGGAGTTCTGCGGTAGCAGAGAAACTCGTTCCAATCGCATTTCTCAAGGCTTTTGTGCGACTTTCAAATTCTTCATCAAGGCTTTTTAGCTCTTTTTCGGAGAAGTCAGCCTTGTTCTTTTTCTTTTCTTTGTAAGTTTGATAAAAAAGGATAAAATTTGATCGATTCTGAGTTTCTAGCGACTGGAGACTTTCAGTGATAAATTGATTGTGAAGCTCGTCCAAGAGCGGTTTGATTGCCTGATAGTCTTTTTCTCTTTGTTCGTCCCTCTGGAGAATTTCTGAGTTTCGAAGTGAACTAAGAGATGGATCGTGTTGAAAATTTTCGTTGAGCGGTTTTAGCTCTCGGCGAAGGGTTTTTTGGATAGGATAGAGATTGGTGAATTGGGAGAAGAAGGGCTTTGTCATTATTTGTAAAAAAACAGATAAAAAAAGTTTATTTAAATTTTTAGTTTTTTAAAGTTATAGGAAAGAGAGGAAAATACGCTCCCTCTCTACAAAAACTTAACTTTAGAAACACTGACTCAATTCTTCAATTTTCACTCTCCTCTGCTGCATAGAATCCCTCTCTCTGACCGTTACCGTTCCGAAGTTTGGAGAGTTTTCATCAACGGTCTCTGGATCAATGGTAACGCAATAAGGCGTTCAGATTTCATCTTGTCTTCTATATCTTTTTCCGATTGCTCCTCCATCATCATATTCACATTTGAAAGCCTTACTGAGATCGCGGAAGATTTTTTCTGCGGTTTCAACCTGCTTTTGATCTTTCTTTACGAGCGGAAGGATCGCAAACTTCACAGGAGCGAGCCGCTTAGGGAAACGAATCACCACGCGGCTAGAACCATCTTCCAGAGTTTCCTCATCATAGAACTCAAGCATCGTAACCATCACCTGACGACCAAGTCCAAAGGAAGCCTCAACGCATCGTGGGATATATCTCTCTCCAGTATAAGGATCAGAATATTGCATATCTTTTTTACTAAACTCTTGATGCTGAGAAAGATCAAAATTCGTTCTGTTGTGGATTCCCTGAATCTCACCAAACCCTCGTGGATAGAGGTATTCTATATCTACTGCTGCTGCCGCATAGTGAGCCAGCTTTTCATGATCTTTGAATCTCAAATGCTCTGGACTAATTCCGATTACTTCAGTCCAATACTGCATACAGTCAGCTTTCCATTGATTGTAAACCTCCATCGCCTTCTCTGCATCAGCAGGCACGAAATATTCAATCTCCATCTGTTCAAATTCTCTGGTTCTATAGAGGAACTGTCCTGGAGTAATCTCATTTCTAAAAGCTTTTCAAACCTGAGCTAATCCAAAAGGAATCCTCATTCTCGTGGTATCCAAAACTGCCTTGAAATCCGTAAACAAAGACTGACAGGTTTCAGGTCTCATATAGACTTTGGAACTCTCGTTCGCTACCGGTCCAAGATGTGAACTCAGCATGAGATTGAAATTTCTACATTCCGTCCAATCGGCTGGATTTCAAGTTTCAGGGTTGTTTGGGAGATGCTTTACGATGAAGTCTCTCATTCCTTCGTTTCCTCGCGATTCTGGAGAAAGATTTGGCACCTCTAGTTTTTGAGCCAACTCCTCATCGGAAATTCAGTTTCTTTTCTTTTCAAAATAATCCTCAATCAATTTATCCGCTCTAAATCTCTGCCCCGTTTTCTTGTCATCAATCAACGCATCAGCGAAAGAAGCCAAATGCCCACTCGCCTGCCAAGTCGTTGGATGTGCAATGATCGCCGTATCCATAAAGACCATATCTTCTCTCTCCTGCGTGAAATGTTTGACCCAGAGATCAGCAATATTTTTTTTGAGCAAGGCTCCATAAGGACCGAAATCCCAAGCATTTGCCAGCCCTCCATAAATTTCTGAATTAGGATAGACGAAACCTTTTCTTTTCGCCCAAGCTACAACCGTTTCTAGTGATGTTTTCATCTTTACAATAGGAAATAAATTGAATACAGATTTCATACTAGTTATTTTTTATTTACTGTCAAGGGGAAGTCTAGCGCTTTTAGCATAACTAGCAATGAAAGGTTTTTGAGGAAAAGAAAAAGCTCCCCTTTTTCACTAAACAATCCAGATTCTCTTTGACCGAAAATCAACTATTGTTTATATGGAGAACTTATTTCTCTAATTTCTTGTTTGTAAAGTTTTGGAAGACTAAACTTCTACGACTTCTGCTGAATCTTTTGTTTGAGGATCAGGCTTTTTGTCTTTTTTCCTTGACCTAATGAAGGCTATAGCTCCTCCAATCGCCACAACCAGAAGTCAGATTCAAATAACAGGTCTTACGACAAGCCATGCTATCGCGATGGTTCCTAATCCTAGCACTAGTGTTGCTGCAAAAGCGATAACTCAAGTTCCAAAACCAATAAGTCCTGCAAGAGGAGGAAGCACTTTAGCGAGAGTTGGGATAAACTCAAGCATCATCGCAAATCCTATATACATCAACACAAGTCAAACAAACCTTAGTATCCATGTAAGTTGCAAATTTGCAGCATGCGCAGTAGCAAACATTTCAGCAGAGCTTTTATTTCCATTTTCTAAAAGAGCAATATCTCTATTATTTGAGGTTTTATAGGTACGCATTTCATTTCCAGATTGTTTTCCTACGATACTTACTGCACCAGTTCTTACCACAGAAAATCTCACCTTCATGTCTCCAACTGCTGGACTCTCAGGGTTTAAACCAATGTAGATCATTGAATCACCAACATGGAATCTTTTTTTGGATGAAGCTCATGATGGAGTGTTAGCGGATTCTGGAGTCAAAGCTCAGTTCGCTTGCTCTCCTGTCGAAGCATCTCCTGAGAGTTGCTCTGTTATTTCAGGAGTTTCAGCAGAGGTCTCTGTATTGTTATTCATCGAGCTTGTATATTCTGTTTCCTGCGCTGGAAGCTTCAATTCCTGGCCATTTAGAGGAAGCTTGACATCATCTGTAAGCTGAGAGGTAAATGCTTTATCTAAAGTAAAGACTCCCACGATGATTGGTTCCTTTTCTCGAGTCTCGCTTTCATATTCTCGGGTCGCTGGATTTTGGTGCCCCTGAGTCTCATGGAATCTACTTGAATCAATGGCTGAATCTGACCACTTTTTCTTGTAGTCGTAGGTTGTGGTACAGTCCTGACTTCCACCATAGTTATCATGACATTCTTCGCTTGAAGATTCTGATCGCTGATACATCTCTACGGATCTGATAAGCTTTAGATCATCAGCCTTAACTCCGAATCTTGGATCTTGGAGTGATGATGCAGGAGAGCTGGTCACCCCTTGGATGTGAACGAGTTTTCCATCAAGCTCAGGATTAAGCTGCTGAGCATTAGCATCCTGCACAAGACTTTCTCCTTCTTTTAGCGCAGCCTTCTGCTCAACGAAATTATTTTCATTTCGGGCCAAAAGAACGATTGAACCGATCACAAATAGTAGTCCTCAAAAAATCTTTTTGAAGCTGTTTCCTACACGTTCTCCATAACCGGTTCTGGTAGTTACACTAACACGATCTGCCATTTTTGTGTAAAAAGAAAATAAAAATACCCTACCATTAATAGGGTATTTTACAAGAAAAGCAAGAGATTTTTTTAAAACCTAAAGATGGCAACGCTATTTTCAGTGATTCTGTAGTTTAATCATAGATGAAACCGATCATCTCTCAGCAGGCAATCGAAGATTCAAAGGGGGAACAAAAAAGAAAAATCTGATTTTAAACTCTTTTATACTGTTCTTCAAAGGGAATACGAAAACGTTTTCCCTGCACTCCATCTTCGGCACGGACTCAACATGCAACCACTAAACTCACTTCAGCTCCTTGAGGAAGGTTGAGAATCTTTTTGATCCTCTGGCTATCAAATCCTTCTAGCGGGCAGGTATCATAATTTTGCTCGGACATCGCAAGCATAAAGGTTTGAGCGACCAGTGCACAGCTCTTATGAACTACCGTTTGCATATCAGATTCGTATACCTCACGAAGTGTTGGCTTGGAGAAACCTTTTATTCGAGATACTCCTTTTCTAAAACATCCAAATATCCCGAAGCAACGACTATAGAGGAAAGGGATTAACTTCTGATAATAGTCCTGGAGCTTTTTGGTCCTGGCAGGAATCCTGTCTTTGGGAGCATTGTTTTGGATTTCCTCGAGATTGAAATCAAAGACCGCTTTTGCTCTCTGCCTATAGAGGTCTTGACGAGTGATGAAAACGACTATTTCTTGTGCTGTCGTCGCCGATCTCTGGGAAAAGCATGCCTCTGCTATTTGAGCGATCACTTTGGGAGTCGTGATATGATAGACTTCTCGGAGCTGGAGATTGGAACTCGTCGGTGCAAGCTGGGCAAGCTGGAGGCATTCTTTTACTTTTTCTGAGTCGATACGTTCGGTTTTACTGTAGCTACGAACTGCACGGCGATGCTGAAGCATTTTTTCTAAGGTCATTTTTTCATCAAATAGGAATATAAAAAGCTTTTAAAGACAGATTATGAAGAGAGATAAGCACATTTTCGGTAGGAAAGACTCCCTGCAAGCGTTTTCCTCCGTCTCTAGGGATTGGAAGGAGTTTTTGTGCTAGTCGATTCCCAACGCAGTAAGCACTTCATCCTGTGGCGTTTTGGGGTCATCACGGAGAATAAGGTCTGGTTTGAGACCTTTTCCATTGAGGGAATCTGCCTGATCAGCAACATATCGTAGTGCTACTGTATATTTGAGGACGGAATTATCCTGGAACTGCACGACCTCTTGGACGGATCCCTTGCCGTAGCTGGTCGTGCCTACGAGGCTCACCTTGTCTGGATAGTAATGTTTGAGCACACCGGCGAAGATCTCTGCTGCACTCGCTGTTTTCTCATCCATGATCATCACTATCGGAGCTCTAGGAGCAGTGGAAGCCACTTTTGAAGGATAGACTTCCTTGCCCTCGGAGGAGAGAATGGAGATGATTGGCTGATCCTTGGCGATAAAATTCTCAAGAATTGCTACGACTTCATCTACAATCCCTCAGGGATTCCCTCTCAGGTCAAAGTAAAGCACACTGCAGGATCAGAATTCCTCCTTTTCTCTCAGGAATTTCTTTTGGATTCACTTGTCAAAGCTGGAAATTTGAAGGTAGCAGGCGTTTCCTTTTTTGCGGGACTTGAGTAAAGGGAGCTCGATCTTCTCTCTCGTGAGGTCGTAGGTAAGCTGACTCTGGTCTCTTTTTACCATGATGCTGACAGAGGTCCCGACTTTCCCCTGCAATGCGAGTGCGAAGGCATCGAAATCACGATACGCTTCATAGGGTTTCCCGTCTGCTGCGAGGAGCACGTCTCCAACTTTAATACCAGCCTTTTGGGCGGGGCTGTTCTCTATGAGCTTCACGACAACTGGCAGTTCTCTTCCCTTTTGCTCTAGATAAAGCCCGATTCCCACGAAACCTCCCTGCAAAGCGTCAGTAAAGAGTTTCCCATTTCTCGGGGTATAATACCTGGTATACGGCTCTCCAAGCTTGTCTACATACGTAGATAGCTCATCATAACTCGGAGCATCCTGCTCAGCAATCTTCTCCTTTTGAGAGAAATTCTTTCTGAGGAGGGAGAGGACCTCTTTGGCGATGGTTTGCTTTTGTTGATCGGAGATCGTAGGTGTAGGTTCAGATTTTTCCTCTTTGGGAAGAGCAGGTGTTTGGAGAGCCTCCTGCAGATGCTGCTTGAGCACATCAAAAGTCAAAGGCTTCTCCGCTTGGAAAACGATCTCCTTTTTGAAATTATACTTGAGGAGGAGAGCTAAATCTGACTCCAGAGCCGGTTTCTCTAGAGGGAGCGCAGTGCTAAGGTTTGGGAAGGCACCGTTGGCTACGGCATTTTGTAGGAGCGGATAGAGCGGAGAGGCTGGCGTGAGGTTGCTGTATTTGAGGAGGGGTTTCTGTGAGGAGCTCGGAACTTGCTGTCCAACGACAGTAAAGTAAAGACGCAGCATTTCTCCATAGCTCATCCCCTGTTCTTGGGCAAGACTGACTCCAGCTGAACAACAGCAGACAAAAAGTAGGAAGAACAGTATTTTTTTCATCAGTTGTAGAGAGAAAAGAATAAAGCACAATCGGTGCGTCAGTATAGGTATCATACCAAGAAATGCAAGACTTTCTCCATCATGACTGTGCCTCAGACAAAGGAAGGAAAGCTCTTGATTTGTGGGGCAGATTCTCTATGATGAGTCCTCATATCCCAAGGGGATCGCTGCAGGAAGCCAGTCTTTTGAAACTTTCTTTTGAAAAAGAGGGAAATGGGATGCATCGCCTACATACTGACAAAAAGCGAGCAACTTGGGGAAGTTTTTAGCTGAAAAAGGGAGATTTGCTATGATGAAGAAAGGGAAAATCTATGAGGAACTGCTGGTGCTAGCAGACGCAAAGAACGCAGGTTTTGTGCAACGCTTGATCCCGAACCTCGCACCAGAACGCATCCTAGGTACTAAGACCCCAATTCTCAGAACGTCCGCTAAGCAGCTCGCCAAAAGACCCGAACGTGAAGTCTTCCTCAAAGAGCTCCCCCATTTCTCCTTTGAAGAACATCTGGTGCATGGGTTTGTGATTGAAGAGCTCAAGGATTTTGAGCAGACGATGGAAGCTCTCGAATGCTACCTTCCTTTTATTGATAACCGAGCAACCTGTGACCAGCTCCGTCCCAAAGTCCTTGGGAAGCATGCGGACGAAGTGCTAGTAAAGATTAGAGGGTGGCTAGGGAGTGAGCATCCCTATACGGTTAGGTATGCTATTGGACTCTTGATGACCAACTATTTGGATGAGGAGTTTGAGCCTGGACTGCTCCAGCTCGTGGCAGAGGTAGACCGTGAACACTACTATATTCAGATGATGCAGGCGTGGTATTTCGCGACCGCACTTGCAAAACAGCCCGCATCTACGCTTCCCCTCATCGAGAGTCAGACTTTAGCACCTTTTGTCCAGAATAAAACGATCCAGAAAGCTAGAGAAAGTAGGAGAATCTCCCCTGAACTCAAAAAAGCCCTCCTCGCATGGAAAATAACCGAGAAGGGTAAGGGCTAGGAATAAGGGAAAAACGGCTGGGCATAAGGCTTATCCGATCAATCCCCTATTGATCAATTCTCTCTTGATATACTCTGGATTGTTGGCGGCTTCGATGGCTTGGTCGATGCTGATCATGCCTTTTTCGAGCAAGATCATCAAACTCTCCTCCATCAGTTGCATCCCTGAAAGTCTATTGGTATACATCACACTTCTGAGCTGGTTCAGCTTATTTTCTCTAATAATATTGGCAACGGCGGTGGTATTGAGCAAGACTTCCTGTCCAAGCACGAGCCCTGTTTTGTCTGTCCTCTTGAGGAGCTTCTGCACCACAATCGCTGACATATTTTCTGCAAGCTGGGTCCTAATATGATTTTGCTCGTCGGAGGTAAAGGATCCGATAATCTTATTGAGTGCCTGCTCTGCTGACCTTGAGTGCACTGTCGTAAGCACGAGATGCCCGGTCTCTGAAAGGAGGATTGCATTTCTGATCCCTTCCAAATCCCTAATTTCTCCGAAGAGGATCACATCAGGTCTCTGCCTGAGGGCAAACTTCATCGCACTAGAAAAAGAGGAAATATCCTTTCAGAGTTCTTTCTGATCGATAATACTCTCTTTGGGTGTAAAAACATATTCAATCGGGTCTTCAATCGTGAGGATATGCTTCTTTTTATTCCTATTGATCTCCTCTATCATCGCTGCCAAAGTGGTAGATTTTCCCGATCCGGTAGGTCCCGCAAGGAACACAATCCCATTTTCTCTATAGGCAAGCTCTCTGAAGATGGGCGGAAGGTTTAAACTTTTGAGGTCAGGGATCTCTTTCCTCAGCAATCTAGAAACCACCATAATGTGCCCCCTTTGACGAGAGATGTTTACCCTGTATCTTCTGTCTTTGTAGCCTAGTCCAAGGTCCAAACTTCCGTGTTTCTCAAAATAATCCAGTCCGGTCTTGTTCATCAAGGTTAGCGCGATCTGGTTGAGCTGTTCGTCGCCGAGTTTCTCAAGAGTCGTGTCTCTATACACCTCTTCCATAATCCTGAAAGTCGGTGGCTCATCATAGGTAAGATACATATCAGAAGCGTTCTTCTGCAGCATCAGGTCATTGAGAAACTCAATATATTTTACCGGATCAGTAAACTTCATAGGAGAGCAAGAGAAAAATAAAAAATCTGATTGCTTCAAGTATACAGCTTTCTGTCCTAAAGTCAAAAAATCAGACTTCTTTTTGTGCGGTGATGGAGTGCGTATTGAAGGAAAGATGGGAGAGGGTTGGGCTGGAAGATTGTCGCTGGAAACAAGCCTATGTTCGCTGTGTGCTAGGGTTTTGAGAGTATAGATGCTAGGGTAAAAAACGCTTGCACTATAGATTTAAAAAACCTATAGTCGCCACTACGAAACCAAGAATCAACTCAATTTATCCTACTCATAACGGTGATGATGCTGAATTTAGGGGTCCTTTGGATAGTCAAGCTGTAAACATAGGAGTTGATACCCTCTCCAATCATCAAGGAAACTATGGAAATGTTGTGGATGTGGAGCAGGAAAGTTCAGAAGAAGGGAATTTTTACACCTCCTATTTGTATTTCGAAGACATCCCCCTTCAGTTCGTGCAGGGCAATCGGTTTTTGCTGGAGAAACAAAGCTTGGTAATGCTAGTATGAGCGGGGGAACATCAAGGAGTCCTCATGCTCACGATGCCCTTTACTTGAATAATGGAGCATGCTAGGAGGGAAAAGTATTTTCCTTTACTCCCTTCTTATCAAAGGAAGCGCTGGAGATCGTGCAGTCGTTTTGATCGTCGCTGGAGGTGCTCCTTTCCAATCCACCAGCATAAAACCAGATTCCCCACCGAGAGAAGTATAGGACTCGCCCTTTTTAAGGTCTGCTTTCTTGTTTTTCCCCTTGGGGCATCGTCGCAGTTGCCAGCCCTCCTTGCGTTCAAGCTGGGGGAATGGAGGGATTTTGGTAGTGAGGATGGTGAGGGAAGAGCAAAAAGGGGGCTTTTTTTGGATTTTCGGGTGATTTTCCCTTGACAGAGGGTAAGGGATTGCTATAGTCGGGGTAAAGAATAAAAGGAAAAAGCTGATTTCCAGCGGTGGGTAGCGTTGGTGAATGGGGAGAAAAACCTCCTGCAATAGCCTTGCAAGAGCTGCAAGGAGGAAGCGGACTCCTCTGCTCAGGGTTTGCACAGCGTGAAAAGGTGAAAAAGGGGCCTCGCTGACAGTTTGCAGACCGTGCAACGATGAAAAAGGTACCTCGCAGACAGTTTGCAGGCCGTGAAAGGATAAAAAAAGGGCCTCGCAGATGGTTTGCAGGCCGTGAAAGGATGAAAAAGGGGCCTTGCAAAGAGTTTGCAGGCCATGAAAGGGTGAAAAAGGGGGCTCGCAGACAGTTTGCAGGCCGTGAAAGGGTGAAAAAGGGGGCTTGCTGGTCACTTGCATGCGCTGCAAAGGGTAAAAAAGGGGCCTGGCGGTCACTTGCATGTGCTGCAAAGGGTGAAAAAGGGTCCTTGCTAGCAACTTGCATGCGCTGCAAAGGGTAAAAAAGGGCTCTTGCTAGCAACTTGCAGGGGGAGCAAGCTCTGGGAAAGGGCGATTGAATGTCGTGGGTAGAAAAGTCGAACTTCAGAAATACTTCAGGTTTTTATTTTCTAATGATATTCCCATGATGGAAAAGGAAACTTTACAGGTCTTCGGAGTGAAGAGCCTGGCGAATGCGAGCTATGGTGCGTTTATGGAAGCGGTGAAAAGTCTCATCGCGAAAGGGACGACCGAGAAGCTCGGACTGAAAGCGGAAGATTTTTCTGCTTTTGAAGCGTTGCTTGTGCAGCTTCTTGAGGTCAACAACAGCAGCAAGAAGGATGCCACGACCAAGGAACTTGATGCGTTGGATGAGCAACGTGATCGCCTGTTGACGCATCTGTTTGCGAGGGTGGCGCTTGAGGCGGGGTCGCCTGATGAAACTAGTCAAAAAGCCTGACTTCAGCTGATGGGGCTTAGAGAGCTCTACAAAGGGATTCAAAGAAAGCCGACTCGCGAAGAGACCTATCTGATTAAAGGGCTGTTGGTAGACGCTGGCAAAGCGGAGCATAACGCGGCGTTTGTGAAGCTCGGGCTTAAGCCGATGCTCGACCAGCTCAAAGCGATCAATGAAGACTATGAGAAGAAGACTGCCTCCCGTGCAGCATCTCAAGTAGCGAACACCTTGACTCCGGCGAAGGAGCTTCGCAAGCAATTGGATCAGTATTATGAAGCGTTTATGATGAAGATTGGGGCGTTGGCGATTGTCAGCCCGAATCCAGAACTAGAAGCGTTTGTAAAGGCGTTTAATAAGCTGGCGAAGGACACGAGAGAACGCTGGAAGTTGCACCTTGCTCAGCTCGGGCTTTGGACCGAAGAAGGTGGGCGAGAGGACGAGGACGGCAACGCAGAAAGTGAAACCGAAGCAGAGAAATAAGTACTTCGCATCAAAACCTCTATGAAAAAAAGTCTGACCTGAGATACCAGAGTCAGACTTTTGGGATTAAACGGATAAGCGAGGCGATTGCTCAGCAAGGAGTCTGCGGATGAAAGAGATCGAAGAAGCTAAGAAAGATCACCTTCTTGTCTGGTCTCCTGTCAATATGAGCATTCCGATAAACAATCAGATCATCTGCATAAGGACCTTTCCCGCCCCCATCCAGCAAATAGGTACGAAGCTTCTGCTCTTGCTCATCTAATACTATGAACGCCACTCCAACGGGACCTCGAGCAAGAAGATACTTCCAACGGTCCTCAGTAAGTGGACGTGAAAGCACTCTTTGCAAGAGTTGCAATACCTGTGCTTGCTCCTCTTTACTTGAGTTTCTCCACCGATTATCGCCGTCTTCGCATTTTTTATCACAGGGCAATCCCTCAGAACCAAACTCTCGAACCCCTGCTCCAGCAAGGAAGCGTTCTGCTAGAGGATACTTACTCTTTCCCATAATAGTTTGTTGTTGTGTCCCTTCGTGAGAAAGGACGGGTTTGTATTGTTTTTATTATTGTGCCACTACTATAATCATTTATTACCCAAATGTCAAGGGTTTGTGAACTAAAAGAAAAAAGTCTGGCTCCGAGATTCCAGAGTCAGACTTTTGGGATTGAGAGAGGAGGATCTAGCTTCTCAATGGGTGGAGCTGTCTCAGAAGGATACCGCCCACCGTATCAAGAAACTTACCTGATCCTCGCCTGATATCACTCTCAATATCATGGCAGATCCGTGCTATCGCACGGTTGCAAAGCCGAACACAGTTTTCAAGGATAAGGGTTAGAATTTTATTTTCCTGGTGGTTTAAAGGTATCGGCTCCTTGAAAAAATCTCCAACACAGATGACATGTTCTGAATAGTCCTCATAAAATGGATGATTCAACATTTCTTCCAGTGCGTCAATGAGTGCTCTTTGCTCCTCTTTACTCAGCACTAGCCATTGGCGACTTGCTTTGGGGTAAAGTCTGAGGGTAGGATAGGGAATATTACTAAGTTCGTCAATATCAAGCTCCTCTGAGCACAGTTTGGTCTGTTTATTTTTTTTTCTCATAACGATGTATTACTATGTCCCCTCTGGGTGGAAAGGACGGGTTACTCTTATTTTTATTATCACGGGACTCACTATATGTATTCGTTCCGTAAATGTCAAGGGTTTGTAAACTAAAAGAAAAAAGTCTGACCTGAGATACCGGGGTCAGACTTGGTGGATTGTGATGTGTAGAGCTACGCTTCTCCATTGAGGAGATTCTCGTAAAGAGACTCTGTCAATGGGACAAAGAGGTTTCAAAGGCTCATTCTGATCTCGGCATGGGCATCAAGAATGGTCTGTAGGACGAACCACTTATGACTTCCAACGGGTTGCGAGCGAGCGAAGATCAAGAGCTTAGTTTCCTGCTCATTGAGCATTATTTTTCCTCCTTTCAACACCCTAGAGTTCGGGAGGTAATCTAAGAATCCCTCAAAAACGGGATCAGTTATTACCATTTCCATCGTCATCAAAAGAGATTCTTTCTCTTGATCTGTCAATTTCGCCCATTGGCGATCTGCGTCCTTATGAAGGCAGAGCCTTGCTCTTCCAGGAACCATAAAGTCCGAAACACCTGCTTCACCAAGGAAGCGTTCTGCTAGAGGATACTTACTCTTTTTCATAATAGTTTGTTATTGTGCCCCTCTATGAGGAAGGGCGGATTTATATTGTTTTTATTATCGTAGCACGACTATAATCATTTATTGCCCAAATGTCAAGGGTTTGCAAACTAAAAGAAAAAAGTCTGACCTGAGATACCAGAGTCAGACTTTTGAAGCTGTGAAGTAAAAGAGACGAGCTCCTTACTTGGAGATTAGCATCCTGAAGGATTGTTTCAACCTCGCAGGGCTTACTATATTGCCCGATCTAATGGTGTAGTGAGCAACAAGCAGATCAAGCAGCACATTGACAAAAAAATTGTCAAGCTCGACTCCCCTCAGATAGGTAATAAGCTGCCTTTGCGAGTCATCCAAGACGAGTGTCGGTTGGTCGGGATGGTCGGAGAAGACATAGCACCCGATGCATTCCTCGGGAAGCGGTTCCGAGAGTGCAAGTTGTAGGATCTGAATAACCCCTTCTTGCTGGGCGGGAGATAGCTTGTTCCAGCAGGCATCACCGCCGTGGTAGCGATCATGCGTAAAAGAACGAGGGTGAGTAAACTTACGGACTCCTGCTCCAGCGAGAAACTTCTCTACTGAACTTAAATTTTGATTTCCCATATTCATTTGTTGTTGTGTCCCTCTGCGAAGGGGGACGGGTTTGTATTGTTTTTATTATCGTCGGACTACTATAATCATTTCCTCCCCAAATGTCAAGCGTTTGTAAACTAAAAGAAAAAAGTCTGGCTCCGAGATTCCAGAGTCAGACTTAGGGGATTTTTTGATGCAAGTGAGAGAGAGTCTCAGCAGAGAACCAGTTCCCGACGCACATTATTCTCTTTGGCAAAAGAGTCGGGCTAGCGATTCCTGATCTCGACGTGAGCTTCAAGATAGGTTTGCAAGATGACTCTCTCATAAGCTCTGAGAGGTTGATCGTAGATGAAGGTCAGAAGTTTACTTTCTTCCTCATTTAAAACTACCCGTATCCCTTCAAGGGCTCCAGAGCTAAGGAGATACTCAATAGGCTTCCCAGAATATGGCAAGGCTAATACTGATTCCAACATTTCTAAAAGGGCCTCTTGCTCCTTTTCACTCAATCTCAGCCACGCATGGTTTGCCAGCAGGTAAGGATTGGACAGTGCGCTCCCTTGACCACCAATCATAAGAACTCCTGCTTCCCGCAGGAAGCGTTTTGCAGATCTGCAGTTTTCATTTCCCATAATAGTTTGTTGTTGTGTCCCTTCGTGAGAAAGGACGGATTACTACTGTTTTTATTATTGTTCCACTACTATAATCATTCATTATTCGAATGTCAAGGGTTTGTAAACTAAAAGAAAAAAGCCTGACCTGAGATTCCAGAGTCAGACTTTTGAGGCTCTAAAGTAAAGCAGATGAGCACTCCTCTATGCAGCTTATCGAGAAGCCATGCGTGTCAAAGGCATCTGTTCACGAAACAGGCGAAGATGCTGTTTGAAGTAATGCTTCAGATTGACCGGAGTGAGCTGCCTGGGGCGATTCTTCCCCTCAAATTTACCGAGGTGATGGACAACAAGCAGATCAAGGATAGCCTCCACGATAGGAGCATGTATCTCAAGCTCTGCCAAGAAGGCTAGTATCTTTTTTTCCTCATCATCCAGTGCTATCTTCACCACTCTGAGATAACTGAGGAAGGGTTTTATGACCACAGACTCCTTGATTGATGGTCCATTGAGAGCATCCGCCAGCATTGCGATGATGTTAGTCCGCATCATAGGGTCCAGCCCCTGCCATAATTTATCACCTGGGCTCCCCTTGACTCTTTTGCAATCGCTACAACCAGGGCAGGAAACCCCTACTCCCGATAAGAAACAGTAAGCTTTATCAAACGTTTCTTCTAGTAATTCATTATTCTTCTTTCCCATACTCGTTTGTTGTTGTGTCCCTCTATGGAGAAGGACGGATTTGTATTGTTTTTATTATCATCAGACTACTATAATCATTCATTATAGCAATGTCAAGGCTTTGCAAACCAAAAGAAAAAAGCCTGACTCCGAGATACCAGAGTCAGACTTGAGGGATTTTTAATGCAAGTGAGCGATAGTCTCAACAAGAAGAGGTCTTCTGAAGAGTTGCCGTCAGTTGGTCAAGATGAGCGAGCTGTGCCATTCTGTTCTCAACGTGAGTATCCAGATAGACTTCCAACTGCTCTCTGTAGGGATTCTCAGCATTGCGATCAAGAATAGCTGTCCAAACTTTCCTTTCTTGTTCGTTTAACACGACAGGTTCCTCGTTGGGTCTGCGGAAAAGAGGAGTATACTCTATATATTCCTCAGTAGCAGGAAGCATGAGTATTGATTGCAGAAGAAACAAAAGCTCTGCTCTCTCCTCTTTGCTAGACGTCTTCCATAGGCTATTTGCATACCCAAACTTGATACCATGAGGATAGTCTGCGTCTATAAACATAAGAACGCCTGCTCCTCCCAAAAACTCCATTGCTTGCTTACAATCTTTCTCATTCATAATGATGTGGTGTTGTGTCCCTCTATGAAAAAGGACGGATTATTATTGTTTTTTATTACTGGACAATGACTATAATCATTCACTGCCTAAATGTCAAGGCTTTGCAAACCAAAAGAAAAAAGCCTGACTCCGAGATACTAGGGTCAGACTTTTGAAGCTGTGAGGTGAAGAGATGTGATCCTCAACGGGAGAGATCATCTCTAATAGCTTCCTTTAATAGGGAGGGGGCGATCATATATCCCAACCTGATTGAGTTATGAGCAACCAGACAATCAATTAAAGCCTCTACCACGGGAGATTCTCTAATAGTGGACTTCTCCAAAAAGGCAAGAACTTTACGTTCTGAGAGATCGAAGCTGATCAATACCTTTTTATTGCCTTTAAAGATAAGGAGTTCTCTTAGGTAGGTCTGGGGAAGAGCTGAAGAAAGAATAGCTTCCAAGAGATCTAGGAATGTTCTTTGATCTCTTTCATCCATTTCCGACCACGGCTTATTGCCAGCTTGAGTGCAATAAAGGGCAAGATCATCAGGTTTCTCTATTTTCCAGAAGCCAGCTCCCCTTAAGAATTGCATTACTGCCCCGAACTTTTCTTTTTGCATAATGATTTGTTGTTGTGTTCCTCTGTGAAGGGGAACTGATTTTTATTATTTTTATTATTGTGCAACGACTATATGTATTCGTTTGGTAAATGTCAAGCGTTTGTAAGTCAAAAGAAAAAAGCCTGACCTCCCTCCTTTGAGCAGTCAGACTTTTGGCTTTTAGTCTCTCTTAACCCACGCTCCCCTCCATCTCGAGCTCAATCAAGCGATTGAGTTCTCCTGCATATTCGAGAGGGAGCTGTTTCACTACGCTGGAAACGAAGCCATTCACGAGCAAAGACATCGCCTTTTCGGTTTCTAGCCCTCTACTCATCAGGTAGAAGAGCTGAAATTCATCTACCTTTCCAGCAGAAGCCTCATGAGAAACCAAAGCTGAAGCATTATCACATTCAATCACAGGAATCGTCTTACTCACCGACTCCTCATCAAGGATCAAAGCATCACAGTTCACGCTACATACGGCATTTTCAGCGTTTTTTCAGATTTTTACGAGTCCTCTATAGGTATTGATTCCCCCTTGGAGAGAAAGGGATTTGGAGATGATGGTTGAGCTGGTGTTTTTCCCGAGGTGGATAACCTTGGAACCAACGTCCTGTTGTTGCCCTTTGGACGCCATAACGACCGAAAGATTGTCTGCTTTGGCTCCCTCACCCTGCAAGATTGAGCAAGGATAAAGCATTGTAGCTCCAGAGCCGAGATTTCCACCGATTCGCTCCATTAGACCAAAATCCTGAACCAGAGCTCTTTTGGTATTGAGATTATAGGTATTGGTAGACCGGTTTTCAACTGATGAATATCTCATTTTCGCCTCCTTCCCAACAAAAATTTCTACGCATCAAGCATGCAAAGAAAGCTGATTATACTTGGGAGCCGAACATCACTCAATATACTGGGCTTCTGCCTCATCTTCCACGATAATCAGCGTATGTTCAAACTGCCCTCCAGCGAGGGTATTCATACGGAAATAGGCTTGCAAAGGCTGGGTCAGCTTTACCCCTTTGGGAATATAGACGAAACTTCCTCCACTCCAAACCGCACCATGCAAGGCAGCGAATTTGTGATCAGTCGGTGGAACGAGCTTCATAAAGTACTTTTGGACAAGCTCAGGGTAGGATTTGAGGGCATGACTCATATCTTCAAAGATGATCCCCTGCTTTGCTCGGACTTCCTTGATCTTGTGATACACCGCTGTAGAATCAAACTGCCCTCCTGCTCCAGCAAGGTATTTCTGTTCAGCTTCAGGGATTCCGAGCTTCTGGAAAGTAGCTTTGATCTCATCCGGCACTTGTTCTCGGTCATTAGCGTAGGTCTGAGATCAGGTTTTTGGCTTTGCATAATAGACTAAAGTATCAAAATTCAGATCAGAAATCTCTGGTCAGAAGCTTGGCATTGGGAGTTTATGAAAAATCTCAAGGGACTTGAGTCTCTGCTCTAGCATTCGCTGAGGCTCTTCAAGGTCGGCGGAAATTTTCCTGACGGCGGTTTCGCTTAGTCATTGGAGGTAAAGGTCATATTCTACTTGGTTTGCGGCATCTAAGTTCATTATTTCAGCGGACGAATTAAAGGTCGTTTGGAGTGTAAGGAAAAGAGAAAGATTCTCAATCTGATTTTAATTTTTGAGATTTTTTAGCTTCCAGGCTCAAATGATTGCTGCCGTCTCCGTTCTCAACACGGACTCTCAAAGTGAAGCTCGTTCAAAGCCCTCTGGGAAGCTTTGGTAATCCCTCTCGGTTAGTCCTCCTTCGGGTCCCACCACCCCTAATAGAGGCAAAGCTGATGCTTTCGATGAAGTTGTATACTGTTGCGTAGAAGGGAGGTCAAAAATGACGAACCTCCGCTCTTGATGCAGGCTTTGAGGAGCTTCAATAAAGCTTAGTTTAGGTAAAGATCGATTCCAAGATTGCTCTGTTGCCTCTTGCATAATTTTGGAGAGTCTTTGGAGTTTATTGGGATTTATGGATTTGAGGACGGATCTCTCACTAGCCCAGAGATAGATTTCATCAATTCCTATTTCGGTAAACTTCTGAATGATCAGCTCGAGTTTTTCCTGTTTATTCGTCAAGGAAAGCAACATTCAGGTTTTTGGAGCTTTGAGAGGCGCTGGAAGCATCTGCACGATTTCAGCCTGGAGCTCTTGATCAGATCGCTTTTGGAGCCTGAGAAAATATCTCTCTGTCGCCTCAGGAGCCTGAACAGCAAATTGATACCCCATTTGAGCCCTGAGCACTTTTCTCAACTGCTGAATAAGTTCAGGATTCTTTTTAATGATAAGCTGATTTCCAGTGACTTGAAATTCTGGACAGATAAAAAGCTGCATAGCGAGAAGAAGCAAATAAAAGCTGTCTTTAGACTACGATTCTCGCTTATTTTTTCAAGCGGAAAACATATGTGATTGAATTAGAGAACTATGCTTTTGTATACCTTTTTGATTTTTCTAAAACAGCATCTAAGGGCATGCTATAGTATTTTTGCAATAGCATGATAATGAAAAAAGGGCAAATATTGCCCTTTTCAAATTTTCCAATAATAAGTATGCACTGGAAGATTGCATCCATCCTCAAAGAGAGAAATCATATATTTTCTACTCCGATAAGGGCAACATCGACTGATAATAATCTTATCTAGATATGCACCATTAGGGAGCTTCCAATGAATCAGGATTTTCTCCTTCCGATCTCTCATGTTGAAATATGCAACTTCAACAAGACTAGCAAACTCTTGGTATGAGAGACCATAATACTCTCTTACCTCTTGCATGATTTTTTTTAAACGTTCTTTTTCCATTGTTGTTATTTTTTAGGATACTCGGTGAGTATAGTCAATCATTCTACAAATGTCAATAGGAAAAATAAATAGGTCTCGTATCTCACAGGATTCCCCTTATTGTTAATCAGCATTTAGCTTTTATTGTTTGATGATTGCCTCGATAGCTGCAAATGCACCTTCTTCCTGTGCATTTACTACGATATAGAGTTCATCACCTGGAGTTCCTGAATAGAAGCTCACAGCTGCTTGATTAAGGAAAAATATTTTTCCATTGTCAGTATTAGCGGTATATTTATTGTCGTCAGTCCTCATAAGGGTTGCTTTTAAGTGTTTTCTTTCTACAGGTCTAATGAGCTTAAAGAGAAGCTTTCCGTCATTTAGAATCTTGAGCTTCATTACGTCTCCTGGAACCAATTTACTCTTACTAGAGTAATTTACTGGCACTGGATACTTCTTGTGATCCGCTCCGACCATGTAATATCCGTCAAATACTCCTTCAATGACTTCTCCTTCTTCAGCTTTATAAACCTTTAGCTCTTCAGGATTCGTTGCTCTTACTTCCTCTAGGTAAGCTAGAAGAGATTCTGGATTTTCTGGATCAAAAGAAGCAAGCTGATCCAATGTAAGTTTTGCTCTCTTGAGCTGAACATCTGCAGATTCAATCGCAGACTGAGCGAACTGGAGTAATTGATGATAATTTTTCATCAACTCTTCGTTTGTTTTTGTTTTTGGCATCTTTTCTTTTTTAGATGATAAAAATCGCTTTATCATTATATTATTTCTTGTCAAGAAAGCAAACTTTTTCAGACTTTTTTATTTTTCCCGCTGAGAAGCGGGATTTCTTTGCTAAAATCTCGCATCAAGGAGAAAGAATATTTTCTCTTGAAATCTTCTAAGTGAAACCTATGCTTGAGTCAGATTTATTTTCTTTTCCTTTGTATCATGTTCAAAATTTCTTATTCTCCAGATCTCAGAGGCGAGGTTATTATTTCAGGGAGCAAGAATGCTGCACTTCCAATCATCGCGGCTAACTATCTAATTGATCAGCAAATTCAACTAGAAAATAAGCCTGATATTAGTGATGTTCGTTCGATTGAAAAGCTCGCAGAAGATGCACTGGGCAAGTCAACAAACTTCTTTGATCTTACCTCAGAACTCGCAACCAAATTTAGGGCATCTATCCTTTTAATTCCTGTTGGGCTCAAGAAATTTTGAGAAGTCAGATTTGTAGGCTCTGGTGGCTGTAAAATCGGGAAAAGACCGCTTGATACCTTTGAAGACGCATTATATAAAGCAGGGGTTGAAATAACTCATGGGCAGTTTAAAACTTTTAAAGTAGTCGGCAAGCCAAAGAAAAACATTATGCTCCAGGAATTTTCTGTCACTGCAACAGAAGCACTAATAACGTATCTTGCATTCTTGGATGATGTAGACTATGAAATCACGGTTTATCAGGTAGCAACTGAACCTCACGTCAAAAATCTGATTGATTTTCTCAATGCAGCGGGAGCTGATATTCATATGGGTATAGATCATACCATTACCGTAAATCCAAAAAAAATAGCAATCAAAGAGCCTTCTTTTAAAATTATTAGCGATTATATCGAGGCGGGGACTTATTTTGCAATAGGGGCATGAGCTGACAATAGCGAACTCATCATTAGAAATGTAAATGTTGACGATCTTTCAGCAATGTATAATATTGCGAGCAAGATTGGGATTAATTTTAAAATCCTTGACAAGCAAACGCTTGTTGTTAATTCTTATAATAAAGCAAACTATAAAGCGGTAAAGCTTGAAATCAGAATTTTCCCTTGATTTCCTAGCGATTTGCAGTCTATTTTTGGTGCGTTAGCGAGCCAGTTTGATGGAGTAACAAAGATTTTTGAAACTCTATATGAAGGGCGTTTTGGGTATCTTAATGAACTTGAGAACCTTGGTTGAAAGATAGAAATTCTAAATCCCCATCAGGCTTTAGTTATATGAAAAACAGAACTTCATGGTGGATATGTTTCCAGCACAGATCTGAGATGATGAGGAGCAATGGTGCTTGCTGGTATTATGGCAAAGGGGGAAACGATGATTATGAATGAAGATATTATTGCTAGGGGATATGCTGGTATTCTTAATAAATTAAGCACTATTGGAGTAAAGATATCCGCGCTTCATTAGAAAGCTTCATTAGAAAAAAGGTAAGATCTATTATCCTACCTTTTGATGCTAGGGAAAATCCCTTCAACGGACACGCAGGAAATATTTTCCTGCTTTTTTTCTTGGTTCGATCGTCTTGATAGAAGGATTCAGCTTTTTTAGCTGTTTTCTAAGATAAGCCTCTGCAATTTCCTTGATTGCATAGAGCTCCTCTATTCTTTGGATCGCTCTTCTGTAGTTCTCATTTACCTTGAAAGCTTCATCTGCATAATTAGGGATGCGTCGAGACACTCTTTTGAGTAGAGAATCTCTGAGATCTATCGCATCGTTGATTGCGTTTTGAAGTCTGAACAGCAAACGATAAATTTTGAGGACATTCTCAGGCATTTCTACTCCTCTTTCGCTGCTTTTCAGCTCAGGGAAAGGCAAATCAAAACAGGAGTCCTCTTCCTCTTGGTAATAGAGCGCGAAAAATGCTCTCTTTGATGCATAAGAGGGTTTCAGAGAATGGCAACAAAACCATTTGATGAAGCCGTCGATCAGAGTTTCTACTTTTAATTTTCGTTTTTTATTCATAATTTTACTATTTTTAAGTTTGGTTTTCTTTATATCTAAAACACATAAAATGTCAATATTTTCTCTTGATTTTTCCTTCGATTTTTATATAGTGATGTTGCTTTAATAAAAAAAAGAAGCATTAACGCTTGAAAGTTGAGCTTGGAAAGTCCAAGTAACAACGAGTAGGGCATAGAATTTAAAAAAATGAAAAAGGAAAAAATTGTAGTCGTTCACAGTTTACACGATGCTCAGAGCCTGAATCCTGAACCAGATTCTTTTGTGGTGATTCTAGGCTATACTCCCAGGTTTACCGGGGAGTGGAAGAATTGTGAGGGCAGTTCTCTTCCGTCTTCTCTTGACGCGTATAAAGGAGAACCCGGAGTAATCGTCAAAATTACGCCTCGGAAAGTGAAGTGCTATGCTTTCCCTGTCGGGAAATCGTATTGCTCGACTGAAACCTATCGTCAGGTACTTGAACGAATATAAGTAATTCTGATTCGTAGGCTTGAGAGATGCCCCTCTCGGGGTTTAAGGACCAATGGTAAGATATACCTTGGTCCTTTTTTTGTCTTGGTAAAAATGTCAAGCAAAAGCTGAATCAGACTTCAGTTTTTTTTGAAAATGCAGAAGTTTTCTCTATACTTAAGTATTGGTTATATTTCATGATTTAATCCATAACTTATAATATCAAAAATGCAAATTAGTATCTGATTTTCTGGACCGGCTGGGTCTGGAGTAAATACGGCAGGAATCCTTCTCGCTGAACTGCTTGCCCAAAAAGGCTACACTGTGCTCGGTGACAAGGAATACGCCTCTATCATCAAAGGAGATAATAACTGTTTTTTTCTCTACATTTCTGATGAGGAGCAGCCCTTTATTCGTAGGCAGATTGATTATTTTCTCGCCTATGATCCCTATGCAGTGAGCAAGAATGAAAGCATCTACGATTTGAAAAAAGTCTTTATGATCAAAGATGAGAAGTGCAAATACAAGAACACCTTTACCCTCGGAGCGGCTCTCAAGATTTTTGGGATCGGTTTGGAGGAAGGGAAATCGCTCTTGGAGCAGCAATTCTCTGAAAAGGAGTTCTCCCCTGAGGTGATGAATCAGAATTTTTTGGATTTGGAAGCAGGTTATCAGTATATTATTCAAAACTGCGGTGAAGCCTGTGATATTATAAACTGCAGTAAAGCAATCTGAACTCCGAAGCAGTTTATGTACGGAAACGAGCTCATTGCAAAGGGAGCGATCGCAAGCGGACTGGATTTTTATGCCGCCTATCCGATGACACCAGCTTCCTCCATCATTGATGAGGTCGTAAAAAATCCGAAAGTAAGCTTCTTTCAGGGAGAAGATGAAATCGCGGTTAGTATGGCGATGCTCGGTGCGAAATTTGCTGGGAAAAGAGCGATGTGTGGAACCAGTGGAGGCGGATTTGCACTAATGACCGAGTCTATTTCCTTTTCAAATCAAGCGGAACTTGGGGGAGTTTATGTGCTTGCTCAGAGAGATGGTCCAAGTACTGGAACTCCGACTTTTACGGGACAGGGCGATGTGAATTATGCTTTGCATGCGAGTTTTGGAGACACGAAGCCGATCGTGCTTTATCCCTCTACTTTTGAGGAGGCGTATTCTTTTGCTGGGAAGGCTCTGAATTGGTCCGATCAGTATCAGCATCCTGTGATTCTCCTCAGCGATAAACAGCTTTCGGAGTCTTATTTGAGTATTGATCCGCAAAATCTCCTTGCCGAACCGATAAAAAGAGGTAAAAAAGCTGACTCCACAGCCGAGGATCAGTTCAAAAGATACGAATTTAGTCCTGATGGGATTTCTCCTTATAGTGTACCGTGAACTGAGCATACGACCTTTATTGTGACTTCCTATGAGCATGATGAATACGGAAGCACCAATGAAGAACCGACCATGAAAAGCAAAATGATGGAGAAAAGAGCTCAAAAACTGAAGACTTTGGTGGAACAAGAGTTTAATTCAGATTTTTATGGCTATGAAATCATCAATCCTGATGCGGAAATTTTCTATATCACGATGGGAATCAACCGTTATGCCCTAGAGCAGCATATCAAAGACAAAGCGGAAATGGGGCTGATTGTCGTTAAATCGCTCTCCCCTTTTGATCCGAGATTGAATACGTTCCTTGATGAACATGAAAAAAAGATTAAAAGTCTGATTTTTGTAGAAATGAATCAGAGTGGAATTTTGGAAGATTTGGTGCGTAAGGAATGTGAGCTGTATGGCGAGTGGAATAAAAAAATAGAGCATTTTAGAAAAATTACGCTCTATCCGTTCTTTGAGGAGGAAATTATTTAAGAAATCCGCTTTAACTTTGAGGAAAGGAAAGCAATGCTGTGAGAAGTTTCGCTTTTTGAAAAGGAGGACCTAGGGATGATTTAGTAACAAACCTTCTCTTTTACTTAGAACATAAGAATGAAAACCATTACTATTCAAAAAATCGATAAACAAGATCACGAAGCGATTATTCTTCTCTATCTTGAAAGCTACCTTGCTGAGTGAGAAAAATGGACTCAAGAACAGATTACTCCTTTCGTAAACTATTTACTCAAGAGACCTTTTAAGCTCAAGGCTGTGGTAGATGGGAAAATCGTTTGAGGATTTATTTCAGATATTAAGCCACGACATGAAGGGAATATCCTCTTTGATCCAGAAATCTTTATTCATCCTGACTATCAAAAACAAGGGTTTTGAAGACAGCTCTTGCAGCAAGCCTTACTTCAAGCTCAACAAGCGTATCAAGCTACTGATTTAATCGCATTTACTTTCAAGGAATCTTATCAACTTAAACGATACAAAAAATTAGGCATTAAAACCGATGATTCTTGGCAAATGTTGTATTGACCCTTAAAACTAATTCTCAATAAACTATAGGATTAAGTTTAACAAAATGAAGATAACTTTATATCCGATTTTTGAAGAAGAAGTTGAATAGAATATTTTATATGTATCCAAGAATGAAATGACAGCGAACATTCCTGTAAAATCAATTCAAGTAAAAAGTGTATTGAGTAAATCAAATTTACCTGTTTGAGGATTTTCTGTAAATCCTTATATTTGATGTACTCATGGTTGTAGATATTGTTATGCCTCTTTCATGAAGAGGTTTACCTGACATACTGAAGAATGGTGAAAATTTCTTGATATTAAATATCGAGAACCGATAAAAAATCCACAAAAATATCGTTGAAAATCTATCTTCATTGGTTCTGTTACTGATCCTTATCTCCCTCTAGAAGAAAAATACTGAAGGACAAGAGCTTTTTTAGAAGAAATAAGATGATATGATGTTGGAATTAGTATTGCTACAAAATCGGATCTTATTCTCAGAGACCTAGAACTGATTCAATCATTTAAAGATGCAAGAGTTTCTTGGTCTATCAATACTTTAGATGAAGAGTTTAAAAACGATATGGACTATGCTGTAAGTATTCAGAGAAGAATAGAAGCGATGAAACAGTTTCATGCAGCTTGAGTTCGTACGACTTGTTTTATTTCTCCAATATTTCCTTGAATTACTAAAGTTAAAGAAATTATAGAAGCTACAAAAGAACATTGTAATCTAATTTGGTTGGAAAATCTTAATCTAAGAGGAGATTATAAAGTGAAAATACTTAAATATATAAAAGAAAAATATCCTGCTCTTCATCCTCTCTATGATGAGATTTACAATAAAAAATCTCGTAATTACCGAGAAATGCTAAATCAAGAAATAGAACACTTTTGTAAAAAAGAAAATCTCCTCTATCTCAGAAATAATGATAACATACAAAGACCTTTTCATGAGCCACCAATTGTAGTTAATTACTTCTACCATGAAGAAATAAAAAAGTCTGCCAAATAAAAAATCAGACTTTCCATTGTTAATTTTTAATTGTTCATTATAAAAAATGAGAACGAATTTAAATAAAATCCAGCGATGCCCAGGATGCGGAAATTTCCTCATTCATCTCGCGCTTAAACAAGCCCTTGCCGAGCTGAAAATCCCAACGCACAAAACCGTGATTGTAACTGGGATCGGCTGCAATAGTAAAATGAGCCAATATATGGAAGGCTACGGTGCAGAAACCCTGCATGGAAGAGGAATCCCTTTTGCAACAGGGGTAAAGCTTGCAAATCCTGATTTAACTGTGATTTCCGTTTCTGGAGATGGCGATAGTTATGGGATCGGACTTGGGCATCTGCTCCATGCTGCGAGGAGGGATCTGCCTTTTGTACATATTACCTGTGATAATGAAAACTATGCGCTCACCACAGGACAAGCTTCTGCGACAACTCCCCTTTGAGCGAAAACCAAGTCTACACCTGAGGGGAATACCATTCCTCCGCTCCATCCCGTGCATTTGGTGGAAACGGCAGGTTGTAGCTTTGTAAAAACGGTCGTAGATAAAGATATTAAAACCTTGAAAGAAACGATAATACAAGCTATTCAGCACGAAGGTTTCGCCCACATCAATGTGCAACAAGCCTGCCCAAGCTGGAAAAGATGGTAATAATATTTATCCCCATTTTAATAGACGATGCAGACCTTTGATTTCTGAGCATACGAAATCTTACTCACAGAAAAATCTGATTTTGATTGAAAGAATGAATGCTATCCTTGAGTTCAGCCTTTTTTCTGCTGTAAACAGGTGCATAGCAAGCTCGTCCATGAGTGGAATCCCGATTGGCAGAATGAAACTGAAGGTGATGGGCTCTATAGCAATCAAAAAGGTATTCGACTCAAGGTCGGCGTCTCTGATTGTAATGCAGTTGCGGTTATGGGGAAGGAACGATTTGGAATTGTTCATGCTGGGCGAAAAGGGCTGCAGCTCGGAATCATTGAAAACTTAATCGAGAAGCTGCAAGCAAAAGGAGAGTCAGACTTCAAAGTTTTTCTCTGACCTGCGATTAGGAAATGTTGCTATGAAGTGGGGGCCGAATTTAGCGAACGATGCGAAGCTCAGTATCTTATTCCTCAAGCGAACGGGAAGTTTCATCTCGATATGCTCGGAATGATCCAGGATCGCTTAAAAGCCTTTCCTTGCAGTGAAATTCATATCTATCCTGAATGCACCAAATGCGGAAAGCATTTTTTCAGTTATAGGAGGAAGGACGGCATCAATAATTTTATACTTATAAGGAAAAAATAGGCATGAAGCTCATTATCCAATCTGTTCGTGAGGCACAAGTAGAGGTTTATAAGGATGCGGAATACTCTGAACCCGAAAAAAGAGAAAAAATCTGAATCTGAATTTTGATCTATTTCGGTATAGGGAAAGGCGATGAAGATCGTGCTGATCGACAAAATGCTCTGGATAAATTTACTACGAAACTTCAGACCCTAAAGCTTCTCGCTTCTCCTGAAGGAAAGATTGAAGTGCCGCTTATTGAGGTAGGAGGTCAGATTTTGGTTATTTCTAATTTTACGCTGTTTGGATCGTATAAAAATGGGACAAAAATCGATTTTTCTCAGAGCGGGAAATTTAGTTTTTCTGAGGGAGCGTATGATTATTTTCTGGAAAGTCTACGTCGTAAAGGTTTTAGCGTAAAGAGTGGGAAATTCTGAGGAGACATGCTTGTCTCGAGCATCAATGTCGGTCCTATCAATTATATCTTTGAATTATAGCACTCTGCCTCGCTAAAAGCTGTAGAAAATGCATCCTAAATGATCTTCAATTCCCTCAAAAGTTTTTCATATTTTGGATAGTCCTCGTTATATTGGCTATGGAGGAAGGTTTTTAGCAAATCCTTCCAGCCACCGAAGGTTTGCAAAGCGTCGCTGTCAGGTTTTTGGAGCTGGAGCAGCAAATCATCAACCTTTGCAGAAGTTTTTTTGAGTCTAAAGTCTGAAAGCTGAGTCCTGAGTCCAGGCGCAAGTGCTTCGTCAATTTTTTCATAGTCCAAATGCTTAACCTTAAGCGTAAGGACGGTTTTTTTGGGGTCTAAAGAAGGGAAATGACAGTCTATCAACGGAAAGGTCGGAGGATTCAGATTTTGTTCTGTTTGGGATTGGATCTGGAGGTAGAGCGTTTGAAGATCTGATGCTTGGAGGGTGGAAGTAGGCTCGCTCTCCAGATAATTGATAATCTGCGTTCAGAAAAACGAAAACTTCCCCTGAGAATAGCTAAAAAATCCCTTAATCTGATTGGATTCTAGCGGAGAGGTCGCCCAAACACTCCCAGTACAGAGATAATTTTTGTAGCGGAAGGCGGTATGCAAATGCCCAGAAATCAACTTCAAATCCGGAAGATTTAGGAGTTGCTCGGATAGTGCAATATCTTTGAATGCAAAGGCAGAGCGATAGCCAGGAAATTTCTCTTTGTTGAGATAGTAATGATGAATAATAGTCAGCTTTTTTTCCTGTTGAAGAAAGCCATTGACGAGCTGATTGAGCTTGCCTGAGAACTGCTCATTTTTGTCTTTGGATTTTAAGAGTTCTTCGGTGAGCGGCGTCTTTCAGAGTGGAAAAGCTGAATATTCCTCTTCGTGCAGATCCAAACAGAACGGAAGAAACAAAATTTTCTCGCCTTCAAGCTCGGTAAGCCAAGGTTTCGTGATGAAATGGAGCTTTCCTGAGTTTTGCTGGTGCTGGAGGAGATCAAACACCTGTTTCCCCTCTTCATACACGAAAGAGTTTCCAAGCCGATCGTGGTTTCCTGCGAGAATGTAGAGATTTTTGCCCTGTGTATAAAGTTCTAGAAAGAGTTCAAAGAGTGCGAGCAAGGCTGCCCTATCATAGCTGAAATGATAGACAAAATCCCCAAGAAAAATCAGATTTTTTTCTTCTGGCTGTGAGGCAACAAAGGCTCTGATCTGCTCAAGCAATTCCGTTTTGATTTTTGAAGTGATGTGGAGGTCTCAGATGAGAAGCATTTGGACTAGGAGGAAGAAAAGGTAAAAGTCTGAATGGTTTTGAACGCTTCTTGTTGTAAAGAATTGAGAGCTTTTTGCAAATTGAAAGGGGGAAAAGAGCATGACAGCAGAAGAGGAGAAGCTTGAGGCTTTGAATGATGAAGCTCTACCCTGTAGTTGAGAGTGAAATGATGTTTTGCTCCCTTGCTATTTTGGGAATTGAGCTAGATTAAGCGGTTGCGTGAAATTTTGAGTGGGACCTTGTGGAAAAAGACGACATGGAAGCCGTCTTCAGATTTTTTTGACTCTTAAAAAATTATTCGCTTGCAGGTGATTGAAGGTTTGCTTTGAGTTGTTGAGTAGTTGCTGGATTGAGCTGAAAATCTGCCATTAGCGATCAGTTTTCAAAGATGAACGGTCTTGAACCCTCTCCAGAATAATCGACATCGTATTTCCCCATTAAATAGCCATTGAGTTCTGCTCTATTTTTGAATTTAACTGCTTGATAGGGCTGATCAAAAGCTATTTTTTCGATAAACAGGAGTTCTCCATTTTCGGAAGGCACGAGGACTCCAATATGACCGATGAAAAGGTTTGCCGTGCTTGGATCAATCACATCGTGGAAAAATACTGAGATCAAACTTGCTTTAGTATTGAGGAACTCAACGCCTTTTTGAGCGAGCGTGTCTTTTACTTTTTGGATATTTTCTGTTTGGGTCGCAGTAGCGGTTGTTGGGATTTGAGCGAAAAAGTTTACAAACTTATTAGCCTTTTCTTTTGTGTAGGATAGTGTAGAGCGAAACCCAGGCATATCAAACATTAGATTTTCAGGGATTTCGGTCTCTGGGGCGTCTTTTATCTTGATCGCATCTTGTAAAAGCGAGAATGCTGTTATTCTACAGTTGTAGCCCATGAAATCTTGGTGTATATTATTTCGTTGCTGCTGATAAAAGTCGCTATCATACTCTGGCGTTAAGGTTTCTGCCCGTGTAAATCCATGATTGAGTCCTTTTCACTCTACGATCTTTGTAAAATCATCTACCATCGCAAAAAAAGCTTGGACCGCTGTTTGGCTCACATCAGCCTTGAGGAGTGCGTTTTTAACCTCTGCTTGAGATTGAGCATCCGTCATATTTGAGTATCGGATTCCCGTGAGCTGAACGTAGGATTGGGTTCAGGTTTCGGTAGCTATGATTCAGCTTTGTGTTTGAGTAGTATCGGTCGTAGTGGCTGCATGGTCAATTTGAGTGCTGCATCCTGCGATGATGATTCAGAGGGAGCAAAGAAGTGCGAGTTTTTTCATCGTGTTCGTTGAAGTAATTTGAGTAAAAGTGCTTGGTAATCTCTCAGTAGCCTCTCTTGTAATCTGGAAAGGCTACCTTTTGAGGACTGCTTTTGTAAATTTTTGAAGTTGTTTTGCAAGCTGATATTCACAGACAAATGCATTCCAAGCCCCATCTTCACTCAATACGCCGTGTGGCATATCTTCGGGAAGTTCTCCTCTATTACTCGCCTCAGCATCTCTAAACCGAGCTTTACTTTCGTAATACTTGAGCAATTCCTTGATCTGCGGTCTTAGGGCTTTTCGCTTCTCAAATACAGCATTGACTTCTTCCAAAGTTTGATTCATTTCATTGAGGATGGCTTCCATCTTCTGGATTTTTTGAAGCTGTCTTTGATGCATTTTGAGGTAAAAAGAGGGTAAAAGTCTGATTTTATTTTTTGATAAGTAAAAATGATTTTAGTTTTAAAAACCGCGCAGCAGCTTCATAAGCCCAAACTTCCAAGTTCCTATCTTTTGATGTAGTGATCCATTTTCAGAAGAAGCTTGAAGAGTATTTTTTATTCCTTCTTCATACACTATCCTATTCCAAACTTCATCAATTTTTTTGCTAGAAACTTTTATTTCCCCTTCGGAAGTTTTGATAGTAATCATACGATCCTTGTTTATTTCAGGAGTATTCATTTTCTTTTACATTCATTCTAAAAATTTATCTAATCAGTTCCTCCTATGGAGTCCTTTTGCAAGCCAATATTCGCAGGTGAACGTGTTCCATGCTCCATCTTCACTCAACACCCCATGTAGCATATCTTCGGGAAGTTCTCCTCTATTACTCGCCTCAGCATCTCTAAACCGAGCTTTACTTTCCTAATACTTGAGCAATTCTTTGATCTGCAATAACTTCTTTTTAATTAGCAGACTCGAGGCCTCTCTAGGAAGTGTATCACAAGCTTTTCGTCCAAAGTCAGCGACTTCTTCTCTCTGTAAGGTCAGCTTTTGCTCTCCTGTCAACACAAAGACAAACCTGAAATCATGGTGAAAGTGAGCGGGTTCTTGTTTCTTTTCGCTATAAGGAATGGCGTGAGTATCAATATCCAGAGGGATACCATGATGCTCTTTATGCCAATTATGTAAAGCAACGTTCTGGAGCCCTGTTTCCTCTATCAATTCTCTTTGTGCTGTGTGAAAGAGTTCTCCATCGCCTTCTTCCCAGTGTCCTCATGGAGCAAGCCGTTTATCTAGAGCAATATGATGAATCATCAGGCACTTCCCTTTAGAAAGCAGATATGCACTTGCAGTCATATGTTCATTGAAGTTTTTTCTTGTTCCGAGATTTTCTGCGTTCTGGAGCTGAGTTTTTAAGAGAGAAAATCTGGATTCTTCTGAAGGGAAGGTATGAAGATAGCGTTTTAAGGTTTCCTCCACGTATGCAGGCAGATCAAAGGGAAAGATTCAGGTTTTCTCTTGTTGCATTTTTTATCGTGAAGGAAAGAATAAAAAAAGGAATAGATTTTTGGCTGAAAATAAAGTGCTTCCTTATCAAAGATTATCCAATCAGCTCTTCCTATCGTCGTAAGTTAAAAAATGAGGCTCTGTTTTAGGCTTTTTATATTTAGGGAAATAAGATACTTTTTCAAGTCTAAAAGGTTGACCTGTTTTCAAGACCTCACTTCTATAGTCAGAGCAATTTCTTGTAAAAGACATGGCGTTTCCAAAAATTTCTCCACCGCGAGGGAAAAAAACGGAGAATCAATCAGATTATTTTCCAAAAATTTTTTAGTCTTTTCATCAATAATGAGCAAAAGATGGGATGAATATTCAAAAAATTCACAAAATACTGGAGATTCATATCACTTTCCTAAGTAATTGTAGGAATACTCTCCCCATACTGCCATGATCCAATCAAGCAAATAGCATAAAGTATATGCTGAAGCTGAATCCTTAAAAATTTTTGTAAAATACTGATCTCACCTTACTTTATATCTTCTTGATCATGGTATTTGTAAGATTCAAAAATGCACTTGCTCTGAAATATGGTCAGGTCTCTTTAAAATAAGAAAATCATCATCCGCAATTCGGATATTCTCTTTAGTATAATATTTTTGATGTTCAAGCTGAAGTATTTTTTTAGAAATCTGAGTCCCAAATTGGGCTCGTCAAAACTTTTTTCAGTATATTTCCTTCCCAATACGATTTACGAGAAGAGTTGTATCTGAAATCTGTCCAGATAGCTCTTCTTTGATCATTTTTATTTCTCTCTTCATAATAGACATATCTAAAGGAGAAACAAACTGATCTAAAACTGTTTCTACCTTAATAGTTGGAGGAAGAAAGTAAGTGGAATAGTCAAGCCAACTTGTCCCAAGGACGCCGTATGCTGTTTTAAAATACTGCTCAAGATTTCAGTATCCGCCGATAACTATATGCTCTATCAGGTGTTGGAGATAGCTATTTTGCTTGTAAGGTGCTGTTTTGATATAGATTCGCATTGTCTGATACTGCAAAAAGTAAAAGGCTGAATGACTCCATACTCCGTCCCTTCAAAAATATTACTAACCCTTGTCTAACCGTTTAGCACCAATTTTTTAAACTAACGTGAGCAATTCAAGTTAGGAATATTATCTAGAAATAAAGAATAAGATATTTTGTAAAAGCGTAATCGGATAACGGAAAGCAAATCAAACAACACTCCATAAAGATCAATCACTATTCATCATACATCGGACAATTTTCCAATGAGATCAAGAACATCCTACAAACTGTGAGAGAGATTCTGAGGATGAAGTAGCTATTACCTTAGCAAGCAAATAATAGGTATAGCAAGTTCAAATTAGTCCAACAAGGGTATAAACCAGAAAAAGAAGGAGTATTATTTTTACTCACCTGATCGAAACATCACTCATAGCAAAAAAATCTCAACATAAAATCTATCCAATCACTTCCTTCCCCATATAGGCCTGCAAAACTTTCGGAATTCTGATTTTTCCATCAGCAGTCTGATTATTTTCTATGATCGCAATCAACACTCTTGGAGTCGCAATCGCTGTATTATTCATCGTATAGCAATACTGGATTTTCCCGTCTTTGTCGCGATATTTGAGATTCAACCTTCTTGCTTGAAAATCCAGAAAAGCAGTCACAGAATGTGTCTCTCCATATGCGTTTCTAGAAGGCATTCGGCATTCAAGGTCATGAGAATTATACTTTCCAATCGCCAAATCTCCACTACAAAGCTGAAGCAAACGATGAGGAAGCTCCAAATCTGCGAGAATATCCATAGAATTTTGCAAAATCTGGCGATAATACTGCTCAGACATTTTCTCATCAGCAGGCAAAACCACGACTTGCTCTACCTTTTGGAATTGATGCACTCTATAGAGTCCTGCCGTATCTTTTCCATAGGTTCCTGCTTCACGGCGATAGCAGGCTGAATATCCACAGTATTTTTTTGGTAAATCATCTTCGTTGAGGATTTCATTCATATGATAAGCCGTCACCGGGATCTCTGAAGTCCCAATCAATCGCTGATCATCTCTTTCCATTCGGTATGCGTCTTCTTCTCCTCCTGGAAAGTAGCCTGTTCCCTGTAAACATTCAGGATTCACGATATTTGGCACTTGCATCGGAGTAAATCCTCTCTCTACGATCTTTTTCAAGGTATATTGCAAAACAGCCTGCTCGAGCAACATTCCATCACCCTTGAGAAAATAGCTTCTCGCCCCTCCAAGCTTCACTCCTCTCTCAATATCAATCATATCGTGCTTTTTCATCAGTTCAACATGATCCAAAGGCTGAAAATCAAACTGCGGAATCGTTCAAAAATTCTGAACCACTACATTTTCACTGTCATCTTTCCCCTCTGGAACCTCAGGATGCAAAGCGGTATTTGGCATTTTGAGGAGCCAACTTTTAAGTTCAGTATCTACCTGCGTATGTTGAGTTTCCAACTCTTGAATCTGGATTTTAAGATTTTTTGCACCTTCATAATCCTTTTGAGCAGCGAGCTGCTTTTGCTGAGCCTTGGTTTGATCAATTTCAAGCTGGAGAGCCTTTCTTTTGTCATCTAAAGCAAGAATCGCATCAATATCAAAATGCTTTCCTTTCTTCTGGCAAATCAGCTTATATCCTGCAATATCTTCACGAACTTTCTTAAGATCAATCATTATTTTGAATAAAAGTAAAAAATACTGACTTTAGTGTAGTCTTTTGCTTGTTAACTTCAACGAAAAAAAGAAAAAATCTGACCGTAAAGATCAGACTTCCTCTTTTTTCTTTTTTAGTCTATTGCATAGGTGTGATAGGTATTAACTCTTACAAAGACTCCGGAGTTTTCAGACGCCCCTTCTTCATCTTCAAAAAAACTTCTATTGGCTACACCATATTCACGATACTCTGGAGCAAATCCGTTTTCTGAGTACACGATAAGCTTTCCGAGCTTAACTCAAAGCTGGCTTGCAACTTCTTTTGCATGTGTTTCTGCATCTTTATTCGCTTCGCTGATGAGTTCCTTCACTTGAGGATTATTTTCTCCGACAATGAGCCTCTTATCTTCAATATCTACCCAATCTAAGTTGTCAGTTTTTTCTATGAACGTTTTCAGTTTTTCGCTGATATTCCCTGTGAATTGCAAATTGACACTCATCCTCGTGCAAGGATATTCTTTTTCTGTTCCTCAAAAATAACATTGATCAGTATCAAAAACACGCCTTCCGTCATAATTGCTATTGGTAAAGCTCGCTCCTTCTACAAGGGTTTTTAGCTCTTCTAGTCTCTTAAAAGCCAGTTCTTTCCTGATGGCTTTTGTAGTTCCTGTTCCAATCAGTGTAATCCTAAACTGAACGGTATCTGCTGGGATTTCTCTGGAAGCTACGCCCATAATGTTGATGCCATTCAGATTACGATTTTTGGAGAAATCGTGCATACTCCACATCCCTGCAAGGCAAAGGATAACAGCAACCCCTGCAATAAATCGTCTGTCAGTCGCTTTCATCTTTCGTAGGGTAAAAAAATAAATGTTCGTCTATGATATACTCTTCTTGATAAAAATATCAAGCTTAAAAATCTGACCTTTCTCCTTCTTTTTGTTGCATCCTCGGAAGGAAGAAGGTCTCCAAACGAAACTTACAAAAAAATTGCCAAAAATGGATCAAAATTTCACCAAAAAGCGCAAAGCACTGTCAGAACATCATAATATTTCATCAAAAAGCTCAAAGTGCTATCAGAATATCCTATTCTTTCATCAAAAAGCTCAAAGCAGTGCTAGAACATCATAATATTTCACCAAAAAGCCCAAAGTAGTGTCAGAACATCATAATATTTCACCAAAAAACTCAAAGTGCTATCAGAATATCCTATTCTTTCATCAAAAAACTCAAAGTGCTATCAGAATATCGTATTTTTTTGACTGAAAAAAAACTTGACTTTAAGCTTCAATAGGATATGCTCCTTGAAAGCTTTATTTAGTTAGTATGTATTTTTAGCAATGAAACGTATTTGATTTCTCTGTTTGTCATTTGGACTCTCTCTCCTCCTTACTGGTTGCTGGCTCAAGACTGAAAATCCTTCTCAAGAGCCACAACCTGAAATAGTAAAGCAGGAGCTTCCTGATCAGGAGGGTTCACCGCTCCTCCTTTCTAGTACATCGCTCGGTAACTATGAAGAGATTCTCCAAGAAGTAATCAACTCTGAAGCTCCTTGCAGTGTTTGTGAAATTAAATCAACTCCTGAGGATATCAAAACTCTTATTATGCAAGCAAAACAGAAGGAGCAAAACCTTCCACATCCTGAAACCACATCGGCTGAGACTTATTCAGAATTTGATTTTTTGAAAGCTTATGATACCGTTTATAACGGGAATACCTATCGTATTATACCAGCTGCAACAGGAAAGAACCTGCTAACAGTAACTCTGAATGATCAACCCGTTTTTAGCTTTGAAAGGATCTTTATTACCAAGGAACCTGTTAAGAATTTTTTCGTCAATGAAGCTTGATGGCGGCTCCTCTATGATGAAAACTCTTATTATGATGAAAATAATCCTCAAGATAAACAGGAAATGATGGCAAAACAGGGGAAACCCTGGAGAGAGACTAATGTTTTAGTCCATAATGGAGAAAAACAGACTCAAAATGCTGATAATTTTGCTCTTTATAATTTAAATGGGAAAACGTTCTATTTTTTGAGGAAGCAGGCTGGGGATAAACTGAGTTATTTCTACGATGGGAAGGTTTATCAGACCGATTTTGATGAAATCATAGAAGATACTATGGGTTCAGATCTTGAAAATGCGTTTGAACCGATTGTGGACGAAGAAAAGGGATTCTTACTCTTTTGGGCCAAAAAGGGAGAGGAACTCAGTGTTAACCTCTTGAAAACTAAAATTCTTGCGAAGATTCCGTAAAAGCCACAGTTTTTTCACTTCCCCATTATAAGGGGCTAAAAGAAACTTATGAAAAGACTTTGGCAAACAAGGATTCTGATCTTCGTTCCTATGGTTTGCGCTTAGAAGCTCAGGATGAAGGCTATCTTGTATTTACACTTGTTGAAGAATATCGTAATCACCAAGTCATGCCCCAGAGCATTTTTGTAGAAAAAGTTCATGAATGCTGAAAGTGTATGATATTGCACTTGATGAATATCATAATTTGGAAGCTATCAACTGAACAACGCTAAAGCTGATTAAAAAGAGCTGTAAGCAGTAAAGCTCTTAGTTTGTAGCAGAAAGGAGTCGATTAAGGTAGGCTGCATCCACTGCGTCTGGAGCCAAAACGATCAGTTCTGGGATCTCGTAAGGATGCAGTTTTTTGATAAAAGGAAGCAATTCTGACTCTTTTTCTTTTGGAAATTTTATAAGAATTAGCTTCTCTTCGTCTTTTTTGATTTTCCCTTCTCGGAGATAGTAGGATTTTGCGTAGTTCATTACGTTTGCACAGGCGATCAGCTTCTTTTTGAGCAATGCAGTGATGAGTTGCTTGAGCTTTCTTCCGTCATTTGGATAAGTCATCAGTAGGATTTTCATACTCTTTATCTAGAAACTAAAGTTCAGAACCACCTCGCTCAACGACCGTAAATCCCTTTCTCTCAAAAGGTTCAAAAGTCTGAGCTTCCACTTCAATCGGTTCTTGTAAGGCTTTGAAGACCATAAAGACTCTAAGCAGCGAATCCTCTTTTGGACTAAATCTCAAAGGAGCAGTCTTGGTATAGCTTTCTCCTGCAAAATGGATGAGATTATAAGGGTTATCTTTCATCTTTGGGTATCGGTAAACAATGAATTCGTTATATTCCTTGGGAGTGAGTCAGATTTCTGCTAATTTTTGCTGGAGAAATGCCCTTGTTTCGTTTCCTTTTACTACGAAGCCTTTCGTGAGGTCATAGTCAGCTTTTTGTGCTGGTTTCCCCTCTCGGAAAAGATAGCTATAGTGCTTCCCATCTGCTTTATTGATCAAAGTTCCGTCTGGAGAAGCGATTACCTCCCAGCCTTTGAGCTTCTCATCATAAACAGGATAATCAGCGATAAGTTCTCCCTGATAGTCAAGCTGAACTTTGATTTCTTGCTTATGCTCTGGATAAAGGTAAATCACGGGCTTATAAGCCACAGGAGGATCCACTCTCTTTTTTATTTTGGATTGATAAAGATAATAGCCTCAGATCGTAACCCCAGCCACCAAAATCACGCCTCCGAGAATTGCGAGAGCATAGCATAGATTCTTCCCCATCTTTTTGTACTTAAGAAGCTAAAACTGAGCGATTGCGAATTTTTTCCCTTTCTTTAGGAGTAAAACATTATTTACAGCATCAGCTTTTGAAAAGGTTTGTGCAATATCGCTTACTTTCTGCTCATTGACTGAGATTGCCCCCTGTTGGATCAGTTTTTTCGCTTCTCCATTGGATTCTGCAAGTCCTGATTGTACTAAAAGCTCCAAAATTCTGATTTCATCACTTTCAAGCTTGGCTCCTCAGGTTTCGTGAGCAAGAGCTTTGATTTCCTCCGCAGACATTGCCTTGAGTAAGCTGAGCTTTTCTCCAGTTCCAAAAAGGAATTCTGAAATCTTTTCCGCCTGTTCGCTTGCCTTTTTTCCGAAAAGCACTTGAATTACATACTTTGCAAGCTGTTTCTGACCGTATCTGAGTTCAGGTTTCTCCTGATGTTGTACAATAATCTCCTCAATCTCCGGAATCTCTAGCAAAGTAAAGGCTCTCAAATACTTTTCCACATCAGCATCTGTGGTATTGATGAAGTATTGGTAGACGAAATAAGGAGAATTTTTGGTCTGATCAAGCCAAATCGCGTTTCCTTCAGATTTTCCAAACTTTTTCCCGCTAGAATCCATCATCAAAGGAATCGTCATCACATAACTTTCGGCTTCTCCTTCGGTTTTTTTCCTAAGCATTTCGGTTCCGGTAACCATATTTCCTCGCTGGTCAGAACCTCCGATTTGAAGCTTCACACCCTTATTTTCGTAAAGATGCACGAAATCATTTCCCTGCAACAGCATATAGCTAAACTCGGTATAGCTAATTCCAGATTCTGGGTTCTCCATTCTCTTTTTCACAGATTCTTTGCTGAGCATGGTATTGATCGTGATATATTTTCCGACCGTGCGATACCAGTCAAAAACTGTATAATCTTTGTAAAAATCATAATTATTCACGACCTCAAACTGAAAGTCCTTTCCCGTCAGTTTTTTTAAATTTTCCAAAATTTGACCGACTTGCACGGTAATCGCCTCTTGATTATACCTAAGTTCTTCAAGCCCAAGGAAAGCTCTGGCTTCAGTTTTCCCTGTTGGATCTCCGATCATTCAGGTTGCACCTCCGATCAGCATCACGAAGGTATTGCCTCTTTTCATGAAATTCACCGCAGCCATAAAGGTCAAGAAATGCCCCAGATGAAGCGAATCTGCCGTAGGATCATAGCCACAATAGAACTTTTCACCTCACTTTTCATACAAATCAAAAAAGTTTTCGTTGGTCATTTGGTAAAGTAAGCCACGAGCTTCAAGTTCTTGTCTAAGATTCATTTCTTGAATAGAAAAAGTAAAACTGACTCTAGTGTAGTATTCGTGCTTTAATTTTCAAGAGATAAAATGAGTTATAGAAGTCAGAGTTGGTGAAGCTTATCTGTAATATCTTGATGAATTTCTTGTGCAGGACGTTCTCAATCTCCATAAAGTAGCCAGAAATTTTTGCTCTCTCTAAAAGCTAATACAACATTGTTTGTCCTATGAGCTAACACTCTCATGAATCTAATATAGGGAAATGAAGTCTTCCCCGAGTTTAACCTACCACTAGTCTAAATAGCGTAAAAAATCTGATTTTTTGACTTTTGGTTTGGTTTTGCGTATACTTGAAGGGATTTAATTTACATAATGATCCTTATGGGAGAAAGGCTTGAAGAGAAGACCAATCAGGACTCGATCCAGAAAATCGCTAAAGATGACCAGCTTGATCATAAACACCCACAAGTGAAGGAGAAGATTGCTGAGGATTTTTCTGGTTCTCAAAAAGAAGCTTTAGAAAAGCCATCTCTTAGCTCACTTGATAGCAAGCTGGCTGAAATTTTTCCCTGAAATGAGGTAATTATATCTAAAGTGAAAGAGATTCTCATCAAACTAAAAGAATTTTCTCAGGATTTTCTCTCTGATCTTCTTACCGTAAAAAGTGGAAAATCTCTCGGGAAAGAAAGATTCTGGTCAGGCAAGCGAGAAGAACTTTGAAAACAAATATATATTGCAATCAACAAACTGAATACCGCTCGTAATGAAGGGGAATCTATGCAGGGGGAACAGCTTTTGGCAAAGGTTTCTGACCAGTGGACCTCGCTTCAGCTTGAGCAACTCAGAGGGGAAAGCGATCAAGCGAGGATTCAATGAAAACTGAATCAACTCCTTGATCTTTATCAAAAAGGCAACCCACAACGCTCTAGAGAAGAGTTTAGTGAACAATACCGTCTCCTCGAGAAAAATGTCTGAGGATTAACTGCTGAATGATTTTTGGATTGGTACTTAGAAAAGCTCACTGCACCTTGAGAAAAAGATAAAAACCTCTATTCAGACTCCTTAGATGCACTATACTCCACGTGGAAAGATGGGGAAGTTATTCGTATTGGATTGGATAAAAACGGTCAGGTGAAGAGTTTTGAGGAGTGGGAAAAAATGCTCAAATGGTCTGAATCCAACAACGAAGAACTCAAGAAAAATGCTGAATCCATAAAGCGTGCAGTCCTTGAAAAAGGTGAACTTTCTGGAGAAGCACTTAAACAGGAGTTTGCAAAAATTGATGCTGCGTGGCAAAAAGAAGCAAAAAACACTTATGGAATGCTTAATCGTAGCGAAGTGATAAGATCAGCTTTTGTCTGATTAGAAAATCCTAAGGATTATACTACGAAAGACCTCATTAAAAAGATTCAGGCAATTGGACAGGTATGTTATCCTCGCTCTAATATCCAGGTCAATGGAGTATGGTCAGCAGAAACTCAAGCTATTGTCATGGATCTAAAAATTCACCCTCTCCTCAAAGATGCTGAAGAGTGGCTTGATGCGGTTCTTAGGGCGAATAGAGACTATGCAGCTACTGCAAAAAGAGCTTCTGAACGCCTTGCAAAAGCTTATGAAAAAGGCAAATATGAAGGAGGAGAAGCTCAAGTTATGGAAAGATTTTCTAGGGGAATGATGCGTCCTCAAGTGGATGCATCTCCAGAAAAGCCATCTCCAGAAAAAGTTAAATTAGAGAGTGCCCAAGATATTGGTATACAACGTAACGCTTCCTTACAGCAAGCCCTCGCGTCTATTAGTGATGAAGATGTTGAATCTACGATTCCGAGAGAGACCTATCTCCAAGAGATAGCGGCGTTTATTCAAAGAGATAGTAGCCTTTCTGTTGAAGATAAAATTCGTCTTCCAGAACTTATTTTGGAGGGAAGTTGATCAGGAGAAGTTTATAAATGACTAAAAATGAAATGGGATACAAGTCTCGCAAAAAAAAACTTCCTCGCATCACAGAAAGAAATCCTTCAACAAAAAATCTTAAAAACTATGCGTCAAAAAGCGAAAGAGTCAAGAGATCATTTTTTTACTCATGTTGGGCTTCCTCTCAAGTACGATTCCCAGCTTAGTAAGGCTTATGAAACAAGATATAAAAAAACTCCAGGGACTTATTCAGTTTTTACAGATGCCAATAATCCTAATGATCAGTATGTTTTCAATCATCGCTCTTGATGCTTAAGTATGAAGAATACTACGAAATTTAACCAGCAGCAAAAAGAGATTAACTTTAATGCGACGAAATTTAAGGCTATTCTCCGCTTCCCGACACCAGCAGAACAGGTTCAAAATGCATTGAATATTAGCTCCTACCTTCCAAGCTTAAGACCTTGAACTGAAAAAGATTTGGATACTTTACTTAATGATGAGCTTAGCAAAAAAATCTCTCACACGGCAGGTGATATCGAGACCTCAATTATTCATAAAAATATTGAATCTAATAGACTTAATTCCTCTATTCTCAGGCACGCACAGCGCCTTCTTAATCTCGAATCTTCACAATGAAAACTCTCTGAACAATCCCATAAAGCACAGTATGAAATGCTTGTCCCACTCCTCAATACGCTTCCTCAATGTTCAATAGATGAACTAAGGACTGTTGATCGCTTTTTTTCGGAGCTAGAGGCAATGCTCAATGATAATTCAGCACAGAAACAGGGAACTCATGAAAAAAATGAATGAAATCAGATTTTTTCCCTCCTTTCTAAGCCTTGGATGAAGAAAAGCTTTAAAGAACAAGGACCTCGCAAATCAAAAACGGATTTTTGAATAGGGCTTCTCTTCCAGTCTTTGGAAAAACCTCTCCCGGGAGCTACTGATGATCTAGAACATAGGATTCTGGATGTAAGGAAGATGAAGCTCCTTAGTTCCAATAACCTCTCTCATCTTCGTGCGGAACAGGCTAGCCAACAGCCTGATGGACAACGATATTCTAAGCTTACCAAAACGATTGCCAATAATTATATTAAGACCGCTGAAACCGAACAGCAACACGTAGAGCAACAGCAACTTGAAACTTTGGAAAAACTCATTTCTAACGGCTAAAATCAGACTTTTATCTTGTAAACACTTATCCACGAATGGAAATCTTTAGTGCAAAAATTATTCCTTTAAATGTTGCGAATGGAGACGGGATTATCGCAATCCTCAACGCAGAGCAGGCTTCTCAATATGGGATTACGCAGCATGATAAAATTTCACTTATTAGAAAGGGTGAAGAATATGTCGTAGATGTTGCTCTTTCTAGTGAATATGTAGAACCTTGAACCATCGGTGCGACGACGGAACTCCTTGAAAACTATCCTATTATGCCTTGAGATAATGTTCTCGTTTCTTTTATGAGGAACAATCCGCTTTCTTTGCAAGCAATCAGGAAAAAATTGCTTGGAGAGAAAATTACGACTGAAGAAATTGATGCGATCGTGGAAGATATTCAGAATAATAAACTTTCTGATTTGATTTTAGCGTATTATACAGCAACGAGTTTTTTTTATAAATCTGATCCTGAAGAACTGGCGTATACGACGAAAGCGACTGCGTATACGGGAGACATGTACCGTTTTCCATGAATCGTAGCGAGCAAATACTGTATTGGTGGGGTTTCTGGAAATGAAACGACGATGATTTTGGTGCCGCTCCTTGCTTCGCTCGGGATCGTAATGCCAAAGACCTTTTCTAAGTCGATTACCTCTCCGGCTGCGACCTGAGAATGTGTAGAAGTCTTGATGAGAAGTGAGTTAAAAAAATCTGAAATCATCAGGCTCGTAGAGAAATACGGATGCTGCCTCGCTCGAAATGGAAATTTGAACCTCGCACCGGCGAATGATAGAATTATCAAGGTCTCTGCTCCTCTGGGAATGGAACCGTACGCGAGGATGATTTCCAGTATCATGGCGAAGAATTACGCTATGGGAATTAACCACTGCCTGATTGATATTCCTGTTGGACCGACCGCTAAAGTAAACAAACAGGAAGATGCCGAAAGAATTGCTCAACATTTCAAAAATATTGGAACCTCACTTGGAATTAAAACAGAAGTTGCGATAACCAAAGCTGAACAGCCGATTGGAAATGGGATTGGTGCGGTTTTGCAGGTAAGAGAAGTGTTGAGAGTGCTTCAGCAACACGAGTTAAGAGCTTCTGACCTGGAAGAGAAAGCATTGGATTTGGCGGCACAGCTCCTCGTGCTTTGCGGAAAGAATGAAAAGTATGAAGAAGCGTATAAGCTTGCAAAAGAAACTCTCCAGAACTGAGATGCACGAAAAAAGATGCAGGAAATTATTACAGCACAAGAAGGAAATCCTGATGTAGATTCAGAAGGATTGGGGTTGGGAAGTCAGACTTTTGATATTGTGAGTGAACGCGATGGAAAAGTAGAAGCGATTGATATGAAATATCTCAATATGCTAGCAAAGACGCTCGGTGCTCCGTGAGATGCAAGTGCTGGGATTTTCTTGCATAAGAAGCTTCACGACAATGTGCAAAAGGGAGAGAAACTCTTTTCATTTTATGCGAGCTCGGAAAATAAACTCCAAATGGCGAAGGAACTAGCGGAAGAAAAGTCTGCCTATACGATCGTGTAAGCTTTGAAAATTACTATTTTTGCTGGAAGCACTTTGGAAGAAGTGCTTTTTTTGTCTTTATCTTTCGAGGGAATTCTGTATACTGCGAGTTCGTTTTACATTGAAGGGAGGTATTCTGATGCAAATGATCTGATTTTTGTTTTTTTCTTTTGTGGCATTTGGCGGGCTGGCAAGTCTGACGGTTTTGAGGATTTCGAGTCGGTGGGGACGAAGCATTGGTCGAATCCAACGAGGAGTAATCGTGCTGCTCACCCTTATGGTTCCTTTGGCAATGTGGATAGCAAGAGCCTTTCAGGGCATTGTGGCTGAAATGCTTGCAAAGGCTGGGCTCTTTTTGCTCGGTTTTTTGACGGTTTCGCTCAATGTGATTCTGATTTTTGAACTGTTAAATTTTGTGAGTAAAACGATTTTTCATACCGATATGAGAGGCATCGTATGAGGAAGTCTGCTCATTATTGCGTTGATTGGGACTACCGGGTTTGCGATGCGGAGTGCAAGAGCGATCAAAGTCAAAACCGTCGAGATTCCGGTCACGAACCTGACGAAAGAAAGCACTATCCTCTATCTCTCCGATATTCATATCTCTCATACTAGTGATTTGCCGTTTTTGAAGAAAATTATTGCGCAACTGAACGCTTTGGAGGGAGAGTTTGTGGTGATTAATGGAGATTTTATTGATGGGAAAGGATTTTCGGAAGCAGATCTTCAGCTCTTGAATAGTATCAACAAAGACGTCTATCTCACGCTTGGAAATCACGAAGCCTACGCAGGGAATGCATATGTAAAGCAACTTTTGAAAAATGCAAAAATCAGACTCTTGGAGGACGAAGTGCTTCATGCTCACGGATGGGAACTCATCTGACTTGCTGATATGGCAGGATTTGATACTGAGGAGAACCATGAGCTTCTTGATCAAAAACTCGCTACCCTCCTCACTAACACGACAACACTCCCTAAACTCTTAATTCTTCACGAGCCGATTGGACCGCAAGTAGCAGAACAGCATGGGATCAATCTTCAACTGGCAGGGCACACTCATTATGGTCAGATTTTTCCTTTTACTCTCGCTGTAAAGATTGCGTTTCCTTATATCAAGGGGCTTTACCATTTTGATACGAATGCGTTGTTTGTCAGTTCTGGGATCTGAACGTGGGGTCCTACCATGAGACTTGGAAGTCGTTCAGAATTAGTAGTTTTAAAACTGATCCCAAAGGGCTAGTTGTCCTCCAGCAATGATAAAAGATCAAAAATCAGGAGTAAACCACGCTTGTAAGGCTACAATCCCTATTTTCAGGACTGCAAGGAATGATCGTATGGCTACAAGTGATAAAAATCGCTTATTTTAGCCAAATCCTTGGTAAAGAGTTGTCTCTTGCAAGTGTATAAAGGCAAATCCGAGGGGTCGGAAGCATAAGATGGGACTTCCCCCTTCTTTTCTACGGATTATATACCTGACAGGCATCTCCTGAGCCAGAGACGAAGCGTTCCTCATCAAAATTTGGGGGTAAAGGAGCCTCTGGGAAAAATTCCTGCACGAAAAAGAGTGTTTGCTGTGCGATGAAGGTGCTAAACTGTTTCACTATTGGTCCTGATTCTCCGAAACAGACCGCCTCACCGCTAATTTTTTTCGTATCCTCGCGGAGAACCAAACATTCACAGTTTTCAAGTGTCCCGATGAAAGGATTCAGTTTTTTATTCTGTTGCAATAACTGACGAGCCTGGGAAATCTCGAGATTCGCCAGAGCCTGTAAATAGGCAAGAATTTCTGCAGGAGAGGAGACATGCCCCTGATAAAAGGTGATCCGTTCCTCATCGCTTGAGTTAGCGTCTACTTCATAAGGAGGAAACCCTGAATGACGAATCCCGCGAAGCTTGATTACCGAAAGGTCAAAAGCAAGACGCTCTAGCGGGTAGGTAAAAATGTTTTTTCCTGTGGTTATTTGTGGCAGAGGCTCTTGGTTTTCAATGCGAGGGAAAGGAGCTATCGGATGACGCGTTATGATAAACTCTTGAGTAAGTCCGTGGTTATTCGTCGGGAGATGGATCAGTTCCCCCGAGAAGCGAGGGTCAAAGATGTCCTCAAAACGATATTCCTCAGTAAAGTTCTTTTCTCTGGGGAAAAAAAGAAATCAGATTCCGATCAGGAGTCCAGCGAGGAGGAAGATATAATGTTTTTTCATGGTAGAAAACGAGTTAGATAAAGAAAATAGTATCCTGCAGAAATAACACAGGAGATTGAAATTTTGTAATGTTTTAAAAAGTCATTGCAACTATAATTTTCACTAAAAGCTGTCTACAAGAATAAAGCCTCTGTGGGGGATTTGCAAAAATCGTCATTTTACTCCAAACTATAGAGTGTGGTTTCTCTTAGAACATCATTTTAGTGGGAACTACAAGGATGGGGGGGAGTCAGACTTCCTCTTTATTTCTTTTCTTCTTGAAAAACTAGCGAGAATAACTAAAGTGAGGAGGAACTTATTTTTTACTTAATAAATACAACAGTCAATGAAACTGGATGGAAAAAGTATTCAGGCAGCAATTATGCATCTTGTGGAAGAATATAGATTAGATCCCTATCAAGTGATGGAAATTATTAGAGCAGGGATCAAATCAGGATTTAAAAAGGATTTTCCAGAATTTAGGAAAGCAGAAATCGTCGTTAATGTCGAAAATGACGGGACTATCAGTATTTATAAGGCTTTGACTGTTGTGGAAGAGATTGAGGAAGAAGACACCCAGATTCTTTTGGCTGATGCGAGGAAAGAAAGGAAAGATATTGAGCTCGGAGAACAGTTGCTAATCAATATTACTCCTCAGAGCATGGAACTTTCAAGGATTGCCGCACAAGCCGCTGCACAGACGATCAAGCAAGGGATCAAAAATATTGAAAGAGAAAGGTTTTATGACAAGTTTCAGGATAAAGAAGGTCAGCTCTTGAAAGCAAAGGTGATCAAAGTGCATACGGATAGTGTAATCCTGGATATTGAAGGAACAACGGTGGTGCTCCCTCCAGAGAGTCAGATTCCTAATAGACCTTATGAAGTAGGAGAAGAAATTTTTGTTTTCCTCAAGAAAATTAGTAAAGAAGCCTGAAGTATTACCCTCGAAATCACGCAATCTAGTCCGGATTATGTAGAAGCGATCCTCAAAAAAATCGTTCCTGAGTTTGAAGAAGGAATCGTAACGATAGAAAAGATTGGAAGAGTCGCTGGAAAGAGGACTAAAATCTTGGTAGCCAGCACAGATGAGAGCATTGATCCAGTGGGAGTATTTGTCGGACATAAAGGAGACAGAATCAATACGGTACTTTCATTGCTTGATGGAGAAAAGGTTGACTTCGTAGAAGATATTGACGATCCAAAGGAATTGATTACAAGGCTTCTCAAACCTGCACAAGTAGAGAGTCTTGAGTTTAAGGACAACGGGAAAGTGACTGCGAGAGTAGAAGAATCACAGAAATCACTCGCTATCGGTAAAGGTGCCTGCAATATCAAGCTTGCTTCTCAGCTTAGCGGATATCAAATTGAAGTTATTTAAGAAAAAAGGAGGAAATCTGATTGTTGACTATCGGGTTTTGTGGCATTTGGAGGAATTTTTTTTCGAAAAGATTACTAGCGAGGGAATGCATAAAGCTTTACTCGCTAAGGGAAAGATGACCCCTCGATACTTTCAGATTTTTTCTTCTGGTTTAGAAACTAGCAGTGCTTTTGATCTCAATATTTGATGCTTTTTTTATCGAGAAACGCTTTATCTTCCTATCCCTATTATTTACGCTATGCTCAACGTTCATTCTATAGAAACTTTTGCGACGCAAGATGGTCCTGGGATCAGATTGGTGGTTTTTTTGCAAGGGTGTATGTTTAGGTGCCAGTATTGTCATAATCCGGACACGATTCCGCTTGAAAACGAGAATGCAAAGCATCGAACCGCAGATGATATTCTCCTCCAAGCAGTAAAGCAAAGAGAATACTTTGGAGAGAAGGGCGGGATCACCTTTTCTGGAGGGGAACCGCTTACCCAAGCAGCAGCCTTACTGCCTGTAGTCCAAAAATTGAAAGCTGAAGGGTTCCACATTTGTATTGATACGAATGGATTTTGGCAGACTCCAGAGGCAAGAGAGGTTCTGAGCTTGGCGGATCTGATTTTGCCTGATTTGAAGCATATCAATCCAGAAAAACACCTCAAGCTCGTAGGACAGAGCAACGAAAATACGTTGAAGACACTGGATTATCTCGACGAGATCAAGAAACCTTACTGGCTCAGGTATGTCCTCGTGCCTGGCTATACTGATGACGAAGAGGACCTCCATACACTAGGGAAGTATTTACAGACCAGAACTGCTATGGAAAGGATTGAGATTTTGCCTTATCATAATCTGGGAAAATCCAAGTGGGACAAGCTTGGATGGAAATATCCTTTGGAAGGTGTGCATGCAGCAACAAGCCAGAATCTCGATACTGCGAAAAGGATCCTGAGTCAGTATTCAGAGAAAGTGTTTGTGAGAGGTTAAACTTCTGGAGAGTGATTTTTTTTAGATTATTTCTTTATTTTAACGATGAAAATGCAAGCCCTTGAAATCAGCGAACGTAGCTACCAAGAATTTACGAAGCTCAAAAAAATTATTGAAGCAATGGCAGGAGAAACCGTTTCTGATGATCAGGTTTTTGACTTTATGGTAAGGAGTTTATTGCAATCTATGGAGCTACCTGACGAGGAGGGGCATACTCATGGTGGTGGTTGTTGCTGCTGTGGAGGACATGATTAGCCATAGTATTATATAAACACTGATTTTTATCTCCTTTTTGTGATGAAAGCACAAATCCTTACACTGAGGACCTGTAAAGAAGGTTTTCAGGACCTCTTGGAGCATGGATGCCAGTATAAATACAGAGAAGCAAAGCCTTTTTGGAGAGCAAGGCTTTTTTCTAATGGGCAAGCAAAGCATTTTGACGAGGTGCATATCAAGAATGGCTATCAACCGGATTCTCCGCTCGCAATTTATGAATTTTCTGGGATTGAAGGACCTGAAGTAGTAGAAGGGGTGCCTTGCTTCAAGATTGTTTTGTGAAAATTGAAAGCAATCTATCATTCGCCTTCTTAGTAAAGACCCCTTATCAAACTTTTTTTTGACAACAACGAAAGAATAACTTTCACTTGATTTTTTTGTATATAAAAGTATGGTTAGATTGATACTTACTTCTTTTTACTTGGGTATCATGATTTAGACTCCTTTTCTTCGTTGATGATTGCACGTATCAAAACTTTTAATACGCTCGGGCTTCTGGGGCAGGAAATTACCGTAGAGGCTGACAGTAGCAAAGCTCTCCCCACAATCGAAATCATTGGGCTTCCTGATCTGATGATTAAAGAAGCAAAAGAAAGAATAAGAGCCTGTTTTAGGAATGTGGGAATCGACCTTCCCAAGAGGAAATTCATTCTCAATCTCTCTCCCAGCGATCTCAAAAAAGTGGGAACCGCCTTTGATCTCCCTATGGCAGTTGCCTTACTCTGCCTCATCATGGAAGGTAAAGTTGCACACTATGATAGGATACAGGAGTTTCTTTTTTTCTGAGAGCTAGGGCTGGACGGAAGTGTAAAGAGAGTAAACTGACTCCTTCCTAGCGTCATTTCTGCCAAAAAGAAAGGCTATCAAGTTTTTTTCGTGCCGGCAGAGAATAGCTATGAGTTAGAATATATTTCGGACATTACTATTGTACCTCTCAGCCATTTTCAGCAGATCGTTGACTTTCTCCTAAAGGGGACGGGACTTCCCCACCTTCGTAATGCAAAAAATCTCGACGAGCTCAGCTCACAACAACAAAGCTTGGAATCTGATTTTGCCTATATTAAGGGGCAGATCGTTGCCAAGAGAGCGCTCAGTATCGCAGCAGCAGGACTCCATAATCTCCTCATGGTCGGGGCTCCCGGTAGTGGAAAGACGCTTTTGAGTAAGGCACTTCCAACAATTCTTCCACCCTTGGATACTTCCGAAATCCTTGAAGTGAGTCAGATTTATTCTGTTGTAGGGAAGCTTAACAAAGACCTTCCTCTTGTGATCCAGAGACCCTTTAGACAAGTGCATCATACTGCTTCCAAGGTTTCTATTATTTGAGGTGGAAGCAACTTGACGCCTGGAGAGGTTTCTCTCGCACACAAAGGGATTCTCTTTTTTGATGAGCTCCCGGAGTTTCCAAGAGAGGTGCTCGAAGTGCTTAGGCAACCATTAGAAGATGGAATCATTAATATCTCAAGAGTCAATGGAACCGTGCAGTATCCAGCAAATGTCATGTTTATCGCAGCGATGAACCCTTGTAAATGTGGCTACTACAAAGATCGCGAGAAGACTTGTTCCTGTAGTCTCAATGACATCAAAAGATATCAAAGCAAAATCTCTGGTCCCTTACTAGATAGGATCGATATGATCCTAGAAATCCCGAGGGAGAAGGTCGACTCCTTGCTGACACAGGGGCAGCATCAATCTTCAGCCGAACTCCGCAAACAAGTCATCCAAGCTCGAGAAATCCAGAACGATCGTTTCAAAGGAAGCTGAATTCAGACTAATGCCATGATGACAGCAAAAGATCTTGATCATTTTATTCAGCTTGATAGCGAGAGTAAAGATTTTCTCAGGCAAGCGGCTGAAAAGCTTACGCTTTCTGGGAGAGTGATTCATAGATTACTGAAATTGGGAAGAACTATCGCGGATATGGAAGGAAATCTTGATCTCAAAGTCGGACATCTCATGGAAGCACTCCATTATAGGAGTAAAACGATGTTCGTTGAAGCGGCATAAAGTCTGCATTAAAAATTCCTTGTATTAGCGCTTAAATTGCTTATGCTTGAGGTCGTGTTTTAGTTTGTGATCAAGATTATGGAAACTATTGTCATTTGTGCCAGTCATGAAAATTTTGTCCCAGAAAGGAAGACTCCGGAGGCGATGTGCTGGGATATTAAAGCAGCAGAAAGTCTGAGTATTGCTCCTGGAGAAGTCAAACTCGTCAAAAGTGGGCTAAAAACCTTTATCCCTACCGGACGATGCTGTAAAATTTATGCGAGGTCCTCACTCCCGATCAAGCAGGGACTCCAACTTGCTAATAGTGTGGGGCTTGTGGATTCTGATTACAGAGGCGAATATTTGATGCAGCTCTATAACTTCACAAACCAGCCTGTAAAAATTGAGCAGGGAGCGAGACTTTGTCAGATCGAATTTTGTCCGCATTATCGAGGCACTCAACAATTTGGGACCTCAGAGGTCCCAGCACTTCAGATCAAGATCGATCCTGAGCTGTTTACGAACTTTGAAGAGGCTTATCCTTCAGTAAGAGGAGCCGGGGGATTCTGATCCACGGGAAGTAAATAATCCTCCTCCGTTGACAAATCTCTGAAAACTATCTGATTTTTTTCTTTTAAAAAAACAGAAGAAGAGCCACTCCTCTGCTCGCTTCTTTTCTTTTTTTGGTGATAATAACATAGCTTTTAGTAGTTGTTCCTTTATTTTTTGTCGTAAAACCTATGAAAAATCTGATCAAAACCCCTGAACAAATCCAAAACATCACAGATTCCTGTGCATACCTTACCGAACTCCTCCATTACCTCAAAGACCATACGAAAGCGGGAATGAGCCTCCTTGAAGTCGAGGAACTCTCCCAGCAATGGTTGGATACGAGGAATCTCAAAGGAGCGTTTAAGGGATATGAGGGATTCCCAGCGAATCTTTGCCTCTCTGTAAATGATTGCGTTGTCCATGGGATTCCTGACGAAACGGTATTAAAAAATGGCGATCTCTTGAAGATTGATACGGGGATTCTGTATAAAAAGGGTGTCTCTGATGCTTGTATTTCTATGATTATCGGTGATGCAGGGCTTAATCCGCTCGGAGCAGAACTTATCAAAGTAACTAAAGAAGCGCTTGATCGCTGAGTAGCGAGCATTCAGGTTGGCGGTTTCGCTTACGACTATTCCAAAGCGGTTTATAATCATGTTACGAATAATGGGTTTGAAATCATAAAAACACTGACAGGACATGGCGTGGGTAACGATGTTCACGAACTGCCTCATTTCTACAACTATCCGAACGCCAAGATGAAAAAAATTCAATGGATTCCGTGAATGGTGGTTGCTTTGGAACCGATCACTGCGGTAAAGTCCGATGATGTAGTCTATCATGAAAGCGATCGAAATCTTTACTGTAGAAAAGGTGATTTGGGATCACAATGGGAATATACCGTGCTGATTACCGAGCATGGTCCTAAAATCCTCGCAGGAGTTGTTGAGGACTTGTATTAGTCCTAGGAAGAAACTCAGGATGAAATCACTATTGCTGGATAAAAAATGCTTTGACGGCATTTTTTCGTAAAAAAAGAAATCAGATATTCTTTTCGGTTTCATCTCCTGAGAAATAATAAAAATTAGCTTTTCTACCTGTGCATGAATCTGAGAAATTATATCTTTTTTCATTTTTTTCCAGAAGGAAATGGGCAACAAGGTCCATAGCAGTATTTGTGTATATTTTTTGTATATTTCTCAAGAGTAGGAGCTGAATCTCCTGCTTCTTTCAGATTTTTTCTGTTATTATCTTTGTCAGAATTTGCTTTTTTCGCCAGAATTGGCTATACTTGGAATAGCAATTTTTAATATCTAACAGAAGGAGAAATGGAAAGAATTTTCGTCTGCATTGCGTCGTATAGAGACAAACAGTTGCCGAAGACCGTGGCATCGTTATTGGAAAATGCTGAGCATCCTGAGTTGATTGATATTTGAATCTTGAACCAAGTAGATTTTGAGCAGGATCAGGCTTGTATGCTTGCTGCTCCAGAGGATTATCCTCAAGTGGAGGAACGTTGCATTGATCATACCTTATCAAGAGGATGTTGCTGGGCAAGAGCCTATGTTTACGAGCATCTTTTTAAAGATCAGAAGTTTGTTTTGCAGTTAGATAGCCATTGTAGACTCCTAAAAAATTGGGATACTGAAGTCAAAGCAATGCGAAAAGGGCTTGAGGACTCTAAAGCTATTCTCTCACACTATGCTATGCCTTTTGGAGATGATGAGGTTTTGAAAGATGAATATTTTATCAGTTTTGAGTGCCCGCGATTCGATGAGGCTTATAAACTGCCAAGAATCCATCCTCATTCTTCTTGGGAGAGACCTGAGCAACCAAAGCAGATAGCGTTTGTGGGAGGTGGATTTATTTTTGGACTCGGAAAAGCCTTTAGAGAGGTTCCTTATGATCCCTTCCTCTACTTTAATGGAGAAGAGCAGACCTATGCCGCACGTTTATGGACGCATGGCTACAACATCTATGCTCCTCAAAAATCTATTGCTCGGCACTACTACGCAGACAATCCAGATCTCAAAAGAGTGAGACATCGAGAAGATAATAAGCGTTCAGATAATTTAACGGCGTTATCTATTGCTCGTCATAAGCATCTTTTGGGGATAGAAAACAGTGATAATGATGCTGTGATTAGATTCCTCAATCGTTATTGATTGGGAAAAGAGAGAAGTCTGAAAGATTACGAAAAGTTTAGCTGAGTTTGCTTTAAAGAGCAAACCGTTGAGGAATTTGCAAAGAAAGGACAAGTCAATGAAGAATATGCCAGTGCTGTTGCATAAAAAAAACTCTCTAGAAAACCTTTGATGAAAGAGCGCTATCAACGCTCTTTTTTGGTCGTAAGGATTAGATCAGGATATTTTTTATGGTAAAAAGTGATGGAATTTTATTCAGACTTTCATATAGTGGGGAAGATAGTTTTTTTTGAAAGATGGCGTTTTGTCAAGAAACGTAAAAAAGGAAAGAAAAGTGAGTAAACCACACAAAAATGGAGCTCTTACGAAATTTGAGTCAACTGGAAACCGAAGAACTTTTATTCTACGAAAGGTACTATGAAAATCATTTCTCGAAATGTTAATGGGATTAGAGCTGTACTTCAAAAAGGCTTTCTTGATTTTGTAAAGCAAGAGAATCCTGATATACTTTGTCTGCAGGAAGTGAAAGCATTTGAGCATCAGTTACCAACAGAAATCAGATTTGCAATGCAGGACTATGACTATATTTGGCATCGTAGCGAAAGACCCGGCTATGCGGGGACAGCAATCTTTTATAAGAAGTCACTTCCAATCTTAGCAAAGCATAGTGCTTTTGAAAAACCTGGATGTTTTAATGATGATGGGAGAGTGACTGCGGTTGAATGGTCAGATTTTTTACTGTTGAATATTTACTTTCCTAATGGTGGAGATCGTGCTGATGGGACTGAAATGTTGAGTTATAAGCTGGATTTTTACAAGCAATATCAGGAGTTTGTGCAGCAGAAGGTAAAAGAGGGGAAGAAAGTCATCACTACTGGAGATTTCAATATCTGCCATCGTCCAATTGATATTGCAAGACCGAAGGAAAATGAAAACTCGATCTGATTTCTTCCTATTGAAAGAGCAGAAATGGATGCAATGGAAGCAAGCTGACTGATCGATGTTTTTAGGCTGCAGAATCCAGAACTAGGAGAGAAATATACGTGGCGGAGCTATAGAGCAGGAGCGAGACCAAGAAATGTAGGTTGGAGACTTGATTATTTCCGAGTCTCTGAGAATATGAGAGCTCAACTTGGGACTATGATGCATTATGATCAGGTAATGGGTTCTGATCACTGCCCTATTGTGCTCTTCATCCAATATGAATAAAACAAACTATACAAAAAACGGAAATCTGGATTCAGACTCCGTTTTTTTGAAATATACTGGACTATGATCCTCTGACTTGAGGACTCGAGCCGAAGAGCTGGATATCAGACCGTTTAATATCTCCTATCGCTTTTTTCTCGGGATTGAGACAAAGACAAGGAGACGATCCTGGCTCAGAACCAGCTACTGAACCTTTTCTGAATTGCTTCTTCAATCGCTCATATTCTTGCTTCCTGATATGGGGATCAACAAAGAAGAAGTAAATAGTTCCTGGCACCCTTCCCGTGACATGTGCCATCAGACACAAGAAAAGCGCAGCTTTGGCAATTTCACTGGGAACTGCATCAATCACATCATTATCATCACCTTCACGCCTCACGAATAGGTTAAGAGTGCCATTACTCACTGTAAAATGGTAACTAGCACCTGTTGACTCTGGATCGTTGAAGATCATAGAACAGTCCTTAGGCTTATTGATGATCAAATCAATCACCTTTCGAAGCGTTTTTTGAGGCTTTGAAGCTTCACTTTCGTCTGGGTTTTGCGCCGAATCAGAAGTCAGTGCTTTCTCTATCATGGAGAGCACAGCTTTACAAACGGCTTCAAAATCGACCTTTGAAGAGCTAAGCAAAGGAAAGTTGGAGATTCCCCTATTCTCTTGCTGGTTTAGCTTAATTTGCAACTTGTAGACTCTCAAAGATATACACTCAGGATTTTTTCCTGGTTTCCCATCATTTACGATAGAACGCAGGAATGCTAAATACTCTTCTAGATATTCGTTCATTTTTTTTGGAATTTAGTTTATTCTTTTGTAGATAGAATAGGCTATAGGATAGGGATTTTACTTATCTCGTTCCATCACGTCATAGAAGATTACATGGAAATTCTCTCCAATGAAATCAAGCCCTCATCTAAATATACAGAATCGGTACTACATTCAACCAGACCACAAATCCGGCTTATACATACTTTCGATACTAGGGGCATGAAAGCTCGATAAACCTCAATTCCTCCTACAACTACAATATCTTGCGATGTTTTCTCTGCATGGGAGATTACCTCCTCAACACTTTTTGCTACAGGGACTGATTGTGGCAAGTGTGTTCTTTTGCCAAGGCTAAGGACAAGGCTTTTGCAATTCTTGAGCAATTTTCGGTGGGTCAATAATCTCAATACCTGCTCATCTGCAACCACCAATTTCCCATCAACAGTCTCTTTAAAACTCTCTTCATCATTTCTCATGGGCCACGGAGTCAGGTATCCCTTTCCCATTCCTGCGATTACTCCATTTTCCGAAATGGAGACAATCATTATTATTTTTGTTTTCATTTTATGTTGTTTATTACGGTTTTTTTCTTTTATTATATGGACTTCTTTATAATTATTTTCCAGCAAAAATCAAGGAGTTTCTTTTATTTGTCATCTCAGATATTCCTGCTTCTCATCTCATCAAATCCCCTCTCAAAGGAATGAAAAACGGTCAATTTCCCCTCTTTGATCACCCAGAGAAGCTCTGAAGTCGCCTCCAGAAAATCTCTATCATGCGAAACAATCAAAGAAACACCATTGAAATCTGCGAGCATCGTTTTGATCGCCTCTTTGGAAGTCAAATCTAGATGGTTGGTCGGTTCGTCCATCACTACAATATCTGGATGGGCAAGGAGCATTTTTGCTAGAGCGACCTTGGATCTCTCGCCTCCTGAAAGGGTTCAGATTTTTTGGTCTACTTTTTCTGGATCAATAAGCAAAGCCCCGAGAAATCCCATCGCTTCCTTAAACGAAACTCAAGGTCAAACCAGCTCTTCAGTAATCGTTGCTTGAAAATCTAGGTCATCAGCCACTTGCGAATAAAATCAAATCTTGACTTTTTCATGGATTCGCACATCGCCATACAAAGGTTTGAGCTGACCAAGCAGGGTTTTGAGCAAAGTCGTCTTTCCTACTCCGTTTTTCCCGATGATTCAGATTTTCATCGCTTTGGTAATTTCCAGTTCACGAGGCAGATTAACTAAGACGCTTTGTCCATATCCGACAGAAAGTTCAGAAAGTCTGATCAAGGTCTCCGGAAGTCTCCACTTGACCTGAAGATTTGGAGTATGTGCTGAAATTTCCTCTTCTGGAGCCTCAATACGATCCATTTTATCCAGCATTTTGATTCTACTTTGCACCTGGGCGGCTTTGCTAGATTTGTAGCGGAATCTCTCAATGAATTTCTCCTGCTGAGCAAGGTATTTCTGCTGGGCAGTATAATTCTTGAGCTGGAGTTCAGCCCTTTTTTCTTTTTCTCTCAAGAAGTCTTCATACCCGCAGTAGTAGAGATTCAGCTTTTTGTTTTTGATTTCTATCGTTTTGGTGAATGCAGAAGCCAGAAATTTCCTATCGTGAGAAATGCAGATCAGTGCCTTGTTCCGCATCTGGCAGAACTGCTCAATAAACAGAATCCCCTCAATATCCAGATGGTTGGTCGGCTCATCCAAAATCAGCAAATCCACATCTTGAAGCAGAAATTTAGCAATTTGCAACTTGGTTTGCTCACCCCCAGAAAGTTTTTTAATCTGAAAATCTAGTTGCTCTCTAGTAAATCAGAAGTATTTCAAAATCTCCTTTTGCAAATCATACTTTTGATAAGCCTCATGCATCAGCATCCGTTCAATATGCTCGCTCTGCTCCTCAATCAAGGAAATTGCATCGCTATTTCATCAGTCTAAAAGCTCTTTTATCTCCTCAAGTCTTTCTACTCTCCTCGTAATCTCCGGAAATGTCGTGAGCATTTCTTCCAAGACCGTTCTCTCCCTTGATTCCCAAAATAAATCCTGAGAAAGAAATCAGATTTTTGTGTCTTTTAGGAGTTCAATCTCGCCATGATCTGCGAGTTCAGGATTGAGGAGAATCTTGAGGAAAGTGGACTTTCCGGCTCCGTTTTTTCCCACAAGAGCGATCTTGTCCTCAGGCTTGATCTTCAGATCTGCATCTTCAAAAAGAATCGTAGAGCCGAGCTGCTTACTCAAGCCCTTGATCGTGATGAGGTAGTCAGCGTTCTTTTTATTCGTATAGTTGAAAAGATGTCTTGGGATGCTAGAAAATGAAACTTGCTTTTCAAAGTCTTCTCCTGGGCTTTCTGTTTCTCGCTGGATTCCAAATTCTTTACTGAGGTATTTTTTCAGACTTTTTTCTTTGGTGGATTCTTTGGTTTTCTCGTTAAATTGAGCGAGGTAATCATAGCAAAGTTCAGCTATTTCTTCATAAGAAAAATCTGGATGAAGCGATTGGACAGATTCAATAATTTCGGAAAGTTGCATCATCTGAGGATGAAAATAAACGAGTTTAAATGTATGGAAAGCTCTCCTCTTTTTCAAGTTCAGTATCAAAAATGTCACATCTTCAGATTTTCTTCCGATTTCTTTTATAGAAGTTTTTTATTTTCTTTATGAATGAAGATGAACAAGTTACTCACGACGACACTTAGCCTCGGGGCAATCCTTTTATTAGCAGGATGTGGGACTCAAAATTCAGGTCCGACGATACAACTCGTAAATCCAGATAGCTGGAAAACAATGATTCCTGAAACTTGTCAAAGCTTTTTTGATGGATGTAACAACTGTACAAGAACTGCTGATGGAGAGGCTGCCTGCACGGAAATGTTCTGTGAAAGATATGAAATGCCAAAATGCCTTGATGATGAGAAAGGATGAGACCAGCAAGTTGGTATGGCAAATCCTGCCAGTGAATATTGTGTAGCTCAAGGAGGAGAAAGCAAAATTAAAAAGGATGAAAACTGAAGTGAATACGGAGTTTGCATGATTGATGGAAAGGAAGTTGATGAATGGGAGTACTATAGAGCTGGAATGGAAAAAGCAAGTGAGGAAAGTGCGAAAGCTTATATTGGACGCTCTGCCGAGGAAGTACAAAAAGAGTTTGAAGAAAAAAATCAAGTCGTTCGTATCGTTTCACAGGACGGACAAGCCATGGCTTTAACTGCAGACTACAGACCTGACCGCTTAAATATTGCTGTGGAGAAGGGAGTTATTACTGATGCTTACTTTGGATAAGCGTATTGATAGTAAAAAAAGCAGGGAAGAGAATCCCTGTTTTTTTGGTATGAAAGATATTGTAAGCTTGCTTGGATTACAATCAGTGAATGTTTCTTAGTCAAAAGACTAGCCACAAAAGGGAATCGAACCCTTAACCCCCGCTTTACGATAGCGGTGCTCTGCCAATTGAGCTATTGTGGCTGGCTGAGGATGAGAGTAATGATTTGTGGAATAAAATCAAGACTGAAAAGTTGCAAAATAAAAAAATCTGAGTATGATTAGGCTGCTATTTTAGTTATTGACTACGTTCATGTGAATTGAAAATATTCAATCAACTCCTCCAGAAAGCAGCCTACCTCCTAATTTAGAAGCATTAAAGGCATATGGACCAACTATACTTACTGCTCTTTCTTTGCCTCCTTTTAAAGATGGTGCAACATGAAAGAGGAATGTCTATGAAACTGAGATGTTTTCTACATTAGCTTATGAGTATGAGAAACTTCATCCAGTAGAGCAAAAGGATTTTAAAAAGGAGTTTAAGGGACTTTTGAAAATGTCACGAGAGCGTAGTGTTGCTCAAAAAGCTTGGAAAGACTTCTTAGAAGATTGGCAAGAATTGTTGCCATTGACTTTTTGATATCAAAGTAATGACTATCAACAGCATTATCTCCCTAGAAAAAATTCCTTACAAGCTTTTTATGACACTTACTTGAATGCAGCGTAAAACTCATTTGGGATGATGTTCCGTAATAACGATGCATCTTACTAGCTTTAATCTGATTTTATTCTTTATACTTATAATAGACAAATGACAAACACAAAAGAACTCTTGGCAACGCTAAATGATCATCAGCTTGCCTATGTAAACCTCGATCTTCCAAACCCAAAGAATGGACAGTATATGCTCTGCGTCTTCCGCTTAGAGCCGGGGAAGAAATTGAACATGCTGCAAGCAGCCTGTGAAGTCGCTGCGGAATCCTCTACAGGAACGAATTTCCTCGTGGAAACTGAAACTGCATTCTCAAAGGAAATGAATGCTCTTGTCTATAAACTCGACGAGGAGAAAGAACTCGTGTGGATTGCTTATCCGTGGAGGCTCTTTGATAGAGGGGGAAATGTTCAGAATATTCTGACTTATGTCGCAGGAAATGTCTTTGGAATGAAGGAAGTAAAGGCTTTGAAACTGCTTGATGTCTGGTTTCCACCTGCAATGCTTGAGCAGTATGATGGACCAAGTTATACCCTAGCAGATATGAGGAATTACCTAGGAGTCTACAATAGACCGATTCTTGGAACGATTATCAAGCCAAAAATGGGGCTTACCTCTGCTGAATATGCCGAAGTCTGCTATGATTTCTGGGTAGGTGGTGGAGATTTCGTGAAGAATGACGAACCGCAGGCGAATCAGGATTTTTGTCCTTATGATAAAATGGTGAAACATGTAAAAGAAGCGATGGACAAAGCAGTAAAAGAAACCTGACAAAAAAAGGTGCATTCCTTCAATGTTTCAGCGGCGGATTATGATACGATGCTTGAAAGATGCGAAATGATCGTGAATGCAGGATTTGAACCTGGTTCTTATGCGTTCTTGATTGATGGAACGACCGCAGGTTGGATGGCAGTGCAGACTTTAAGGAGAAAATATCCAGATGTCTTCATCCACTTCCATAGAGCTGGACACGGTGCGTTTACGAGGCCTGAAAACCCTATTGGATACTCTGTTTTGGTGCTTTCAAAGTTCGCAAGACTCGCTGGAGCCTCTGGAATCCATACTGGAACCGCAGGAGTAGGGAAAATGGCAGGAGATAAAGCTGAAGATATCACTGCTGCAGAAGGAATCAGATATATGAAAAAATCTGGTCATATCTTTGAGCAGTCTTGGGGAACGATTCCTGAAACGGATAAAGATTTCATTGAACTCGTGCAGAGAGATGAAGATAATGAAGAAGTTTTGAGAGATGATAGTTGGAGAGCGGTAAAGACCTGCTGTCCTATCATTTCTGGAGGACTCAATCCTACGCTTTTGAAGCCGTTTATTGACCTTATGGGAAATGTAGACTTCATCACGACCATGGGAGCGGGATGTCATGCTCATCCAAAGGGAACGCAGGCAGGAGCTAGAGCTTTAGTTCAAGCTTGTGAAGCTTATCAGAAAGGCATTGATATTCATGAATATGCAAAGAACAAACCAGAACTCACAGAGGCGATTGCATTCTTTGAGAAGCCGGAAACGAAGGAGAAGATGAAAACTTTGAGAATCGCTGCTTAGAGCAAATGTCATCGAGTGCAATACTAGATTTTTCATCACACCCCTTGATAAGAAGGTTGAGCAAAAAGCTTGCTCTCCTTTTTTGTAAAGGATGAACGGAGAGAAGGATCAGACTTTTTTCTTTTTGAAAAAGAGTAAAGAAAGCTGATTGCAGTGATGGAGCGTGCAGGAAAGTTAAGTTTTCTCGCATTGACTCCCAGCGAAGAGTTCAAGGACTCAATATAACGAAAGTCTAGAATATCTACAAAGCTTCTCGACTTGCTTTTTCATATAAAATCGCTACCTTTGAGCAGTTCAAGGAAACTGTGGATGGGGAGAAGCAAACGTTGTAAGGAGACTGACTTCATCGAGATACAGTAAACCTCAAAAAAACTGATCAGACTTTATTTTCTTTTTTTGTATCATGGGACAGTATTCTACGCTTATCTACCAATCGGTCGACCACACTGCGAGGGCGCTCCTTGCACATTTTCAGGCACAATATGGAAAGCTGATCTTTATCCCACTTGGGATTTCTGCCAAGACACCCGAGAAAATCGCATTAGCCTCTAGTCTGAGCGTTGAAAGGCATTTGCTCCGTAGTTTTGAAGGGGAAGAAAAGCTGATGCTGGTGATTCAAAACGCTGAGATTCGTCAGGTATATAATGATTTTATGGATGGGCTCTATGGATCACTGAGCTTTGTCGGCAAAACTGCGATGAAAGCCTTGGGGATGAGGATGTATCGAGATGATCTTGATGCTCAGCTCAAGAATAATAAGCTCAATAAACCCAGCGTTTATGAGAAGCGAAAAGAGAACCTTTTGATTATTTTGAGAGCGTTATTTGGGGAATTGCAGGCAAACCTTCAGCAGGCTGGAGTACAAGTGGTGTTTTGAAATGAAGAAGGGCTACTTTCAAGTATGGATGAAGGATTCCAGAAACTCGCCATTTTTCAATAATACACAGTCAGGAGCAGTAAAAGAAAAAAAAGCTGTCCCTTTGATGGGGTTCAGCCTTGTTTTTTGGAGACCGCCCTTGGATGAGGGAGGTTTTTTTGGTAGTAATAAAAAACTTGGTCTCACGTAGCTTATTGCTAGAACAGAGGAAGTATGAGAAAAGAGAAATTAGTCAGATTTTTTCTCTTTGAGATAGCCATTTTTGAAAGAAGTTCGGTCCATGGATTTTTTGCCCTCGGGCTTGAGGGAAAGGGTTTTGATAGCAGGATGAAGGCGATAGCTGGAGTCCCATAGCGGTTGGTCCTTGCCTGCGGCATAAAGATCTGCATCAAGAATCAGACTCTCAATGACTACCGTTTTTTCTTGGTGGGTAAACCGGATTTTCGGTCGGAGTGCATAGGCACGATATTTAGCATAGATGCTGGCAAGAGAGTCACTCGCTGGTGCAATTTCACCGTCGTGTTTGGTAATCTTTTGACAGGTCGTGGACTGGCTTTCATCCTGAGGAGTTGCGTGAAGAGCTCCCTTTGCATAGGATCGGAGGGTGTCATTGAGGAATTCTGGTCAGGTTTCTTGGATCTTTTCGATAAGGGTTTTGACGGTTCGGTCAAAAGGGAGCTTGAATGCAAGGCGGTCGACGATCGCTCCGGTATCCATTCCTGCGTCCATATGCATAATGGTGATTCCTGTCTGCGTTTGCTGATCAAGGAAAACAGACTGGAGCGGGCTTGCTCCACGATATTGAGGAAGGAGTGAACCATGCACGTTGATAGGAGCAAAAGTTGGGAGCTCAAGAAGGCTCACAGGCATGAGTTTCCCATAAGCAATAACTACTAAAAAATCAGGTGATTTTGCTTGTAATCGATCGTAGAAGTTTTTGCCTTCAATAGAGGTTTCAAGATTGATCTTGCGAGGAGTTTGGATTTGCTGCTCTTGGAACCCCAGCTCAAGCGCGGTCTGTTTGATAACATTCGGGGTGAGTTTTAGTCCTCTGCCGACAGGCTTGTCTTGCTGAGTCACGACGCCTACAACTTCGAATCTCGGGTCCTGGTGCAAGGCAGTTAAAAATGGAGTGCCGATTGGAGCACTGGAGAAAAAAACTACGCGGTAATATTCAGGATCATATATCTTTTGCATGGTTGGTGTGCAATGTAAAATTCTATCTGAGATTTTTGGTAAACCGTGCCAAAATCCGTATCTTTGCAAGCATTTCAAGCCGTATGCACTACAATGGGGTTCATGTCCGCAGATTCTTCCCTTTAGAAAGAAGGAAAGCAGACCCTTATCAGGCGAGAGGGTTGCCTGATAGCAACGGATGAGTCCAATAGTGATTCGAGCTAGAAAGCGGTCTAGTTTTTTCAGGGTGGAAATAAGCAGATGGGAAAGCATCTCAGAATCGCTTTATGTTAAAAAGAGCGGAGTATAGTGGTACTTTTGAATGAGAGGCAGGATGTCTTGGTAGCTTTTCCCTGCGAGGATTCCTCAAGCAATAGTGGCATCTTGTGTAATATCTCATCAACATCGCTCTGGTTTTGAGAAGTTGTCTTTTTGGGCTAGGTCTTGGAACTCAAAGTCTACCAGAACTAATCAGGATAATGCTGACTGAAAAACATCAATTTCAGCAAATTCACCTGGAAGATATTCATAGCGGTATCTGGTTTTATGGATTTTCTTTCCTTCGAGCTGTGCAAAGAATTGATATTCCTCTGCAGTTAATACTAGGGTTTGTTCCTCTTGAATTGAAGCGTCCGTTGTGGACAGTGCCAGCTTTTTAGTCAGCTCAAAAGTTTTGCCGTTTTTTCTGAGTCTGATCCTTGGATGATCCAGGCTTCGGGGAAAATAGCAATCAAGTATTTCTTTTTTGGATTTAATGTTTTGATAGTTTCCGGTCTGAACTTCCTCGACAAAGGCAGGAGGGAATGATTGAAGCAGGAAGGTTAGTTCTAGTTCAAGCATTGGATTGTTAGCCTATGGAATAAAAAGCGTTTTTTAGCTTGGTATATTTGAGGATTATCCCCTTTGCGAAGGGAGCTGAGCTGAGAGATACCCTAGTATGCAACCATAAGGGATAAAGAACAAATAATTTACCATACTATCTTCAAAGACGTGAAGGAAAAGCCCCATTACAAGAAAGGCGAGCATTCCCCTTTGCAAAGCACGAAAACTTTGCCATTCCTCGGAAGTACGGTCTCCTCTAAAGGAGTGAAGGAGCTGTTTTTGCTGGCGTCCGAGCAAGAGCATCACTCCACATCGGAGCAGAAAACCAACCGTCCCGAGATCAAGCATTAATTGAAGATAATAATTCTCTGGGAGGAGATTACCACTGTGGTGTACGGCAGGTCAAGAGCTTCCAAGTCCGAAACCAAGAGGATGGTTGGTAACCTGAAGCAGACCGTTGAATTTGGCGGCTAAGTGTGCGATCGTTGAATCTCGTTTGAGAACCGAGAAGCCAAGCAATCCGAGGCAACACACGATTCCTAGTCCTCGCATCAGCTTTTTATTTTTTTTGAGGAAAGAGAACTGAGTCAACATCAATACAATCACTGCTCCAACGAGTGCAGCCCTAGATAGCGTTGCTCCCAAGGTAATAAACCAGAGCAGGAGGACAAGGGATTGCTGTCGTTGGGTTTTGAGTCGATTGAAACTTCGCTTTGGATTCCTGAGGCGGAAGAAGTGCAGGATCAAAGGGAGAAAGAGCACAAGGAAATAACCGTAATTATTTGGACCAGCGAAGAGTCCCTGTCGCCTGAGAATGCCGTTTTCTCCTGTGAGATAATAGATGGGAGGATGGGAGCCGAAATGGAAATTATCGAGTTTGCCGTAGCCTAGGGAGAAAAAGAAGTCAGGAAAGTGTAATTTGGCAAGCTGTCGGATTCGCCCTAGTAGGACTATGATTAGGAGCGATCGTTTGATTCGTTTGGTAGCAGGAGTGAGGTTGGTTTTTTGCTGTGCTGAGAAGAAGCCGATCCCGCTCGCTGTAAGCAAGATTAGCATTCGCCAAAGGCCGTATTTGATGCCGATCAGGATGTCGCTAATACCTTTATGGGAAAGAAAGAAGGAAGTCAGAATACCAAATATCAGCACTGCCCCAAAAGCACAGAAAACTTTTCGCCATTGCTGGAAGTATGCCTTCCGATGTCTGGTATTGAGCAAGAAAATAATGAGTGTTAACAAAATCCATGCTCCATCTCTAAGCATTGCCAAGGCTGACTGGTCAATCCGTCCCATTCCATAGTCGAAAATAGTAACTAAGATATGATATCCCAGCTGAAAAATAAGGAAAACTCCCACTGCTCGGAGCATAATAACCTAGAGAAATAAAAAGTAAAAAAGCTGGTCTCAGTATGCAGAAGTAACTACAAATTGCAAGCAGAAAAATCTGAGAATAATCATCTGGATTTTTGGGTGAAGAATCTTATAGTTTTATCCGTTTATCTATGCTATATTTATGAAAACACTTGCTATAGAAACCAGCTGTGATGATACCTCGCTTGCATTAGTAAACTATGAAGACTGAAGTTTTAAGGTGGAACAGCTCCTTGCTTATTCCCAGATCCAGGAACATCAAAAATTTTGAGGAGTAGTGCCTGAACTTGCTTCGAGACTCCATAGTGAGAAGATTATTGCTCTTTTGCAGACGATTTGATTTGACAAAATCCAGAAAGTTGATTTTATTTCGGTAACAACGCAGCCTGGTTTGCCCGGATCACTCGTAGTAGGGAAGACCGTTGCCTATGAATTGGGAGCGTTTTTTGGGAAAGAAGTAGTGCCGGTTCATCATATTGTGGGGCATATTTTTTCTATCTTACTTGAGAGGAAGCCCGAAGAGCTATCATTTCCTTTGGTTATCTTGACGGCATCAGGAGGGCACAATGATATCTATCTGATAGAAAAAAGAGAAGATGCTGAATCTAGACAAAATTTTGGCTCTTTTGAATTTTCAGTCTTCCGCATTACGAAAGTTGGTTGGACGCTTGATGATGCTGCTGGAGAGTGTTTTGATAAGGTTTCAAGGATGCTCGGTGGACCTTATCCTGGTGGACTCCGAATCTCTCAGAAAGCTTCTCTCGGGAAACCTAATCCTCTCGTTCAATTTAAGAGAATCTTCCTCGCTCATGAGAAATTTGAATTTAGTTTTTCTGGGATGAAGAGTCAGGTTTCTTTTCTTTTGGAACATTTAGAGAGAGACTGAATCGCGTTGACTGAGGAACTTGTCTGTGATATTGCTTATGAGTTTCAGGAAGCTGTCGTGGAAGTGCTTTCTAAGAAGCTTATTCAGGCAGGAGAACATTTTGGGGCGAAAGCATTAGCGTTGGCGGGAGGAGTATCGGCAAATACTAGGCTTTGCAACGCGATCCCAGAGCTTTTAACTAAGAAACAGCTTGCTTGTCCGTTTTTTATCCCTGTGAAAAAGGTTTATTCTACCGATAATGGAGCGATGATTGGACTTGCTGGACTGTTAACTAAGATGGAAGTGTAAAACAGATTTCTTTTGTAGATAGCGAATACAATTATTTCTTTAGCTTGGGTATTAGGGATGGATATTTTTTTTGATGAGGCGTGAAGAGGACCACTTTTCTGACCTCTTTATATTGGGCTCGTGATCAACAGACTTTCTCCTCAAGCTCTCGCCAAGCATCTCCTCTTCCAAGACAGCAAAAAATTGACTGCGAAAAAAAGGCAACTTGCGTTTTCTGAAATTCAAAGTTTAGCGGAGAGAAAAAAGATTTCCATCGCTATTGCGAGCGTTGAAGCGGGGATAATAGATTGCTATGGCGTTACTCAAGCGATTGGCATTGCGATTTGTAAGGGGCTTTATCAGCTGATTTGTCCCCTGATGAAAAGGACTTTGAAGCAAGAGTTTATTCTTTCTGAACTGAAGGATTTGATACGTGAGTATGAGGATAGGCATCAAGAGAAAATAAGGCTAATTCTGGATGGGAAATCAGATTTTTGACTTTGAAAATGCTTGGAGATTGAGACGAAAACAATTGTCCATGGCGATGCTCAAGTCAAAGAGATTGCTATTGCATCTATTCTCGCTAAAGTTAGTAGAGATCAGTATTTAGAAGAGCTCTCTCATCGCTATCCTGCATATTGATTAGAAAAACACAAGGGTTACTGAACAAAGGGACACTACTCCAAGATTCAGACATTTGGAACGACCGAGGAACATAGGAAACTTTTTCTCAAAAAATTATTTCCGAAATGGACGATCCAAGCACTTGATTTTTCTACTTATAGTTTCAAAATATAAAAAACAACATTTTCTCACTTGACTTTTTTTGCTATTTCCGTATCTTTCGTGCAATTTTATTTCTCTGTGATAGTGAGAATGTCAACAACGTTCTGGTTTTGGATTATTATTGTTTTAGTATTTCTGCTTTTGATCCGTATCTTTAGGAGATATATTGGAAGAATCATCCTGCTCCTTCTTTTTCTTTTGGTAGTTTTCTTTGTTTATAAGCGGTTAAATCCTCTCCAGTGAGAACGTCTCTTACAGTGGATGAAAGGAGTTCCTGCACGTTCAGTAAACTTTGTCAATGTTTATCTTTTAAACAATGATGTTAAGGCTCCTCTTCTTGAGGAAAGAGCGTCTACTAATGAACTGAAAGTATTGTCAGGAAATGTTTCTGATCATCTTAAAAATTCAGATAACTCAGCTACTCAAGCTCCAATACTTAGGAAAGATAGTGAATCCTCTTCAGAGAGTGGATTATCTTCAGGTTCTAAAGCTGTAGAACTTGTTATTCTCAGTCAAGATACGACTCCTTCTGTGCAATCATGAGATAAAGAAAATCAGATTAACGCTCAAAATTCAGGTATGAAGCAAGAGATCGTCCTTGAAGCTCAAGAAACTTCTTATGAAGCGAAAGAAACCTCTCTCAATACTAAAGAGACTTTAGATACAACTAAACAAGCTTCTCAAGAAACTCAAGAAGCTCAAGCACCAACTGCACAAATCCCAGTCGAAACTCACGAAATTAAAGAACTTTCTCACAAGCAGAACACAGCATCTGCTCCAACAAGCAAAACAACCAATAAAGTAGCATCCACCCCTACTTATCATTCAAAAGGGCTTACTGCTGCTGACTATGAGGAAGCTTGGGCAATTTTTTGAAGGAGATAGCTGAAGGAATATGATTTAAACTCCTATTTGTTATCTTAACTATTAGTGGCTTTTTGTATTATAATTAATGAAAGTTTATTTTATATTGACTTCTCTCTATATTTAAATATATTACAAAACGTGAATTAAAAAAAATGAATACTAATCAAAAAAAAATAATCATTATGCCAACTAAAGAATGTTCTTGCTATCATTCGTATCCCGCTATTGAAGCTGCACTTCAATCTGGAGCTGGGATGACCATCTCATTTCGGAATGGTAGAGGTTTATGCGAGGTCAGAATTGAGAAAGGAGAGAAAGTTTTGGTCTGTGCAGAGGGCTTTCGTGTTCAGGTTGCACTTCAACGGGCAAATCAAGAGCTTCTTGGTGGACCTTGGAATACTGGAGTCGCACCTAACCAAACTATCGGAAGCTCCGTCGATTTAGCAGACCTGACCGAAATTCCTAAGGATAGATTTGATTCTTATATCTTCCTTTGGAAGGTTACTCGGATTTTTTTTCATGAGGAAGTTGGATTCCTGTGTAGGGCAGGTACAACCGAATCTTGTATATGGGGAAGTGGGAAAACCATGGCAGAGGCTATCATTGATTGCTGCCGTGCTACGAAGAATCCGACGAATGACTAGGATTAACAACAATTTAGAAAGCCCAGGATGGATCTATCCTGGGTTTCTTTACTAATTATTGCTTTTTTCAAGAGAGCAGGTTTTATTGGAGATTTAACTGCAGTTCTCTGTATTTTGATTCTGGCTTTTTTAGATGAAAATATCTCTCGGTTTTGCACCTTCTTGAGGACCAATCACTCCTCTTTCCTCCAAAATATCCATAATTCTCGCAGCCCTTGCAAAGCCGACATTGAGCTTTCTCTGGAGCAAGGTTGCGGAAGCTTTTCTGGTTTCAGCGATGACTTGGATAGCTTGATTGACGAGGTCTTCATCATCTCCAGAATCCCCTCCAGCAAAGGAACCTTTCGCAGTTTCCAGTCTGCTTTCTAATGCTGCAATAATTTCCTGATTATAAATATCGTCTTCACTCAGTCCTTGCATATATTTATTTCTCAGCTGAGCAACGACCTTTTCAATCTCTTCTGTTGCAATAAACGGAGCCTGAATTCTGATTGGGAATTTCGTGCTTGGATCCATATAGAGCATATCTCCCTTTCCAACAAGGTCTTCTGCTCCTTTACGACCAAGAATCGTCCTACTATCTACTTCGGAAACCACCCCAAAGGCAATTCTCGTAGGAATATTCGCTTTGATCAGACCAGTAATCACATTCACTGATGGTCTTTGTGTTGCGAGGATAAGATGGATTCCCACGGCTCTGGCTTTTGCAGCAAGACGGTTAATGCAGTTCTCAACCTCTTTTCTATTGGCAGAGCTAGAAAGCATCATATCTGCCATTTCATCAATAATAAAGACGATACGATACATTTTCTCTTGTCCTTCGGCACTCATCTTTTCGTTGTATTCATCCAGATTTCTTACTCTTTGATCTTTGAGCGTCGTATACCTTTTCTCCATCTCCTCAACCGTTCGCTGAAGGAGTTTGATCGCTTTCCCACTATCATAGACGATTGGAGCGAGCAAATAAGGCAAACCTGAATACATCTCTAGTTCAACTTGCTTCGGATCAACCATAAGAAACTTGAGTTCAGCAGGCGTATTCTGAAACATCAACGAAACAATAAAATCGTTGATTCCCACAGACTTTCCGCTTCCTGTCGCACCAGCCACGAGCAAATGTGGCATCTTTTCAAGCGGTCTCACCTGCACACTTCCATCAATCCCTTTCCCAAGAGAAAGATTGGTCGCATTCTTTTTCATCTCTGTAGAAAATTCGCTGGTATTGATCACATCTCCGAGCCTCACCATATTTGGCTTTGGATTCGGGATTTGGATTCCCACGAGGTCGGTTCCTGGGATCGGAGCGATGATTCTGAGCGATTTAGACTTGAGGGAAAGCTTGATATCATTTGCTAGCCCTTCAATAGCAGAAATTCTGATCCCCTCATCAGGTTTAATCTTGATCTGTACGATAGAAGGTCCAATATCAAAGCCCTCAATCGCAATCGGCACCCCAAATTCCCCAAGCTTGGTCTGCAAAGCTTGTGCCTTCTCTACGAGGAAATTTTCATCAATCGTTTGTTCCTGTCCAAGTGTGGATTCTAGCAGTGAAGTCCCAAAAGTCGGTTTATCTCCGGAATAATGGATCACTGGTTTCGGCTTCTTCTCTTCAATCTTCTGCTCTACTTTGGCTTTAAACATTTCCTTAAGAAGAGAACCTCAACCAGAACTAGACTTGGCGATTTTTCCGGTGGCTTGAGAAACTTTTTCCATAATCGCTTCGGTAGAGATTTCGGGTCTCGTGATTGTAATCGTAGGTCTTTCCTGTTCTTTGGAGTCAGCTTTTTTTTCTTTTTTAGTTGGAGCATCTGGCGTCTCAATATTGATCTTTGGGAGCTTTGGCAAGCGGACATTGAAAATATAAAGCAAATACCCAACTAACAACACTAGAAGAACGATAACAATCGCCTTAATCGCGGTAATATAGCTTCCTGTCTCGTTTTTAAGCCCTCTTTCTAAGAGCCGGATTAAGGGCCATGAAAAATATCCTCAGTTTTCAAGCCACTTAATAGGGGTTGTGATATCTCGTAAGCGGATATTTAGCCAGGCAGAAGTCAGCATTAAGACTGAGAAAAAGTATTTTACTAGGAATTTGGTCAGATGTCCTTTTGCCAAAATGAGGAGACCAATCACAATACACAATCAGAAAAAGAAAAGCAATCAGACTTCTCAAAAAGCGATTTTACTATATTTGGTAAAAAACTCGAATACCGGGGAACCTTGTGCCATCGCTCTGGAAAAAAAATAGAGCACTCCCAAGGAAATCATTCCAAATCAAATATGATTTTTATTCACCGTAAAGGATCTTGCTGTTCTCCTCTGAGTTTTTCTTCTTGCCAAAATACTGGAGCTAAAAAAATAAAAAAAACTGAACACACTATTCGCAAATGTAATGATTTTTGGCTTTCTTTCAAGTTAAACCAAAAGTTTTTGTAGCAAACACTTGTCTTTTTTCAAAAGTCTGTTATACTCTCAAAATGTGGCTACTAGAAGTAGCATTTCTCAATTTAAAAAAAGATAAACCATAGTCGCTATGCATCATTACAGCGATTTACATTTGCTGTAAAAGATGATAAAAAAAGGAAGGCTTAAAGCAAGGATAAAAAGGTATTATTCTTTATCTCACCACAGCCTCCCAAAAAAACGAAAGGTTTCATTCAGGTTTTTAGTATCTTACCCCAAATTTTCAGCAACGAAATCCCAATTGATCACGTGGAAAAAATTCTCCAGATATGCTCCTCTATTATTTCTCGTATCAATATAATAGGCATGTTCTCGCACATCTACTCCAAGAAGGATTTTTACTGGCAAGTGAAGCGGATTTTGAGCGTTCGACATATTCAGAATTTCTAATTTTCCTTCTTGATTCAAGACTAGCCAAGTCCAACCAGAACCGAAATTTCCAACTGCTGAAGAAATAAACTGCTCTTTGAAACTAGCAAAAGATCCAAAATTCTGATCAATGAGTTCTGCCAATTTTCCACTAGGAACTTGATCATGTTTTGGACTCAAGCAATTCCAGAAAAAGTTATGATTCCAAAACTGAGCAGCATTATTATATAATGCTCAATTTGAGTTTTTTACAATATCTACTATATTCTTTTCAGCGAAATCGGTATTTTCAATCAATTGATTAAGTTTATCAGCATATGCCTGATGATGTTTTTCATAGTGATACATCATCGTTTCCTCAGAAATGTAAGGAGCGAGTGCATCTTTTGGATAAGGAAGTGCTATTTTCTGAAAGGTCATTTACATTATGTATAAACAAATAAAAGATTCAGAAGTCTGAATAGGATTTTGGAGAGTTATGCTTTTTTCCCTTGATTTGCTACGGCTTCCATCAGTTTTTTCACCTCTTCTGGATCTCCAAGGAAATAATCCTTCGTAAGCTTCATTTCATCGTCAAATTCAAATACATAAGGGACTGCTGTTGGGAGGTTGAGCTTTAGGATATCTTCGTCTGACATTCCTTTTAGCACCTTAATAATTCCTCTCAAACTATTTCCATGTGCAGCAACCAAAATCGTATCCTCTCTCTCTAGTGCTGGCAATATCGTTTCCTGCAAATAAGGCAATGCACGACCTACACAGTCTCTAAGGGATTCTGTTAGTGGCAAGTCTTGAGGCGCTACCTTCGCATAACGAGGATCCTGAAAAGGAGAACGTGGATCGTCTTTTTCAAGTGGAGTTGGCGGAATATCGTAGCTCCTTCTCCAAAGAAGTACCTGTTCGTCTCCGTATTTTTGTGCGGTTTCGGCTTTATTGAGCCCCTGGAGCATTCCATAATGCTTTTCATTGAGTCTCCAGGATTTTTCTACCGGGATCCAATCCAAATCCATCGTATCTAGCACGGTATTCAAGGTCTTGATGGCTCTTTTGAGGTAAGAGGTAAAAGCTCTCGAGAAGTGGAGATTTTCAGCCTTCAAAAGTGCACCTGCTTTTTTAGCTTCTTGGAGCCCTTTTTCGGTAAGATCAACATCCGTTCGTCCAGTAAATCTATTCTCTTGGTTTCGAGTACTTTCTCCATGACGGAGAAGAACTAGTTTTTTCATCAGTATTTTTCTAATAAAAGTAAAAGCAAAATCTCTTATAGTGAAAGCACTCAAAAGGTCAAGCTTTCCTCTGATTTTTATAGAACGCTTGCAATTATTGGGGAAAATACTAAACTTCCTCTGTTTATTTTGCTGTAAAAATGAAAAAAATCGGAATTGAACCACTGAAAAAGGAGTCAATTTCTTTTGGAAAGTTTCTTTTGCATACGGTTTTTCTCTCGCTTTTGGTGCTGAGTTTTACTATTTTTTCTTTGTATTCAAAAATTACTGAGCGGTTTTTTTCAAATCATAAGATTGATATCTTCACTGAACTACCTCAGGTTGCTTCTTATTTTTGGGTTGTTGACCCGGAGGTAGCTCGTCAGATTTTGCAGCTTGATCTCATCATAAAAGATTACCTGTCTGGTGCTAACGTCCTGAAAACTAGAGAAGAGGAACTTACTGCACTTTGGAGCTATGCGAAAGAGAATAAAGACTACCTTACAAAGTTAGGATTTGGGAACTATAAGAGGATTTTGAAGATGCTTTCAGATGCACGACCACTGAGAGAAGAAATTTTCCAACTCCTCGGGAAAGATCAGCGTTTTAATTACCTTGTTCCTCTCCAAAACAGTAATGAGTCTCGTCCTAATGGGGGATTTTTTGGGTCTTTTGCTTTTATTAGCCTTTCTGGAGGGCATATTGTCGATATGCAGATTATTGATTCTTATCTCCCTGATATGCTTGCTCCTAATACCCGTGTTCCTCTGCCTGAACGAACTCAAGGTTTTCTGACAGAGAAAGCTGCATGATTTATCGGAGGGAACAAATTCTGATTCACAGATAAAGACTGACGCAATCTGAAACAGCTCTATGAAAAGATCTTTCATACCGCGTTTGATCCGGAGAAAAGAGAGAAAATGTTTAATCAGGAGCAATGGAATCAACTTTTTCAAAAGAATATCAAGGGAATTATCTTTCTCGACTCAGAATTAATTACCTATCTCCTGCCTGCCTTTCGCTCTAAAACGCGAGAATGGCAATTTGTCAATGCTAATGTCGATCTTATTAGAGGAGAGAATAGGAGCAATAAGAAGGAGTTTTATATCAAAGATCTTCAACGCTATCTGAAAGATAACGCCCTCACACTTGCAAAATCTACGATCAACAACATTCAAGAGCTTCTGCATAAGGGATTTATCAATATCTATCTCTCCAATGTCTCTGATGAAATGCGAACGTTCTTGAAAGACTACGATCTGACCAATGTGTATAATCCAGACTTTTTCTACTTTTTCCATATTAATAGCTCGTTTAATAAGTCTGATGGATTTGTCAAAAAACAGGTAGAGGTACTAGGACCTCAAGGAAATGTCCTTCTCTCTACAGAAGAAAGAAAGCTTGACATTCATACACTTTCACCGGGAACCTATACCCTCCACATTAATTATACGCTTGATATTCCCAAGACCTATCAAGATGAGATCTTGGCACTAGAGAAGAGCTACTGAATCGAAATGACCGATAGAGAACGCCATATTCTTGCTCTACAGCCAAAGAATCCTGATCCTACGATTCCTCTCAAATGGTGGGAAGCTAAAGCGATTTTCTATTTTCCAAAGAATGTTGAGATCCTTGGTATTCAAGGCGATGCTTTTAATGAAAAACAGTTTGAAGCAGATTTTGCCAAGGGAATTACCTATCAATCACGCATCTCCACCAACCAAACGACGAATACAATCAATATCAAAATTCAGATTTTTTAACTTTTGGAACACATTATGCTAAAACTACTGCAAGGCTATTACCATTTTCTCTCGCTGGGGAAGTTTATGGAACAGGTTATTTTGACAAATGACCTTTCAAGTTTGGCTATGGATCTGCCTATCAGGACTGGGGCTTCTTCCTCGTTTGGACTCAAAGAATCCTTGATTAAGCAGCTGCTCAGCTCGCTTCACAAGCATCCGGACAAGAGGAATGTTTATGGCTATTTGATTGAAATTAGTGCGTTTAAGGGGATTTTCTCTGTGATGAGAGAAATTATAGAAAATGATGCCGTCCTGAGAAATTTTCTCAAAGATCAGCTCCAGGATCAATATTTCCCTTTTGAACAGACGATTAGATTCTTGAGAAATGTGCTTAACCATTCTACTTCCTCTGGTCTAGCACTCAAACTTGAGGATTATGAAGTGCAAAGAGACTTTATCTTGTCGCCCAAAATTCAGAAAACGAACCATCTCAATTGAGCAAAGATTCACTTAGATTTTGTCTATGCCGAGCATATTCCAGAACGGAAAGGAAGCAAGCACTACGGGATCCATTTGTGCTTAGACTTCGCTGCATTTAAACCATGAACGCCACTAGAACGCCTTGTGAAGTGGCACGACCTGTATCTTCTATCAGAATTGTGCTTTAATCTCTCGCAACTGGCTGATGCAAAACTCAAAGCCTTAAAGAACACAAGAAAAAAAAGAGAATCCCCCTTGAAATCACGCACGAAAACAATACACTCCTCTCGTGGTTAATTTTTCAGTGGCTCAGATTTACGGATATCTTTCTCTTCTTCCTTCGCTGTAATGAATCTTGAAAAACTTTTTGGTAGTAAAACGAAAGTAGACATCCTCAAATATCTGATTTTCAGAAGGCAGGGCGTTTCCATGAGGGCATTAGAAACAGAAATCTGATGGACTTTCCCAGCAATCAAAAAACAAGTGGACAGTCTAAATGAAGCAGGAGTCTTGGGCGTTGAAAAAGAGCATACCTGATGGGTTATTACGATTTATCCGCCGCTTTTGCCTCTTTTTAAGGAGCTTTTCTTTGAAGATCTCAAGCAAAACTTGGTGACGCTCTTTGAAAAGCAGCAGCACCAGATCGTTCGCTATTTTTGGGGGGACAGGTTTGGGAAGCAGATCGGAATGGACCTCATCCTGATCTATGAACAGCTCGACAAACAGCAGATCGACCAACTCAAGTTGGAAATCAGTGAAATCTTTAGACAGTTTTGGATCGAAAGTGCCTCTATCGTCTTTATGAGCCAAGAAGAACGAGAGAAAAGATACAGACTCGCTGATAGATTCGTCCTTCAAGTGATGAGATTCTACAGCTCGGTCGTGAATTAGTAAACAAAAAGCTTTTTATTTTTTTTCTGACCTCAACACTAACAATGAACTACGAACAACTCCTCGATGAAATCATGGTCAATACCCTTTCAGCGAAAGAACTGATAGGGACTCCGCAAAGAGATTTCCAATATGCAGTTTGTCCGTGGGATTTGGAGTTTCATACAATGATTTTTCTCTCAAGTATTCTCCTTACTTTCGATCAGAAGAAACCGATTATTGCCCTTATTCAAGTAGCGGAGTTGCCAGAACCGGTGATGCTCTATACTGGCGAAATTGGTCCGCACTTTGGAAGGCTACGAAACGTCGATAATCAGCCTTCTCAGCTCTTTGCTCAGCATGGCTTAGCACAAACGGAAGAAAACTTTTACCCGTATCTTGATAAACTCTTCTGCTACCTTGGCGTGATTAATCCTAACCAAGAACATCTCGTTATTTTCATCAGGCAGGGGGTTAAACAGATGGGATTGCTCGCACTCTTGAAAGAGCTTTTGGGGAAGGACTACTCACTTTTGGTCGTGAGCAACTGCTATGACGGTTTGCCTATGCAAGCGTGCAAAGCTCAATCTGAAACGCTCGTTGCACACCTGTTGGACAAGCAGATGAGTGAAGCAGAGCAAGAAGCATTCCCAGCATTCACGATTTTGAATCAGCTCTTGCCAAAAGAGCTCGGAGAATCCGCAGTGGGACAACTTGTGAATACAGGAGAACTTGGATTTAGTCAGGATTCTTCTACTTCTTTTTGGTTTATGCTAGGATAGTGAGTATTTCTGCGTTTTATTTTGAAGGCAGTGATGGAAAAATCAAAGATTTTGCTCGTGCTAAGTGCCTGTTTCCTCGGGATCGGAGGCATTTTACTTGCGTTCTGGTGAGCGGAAGGCAAACTCAAAGCAGCGCTCTACCCACCTGCTTCAAAAGCAGCCCAGGTTAGAGCCTTGACGAGAATGGTTTGGAGGGAGCAGCTCGAGAACTTCTCCCCGCAAGAGCACTGGACTCAGCAAGAGGAGCAGCAAAGCTTCACGCTCCCGATTCTTATGTTTCATTATATCCAGGATATTCCCGCAACGACGAGAGATCAGCTCGGCTATAGGCTGTCTTATGCTCCGCAGAAGCTTGATAAACTCCTTGACTTCTTTGAGGAGCATGCTATTACCCCGCTGACCTTCCGAGACCTCAAAGCCATCGTCGAGGGCAGACAAACCCCGCCAAAAAGAGCGGTAATTTTGAGCTTTGATGATGGGCATCTGGATCATTATACCAACGCTTTCCCTGTGCTGAGAAAGCATCACGCCAAGGCAGTCTTTTTTGTTATCGCGGGGAAACCTGATCAGGATCCGAGATTCGCAACTCGAGACCAGATCAGGGAGCTTGCAAGCGCAGGCTTTGAAATCGGCTCGCATTCGGTAAGCCATAGCGACCTCGCATCGCTGGGAAGCAAGCGTCTGAGGGAAGAAGTCTTTGAGTCTAAGGCGCGCATTGAAAAAGAAATCGGACTTCCTGTTCTTAGTTTCTGTTATCCGGCAGGAAGGTATGATGCCAGGGTCTTGAAACTCGTAAAAGAGGGCTATCTTTTTGCTCGCACGACCCAGCCTTGAACGTTTTTGCAGATGAAGAGACGTTACCAGCTCCCGACCGTCCGTGTTTCGCCAACGCTGCAACCAGAACAGCTCAAACGCTACCGAAACCTTGACTAGTTTTATCCTCTCCCTGCTCCGATGCACCTTTTATTCTGCTGTGCAACCCCTTGAGAGCTGAAGGCTGTGAAACAGCAGATCAAACAGCTCCAGCTCAAACAAAAGCTTTCCCTCCATTACCTCTGCACCGGGATTGGTAACTATGCGACCATCCTTTCCTTGACGAAGTTCCTGACCGAACAGCAAGATTCAGACTTTTTTCTGATCAATCTTGGGGTCTGTGGCTACCGATCCCCTGCAAACATCGCAAAAACGCCCTTCCAAGTCGCTAGAATCAAAAACTTACACACGGGCAAGGAGCTCCTCCCTCCTCTCCCCTTCCAATTCGCCCGCGTCGCTAGCGTCCGATCCTCAGAAACTCCCCTCTTGGAACCGCTCGGCAGTGCAGGCTTCGTCGAGATGGAGGCTCGAGGCGTGGAAACAATAGCTGATGCCTTTAGACTGCCACGCTTGCTCTTGAAAGTGCCGTTTGATAGGGTGGGAGAGGAAACCCGTGCCTTTGACAAGGAGGCGGCGTGCAAGCTCCTCGCTGAAGCGATCGATTATCGTGCACTGCTCACCCAGCTCTCCGCACGAGAGCAAAGCTTGTAAAAGCAGGGAGCGAAGCACTAGCAGAATGAAGCAAGAAAAAAGAAAAAATCTGAAGGAGAATGAGGGATTGCCTTCAGATTTTTGGTTTTTTTACTCTCAAGGAAAGTGACGAACTCTCGTTTTAGCTACTAATTTCTCTGAGACTCGTATTTTTCTCAAACCATAAGATGCAAACGGTCTCATCGTTATAAAACTCAAGCATATGTTCATGCCAGAGCATTTCTCTACATTTGGAGGTGGCGTTTTGCTCCTCGATAAATGCAAGTGTTGCATCAGCGAAGCCTCCGCTAAGCTTGAAAGGCAAATCTGAGAAGTGAGCGGCTCTTCCCATTACTATGACACAATTATCTTTCCCAGCACGCCTAGGTCTTCCTGCATATCAACCCGCATACTCAGGGAAAAGACTACTATTAGACAACCATACTGGCTCTGAAAGGTAATTGATATACGGAAAGGTTTGATCTGAAAGTTCTTTATGAGGGACGTGGAACACTTTTTCTCCACTTCCAGGTGGGAAAATGATCGTTGAAGGCATATTTTCCTTTCTCTCATCCTTGAAATAGGATCAAAGACACCTTATTCCAAAGTCATACTTCCTAGTAACCGAGCTTGAAATCGCTGACAAGTCAAGTCTTGGGATTTGTAAGTAATCAGAGAGCACGTTTTGTAGAAGATCCTCCTTAGTAATCCTCTCGGGAGAAAAAAACTTCATGGTTATTGGGTCGAGCCTTCATTTTCACTCAAAATTGGGACTCCTCCAGAATACAAGCGTATACTTATAGCCACTTTCAGTCTCCTCACCTCTTAGACTCCAACCCCCTCGCTTGTCCTCGTTCTGATCTATAAGTTTTCAGTCCTCCTCCGCTCCATTTTGATGAGCTGGAGGGGCGTTTTCAGGGGAGGGAGAGGCTATTTCGCTTCAAGATTCCGTATTTTTGGGGAAGGACTGTCAATATTCTTCTAGCGAAGGGCTACATCCTGCCAACATGATCAATGCTAAGCAAAAGAGAAAAAATCTGACTTTCATTGTGCTTTCTTAGAAGATAAAGGATTCCGAAGTATCTCCTTTTTTGATGAAAGGAGGAAGGAAAGGCAAGTAAAAAGAAAAAATCTGACTCCTTCCAGTATATCGCTTTCCCTCCGAAAGTCAAAGCATCAGCTTTCTTTTTGTGTGATGAGGGGGTGCGTATTGAGGGAAAGGCTTGGGAATGGAAGATTCTCATCAGAAACAAGCCTATGTTCGCTCTGTACAACGAAGCTTTCTCTTCCCCCATATCTCTCATCCTGAAGTCCATGTGAAGAAGTCATGATGAAGGTAATACTTTGTCTTGATATTTAAACTCCCTAGAGTATATTCTAGGGAGTTTTATTTTTCTATGAAAAAACCCTTATGAAACCATCTCTCCTCTTCTTGAGTATCGTTTGAGGGATACTCTTGACTGGATGCTCCCTTACTTCTCATCCAGAGCACTCCTCCCAGCAACCAGAAACCCCTATTTCGCAAGTAACTCTCACAGGACAACAAGACGCTTCGACAGGAACTCACAAAGAACACGATCAAACTTCAACGGGAACTACTAAAGAGCCACAGCAGGTGACTTCAAATCCTTCAACCACCTCTGAAACTCCATTTCGCCCGAAGTCTTACACCAAGCTTTCGTGGACAGGATATGAAGATATCAGGAAGATAGCACTAAAGAACTTCTGGATTTTTGAGTGAGATGATACCTATACCAATGATCCTTCTCGAAATGTTGAGCTCCTCCCTCTCGAAATCGCGGAGAAGGATAAAGCGACCTATAAAGCTTATTACCTTCCTGAACCAAATCCGAGTCTTCCACCTGCGGATCCACTCGATCGACATGGAGAGGATAAGGATAACCTTTTTCTTGACTATGGCTTGATCGCTACCAAGAAAAGTAGCCTGCCTGGATATATTCCTCTCCAGTATGCAGGGACGCAGGCAGTTATCGGACTGGTAGGATATGCTGATGGCTATCTTATTGTTACACCTTTCAAGTTTCCTGTTGATAAAAGCTCCTTCAAAGCCATTCAAGACAAAACCTTTCACGGGCGAGAAAATGATATTTATGCTCCGCTAACCTATGGTCATTGAGGGAAACGTCCTGGATTTTGGAACGGGACACATTACTATGAAGACTATATCTGACATGATAAAGACTGGGTATATTTTCGAGACGACACCATTTCGGATTTAGGTATTAATAGAGTGAAAAAGGCAGCGAACTTTAAAGTTGAAGTGTTTCCAGAAGAGGATTCTTAAGGTGCTTTCCTCTACCGACTTACTTTATAGAGGAGCTTATCAGGACGACTTGAATATTTTCTCTTATTTACTGCATTGCATACTTGTGTTTCTTTAGTGCTTCTCAATATGATCATGCTTTCAAAGTTAAAATCTCTTTATTTTTGAGGGAGCTTGCTTGCGATCTTGCTCTTGGGGGTTTCTTTTGTGGTAAAGAGGAGAGCAATAGTAGCGACCTTTAGTTTTCTTGGGGGGAAGGATGAGAACCTTTCTTTGGACTATATCGAATATTTTGCTCCAATGTTCTCTTTTGAGTATCGCTATTATGCGTTATTTTGTATCGGAAGTAGTGGGCTGCTCTTTGTCGTCTATCAGATTTTTCTTTTGAAGCAAAAAGCTTTCACTCGGCGTAAATTTTTGTGGACAACGGTGTGGTTTCTCGTAATTCTCGCAATTTGCCTTGTGATTTTATGGTTGAGTAAAATGTGGCTTGCTGAGATTTGGGAATAAGTGTAAGGCAAGAAGAGGTGAACGGCTCTTCTTTTTTCTCTAGCAATATGTATGTGGAGCATCCTCTAGTATGGAGGTGCTTTTTTTGATTGTCTTTGAGATGGAAGATGGCACTACTTCCTTTTCCCCTCGGTCATAAGAGCAATACAACGGCAAAAGGGGGGCTTTTTCTAGGTTTTGGGTGATTTTCCCTTGCAATTTGTGCTAGCTTCTCTATGGTAGCGAGTGAGGGCTTCTCCTTTTTACTCTCTAGAGGAGACGCAAGAAGCGTGGAAGCTCAGGAAATCTCAGCAAGATAGATGGACGGAGGAAGGAGAAGGAGAACGAGAAGATGAAGCAAATGAGAAAGAAGATACAACGGAAGAAGCAACAGTATAAGCAGAATTTTCAAAAAGAATGGAAAAAAGGGTGGCGGAATGCCACTCTTTTTTGGGAATGAGGAGAGGGGAGGTCCCTACTCTCTGATTCTAAACTCCATGGTCTGTTCGATAGATTGTTGATCTTCGAAATCCATCTTTACATTGATACGATAGGTTCCTTTCTTGGATCGGGTTTTGGTCATTTCGGTGCAGGTTCTACCTTCGCATTCATGGGCTGGGGTGCCGTCGCCGAAGTCTCGTGAGACTTTCTTCGGTAAGCCATTGAAATCAAGCGAAAAGCTGACAACATCTCAGATTTTGGCTTCTTGGGTAGGATGAGAATCTGAGTTGATCTCCAATTTGATAAGCTGTTTCTTGACGACAACCAGATTACTTGACTCTACGGTAACTGAACGTCACTTCTGAGTATAAACGGTGACCTTTGGTTTGAAGGTTCCGTTGTTTTTGGTGTAATCAAAGCGGTATCTGTGCTTTATCACACCGTTGGAAACCTTTTGCTGCTGCTGTCCATCACCAAAGTCCCACGTAAAATAGGTAATCTGATCCGCAGGATCGTTTAGTCTGGACGATGAAGCATCAAGTGTGACCTCAAATGGTTCGAACCCAACGGAATCTCCAATCACTTGGAGCTTTCCTATCACGTCGTCCAAGCCAATCATCGTCGTAAGGTTCTCTTCATAATCCAAGCCACGCACTTTATCTTGGATTTGGAGCTTGATTTTGTGTTGCTTGGCATCGGTAATATCAAACAGGTATTCACCCTCGGTTGTAAAGACTACCGGTTTATCATCCAAGAAGACGTTTACCTTGGTATTGAAGGTTTTAGGTTCGATTTTGATGAGTTTGAGTTTGAGTTTGGTCGGGATCTCTGGGAGGGCGATGGTTTTCTTTTGCAAGATCGGATCCATATCCATTTTTTTGTAAGTCATATCATTTGGGGAGGAAGCATGCACTTCGTAGTTTACGTTGAAAGAAGATTTCTCCAAGAGCTTGGCTTCGGTCTCACAGGAGCCTTTTTTATCATCGGTCGTAATGAAATTCATCCTCACGATATAGGTTCATTTCCCTGGGAACGCATAAGGGAACTCCATCCCGTTATCCGTATTATGAATCTCATCAATCACTTTTCAAGTTGCTTTGTCTATGAAGACGAAAGAATAATCACTGATAAATCTTTCTGTGCCGTCAAAGAAAGACGCTGAGATATTGTAATTATTTACCTTCTGCTGAGAAAGCTCGATCTTACAGACCGGGATTCCTGACTGCTCCACTCTGAGCGGGAAGGTATAGGTTAATTCTTCTGAGATTTCTGGGAAGCGAATCTTTGGATAGTAGACCTTCGCCTCATCATAGGTGAATCTAAAGGTTGCATCATCGATTTTATCTTCATTACCGTCGTTATTTCCATCCCAACGCACTTTATAGGAGCTCAGGTTGAAATCTCTAAAGACTCTGTCCGCCTTAAACTCCACCTCTGCTGGAAGTGGTCCTACAACGAGTTCGTTTTGTCCGCCACTGAGCTGTTTATTGAGTCCCTGGATCACGAGTTCAGAACCAACGACGATTTGTCTCAATGCATATGGCACGGTTTTCTTTTCTTTGTTTGGAGTCTCATAATGGATGATCAGTCTGGTAAGGTAATTTCCTTTTTTGGTATAGAAACAAGGTCTTTCAAATTCGTTTTTTTGGGTCATATTGATGACTGAGCCGTTTCCACAGTCTAGCTGAAGCCCGGTCACCTTTTGTGAGCCAAGCTCGATATTCGTGAATTTTTGGAAGTTCGGTCGGATTACGGTCGCCTTCATATTCATCGGAGCAATGAGCGGAATCGGTCTCTCCTGCGTAATCTGAATAAATTCATTTTTCTCATTAGGCACGCCTTTGAGGTAGAAGAGGACTACTTCATTTGGGTTGGTGACGGCTGCGAGGTTGATTTCCTTGATCCTCGTCAGAACGTTGGTTCCCGCAACTAATGCAAGAATGAGAATAAAAAATCAGAGTGCGATTCCTGCGTAGTATCGTAATTTAGAAGAATTTTTCTTGGTAAACGCCTTGTAGACGTTGATAATCAGGATTACTATTCCTAATAGCAAGACTACGATCATAACCGTTAGGGTGAGACCGGAGAGCAAATCCTTTGCCACGGCTGCGGTAATTCCAAGACCGGCAAATCCTCAGAGCTGCTGAGGGTTTTTTAGGAGGTAAGAGAAAAGAAAAATAAGTCCCAGCAAAAAGAGAAACACAATCGAGCCACATCCCAAGAGAATCGTCTTGATTGAGATATTTTTCCTTGCGCCTTGCTTGAGGACCACGTTCTTATTAACCTGAACGTTGGAGTAACCCAGCGTTTTGAGCTTTTGTTGATTGAGCTGATAGTATTCACTCAGCTGTTTGAGCTGGGTCTGATATTTTATCATCTCCTCGGTTGGCATCTGGGAGTGCTGCTGAATATAGGCAACGACCTCATTATAGAGCTTCTGCAATTTCTCTTGCTCAGAGAGGATTTCCTTGATCTTTACATCATCATTGAGATGAGAGATTTCAGCCCCTGCGGCGGTGTTCTGTTGCAGAAAACTTTCGTTATTTGCCATGTTCTTTTCTGAAAGGAGAAATAAATCAGCATTATTATAAAGTTTTTGGCAAATTTTGCAAATTTCTCGGGTTTTTTTGGCGGGTTCTTGAGGCTCTGGCGGTAGGAAATTTTTGCCTAGACTAGAAATCCAACAGGTTTGAAAAAAGGGCATCCTAGAGATGCCCACAACACGAGATCATTTCGAGCTGGATTAGTGTTTTTTCCATCTTTCCAAGATCAACATCGCACTGATCGTATCGGTCGTTGCGTTCTTTTTGAAATCGGAGATGATTTCTCCTGATTGGACGCTCGTATAATCCTCCTCTACCGTCAGGAGTTCGATTTTTTGGTTCTCTATGATGTAATTGAGCGACGCCATAAATTTAGAGATCTTTTCTTGGATGTCTTTTTGTTTGCTCGGTCGACCGAGAATGATTTTCCTAATATGATACCTCTGGATAATATCAGCAATATAATAATAAGTCATTTCATCATTCATAATATAGCCGATTGGGAAGATGATGTCTGAATTTTCTATTGGAGTATAAGCAAGTCCGATATATTTACTTCCTCGATCAATTCCAAGTGCGTGTGCGATTTTCATTTCTAAAGATACATGGTAAAATTAGCTAATATTTGGTTCAATCATATAGTTTGGATGAAGCATTTCAACCTCTTGAGGAGCAAAATCTGCTCGAGGTAAATGGTAGGTTTCCCCTTTAAAATGCAAAGAGAGCCCCTGCTGCTCAAATGTATAGTCTAAAGAAGGAAGTGCTTCATCAAAATAGTCTCTTTCATACACTTGGTCTACGAAAAGCCCTTTATACTCTGAAGATAAAGCTGAGAGTTGGTCCTTTTTAACTGAGGAAATGAGTTTATTTGACTCAAAGTCTCGCAGCCGAACATTGGATTTCTGTCCGATATAGATCGCTCCATAACGGGAGATCCAAGCTTTGCGATAGAAATGCTGATACAGCTCAATCTTTGAAAGAGAAAAGAAAGAAAGCTGACCCTTTTTGAGTGTTTTGAGGAGATTGAGTGCTAGGCAGCCTACCCTCAGGTTGGTAAACCCTCATGGTCCGTTGAGCACCAGTATTTCGGTCAGGTTTTTCTCTTTGTCAAGGTTTACTAAGACTTTTCCCAGCTCAACGTCAACTCCTGTTCTCTCCAGAAAAATAGGATGATCAAGTCCAAAAATTCTGATCTTATCCGAAGAGATGTCTATGCTTATCTTCATTTTGGAATTTATCTGTATAAAAAAAGGGTTTACTCCTTTTTCACCGAAACCGTTAGTAAACCCTTAAAGGAACTATCTTGTCCTGATAGTAAGACTAAACCATTCTTGGAATGCTGAATAGAATTCACTCCATCCTCTGAATTTTGCGGAGCTGGCGTTTCTTAGGACGTCTTGCATATTTCTATAGAAGTCTGAAGAAAGGTTTCTCCACTGCATGCTATTTCTTAGTCTTGGATAGTCTCTCTCTAGAGCTACGATAACGTCATTCCAAATGTTGGATACTGCTCTGATTTTGGAAAGCTCTTTGTCAGTGAAGTTGTAATAAGAGTTGGATCGAGAATTATTATTAGAAGAAGAGGAATATACACGAACCTCCTTTGTCCCATAGATTCCTGATCTATTATCATCCTCGGCTCTGATTCTAAATTCTCCTGTTGTCCTAAACTTTACGATGTCTGAGAAGGTCTTTTCCCCGTTGTCATAGCGAGAGAAATTTACATACTGCTGATCTAGCTGGTAATCTGAGCTACTTGCTGTTCTCCATGATCCGTTTCTATACTCCTCTACAAGAAGCTTTACCCTTCCTTCGTAGTTTGCTACTTTGCTATTGTAGCGATCTTGTGCTCTTATTGTCAGATCAACCCATTCATCTGTACGAGGAGAAGAAGGATAGATTTCTCTGATTGAAAGATTATCAACACTGTAATATGTAGAATTATTAGAAGAAGTTCCACCGTTGACATTGAAGGTTTGATAAGCAGTCGCTGTCCCATATTCACGAAGCTGAGCAACAACTCTAAACTCCCCGTTAGTTGAGAATTTTACGAAGTTATTTAATCTGACTTCTCCATTATCTGTAGATGAGAAGTAGTAGCTTGTCCTATCTAGCTGATAATCATAGCTAGAAGCATTTTCTCGTCTACCGTTTTTGTATTGTTCTACACGGAAGTCCACTCCTCCATAGTAATTTACAGACCCATTTCTTCTTACTCTCAATGTCATATCTACTCGTTTGTTTTGATCTGGATTTTTATCACTTATTGAGGTCCATTCTGGAGCATAATACTCAGAAGATGATGAAGAAGTCGTTGTATTAAACTCTCTGAAGACAGAATTTCCACCGTCGATTTCAGCGTACAATCTGAATTGACCTTCTGATCTAAACTTTACTAAGCGATCAAATCTTTTTTCTCCATTTTCATAGGAAGAGAAAGAATAACTTGTTCTGTCCAATTCATAATCGTAGCTAGAAGCATTTTCTCGTCTACCATTTTTGTATTGCTCTACACGGAATCTGATATTTTTGTCATAATTTGAGTAGGAATATCCGTTTCCTCTTACACGAACAGACACATCAACTCGTTGATCTCTAGCAGGATTACTAGGATTTGTTGAAGTAAACTCAACTTGGTAATTACTGTAAGAAGGAGAGGTATTGGATGAGGATGCGCCAAACGATCCGTTCCTAAAACTATAATTATCAACGAGCTCGTATCGATAGTTTTGGATATCAGCCCTTAGTTCAATCCTTCAGTCACTTCCTGCATACGAAAATTCTCCTTCACATCTTGGAAGAGCAACCTCATTTCCGTTTGGAAGCTTTAGTCTACAGGAGAGCTCAGAAAGAGATTTTAGATTTGAAGAACTTATTCTTGCCTGAAATCTGTCTGCATTTAATTTTTGGATATCAAAGCAGAACTTTTGCCCATCAGTAAACTGAATGTCCTGACAAGCTGCTGACGCAAAGGCTCATGGGATTGCAAGAAGTCCCAACATCCCGGTCAATAAAAGCGATCTTTTTTTCATAGCACTACGAGATAGAATGTAAAAATTGCTTGAATTCTATGTATATATATATATAGAGGAAAGGCAAGGTTTTTTTTGGTTTTTTGAATAGACAAAGAAAAAATTGAGCTTTTATTCCTGAATTTTACCTTATGAAGTGGTTAAAAATGTCGTTAGTGATCAGTCTTGTTTTTTTGGTTGGGATTGGGACCTTTTATAGATTTTATTTTCTCCGCGATCCGATTCGTGCAGTTCCAAACGATGATACGATGTTTGTTAGCCCTGCTAATGGGAAAATTATCGCTATTATCAAGCAAGATGAACTAAAAGATCATAAAGCAGAATTATATAAGGAAAACAAAAAAGTAATCAATGATTGGACGGAAGGTTTTTCAAGTGGGGCAACGTTGATTTCAATCATGATGACGCCACTTGATGTGCACTATCAAAAAGCTCCCATGGGATCTACAATGATTGATGAAGTTTATGTAGCCGGTCGCTTTTGAAATGCGATGAGGAGCAACTCTACGATGAATTCAACCTTTCAGAATGAATATCATAGTATGCTCTTTGAGACTCCGGAAGCGTATCAATTTCGTGTAATTCAGATTGCAGGGTTCGTAGCAAGGAGGATCGTTGACTTTTTAAATCCTGGACAAGAGGTTAAACAAGGAGAAAAAATCTGACTCATCAAACTGTGAAGTCAGGTAAGTATTGTCTTGGATAAGAACTTTGAAGTCCTCGCAAAGGTTGGAGATAAAGTAGTTGATGGAGAGACTATCCTTGCAAAGAAAAAATAAACAAGATAAAATTCAGATTTTCTTCTTTTTGTCAAATCTTTTCAGATAAAAAGAACTTGTATTTTTTGTTGATATCTGTATTCACGAAGGTGCGTTTTGTCTGCTTTTTCAGGATCTCTAGCTTTAGAGAAAAGGAACTGGCAAACAAGCACCGTTTCCTTGATGTTTTTGTGCCTAGAGATTTTTTATCTAGCTTGATGTCAAAATATCAGATTAGAAGCGGAGACTGAGTTTCTCAGTATTGTTTTTTTATCCCTCTTATGGAATGGTATCTATGGAAAAATGTAAAAATGAAAATTGTCATGGTATGATGGCAGGAACAGCAGTTGCTTTGAGTGCAATTACTCTTATTTGAGGTGCAGCACTAGGAACTTGCATGTATCAAAAAGTGAACTCTATTTACAAAGCAGCAATTGAGATGCAATATGGCTCTCAAGCAAACTTTGAAGCGTATTTTGATGCTAGAATGACGCCAGAAGTGAGACAACAGATTGATAAAGGTATTAGCGAAACTATTACGCAGTTAAAATCTCAAGGAGGAGCTGCTGATACTGCAAATACTAAAAATGAAGAAAAAACTGCAGCACAAGATAGTTCAGCACAAGGATCTCAATCTGGAGAACTCACTCAAGAGGAAATTGCAGGATTTATCGGTTCAACTCCTAACTTTGCAGATAAACAGGGGAATATTTTAGTTCTTTCTTATGTTGATTTTCTCTGTAGTTATTGTAAAAAACTCCACGAAGCAGGAACCTTAGAACAGCTTAGTCAGGAGAATGAAGACGTTAGCGTTGTTCTCAAGGCTATTCCTCTCTTCTGAGAGCAATCAGAAGCTGGTGCTCATGGGGCATATTGTGCTGCACAGTTTGGAGGAGCAGAGAAGTACTATGCATACGTGGAGAAAGCTTTTTCTAAGCAAGCAACAAGTGAAAGTGATGTAATTGCTCTTGCAAAGGAAATAGGACTTGATGAAGCTCAGTTTAGTGGATGTCTTAGCAGTGCCGATACTAAGAGTGCTGTGAGTGAAATCTTTCCTGCAGCATCAAGAAAATTCGAACTTACTGGAACTCCTGCAAGTGTAATTATCAATACAAAAACAGGAAAATACGAAGTTATTCCAGGAGCTTATCCAAAGTCATACTTTGAAGAAGTAATCAAAAAAGTAAGAGGATAATTCCTTACAAACACATCAATCTATTAAGCTACTATGGAGATATCTATGGTAGCTTTTTTGAAAAAGGGCGAGAAAAAGGAGATAAAATAAGAGAAAAAGTCAGACTTTTTTTGACTTTTTTATTTTTTAGGATACAATAGAGTAGAAATGCTTTTTATATCATCTTTGCAAGTTAGATGACGGAAAATCAGACACCAACTACCGTTCAGCTTGATAGTATTCCTTCTTGAGAACCTCCTAAAATGGGCTTTTTTGAAAAGACGGTAAAGAATTTTGTAGGGTTTATAGCGAAAGTTACTGGACAGGCTGACCCAAAACAGCAAACGGCAACGCCTCCTACAGATGGGACTTCAAGCTCCTCTCCTGCTGCAGCCCCTACTCCAACCGCTGACCAGAATAACGGAGGAAGTGATATACCTAAGAAGGAAGCAAGCTTTTTCGATAAACTTGTTGCCTCGACCCAAAACTTGTTAAACAAAACTGAACAATTCGCCACCAAGGCCACAGAGAAAACGAAACAATTAACTCAATCTATCAGAGAGGCTCCTTCAAAGGTCGTAGATAAAACGAATACCGTCATCCAGAAAGGAGTGAACTTTGGGGAAAAGGTAAAAAATCAAGCAGAACAGACGATTGATAAGGGGGTTGATTTTGGGAAAAACCTACAAAGCACGATGAAAGAGTGAGCCCAACAATTTAAAACAAACCCCATTCAAGCTGGAGGAAATGTCATTAGTGGGGCGGCTCATTCCACGGCAGAGTTTGGGAAAGGGCTGGGATGACAAGCAAAGGAAATAGGAAGCAATGCCGTTACGAAAATCAAAGACACCGGCTCCACTATAAAAGAACATATTCATAACGCAGGGCAACAAGTCAACATTGATGCCAACGGGGAGGTTAAAAGCGTGCCTACCAATATTGTAGGGGGGATTAAACAGGCTGGAGCTAAAGTAGTAGGGAAAACTAAAGAATTCTGACAGCATGCCATCGATACGACCAAAGATATTATTAAGAATCCCGTTAAACATATTGATAACCTTGCGAGTGATGGGATGTCATCACAGGAAGCCGTAGTTACAGAGACAGAGAACACGACCTCTCTCGACCATTTGGAAGCCTGACTTCCAACTGCTTCGACTGCCGAAACAGCAGAAGCAACAGCTCCAACTCCTCAGGAAAGTGCCCCAGCTCCTCAAGAAGTAATTGCTACCACTCAGGAAACTGTAGCTGTTCCTGAAGAAGCAACACCTACCCCTCAGGAAACTGCCACTGCTCCTCAAGAAGTAACATCTACTCCTCAGGAAACTGCCACTGCTCCTGAAGTAGCTCATGAAGAAACAGCGACCGTCTCTGAGGTTCAAGCGGAGGGATCCACAGCTCCAGAGCACGCAACGCCCTCTTCTCCAACGATGGAAGACGCAAACCAGCCACTAAGCTGATCCTCTTCCGATAGTCCAGCTGACGAGCAAAACCTTCGTCCAGAGGCTCCACAGGAGGCTTTGGAAGGGGCTAGTGTAGCCCAGGCTTCATCACCTGTAGCACCAGACCAACCAATAGATGAAAAATCAGATTTTTCTTCTCCTGAAGGAACACCTCAACCCGTTCAACAATAAGTGTTTAAGGTTGAGCGTCTAAGGCGTTGTATGAAGGCAGGCACTGCGCTCTCTTGGAGGGGGCGGAGGCAAGAAAAAATTGAGAACAACGAAAACCAGCACACCAAAAAACCCTACGCCACCATCAGATTTTTCTGGCGATTCTGAGGTGCAAGGTCTTGGTAAGCTGGTTTTTTTGGTTGTTTCGGAATGCGGGAAAGCTTGCAAGGGATATTTTTTGGGGTTTGCAGGGGGTGCAAGGGGTCAGAATGGAGCATTTTTGGGGTTTGCAGGGCTTGCAAGGGGGCGGAATGGTGCATTTTTTGGGTTTGCAGGGGGTGCAAGGGGGCGGAATGGTGCATTTTTTGGGTTTGCAGAGCTTGCAAGGGGGCGGAATGGTGCATTTTTGGGGTTTGCAGGGCTTGCAAGGGGTCGGAATGGTGCATTTTTGGGGTTTGCACGAGCTGCAAGTGAAGAAAAAGGGGGCTTTTTTGTCGTTTCACGGTGTGCAAACCTCCTGCGAGGGTCCTTTTTGGTCGTTTCACGGGCTGCAAACTCTCTGCGAGGGTCCTTTTCCACTCTTTGCATGGTATGCAAACTCCCAGCAAGGGTCCTTTTCCACCCTTTGCACGGTGTGCAAACTCCCAGCAAGGGTCCTTTTTTACTCTTTGCACGAGCTGCAAACTCCCAGCGAGGGTCCTTTTTTACTCTTTGCACGAGCTGCAAACTCCCAGCGAGGGGGCTTTTTTCAAGGGGGGCGGAAGTTGCAACTCGGAAAGTAGGAGAAAGTCAGGTTTTTCTCTCTTTTTATCTCTTCAAGAAAGGGTGGAAATCCTGGGGCTTTTCTTTAGAATGCGGATGTTTTATTTGCGTTGCTTATGAAGATGTGAATGTTGCTACTGGGGATGTTTGCGATGTATAGCTTTCTTTTTCCTACGCTCCCTACTGAACCTGAGACTCCTCATACATGGGAGAGTGTTGACGGGCAGAAATTTACCCGGGAGGGCTACCCTGCCATTCCTGATAACACTGAAGTCCTTTGGTGGGACTGGAACATTGACTATCCTCCTGGCACAAAAAGGGCTTTTTTTGTGAAGGGACAGTTGAAGAGAGAGGTATTCTCGTGTGAGGAGCTGAATGAATGTGAGTTCCCTCGGGGGAAGCCTCGCATGGAACTGTGGTCGATCATTTCCCAAGGAAAAGAACTCCACTCTTTTGGAGACTCTATTTGCTTAGGTATGACTTCTTGATGAAACATTTACTCTCATCTTCCTGTAGAGAGGAGGTATCCCATCGCTAATTTTTGAGGCTATGATCTTCGTAAGATTGCTAATAATGGGAAGGAATATTTGTTTTTTGTCTCTTACAACAGGCTAGAAAATTGGGAATTTTGGAGTATTTTTTCAGTGATAGAGGATCGACGGATCATGGCTGGGCAGTAAGCTCTGGTAGAGGTTATCTCAGAAGAAGCTATTCTGATATTGTTTTTTATAATTGAACCTCTAGAAAGGGGCTTTTTTGTCGTTTGTGAAGGGGCTTCAAGGGGTGAAGGATCAGATTTTTTACTCTTGAGCAGAAAGGTCTCGGTTAATTTTGTCCTTTCCGATGCTTTCGAGCATTTCGTTACAGGTGCTAAACGGTTTGCTTCAGAAAAAGCCTCTGTCTGCCGAGAACGGAGAAGGATGCGGGGACTTGATGATAAAGTGTTTGTCTCTATCGATCAGGGTTTCTTTTTGTTGGGCAAAGGCTCCTCGCAAGATGAAAACGAGGCCGGTCTTTTGGTCGGAAAGTTTTTTTATCACCTCGTCGGTAAAGTGGTGTCGTCCGATGTCTTTGTGCGAATTAGGGGCGTCTTTGCGGACGGTCAGTCCTGCGTTTAGGAGAAGGACGCCCTGCTTTGCTCGTTGTTCGAGGTTGCCGCTCGCAGGCGGATCGATATTTAAGTCAGACTTTAATTCTTTGAAGATATTTCTCAAGGAAGGAGGAATTCTGACCCCTTGAGGAACGGAAAAACTTAGTCCATGCGCCTCCCCTTCCCCATGGTAAGGATCTTGCCCAAGGATGACGACCTTTACCTCATCAAAAGGAGTGAGATTGAAGGCATTAAAAATGTCTTTCCCCTGTGGATAAACGATCTGACCTCTCTCTATTTCGGACTTTAAGAAGGTTTTGATCTCTGCGAAATAGGGTTTTTGAAATTCATCCTGCAGAACAGCTTTCCATGAGGATTCTATCGCGATAGGTTTTTGCTCTGGCATCAGCAATGGACATCTAGCTATATAAAAACACAATGAGCTTTAGCAACAATCAGAAACCAAGTTTAAGCAGCTCGGTATATTGTTCCAATAATATACAATCCAAGAATCAACATAAGGAGTCCAACGATGAGGTGGATCAGCTTTGTATGTTTATTCTTTCGCTTTCAGAGGGTTTCTGCGGAAGTTCGTCCGCCACCGACCATCACGGTGATGACGATCATTGGAAGGATGAAAATCAGATTATAAAGCAGGAGGTATGCGATTCCCAAAGAATTTAAACCAGAGCTTTCTGCACCGAGCAGCAGAAGAACTGTTACGTAAGGTCCTGACGAACATGGTAAAAGGAATAGACTCACGATAATCCCGATAATAAACGCTCATCCTGGAGAAACTACCGCTTGGATCAGTTTCATCATTTTGGGTCTCCATGCGAGTGGAACCTCCATAACAAAGCCTTTTCCATACCAAAAGTAATCTTTTAGATTTGCTAGCCCAATCAAAATTCCGAGAATCCCGACTCCTCGCTTAAAGATTGTCGTATATTGCATGGTTGTCGCGTAAAGAAGCTTTAGGAAGCCCAATCCTAGAAGGAAGTAGGAAAGGAAAATTGCCAAGCAGAAAAGGATACCTGCGAAGATTGTTTTCTTTTTACTTTTGGATTTGGAGAGGATAGTCGCTAGTAAAAGAAGCATTACAGCAAAGGCACAGGGATTAATACTATCAGAAAGAGCTCCTGAAAGCAGAATTGGAATAAACTTTTTGGGCTGTGAAGCGATATTTTCCTCTGTTCACATCTTAGCAGCTCACGAGGACAGGAGTCAGGTTTCTTTACTCGTATTTCAAGTTTGTGTGATTCAAGTCGTTAGAGCTAGCTGCCCTGAGGTTTCCGATTCTTCTGTGTTGCTGTCCTCCACCTTTCCACTAGACGATAATGCGTTTTGTGGTGAAAGTTCGGTTGGATTTGTGGGGTTGCTCGATCAAGTGTCAGCTTTTTGATCTGCTCACTCGTTCGCAAGAGCAGAAAAGTATTCAATGATGGGGGTGCTTCCCATGAGGTACTCTTTCTGCGCTCCGTTTATCATTACAAGAAAAGGGGTTCCGACGTCATTTAGGGATAAGCCGATTGAAGGCAAGATGTCTACAAGCTTTTGACGCCCTGTAGCGTCGAACCATATTTCGTACTTTTGGAGCTGAACTTTCTCATCGATATCAGTTTTTTCAAAATATTTTTCTACGGTGTGACAATGCCCACATCCTTGACCGTAAAAGTAAAGGTAAGTTGCATTTTTGTCATTGGCACTAGAAAAGGATGTTAATAATAAAAGTGCCATTACTACAAGTGAAAAGAAAGCTTTTTTAACCATAGGAGGAGATTAATTCTGAGATAAAAACTGATTGGTTTATAAGGATAGGAAAAACTGCAGGTTTTTCAAGGGCAATTTGCTTGAGTATTCGTTTCCTCTTGCAAGAGACGGGCATTTCTTTATACTAGTGTCAGTATTTTTAGTTTTTGAAGGCAGATGAAACCGCTTTTGGAGAAAATTTTTACAGCACCAGCTCAACAAGCAGTAGAATCGATACTTTCTGTTTATCAGCAACAGAAATTTGCTGTTGTGAATTTTGTATATTTTGCCAACATTGTTGCACAAAAGCTTTTTAAGGATAATAAGTATAAAACAGAAAAAGAGAGAGAATACAAGAAAATCCTTTTAAAATCTGATTTTTTACTACCAGATGGTATTGCACTTCAGATTTTTTACTTTTTTGCGAGAGTTTTTAGGCGTATTCATACCGATCGCTACCGATTACCCAACTTAAATGGGACAGATTTTGTGCCATACTTTCTTTCTGAGGCGAAAAAGAAGTATGGAAGCCAGAGATTATGCCTGCTCCTCTATTGAACAAAAGCGGAATATCTCAAGATCGTTGAAGAGAAGTTAAAATTCCAAGGATATAATGTTATTTACAGTCAAGATGGGTACTCTGATTTTGACTGGGCTCGTGCACAGACTGCACTAAAGCAATACCAAGATACTACCAATATTCTTCTTGTAGCAAGGTCGACTCCTCAGATTCCTTTACAAGAGCTTTGGACAAGTAGAAATTACCAGAAAATCCAGCAAAATGAGCTTCTTGTTTTTAATACTGGAGGATTATTTGACTTTATCTCCGGGAAAGGTCAAAAGAGAGCACCAAAATTTCTGAGAACCTTGAAATTGGAATGGCTCTATAGAGTGATTGTTGATCCAAAAAGAAACTTTAGAAAAGTGCTCAACTCAGTTGCAATTCTTCCCTACTTGTTCAGCTATGTTGTATTAGGGAAAGACGACCATAAAAACTCTCAGTAAAAGATCAAGACTACCCTATCAATGCAAAAATTCCCAATGTTGCGATAGTAAGTATCCCTCTAAATACTCCCTCAAAGAAGCTAACAAAATGAATACGTTTTAGGAGGCGAGTGAAATTCTGCTCTTTTTCTCCAGAGATTACCCTTTCTCCAAGCAGACTCTCGACTTTGTGCATATTTTCGAGGATAAGAGAAGAACTCTGAATATAATTATAATTCCCCTTGGTAAAAATACTTTTCATCAATGCAACATTTGGGCTTCCTCCCAAATTTTTAAGATTTAATTGCTTCAGATGCTGAGTCCTCGCTAAAAGATAAATCATTTCGTCGACAGCTGCTACAACCTCCTTTTGAAGTCTGATTTTTTTCTTTTTTAGCAACCTTTGCAAAGGGAGGATTAACACAAAAATGATAAGATACGAACAGATTAATCGAAAAACGATCGTCGCATATGGCTCTGAAAGTCAAGTGATTTGCTTGAAACTCTGAAAGATAAACAAGCTGACGTCTAAGATCTTTGTTCAAATTTGGTGTAGAATTTCCATTGCTGAGCGAGTAAGGTTAAAAAATCAGGTGTGCTGGCTCAAAGACAACTATAATTTTTCCATCTTTTTCTGCAAGAGGAAGTGAGTTTCTTCGGAAGATAGGGATTTTTTGGTTGATTGCTCGCTTTTTGAGGAGTTTTCAGTGGAAATAGTCCCCCTGTCTTGGAAATCTCAACGTTGCATTTATCAGTTTTTTTGGAATATCCAGCTGAAATTTTCCAAAAGATTGCACGCCTCCCTCAGTAATTTTTTTTTCTAAATGCAACTCTTTTTCCCAAAACCTTGGCTTCGCCTTGATGATAAATACTTGATCGTGAGAAAGAAAGATCGTTCGTCCATCTAGTTCCTGGATTCCAGTTCCATTAGCGATCCAATTTTCTAATTCTTGAAGTTCTCACTTTCTTACTGTAATATCTAATGCCTGCAATAAGCTTACCAATACCGAAGCATCTTTTCTGCTATTTTTGGGGATCGTTCGTTGAAATGCCTCTTCTGCATTCCGATAGGGATTCTTTTTGATCGGGATAAGCCATTTCAGAGGATCAGATTTATCTTGCTTTTCTAATTCATGATAAATTGTTTTTCGACTTTCGAGAAAGGAGCTTCCTTGGGCTGTTTCAAAGCTCAAGTCTTCGAAAAGGGGAAGAATCTTGTTTCTGATATGGTTTCTGAGGCTAACCTCTGGGTTTGTATTGGTCTCATCCTGAAAAAAGGGGATTTGTAGACGAAGGCAGTTTTCTTCGATTGTTTTTTTGGTAAATCACAATAAAGGTCTCATAAGCTTTATACAAGACGGAAGGAGTGGATGATGGTCTTGAATATGCATATTAAGTAGTCCTTTTAGTCCACAGCCACGAATGAGGTTCATCATAGAGGTTTCGATCCTATCATTAAGATGATGTCATAAAACAAGCGTTGAAATCTGATTTTCTTGGCAGAACTTTTGGAAGCACGCATATCTTCGGTTTCTGAGTTCATTTTCTGTCGGAGATCAGTTTTTTTCTCTGATAAAGACTATAAAATTCCAATCCTGAAAAAAATCACTCAAGAACTTTTGCTCATCAGAACTTTCTTTTCTTACTTGATGATTACAATGAAGGAAAAAAAGCTGATCTTTCGGTCGATTTTTCTTCCCCCGAAAACTCGCCATCAAAAATGCCAAATACATACTATCACTTCCTCATGAAATTCCTAGAGCGACCTTTTGAGGAGCAGGGAAAAGCTTTTCTAAAAGGAGAAAAACGTCTTCTCATTCGGTCCAAGGCAGATCCTGAAATTTTACCGTCATTACCACTTTTTCCAATATAATAAAGCTTTTTCTTTTTTATACTAAAATCTATGACTGTTGTAAAGAGAAGTTTTAGAAAAAAGACCCATTTAAAATAATGAGTCTTTTCATATTTTCGGGAAAAGCACTATTTATGCTCTTCTCTTTTGGAATACTCTATAACCAGCATAAAGCATCAATGTAATTCCAGCCATCACTAGAATGTTTTCAACTGGTCCTGTTGCTGGAACATTTTTAATTTCAGGCTTTACATCTTCCTCTTCTCTTACATTAACGTTATATCTCTTTTCCTTTCCTTTACTATCTTTTGGAATGAAAGCAAAGATGAGTTCCTTAGGCGTATTTTCATAGGTATATTCATATTTTTCTTGAGACATTGGTACTGTTGCAAGAGTTTGGTAATCTGCTGTTTTTTCGTCATATACCTTGATTTCAACATTTGAAGATCCTGGAACGGCAGTCCAAGTCAATGTTATAACATTTCCCTTTACTGAGTGAGAAATATCTGCCAAGTTCATATCTGCTCCTGCAGCGTTGTGTTCAACATCATCTGAACTCTCTAGTGCATTCAATGAGTTATCTGTACTTGCTACCTTTACTCCCTTAGGATTATCAAAGGTCGCACAAGCTTCTCCCTGAGTAAATCTCTGATTTGCAAAGTTAAAACAGAACTCTCTTGAATACTTTCCATAAAGAACGTTATCATCAACTGGGACAACTACTCCATAATAGGATGTCCCTGTGTTTACGGCACTTGCATCAATCCCAAGTTCTACTTCTCCTTCAATATCCATGGTAGAATATACAGGAAGTTCAAGTAGATCGTTTCTTAGGTTGAGAGAACGTTCACCAGAAACATAGTTCACCATTGGTTTATCTCACAGAAGAACATAGTATTCCCCTACAGCAGAATCCTTTGCATCCTTGAGAATTGGCGTTTTCACTAAAAATTTACTTGGATTTTTTGTTCCATTAGCATCTTGGAATCCCAAAGCTTGAATGTTTTGATTCTCGGTATATCCATATCCAAGATTCTGATCAAAAACCTGATTAAGATCAAGATTCGCTGCAGAGACCGCTCAAGCTCCTAATGCAAGCAAAGCAAGTAAAGAAAGCTGTTTTTTCATCGCAATAGCTTGTAATAAACTAAAATTTACATCTAAGTATATTCTAAATTTCCAAAAAAAGCAAAAAAAAATGGACTTTTTTTATAAAGAAGAAAAAGAGCACTGTTTTAAGGCTCTTTCTCCCAGTTAGTTTCTAGGGTATTATGAGATAGTAATAAGAGAGAAAATTTTGTAAAATTTTGATTTAAGATACTTTTGATGATTAAAGTCAGAATTTTTTTGGATATTTTTGCTTAAATGCTTCAGGTGAAAGAAACCTCTCTATAATAGCATCAAGTACAAGATCAATATTTTGTCCTGTTTTCCCTGATACGCAGATTACCTCTTCTTTTGAGATTCAGATGACATTTTCAATCTCCCCTGCTACTCTATCTGGATTTGCAGCTGGGAGATCAATTTTATTGAGAACGGGAATGATGTCTAATCCTTGATCCATCGCTTGATAGAGGGTCGAAAGTGTCTGAGCCTGGATTCCTTGACTTGCATCAATCAGAAGTATTGCCCCTTCTACTGCAGCAAGTGAACGAGAAACTTCATACTGAAAATCTACGTGTCCTGGCGTATCAATCAAATTAAGTTCATAGCCCTTCCGCTGCATTCTAGCTGGAGTCAGTTTAATGGTAATTCCTCTTTCTTGTTCAATATCCATGCGGTCCAACATTTGAGAATGATCAACTTTTCTTACAGATCCTGTGATTTCCAGCATTCTGTCTGCTAGTGTAGACTTTCCGTGATCAATGTGTGCAATAATACAAAAGTTTCTAATCTGTCCCATTAGCGTGAAGCAGGAAGGATAAAGTTTTTGGTATAATAGTGAATCTCCACTCAAAAGCAAGGAGAAGCCTGATTTTTCCCCTTACTAAAGTGTAAAGTTTATTTTTGTCGCATATTACTCGTCAAACTCTCCGAGCACAAGAGTTTAATAAGCTCTAAAGCTTGCTTTTGATCAAGAAAGTATGGAGAAGTCGCAATTGTTACCATTTTCGCAGATGAAATCAGATTTTTAGTATTTTTTATCGTTTGCTCAAAATTGCTTATTCCCATTTCTGGAGCTCGAAAATCCAAATCAATATCAAAAATATAATCTTTGTCTGGAATTTGGGATTGCAATAAAGCATATTCGCTTCTAATTTGTGAGACCTCTCAAATTAAGCCGGAATTGAGTGCAGGAAGGATAAAATTTCCCACATTGCAGCAGTTTTGGGTAAAGGAGCAGATAGATTCCCAGTTTTCCTGCTGAATACTAAATGGATTGCTCTTCATATCAGAATGTTGATCAAGATGAAGAAGAAGTGTTCCTTTAGAAAGGTTGTTTTTGAAAAATTCACGATATCGGAAAGCTAAAGCGTGATTATGATTATCAAAAACATAGACAGGAACTCAGTTTTTTTCAAAAAAAAGAAAATTCTGAAGCCCGCTAAAAAGTTGAAGTTTCCCCTGATGATTAAGTTCTGCAAAGACTGGTTCAGCTCCAAGAGAGAGTTTTTCTAATCAAGCCGAAATCAGCTCTGGAATCCATAATTTAGGGTTTGGTTTTCTTTCTTCATAGGCAAAAGCATTATTTCCTACTTGTTGTTTTAGTCGAAAACCACCATATTCTAACATTTTTCTGAATTAGTTGCTTAAAAAGGCTACTTTTGCGCTAAAAGAAGCACTCACCTCCCTTTATATCTGTTTTCTCCTGTTTTTCAAAAGATTATGTTGCTCGAGAGAAAACACCTTGTAAAAGCGAGGCGAATCTCTAGACTTGAGTCAGATTTATTTTTTATGTGCAAACGATGATGAGATTTTTGACTCAGATGAGCAAGCCTTCAAAATTTGGTTTGGCTGTTTTGGCGCTTGTAGTGCTGATTGGTGTTTTTCAAATTACTCTTGGATGAAGCCGATTTCATGAGAATGACCGTCCTCAAGTATTGGCAGGAGAGAAAATCTTATTGGATAAAACTCATCAGTTCAATATTGAGAGACTTGATAGGGAGCTTGCGGTTAATAAAATGAATGAAGATCAAATGCTCATGATCTGGAAAAGATTACCGCTCTTTAAACCAATGATTGATAAAAAGCTAAGAGAAGCCTGACTTCCTTCTGATGTTTTTTATCTGGTTCTTGCGGAATCTGCTCTAAGAGAAACTGCAGTGAGTAGTGCGGGAGCTGCGGGGCTTTGGCAATTTATGCCCGCAACTGCAAAAGCATACAATTTGAGAGTTGACGACGCTATCGATGAAAGGTATCACGCAGAAAAAGCTACTGATGCGGCAATTCAATATCTCAAAAAATCTTATGAGAAGTTTTGAAACTGGACTCTTGCAATGGCTGCTTATAATAGAGGTTCATCTGGTATTTCTAGCGATATGGCTTATCAGTTTCAGAATAACTTCTATGATCTCTATCTGAATAATGAAACCTCAAGGTATATCTTCAGAATTATTGCTTTTAAAGAAATCTTTGAAAATCTTGGAACTTATTTTGATGTTACCAAATGGGGAAAACAATACAGTGTTCCAGAAACTATTGAGGTTCAAATCGGAAAGACAGATAACCTTGCAGCTTGGGCAGCTAGTAAAGGATACACATATCTTGAAGTAAGAACACTTAATCCTCGAATTAGAAAAAATTCTCTCCCAGAAGGTTGGTGGACCTTGAAAGTTTATAAGAGATAGGAGACTCAGCTCCGCTGCATTATTGCGAGAGGCTACTTAATTCAAATCGTCTTGCCTCTTTTCTTTCAATTTGTTTGTGCAGCTCTCCAAGATGTTCTGAGAGTAAAGTAATTTCATCATAAGCTAAGTCTTTATTCTCAAGAAGCTTGGTAATCTCGAGCTTTTCTTCTTCTAAAGCTTCTAAGTCCTTCATGAGCTGGTTTAATTCAAGCTTTTGTTCAAAGGAAAGAGATTCTTCAGCTGAAAAGGAAGAAGATACACCAGAAGAAGTAAGAGGAACCTGGGGTAGAATCTCAGGTTTTTTCTGTTCTTGGAGAGCATGCCATTCTGAGTACGTTCCCCAAAAGTCTGTAATTTTTCCTTCACCCTCAAAAATAAATAAGTGATCTACGATCCTATCCATAAATGACCTATCGTGAGAAATAATAATTAAGCATCCCTGAAAAAGCGAAAGAAAATCTTCTAAAATGCTAATCGTCAAGAGGTCTAAGTCGTTTGTTGGCTCGTCAAGGATCAGAAAATTTGGATTTTTTATTAACACCTTCAAAAGTGCTAGCCTTCTTTTTTCTCCTCCACTGAGCTGATATGCGAAACGATACTGCTGAGAAGGAGGGAAAAGAAAATTTTCTAGAAGCTTAGTCGCAGAAAGTTTTTCACCATTCCCGAGGATAAGAAAAGGAGCCTCTTCCGTGATAATATCAATAACTCTCTTTTGAGGAGGGAATTCCTGCTCATCTTGCTGATATTCTCCAAAAACCACAGTTTTCCCGGTTTCTATACTCCCTGCATCTGCTGAGATTTTTCAGAGGAGAAGCGAAATAAAGGTCGTTTTCCCAACTCCGTTTTTTCCTAGGATTCCAACCCTTTCGTGAAATTTGAAATCATAGGAAAAATCCTGAACGATAACTTTGGATCAGAATTGTTTTTTTAGATGCTTTACCTTGAGAATTTTTGTTCCCAATTTTCTTTCCTGCAAAGGAAGTTCGAGTTTACTACTTTCCGAGTGAAGAAGCTCCTTTTGGTCATCATACCTCGATTCCAAGGCATAAAACTCTTTCTCTCTAAAATGCTGCTTTGTAGCTCTTGCTCTCGGAGATTTGCGGATCCAAGCAAGCTCTCTCTTGAGTAGCTGGCGCATCTTTTCTGTAGCGATCTGCTCATTTTGATGACGTTCGGCTTGTTTTCTGAGGAAGTATTCGTATTTCGCAGGATAGGAAAAAATTTTCCCTCTTTCTAATTCAAAAATCTGATCGCACACATTTTCCAAAAAATATCTATCGTGCGTCACGAGAAATAGCGTACAATGCTCAGTTTTCAGGTACTTTTCTAATCGCTCAATCATTTGTAAATCAAGATGATTGGTGGGTTCATCTAAAATCAAAAATTCAGGCTCATCAATAAGCGTCTTGGCGAGAGCCACCCTTTTTTTCTCTCATCAAGAAAGCGTTTTTATCTGCTGAGAAAGCAGGTCTTGTAGCTGAAGCTTTGCCAAAATCGTATCTACTTTTGATTGATAATCTCGAATCTGATGTTCATCTAAGTCTACCATTAGTTTAGTGAAAGGCGCACTATCTTTAGCTGGGTTGTGCAACAATTCTTCGTAGTCTCTGATAAGTTGAGCTGAATGGTGATCTGTTTCAAACACCTCATCAGCAACGGTTTTCTCAGGATCGAGCAAAAATTCTTGAGAAAGTGATCAGATTTTTAATCCTTTTCTAAACTCGCCTTTCCCATCGGTTGGATCTAGCTCTCAAAGCATGAGTTTGATTAAGGTTGTTTTTCCTCCTCCGTTTTTAGCTACAAGAGCGATTTTCTGCCCTTTTTCAATAGAAAAAGAAAGCTGATCAATAATTGCTCTGTCAGTATAGATTTTGGTCAGATTTTCAGCTTTAAAATATCGCATAAATAGTACCTTGGGATTAGAAACTTAAATGAAGAAGAGGCAAGTAGCCATATACCACTCAAAATATACTGATTATCGGTCTTTTTTCCAATATAAAATCACTTTGTAAATCTGGAGCAAATTGCTACACTGAAATCAGATTTTTGCTTTTATTGTATAAATGATGCTGTATTTTATTCCAACTCCGATCGGAAATAAGGAGGATATTACGCTTAGGGCTTTGAGACTCTTGAGAGAATTGCCTATTTTTATCTGCGAAGATACGAGAGTGACAAAAAAGCTCCTTTCGCTCTATGAAATCCCTTATGAAGGGAAACAGTTTTTTTCACTTACAAGCTTTACGAATAAAGGTAAAGTAGCATATTACCTGAATTTGATGAGAGAATACGATATCTGAATGCTCTCGGATGCTGGGACGCCAGGACTTTCAGATCCCGGAAAACTCCTTATCCAACTTTGCAATGAAGAAAATTTACCTTATACGGTATTGCCAGGTGCGAATGCACTTATTCCAGCGGTAGTAGGGGCAGGATTTGATACTTCTGCATTTCGCTATTTATGATTTCTTCCACAAAAAAAAGGTAGACAAACAGCACTAAAAGCAGCGATAGCAAGTGAGCTTCCAAGCTTTTTTTATGAATCGGTTCACAGGCTAGAAAAGCTGGTTGTGGAACTAGATGCTCTCGGCTATCAGGGGAAAATCTGTATTGCAAGAGAAATCAGCAAACTCTTTGAACAACATCTTACCTGTGATTTTGAAGAGCTAAAAGCAATGTTAAGCAACCATCAACTCCAAATCAAAGGAGAATTTGTAGTGGGCTTAATGCCAAAGTAGCAGATAAACTAATGTTTCCTGATAAGGCTATTCTGATTTAGGATTCTTTTTTGAGGAAACTAAAAAAAATCTGAAGTCAGATTTCTTTTTTTCGGAAGCTTAGGGATTCGAACCCTAGATACAGTTGCCCGTATACATGTACTCCAAACATGCGCTTTCGACCACTCAGCCAAGCTTCCAACTCGCAAATTGCCCCGACCCGGAGTCGAACCGGGGTTACAATCTGTTTGGTGCGCTTCTGCTTTCCCTGTTTCTACTTGCTTAAATTAACAATGTGAATTGTAAACAAAAAAAATAAAAAATCAAGTCATTTTTAAGAAACTTGATTTTTTCTTCTCTTAATTGGATTTTATAGCTCTCCAAAAACTTTTGCATGTGCCTCCTTGAGCTGGTTATTTGTGATATGTGTGTATCTTTGGGTGGTAATTATTGATGAATGCCCTAGCATTTCTTGGACGACTCTTATATTCGCTCAGTTATTGAGGAGCTGAGTTGCATAAGAATGACGGAACATATGACATGTAATTCTCTTCCCAAAATTTAGTTGATCGCTGTATTTTTGCATGATTCATACAATCGTTGACTTACTTAATCAGCGTCAAAAACCGTAGTCATCATGGCGAATAAAAAGCAAAGATCAATCTCCCTGCATTTTCCTTGTGTGCCCAGATCGTAAAGAAACAATGTTGCGTTCTCACCTAAATTTAACGTATTCTGCAGCCAGATTTTTAATCTCTTTTGTGATGTAAATTGGTCTAATTTTATCCCCCTTACCCATTATAGAGATCTCACGACCTTCTCATAAAATGTCTTTAACCTTGATTGATAATAATTCAGATAACCTCATTCATGATATAAAAGCAAGTTTGCAGAATAAGAGATTTCTGAGCCTGTTTTCTTCATTTTTTTCATTTTTTTCGATATGAGTAAAGAGTTGAGATAACTCCTCCTTAGTTAGATATTCCATCTGAGGGAGGTGAACTTTAGGTATCTCAATTTTTAAATAGTTGAGCCCAATATCGTGCCTAAAGTTGAGGAACTTGAAGAATTTTTTGATGGAGATAATTTTTGATTGCACTGTTTTTTCTGATAAAAATTTGTTTTTTCCATAATATCTTGAGGTTTTTTGCGTTGGCGTCTTACGTAAGAGTTCGAGATATTCATAGATATTTTGGGTAGTTATTTCTTCAATGAGAACTACTTTTTTTGTCCTACAAAAACGCCAAAAAAGAACGAGATGAGACTTCAGACTAAAAACGGTTGTCTGTTTTTGTCCCAGTGCTAAAAAATGCGTAGCACAGTCGTCGATTAGGTTTTTTTCAAATTTCATTAAATAGAATAGAAGATAAAAACTGAGTGTTGCAGATTTATCTTCGTATGTAGTAAAGTATTTTATCCTAAAGAATAAAAAAGTCAAAAAATCAAGCTTTTTTATGTTTTTTAGCTTGAAAACCATAAAGAAAAGAATAAAATTCCGTTGAACATACGAAACTCGCAATACTCAGTAATTTATTTGCTGAGCGTTTTTCGTAAATGAAAAAAAAGAAAACCTGACCTACGAGATCAAAACTCGTCCAAAAACTGGATCAGGTTTTTTCTGTTTACATAAGACTCTTAGTAGCAGATAAGGACTGAATGATAACCTGTCCCCTCTGCTGAGCTAGAGTCCACTGGACAAAGGCTCAGAACATGCATTTTATCACAAGATCGGTGTATAAATATCGCTGGGATGAAAAAAACTGCCATGCTGGCTGTATGAGGTGCAATGTAATCCTACATGGTAACTACATCGTATATACAAGACGAATGCAGAGGAAGTATGGGGAAATTCTCGTGGATGAGATGATTAACGATAGGCAAATATGCAAAATCGCTACATCCTCGCTACAAGAGATGATTGAACGCTATCAAGATTTAGTAGACGAACTCAGGAGGACAAAAGGGTTGTAAAATCAGATTTATTTATTTTTTTGAAAATTATGTTAAAAGCACGAAAACACTTCAAAACTATTATGAGACACAAATGGTATGTTATGGTAGAATGCTTTAAAGTATGACTCTATCGACAAGGGATAGTTCATGATTTAAGCAAATTTAGCATCACGGAATTTATGCCGAGTGCTAGATACTTTCAGGGAGATAAAAGCCCCACAGAAAAAGAGAGAATAGAGAGATGATACAGCGAAGCGCGGCTCCATCACAAAGGTAGGAATAAGCATCATCAGCATTATTGGATTGATATTATTGATGATAAGCTAACTCCAGTAGAAATGCCCGAAAAGTATGTGCTAGAACTTTGCTGTGATTTTATTGGTGCAGGCAAGGCTTATAATCCTAAAGGTTTTAATCAGAAAGAGCCTTTAAAATACTTTCAGGAGAAAGTAAATAAGGCTCGAATCCATCCAAAAACAGCTAAAGATATTGAAGGTTATCTAGCTTCTTATGCTATAACCTGAAAGTTAAAATAAGTCAGATTTTTTAGTTTTTCACCAATTAGAAAGAATGTATTGATATAAACAAGAAAAAACCTCTGAGAGAATACTCAGAGAGAATGCTATATCACAGAAGATTGTAGAGAAAGTGCTAGAGGAAATTAAACAACTCTCAGATGAAGAAGCTGCTCAAGCCTTAGCCAGAATAGAAAAAGAGATCTGACTTATAAAAAGTTATTATGTAAAAGTAGATTTAACAGCTAGCGAAGCTGAGAAGAAAAGTTGGGAAGCAAATGGAGGTATTCTTCGCTATTAGACTGGATTATGAGAGAGTGTAGAGTTTTAGTTTTTTATAAATAAGGAAATATGCTCGAAGAGCAAAAAAAGTTATTCAAAAAATGAAAGCTGAAACTCAAAGATGATTGAGATTTTTTTATTGTACGCTACGAAATAAAGGGAAATATAAAAATCGAAAAAATTATAAAAAAAGATGAAGAACAAAAACTCTATGATTTCCTGTTTAATACTTATTTTGACTACGAATACGAGGGAGTAACCTTATCAAGTTATCAATTATCTCTACTCCTTGGACTAAGTGATAGATATGTAAGAAAAATTCTTGTAAGAATAAAATGAAGACTCAAAAAAGTTTTATCATAAAAAAGTGGTCCGCTTTTAAAAGAACTGACTATAACATGGTCAGTTTTTTATTTTAGCTGAAAAAAGATGCTCACAAAAAAGCAAGAACTCTTCTGCCTGGAGTATCTGAAGGACTTCAACGCGACAAGAGCATATAAAGAAGTCTACAGAGCAAAGCAAAATACGGCAGAAGTGAATGGAGCTAAACTACTAAGGAATACTAAGGTTAGTGCCTATCTCAGAGACAAAGCTGACGAAAAACTAAAAAAAGCAGATGTAACAGCAGAACGAGTGATTCAAAGTCTCGTGGAAGTAGCAAATAGATGTATGCAGAAAGTCCCAGTGATGATGAAGTGAGGGATTCAGGCTATAGAGATCATCAAAGATGAGAATGGGAATGAACAATTAGCGCAGGTATGGAAGTTTGACTCAGCCTGAGCAAACTCAGCACTAGAGAAACTTGGAAAATATCTAAAGCTCTTTACGGATAAGGTAGAGCTCAGTGGAGAAGTAATTACTTGAATAACTATAAAACTAGATGAAGGAACTTGAATTCAAAGTAAGTAAAAAGCAGATGGAAGCGCTCAAATATCTGCTTGATACAATAACTACTGACGTTGGTTACTGAGGAGCTGCTGGAGGTGGGAAATCCTATATTGGAGTATCACGGACCTGGATGATGGCAAAACAGTATCCAGGGACAAGATGGTTTTGGGGAAGAAAGGAGCTCACAAATCTCAAAAAGACAACGCTTGCAACCTACTATAAGTTTTGTGCGGATTATGAGTTACCAACAGCAGAGCGCGGGAATCTGAATAGCCAAGATAATATCATAACCTTTACAAATGGAAGTCAGATTTATCTTTTGGACTTAGCATATAAGCCATCAGATCCACTTTATACAAGATTTGGGTCAATGGAGTTCACTGGAGGGTTTGTAGATGAAAGTAACGAAGTAGATGCTCAATGTCTAACAATCCTCTCAACGAGAATTTGAAGACAAAAAAACAGAGAATACTGACTTAAGCCAAAACTTCTCCAAACATTTAATCCTGATAAAGGACATGTATATGCGGACTTCTATAAGCCACGAAAGAGCGGAACACTACCAGAGGGAAGAATTTTTATTCCTGCTCTAGCTACTGATAATCCACATATTGACCCAAATTATATCGACCAGCTCAAAAAAGCAGATGAAATAACCAAGCAAAGACTTTTACATGGAAACTTTGACTACGATGATACCACATGAAAACTCTTTAGGTATGATGAGATCCTTGACCTATTTACTTCTTATATAGCACCAAGTGAGACTACCTTTATCAGTGTGGATGTAGCAAGACTAGGGACTGATAGCACGGTAATTGCGATATGGAAAGGGCTTGAATGTATTAGAATCATCAAAGTCAAAGGAAAAACAACTGACCAGACCGCAGAGGTGGTTAAAGAACTCGAGAGAGAATATCATGTAATGAGACAAAATATCGTGGTAGATACTGATGGATTAGGAGCTGGAGTCGCTGATCAGTTGAGAGGTTGCTACAACTTCCACAACGCAGCAAGCCCCATCAAGACAGAACAGCAAGAAAAATTTGGAAACCTCAAAACTCAATGCTACTTCAAACTTAGAGAGAAAGCCGAAAAAAGAGAAATTAGAATAAACGCTGATGGTCAGATTAAAGATTTCCTTTGTGAAGAGCTTGAGAATACAATGTTAAAAAATCCTGAAAATGACTGAAAAGTTCTCTTGGAAAGTAAAGAAGAACTCAAGAGAAGAATAGGAAGAAGTCCTGACTCTGCTGATGCTATCATGATGAGAATGGTATTTACGATCGAGCAAGTAGACGGACCAATTCAGACTTATAAAGCTATTTTTACTTCTTACGACTAGGAGAATGAATGAAGTTACACAAAAAATGATAGAGAAAATCCAAGGCTACTCCTACGAAAATATCCTAGAGAAAGTCCAAAATGAGTATGACGCAGGGAAAAGAGTCGCAGAGAGGAAAAGACCCAAGCTCCTAGAATATCTCATCTCCTACAATGTTCAAGGCGATGCAATGGTTAAGGGTAAGCATGTAAAATCAAAAATGCTCTGGACATATAGAAGTTTGCTCGTCTCAGCGCTCTACAAGAATAGACCAATAATCCAGTTTGAGGGAAGAAAAGAATGAGATAGTGAATATGCCGATACCTGGAATAACCTCCTCAAGTTTGACTACGAGGAACTAGAGGAAGATATCGTAATGCACAACAAGATATCAAATGCAGTAGACTACTGAATCTATCTCGCCGTCGAGGAAAATTGGAATAAAACCGCTGAAACTCCTTGAAAAAGGCTCTACTCTCCTCTCTGCTGGATTCCAGATCCAAGCTTTACCATCACTGGAGGTTTTAATTTCCATGGGTTTGAGCTTCTCCTAGGAGAAGATGAAATCAATAGTTTGTATCAGAATTCAAGCTACTTGCTCACTGATGAAGAACTCAAAACACTCAAAGAGAAACTTGGTGATGACTACAATAACCAGCTCAGAAGCTGGGCAAATGGTACTGGTATAGGAGCTGACTTTGTAATTACACGAAGCCCTCTAAGAAAATACTCAGTCTACAGACACTTTACCAAGTTTAATGGTTGCTGGTATCTGACTGAGTGGTGAAATGATAGGACACTCCTTCTCAGATGTGAGAAGTGTGAGCCTGTAAGATCAGAAGAGAAAAAAGATGAGAAACTCGTCCCTTGTCCTGTAGTCCATAACTGGATTATCCCAGACGAAACCGATCCCTATGGAAAGTGTGTTGGTGATATTATGCAAGACAATCAGCTTTCAGAAGAAAAATACCTCAATCTCCTGATAGAGAAAGCTGATGAGGATACCTTCTCAGGGCTGACCATATTTGATCCAAGCTATCTCGATGGGAAAGAGCTTGCAAGCAAGCAAATATGAAAGAGAAAGTATTTGCCTGCGAAAATGCCTCTGAATACTAAGATTATCGAGAACGTTCAGACGCAAACAAGCACCTCATCAGAGGGCTACAACATTCACAATCTCCTAGACGCTAAAAGTAAAAGAGAAATCTGATTTGATGAGCAAAGTATTGGTATCTATTCGCAGACCATCACCGCTACGCAATCACAAATCCTCCAAGCTAATCAGAATGTGAGACTCTCTACAATATTTAAGGTGTTCCTGTGGGGAGAAAAGAGGTATTGGGATGTGCTTTGGTATAGAGCTTACCAAAAAAACTTCAAAATGGATTCACAAAAAAACATTGTGCTGAATAGTGGAATCTGAGTCGTGACCTACACAGTAAAGGGTAAAGACCTGATGACTCAAAAAGACCTTCATCTTCGCTTAGTTTCAGTACTTGAGAAAGCTGAGAAAGATGAGGCGAACAAAGCAGCAATGATGGCAAGTTATCAACCACTTATGCAACAAGCAAGCGAATTTGGGAAAATCCAGCTGACAAGGAAGTTTGCAAGGATTGTTGGATTGGATAAGGAACTGGTGAATATGGTATATGACTATCCACCAGAATATCAACAAGCCATGCTCGATATTGAACTCTTGAATATCAATGAGGACCCCTGAGAAATAACCAATATCAATGAGAATCACAGCATTTATATTCAGGTTTATCAACAAGCTCTAGATACTGAAGCAAAGCGAAAGGCAATTGCAGCAAGAAAGAGGGCTTTGCTCCTCAGTGGGCAACAGCAAGCTCAACAGATGGAGCAACCAGTACAAATGGATGCAAGCACAAACCAGCTCGTGAGTAATTATATCTCTCAAGAGAGGACAAAAAACAATCAACCTATATCTTTAGGACCTAACGGACAAGAACATGCAATTGAATAGACAAGATAAAGAACTCATAGATCAAGGAATGCAAACAAGGTTTCGAGAACTTGTCAAAGCATATGCTGAGGAGAAAAAAGAAACCTTGAAGTCTGGCATTATCTCAAGGTTGGACCCTGAGCTAAGTAAGACCAAACGAAACGATAAGGACTTTGCTTTGGCTGAGATTATCTTATTGGATGAGCTCTTGTCAATCCCAGAGCTCCTAAAAACTAGAATCAGTAATCAAACTGAGATATCGGCAGAGGCTGAAACTGCTTAAGAACAGCTTTTTATATCCTATTATTACAACGATGCCTAAGATCGTATTTGACGACGGAACAGAAAAAGACTTCAATGAGTCAGATTTTATCTCAAAAGAAGAGCTTGAAGAAAAATACCTCTCGAAAGAAGATGTAGAGCAAAACTATGTCTCAAAAGAGAAGTATGATCACAAAAAACAACAAGCGAAATCAGCGTTCGCTGACAAGGATAAAGCAAGGCAAGAGGCTCTTGCGACCGAAGGAGAAAGGCTGAGAAACGAACTAAGAGATGAAATCAGATTCACTACTAAGCACGGATTTGACGACATTCCTGAGGAAGTTAAAAAGATGAAGGATAAGCATCCTACACTGAGTTGGGAGGAGGCAATGAGTATTTCTGGTTATAAACCAGCAACAAGCGATAATCCTAATCCAGGTAGAGCTAATCCAAATGTATTCAACCCTGAAAAGAAAGAATACACCCTTGAGGAGCTCGCCAATCTTCCAGATGAGCAATATAACATTGTCGCTGGTAAGATTGAGAAAGGAGAAGTCAAAAAAGTGCTTTAGACCTTTATTTATTATCTAAAAATGACAACAGAAGAGAAAATCAAGCTCTATAAAGAGCTCCATCCAGAGGGGGAAGAGTTCCCAACCAATAAGAAACCTGATGAAAAGCCTAAGGATATGCAATGGCTTGACGACCAAATTGCAGAGTTCCAAAAGCTTAAAGAAGGGAAAGATAACCAGACTCCTACACCTGATTCAACTGCTACTAAGGTAACAGTTCAAGCAGAGAAAGAAGTTCCTGTTTATACGGTGAATCAGATTAAATGTCTACCAGAGCCTGAGCTTTCAGAAATGTTAGCAAAGGCTGATAGGGGCGAAATTAAAGTTATTAACTAAAGTTTTTTATTCTTTATACAATAAATACATGGCACAAACAGATGTTGTTTCAAAGCTTTTTGCTAAGGAGCTTAGAAGAAAACTTAGCGATAAACCAAGATTGCCTTTCTCAAGATTTGCGAATTTTGAGTTTGAGGGAGAATTAAAGAGAGCCGGAGATACTATCACCGTTCCAATCTCACCAAAAATTGAAATGATTGATGCTTCTTCTCTAAATGGTGGAGATCTTAGAAAAACTACACTTGATGATATTACAGCTTCAGAAAGAGTAGTTACAAAATCAGAATTAAAAATCGATAAACTCCACAGATATAGAGAAAAGTTCTCAGATCTTGAGGAAATCCAGACTGCATACCTCATTGAGGAAAATAGAATGAAGGATCTTATTTCTGCAGAAGAAGAAGTTGTAGAAAAGGGAGCTATTGCGGTTATCGATGCAATGCTTGCAGCAAATGCTGGACAAGTAATCTCTGCGGCTGCAGCTTTGGATGAGAACAACATTGCAAAGGAAATTATGAAACTCAGAACTTTGCTCTCTAAGAAGGAAGTACCTATGGCAGGTAGAAAGCTTATCGTAAGTCCTGAAATTTCAGGAATTATTGCAATGGCAAAAATCCTTACAGGAACTGACGATGGATCAAAAGCGGCAATCGATGGATGGCTTGGAAGATTCGGAGGATTTGATATTTACGAGTCAAATCTTATTGATGCGAAGAAGCTTTATGGATTCAGAGAAAAGTCTTATAACTATGTAAGACAAATGGTAAAAGCAAAGGTATCTGAAGCTACTGATGCGAACTACTACAATGTCCTTGGAGAGGTTGCACACGGAGGAAAAGTGTTCGACCAAAATATTGAACAAATTGTTCTCCTTAAGGATAAATAGTAAAAGATGGAGGTTTTATGCCTCCCTCTTTGCTAAAAAGTCAGACTTTAGTTTTATTTTTTAGCATTGAGAAATGGATATTAAAAAGATTTTTAAGGCAGCAAGAGTACAAACTAACACCTCTAAAGAGAAATATACTGATGAGCAACTGATTGTTGATCTGAATTTTTTGTATCAAAGAATCCGAAGGGAACTTGTAGCAAGAGATGAGAATTATTTTTGGACTTGGCGAAAAACGGACATAAAAAAGCACAAATCTGAATATAGACTAGAGGAGATAACAGGTACACAATCTGGAATGTATACAATCAAAGAAGTCTTGCTGAATGGAGAATCTCTACCACTCCTCTCTGATAGTGAGGCGAAAAACGGAAAGAAAGGATGGCAAATCCTTGATGATCATATTATCTTAAACTGGAGCCCTCAGGAGGACAAAGCACAAGCCCTTAAAGTTGTAGGGATCCAAACCGTAAACGATTTAACACTTTATGATACTGAAAGTGCAATCTTCCCCTGACATTCTACTCTAAGAGTACTAGATGAAGTATTGATTATGGGGCTTTGTACAAAAATTCGAGAGGGGAAAAATGATTTTGATAAAGCAGATCGTGCAGAAGCCAAATTTGAGCAGAGATTAAATCAAGTGTTGGCTAGGTTAACACAAAGGGTACAATCAGTTTTTTATACTAATTTGGAATACTAAAAATGAGCAATAAAATCAGTATTTTTTCTCAATGATTACCTGCTGGAATGCAGACTGACCAGTATAGCTCACACCCTGGATGTGTAGAGTCTGAGAACTTAGATATTTTTAGTTCAAGCCAATCTGTGCAGGCTACAGCTCGAAGTGAGCCTGTTTTTGTGAACCCTAAGGTAGTAGATATTGATGAGAGAGGAAGATTTGAGCTGCATACCAACGGTAGAGTTTACGATACCAAGGAGAAAAAATATATTACGGATAATAGCAACTTTTCAGAGATGGCAAATAAAATCTCTGATTCTGGTGATCCATGAACCTATGAGATGGCAACCTTTGGAGAGCCGAAAAAACTCTTTGTGAAGTATGAATGAGAAGAACGAAAGCTGATTGTCGTGATAACTGATAGACTCATGTATTCATATTTCCCAGAGGGGAATATCGCAAAAATAGATATCATCAAAACCGTAAACTGTACTAAGACGCAACGAGGAGAACTTACGAAGCCTGAGGGAAAGAGTAAAACCTTCAAAGGAGTTTTTAGTATTGATATGAACGGTCTGAGCAAAGCAAAAATTGAGATAAGAAAGAGGAAAAATACAGTTGGAGATGTAAGAATTAAGTCAATCCATCAATACCGTCCTCGCTATCTGTATAAACCTGAAAGCGATAGATTGTGATTTAGTCTTGTAGACAGTGAAGAGATTACTGTAACGGATAATATTGATGGAGGAAGCGAAAAAGCTGTAGTCTATGAACTTCTCGCCTATCAAGACGGAACTCAGTATAAAAATGGATGCTTCCAAATTGAGTTTGAAGTGATCAATACTCAAGAAGAAGAACAGGGAAAATTTGATGGCTACCTGTATTTTCATATTGAGGAGAGAATAAAGAGCAGCTTTGCTTATCTCACCAAATACAACAAGAGGTTGATCAAAAAAGAGGGTGAGAGACTCTTTATGACTCACAGAAATTACTGCTCGTATTGGGAGCTCGTACCAGAATGGAACTACAAAAACGGTATCGCTTTCCAAAACTACAAACTGCTTGAGAATACGGCTTTTGACTTGAATGCGACCTTTGAAGTGGTGGATTTTTTGGTCGTAGGAGAGATGGTATATCTCTTTGCTAACCAAGATGGAGTCTGATTTATCTTTTATTTTTCGCTTGCTGAGTGAGGTGATCCTGAGAAAAGCGTAAGGTTTCCGTGAATGACTATCAAAAAAGCAATTGCTATCAATCAGCTCATCTACTTAGTAGCTGAAAGGAGATGAATCGCTGGACTCTATGGATTCAATGGAGTGGAACTGGTGGAGATGATAAGAGGAACAGAGCAAAATGGAGAAAAAAATCTGATCTCTACTAGAGAGCAATTTAGGTTTAATGGGCTAATTTGTGAATGGAGAGAAAATATCATCTTGGGGACCTCAGAGAATAGTATTTTTTTGCGAGGGAAAACGAACTGAGGGAAAGCAGGTGCTTTTATCTTGAGACTCTCGGGAGAAGCAAAACTACTTGGTATCGAAGCAACAAAAGAGGGACTGCAGGTGGTTTATGAGCAGAACAAGAAAAAATGGAGACAAACTTTACTCTCTGATAGGGCTATAAAGACTTACGAAGCTTATTATAAAGTCGTCTATCCTATCTATGTAGGAACACACGAAATCGAGAAAGAAGAATCTGATTTGTATCTTTCTTACATTTTGCCAAGCAAAGAGTGTAGAATTGAAGTTCGAGGCATGGCAAATCATTACCACTTTTGGACTTTTGAGGTTAAGGAGGACGTGAATATAGAAGAATGAGACGAATATACCTTAGCGGGATGTCAGGGGAATTATTATCTAGAATTTATAGAAAAAAACGGCAAAAAGCTGACCTTTGTCCTTAGAGGAGATTTACCTGTACAAGTTTCCAATGAGCAAAAACTACTAAGAGCCTACGGAAACTGACCTGAAAGCTTGGAGTATTCAAGATTTCATCACTTTCGTAAGTTTGCCGACATCACGGCTGAGAAATATACTGAGGGGACGGAAAGATTTACAGGATTGGCAAACAAACTTGACCTTCCTGAGACGCACAGTCTGCAAATTATGATAGAGGGTTACGGCACCAAGCACCATACTCCACAACTCTTTGGAGTGCATTTACTTACTGACCAAAGACAAGAATGATAAGAAGAAAACTCCTAAACAACGGAAACGAACATCTGCCTATGAGTGGAATACCGCTTCAAGGAACAGGGAATCCGTATAACTCAGATGAGGATAGGTTCAGTGATGCAAACCGACCAAGGGACGCTAATGGATTTAAGATTATCCCTGGTCAGCAGATGAATCCTCTAGATTTTAGGAGGAGTATGCAAGGGTTTTATTTGAATACTTGAAGGTATAAAATTAAAATAAATTGAGTAAACATAAAACTTTGATCGGCTTATGCTTTAGGATCATTGTGATATAATGAATATAAAACTGTATTATGAGTGCTACAAATAAAGATTGTGGATTTTGTAGATAAGCAATGAAACACGCATAAAAATTGAGCAATCCAATTTATGAGAAAGGGGACATTTATGTTCAATACCACCTTTTGGACTAAAGGAGTATGACTCGCAATGTGAGATAAGCTTCTCTTTTGATTGTTTCCAGAAGATCAATACCTTAAAGATCATTTTGACTTAGATACTTTTGTTCGAATGAAGAGCGTAGCCACAGGACAAGCCTGATATGATGTAGGGACATGAGTTTATAGTGTAAAAAAGTGACAAAAATTCGTATTTTATTTGGGAGGAAGTGATGCTGTAGACTATAAATCTGCTAGTATCTTCATGTCTACTGATATTATTGAACTTTCATCATAAGAGGTTGATTTTAGGTATTGTATGATTATATAATGAGCATTATTTTATTTTTTCATATAAAAAAATGAAAAAACTGATTGCCATTGCTGGTTTAGTTTTTTTTACGTCTTTTCTTTGATTCGCTTCAGCAGAATGTAAACTAGAGAAAAAAGACACTACTCAAGATGATTTCTACAATTACTGGATTCAAACAGAAGTCTTTGAAAAGGCTAAAAACTATTCAGGTGCTATTTCGTGTTTAGAAGAGCTCTGAAAGATAGACCCGGTCCATATTAATGTATGGTTTAAGATGTGAATCAACTATGCAAATATGTGAGAATATGAAAAAGCTCTAGGGTTTTATAAAAAATTAGATGAGTTTTGACCTCTTTCTGAAGATAAAAAATTAGCTGTGAAACATTTCGTAGAAGAAGCTGAAAAAATGCTTAAATTAGAAAATAAAGTAAAGGAAAAGAACAGGGAGCTAGAAGATCAAAAAAACGAACTAGACAAGAAACAAGCCGAACTAGAATCTAAATCCAAAGAAAGTAAAAAATCAAAAGAAATTCAAGAGGCTAAACTGGAAACAAAAGCGGAGACTAAAAATTCTAAATTACCATCTGAAATAGAACTTGTAAAAACAACTCTAGGAAGCAAAGCTTCCATCATTGAAAGCCTAATCCCAATTATCAAGTCTAAGGACTCTGACACTCAGAAAAGAATAAGTCAGATTTTGGATAGTTTTAAGGCGAGTAAGGACGAGTATACAAGAAGTGTTGGTATTTACTTGAGTTATCTATTGAAATAATTTAAGAAATTGTTTCTAGTAAATCTGAACGTATTTTTTTTATTTTTATACTTTTTAAAGATGAAAAACTTTGTAAAAAAAGGACTTTTAGTTGGAGTGTTTGCCTTCTTTGGTCTACTGATGCTTACTCCCTCTGCCGAGGCGAAGAGATGATGCTGTAGCTGGCACTGATGAGTAAACTATTGTGCAAGCAATGGTAGATATGTCTGTAATGATGGAACGTATAGCCCAACATGTACCTGTGGATGAACAACTTCGTATACCTATACTCCGAAACGTACTACCTACACCCCAAGCTATACATCTCAAAACTATTCATTTAACAATTATTCTTCCGCAAAAAGCAACGCCCAAGAAAAAGCACAATCGTATTTTAAGAAGGCATATGATGCTGTAGACCGCATGGACTTTGATGATGCATTAAGCAATATAGATCTCGCAATTAATGCGATAGGTAACTATGATAGTGACATGCTCTCTACTCTTAATTCATATAAAAATGATGTAGAAAAGGTGAAAGATACCTATTTTAAGGCTCAACTAGCAGAAGTATTTGACTTGTGATACCAAGCATTCAAGAATTGAGATTATGAGAAATCGGTGCAGTATTTTGAAAAATATATAAATACTCCATGAGCTTCTTATAAGTTATGATCAGATTATGAAGCAGCAAAAAGCAATTTAAAAGTAGCGAAAATTAATTTATTCAGAAAGAAAGTAAGGGAAACGTGTAATTGAGAATCTACAAGCACTCTTTTGGAATGCGAAAATCTACTTGTTCAAAATATAAATGACCCATACATAAATAGTGAGCCTCAAGAAATAGCTATGCTTAAGGATTTATTGAAGTCTACTAGAGATTTGATAAATTTTAAAAATAATGTTTCAACAAATAAAAATGTAGAGAAACTAGATGTTGGAAACGAGCAGCAAAATGTTTCCATTGAGAAATGTAAAGATCCAGCAGTAATTCTCTCTTGTTCGTTATGAAACTGTCCAGAAATATGTAAAAGGGCAGAAATAGATGAAGCAAAAAGATATTTATGAAACAAAATTAATACCATAGAATCAATAGCAAAGGAGATTAAGCTAAAAGACGTAGCAACCCAAGAAAAAATTAAGGCTATTTTAGAAAATTTCCATTCAAGCAGTGATGAATATACAAGAAGTGTGTGAGTTTATCTAGAATACCTCCTAAAATAAAGCTTGAGTATTATTTTATAAAGACGATCTAAAACAGGTCGTCTTTTTTATTTTCTCGAAAAAAATCAGAAATCAGAGAAAGACGGCACAAAGACTAAAAAATATGGAGCTATTTTCTGCACGAAAAAATTTTTTGAGTATAAAGGGGAGAAATTTTTGCTTAAAAGTGGTCCGCTTTCCTAAAAAAAGAGTATAAGAGCGCCAAATTTTAACTCCTCAGAATGCCTATGAGCCGAAGAAAGAGAGAAGAAAATCAGTGAGGAATAAAAAAGCGGATACTTGCAAATAAGAAAAAAATTCTCCTCACCAAGAAAAAGAAAGCGCTGAGCATTAAATCAGAGGCTAGCTATGGAGATACTCAATGGAAGCCAAGAGCAGAAGAATAATTTTATTTCTAAAAAAATCTGGATGGAAACTCAAGCAATACAAGACCTCGAAGTAGTGAATCAGCTCTCTGCTGAAGATAAAGTCCTCGTAGTTACTAAAGATGGAGAAGTAGTACTGGCTAAAAAAGAGCTTTTTAAGTCTGGGGGTGGTGCAACTCCCCCATCAGGTAATGGAGTCAAAAAATACGCTACAGATGAAGAAGCAAATGCTGAGACTCATGAGGAATACGATCTCGCAGTAATCTGATGAGAGTTAAAAATCCTCAAAAATGGAAGATGGGAGGTTATCAAAACTATGACACCTCAAGAGGTAAAAAAAGCCTCTCCTACAGAAGCAGGAGTAGTAAAAATCGCTAAAAAATCAGATATGGATGCGATGAGGAATACTGATGATGATGGATGTTTTTTGCTTCCTAAAATTACTGATGTGTTCCCAAGTTTCCTTGGAACGAAAATGCTGGCTGGGAATACGCTTGCACCAAATAATACGGTCTATATTCATAATTCCCCAAAACTAGAGAAAGCGAATAAAGAGCTGATCTTTGGAAAAGATGAAGCTACAAAGTACCTAGATATTCAGAGTGTCGCAAGTGGTGAGCCACTGAAAGAATTTGCTCTCAAGCTCAAAAAATACGGACTACCAACTACAGATATTCCTGTAGAAGTTTATAGAGGACAAAAATCAGAAACCTACTTTAAGCCAGAAGGAGGGGTGCTTACGACCGCTAAACTGAGCTGGAAGCAAATCGAGAATGTTGGAAAATATGTTTTCCATACAGAAAAAACCCTTGAACTAGAGGCTTGAACTCCTCTGGTATTCAGGCTCCAAATGCAAGATGGAATTGTCAATGCTCAGAACTACTATGCAGTCTTTGCTGATGAGGAGAATTTTTCAGACGTCTATTGCTCCACATATAGAGATACCCAAAACACAAATGGCGTCTATCTAGAATCTGAGGGGTTGGAAAAACAGGTCATCAAGAGGACGCTGAATGGAACTTATAAATTTTGAGATAAATTTAAGAAGTCGTGACAACGAGTCTGAAATTTATTTGCTCAGAATCTTGCTTTCCCTGAAATTGATCCGAGCAAACCAATCATAGCAAAAGTTAAAGCTCATTTTCATACCACTTTTGATTATCAATGAAGTATTGGAGAAGGAGAAACCATACCTGGAGAAATTGAAATTTTTGGTGAATATGGAACAATCACAGACTATTGGACACATGATATTTCTTTTACAAAACAGGTTACCTTAGAACAACTCAGAAATTTCCACATTAGAAGAATAATAGAAAATCATCATAGTTCTCTCAACAACCCGGTAACAGAAGTGGAATACTCTATAGAATTAACATTTAAAGAGAAAAATAGTGCCCTAGAAGGACAGCCTCTCTATGTCAGGAATGAAGCTCAGAGATTTGGGGCGGTAACCTGTACTGTGCTCGGTCTGCATATAGACGGAAGCTTCATTTATCCTAAAGCTGATGGAGCCGCTATGGTAATGAGAGGGATTCAAGGTCCAGAGGGGAAAAGAATAGAAATCAGAGTCCAAAATAAGACCTTTCAATATCGTTATCAAGGAGAGGAGAATTGGTATGATATATGAGGAGCAATTGACTTTGTCTGACCTCCATGACCAACTGGACCAGAAGGAAAAAGGGGAAGAATGTGAGGTATCAACTACAGGGGACAAAAAGCGAGCCTCTCTGACCTACCAGCTCAAGCGAGTATTGAGTGAGAGGCTTACAGCATTGGGAACGATATTTATATTTGGGATGGAGAGAAGTTCGCAAGGGGGCTTGATGCTGTAGGGATTACTTTAGTGTCCGAAAATGAATCATTAATTAATTCCATAGAAGAGTTAAAAAATGAACTGAAGAAATACAAAGATGACATACCTCGAAAATTTATATCAGAAACCTCAATAAATCGGTGAAATAGTAAAGTCTCAATACCTAAAAATTGTAGAAGAGTTTTAATATATTTTGAAGCGGATATTTTCAATGGCGTACAATCAGCTGGTGCTCGGCTTAAGAATCTGGCAACAGATATATACCTAGACGAAAGAAAAAATATAGGAAAATTTGGATATAAAGTACCGCAAGGATTTTCTGTTTCACTTGCTTTTAATGCAGATTTTGCACAGAAAAATATAGATATCTCATATTGGGATGTCAATGGAACAGTAAGTAATCCTACAATAAAATTCTATTTTTACACTTAAATAACAAAAAGGACCATTAACTTTTTATTTTATTATGATCTTCAAATGAAATTCAAAGAACGACTAACCCAACCTCAAGCTATACGGCAGATTATTGTCTTTATTTTTGGATTAGGAGTGATTTATGGAACTCTGAGCCATAGAATAACCGCTTTGGAAAAATTCAAAGAGGAAACAAACCTTATCGAGATAAAAACTACCCTCTGAAAAGTGCAGACCGATTTAGAGCGGATCAAGAATGCTATCATTAAGAACTACTGACATTAGTTTTATTTTTCTAAAAATATATCATGCAAACAACAATTATTATCCTTATTGGGACAGCGATGGTTATTACCTCCATCGTAAACTTTGCCAAGCCAGCGTATGAGCAGTTCGCAGGGAAATGGGACGCTACGGTTAACATTGCCCTCTCCTTTATCCTCGGAGTATGTTCTGCTTTTGCTATTGCTCCTTACCTAGAGTTTCAGCTTTCAGCTGGTGCTTTGGTGCTTCTCGGACTGGCATTAGGAACAGGAGCAAATCTCTTTTATGATCTTTGGGCGTTAGTGCAGAATTTAGGAGCAAAAAATTCATCTTCTAAAAAAACAGAATAATGAGCGAAGCAATCCTTAGAGGGCTGATTTTTAAGGCTCAAGGGCTTAAAAGTAGAATAAAGCTTTCTGAAAGATGGAACGAGAGGAAGGCTATAGTTAAGCAGAATGCTGATAACTGTTGGCTCTACTCCTGCCTTAATAATCTTTGGCTCAATCTCGGCTACAAGGTTAGTCAAGATGAGATTGACCAGCTCAAAAACAGACTCACTGAGCTTGGAGTAGACGTTAACCAAGGGAACAATGAGATGTTAGCTGGAGCGGTCATCTGCGAACGATGGAACAGCAAGAATCCTGATCGTAAGATTGCTCACTTCTCAATAGACTTTGAGAAAGATACGCTACTTATGGCTGATCTACTGAAAAATGGCTACTCCTTCATCTATACCAGGTCAGCAAAAGATGAGTTCCAAGATGATATTCGTGACAATGATACCATCAATAAGATTCATAATCTCAGAGGGGCTTGGCACGCAGTCAATGTTATGCTAGAGAGCAAAGACAATGCAAAAATCGTTGAAGTCTGACAATGGGGAGATGATCATTTTGCGAATTACTTCGATTACGAAGATGTGCTGATCTTCGGAAGGAACATTCAATCGTGAACGATTGATCATGCTTTTAGTTTTTTTGACTTCATCTAATGAACAGACCGTATACTGACTTCCGTAACGAGCGACTAGGGAAGAGAATCGACTACGATGGGGCTTATGCTTATCAATGCGTAGACCTTGCAAAACTCTATCTTGATAAAGTGGCATGATTGGGGGAAATCTGACCTCTCGGGGATGCAAGGGATATTCCAAATAATCACCTTTTTGCAAAGGGATGGGAAATTCTGAAGTGAACCGATGATCTGATGCAGTGAGATATTATCATCAGAACTAGGGGTAAGTATGGGCATATCGCTATCGTAGACCATATTACCGGTGGAAAGGTCTATGTCCTGGAACAGAACTGATCAGGCAAAAACTCCTGAAGCTGAATCTGACCGAATGCAATCAGGATTCAGCCTTATAGTCTTTCTTGGTATGATACAGTTCTTCGCTGTAAAAAGATTTTTGAAAATCTGCAAGCTGAAAGGCAGTTTGTAGCAGAAAAGATTAGAAAACTAGAGGAAGAAATAAGAATTACTAACGAATACCTTGCAACTACGAGATATCATAAATAGGTAGGATGTGATTACATACCACGCCCAGTCTTAGGGCTGGGTTTTATTCTTTGTAATTAAGTAGAAATGGACTTTGAAAAAGCAAAAAAAGCATATGATGGCATGGACTGGCAACAGCAGAAGCAATTCGCTGAACAGAATAAAAATAATCCTGAATTTCAGCAATTCGCTCAGCAATATCTCGGAGGAGGAAATCAGACTGCTTCACAAGCACAGCCGAACAATACTGCACCCGTAGAAAACAATCAACAAAATCAGGATGCTCAAGACGGTCAGAATTGAGGCAATCTCACTCCACAATATGCTACAGATAAACAATTTGATCCAAATGAGAGACTGGACGAAAGCAGATTTACGGATCCAAATGCGAGAGTCAGAGTCCAAGAGGGAACAGCACAACAAACAGGAAGACCAGACTACGAAATAGATTCTGATGCTAGAGATGCAGAGATGATAAATAATCTCAATGCTTATAAGGTTTCTAATCCTGAATTTTTTGAAAGTAGGGATGCTTTCAATAAAGCATTTGAGTACCACAATAGAAAATCTGATAGACAAAGAGCTGTTTTAGATAGTGTGTGGAAGAAAAAGGAGCTTGAGGACTCAGTTAGAAACCTCAAAACTGGTGCAGATATCAGGAATGCAATGAATAGCTATAATCTAACTGCTGAACAATTAGATATGCTAAAAAAAAGTAATGAGGCAGGATATAGGGAGTATATGCAAATTCAAGAGGACAAAATTAAACTCAATATTGTCAATAGATGAGAATATAGAGAATCTACCTTTGTCAATCCTCAAGATATTATCGAGAAAGTGATGAAAAGAATGGGGGTAGATAGTAAACTAAAAATCCAAGAGATGCCAATCTTGGATGCTTACGAGAAAAAGCTCAAGGATTCAAGATATAATGAGTATGAAACCCAAGTCGTAGAGACTAATAAAGAGCTTGAGAATGTTTACAGCCAACTAAAAAGTATTGAGTCTGAGGAATATGCAGCCAGTGGAACTGGAGCGTCCAGAGGGCTTATTGAGTCTAAAATTAGTAAGAGAACAAGAGGATTACAAGCAAAGGCACAAGCTCTAGAATATAAGCTTCAAAACAGAAAAAACCTGAGAGACCATGAACTCGCAATGGTTAATAACTATATAGAAAAAATGGGGCTTCAGGCAAAAGAACAGCAGAGAGTATTTCAAGACAAGCTCCAAGCCTATGGACTCAGTACTGATATTCTGAGTTATGAGACACCAGAACAAAAAAGAGAAAGAGAGTTAGAATACACCCAAAAAAAGCAAGACCTTGAGCTAAAGAATAAAAAAGACCTCTTGAATCTCGAGAATGAGATGACGGATCTTTCTGTAACTGACCCTAAACAGCTCAGGAATAACCTCACAAATGTCCTCAAAGACTATTATAAAGACTATAGCTCTATTATCCAAAGACCACTGAATATGGTCGTGACTGACGTGCTCAAGCAAGCGAAAGCTGAGGGAATTTCAGTAGAAGAAGCCCTCAAGAAGAACTTTATTACTCCTCTCCAAGGGAAAGCTGAGTATAAAGCAATGCTCAACAAAAAACTTTGAATTGATCCTAATGAGGGAAAAAACAAATGGGAGATTACCCAAGATGAAGATTGAAAGGTAAAAATTAAGATGACATGAACGGGACAAATCCCTGAAAATTTCAGTAGACAACAAAGAATAAGTAGTTATGGAGACTGGTTTCAAAATGCGACAAGCCTTAATGATATTGGAAGTATTGTTGCAGATTTCCAAGATTGAGCAAAAACTGGGCAATGCGGTGCGTTTGCGAATGATGTAGCAAAAGCGATGGGAAGCAATCTTCACTTCTGAAGTGGACTCTCAGAAAAAACAAATCCAACCGGAAGCTACACAAAAAGCGACACTCCTCAAATGGGAAGTTTTGCAATTTTTAACAGTAAAGAATTTCCGAGCAATGGGCATGTAGGAGTAGTGACGAAAGTTAATGCTGATTGAAGCTTTGTAATCAAGTCAAGCAATAAATCTTGAGATGAAAGATTGTATACCTCTACTCATACCCAAGGATCAGCTCTGACTTTTATCGTTCCTAATGTGGATTTTTCTCAAAATGTAGACTATAATCCTGATTTAGAAGCCTACTACAATAGATTTAACGATAAATCAGGAAAGTCTAAACTGACAAGTGCAGACTATAAATTCATTTCAGGATACGGGATTGATCAAAGACAATTTGCCAAACAAGCGTTAGCTTACAAACAGGCAAAAGATCAAGAAATTACTCCTTTTGCACAAGAACTGATAGGGCAATTGCAGGAGCTGAAAGAGATGGATACATGGGATTTCAAAAATGTATGGTTAGGAGGGCTTCCGTGAACAAAAGGTGCATACTATAAGTCGCTTTATGATCGTGTGCTCTCCTCTACAGCACTGCAAAACTTAATCAACCTCAAGGATCAAGGGGCAACCTTTGGAGCGTTATCAGATAACGAGCTGAAATTTATCACTGATGCATCAACAAATCTCAATCTAAAGCTCAGATATGGAGACTTTATGAATGTAGTAGATGAAATGGTAAGGAAGCTCAATAAAGGAGTAAGTACTGCTGGAGGAGTAAATGGCGTGAATGTAAATCTCTCAGATGATGAGGAAAGCGTAAGTAGTACTCCATTTACTGATATGATGAAGAGCTAAAGATCTGATTTTTATTTCTAATAAGTAAAAAATGACAAATCAACTCCAAGGAGTCTCAGTCGAGATGAGCAATAAAATTCTCAACTATGTCAATACAAAAGCAAAGACTCCAGAAGAAAGACAAGCAATGATTAACGATATGCTTCCTGAAGCTGTCGCTTATGAGAAAAAGCAACAACGAAAAGCAGGGAGAGAAACTTACAAATCTCAGCTCAGAGAGAAAATTGCACAAGAGACAAAAACCGAGCCAAGTAACCAGCTAAAAATCTGATTGAGAACTGCAAATCTTGCTGATATGGTGAGAGATTACGCTGAAAAGAATTGAGGAAGCACGCAATGACTAGATGATGACAAAGAGCTTCTCAATAGATTTCTGGCGAAAAATCCGAATCAGGCAAAGTCAGTTCAAAGATATATGAATGGAGAAATTAGCAATGTAGAACTTTGAAAAAGACTCTGATTTATATCCTATGAGGACAGCACCTGAGAGCAAGCGGGGATTACAGAAGAAAAAGAGCAATGACCGTGATTTTGGGCTCAACTTGGACAAGCGGGGAAAGATATGGTTTGAGGAGTTTATGATAGTGTTACAGGTCTGCCTAAACTCGCTGGGAAGTGGCTAGGAAATGGGATAGCACGGACAGCAAAAAAATTCTGAGCTGATGCACAGAAAGTGGATGAACTGAATCAGAGCTGGAAAGATAGTCTTGAAGGGAAAAACAATCTTGGACTCGGAACAGATATTGGGCAAGATAAGGATTCTTTTACGTATAATGCTACCAACGCCGTTGCCGATTTAGCTCAAGTCGCTACTCCTGGAGGCGTAGTAAAAGCAGGAGGGAAGGGCGTCCAGCTAGCAACTACAACCAGCAAATTAGAAGGATTTTTGGCAAAAGCTTTTCCTAAAGTAGCAAACTTTATAGGCAAAAATGAGAAAAAGGCTGATTTTGTAGTAGGTCTGCTTAATAAAGCGGGAGGAAAAGTAGATCAACTCACAGAAAAGCTTCCTATCCTCTGAAAAATATTGAAAGGTTGATTTGAAGGAGCGGGTGATACGGTGCTGTTTAATGCTGTTAACGGCGAGGGAACAGACCTCAAGGATGCGTGACTAGGAGCTGGTATCTGAGGCGCATTTCCTATAGTCTGAAAAATGCTCTGATGGTTAGGCGGTAAAGCTAAAAATCTGATCTGAAAGGGGGCTAGTAAACTTGAGCTCAACGGGAACCTCAACCCAGCAAAGCTTGAGTCTGTGCAAAAACAACTGATTGAAGAAGGAGCTACTTTACCGGGGAAAGCTACGCCTGAGGATGTAGGGAAATGGATGCTTGAAAGAGGATTTAAGTGAAGTAAGGGCGATCTGATTACTCAACTGAATGCTCATGCTCAGAAATCTAAAGCTATGGTAGATGAGCTTCTCTGACTCTCTAACTCTACTCATAAAGTAGGAGAAGTTAATCAAGCTTTAGAAATGTTAGCAAAGGACTATTCAACCACACCAGGACTCACTAAAAAAGCTGACGAAATTTTAGGACTTATGAAAGATGAATATACCCTCTCTGAAATGAATCAGGTTAAGAGGTATATGGACGATGCCTATAATATGTTTAAGCAAAATGGCGGAGAAGTTGCTGGTCTTAAGGCAGAAGGACTAAGAAATATCAGAAGTTCGATTAAAAAAACTATTGAGGAAGTTGCAGAGCAAGAAGGACTGGGAAATATCAGAATGCTTAATAATGAAACCCAAGTCGCTAGAGGACTTGCTGAGTGAATCGCTAAAAAAGAAGAGGCAGGCATTCTCAGACAAGTTACTTCTCCATTTTCTAGCATTAGGAATGGAGCAATCTTAGGAGGGATTGGTGGAGCATCAGATCGTAGCGATAATTTCCCTGAAAGGTTACTAAAAATGGCGTGAGGTGCGGTTGTTGGTGGGCTTATTGGTTCTACTAAAGTAAAAACAACAGTTGCAAATATGCTTAAAAAACTTTGAGGAGTTGAGAGAAAAGAGTTAGAACAATGGGTAGCGACAGAGGGAAAATCTCAACTTTCTCAATGAGCATCAGATTTCTTATGAAAAATAGTAAATACTACAAGGAAAATCTGAGAGGATGCACAAAAAAGTGTTATACCTCATGAAGTAGATGAAAACTGAGTAAAATATATAGTAAACAGTAAAGGACAAAAGGTTTTTAATAAAAAGCCTGATAATTTGGCAAACAGAAAGTGGAATAAACAGCAATTCACAAATACTTATGAGTATCCTCTACAAGAAAATTCAAAGAAATACCTTTCAAATCTCGATGATTTAATCGAGCAAAAAGTAGATTCAGCTGAGTTAGCAAGAATTACCTGAAAAGCTTATAAAGACGGGAAGGAAAGACCTTTAATTCTAACTGAGGGTATCCTATGACACACTTTTGAAAGCCACTGAGCATTTTCAAAAACAAATCTCCTAGAGACGGCAAATAATCCGAATTACATTATTGTAAACTACTGAAATGTGGAAGGGCAAATAAATCTGATAAAAAAACTTCCAAATACTTCAGATTTCTTAATCATTTGAGCAAAAAGGCAAAATGGCTCATTCATGACTACTCACTTTCAAAAAATTACAGGGAATAAAAATGCTCTAGAAAATTACTTAAAAAAATGAGAAAGTGTAATAACTCTTGAAAAATAGGAAAATATAACTATAATTACACTGACGTAGAAGCAATACTGAGGTATATGCGAGCTGTCGCCGCTCTTATGGCGAACAGTGATGACCATATATCTGGGGAGATGAGCCTTCCAAATTTAACAAGCAGTACTGCTACTATCGAAATACTACCTGCTCATAGGTAGTGTTTTTTTAATCTAAAAAATCAAGAGGAAAGAGGAAGCTCTCAAAAGTAGCGGAGTAATCTGCTACTTTTTATAAAAGGAACTCTGGCTGAGGTCAGGTTTCTTTTATTTTGAAAAGCCCCACGATTGTGGGGTAAAAGGGGGATTAGTGAGTATGTTGTAAGAGTTTTTTCTTTTTGCTCGGTCTCATATCGTAGACCGATCATGGTCATACAATCTTGTGGACGGTGTCTTTGCTACATCTGTATTTTTTTGCCAATTCTATGAGAGTCCAAAACTCTGAATACCTCAGTCTTTTCATTTCTTTTTTCTGGACATCAGAGAAATGGAAGCGGTGCTTAATTGGGGTTCTCAACCCCCTCTTTACTAATCCTTCCCTCCATTTTTTTTGATATTTGTTTCTTGCCATTTAAAAAAAACTGAGGGAATAAATCACCCCTCAGTATATGTAGTCATTAACTAAATGCAAGATTTTTCACGAGACTCGCTGTTTCTGCGAGTTCCTTATTGGAGGCATGCAGATAGCGAGTCGTAGTCTGGATGGAACTATGTCCTGCTATCTTCTGAATCCTATAAATATCAGCTCACTCTCTCGCAAGGTGCGAAAGGTAAGTATGTCTCAAGGTATGAGCTGAGAATCTGACTCAGCTTTTTTTGCTGATCTCCCTTATTCTATGCCCGATTAGGGAATAAGAATAAGGGGAGAGTCTAGACCCCTTATGTTTACTTAACAGCTCTTCGCAGAGCTTATAAGTAGCAATAGGGGGGAATACTGATCTTAGCTTTGATCACTTACCAACAACAGAAAGTTGGTAGACTTCTCCTACTGGAGAAGCTCTCCTGATCTGCTCTCTCGTGATAGAGCAAAATTCAGCTAATCTTACTCAAGTAGTGATCATAAAAATAAGGATTACATAATCGGCAAAATCTGATCCACGAGCCGTATTCAGTATTCTAGCAATCTGTCTGCTAGATAACGACTTCGCTTCCTTATCAATCCTCTTGGGGCTGATAAGCCTGCGAGGATCAACGACATTATATCACTCAGCAATACAAAACTTCAAGAAGCTCTTAATCTGAGAAAACTCAGTATAAAGAGTTGAAGTCTTATACCTCTTTTTTCTGAGGTAGGTCTCAATCTCTCTGGCGGTAATAGACTTCCAGGATAAAGAACGAGAGCATTCCTCGTAGATATGAAGTATCTGGTTATGATACTTCTTGGCTGTTTTTTTTGAGCTTCCTCTTGCGAGGAGGCTCGCTACATATAGGTCAAGAACCTTGTGGAGTTCACTTTTCATCTTTTTTGGCTTCTAATTGGTTAAAAGCCGCCAAGATAATATCACTATCAGCCTTGCAAAGATAGCGAGAAGTCTCTTTCCCCACAGCTGAGCTGTAGAAAGAGACTTGGATATATTTCTCAGACTTCGCTCTCTGGAGGGCAGTCTTATAGTGAATACCTTCCAACTTCGCAAGCTCTGATAGCTTGTATATTTTTAGTTGCATTACAAAAGTAAAAAAATATAAAGAAGTCGGAATGTACTTGGCGGTGCGTTCTATTCCTCCCCTTGTGGGAGGTTTTTTTGTGCTTCAGCTTGGGCGTTCATCCAAGCACATCTTCTCACCCAATAGTGAGGTTTGTGATTTGGATTATTGTGCAAGCATTTATTATCTTTATTCAAATACTTCTTCAGAAGTAATGAATAAACGATATTCTTAACTGTGATCTGATCAAGCTGATCTGCTTGGTTAGGCGTGTCTGTAATTTTACGGATAATTTTTTTTCTAATCTCTTCCTTGAGCTCAAGTGTGAGCTCAGGATCAATTGCATTAAGCAACTGTTTAGCTTCCCATAGGCATTCACTAAATCTTCTACTTGTTACTCTCATTGTATAATAGATTATATAATAAAAACTAATAACTAAGTCTCACACTCCCCATAGGAGCATATCAGACTTTTATCTCTCTACATTGTTTCCCAATAGTAGAGAGTTTTTTTCATAGCATATCTGCTATGTCTTGGAGGCAATACCCCTGTCTCCTTAGGTCGCGAGCTTCTCTTATCTCCTCTGGAGTAGAGTTATATCTTATATTGATTCAGACTTTATGTCTCCATTCCCTCTGATAAGAGTTAATGAAGAATCTAGTCATTGAATTCAATGTATTTAGAAATCAAAGTAAGAGAAATCATCTCTCCATTCTCTAACTGCCCCTTACCTGAGAGACACCCCTTCTCTACTACAAGGACTTTTTGACCTTTGTATATAATAGAATCTCCAACTTGGATAGCATTAACCATTTTTTCTTTATTTAATTTTTTATTTTCTTTTTTTATAACTTCCTCAACAAGAGGAAGAATCTTAGCATCATCTGCATTATTCAAGCAGATGGCTTTTTCTACAGGTCTTGGAGACTTGTAATTATTAGAAAATCCTTCTAATACATAAATGTAAGACTGAGTCCCATCAAGGGTCTCTTTTTTGTTGTATGGCAATAATACATTGTAAATTGCCATTCCTAGATCGGTAGTTGCATCTAAGTTTTTGTACTCAGCTTTCCAAACGGAAGTAGTCTTAATGAGGTCAAGTGTTCTCATGTTGAATAGAAATAAGAATGTAAAGTGGCGGTGCATTCATAAGTTTCAGGGTCATTGCCTCTTGTCGGCTCTCCTTACTTCTTGATGACGATATTAGTATAATTATTTTTGATTAAAAATCAAGAGAAAATATCTTTTTTTATATAAAAAAAGATATAATTCCTTATCGTAGAAGCCCAAGAAATTAAAAAATCCTAGGTTGTGTTCAGGTTTCATCTCTACTCCAAATAATACTCCTTCTTTACTCTAAACCTCCCCTCGCTGAGAATCATCAGCTTACTAAAGACTTCCTCCATTATATAAGCTGGAATCTCCTCAGTAAACTCACACCCTATCACTACACACTGATGAGCTATAAAGTGGGTTAACTCGTGAATGAGAGTATTCAAGCTGTAGCTTCTGAGCCGAATGATATTTGTATCTGAGAGCTCTTTGGAATAGAATCAATTCAGATTATACTCAACCTCTCTAAGTCCTAACTCCTCAAAGAAGCTGTTGTGCTTTTCCTCTCCTATGTCTCAGACAAATACCTGAAGATATTGCCTAAAGGTCTCTGTTCTGAGTCTGTATTCTGTGAGTCCCACCGGGTGGTGGACTATTTCGGTGTGGGGGATCAGATTTTTAGATTTTTTCATTTTCTCAAAAGTAAATAAAAATCAGAATTATTCTTCTATTATCTCAAAATTCAAAGAAACTCAAAACTTCATAAAAAGATATAAAATTAACAAACAATGTCATAAACAAAATCTATACACCTATCACTTTGTGCTGAAAGTTCTCTATCAGGGAACTCCCAAAAATAATCACTTGAAGGATTGGTTATTGTCGCTCAATAAGCAGAGTAAGCATTTTTTAATAGCACCTCCTTGCAATAAGCAAGGAAATCTCAAATAGAAATATCAGAAACAACATCATATTCATCAGGGAAGTCATAAGTTATATGGTCTCCAGTCATCTCCTTTTTGTATTCGGCGTCTTGCCATATAAATCGTGGTTTTTCTCCGCCTCTTATACAAGTTCAAAGCATAGGTCAAGTAGGCTCATTGACTTTTATAATAGTTCAAAACCTAACAGGACTTCCAAAAATCTTATTCCTGATAAATAAAAGTTTCTCTATTCTTGTTATTTTTCTTTCCATGGTAATAAAAAAGAAATAAAAGTCTGATTTATGATTTTTTATATCTAATAATTTGAAACTCCAATTCTCAATTGCACTTGATATCTAACGAATACTCATCTCAATCGAGTAAAAAGTTTATACAATCAGCTAATAATCATAAAACCTCTTGTCTTGTTAGAGTTTCTTTATCTAAAAACTCAGTTCATTTCTTATTGAGTTTTCAGATGTTAATTCCTGTTAGTCATCTACACACTCAGTATTTTCTCATATTATTTTTTGATTAAAGAATAAACATAGTCTGTACACTCATCTGATTGGTCATCAATACTCAACTCTAGCTCTCTCCAAAGTCAAGGGCGACTCAATTGACCAAGAAGCTTGACAAGATATTCTCAATAGCTTATCTCCCTATTTGCTTTTATTCGTTTTATGACATCTCATATCATTACAGGGTGTCAGATAATCTCTGGGGTATATCACAAAGAAACCGTAAACTCTTCATTTTCTCTGATAGATAGATATGATCAGGTTTTATTTTGCCTAATGAAGATCACATCTTCTCAATTGTGACTTTTGCATTTACATCACAATTTTAGCTTTTTATTCGCCATCTCTTGATAGATGGCTTCTAACTTATCTTCTCTGGTCATAATTCTAAAAATAAAGGTTAAAAGTCTGATTATTTGCACTCTAACGACTTTCTAATTTCTGTTTTTTTGATTCCTTGAGCCATTGCTACAATAGCTTGAATCTCTTCTTCTGTTAAAGCCTTACCCCTTCTTTTTGATTTCTTCTCTTCTTCGTTGGACTTAAATTCCCAATGAAGATCATTTGCCTCAGAAAAAGCAACGATCAAGGCTTTGTTCTGCTTTCTCTGTTCTTTTTGGAATGCCTGTCAAAGAATAGTTACGATATTTTGCACCTCTAAAAAATTTATTTCTGTTGTTTTTAGTTCCACTTCTTTTGTACCCCAAAAACTAACAATTTCCCAAAATTCATCTTTTGTTGTGCAGATATGTGACATTGCATAGCAAAAAATAACTCTCTTCATCTCTTTTGGAGCTCTTGGAAGTTTGAGCCAAAAGTAATCAACACGACCTTCTCAAAATCTTTCCTCATAATCCTCTAATGTCATTCCTAAGGCTGCGAGTTTCTTTCTAAGAATTTTTTCAGCAGCATCTCTTTCTCAGCCAACACCTCTAACATATCTCGCATAGATTGCTTGTAGTAGTTCTGTATTCTCCATTACAATTTAAATAAAATTAAAAATCTAGTTTCTCTATCGTAAGTCTTCTGAGTGCAACTCTTCTCTGTCTGAATAGTCTATTAGATTTCAGCTCTTGTCAACTTTTATTAGTTGACCGTTCTTTTTTGCTAAATCCATTGCTTCTTTTCTATTCAAAAATCTACAATCATCGGTCCAAAATCATTGTCGCTCCCTGCAAATATACATTCAGTAAATTTTCCCAGCAACAAAGATTCAATCTCAATGTCTCTTGCAAAATAGCGGGATCTTCCCATTCATCATAACGCATGCCGTCAGTATTGTTTCCATTCTGATTTTAATTTTTTTGATAAAATCTCCAGGGGGAGAGCTTTAGGCTCTCACGGCATTCTGCCTTCCTCTGCTTAAATGAGCGGCTCTCTTTTTGCTTCTACGAGAGGCACGAGCCACTACTAGTTTAATGGGCAATACGAGGAAGGGGATTAACACAATGTCCCAATTCCTCAATCCCACCTACTGACTTCGGGTTGTTATGTGTGTCCACAACCCTAAGGCTTCGTTCTAGTTCTCTCTGTTTCTAGCCTCGCCTCCACATTTTAACGACCTTAGGAGGTTTCGTCCCTTCAGGACGGGAATCATCCCCTGTCTAAGTTTAATGTCATTACAGGATTGGACAAAATTAAATAGAACAGAATTGAGCAGAGGGCGAGGATTTGCACCTCGCAATGAATAGCCGAAGTCTCAGACAAATCTTCCACATAACGCTTTCAGCATCATAAACCATACTGCCTAATTACGTACTTAAACAATATGGTCTATTCCGCCTCCTGCATTACTATTCTATTCTCACCTCTAGCGTCTACCTATTCCGCCACCTCCGCATATCTCCCCATCAGGGGAGAAGTCTGACTATGAATACTGTTCAATTCTTTTTCTGAGAATTGATAGGTATAATTCCATAGCATACTCTTGAGCTGTAAGAAGAGCATATTCATCTTTGCTTAGCTCATCTCTCTTAGAAGCCAAAAAGATTTTTAATCTTACCAACTTCTCTGAAAGTTCTGTGCATTCAGTTTTTAATTTTTCTAATAGTTCCATTATGAAACAAATAAAGAATAAAATACTTAGCAGGAGTGAGAATCGAACTCGCCACCGCAAGCTTATGAGACTTGCAAGCCCACCAGGGCTAATTCCCTGCTTTGCTACCTAGCACAAGGCTAGGTTAAAAGACTAATCCTTCCGGGTTAGTGCTTTTACTGCTCGCATCTGAGCAGTTTGTGCTTCAGTGATTGCTACTGAAGCGAGTCTCTTCTGTTCAGGAGTAGCCTCTGAGTCTCTGAGATTGTTCATTGTGTCAATAATCTCAGCATAGAGCTCTTTGATTCTCCTTACTTTTGGGTCTCCACTAGGATTGAAGTTGAGACCTACAGCTTTTTCGCCATAAGTTAATGTTGGCATCGCAATAGAATTAGTAAATAAAAATAAAGTTTAATACTTGCCCATCAAGGGCAGAGAGCCACAAGGGAAACTTCAAACCTTATAGCTCTTTGCCCCTGATAGGAGCTAGAATAAAGGAACAGAAGTCTGACTTAATCTTTTGTTTGATATATCTACATACTTCTGCTCTTTTTCTATCCCTATAAAGTTCCTTCCGAGTTCCTTACAGGCGACTGCGGTTGTTCAGCTTCAGAGGAATGGATCAAGGACAATATCTCAGTCTTTGCTGCTTATTAGCATTATTTTTTTTATAATACCCTTAGGTTTAACAGTTGGGTGATCAAACTCCCTTGTTCATATTGGATATTTCATATAAGTAAAGTAATTCTCATATCACAGCTTGCTATTAAAGGTTGAACCTTGTTCTTTAATATAAACAATATATTCTTTGTCTATCAAATAATGTCAGTTGAATATAGGCACAGGATTATCTTTAACCCAAAGTAATAATTCTCGTTTATATCCGTTCTGTTCTGCAAACTGGATATAATCCAATAGCAAGCTTTTATTTGTAAAAATATAAGCATTAAATTTCTTCAATTTTTGTTGTATGAATTTTAGGAAAGGTTGCGGATTAAATGACATACCGAAGCTTTCGTTAAGTTGATCTAAATGCTTTTTATGCTCCTGTTTCATAAATCATCATCATTTAGGATTTTTACTTATAAATTCATACGGTGGGTCAGTAAGAACTAAATCCACACTCTTATCTGGGATCTCCTTCATTAACTCCAAACAATCTCAGCAGTGGACCTTGTTTATCTCTAGCATCTTGAATTATTAAATAATAAACTGAGGTCATCTTTCCAAAATATCAATCTCCTCTTTCTTTTTGCTCTTTTTTGGACTAGCTTTCTTCTCTAGGTCCTTGCCGTAGAGAGCTACCTTGAGGTTGATCCAATCATACATAAGTTGTTGCTTAGAAAAGCTTCATCGTTCTAGGCATTTCTCTCTTCATCCTTTGAAGACTTTGAATACTTGGCATTCTGTCTCTCAGAGGAGTTTGAATTTGTAAGAATATCAGTCAAATTTTGGGTGTTCTACCGCTATTTCTGTTTGTTCCATTAGTTAAAATCTGAACTAAAACTCCTTTCCCTTAATCATCTGTTCTAAAATTCCTTGGAGTCCTCACAAGAGAACATCAAGATCAGCTTTCGGGTCTTTTATTCCAAGGACTTTTGCCTTTAGCTCTCTGATGAGAGCATTAACTGTAAATTCCTTGGACTCTTTAGTTGCTCACTTAAGTTTATTAAGAATATCGGCAATAGCGTCAGAGAGTCCTTGAACGATCGCTATAGAGATGTCTGCTGAACTTCATTCAGCTTTGATTTGGAGGTCAAATTCTCTCATCTCTGGAGAGGTAATTTTTATTGTTAATTCCATTTTCTAAAAACATAATAAATAAAAAAGATTACTTCATAAGTTGTCTGATCATTATGATCATGATAATAATGAATACAGTAAAGAGTATTCGTCCACTAGGGCTTGCTTGGATCATTGGATTTACTTAATTTGTAAATTTTGCCTGATTTCGATCATTGCTCCAGGGACTTCCGTTCCTGATTTTAGAGCTTTTTTGATTTCAGTCTTATCAACAGATACAGTCAGCTTTTCTTTTTTGTATTCTGCTGGGATTGCCTCTTCATCTGTAAAGACTACTGCTTCAGACTTACGGTAGCTGAGCTCGTTAATCTCAGTCTGCATTTTCTCAATTTGGAACAGTTTGAGGAGGTAATCAATCTGCTTATCTACAGAGGCTACCTTTCTGTCGTGAGAGCTTTTAAGCTCCATAAGTCTTTTGATCTCTGCATCCAATCCAGCAGAGAAGATCATACTGTCTTGTCTCTGCTTGAGTCTTCGTTCAATGAACGGTTTGGCTTCGTTTTGGCTCTTAGCTACAAGCTCTTGAGCATAAGCTTGAAGTTCAGGGACTTCTTCAGGGCTGATTCCGTTCGCTTCCAGGTATTCAGGATTTTCTAATTGTTCCATAAGGAGCATTGCGTCTGATAGATTGTTGATTGTTTCTTTAATTGACATTTGTGTAGGTATAAAAAAGATAAAAATTCTGAATTATATTTTGTTTGTTGTTTGTATTCTTGCTGTGATTTTTGCTTCGTGTTCTCCACTATCAATCCGTTGCATTCAAGGCTCTTGTTCAATTTTTGCTCCTAATGTAGAGATAACCTTAAGTCATCTTTGCATATCACACCAATTTCTTAGATCGTCTACAAACATTTCAAATTGCTCAGGAGATAATTGTGCGACATCTTCAAGAGTTTTTAAGTGATAAGTCTTGCCTGTTGGTTCATAACCTGCTATATCTTTTGGATAAGCCTTCAAAAAGGCTTCAAAATCATATTTTTTTGCAATAGCTCAGATGGCTTTCATAAAGCCAATGCTTTTCAACGCATCTATAGCTCAGTCTTCAGTTGCTTTTTTTGCAATAAATTCTACAAGCATTTTATATTTTTTCATGGATTCATATTTGGGAATAAAACTTATTCTTGCCATGCACGATATGGATCACGAGGTGGGTAAGTCTTATAGATTTTTTCCCACCTCTGCTGTTTTCCGTTCCATTTTCTCCAAGCATACATTCTCTTAATCTTGGAGAAATCTGGTTTTTTAGGCTCTTTGAGTTGCTCGCACAAGCAGTCTACTTTCGCCTGCACGGCACTAAAAGGGCAAACCACAAGCAGCTTTCTTTTCTTCTTCGGTTTCTGCTGATGGAACGAATAGCTCATCTACATTCACTGGATCAACTGATGCTTGAGTTTCTGCTTTTGGGTTTGGATCTGGCTTGCATTTCCCTACTTCTGAGAGCTTTTTATAGCATCTCTCCGTAAACTGGACATCGCCCTCACAATACTCCTTAATCATACTGAGATTGTCTGCATAGTAGCAGTAGGCTACATTTTTTCATGACATCTCTAATTTTGGACTTTCCCCAAGGAGTGTCATTGAGAGTAGATCCAACGAACAACCAAAGCTGGTCTGCTTTCGGATTTTGAAGACATCTACTGTATCAACCTCCCACGGCTTAGCATTCCCAATACAGAGCTTTTTATTTGGCAGAATGTCGTTGATCATCATTCTCTTTCGGAGGAACGGAATATCAAACTCGTTGATATTAAATCCTCCAAGGACTGCATCCTGATGGAATGCTAGCACCTCATTGAATTGTATAAGGAGCATTTCTTCATCTTGCCCAATCAGACTTTTCATCTGATTATCTACTAGGTAAGAGATACAAACCACCTTAGCAAATTCAGGATAGATACTCGCTTTCTCCATGTAGGATCTCTCAAAGGTTGTGGCGATACCTTTTTCAATCATTTTATCTTCCCAAAGTCTTTTTTTGGGATAAGTATTGAAATCTGATTGATTTACTTCAGGGGCGGTTTCAATATCAAACCATAAGATTTTTTTGTCCATTTTTTCGTATCATCAAGATATAAATTAGGCTTCAAGCCAGTTAAGAATTGTATCAGCAGAAGTTTTGAAATCAGATTTCCCTCCTGCGGTAAGGATTGCAGCTCCTATCGCTGCGATTTGTTTGTTGGAGATTCCTCAGCCTCCGTAAGCTTTTTTTGGCTCCGATCGCTTCTTTTTTCCATTGGCATCCACGGTCTCTGTATAGCTGATCTCCTGCCCTACTGTGAATGCATTCTCTTTTTTCTTTCCAAGACTGATTGTTTCGCCGTTCTCCAGTTTGAGGTTATGATAGTAGAGTTTCCCGTTTTTGCCCTCTCGGATTTTTACTGAGAGAATTTCAGTGATTTTTGAAGTTTTCATCTGTATTAACTGTTAGATGATAAAAGTTTTGATTGTATCTCTCTCATGCGAGCGAGATTTTGTTTTTTTTGTTCCTCTGTTAGAGGTTGAGCTGAAACTGAATCAGATTTTTTCTGTTCACTTTCAGGAGAATTTAAAATCCTTACTGCTTTCTGCTTTTCTTCTGCTCTTGCTAAGCGAGAGAGTATTACACTATCCTCGCCATAGAATTTGTTTACATGTTTGAGAAAGTCTTGTAAAGTCCAATCCCAAATAGGAAAGAAGAAGTATTTCTCCGCTTTTTTCCTCACGATCAAATCCTTGATCGCAACGAATTTTTCCACACGAGAGGAGAAATCTTCAATCGCCACGGAGCGAATATCATAAATTCCTTTTTTTAATTCGGAGTTCATAATTTCGGAGGATCAAGTTTTTTCATTCCAAACGGAGATATAAAACTTTCCTCTGATTTCCGTGTCCCTCATTCAGTGAATAAATTCAATGTTTTTTTGAGGGGGTGCGGTGGGTTCTTCTACCCTATTCACACTTGTAGTGTTATCTTGTATTATTATGTTCCCAGTAGAATGGGATAGGGTATCCGTTTCTAGTGGGATAGCCCCCTCCTTTTTTTCTGGGATAGGGGTATCCGTTTCTAGTGGGATAGGGTTTGCAGGGATTTTGAAGGATTTACGAATGTTTTTTATCTCTCCTAGATAGATCTCCCTACTCCATCATCATTCCTTATTTTGCTTGACCTCAAGGTATCATTTTTTCGCCATATCTTGGATAGTTGAACTGATCCGTTTTGAGGTTTTTTTATAAAGATTGGCAAAATAAGAATTACTTGCATAACAATACCCATTCGCTTGTGCGAGAGCAGTAATCTCAGCATAGAGAAGCTTTTGAAGCTCTGTCAAATCTTCTGCATATCTAATTGTTGCAGGAAGAATAGCGTAATATCAAGGCTTCTCTTTAGCCATTACCTACGAACCACAGGAAATAAAATCAAATTTTTTTTACTTTTTGTTTTTGTTGTCGCCAAAAACCAGACAGCAAAGCCAATTCCTGCTCATAAGCAAACCGTAGGATTGTGGATGAATCGTGCACCCATTCATACCACACCTAAAAATTTGATTACTAAGAAAATTATGCTCCTAGTCATTGGTTTTTGGCTAAAGAAATAAAATCTGACTGCACTCATACAATCAGATTTCTTTTTTCTGCCTATCTCCTTTATCGTAGGAGGCTACCGAAGTAGACTTAGCAAAGAGTAGATTAAAAAACCTGAGTTATATGATAGCACTGTATGAAAGGGGGCTTACTTCCTTTCAACACAGCACTTTCATATATCCCAGATAGTACTGTGTAAGCCCTTGTTAATTCTTACAATAGGCTTGCAACACTCAGTATTGAACATACGAAAAAGCCTATTCCTTAGTAGGAACAGGCTATAAGTTACTTCTTCAAATTGCCCCGACCCGGAGTCGAACCGGGGTTACAATCTTCGCAGGATTGTGTCCTATCCACTGAACGACCGGAGCAACGAGTCTGAATATAGTGATGTACTTAAAAAAAGCAAGATGTCTTTTGATTGGAGAAGAAATGGATTCTGAAAGGATATTCGCTTTCATTGCTTTTGGGAGATGAATAACTATGATTTGTGCATTTACCACCTTTCTCACAGAAAAAATATGTTTAGCATGGAAATAAAGCTCGATCTCAAGAAAGACCTAAAAAATTGGGTGGATGGATGCAATAAAATAAGTCATGGGAAAGATTGGAAACTTGGAGTTTCTCCTGAATACCAATATATTGTAGAGCAACTCGTTGGAAGCCATTTTGAAGAGGCTGAGAAATTTATGTATCCAATTCTTGAAGGGATCTATGAAGAGAAAAAAGGGCTAATAACAAACTACAAAAACATCATACAAGAAAAAATCAATACCCATTTACAAGAAGCCTGTCTCGCTATGGAGGATATGACAGGTTTTCCGCTCTATAGAAAAGATTTTATTCTGAATTTAACGACCTTTCCTCGTTGACCTTATAATAAAGAAACTGGAGAATTTTGGAGCTGTGTTTTCCGGTCTCCTGAGAATATACTTTGAAATTTTCTCCATGAATTACAACACTTTCAAGTTCTCCATTATTTTAAAGATACTCCTCCAATGAGTAGGCTTACCCGGGAACAATTTGAATTTCTCAAAGAGTCGCTTACGGTAATTCTCAATGTAGAATGTAAAAAATTCATGGCACGAGAAGATAAATGATACCCTCTTCATCAAGATTTAAGAAAGAACTTATTGGCATTTTGGGCTAAAGAAAGAGATTTCAAGGCTCTTATTGTGCTTACTGATGTGGTTGTTTAATGAAAGATGCAATATAGATTATTGCGAACACTTTACATAATGGAGATACTCTATGACATTATTTTTTCATGTACTTTTTCCGTTTACTTAAAATATCATTCTTAAAAGCATAAAAGCAAAGATTGATACTTTTAAAGAAAAAATAAATAGTTTTTCCTAAAATGTAAAAAGGCATTATTAGAAAGTCTATTAAAAAATCTATAATACTCCAGGAAAAAAATTTTATCGTATATCGCGCAACATAAATCCACTTTCTGAAGGAAACTTTTGCCTCATAGATTTCTTTATTTTTTTTCTTTGCCACCAAAAACAGCATTTTCCTACTTGAATATTGTCATCTTATCAAATTTAAAAAAAGCAAAACTATATATTTTAATCACGCGATAGCTCCTTCTAAAGTTTCTTTGACAACAGCTCCTCCATAAATAACATTTGCTCTAATAACATCATCTCCATACCTGAAAAGATTTTTTTTCTTAAAATGAAAGGCTTCTTGATAAAGAAAATAGAGATATATAGGGAACAAAAATCACAAAACATCACCCAAAATATCCATCATATCAGGAGTTCAAAAACCGAGAACATCTGCTATCTCTTTAAAAATACCAATCATAAATGTATCTCTAATTGCATAAACAACAGATCTGGTTTTTCTTCCTCTTGAAATAAGTAAATACCTAATTCAGAAATCAAACACTAAAATAATTGCACTAAGAGAAAAATGCTTAACCTTATCTTGTTGTACAAAAAAACCTACAATTTCATTCCAAAAATAGTTTAGCATTACCCTTTGATCTAGTTAATTAAATTTTGCTAATTTTATTAAGATAGTGAGTATACCTATTAAGTCATAAGGTAACTAATAGCAGGATAAGGGCGATAATAAGCATTTTTCCAGATCCTGTCATAAAAGCAGATAAGACAGAAGCATATTTTCCTGTAACCCCAGCGGCATCTTGTATTTTATCATCTGGATTAAAAATTAAATGAAAGAATATAAAGAGTGAAACTAAAAACAAACATCACCAAATCCATTTATTATATTCCCTAATTTTAGCACCTTCTCAAGTCTTCTTAGGCAACATATCCCAAAAAACACTATTAAAAATACCAAATGCAGTACCGAGCAAGAAATCAAAAACAATCCCCTCACTCAATGACGCAGTAGATAACCAAATAAGAACTCAGAGGACAAAGAAGAAAACGTTCGAAAATATGATATCTTTTATATGGATATTTTTCGGTTGTTTCGCTAAATATTTAGCAAAAACCATACTAGGAATGAGATGAAAAACTCTATTGAGAACGACAGAAATCACTGCATAAATATACCCTGTTGGGAAAATGGTATAATTAAATGATCATTGTTTACGGATTTTAATCAACATATAAAGAATAATATCTTTTAGTTTATCAGATAAGGTAGTAATAACTGTCATAAATACCCAAAATAAGATACCTGAGAGTGAAAAAAGTGAAAAACTTGGAGAAATAAAACTCAGAATAAAGTTACCCAAAAATACTCCACCTGTAAGCATTCTTAGTCTTCAATTTTTATAATTCCATAAATAGTATAAAAGACGATATCCTCTCGTCTTTTGAAACCGAGTCAAAAAAGTAGTAACTAAACATTTGCGATTTTTTTTCTGCTTTTTTCAATAAGAAGTTATGAAGTCTTTTGTTACAAGAGAAATTTTCGAGTGGCATTTTTTTGAAAAAGTTTTTATCTTTGTATCTCGTCAAAAATAATTCGTTACACTAGAGATAGAATCACTAAGTTTCTCTTTACAGAACATGAAAAGCCCTAAATAGATTAATGCTAAAACAATATTAAGTACAATAACCTGAGGATCAGTACTTACATTTTTGGGACTTCTGATATTTGCAACAAAAGTTGAAATCGTCTGTGTAGAGTCGTTCGCCTTTCATGGATAATAATATGCATATCTTCCAATATTCCAACCATCTACCCGTAAATGCCATGGCTCTGAAGAATATTTTTGGAGGGTAGTATAATTAAATGGTGCACTTGTTGGGGAAAGTTTCGTCAGATTGAGATAGTTTATACCACTATAGGAGAAAAGTGCATCATAAAGAGGCTTATAAGATGGACGATACTGACCTTGAGTTCACTTTCCAAACCGATGGAAATCTGCAGACGGTTTATGATTGAAGGAGTCAATATGAATAGCAAAATCAGGCAAATCTGATAAATATCTGTGTCACCCAAAATGAATATTTGCTCATTTAATCTCTTTTAAAGTTTCTTTCAGAGGGATAAAAATATCTCAAGCATTATCATAAAAAATATTCATATGTTTTTGGGAATACATATCGTAATCCAATATCGCATTGCTAGTATTGATATACTTTAAGGGAGAAGGAAGCGTCCAATTAAGTTCCCAAACCTTATTATCAATTCTTATTTCTCCTATGATTCAACGCAACCATGAATATCGCGTTCCTCCATAAGAACGGTCATTTCACCCAATAATATCCCATTTGCTTACTTGAGGATATTTTGTTTCTAACTGTTTTTTCACTAAATTTAAGTCCAAGAGATAGTCTCCTTTTTCATTTTCTTGTAAAAAATCTGCAATAATTGGGTTTAAAGTTTGAATGTTGCTTAGCTTCTGAACCAACAGTTGAGTATCAGTATTTTTGAGTCGTGGAAAAAGTTTAGAACATTCTTGCAATCAAATGGCTTCTTTAGTATCATCAAAATCATGGTTAATACAAAAAAGCTTATTAATGTCATCCCTCCAATATATCTCATAATTAGTTTCTTCAAAATGATACTGTAAGCCTATATCATTCCATCACAAATCACGAATTACACGCTTAAAATCGTCTTTACTTTCAAAACATGCTTTTGAAAAGATCAATACATCTCCTGATGCTTGTGTCGTACATGCTTCATCAATCGTAGGGTTAAGCGGTTGAAGTTCTCCTTGCTTTAAACGAGAAGGGGTAAAGGGTTTTTCATAATAAAAATTGCTATACTCTCATTGATCAGATGTCTTCGAACTTATCTGAGTTATCTCACTTTGTTCAAAAAAGGTATGATCTAGTTTAGCATATCCTGTACCGAGCTGAGCAAGTACTGTGAGATTGAGATATTTTTGCTTATCTACAAAGATAACAAATGGATTGAGTGAATCAACGGTAATCGTATTATTTCTTTCATTTCTCGGATAGTCATAAGACTCACCATACTCTTGACTTTCCTCTTCTATACTAAACTTTTCAACTCAAGAGGGAAGAGGATTTCATACTTGATTAGTCTTCTCTTCATCAGCATTTTTACCCAATAAAGGTAAGTTAAGATCAATAGAAAATCTCTCATCTCCTCATTCTTGATAATACTCTGGAAGTATCCTAATTGAATGGGCTCCCTGATGAGAACTCAATTGAACTTCAATTTGATTGCCCTCTCCAATAGGAACCAACAATTCTCCACTCCCATTGAAAATTGGGGAAAAAGCTTGAGTAGAGATAGTATCGTAAAACTCTATAGAAGAGTTTTGCAAAGCAACATAGGTTTCGTGAGGTGCAATGATAAGTTCTTGTTGCTGTGATTTATAAATTTCTGGAGAAATCTGTAATTGAAGATGATACTGTTTAGTTTCATGAAGCAGGGGTAATATATACTCATAATTTGCAGTTTTTGTAGCTTTCTGTAGAAATTCTTTTATCAATTCTCACACATTAAAAGTATATACATCTGAAGTTTCACCAAAAAACTTACCTTGATTGAGTAGATTAGTATAAAAATCTTTTATTTTAGTAGCCTTTCAGTCCTGATCGGAGGGTATTCATCAAAGGTTAAGAGGATTGTATCATAAACTAAGAAAGTCAGATCATCCCTCATTTTCAGGAGAATTTGTTGGTGTGATTGTAATTGATAAAAGTCCTTGATGCTTTATAATAAAATGTTTAAAATCCTGATTTCCTGAAAAACAACTAGAATGTAGTTTAATAACCCCCTTTTCAAAAAGAGAATAACAGGAATCATTTCCGCTTCCAATTGTGGAAAACATTCCTGTCCCTTCTTCTGATGTAGCTTCTTCTACAAGTTTATTAATATGGGTTTGAGGAGATTTTTTCAAAAAATCAAAAAACAAAACAGAAGCTAAGCCAAGGATTGCCACTACTATTACTCAAACTACAAAGCTTTTTTTACTGAGGGCAGTACCCATCATCGTTGTTATATAAAAATAAAAGATACATTTTTATTACTATATTGAAGAATATCTAGTCGAACAAGAGCAAAATATCAATCTGAACTTACAATTCCTCCTTAATCTTTATCAAAAGCTGCAAAGCCTGAAGCGGAGTGATCGCATTCAAATCCATCCCTGCTAATAACGCCTTCACCTTCTCATACTGAGCTTTATGAGCAAACTCTTCTTGCTGAACTGCAAAAAGCCCCTGAGGAGCACTCAAAGGGGGAAGATCAGCTTTTTTTCCTTTTTCTAAAGCTGATAAAAAGCCTTTTGCCTCCTCCAAAATCGGCTTTGGAATCCCAGCAAGTTTCGCAACATCCACGCCATAGCTTTTACTCGCTCCTCAAGCACTGATTTTCTTCATAAAAACAACTTCCTTATCAGTTTCGTAGACGCTAACTGAGAAATTTTTGATCTGCTCGCTTTCGTGTTCAAGGGCGATGAGTTCGTGATAGTGCGTTGCAATCAGGGTTTTTGCCTGAATGTTTTTCAAAAGATAATGCAGAATTGCTTTGGTAAGTGCAAGTCCATCGTAGGTAGAGGTTCCGCGCCCCAGTTCATCAAAGATTACGAAGCTCCTCTCGGTCGCATTATTGAGGATATTCGCCACCTCAATCATCTCCGTCATAAAGGTAGACTGGTTTTTCGCGATAATATCGCCACTTCCCACACGAGCAAAAATCCCATCAATCAGTCAGATTTTGGCTTCTTGTGCAGGAACAAACAGCCCACAATGCGCCATCAAAACAATCAAAGCTGACTGCCTCAAATAGGTGGACTTTCCTCACATATTCGGTCAAGTGATGATGTGAATCAAGCCGTGATGTGTGCTTTTGGACTCGCCAATCGCCAAGGCATTAGGAATAAAAGGCTGATCCTTGGGTAAAAACGCCTCAATCACGAGATGGCGACCTGCTTGAATCTCAATGATGCCATTTTCTGCGAGTTGTGGCTTGACTAGGCGGTATTCCCTAGCAAAAATCGCCTGTGAAGTGAAAAGATCAAGCCATGCCAACTTTTCTGCCAAGCTGTAGAGCGGAGTGATGCTCTCCAAAAGCGACTGCTGAAGCCCTTGAAGAACTGCGGATTCTTTGGCTTTGAGCTGCTCTTTCGCTCCGAGGATATGAGATTGGAGATTATCAAGGTAAGGACTCGTATATCTTTGGTTGCCTTTGAGGGTTTGTCTGCGGACAATCGCAAACTTTTCCTGCTCCTGAGGATTCAACGCGGTAAAATCCTGCTGTGCGAGAAATTCCTCAAAAAGTTCGCTATCTTTACTGGTCAACTCTAGGAAATAACCCTGATTCATCACAAATTTTAGTTTGATATTGGAGATTCAGCTTTTTGAGACTAATTCCTGCTGATACTGCAGCAAAATTTCATCGCTATGATAGGCAACCTTTCTCAGCTCATCAATCTCCGCATCGTAGCCCTCCGCCACATAGTCGTGCTCCCCCAAAAGCTCTTCATCAGCCTTTAATGCCTTTTGTAAAAGCAAAAAAATCTGATTCAATGCCGAGATTTCCTCCTCCGTGAGCTGGAGTTTTTTGAGCTCAGATAAAAGCGTCCCTTCTAGCCCTTGTAAAGCATTGCGAAGCACGGCTCTCAGCTTCATAAACGGACCTCGGCTGAGTTTTCTATACAGAATCAAGCTCAAAAGCTTTGGAATATCAAAAAACTGCCCCAAAAACTGATGGATTCCAGCGGTCATCGGATCTTCCAAAAAAGCCTCAAGTTTTGAGAGTCTTCGATCAAGTTCGGACTTGATATTGATTGGATTTGCAAGCAAATGGCGAAGAAGTCTGGATCCACCTGCGGTTTTGGTCGTATCTAAGATACCGAAAAGGCTGTATTTCGTGCTACTTTCGTAGCTAGAAGCGAAGAGTTCCAAGTTCTTAATTGTCACTTCATCCATCAAAACTAAGCCTTCCGAACTATGAAATCTGATTTTTGATATATTGGTGAGCTGTTGCTGCTGGGTATGCTGAAGATAGGCAAAGAGGAGGGCCATCGCCTCCAACCTCCCACTCTCCAAAGCTTTCCCAAAACTGCTGGTATGTTGCACCTTACAGAGCGAAGTGATGAAATGCGCGGGATCCACCGGCACCGCATAGACGGAAATCAGGCATTGCAAATACTGCTGAATCGGCGTGATCAGCTCTTCCTTGATCCTCGTATCCGTGTCAATAATAATCTCGGTCGGACGAAGCTGAAGGATAAATTTCTGCACTTTCCCCAGTTCATCAAAGCTTTTTGTCGTGTATTCTCCGAGCGTAAAATCTCACCAAGCGATATGATAGTATAAACCTGACTTTTCATTCGTAGTCGTGATAGCCAAAAGGTAAGAAGCCTGTTTTTGCTGTTCGGTAATAGTCGTTCAAGGAGTGATGATGGATTTGATGCTTCTCTCTACAATTTTTCAAGGGATAGGATCGGTGGTTTGCTCGGCGATTGCGACTTTATAGCCCTTGGCAACCAGCCTCGGAATGTATTTTTCCACACTATGATAAGGGATTCACGCCATTGGAATCGGATTTTCAGAATTTTTATTTTTGGAAGTAATGATGAGATCTAGGATTGAAGCACAGATTTTCGCATCCTCAAAGAAGACCTCGTAAAAATCCCCAATACGAAAAAACAGAATGCAATCAGGATTTTGTTGTTTCATCTGCACGTATTGCTTCATCGCAGGAGTGAGGTTTTCAAGATTCATCAAAATAAGACTAAACCAGAGTAAATTCAGATTTTAGCTTATCGTTTCAGGCTTTTTTTTCAAGAGATAAAAAAAGAGAAAGCCTGAGACTTCCTTCTTATTTTGTCGGATCTTAACTAGGCAAGCTACTCCAACTTCTGTCCAGTTCTTGTAAGAGACGATCACTCGTGCTTGAGAGAGACTATTCTCAATACTTTTCAATAAATTCCTTGGCTTTTGTTAGAATGATCTCGATTTTGTCACTATCTGCTAGTTCATCTTTTGTCAATGCGAGCTTCACACTGAATGGACGGAGATAACCAGCTTTTCTTATCTTTTTGAAAAACTGAGGAAGTTTGAGAATCCCCTCTCAAGGAAGTAAATGTGTCGCTCCAGACTTTGATTTGTCAGAAATATAAATCAAAGCCAAATAAGGCGCAAAATCATCTAATTTATTGACAAAAATATTTTCTAGATCATCTGAATTCATATTTGCAATATCTAAGGCAAGATTACAACTGTATTTTTTGATAATATCCACGACATTATTGAAACGATACGCAGGAATTGGTAGTGCAAATACATTCGTATCTTCTGGATTGATAATTGCAAAATAGAGTGAAGGATTCTGATTTTGATATTCTGAAATATTATTTGAGATGAAGGAATAGGACTTAAAATCAAAAAACTTTGGGGCATTGATCGTAATTAAATCGCAATCCGTCGCTTCGCAAAGATCAAGGACTTTATTCATTTCCTTGCTATTGAGAAGAGAAGAGGTTTGAATTGCATAGATAGGAAGCTCATATTTTTTGACGAGATTTTTTACGTAATTCTCATTTCGAGCATCAAATCCTTTTGAAATAGCGAGATCTATACCGTCATACCCGCATCTTTTTGCCATATCAAAAATCATATCCAAGCCGTAGCCGATCATCGTATCTGTGCTGAGAATAATCTTATTTCTCATGAGTCTAATCGTTTTTATTTATTAAAGAATAACTAAGTATACTTAAAAATCTGAATTTTGTCAATTTTTAGTTGAGAATAAAGAGGTTTGAAAGAAGGTATGCTGATCCGATAAGCAGAAGCCCTCAAAGTGCATAGATAATTGTCTTTTTGAGCGATCAGAAAGTCGCCGCATCATCAGGTTTAGTTAGCATTTTATAGGTCTGAAGGATGATCATAACCAGTAGAACAAGAGAGACTAGTGCTAAAGATCGGTTAATCACTGTAAAAAGAATAGGAATCTCTTTTGGGTTTAGAATCTGGGTTCCGATTCCTGAAAGATTTTGGACTCAGGTTTTTAGAACTGTTTCCTGTTTTCCATACACTGCTTCTACAATTTGCTTGGCTGCAATTATAAAGAGCATTCCAATCGTTGTCCAAGTGATCACTCCAAGTGCTTTCTTTTTGGTTCCGTCATCTTGTGCGGTAATATAGGTAAAGACACGGATCATCATCATAATTACCAAAAATCCTAGTGAAAGATAGATAGCTATTTTTATGAATGGGAAAACGATATTATTATAGAGCTTATTAATCCAATCAGTCGTCGTCATTGCCTCCCCTACTCCTCCAAGGAAAATATCAGAAAAAATTACTGTAGTCAGATATTTCGCACTAAACATAATAATGATTCCGATTACACCATAGAACATCATTGTGCTTCACTCCTTTACTTTTGCTGCATCACCAGAAACTAAGACTTGGTAAAGCCCGATCATCGCTATTAGGACGCCGGCAATCAAAATTACTGGGAAAAGCACATCAACCACCTTTTTGATAATTGCAGCAGCCTTGGATTTCATGAGGATACTGGTATCTGGTGTATCAAGATGCTCTCTAATACTCTCAACTCCCTGACTTAATCCTTGGGAGAAGTTTCCTCACTGAGCATTAACTGCTTGTCCTGAAAAGACTCCTCAGAACAAAAACAATCCTCAAAGAAAGGCGAATAATCGTTTTCTGATCATTAATTTCATCGGCATCATAATGAAAGAATTAAATTCTGATTTATATTTTCTTTTTTATCCAGTAAGATAGAGGGAATATTGGAATAAGAGTTGAAGTCAGGTTCATAGTAAGTATCCTGGCTAATCGCCGGATTAGAAATAGCCCTTTCCATCGTAAGTTACTCGTCCATATCCACCGACCAAGTAGTCCCAATAGGGATAAGATGAGTAAAGAATAAAAAATCTTATCTTTGGTGGATTTGGGAGCGATATAGGTATCTTGGTAAAAATCCAGCTCTTCTTTGAGACTTCCGGCTTCTTGATTGGAATCTTTTTTGCTCAAGATCAGTAGCGAGGTTGGTATTTCTTCGGGATATCTTTTGAATAGCTGATGAAGTCTGATTTTTTGTTCTTGTGGAAGAATATCGTATCATCCGAGCAGTAAAATAACCCTCATAAAAAGCAAGAATACAGGGCATAGCATCACGAGAAATGAAGGAGAGAAAAGCGTAAAGAGAGCTATCATAAATCGCCATACTTGAGCCTCTTTGCTCCATCGATAGGGTTTTTCAAACTGTTTCGCTGAAAACCGCTCGTATTCACTGTAAAATGGAAGGAAGGAAATCAGCATTTTTCTTTTTTGTGTAGCATCTTGCTGGATACGGGTTAGAGAGAAAGAGAAGCCTGAAACAATCGCTATCATTCACAGACATATAAGGGAAATCACAAAGTACCCTATTATTTCCGCGATAAGGAAGAAAACCTTGCTTCAAGTCCCACTTCCAATTGCGAAGCTTCCAACAAACAAAAGTAAGAGCAACCGTAGCCGATTTCCAAATTTACATCGAGAGACAATGAAGGAATACTCATCAGGACTCCACTGCTGTTGCTTCTTTTTTATCGAGTGCTGAACAAAAAAAGAGAAAAATAGCAAACCAGAAAGGGCCGAAAACGTTACAGGTGGAGAATAATGGAGTTTCCTATCCATTCAGGAGTAGTTGAAGTAAATAAGCGTTATCTGCTCTCTTCAAGTATACTCAATATGCATCCTTTTGTCAAAAAATCGTATAGGAAAAACTCGTGAAGAAGAGATTTCATAAAGCTCTCTCCCTCAAGCATTACTACAATCATGCTAGAAAATTATTTCAATCCCTCCTTAAGTTTTGCGACTTCATCCGTCATCAAAAAGCGAACCCCCATTCCTTGCAGTTTTTTTGCATATTCTACACTATTTACGACATAAGCGACTCCTTCTGCAGATTGATGATTCAAATTTTCAACAAGCTTTTTGGAAAAATTCTCGGCTGGCGTCATAAAGTAGGAAAAATAGCTTCCAGAAAGCTGATCCAGTGCGGTCAAGCTAAAAGTATCTAGTGCCGAAGAAACATCTCCTCTCTTACCCAAAATATCTGCGAGTTTCTCATCGTAGGAAGAAAAAATCGTATTTCCGTCCATTTTATATTTTTTCACCAATGCAATAGCCTTGTCGAGAAGGAGCTGATTATTTTGTTTGCATTGAGGATTGGTAGAAGTTTTGAAGTCTAGGAAAAAGAAAGAAAATCGATTCTTTACCTGTGGAAGAAATTCTTCTAATAAAAGAATATCTTCTCCATTTTTAAGTTTACATTTTTGGAGCTCTTCTCGCGTCATCTGACAAATTTCCCTTGTTTCCTGTTTACAAGTGGTATGAGGATAAATTTTAGGACCATGATAGATTACTAATTTTCCGTCTTTAGTACTACTAACGTCAAATTCAATTCCATCTGCCTGAGCATCACGAGCAAGTTTGAATGCAGCAAGAGAATTTTCGGATGCCTTTTTTGAAACTCATCTGTGAGAAATGATATAGGTTTTGTCAGCCGTATTGGCATAAATATCTCATTCCTTTATTCCGTGAGCTTTCATCTGGTAGGCAATTGAGAGTCTAAGGTAATTCAAAATTTCATCCACAGGAAAGTAAGATGCTCCATCAATAATTTCCATACGATTTAAGTCAATATATCCGGCCTGTCCTTCGGCATTTGCGATATTTGATTTCTTTTGATCATATCGATGCTTTACACTCCGATTTCTTACTATTGTTTGAGTAAAGAGATCGTTATATTTTTGAAATACCTTTACCTCTCCACTTCAAAACTCACTTAGTAAAGAGTAAAAGAGGTCTGTTTGCTGATAGAGATGGTCGTCTAAGGTATGAGCCGAGATTCAAGATCCAATAGCAAAAGCCATAATTTTAGCAGCAGCTGTCGTTCCTCGCTTAGCAAACTCCTCGTCCTCAAGAGGCACCATTTTACGATGATCCCCTACAACCACAAGTATTCCATCTTTGAAAAAATCAGTTTTTTTGAGCTCTTGATAAAATTCTGAAAAAGTTTCATCTTCATAACGATACATTGCTTCTGCTGTGCGTCCATAGGGAGTATTATAAGGAGTATGTGAAGAAATCGTCTGTAAGGTAAGGAAGAAAGGAGATTTTTGCTCTTTTACTATTTCCAAAGCCTTGTCATATAAGTCTTTGTCAGGTGCCGCATCAAAGGTATATTTTTTCCTGTCTTCAAAAGCTTCCTCTCCGATAATGGTTTGGTATCCGGCTCTTTTGAGGAAATTTCTCTGATCCAAAAACTCTAGGCTTACCGTGCTAAGAAAGGTTGTTGCATAGCCAAGGCGATTAAAAAACTCCGCCAAAGGTGCGACATAGCCCGTATAGTTTTGATACCTTGTCCCTGTAGCGTAGTCAAAGACTACCGGTTCCATTCAGAGCAAGGTTGCAATGTGCCCCATATCTGAAGAAGTTCCATTAGCATGCATCTGGAGGAAAGAAACTCCATCATCGCTCACTTTATCGGTTAGAGGCATTCTGTCATTGAGTCCTCAGAATTTTTGAGAATCCACTGATGATGCAGACTCTAAGAAGACTAAAATCAGATTTTTTTTGTTGTTTCTTCCTTTGACGTCATGGAAAAGTTCTTCAAAAGTAAGCGGATCTTTGTACTGTTGAGCTGCGAAATTAAGAAGTGACTTTGCTATTTTCTCGTTTCACTCTACAATATTCTGATATTTATCAAGGTAACGAAACGCGAGCTCTGGCTTTTGCTGGATAGCGATCTTGAGCAAAGGCTTTACAACGGTATCTCCCTGCTCATCTTTTCGATCTTTATAGACATCAATATAGCTAAACGCCAACTCTGGAGCCGCTGCTACCGCTGCAGAGAGCACTTCAAAAACATAGGAATCTCCATATTGGTCTTTTGCTTTTTTGAGTGAAGAATAGCCAAAAGTCTGGAAAATTTCCTCGGGCTGTTTCTTTGCAATTTCAAGCCAGAAACTTTTTCTTTTTTCAAGGTTTTCTAGCTTTATCTCTGGAAGATCGAGTTTTTTCTTGGTGGATTGGTCAGATTTTTCCTTTTGATCTTGCAATGAGAGTTCATAAGCGTTTCTTGCAACTTTATCTAAAATGTTTTTTTCCGGCAACTCTACTCCCAAGAATGATATCTGAGGAAAAGGTATTCCATACCGCAAAAATGATGCGATCATAACTCTGAGAAATAAATTTTCATTGATCTTTATTTTGATACTTTTTGCTAGGAGAAATGCCAGGAATGCCACGAGCAAAAAACTCATCAAAAAAATCATACTATACAGAAATACTACATTCGGACCTGCAGAAAGGAAATTTAGACCTGTCGTAAAACTTAATCTCTGTTGGAAACTCAGAATTACCAATAAATCGCCTCGATAGAGAGCATAAATTCAAATTACACCAAGGAGAAAGAGTATTTTTAATATGAGGTATTTTTGCTTGTCTACAGCCCGAATTAGAGCAAGTGCTATCCCTAAAATAAGGAAATCTGACTGCATTAAAGTAAAAAAGTAGTATAGCATATGCAATACTCCCATCTTTTGAAGGACGTAGGAATAAGCAACCGTGATGAGCAAGACTTTGATCACGATAAGCAAGATGAAAGCGATGAAAACAATCTTTTTGAGGAAGATGTCTGATTTTTTTATTTTTTTTGGCATTTTTTCTTCTGGAAAATAAATTGAGAAAAGAAAAACTAATTCTTATCCAGAGGAATAGATGGAGGAAGATAAAGGATCATCCCTGTTTCAAGCGGGATACTAGCTTTTAGAAACACCGAATCACTATTACAATCAGCTTTATCCATACTACGCCCTTGTTGATCTAATATTTCAGTGATCGTCAAAGCGCCTAAATCATTTGGAGTCATATAGTTCACCTGCATTCCAGGATGGATAGTTTCTTTTGGAGAGAGCATTTTGGCATTTTCTAGTCAGTCTTGGAGCTGATTTTCTTCTATAATTCCGACATAATTCCTTGCAAACAATGGTCCTGGAGTCTTTTCAGTGGTCGTCCCATCTTGCTTTAGCGTGCTAGGTAATTCTTGCTCTGAAGTTCAGGTTTTTTCTCCTGTCTCAGAAGGTATACTTTCTCCATCTGGGAAATCCTGCAACTTGTGGAATAAAAAACCTTCTCGATACTCTCTATGTGGTATTACGTTGACGAGATTCTGGATATCTGGATTGATAGGACGTCAGTGAATGAGTGCATCTCTTACGTGTTTATAGGCTTTTACCATTCCTCAAACATAAAATTCAGACTTACTCCTTCACTCGATTTTCATTGCATCAACATAAGGCATCAATTCGTTTAATCTATGGATGACACAAAGATCTTTTGAAGAGAGGATAAAACTTCCCCCTTCATCATTTTGCTGAAGTTCAAAGAGTTTTCATGGTCTCCTTGGCTCTTCTAGTCGGACTTTATATTGGAATCTGCACGCATGATTGCATTCTCACTTGTTTCCTGGTCTACCTCACATATAATCTCACAAAAGGCATCTTCCTGAATAGGTCATACACATTGCTCCTTGCACAAAAATCTCGAGCTCCATCTCTGGAACCTTTTCTTTGATTTCTTTGACTTCATCAATATGCAGTTCACGTGCGAGGACGATTCTTTTTACTCCGATATCTCTCCAGAACTGAACCGCAGAATAATTTAGCGTGGTTGTCTGGGTACTAAGATGTAAAGGAGTATCTTTGGCGTATTTTCTCAGAATGTGAAAAGTTCCTGGATCTGAGAAAATAATACCATCAGCATTAAGGTCCGCAATCCTCTCAACTACAGCCTCAAAAATCTTAATATCTACATTTCTTGGAAAGATATTCATGGTCAAGAGGACCTTGCTTCATAAGGCATGGACAGCATCTACTGATTCCTTAAGTTTTTCAAAATCTCTTACTTTATTTGATCTCATACGAAGGGAGGTAAAAGGAACTCCCATATATACTTCATCTGCTCCGTATCTTGCCGCAGTGACAGCTTTTTGAAAAGAACCTCCAGGAGCTACGATTGCTGGAATATGCATTCAGTTTTTTTTCTTATAAAAGAATTGCGTGTTTTTCACGTAAAGGTGAGTGTATCTTTTTACTCTAGGAAAACAAGGAAAAAAATCTGATTTGAGCGTCAATACGAAAACCGCCACTCAAGAATGAAGATAAATAAATATTCTTCGCTTAAGCTTTGAGATTTAAGCGTTCTAGAATAGAAATATAAACAGCCTTTTTGAGTTGGAATTGAAAGTTTTTTGAAAAATATTGCTAGAATAGCTTGAAATACTGACTTTATTCAGGTTTACAACTTTTTGAATTTCAGAAACTTTAAATGTCTCCCGATATTAAACTTCGCTATTCAAAATAGTTAAGATTCTTTTTTTAGATTCCTCTTCTGAAAGATGCTTGGTTTCGCCGGAAAGTCGCTCTTGAGCGATCATCGCGATAAGCTCTAACAAGCTTTCTTGGTCGATAGGCACATTATCATGATATACCTCAGAGAGTTTTCCTAAATATTGCACATATTCCCTCAGCCCATTTGCTGCTTCTCTCCATCCTAATGCTTCATAGAAGGTTACAATTTTAGCTTTCTCTGCTTCTTGAGCAAAAAAAGGAATAAAAAAACCAACTATTACATAAGTATTAACATCTTTTCTAAGGTAGGTAACCTGGTCTTTTGGATTTGTTGTCTTGAAAAAGGTATTGGTGATAGCAGTAATCAGATTTTCATTTTTTATTTCCTTGATCAAAAATGCCAAAAACTGTGCAAGATGATGATTGATCGCCTTGTCTTTTTTGATTTGCTGGGCAACTTGCTTTGCCTGTTTTGCTTGGGTTTGCACACGTTGGACCGCTTCTTCTGAAACTTGATTGACATCACCTCTAAGCGGTCAAAAATCCTCCATACTTGACACTACTTCACTCATTTTCTCGCTGAAAAAATAAAGAAATCTGATTTTGGATCTAATGTAATGTTTTTTCCTTGAAATTCAAATCCAATTCACTATATAGGGAGTCAGCACGGTTTTGGTGAGGTGGATGAGTGGTCGAAATCAGCTCACTGCTAACGAGTCAGGCGAGAGATCGCCTCGAGGGTTCGAATCCCTCCCTCACCGATTGCTAAGATATGGCACTATAGCTCAGCAGGTTAGAGCGCGCCTCTCATAAGGGCGAGGTCGGTGGTTCGAGTCTACCTAGTGCCAATTATTAGGCAGAATGGATGGTTAAAGCGTCCCGCATGACTGCGGGAGTGATTCCAGTCTACCTAGTGCCAATTATTGGGTAAAATGGATGATTAAAGCGTCCCGCATGACTGCGGGAGTGATTCCAGGCTACCTAATGCCAATTATTATGATCATCTCAAAAGTCATTCAAAATATCTTTTATTTATCGAGTACATTATTATGGCCGCTAAGAAGAAAGGAGGAGTTGTTACTGTTGCAATGGTATGTGGTGAATGTAAAGCTACGAACTACTTTACAAGCATCAATAAAGCTACAACTCCAAAGCTTGCTCAGACAAAATACTGCAAGCACTGTAAAAAACACACAGAACACACTTCAAAGGAAAAATTAAAGTAAAAATCTGATTTTTCATTTTTAAATTTTTATTGCATTTCCAGCATGTTAACAATTAGATTGTCAAGACACGGAAGATCAAAAAGACCTTTTTATAGAATCGTTTTGACCGAACATACTAAGCCAGCAAAATGTGGGTACAGAGAAGTCCTTGGATCTTATGACCCTCTTCATCATAAGCTTGAAGCGAATGTTGAGGCTGTTAAAGAGCGAGTTTCAAAAGGTTCTCAGATGTCTGAAAGAGTGGCAAAGCTTCTTTATAAAGAGACAAATGATAAGCTTTTCCAGAAGTTCTTTGAAATGAAGGATAAGAAAAGATTACCAAAGAATGCAGATAAGTAATTTTTGAGAGAATCCGTTAAGGATTTTTTCTTTATTTGTTTAGAGGATTATTTGATTCATGCCAGATATCAATCAGTACTGAGGATTTGAAGAAATTGTATTGTACCTTTTGGGAGGGATCGTGCTTATTATTTGCTGATGATGTATATATGCTTTCTTTAGAGCTATCTTTCTTTTCATATTTTCTAAAGGAGATGAGAAAGAGATTAAAGCAGCATGGAGTAGTATTAGATATATGATCTTATGAATATTTTTTACGGTGATGCTGCTCTTTGTTTCACCGACCTTACTTAGATTCATGCATGTGCAATGAGCAGAAAAGTATCAACCTAAAGCCATTTTCGTCTATATGGGGAAAATTATTTCTTATATTGGAGGACTAGGGAATATCATTAGAGAGTCTCAAACTACTAATGAATATAATGGAGATCTCTTCTACGATCTTAATAGTCCGACTTCTCTTGATAGCAGCAGTTTGTAACTATCGTTTTCTTTGAAGAACATTATTTATGCTAGCGTTTAGGTAGTTTAAACTAAGAAGCTGGGGGAAAATTCAAATACTGATTTGTTCTATGTGTTTTTGCTTCTCTGAATGGAGGACGAGTTTTGGGACGAGTACAGAAAAAAGAACAGTCAAAATCTTTTGAAAATAAGGAGGAAAAACATATAAGTTTGGAGCGTTTTTTGAACTTCTGAGTCTAAAAAAACTTATTTTTGGCTTGAGTTCGCTGCTGATTGAGTAATTTTATTCGTGTTTAATACTAATGCTTTTTGATGGTAAACCGCTTAAGACTTGGATCTTATGGTGATGAAGTTTTTTTGTTTTGTTTAGTCTGCTTTTTTCTTTTTTTTATTTTTCTCAGGGAAAGCAAGATACTTGACCGGTTGAACAACCTACTATTCAGGTAAGAACTCAGACTGTTAGCGACTTTTCTCGCCAACTTACTCTGGAGAAACCCGGGACTATTTTGTCTAGTCAGGATATTCAGGTAACTGCTCAGGCTAATGGGAAAGTTGCCCGCATTCTTTCCAGGGAATGAGCACTCGTTCAGGGTGGGCAGCCGATTGTCCAGCTCTCAGATACGATTGCAAGCTACAAATTACAAGCAGAAAGAGCAAAAAACTGACTCGATAGAGCGATCCTTACCAAAAACCAAACTGAAATTTCGATTAACCAACAAATACAGCAAGCCGAAAATGCTTATAAACAGGCCCAACAAAGCTTTGATCATGTTCAGAAAAGTTCAGATACTGCTATTAAGCAAGCTTGACTTGGGCTTTCTGGAGCAGAGAGTCAATTTGAGGCGTTAAAAAAGAATTTTTTGACACAGAAAACAGCTCTCCTCAATACGATGAATGGAGTCATTGATTCTGCAGATGCTCTGCTTGGTGTTACTCCTTATTATGAGGATCAACTCCGTGGACAAGAAGTCTATATTTGAGCGAAGAATGAAAGCCAGAAAAATCAGACCAAGGAGGACTTGAAAGCACTCTATCGTTTGAGAGATGAGATCAATACTCTCGCAGATACTCCGAGCGATGCAAACACTCTTCTTGACTCTACAAAACTCCTAAATCAAGGATATGAGAGAACAATCGCTTTTTCTAGAGCAATGCAAGTTCTGATGGAGAATACGATACCTTCAGAAGGGACTTTTTGAGATGCTGAGAGGAATAGGCAACTTCAGCTCTTTCAAAACTACCAGGTTTGACCAGGGATGCAGCAAGCAAGATCTGCTTTTCTTGCTTATTCTAATCAGGTGGAGGGACAGCTTAACGGCTCTTCTACTATGGATAAAGAAAAAGCTGATCTTAACTATAGTTCTACCTTGGCTAATAGTCAGAATTCTATCTTTTCTGCTGAAATCGCACTGAAAAATGCAAAAGTTAACTACGAAACTCTCCTTGCAAATAAAGATATTCAGCTTGACCTGCTGAATAATGCTATCACTGATGCGAAAATTGCCTATGAATCTGCACTGATCCAGTATAATAAATTACAAGTAAGATCGCCTGTGTCTGGAGTTATTGGAACGATTCTCGTAAGTGAAGGACAAGAAGTTGGAGCAGGAACACCAATCTTTAAGGTTTCAGGGACGAAGAAGCAACAGATTGAAGTTTATCTCACTGCTGAAGAATATCACTATCTCTCTGAAAAAGAACCGGTTCTTATTAGCTATCAAAATCAGCTCCTTACTGGACTTATTGATGCAATGAGTTCTGTAGCCGATAGGACAAATCTCTTTAAAGCGACTATCCAGCTCGCTAGTGAAGTAGCTCTTGTTGGTGATGTAGCGAAAGTTAGCTTTCCACTTAAGGTCGCAGAAAATACACTTCTCCCTCTGGATATGGTCAAAGTGCTTAATGAAAATGTATGAAGCATCCAGATTTTTAGCGGGGGGAAAGCTGAGTCTTACCCTGTAAAGATTCAAAGGATCTGGTGATCTTTTGTTGAACTAAAAGAAGCGCTTGATCCTCAGCTTAAACTGCTTCTAAACAGCCAAGAATAGCAGTCTATAAAGGAATTACTTTGGATTTTTTGGGGAAGAAGAATGCGGTTCTTCCTTTGGAATACCTACTTTCTCTCTCCGATAATCTGATTTTTAATCTTTGCACCATTAAGGAAAATTACTGTATCCATATCCTCAGGAGCTCGATGCTTTCCAAAAAGCTCTAGCTGACTAGAATGATGAAAAGGAACAATATATTTATTATGGAAACTCGTATAGGATTTATTAAACTCCTCCATGAAGTTTCCATTTTTGACAATAGGAGAAACCAGAAAGATATCTTTATTCGTGAGATGAAGATCGTTGAGCCATTTACAGAGGTATTCCACATAAAATCTAATACTTTCTAAGACGAGATTCTTGGCGAGAGGGTTATGCTCGACTTCCTCTGCACTCTTGTATCGGTATTTCACGATCTGATTATCCTTGTACATCTGCATCAAAAAGTTGATTCCAAAGTTGATATGCTCAATCTGCTTGTAAAAACCATCTTCTACTGCGACAACCTTACAATAATTCTCCTTGATGTACAAGAGCAGGAAGGCATCACGACCTAGTTTCCTCTTGAGAAAGGAAATTGTTTTGAAGCTCTCGGGTCGGAGGTGGAGATTCTTTTGGTTAAAGACATTTCCATACGCCTTATTAAATTCGAGAAGGGTATTTCTATTGATATAAATGAAGTAAAGACGAAAGAAAAGCTTTCCTTTGGCTCAGATGACGAATTTCTGAGGCTCTCCATCGACAAAAATTGTATCAATATTGGTAAATAACAACTCCTCTTTGGTAATATTTCTGAGGTATTCTAGTCTCTCCTCAATAACCGCATTTAAATCTTCTATGGTGAAAACACTTTCCGCATCTTTGTAGATATCGAAACGAAAGAAATGAAACCTCCCGTCATCAAGGAGGAAATGATGCTCATACTGAGAGTGGCGTGAAGAATCATCAATAATCTCAGCGAGAGATTCATACCTATCATACTGCTGCATCCCCAACCTTTCTTGAAATTTCACCACGCAGAACTTGGGATACTTCGGATCGTAAGCTTCTCTCCAGAGATAAAACATCAGACTCCTTATAGAATATAAAAAATCGAGGATTGTAGGAAGGAAAGTGCTAAAGATTTCGGTTTCCGAGAGGTTCGACTCTAGCAACTCCTCTAGATAAGTGCAAGGAAAGCGGGATTTTCCGATCCAAGCTCCTCTTCTTGCTGCCCCTTAGGGCTTGTATTAATAATGCTCTAGCGCTTTTATTCTATCTTCTATGCTTGGATGGGTTTGAAAGAGCGAACTCATCTTCTTGAAAGGGTTTGCGATAAACATTGCTGCCATTTCTTTGTTGTCAAGCTTGACTTCTGGGCGTGCGGAAATCTTTCTAAGTGCAGAAATCATTGCTTGATTGTCCTTGGTAAGCTCAACACTTCCCGCATCTGCGAGATACTCTCTCTTCCTCGAAATCGCAAGCTTCACGAGCGGATAGAAAAGGTAGCCGAGCATCAGCAAAACGAGACCAATAAGTGGTAATACGTTCTTGTTTTTGGAGTTGCCGCCGCGTCCTCCACTCCTTAGGAGGATCTCTCCCAATAAACTTATCGCTCCAATATAAAGCACCATCACGAGCATCAAGAGTGAATCCTTATTGATAATATGCGTGAGTTCGTGGCCTGCAACGGCTTCAATTTCAGACTTTTCTAGTGCATTGAGCAAGCCTCTTGTAAACACAATCCAAGAATCTTTTGGTCTCCAGCCTAGAGCAAAGGCATTCATTCCTGGTGTCTCAATGATCCCAATCCTCGGTGTTGGCAATCCTTTGGAAATGCAGAGGTTTTCAATCATATTATAGAGCTTTGGCTCCTGGGCTCTGGTGACCGGCTTGGCTCAAGAGAAGGAAAACATGAGCTGCCTTTGGAAAAAGAAGGAGATTAAGAGCCAAATCATCAAGACTGGAGCAAGCAAAGCTAAGGCTGCTCCCGTTTCTGTTAGGGCGTCTTGCATTCTCTCTTCGGAAGCAAGGCTTGCTACCCTCACTCCTCTGCTCTCCCTATACGTCGTCCCGTTTGAAGCAAAGAGAAAGACGAAAAAGAGTGCAACTCCGAGCATAAGCGGAAAGAGCACGATTAAGAGTCACGTCTTCATACGATTGCTTCGGATTGCATGTTGAAGTCCTTGCATGAACAAGAGGGGAAAAGAGATAAATCTGATGTGTATCTTATGGTTATGCGGTGAATTTTCAAAGGATTTTTTGAAGAAGCGGTAGGAATGAGGAAAAAAATCTGACTCTTTTGTTGGTTTGGGAGGTGATCCAGGATGGTAAATGAAAGAGCGAGGAGAAAAGGAGTGCCCTTTTGAGTGCAAAATGGCTTGGCTACAAAAAGAAACTCGTCTTCCTGAAGATAATTTTTTGTTGCTGAGTGAAGCGAAGGATATGGAGTCATCTCTAATAGGGTTATTTTGCTTTTAGAAGTATCGAAATGAGGGCGGCTTCGTTCCTTAGAATGACCAACTGCAACGCATTTGCGGGTAGCTTTCCTTGCCCGATCCCCTGAGCGTGAAAAATGGGCTCCATTTTTGACTCTCACCCTGCGAGACTCTCAAATTTGGGGGACAAGATTTGATCGCTGGATGCCGTGGAATGGAACATGACCCCTGTTTTTGACTCTTGACCTGGTCGAGGATATGATTTTGGGGGTCAAATTAGGGTGTCGACCTGGTCGAGGATATAATCTTGGGGGTCAAATTAGGGTGTCGACCTGGTCGAGGATATAATTTTGGGGGTCAAATTGGACCACCGACCTCCCGGAAGGGTAATTTGGGGGGTCAGATTGGACCACCGACCTCCCGGAAGGGTAATTTGGGGGGTCAGATTAGATCAGCGACCTCCCGGAGGAGCAATCTTGGGGGTTGAATCAGACTTTTTACCTGTTTTACCCCAAAAATCTTTACTCACTATTTGATAGTCGAGGGGATCGGAACCCCAATATTTTTTGAAAATAAGGGCATTGACCTGCTGGATAGCCTCAGCAAGAGGGCAAGATTTGGGACTCGAGGAGGTCAGGAATAGGAACAAGAGCACATGTTGCAGGATCTGAAAGCTTGGAAGTGAAAAAAGGCGCCTCCTCCCCCCTCCTCTCAGGATAGGAACTAGGGAATTAGCAAGTTTTCAAACGGATAAGGGGAGAAGAAACTGAAGAAATCCATTGAAAATACAAGCCGAAACGCTACACTGGGAACGGAAAATATGCAGCTGTTTATTTCTTTTTTTTGAGAAGCGAATGAAATTGAGTGTAAATAAAGCTCAGAGATATGCAAAGATGAGAGCTCACACGGCAACGCACCTGCTCCATGCTGAGCTTGGAAAGATTTTTCCTGACACGAAACAGGCAGGGTCTTTGGTAGATGATGATTTGTTGAGATTTGATTTTTATGCGGGAAGGCTCTTGAATCCTGAGGAGATTTTGAAGATCGAGCAGCGTATCAATCAGATGATTGCTTTAGCGTGTCAGGTCGAGACGGTAGAGCTTTCGATTGAAGAGGCTTCTCAGTTGGGCGCAAAGATGTTCTTTGAAGAAAAGTATGGAGACGTCGTGCGTGTGGTGAAAGTGCTTAACGGAACCAACCAGACTCAAAAGACTGACAGCCAAGAAGGGTCAGATTTTTCTGATTATGGGGAGTTTTTGTCCTTGGAGTTTTGTGGGGGGACGCACGTGAAGAATACCAGAGAAATTGGGGCGTTTACGATCATTTCTCAGGAAGCGGTAGCCTCTGGAGTGAAGAGAATTGTCGCGCTTACCGGACCAAGAGTGCTCGAGAAGATCGAACAGCAACAAGCCTTGTTGACCCAGCTCGGGGAGCTTTTGGAGGTGAAGTCGTTTGCGCAGCTGCCGGAGAGAGCGGCGAAATTTTTGAAGGATTTTGGGGAGATGAAAGCTCAGCTAGGAGCGGTTGAGACGAAGATGATCCATGCGTTATTGATTTCTGGCGACAAAAAGTCAAATCCTGACTTTGATGTCATTATGAAAGTGCCTGTTGAGACAAATTTTAAATTGCTCGGGACGGAAGCTAAGCAGGTTTTCGCTGGGAAGAACGTGCTCTTGGCGACGACTGCTGGGAATTTTTTGCTTTTCACGCAGCCTTGAGTATCCGCAAAAGAACTTGCACAAAAATTAGGATTGAAAGGTGGAGGAAACGATATGCAAGTGCAAGGAAGAGATGAGAAAGTAGTAGAGCTTCTCTAGTGATTCATAAAGAGAATGCTAGCCTCCACCCCTCTCTTGTCGTTTTGTATCCTCTTTAATGTAGCGAAGTTCGTGTTGTCCTAGCTTTTAAATATAAGATTCCTTATCCCCTTCTTTTAGTTGCTTATAAAAGAAATGGCAGCCTCCTATACTCTCTGAGCATTCTGAATCCTCTTAGATGAACAAAATCGTGTTTTATTGGTATTGAGAAATGACATCCCGTTCTGGAATCTTCCTTGATGATGACTAGAATCTTGAGAAACACCGCGGGAAGCAGTTGTTCGTGAAATCAAAGAAGAAACAGGACTTGAAGCGGAAGTTGAACGTCTAGTTGGTATTTATGCAAAAGAGTATAAGGATGATATTGTATTCCTCTTTCTTTGTAAAAAAGTTTGAGGAAGTCTTGTTCTTAATGATGAAGCTCAAGCTTTTGAACGATATGAGAAGGACAAACTCCCTGAGAATATCTTTCAAAACCATAAAGTCAGAATTTTGGACTTCTTTTCTCAGTCCTCGGGAACCGTGACTTTAAAAAAGCACAGTCAGCTTTTAAAGAGATAATCTTTCTAAGCTCTCAGAAAAAGTATTTTTCACTTGAGAAAAAACTGAACCAGAAGAAGGATCAGTTTTTTTTGATAATTCTAAGAGAGCTAGATCAGTGTCGTATCTCGCGGTCTTCGTTCTTTGTAAGGGAGCTGGTAAGCGTTGTCTTTGAGAATGGCATTATCAAAGAGGTTTGCGAAGAAGTTGTATTTATTTTTCATAACGGGAGTTTCGCTTGCCATCGTCCTAAAAAGTTGGCGGTTGTTGAGGAAGAGATTGTGGCACTCGGCAAAATCTTCAAAAGGATTGGTCATACCGTAGCCACTACAGAAGTCTTTTTTGTTGGCGGATTGGCTTCTGATGTTCTCGGAGTCCCAAGAATATCTATAGTATTCCAATGAAGGATCGTCAATGGCGAATTTTACTTTACCAAACTCGGTGTAGTTTCCGTTTTTAGTTTTGCTTATGCCGTTAAGCACCCCGAGGTCCACGATATGTCCAAATTCATGCGTCAAAACCCCCCGAAATTCCGTCGGGTCTCCCATAGAAGAGAGATTGATGGTGATTCTTTTTCGGGTGGCTCCTCCTCTTCTCTTACCGGTTTCACCGTTGATGATCAAGGTCTTGAAGACGGAGTGGAGCGGATCGCCTTGCATAAGGTTTTCCTCCAAGAAGTTTGCTATTTGAAAGTATTGGTTTGCGTAGGATCGTTTTTCTGACTGCGTAAGGGTTCATGTTCGAATGATTTTCTCGCAGAAAAGCTGATTCTTTTGGCATAGGGAGCTGAAAGGATCGTTTTGTGGCGATGCTGATGGGCTTGGATGGTCAGACTTTATCTCTTCTGAGAAATAGTCCACCTGGAGCATAGTAGAGGGTTCGCCTGCTTCTTTTACCCCAATGACTAAAGCCAGGAAAAACAAGATCGAAGCACCGATGAGTTTCCGAAGGTCAAAGAGAGTAAGGCTAAAGAAGATTTTCCTGTCCATATCGTAAAATATCATTAAAAATCAGGTCCTGCTGATTTCACTTATTATTATATACAATCAGTTCTGAAATTGCAATTTTCTCGGCAAAAAGTTGGAGCAGAAAATTATAGCCTCAAATGATGATTTTCGTGCCTTGATGCTTGGCTTTGAAGAGGTTTTTCCCGCTTCCTCCTGTGATATTCTCTACTAAGAGCAAAAAATTCTGATCTAATCCCCTATCAATCATCGTTTCAAAGAGTACTTTACTTTCCTCCTTAACCACAGAGAGGATGAAAATTGTTCCGTTAGGAGATTTTTCACGATCAAAGGCGAGTATTGCCTGCAAGACAGAGGGGATTTTACTCAAGCGGTGGATGTTTGCAGGTTTTTGAGGTTTCGGTGCTGATGGAGATGGAGTTGTTGGCTTTATTTGAGGTTCTGAATCCGTCGGAAGCGGAGAATCAGAGGATGTTGAGGCAGAATTTTGGTCTTTTATGCCTGGAATGGCAGAAGTAGAGGAAGCTGGAACGCGTGAGGCTTCGGGAATGAGGGCTGGGAGCTGTTCGTCGGTGTGCGAGAGGAAAAAGATTCTATGCCCGACAAACTCTTCTAAAAACTCCTCCCGATTGGTAAACTTTACCTCTTCTGCGTAAACGAAGTAGAAACCTGACTTACTATACATCTTCTTTTCTACAATCATCATCCCCTCAAAAATAGTCTGCATATGCTCGATCTGCTTCCGAATACTCGTAAATTCACCTGCCTGTAAGGTAGCTTGTAAGCGAGGTTCCCGTTCTTTAAACTTGGCGAGGAGGAGATTCGTCTGGTAGAAAGAAAGATTTCACTTTAAAGGATCTAGGGTCTGGGTCGTGGATTCGGTATGGGTAAAGAAGGCTTTCGTTTCCTGCCCGAGAATCCCCATAAAAATCGTAAAAAACTGTCTAAACTCCTCGACGGTTGTCAGATTTTGAACTTTTTCTTCTTGGTCTGGGGAGATTTTCTGCTCAAGGTGGTATTTATAGCTGAGCATATCGAGATAATTCAGCGTATAATTGAGATCATAGGGGCGAGACAGGTAGAAATTATAGCTTTTATACCATCGCTCACAGTCAAAGAAGACAATATCATAGTTTTGATACCTTTCCGGCTGCTCCAAAAGCGAAAAAAGCCCACCATGCGTTGCCAAAATGATCGGGTAATTGACGGTAAGTCTCTGATCTTTGACAGCGGTATAGATTTCATAGTCGCCCTTACTATTGAGGTCTAAAACTCCTAATCCCTGCTCAAGATGGGAGAAGTATTTGAGCAAAAAAGCGAATTCTGACTCCTCAAACTGTCCTTTATTTACGAAAGCTTGCAAGGCTTCACGATTCAGGGTTTGTTCTTCTTTGACGAATCCAAGGTTCTTGACTCCAAGTTCATTGAGGAGGTTTTTTGCGATATCAAGCTTGGAGCGGTTGGAAAAGGCAAAGATGGTCTGTTTATTGGTAGCTAGCGAGGAGAGCAGCTTTTTAAATTCCAAATTTTTGACCTGAAATTTCTTGCGATTGAGGGTTTCCGTCCGAGTAAAAGGGTATTCTCCAGTAAGGATTTGGGTATGAGGAGCTGTAATTTTCTTGAGAGGAGGCAAAACGAGCGGTTGCATTCAGCTTTTTTCTCTTTTTTGGAAAAGATGTGCGAAAGTGCCTTTACTTTTGGCAAGCAACTCCTGCAAAATAGGATATTTTTGGATCAAATCCTCCACTCTCTTCACGAGATACCGAAAGAGTGCGATACTCAGCTTCGCATCAAAGAAAGCATCATGAAAGTTCGCTTCTTCTCAGAGGGAAAGCTGAAGATTCTTCAAAATCTGCTGAAAATTGGCCTTAGATTGGAGGCTTTCGCAGAGGATTTCTAGTGCATAACTGGGAGCATAATGAATAAGCGTTTGAGCCCAACGAAAAGTATCAATCTCTGCTTTCCAAGCTATGCTTGGAAAGAATTTCCTCAAAAATTCCAGATCAAATCCGATATTATGACCAATAATAACCGTCTGATCTCAGAAAAAGGTTGAGATTTCCTGCTCTACTTCAGCACGCGTAGGAGCATGTTCTAGCTTTTCTACTGAAAGACCAGTGATAAAGCTGACAATACTTTTTAGTTCTTTGAGCGGTTTTTCTGGACGAATAAGCGATTGAAATCCGCCAATAATCTTTCCCTCGTTATTAAACTCCACAATTCCAATCTGAATGGGTTCATCGGTCGCGGTATCTAGCCCAGTAGTCTCAAAATCTAAGGCAATCATACGAATATCACTTCTGAGCATTGCTATAATAGATAGGGTAAATCATAGTCAAGATTGGAGTATATATAAATCCTTTTTGAAATCAACCATCACCCAAGCTTGATTTACCTTCCTTTACCTTCGTTTTGAACTACTCTTTTTTAGCTACCAACCAAATAAAATAAAAATCTTTAAAAAAAGTTGACATTTTTAATTTTTATTATATAATTTTATCGTCAATGGCAGGATAGTGATGCTATGACACCTCTTTCCTCTGGAAAAGATTCAGATTTTGATAGTGTTTCTTGCTCCTCTCACCTTGAAGAAGGAAAGGAAAAAACTAATCTTTTATGGAGAAACTGTCTTCGTGATGAAAAAATGGGTTCTACACACAACCATTTATTCGTTAACAAGACACCATGTACAACCTCAGAAAGCCAACTGGTCGATGAGGTGGTTTCTGGAAACTTTTAGTTGTCTTTGTCATTGGAGGATATACGTTAACTTCAGTGTTAGCTTTTGATTCTCATGGGAATAGATCCTTGGCTCAAGAGCAATTATCAGAAAAACTACAAGCTTCCCAGCCACTTCACGCTCAGATTGAAGAGAATGTTGCTTTCGGAGCTAGGAAAGTATGGAAGAATTTAGTGAATTTTATGCAAGAAGGATTTGATACTAAAGAAGGAGAAAAAGGTGAGAAAAACTGATCCCTCACTGGAGAAACCACTCCTCCTCTTGTCAGAACTCCCGAAGGCAAAAATCAACCAATTATCCGTACGAACTTCTCGGAAAGTGAGTCTGTTTTGTTACCTCTTTTTGAAGATATTTCAAAAGATCCTCAGAAAGAAAGTATCGAAACACTTGCCAGTATTGGAGTTGTAAACTGAGGAGCTAATGGGAAATATCAACCACTTAATCATGTGCGTTGCAGTGATTTTGTTAGAGTTGTAGTTGATATTTACAGACATAAAGCTGGATATTCATTAGAGAGCACCAAAGGGCTCACTGATCAACAGCTTTTGTCGTTGAAAAATCCGGATGCTCTCCTTAGTAAAAAACTCAATACTGCGAAACACCTTTGATTTCTTGAAAATGTAAACGCAATGATCCGAGATCATACGATTACACCGCTTCAAGCACAGCTGATCCTTAACAACATCTTCACACTTTATCCTCATCTTGGTCAAAAAGAGAAGATAAAACTGATTGATACTACGAAATCAGTTTTAACCAAATCTGAAATGGCCGGATACCTTGTGGCAATTTTCCAATTGGAACCCCAAGAAACGGATAATCTATTTAGAGATATTCATAATCATCGCTATCAGGATGCAATTATTCAGCTTGCCCAGCTCGGGGTAGTAGCTGGGAGAAACGGTAATTTCTACCCTGATAATGATACGCTCCGTGCAGACGGAGTAATTATGATTGCAAACAGTATGCTTGCGAAAGAACAAAAAGCTCTTGTTATCAAAAACTTTTATCATCTAAATAGTATTGCCGATGTCACCTATTTTGCAGCCTTTGCTCCCCATTTGGAATTTTTGCTTGATCATAAGATCGGAACTTCTTTACTTCGTCATGAACAATCAGGAGATTTGTTTCTCCCTTATGCTCTACTTACTAAGTGAGAAGCTTATTCACTTATTACCCAAGCTGCTGGAATTAAAATTCTGAACCCTGATGCTTGATCAGCCACCAAGCCGATTACAAGAGGAGAGTTAGCTCAACTCCTTGTAGAAGCATTTGATTTTGCGCATCTTGATGCAAAATCTGAACCTTGAATCCCAGAAGAAACGTCAGTACCTACTGATCCTGAAAAGAAAAAATCAGTTTTTGTTTCTCTGCTCAAGGATATCGTCAATGAACTTTAATATCCGCTACATAGCAACTGCTTCGGGTAAATACTCGAAAGAACTTGTGAAATTACAAGGTATTCTTACCACTTTTATTCTCTTATTTGATACCAGATGAACACAACTAACACACCAAATCTTTTGGCTCAGGAACTAAGTGCAGAAGAACTTGAGCTTCAGAACGCTGAAGCAACAAGAAACTACAAAAACAAAAAAGAAGAACTAAATATCAAAGACAGACTTGATTTATGGAACACACACTTGTATGGAAAACAGGTTGGCGATACCTTGAAAGCAACGAATAGTATCGCTCTAAATGCTGGAGTAACTAAGGCTGAAACTAAAAAATACCTTCTTGCTCTTCTCTTAAAAAAACCTCATGAAGAGGAAAACTATGCTCAAGCTGCCTAAATTTAAAAAAGCTCTAGTGAAATTACCTAGAGTTTTTTTATTTCTCTTTGGCTGGCTGAGATTTTACTGATCTCCAAAGCCAGAGGAGAAGGCAAATCAAGCTGGTCTTCCCACTTTGGTCGCTCTACCGCAATCCAATCAAATTCAACAATCTGATTTAAAATCCCTTTTTCTACAAGTTCGGAAAAACTTGAAAGCCTATAAAGATCTATGTGTAAGAGCTTGTTGTCGTAGATATTGATGTAGGTATAGGTAGGACTCTGCACTTGATCTGGATTAATTCCCAATCACTCAGCAAATCCCTTGATAAGAGTCGTTTTCCCGGCTCCGAGTCCTCCGTGGAGCAAAAGGATTTTGGTCTCTTGGACAAGAGATTTTCCGTAGTCGTGCATAGCTTGTGGAGAAGAGATGAGCATTTGCGTTTGAGGAGTAAAAGTTTTACTTGAGAGTTGAGTATATGTGAATACTTATCGAAAGCAAGAAAAAATCTGACTTTCTCTTGTAGTTTTCCCCTAGATTGCTACAATCTGAGTCAGGTTTTTTAGTTTTTATGTCAAGATGCGATGAAATATCACTTACAAATCCTGAGGAAATATCTCTCTCTAGATACAACGCCTCAAGATATCGCAAAAAATTTGATTCTCAAGACTTGTGAGATCGAGGAAGTAATAGAAAGACAAATCCCTCGCTCTATTGTGATCGGGAAAATAGAACAGGTCGAGAAACACCCTGATGCTGACAAACTCAATATTTGCCAGGTGAACTGCTGAACACAAGGGAAATTTCAGATCATTTGTGGAGGGACGAATGTGGCTGAGGGGCTTTTTGTAGCGACTGCTCTGGTAGGCACGCCATTTCCTGAGGCGGGGATTACGATTGCCAAGAGGGCAATGAGAGGTGTAGACTCTGAAGGGATGATTTGCTCAAAAGGAGAGCTGGGTATTAACGAAGATAAGGATACTCACTGGATTTGGGATCTTGCACAAGACTTGGAAGTATCTGATACGGATCTTGGTCGTCCTCTCAGCGAAGTTTTCCCTCGATTGGAAGCTACGATCTTGGAAGTAGACAGCAAGAGCTTGACGAATAGACCAGATCTCACGGGACACTTTGGAGTGGCGGTCGAGTTGAATGCTATCTATCCAGATGCTTTGAAGAAGTTTAACGGCATCAAAAAGTGGATTGAGAGTTTTCGTGATACCAATATCTTGGAAGTACTGGAACATACAGAAAAACCACTTAAACGTCAAGTTCGTGGACTATCTCAAGCGGTGAATACTTATATTGCCTTGGGAATCAAGAATATCGAGGTCAAAAAATCAGATTTCTTTTCTCGTTTACAGGTTTTGGACCTGGGAAGTAATCCTATCAACAATTGGGTAGATTTTTCGAATCTTTTTATGAATACGGTTGGTTTACCAATTCATTGCTTTGATGCGGATAAGATTGAAGGTGCGATTATTATTAGAGATGCAAACGAAGGAGAGCTTTTTACGGATCTTTTTGGGACGGAGCATCGCTTACAGGCGACAGACCTTGTGATCGCTGATGAAAAGAAAGTGCTTGCACTCGCTGGAGTGATTTGAGGACTAGAAAGTGGGATCACTGACACGACGAAGAATATTCTCGTCGAACTCGCGAACTTTGATCCTGTCGTAGTGAGAAAAACAGGAACAAGACTCTGACTTAGAACTGATGCTGAACTGAGATTTGAGAAGAATATTAGCCCAGCCTTTAGTTTGTATGCCTTGCTTCTATTTCTGGATGAGCTTAAATTTTATGCGAAGGATTTGTGAAACTATGAAATCGAGGGCATCACTTCCTATATCCGTCCTGACATCAATCCTCTTGAAAAAAAACTCATTCCTACGCCTTGGAACACCTTGCAAAGCCTGATCTTTGGTGCGGAGCAACCAGATTTCCAAGAGAAAGCAACCGCAATCCTTGAGGGGCTTGGTTTTTGAGTGGCAGGCGATGTCGTGAGCGTTCCCCTTTGGAGAGGACCAGATGATATCAACATCAAGGAAGATGTTGCTGAAGAAATTGCTAGGATCTGGGGCTATGACCAGATAAGTCCCCAAGCTTTGCTTTCAGAAGTGAAGGCTCAGCCGTTTAGTGAGAGTGTCGCTATTCTCAGAGCGGTAGAACAAGCGATGGTAGAAGTTTTTGATTTTGATCAGGTAGAAACTTATCCTCGGGTGGCAAAAACTCAAGTGGAGCTCTTGTGAAATGCTCCTGATACGCTCTATACCCTTCAGAACCCACTCAATCCTGAGTTTCCATACTTAAGAGATAGCATGCTTTATAATCTGCTCCCTATTGCTAGCAAAAGTAGTAAATTCTTTGATCATTTCAGGATTTTTGATCTAGGGAAAGTATGGAAACCTGGAATTTCTGAGCAAGCCCTCCATTTAGACCAGAGATATGCCGAAGAACACTTCTGCGAGGAGCTTACTCTCGGAGCTTGCCGATATGAAAAGTCCTGTGCAAGCCGATCTGACGATCCGCTCCTCAAGATGAAAGCATTACTTACAGCTCTTTTTAAGAGGCTGGAGATCAAAGGCAAACTCTTCTTTGAACCATCAGCTTTCAGCTGTTTTCATCCGAAAAAACAGGCAAAACTCTTGCTTAGAAATGGTGAAAGTTTGCTAGAAATAGGGCAAATCTGATCCTTGCATCCTTTCGTATTACAAAAATCCAAGCTTCCAGAACAGGCACAGCTCTGCACGCTTTCCTTAAACCTCGAGCCACTCAAGCACCTCCTCCACAGCGCAAGTGTAGAAAAGAATTACGAGACCTTCCAGGATCAAATTGTATGGAGAGATCTTTCTTTTGTAGTGGATGCGAAGACTTCTTTTGAAAAGGTGATTACGACGTTGGAGAAGATGCCCCAGATCAGTAAAGTCAGACTTTTTGATCTCTATCAAGGAGAGAACCTCGGAACCGATAAGAAATCCCTTGCGGTGCAGATCAAAATTAAGGGTGATGGTGCGATGACTACGGAAGCCATCAATGCCGTAATGCAAGATGCAATCAAAAAGGTAGAAGCAACAGGTGCTCAGCTAAGGGCATAAGTTTTATTTCTCTGCTTACGCTATGTCTTATCGTAACTTATTAATTATTATTCTGATTCAAGCTTCGTTGGCGATGCTAGGGTCTTTGTATTTTTCTAATTTCTGAGATCCATTGAATGGATTGTTTTCAGGGACAGGTTTTGAGCCGTGCCATTTATGTTGGCGGGGAAGAATTTTGATGTATCCGCTGGTTGCAATTTCAGTATATGGACTGATCAGAAAAGATAAGGGAATCTGTTTTTTGACAGGGGCTTTGTCGTTTGTTGGTGTGCTTTTGGCAGGATACCACTATTTGATTCAATATCAGGCATCGCTTAATGTATTTACCTGTCAGGCTGGGAATGATTGCACACATATGGGATGGCATATTGGATTTGTAACGATTCCGTTTCTTGAGCTCGTGGCTTTTGCGGTGATTCTGACCTGTAGCATCCTGATGCTTGTCGGGAGAAAGAAATAATAATTGCTCTATATAAAGGAGAAAACTGATCTTTGAGGTCAGTTTTTTTTATTTTCCTTATCCAAAAGCTTTCAGAGTTTCTACACTAGGAGCTGGCAAACTTCTGCTGGATAAGAAGCAAAGCTACAGAGCCTCTTCACTGGTGAACGAACGACTAAAACAAGGCACTAAAAAAGAAATCTGGATCACGGCATCTCTTTTGGTCGCTCGCAAGGGAAGGTGGTGGTTGTTGCTTCACTAAAAACGATGTTTTGAGATAAGCGGACCCCTCCGCTTCAAGAAAAACGACGTTTTGGAACGAGCGGACCCCTCCGCTTCCCTATTACAAAGCGGAAATTTCAAAATTTATAGCTTTTTTATTTGTTTATTGAATGAAAAAATGACTTCAATTACAAAAATCAAGGCAATTGCATTAACAAGGCTTAATAATCTTGAATAATCCTGAATATAGAGCGGTTATGGAGCGGTTATGGACTTTTTTACTGTCAATTTTGGGCATAAAAAAAAGCAGCTGAGCGCTGCTTTGCTAGGAATGGGAGCGAAGGAGAATTTAAGCACCCTCAATCTCTGTCCCATAATGGATCACGGTATAAACATATTTTTTGACAGGATCAAACTCGAAGCCGAGTCCCATCTGAGTGAAGTGAGGCATCATTAACGCTCTATAATGGGGTCAGCCTTCTCACTCGGCGGCGAAAGCGTCAAAGATTTTCTTGGTAGCGTCGATAAGCTCCTGCGTGCAATCTTGACTAGAACAGCGGTAGGTTCTATAGCCGATACTTTCCGAAAAAGCAGATTTTCCAGCAGTTTCTCCAGTAAATTTTACACCCTGATCTGAAAATCGAACCTTAATAGCGGGATAACTATAATATCCGTCTTTGGCGGACCTTTGGTGCGTTCGTCTCCCGAGGGAAACGAGATAATCCGCTCGTTTTTTAGCGGTTCTCTCCAATTCGCTGTGATAGCGGTAAGGTTTCAGGTTTTTCTTGGCTCTCAGGTCGTTATGTCGTCCAAGTCGCGCCGTTCTCACTTTTTCAAAGTCAACGTTTGGCAGCGTTTGGTAGGATTGCTGAGAAGTGGGAGTCTGGGTAGGAGGAAATCAAGAAGTTGCCTCTACTACTCTCTCTTTGATCCGTTGGTCAAGCTCTTGAGCAATTTGTTGCACCTCAGCAGGAGCGTCTGACTGGAGTGCTGGCAGTGTAAGCGTATTTTTAAGCGTTTGTAAGTAGGTTGACTGCTCTTGAGCGGTCATGGTTTTCATTTTTTGTTCGGCGGAAGCGATGAGTTGGTTGGTTGCATCACTATAAGCAAGTGCCGAGATATTTGTCAGTAATAAGCTAGCGACTAGAAGTAAAAATCAGATTTTTTTTGTGCAGTTTTTGGTAAGCGTTGATACGTTTTCCATAGAGACTATTTACAAATAAAAACTACTTCATTTTTTCAAAGAGGAAGCCCATTCCATCTCAGAGTATTACGGATTTCATAATAATTCCTAAGTAGAGTGGGATTCATGAAGTATTTTCGTAGAGTTCTGCGCCATCTTGGGCATACACCTCTCACGAATTGATTTTTTCAAAGTTTTGGTAGGGTTTTGTGTAGGTAAAGTTTTGTGTTTTAGGATCCTTACTATCCAATGAATGGGATTTTGATTCCCCGTCGAAAAACGAGGTCTTTGAGGATAATCACTACCCCCAACAGCATGAGTGCTCGAAAAAAGACAAAGTTTATTCGTCCCTCAACTGTCGAGAACTTTTCGTCACTAATGCGGAAGAGTTTTTGCAAGATTACTGCCCAGAATCTTCCTCCATCTACGGCTGGGATTGGGAGAATGTTAAAGATTGCCAATGCAAGAGAAAGCATTCCACCGAAGCCGAGGAAAATCAGCGGTCCGAAAGCATCGAAAAGTTTTTCTCCGAATTTCACAGCACCTACAGGTCAGGTTAGTTGGTTAAGGGCTGATTTTGTATCGTTTGCGTTGAATGAAAAGAGTTTTGAGCCGATACGTCAGAGGGAAGTCATCGTAAGGTCTCGCTCTGCTTTTATTTCTTTGAATCCAGCGAGCATCGCTTTGCCGAGTCAGAATTTTACAGGGAGGACTTCAATATCACCCTCTTGGCGGAAGACGATCCCGAGTTTACAATCAGACTCACAAGAGAATTTTCCCTCTTGGAGAGAAGACATCTCAAGTGCCTCTGCAAAATGGATGGTATTCTCCTTGGTATTGCTGAGCTTGGAGAGAATTCTATTGATCGTAAGGGTTGAGATCGGTTGACCATTAATATCCACGAGCACTGCACCACTTTTTATACCAAGTGAGGCTGCGATACTACCAGAAAGCACTTGTTCCACAACTACCCCAGTGTCTTTGATCTCACCACTCAAGAAACCTTCAGACCTCAAGAAGCTTATGCTCGGCATCAAGTAACTTTGGGAAGAAATCCCTTCTAAATCATCTGGCAAGACACTGATAGGTTTCGTCCCAATGAAAAAGAGCGAAGAAAAGACTACTCGAGCAATCAAAAAGTTCATCATCACTCCCGCTGAAATAATGATGAGTTTCTTTCGGAGTTTTGCCTTTACGAAGCTATTAGCATCAGTATTTTCTGCGGAATTTGTGCCGTCTTCTCCCTTGAGGGCAACAAATCCTCCGAGTGGGATCAGATTTAATGTATATTTTGTGCCTGATTTATCTGTTCGTAGTGTAGCGATTCTGGGTGGCATTCCCAATCAGAACTCCTTTACTTGGACTCAAGATTTCTTGGCTGCTATGAAATGTCCGAGCTCATGCAAAATTACGAGCAAGACAAAAGTAAGTATTCAGAGTATAATTCAAAGCATTAAGGCTTTCTCAAAAAAATAAAAAACCTGAGTGAAACTATATGCAATCCCTTCCAGAAAACAAGCAAAAAAATAAAGGAAGGATTTTACTCCCTTCGGATGCCGTCTAAAAGGTTTTTTAATTGTGGATTCGTTTTGGATTTTTCGATCAAAAGTGTCTTCATCTGTTCATCTATAACGAAGAGTGAAATACGTTTGATGAGACGCTCATTTGCTTGGATATGAAGGTAGTGTAGCCCTGTTGTCTTTGGAATCACAGTAACCGTTCTTCCCTGTCCGAGATAGGAGACCTTAGAAGGGAATATCTCTGTCCCAGAACTTCAAGTAATTGTAATATCATCCTTGAGGAAAACTTCTCCTTTTGCAATAGGAGGGGTGATTTCAAGTGTTATACCGCTTCCTAGCAAGGCGATTGGAGACTGGAGGGTATAGTTTAATTCTTGGGGAAGCATTGAATTGATGAGAGATTCAGATTTCTTTGGCTGCTGTTCTGCGAGAAAAATTTCTCCTTGCGTCTCTAAAAAGAGGATTGGATCTAAGGTATTAGCTTTTACTTGGTTTCGGCACTTTGCCTCATTCACCACTTCTGCAATTGTCCCGCTACAATTTTTGGGAAAGTAGGGATGTTCTCCGTTATTGTGATCTATCTGAAAATGAACGTGAGGACCAGTAGCATTCCCGGTCTTTCCCACCTTTCCGATAAGTTGCCCTTCTTTTACCTGCTCTCAAACCTTTACAGCGATGCTTTCTAAGTGAGCATACACCGTATGGAGGGTCGTCCCTTTTCGATCATGTTTGATGACAACGACCTTTCCTCGTTCTCCTTTCTGCTGAGCATAGACCACCTCTCCATCTGCCGCCGCACTAACAGGCGTCCCCTCAGTGCTTGCAATATCCACTCCTCCATGAGATCAGAATCAAAAATCCCGTCCTCAGAAATAAGTTCCTCCTCGCATCACTGTATATACCTGATGATAGAGGGCTTGCTGCTGATATTTGGTATAATTCGCCTTTTCTATGCGAGGAAGAGTAATTTTACAAGTTCATTCTTTTTCAGGGCAAAAGGAGCCTTCTATTTCTTTGAGTGGATAGCTCCATCCATAAACGGCTGGAAGAGTGAGTAGTATAAGTAAGACTATTAATAGCTTTTTCATCAGGAACTTTAAAAGTAAAAGAAGCTGATATTCAACCGGCGAGTAAGTATACACTTTTCCTTTTTGAAAACAATAAAAAAAACTAGTGAAGAAATCTGATTTTTTCTTACAGATATTGTACACATACATACAACAAAACAAAAACACCCATGTAATAGGCCTTTTTCATGCTTCTAAAAAACATAAGAGAACTCTGATACTTAGACAGACTTTTGATCAAGAAAATAGCGTTTATTTGATAAGATACAAACTAAACATAATCATTTTTTTTATTTGTGGAGTAATTATTCCTGATGGATTCTTAATGTCGATGCAATTCTATACAACTCAGAAAGGAGGGTTGGTTTTAGAATATCATAATGCCTCAAGATGAGCGATTGATTATTCCTCAAATAAGTTACCCTTTGATCAATTCCTGTGCGATACTTGGTAATTTTTAGAAGAAGTGTTTGAAGTGATTTTTTGAGCACTCACTGCTCTGCTAAGCAACTTCTTGCTCATTTTGCTCATTCTACCGCAAGATTGAATCAGTTTTCTTGATTATCTTTTAGACTTTGGCTGAATAACTGGTTTACTGTCGTCATCCTTGATTGGCAGAGTGAGAGTTGATTTTCAGTGTGTTGCAACTCGCCTCTTATACGATTTTCATGATAAGAAAAAAGGTTCAGAAGCGATGATCCGTCTGAAAGGTAGATTCTCAGATTTTTTTCTCTTTGTGATGGAGATTCTAGTAACTGGGCGATATCTTTTCTTAGAAAGCTTTCCGACTCAGAAAAAAGGAACCAGATATCATTATTCTCTTCTGGTCATCAGAGGTCCCCGGTCATTGTAATTCCCCCATAGCGAAAATGTAGTCTCATAATCGTATTCAGATCAGCTAAGGTCATATTTATTGCGAAAAAGACTATTAGTATTCAGATAAGTCAGCAACATTTCTTTATCATTTCCTAGATCTGTGGAGAGATAAATCAGCTATAGCCTCTGGACAACTTCCATCATACTTCCCATTGGCAAGAAGATTGAAGCTACAATAGTTCCCACAATAGCAGCCACAAACATCATCAAAATTGGCTCAATCATTGACATAGCGACATCTATTGAAGTCTTGAATGTATTACGGTAGAAATTAGACATTTTCCCTAGGACATTAGTCAATGATCAGGTATTTTCTCCAACATTAATAATCTGGACAAGGATAGGATCGAACAAGGTAGATGAAGCCAGCGACTCGTAGAGTGTAAATCCCGCCTCTAAGTCTGATCTCACATCCATCATCTTTTTTTTGTAATGGAAATTATCAAAAATTCATCCCAAAAGATTAAGTGAAGTTACAGGACTTACTCCAGCTTCGTAAAATTGGGACAACAAGCTCGAAAACCTGTACATATAGAATGTTTTTACAACATCTTTAATAACTGGTGTCGTGATAAAAAGCTTATCTATAAAAATCTTAAATAGAGGAAGTTTTGCGTAAAGCAATTTGTATCCCACGATAATTAATAAGAGGATTCCAAGTAAAATAGACCATTTTGCCTGTAAGAATCAAGAAACCTCCATCATAAATTGAGTAATTCATGGCAACTCATTGTCTCCAAACATTCCCACGATTCCTGGCATTACATGTACGAGAATCACGATTACTGCTCAGATCGCCATGAGGAGCACCATGGTAGGATAAGTCATAGCTTTTGAGATTTTTTGATTAATTTCTTGAGTATTTTCTAGCTCATCTGCAATTTGCCCCAAAACACTTGTCATATTTCCAGTTACTTGTGCGGACTGTACTAGTTCAATTTCATCTGAATGAAAAAAGTAATTATGGTCTTGTAATGCTTGAGCGAGAGATGCACCTTCGGTAAGAGATACGATCAGATCTTCAAGAATTTCCCTGAATCCTTTATGCGTTTCTGATTTTTTGATAGAGATAAGAGATTCTCTAATTCCTAATCCAGCATTTTGGGATACGGACAAAAGTCTAAAGAAATTTACCTTTTGCTTCAGGCTTGGCTTATTGAGCTGCTGAATCAATGAATCAAATCAGTTTATTTTCATTTTTTCTTTAATTGATGTAAATTTACTTCGTATACTCAAAACCTTTTATCTTTTATTCCTCATCCTTACGTATCTATATAACTCATCTAAAGAGAGGTTTCCATGAATAATCTTAAAAATTCCATCTCTTTCAAGATCAATCATTCCTTTTGCTAGAGCATAATGCCCAATATCAAAAGCTGATTTTCCATCCAAGATCAGCATTTTTATATCGTCTGTATAGTCCATTAATTCGTAAATTCCGATTCTTCACTTATATCCTGATCCTCCACATACCGGACAAGTATCTCAGGTTTTAGGATCTTTTCCTGTTCCCACAGATATGATTCCTTCTTTGATGAAGGTATTTCGTTGTTGACCTGTGATTCATCTGCTTATTAATTCATCTTTCAAAGCATCTTTGTCAAACTCTTTGAAAGTTTCTAGAGCATTGAGATACTTAGGATCAGTCTGAACGTTGATCTTAGTTGCACAATGTGGACAAATTTTTCTACAAAGTCTCTGTGCAATCACAAGATTAAACGTTCCAGCAACCATAAAAGGCTTTGCTCCAAGATTAAATGCTCTTGTTAGGGTTTCTACTGCTGAATTCGTATGAATTGTTGAAAAAACAAGGTGTCCCGTCATTGAAGACTCCATCGCCATTTCTAGTGTTTCCTTATCACGGATTTCTCACACCATGATTACATCAGGATCCTGTCTCAATGCAGATCTTAGACCTGAGAGGAACGTATATCCAATATCTGATCTTACCTGAGATTGGTTGAGTCCTTCCATTTTGTTTTCAACTGGATCTTCATAAGTAATGATATTTCTCTCTATGGTATTAATTTCATTTAGTGCTGCATAAAGTGTTGTTGTTTTTCCAGATCCTGTTGGTCCTGTATTAAGCAAAATCCCATTCGGGTCCAAAAGATGCTTCTCAATTGTAACCTTATTTGATCCAACAATTCCCAATTGATTGAGTGCTGGAATAGATTTTGATTTATCCACAATTCTCATTACAAGTTTTTCTCCCCAAACCGTTGGCAGTGTATTTGCACGAAGATCTATTTCTTTATTTGTTTGAGTGATACTAGAAACTCTGGCATCCTGAGGAAGTCTCTTCTCATCTGGCCTCATCTGTCAGGATTCAATTTTAAACTTAGAGATCACTGATTCATGAAGAGAACGAGGATATTGGATGAGTTCTTGTAGGACTCCATCTATTCTTAGTCTAATTCTTGAGTAATTTTCTAGTGGTTCAATATGGATATCTGATGCACCTTCTTCTACGGCAATCGTCAAAAGATTATCAAAAATCTTCACGATATCTGACCTAAGGATAGATTGCTGTAATTGTGCCTTAAATTGTACAGTTTCCATACCATTATCTGTTTCATTAAACAAACTAATTATAAACTAAAAAGTAAAAAAAGCAAAAAATAAGAAAGTTTTTTTAGATACCCAATTCCAATAATTATTCTCTAGCAATCAATTTATAAACTATTCAGGTTTTATGGTTTGTATTTTCTCTTGCATTTTTCTTTGACTTTTTTATAACTACGTAGCACCTGTTCAATTTATGTGATACCATAAAAAACAGGGGTATATCATCTGATTTTTTATTTTTTATAGATAAATCGTATGACAAGACTTATTCCATTAGAGGATCACATTATTGTGAAACCACTCGTCCAAGAATCAACAACAAAATCTGGGATTATCCTTCCAGAAAATAAAGAGAAGCCGAGCAAATGAGAAGTTATAGCTGTTGGAGCTGGTAAAATCCTTGAGAATGGCTCTAGAGCTTCTGTTGACGTAAAGGTTGGTGACATTGTGTATTTCGCAAAATATTCTATTGATGAACTAGAAATTGATGAAGATGGAGAAAAAAAGAAATATCTTGTAATGAAGCAGAATTATATTATGGCAAAAGAGGCTTAAATTTACCTGTTTGTGATCTATGTTAATGATGAGGAAATATTTTTTGGGGATGATGGTTTGAGCATTCTTTTTGGTAGGGAATGTTTTTGCTGTGGATCCGGTAGACACTTTTAAGTGGGCGTATGACCGCGGAATTCTTTCTCTACATTCATGAGTTTTGTGAAGTTCGGTATTGAAAAGGCAAGAAGTTGCCCCAATTTTGCTTAAGTATATTTTGGAAGTATCTAAAAAGGATTATACTGATCGTGGATGTAAGGCGTCTGACATCTATCAAGCGGATACTGCATATCAGAATGATCTCAAAACTCTTTGTGGATTTGGTATTTTTATTGGGGAAAAGAATAAACTCCTCCCTAAGCAATACCTTTCAAATGCTCAGGCTATAACGCTCGTAATGAGAGTCGTAGATGGCTATCAAAAGGAAGCCAGCTGAGGAGAGCATCGAGCCGCTCCTTACTTTAAGAGGGCGAAAGAGCTCTGATATGAGTGAATTACTCCTCTTTATTACAAGAAGAATCTGCCAATGACATTGGAAAACTTCATTAACTTCCTTTATAGCGTAGAACATCCTTACCAATCAGTTACTCAAACAGAAATGAGTGCAGACACCTCAAATCAGAAATCAAGTTTTAAATCATCAGACGATGCTCTACTGAAGCTCGCTGAGATTATGTCTAGTTAAACGACGACTTAGGAGATAGAAAAATTAGTTAAAATCAGACTTTTTATTTTGATACATGTAATAACAATGCCAAAACACATTAAGTATGGTGATGAAGCCAGAAAAGAAATCTTTAGCGGAATGCAAATGGTTGCAGACGCCGTGAAAGTCACTATGGGACCAAAAGGAAGAAATGTAATCCTTGAAAGATCCTATGGAGGACCTATCGTAACGAATGATGGAGTGACCGTAGCCAAAGAAATTGAACTTGAAGACAAATCCGAAAACATCGGAGCAAGCATGCTCAAAGAAGCTGCTGAAAAAACCAATAAAGAAGCAGGAGATGGAACAACTACCACCGTTGTGCTTGCAGAGGCGATGGCGAGCGAAGGACTCAGATATATCAGGTCTGGAGTGAATCCTTTCTCTCTTGGAAAGGGGCTTCATAAGGCGGTTGAGAAGCTTGTAGCCGAAATTGGAGGGAAAGCTCAGCAAATCGGAGATAGTAAAGAGAAAATCAAGCAAGTAGCGACGATTTCTGCTCAAGATGAAGAAGTAGGAAATCTGATTGCTGATGTCTTTGAAGAGATCGGGAAAGACGGAACCATTACGGTTGAAGAGGGGAAATCTCTTGGTCTGACCAAAGAAATCAAGACAGGAATGCAATTTGATCAGGGATATTCTAGTCCTTACCTTGTAACTGATCCTCAGAGAATGGAGGCAGTAATTGACAAGCCTTATATTTTGCTTACCGACAAGAAGATTTCTTCTATCAAGGAGATTTTGCAGGTTTTGGAGGCGGTTGCTGCGACTGGGAAAAAAGATTTTGTGATTATCGCTGAGGATGTTGAGGGTGAGGCTCTGGCTTCTTTGGTTTTGAATAAAATCAGAGGAATGCTGAATGTTTTGACCGTGAAGGCTCCAGGATTCGGAGATAGGAAAAAGGAAATGCTTCGCGATATTGCGGTAGTAACTGGTGCAACAGTGATTACAGAAGAGCTAGGACTTAAACTAGAAGATGCTACGATTGAGATGCTTGGAAGAGCTGATAAAGTAATTGCGACAAAAGACACGACCGTAATCGTAGATGGGCAAGGCGATCCGACGGCTATCAATGAAAGAGCCGATCAGATCAAAGCACAACTTGGAATGACCACTTCTGATTATGATAGAGAAAAACTAGCTGAAAGACTGGCTAAACTCGTTGGTGGAGTGGCGGTAATTCAGGTCGGAGCTGCGACTGAAATGGAGATGAAAAACAAGAAATACAAGATTGAAGATGCTTTGAACGCAACTAGAGCTGCTATTGAAGAGGGAATCGTTGCCGGAGGGGGAAGCGTATTACTTCAGCTTTCAAAGCTTTTGGATAGCTTCAAATTAGAAGATGCTGATGAACAGGTTGCTGTGCAGATCGTGAGAGATGCGATCCAATATCCTGTTCGCCAAATCGCAAATAATGCAGGTTTCAAGTGAGATTGGGTAGTAGAAAAAGTAAAGGAATCTGAAGATTTTAACTACGGTTTTGATGCCAAAGAAGGAACTTTCAAAAACCTCTTTGAGGCAGGAATTATTGATCCAGCAAAAGTGCTGAGAGTTGCTCTTCAGAACGCGGTTTCTACTGCTGCGATGTTCCTTACGACCGAAAGCGTGATCGTAGATGCTCCAAAAGCAGAAGGCTGCTCTTGCTCTCACGGAGGAGCTGATGCAGGAATGTGAGGCATGGGTGGAATGTGAGGTATGTACTAGATTTAAAAATATATCTTTATTACCTAAGGGAACTGGCTTTTGGAAGTCAGTTTTCTTTTAATTGTAAATAGATGGCTTTTCATTATAAAAATTTTATTTATTTGTTTGGTAAGAGATGAAAATCTTGGTAGGACTTTCATGAGGCGTAGATAGTGCTGTCGCTGCGTATCTTTTGCAACAAGAGGGACATGAGGTTGTTGCTGGTTTTATGAAAAACTACGTTTCTGACAAGGGAAACTGTACTACGTATAATGATTCGGTTGACGCAATAAAGGTTGCGGAATTTTTAGGGATTGAAATTCGCTCTTTTGACCTTCAAAAAGAGTATCAGGAGAGAATTATTGACTATATTTATGCAGGCTATCAAAAAGGGATTACTCCGAATCCAGATGTGCTTTGTAATTCTTTGATCAAGTTTGATGTTTTTTTGGAGAGAGCTTTGGAACAAGGTTTTGATAAGATTGCGACCGGTCACTATGCTAGAATTAAAGAATATGAAAAAGAAGATTGAAAAACGATGTTTCATCTCCTTCGTGGAGTGGACCACCATAAAGATCAATCTTACTTTCTCGCTGGGCTAAACCAATTTCAGCTTCAGCATTCACTTTTCCCTCTTGGAAAACTCACAAAACCGGAAGTGAGAGCGCTTGCTGAAAAAATTGGCTTGCCAAACGCCTATCGTAGAGATTCTCAAGGGCTCTGTTTTGTCGGTAACATTCCGATTAAACAATTTCTTGCACAGAAATTTCCTATTAACAAAGGGGAAATAAGAACCTTGGAGGGAAAAACGGTAGGAACTCATGATGGAGCTTACTTTTTTACGATAGGTCAAAAACAGGGATTAGGACTGAATTTTAAAGCTTATGTGTATCGTATTGATGTAAAGGAGAACATCGTCTATGTTTGCGATAAAGATGCTGATGAGCTTCAAACTCAGGAAATTACGGTAAAAGATTGGCATCGAATCGGTGAGGCTTATCCAGAAGGCGAAAAACTTACTGGAAAAATTCGCTATCGTCAGAATCCTCCTGTTGATTGTTTATTATTAAAGAAAAGAGAATCTGAATTAATTATTCGTTTTTATTTTCCTCAGCGGGCAGTCGCTCCTGGTCAGGTTTTTGTCTTGTATAATGGCGAAAACTGCCTATGAAGTGGGATTATTGCATAGCTAGAAGCGCTTCTTATCTATAAAATTAAATAAGCATACGTGCGTTTTGTTTTCTTTAAAGGAGGAATTGATCTATTTTTGGGTGCTTTGAATGAAAATGTCTTTTATTTTTTGCATTTTTTCTCTTTGTCAAGTATAATTGGACTGAATTTTATCAGACAATTATAAAGAAAAGACTATGGCAATCAGAAGAATAAGAAGATTGAAATCAGAAAGGTTAACAAAACCTAATATCCTTTCCTTTATTGCGTACACCTTAATTTTGTTTTTTGGAGTTACGATCTTGGTAAACATTAACCCTAATGCAAATGAATCTTACCGCAATAAGCGAGATGAGAAAAATACTCAGGTCATGCAATGGATTTTTTTGGAAGAAAATGGGCTTTCTCATACGCTTTTTGGGGAAACAGTTACTGGAGAACATGCTGCTCCGCAAACTCGAGACTTTCTTCTTCCAAAGTCTAGCATAGAGCAGCAAGAAAGTACTCCTGATGTTGAGAAATGATCGTTGTGATCTGATGATCTTTTTCCATCCTGAGAAGAGGACTGAGAACATCATGCAGCCCCTGATGAAAATTCTGATTTTTTTTCCTGATGAAAGGAGTCTTGACAAGATTCGTCAGTTATAATGAGCTGAAATCAGATCTTAAAAACACCTAAAAAAGCATATGGAGCACTTTGGAAAACTTTGGAAGATCGTTCAGTCTTTATCAATATGATTTTTGAATATTTGATCAGAGGAGATATTGTAGAGCTTCCTGAAGGGGCGGTCAGATATGTCGTTTTGCTCTATGGAATGGATGAGAAAGTTAAAGAGAAAGTTTTTGAGGCAAAGTCCTGTATTACTCCTCGAGGATATGAAATCGCTCATTGAGGATCTGTACTTGCCTATGAACAGAGAGCTGATGCTCCTTATGTTTGCAATCTTGAAAGGAGAACCTGCAAAAACTGAAAACTTTCCGGTAGTTTTACTCAAGCCTCTTGCGATGAAAATCTCAATGGGAATATCAAAAAGTATTCTCACATTACGACGAATACTGAAGCAGCGATCACTACCAATGAATATATTCAACCTGATAAAAAGGCAAGATTTGAGGATGCTGATTTTAATTTGCAGGGGAAGCGTGCTCCTAATGATAAACCTCACCTTATTTCTTGACCACTTAGAAATGAGACAAGTGCAACTCCAAATGATGTTCCATTAGAACAGACTCCTCGTAAAAACTGTATATCACCTTGGTGAGAAACCATAAAGGCTGGGCAGTTTACAAAAGCTTATAGATTTCAAAATGGCTTTACGGACATTCCCTGTAGAGTTCAGCTTAGGCTTTGTGTCGATGGAGAACTTGAATGAACCTATGAATATCCTACTTGTCAACCTTGGGAAACCTCTTATGAAGACTTCCTCAATGGCTACATGAATGGAGATGAACCCTCTCCTCAGAGACTAATAAAAATGCTTAGCTCTGACTTTACTCCGGAACCAGAAATGTGAAATAATCTTGCTCCAGAAATTATTGATAAAATGTTAAGGATTCTAAAAGAATAAAAGTAAGCTTTGGGATACAAAAAAGACCTCTTTCCTTCTGAAGAAAATAAACAGAAAGGGAGAGGTTTTTTGATATAAACAAAGATAAAGGCTATATAAAGCACCTTTAAACCCATGAATTTATGTCATAGGAAGCGATTCTGAAGAATCTGACTCGATACTCTTCACCTCCCCCTCTTTGAGTTGGAAACCGGAAATAATCAGCCCAATTCCAAAAATGGTAATGGCCACGCCTAATATGATATTAAAAAAGAGAAGACTAAGGAAGGAATAACTCACAAGGAAAATTCAGAAGAGAATCGCAACTCCTCCCATAAATAATAAGACTCGTCGAGTCCCAATCTGCATATCTCTCGCTTTGAAGCCATCAAAAATGGTAAGAGCCCCCTTTGCGATAGAAGCGATTCATAGGAGAATAATCAGAATTTTCATCAATAACTCTCAAAGCTGAGGAATTACTAAAAGCAGAAGTCCAAATCCTGTCTGTACTACAGATCAAAAGAATAAGATTCCTCTATAAGGATAGTCTTTTTGGAGTCGAGCGATTGCCATTCCTGCACTTCCTGAAAGGAGAAGCTCTATTCAGAAAATAATAACAACAACTCTTAGTGCAAGTTCTGGCTGAAAAAACAGGAAAAGCCCTAATAGCATTAAAATAATACCATTAATTCGGAAGAAAGCTTTGATCTTAAGCATACTAGAAGAAAGAAATAAAGTTATCTCTTACTCTATTTTTTATGCAAGAGAATGCAAGAGATTTCTTATCCTTGAAAAAAGAGAGTAAAACACTATAAAAAGTTAGATTTCTCTTTTTATTTTTTATTCTGCCTATGAAACTAAAGAAAATTGTAATGGGAATTTTATTCGCGACACTGATTATTGTCGGAATAGAAGGGATGATCAGTTTTTGGGAGAATCATAGCTACTATACGGCAATGATTTTGTCCTGAAAAAATTTTGCATTGCTTCTATCTTCAGCATTAGCAGCTCGAATCCCAATTTCTTTTATTACCAGCAAAAAAAAGCTGACTTTAAAGAAACTGATCCTTGGTATTGGAGCTGGACTTTGAAGTTTTTCCCTCCTTCATGCAATCTTTTCTGGAGGGCTCTTGACACTCTTCGCTGCTATTCCTCTTCTTTTCAATACGTTTCTTCTTTACCTTTTGGTAATAGGCTTCGTTCTTGCTGTTTTTTCGCTTGGGAACTTCATATCAAGGAAGCTAAAGCTTTTTCAAAAGATAAGATGGCAAGAAACGCTTCTGACTTTTGGACTGGGACTCGTGACTTTTCTTCTCCTGATGCAAATCCTCATGGGAATTCAGCTTTTTTATAGTGTCGTAAATCGAGTAATTTTTGGAGGGCTTCTCGTGCTTATGCGATTCGAAAGAAAGGCTATGAAAGTTCATGAAGAGAATCTTATTTCTTGTCTAGAAAGCTGGAAATCAGCGAATAAAGCTTCAAAAATCTGATGGATTTCGGTTGTTTTGCTTCTGATTTCGTTTTGATATTACTTTTTTAACTTTTCTCACTCATATATCCCGTATTCTACTGCTTGGGATGCGAATCATGAATATATGTATGTCCCTAAGGTTATTGCCGAAAATGCGGGTATTCTTTGGGGAAATATAGGTCCTGCTAATGGAGTACAATATCTCTGGCAGGGATACATCTCCTTTTTCTTTTCTCTCTGGGCACCTCTCGGAAATTTCTTCAATATTGCGAAAGATACTGTTGCTATCAACCTTAATGCTTTTAGCGGGGTTCTCGTGTTAATCTTTTGACTTGGAGTGCTCAAAGAAGCACTCCTTGTCTTCGGAAGAAAGGAACCCTCTGAAGAAAATGATCAGACTTCTTTCCTCGTAGGACGAGGACTTCTTCTGATGTGGCTTACAAGTGGGATGGGAGCATTTCTCGTGTTTGTAGATAACAAGACTGATATGGGAGTTCTTGCACTCACGATCCTTGCTTTATTCGGAGGGATGATTTTTCTTAACCACTTCCAAAAGAAGGGGGTCGATACTGATTCAAAACAAAGTTTGAAATATCTTATTCTCTCAGCTCTCTTCTTTGGATTTGCCGTTATGGCGAAACCAACCGCTTTTATTGATGTTGTGATCTTTGCATTGTTACTTGTTGGCTTTTGGCTCAATACAACAACCCTTGTAGGAATCGGCATTGCAACACTTGGTCTTATGGGAGTTGTCCAACCACTTTTTGCTTCAGCATTCATTACTCCTGAGCTTGGAAAATGGCTCTTCGCTATGGGAATAGTAATTGCTGTCGTTGGGGGAATACGCGGATTAATCTCAAGAAATGATCAGTTTTCAAAAGGATTTCAGCATATTGTAATCTGGGGAATTACACTCATTGCAACGCTATTTCTTTTCAAGTGACCATGGGTGCTTGTCTCTAGCATAACTGCTGGTAACTTTCAGATTTGAACTTTTATTAAAAGCACTCTCCTCGCTCAATCTACCTCAAAAAATCAAGCAATAACAAACATAGCGAAACAGCAACCACTTCTTGCACAAACTACTGTGAGAATCAATACCGATAGACAGTCTGATATTGATCGTGCAGTGCTTAATCGTGCGACTCAAGATCTTGACTATCAGCAATGCCTCAAAGAAGCAAACGACCCTCAAGAGCTTGATAGCACAAAGCAACAAGCTCCTGGAAGCTCTCTAAGTGAGGATGTGGGAAGATATGTAGGATTTTGATGGAGAGAATTTAAGCATACAGGAGTCGGTTGAGCTTTACTAAAACTTGCCTTCTTGAAAGAAAATACTTGCTTTGGTTGGGATAGTGATGGGCTCCTCCTCTGCAAGAATCGTAACCTTTTGGACGCGAAAAATCTCTCTGGGATTGAAGCACTTTCGTCTCAACTTTCTAAAAATGGTGCTGCTCAAGCTCTGGTGAAATCGCTTCTAGATGCACAAGCCTCATGAGAAGACCTTAGAGATGAGTATAAGGCTTTGGAAACTTACTATCAGGAACATAGTATATTAACGACAACAGGTAGTGTATTTATCCCTTATAGATATATTGTACCTCTTAATATCGTTTTTAATCGGTCACTTCAGAACCTCTCTAGCTATTATACTGATATAGGACTCATCTGGCTTTGCGTATTTGTTGTGATTGGTTTTGGATTGCTATATGCAATCCTTAGCTATGATAGAAAACATAAGCATCTACTCTTTCTCAGCTTTGGAACGGTAATCGGGTGGATCATTTGGTGGGCTATTGGCGGAGGAATCCTCTGGTATGGATTAGGTCTTGTGATTTGGTCTACGCTTACTGTCACGACACTCTTGCAGGAATGGGCTCCTAAAAAAGAAAGCAGTATAGAGTTTAAAACAATATATGGACTGCTTGTTGGGTTCTTGGCAATCTTCCTTGCTATCCAGGCATTTATGAATGGTATGAGGATTGCTTCTCAGGCAGGTGAATGACCATTTGAACAGTACAAGTCTAACGTTGGAGAAAAGCAGGAATTCGGAGATAAGCTAGAACTTAAAAATACCATTAGTTATAAATTTACTGCAAAAGACATCTTCAATATGCAGTTTGGACAGTATCAGCCATTTCTTGAGGCGGTAAAGAATAGAACTACTGATGAAGGCGTCCTTATTGCCGGAACCTACCTTCAATACTTCTTGAATAATCAGAAAAATCTAAGACTCGATGGTATGCTGACTCGACTCTGGGAAGAGCTGTCAGACTTTAATAGCTGTAGATCCTACCGAAGACTTAAAAATGAGAAACTCAAATATCTTATCATTGATCCAAATATTGGAACGGTTGGAAGAGCTGGAGAAGGAAACGAGAGCCTTTTCTATAGATTCTTTGCGAGACTCACCTCAGATGAACAACATATTGAAACTCATGGGACGATCAGCATGCTCGTAAAGATGGCACAGGAAGGGTATCTCAAGCTTATTTTTACAAATAATATTGGTGCAAAGTATGCCTTTACACTCTCTGATGAGGAGTTAACAAGTGTTTTTGGAACTCACTCTGCTGAAGATCTGCTCCTGATTAGAGCAAAGATGGCGGTTGCTAGGTTCTTCTCTGAGGATCAAGATCTCATTTCCAAAATCTATGCCCTCTTTGGACAGAGACTTCCTACACAGAAAGGGCTCTGAGATCTTGCAAATACTCTTCAGAAACAAGTGGATGAAGAAAAACTCTACCAAATCTTCTTACAGATGGCTGGAGGTCAATTAACAAATGCCTCAAGTTTGACTCAGGACGAAAGAATCGTGGTAAGTCAGTATTATGGTCTCATAAAAATGTTAAGCGATAAGACAACAACTGAACAAGGACAGAATGTACTGTTTAGCCTCTTCCAGAAGAGCCTCGCAGGAAGCAGTCAAATTATTTCTCTTGAGCTAAGATAAGCAAGAGAATATCCAAGAAGAGAATATCCAAGAAAGGAGAGTGGGGTACCTGCCTCCTTTTTTTTGTAGTCTAGTCGGAATGGTAATTAAAAATAAGGAATCTGAAGTCCGAAAAAGATAAGACTCCATCAGAGGAAGCCTAAAGAGTTGTAGGATGGGAATCGTCTAGCAGCATTGATTCAGATTTTTCTCCTTGACTTTAGATAAAAAATCCCTATTTTTTTGCCCACAATAAAAAAATTAAAAGACTGAAGCCTGTGATTTGTTTGGATTGTAGGCTTCTGGAGTTCGGAACAGACTCTATTACTCAAGTGTTCCACTGAAGGAGGCAGACTTCATTTCTCATTGTAAAGTATATTGACTGAGCTAAGCCCTGCTCTGTCTTTGTTCGCACTAATAAAACTATATGAAAACCAACAAAAATTCATTGACTCCTGTACACTCGATGTTGGAGCTTGCTATCTGCTCTGTTTTTCCCAGAGGAAACCATATGATAGTAGAGGTATTTGATTTTGGTTCCTCTGAACAGCTAGAAAGTATGGAGATACGCTATCAGACTTTGGAAGAAGCAGATCTTCTAATTCCTGCTACAGCTGTAGGAAGTTATATGCCAAATGTTTTGCGAGCAGCAATCGCTGGGGATGCTGAGGGAGTGAAGGTTATTACTCGACATATCCGAGATATTCCTGGCGAACCTATCACTAAGCTGATCGTTCTCCTGCAACGTTTCGGCTATCAGAAAATCAAGACAGCTCCGCTTATGCTTCCTGAAAAGAACGATATTATCGTTTACCATGGCAACTATGGTCACGCTATTGATACTGATCGTGGTTGGATTGGGATGATTACTAAGGTTTCTGTCAAGCATGGGCAAATCAAGGTTTGTGCGATCGGAGCTCAACGCTGGAATGTTCAAGGATCGGTCGGAGATGAGCAGTATGTAAGCCTCATCACCTCTTATCAACTGAACCTTAACAAAGTAAGTGTTTATCGGGGATACTCCTCCCGGTAATTCTTTAGAAGAAGAACTCCCTAGGTTTTCCTAGGAGAGTTTTTTCTTTTTTTGAAGAGTTGTAGGTATTTGATAGTGATCGGAAACAAAAAACCTTTTAGCTTCTCTTGACATTTCATCAAAAATCCATAGATTTACCATACAAAAAATAAAGTAAAAAAAAACTGAAGTCAGAATTATTCATTTTACTCTAGGCTTTGGAAACTGAGCATACACGCTATTTGTGACTGCTTGCATGAAGAAAGCAGACTTCATTTTTGTTGTAAAAAGTAGTAATACCTGAATGTAGTGCTGCTCTCACTCCATTCACAATAATAAAATTTATATGAAAACTAACAAAATTTCGTTCGTATCCATTTGGATAGTAATGGTGATGGGGTTCTGTTTGAACTCCTGCAAAGAAAGAGATGTTTTACATTATTCTTTCAGTTCTTATGAGCGATCGCAGTCGCTTATTCCTCCCTGTTCTCAGGATGTTAACATTCCAAAGTGGCTGACAAGTAGCATTGCTGGCAATCCTGACTGTATTGATGTGGCCTTACATCTACTAAAGCTTGATCATCAGATGAAACCTATCGATTTCAAGCCGATATTGGAGCAGTACAACTATGAAGAGCCTAAATTGAAGTCTAGGAATGATTTAAGAGAAGGGGATATCATTCTCTATCATCTTGACTACGGGGAAGCGATTAACCCTGAGTGGGGCTGGATTGGTGTCGTCTACGACGTTTCTTTTGAGAATAATGGAGTAGCGCGTATTAGCTCTGTCGGTGCATGTCGCTGGAACTATAAAGCAACTGCCAACGAAGGTGAGATGGTATGTCTGCTCACCTCATATCATCTGAATATCCGAAAGATTAGTGTTTACCGGTGGAAGGGTCCCCAATGATTATCAGAAAAAAAGAACTCCCTGGGCTTTCCTTGAGGAGTTTTTTTGATCGCTCAAAAGATTGGAGAACGAAAAGCCTGTGAAGTGAAAAAATTACCTAAAAGCTGTAGATTAACTAAGTTTAAGAGATTTTGAGGTAGTAATGATCTCGTCGAAAGGCTATCCGCGTAGTAATATACTACTCTAAAAAGATTGTGTCAGAATCCCCTTATTTCATCTTGACATTTATCTATAAATATGTATAGATAGCAGTGTCAAAATAAAAAGAAAAAAGATTTAAAGTTTGTTCCTTCGATGAGGGGAGGCTTCTGGAGTTAGGGACGGACTCTATTACTCAGACGTTCCATCGAAGTATTCTGTCTTCGCCTTTATTACTTATATTAATAATAACCTTGATCAAGACACTTCGTATGTCTTGTTCGTAAACAATCAAATGTATGAGACCTAACAAAAATTTAACGATCTCTTTTGTGATTTTGATAACCGTATGTCTGCTTCTCAGCTCTTGCTGGAAAGAAGACGTGACTACTATCACCCGCATGCCTCAAAAGCAAGCTGCTAGCATGCTTGAGGTCTCTTCTGTTCAGGAACTGGCGCCTCAGATTTTGAAGGCTGCCGTTATTGGGAACGCTTACTGCGTTGTCTATCTTCGAAACTCCTTCAAGCTTGATAGTGCAGTATCTCTCAACCAGTTTGTTTCGGTTCTGAAACACTGGGGGTATGTTTCTCATCCTGTTTCTCTTCGTGATATTCCTAAAAAGGGAGATTTCATCTTCTATCAGCCTGATTATGGAGCTGGAGTTCCAAGTCAAGGATGGGTTGGCATCGTAATTGATGCTAACATAGTCAATAGAGATGAAATTCAGGTTCGCTCTATCTGTATTGGCGGTAGATCCCTTGAATTATTATCGCTCTCAAAGGGCGACAACCTTCCGGTTATTACCTCTCGGAATCTTCTTCCGAGCAAAGTAATGGTTTACAGGAGCACTCGCTCCTAACTCCATCACTCTCATGGCATCAGAGAAAAGTAAAAAGCTCCCTAAGTATCTCTTGGGGAGTTTTTCAATTTCTTTGGGAATTATGCTAGGATTTTGCGGTTAAGCATTCTAAGAACGGCTTATTTTTGTCAGCTGGATCACGGTTCATGGGGTAGCGTTGAGAAGGATCCCAAGGTGAGGCTCTACTCCTCTATTGAAAATAGTCTGATAACAGTCGGAAGGAAGCGTAGGATTTGGTTGATAGCCATTGAGATATGCTAAGCATGAAGTTGCTGAGGCTCAAGAGGTAGTAGTCTGACTGGCAAAGGTTGGAAGGCTATGATTCATCGCCCCTATGCTGTCTTCAGCGATAGGATAGGTATCAAAAAGATCGTTTCCATACGTGTAGGCGTAGGGATAGTAGAGTTGTCAGGAAAGGATTTCGATTTTTATCCCCTCAGACTCGGAAAGTTTGAAGAAATCTGGATATTCCATCCTGATCGAAAAGGCAGCATTCCTCTGCATTTGCTGTTCACGATCCATGCGGTAATCATCAAGGTTGATGATTCCTTCTTTAGAGAGGGGAATGATTTTGTCCTGGTCAGATTTTGATCTCTTTTGTCGAGAGGTAGCTGAAATCGTCGTCGTATCGCCTCAGCGTTGTCGATCCATTTTGTAAGCTTCGAGGCTTCCTGCGAGGTGCTTCGCCATTCCCATCCTTACGCCTTCAAAAGAATAGGTTGCACCAAGGACAAGCAAGGTAATACTAAATAATCCTCGTGGGATAATGATCTTTCGTTTCATTGCGGTAAGTTATTCAGATAAAATATTGTTTGTGAACTGGCGTAGTTTATACAGTTTTTTTTGCTTTTCAAGGGGAAGTTGCTAGGAAGGTCTTCTTACCTAAGTAAAATTGTGGGAGAAAGAAGATAAAAATCTGATTTTGGACTTTTTTGTAGGGAGAGCAGCGAGATTGCGTAATGGTATCAAAGATTACGGTCAGCATTCTCGCTCTGATAGACTGGGATCTGGTGAAGCGAACAGCGGACGAAGGGAAGTTGCTCAAGCTAGGGGAGCTTTGGGCAAGAAAACGCTCAGTCCTTCGGAGACCACTCCCTCTTATGAGAGAAAAAAAGCGATGAGAGGTTGCTGTGGTCGGCTCTTTGGGAGGGGAAAGGAGGCAATGCGTCCTTTGGGTTGCTAGGACGGGTTGAGTGATGTCAGAAAGGCCTCCGCTGGCATCGCTATGGCCAAAGTAACCCCAGAAAGACCTCCGCTGGCATCGCTATGACCAAAGCAACCTCAGAAAGACCTCCGCTGGCTCCGCTATGGCCAAAATAACCCCAGAAAAACCTCCGCTGGCTCCGCTATGGCTACAGTGAGCCTAGAAAGAGTTCAACTCGATCTTGTTCCGATACCTTTGAAATGAAATCAACGCTATCGGGATGGAGCTTACTTGTTGATAGCCTCTGTATGACTCTTTCCAACCTTTCTTCCGAATGCCTGCCTATCGGGAAAGGTTGCTTTACCTTCGGGGAGATTGGCTCTGCTTTCAGCTTTAGCATCAGCTTGTTCATCGTGATGAGCAGAACAAATCGATTATCACACTGCGGTTGCGTGCGTTTCGCTTCGCTTGATTGAGCAGGTTCTGCGGTCGCTATGATGGGTTGTGGAGGACGAAAAAAGAGTCAGCATTTCGCTAACTCTTTGGAAGAGATTCAGTCTTTTATTCTGATAAAAGCTTCTTTCTCTGTGATTATACATGAGGGAAGCCTTAGAACTTAACCTTAGGAGCCGTCCTTTCTGAAACATCGTCTAACTCAAAACTTTTCTCAGTTTTGAAACCAAACATTCCTGCAATGAAGTTGCTTGGGAACGTCTGAATAGCATTATTGTATTCCCTTGTAGCAGAGTTGAAGAATCTCCTTGCAGCAGCTAGCTTATTTTCAATATCTGAAAGCTCCGTCTGAAGCTCGAGAAAGTTTTCGTTTGCCTTGAGCTCAGGATAGCTCTCAGCAAGTGCAAAAATAGATTTAAGAGCTCCTGTAAGCTGGTTATCAGCAGCGATTTTGCTGTCTACAGAACCTGCATGAGCGAAACTATTCCTTGCTTCAATAACTTTTTGAAAGGTTTCCTGTTCGTGCGTAGCGTAACCTTTAACCGTATTCACGAGATTTTCTACGAGATCAAACCTGAGTTTGAGCTGAACGTCGATATCCGCAAAAGCGTTTTCTCTATTATTTTTGAGTTTCACCAAGCGGTTATACAGCGTTATAACAAGTATAACAATGAAAATGATCGCCACAATTATCCATGTTGTAGTTGTAATTGGCATTGTGTAAAAGAGAAAAGAGATAAAATTCTGATACTTTAATTTCAGATGGTGTTATCATACGAATTTCTTATAAGTTGTCAAATGGAAGTTTTGATTGACTTTCTCTTGATTTCTCCTAAAAACTCGGTATATTTGCTCCCAAATAGATGGTTCATAACCTGATTTTATTTTCTTCTCCTTTCCCTATGCCAGAAAAGAAGACAACCCCTTCGTCTCCTAAAGCAAAAGCTCCCAAGACTCCAGCAAAGAAACCAACCACTTCGACCCCAAAAACTAGGACAAAGACTGCTTCTGCAACGAGCACTTCTGCGACAAAAGCCAAACCTCAATCTACTCCAAAGCCAAGGAAAACATCGGCTCCAAAAGTAGCAGTGAAGACTAAGCTAGAACGCAGTTTCTCTGTAAAGCAATTGGAAGAGGTAAGACCGTTGGAAGCCACTCCTGAGAAGAAGAAAGTCCCTACATGGATTGTGGTAGTATTTATCTTTTCACTTGTATTTTTCTTTTTTGCACTTTACAAGGCGTTTATCTATGGGCAGGGCTATGATCTTTCCCCTCTTGATACCTTCACTCCCTCTCAGTGAAAGGATGCCGAAATCTCTATCAGCAACTCCTCTACCGATGAAACTACTGGGGTTTTGGCTCATTCTGGGACATGAGTAGAAGCAACCCTTGCAGATGATCCGCAGTTGATTCAGAATTTTTATAGCTACCTCACGAATAATCAAATCACTGAAATGAACGATCTCGTTGACCGTCCGCTCAAAAATTCGACCGCTTGGCTCAACCATTGGAACCAGAAAAATATTCAGATTTTTACTAAACATTTGGCAGATACGGTGCTTCTCCAGGATGTCTTCCTCATCCCTGGATCTATGAACACTCAGAAACAAACAAGACAATATTCTTATACTCTCAAATATACCATCCAACCCGATCATCACTTTGAGGAAGAATGGCAAGTAACTCTCGCTACTCGTGATGGGAAGACGTTAATCTCCGAGATTATGTGTAAGACTGAAGGTTGCTCTCGTTCTCCTTTCTTTTGGCCTCAAAACTACAACTTGAAATAACATTATTGGCGATGAAAAGTATTGAAATAGGCTTTAAAATCAGATTTTTTCTTTTGGGATGGTTACTTAGCATCGTAGTCATCCCTTTTTAGTATGATAGCTGTCTTTGAAGAAATGGTAGCACACAAACCAACGCTTTTTAATGAAGAACAACTGAATACCCGAGCAAAGCTTCACAAGCTTCAACCTTTCAAGGTCAAGCAAATTCTTTTTGAGCTCTATAAAAACCAGAATACTGAACGAGATGCGATGACTACCCTTTCAAAGGAACTCAGGTCGCAACTTCAGTCAGACTTTGATCTCTTGGCGATAGAACTCGTAGAAATGGTAGAAGCTGCAGATACTACGAAATTTGCGTTCAAAACGAGAGATGGGCACCTGATTGAGGCAATCCTGATGTATCACTGGCAGCATGAAAAATATGTTCAGAATCAAACTCCTAAACTTAACCGTATCACACTTTGTATTTCCTCTCAGGTCGGCTGTGCGATGCAGTGTCTTTTTTGTGTGACTGGGAAATTAGGATTCAGGAAGAATTTGACCTGGGAAGAGATGATTTCTCAGGTGCTCTTTGCTAATAGCTATATCAAGAAGAGGTTCTGAAAAAAAGAAGACGGGACAAACTATAGCGTGAGAAACATTGTTTTTATGGGGATGGGCGAACCGCTTCTCAATTATGATCATACGAAGATGGCGATTAAGCTTATGCTCCAGCAAGATAGGCTTTCTCTAGGAAGAAGGCATGTTACGATTTCTACGTGCTGAATTATTCCTGGAATTGAGCAGCTTATCAAAGATCAGATTGATGTGAAGCTGGCAATTTCCCTCCATGCTCCGAATCAAGAGCTAAGAAATCAGATTATGCCTATTGGGAAGTCTTATCCTTTAGATAAGCTTATGACAACGATCGATCAGTATGTCGCAGCAACGAACAATAGGATTTTCTATGAATATATTATGATTAAAGATCTAACGGATACTCCTGCATTAGCTCACGAACTCGTCCAGCTTCTCCAAGGTAGACTTGCTCATATTAATTTGATTCCTTACAACGAAAATCCTGCTATTCATCTCCAAGAAAGTAGTAAGCCGGCTATCGAAACCTTTAAACAGATTCTCGAAAGCTGAGGATTAACAGTGACGGTGCGTGATAGCATGGGAAGAGAAGCGAAAGGGGCTTGTGGACAGCTCGGCTACGAGAAAGTGAAGGGACAACAGTCAGGCTTTTAGACAGCATTTGCTCCTGTATTAAAAAAAAATTTCTTTAAATAAAAATCTGACCCTTGAGCAAAGATCAGATTTTTTTTATTATTTTCTACTGGCTTCACAAGTTACTGGGTTTCCTCCAGAAGGAGACACGCATGTCCAAGTAACTTTTGGACCTCAGCTGATAGGAAATCCTGGGGCTGTACCTGTTAAGGCAGATCCTTCTCCACAAAACTGGGAGATTGGTCTTCGTGTAGTTTCTGCTTTTTCATATTTTCTTGCTTTATCTCCACATTTTGCAGCTCATTTACATGCATTTGCTCAATTTTTACAGACATCATTACAAAGTGTATTATTAGAGACAGATTTTAGTCCATCACTTCACTTCATACAGAGACACGAAAGGGTATTTCCTTGGCACGCCCTTCTGAAAATTGTTCCTTCAGGGAACTTATTAGGATCTGTCTCGCTTCATGCACCAACTCTCAGTGCTCCTCCGATTGTAAGCTGAATATCTTTACTTTTTGCATCACTAGTTCCGACAATCATTCCGTAATCAGCATTCACAAGGAAGGTCCACTGTTTTTTTCAGGTAAGCGTCTCTGGCTTTACATTAAATGCAAAGATTCCTCAAGAAGCAATCTCTACATTTGATCCCAAGACGAAAGATTCTGAGGCTCCAGATTGGATTTTAACTTTAGTCCCTCCATAAGCGGCAGAATTTTCTGCATTAATAATAACATTTGTCGCAGCCACTGCAACCGCACCAGATGCCTCAGTTCCTAAAGTTGCATTAGTTGAAGAAAGAATTACTCCGTTTGGAGCCTGATTGTTATTTTCACTTCCTCAGAAGATAACGGCATTATTGGTATCTTTTTGTTGTCCGCCAGTAGATGCTGTATTATTCTTTCCCCCAACGAGGAAAGATCATTCTCCAGCAGTATTTTTATTTCCTACCCCTGCAATAATAGAACTATTCTCATCGGTAGTATTATTGAGTTTTTCCATCTTATCTACTTTCCCTCACTGCCCTAAAACTACAGAGGCAATTCCGAGTGTCGTCCCTCAGGTATTCATCAGTCACACTTTACTCACCTTCCCCTCCTTTTTTTGATTGAGGTGCACCTCCTTGATGTGCTGGACAGCTGTAAATCTATTCGTACCAATCGTAATTGGAGTGTTTGATTGAGCAAGGACTCAAGAAACAGCCAACGTAAGCGTCAGCGCTCCTCAAAGCAAGAGGAGTTTGTTTGTAGTAAGATTTTTCATCATATTCACAGATTAAAGAATAAACAATGAACTTTCACTGCCTCAAGTATACAGATATTTTCAGATAATGCAATTTTTTTAAAAGAAAATAGCTTCCCTTGGTAAAGAAACGCTCTGATCGAAAGGTTTGAGGACGAAGTTAAAAAACTTCACTAGAAAGAAATCTGATGCTTTTCTTTGGGATACAACAAATTATTTTGCTCCTGTTAGGTATTTCCCTTTGAACTGCTGATAAACGAAGTCGAGCTCTTTGTCGAGCTTCGCAAGTTCCGCCTGTAGCTTCATAGCATTTGCCGAAATTTGCTGACTATCCTTTCTGTAAAACTCCGTTGCATCTCCAGAAAGGTTAACCAAGAGCTTTACCGTCGGATACTCATGCTGCATAAAAGCGGCTCTTACCCCCGAAATATAAGCTACAACCCCTGCTTTGAAGCCCTCATCAGGCACTCCAGGATAGGTTTCTGCGTCAGTAATGAGTTGCTGCAGTTTCTGGAGGGTAGCTTGGTAGGTTTCTTCTAAGTCGAGCTTGCTATATTCTTTATTTAATATCTGATAATAATTTTCGAGGGTCTCCACGGACTGTTCCTGGAAGGCAAGGAGCTGATTATTATATTTTTGGATATCGACCTGAGGCTTACGAAAGGAACACCCTGCAACAAGGAGAACAAAGAGAAGAAATCAGATTTTTTTCATTTTGTAAGGCGTAAGAATAAAGGACGATACAGGTTCTGCTTCTGGGAAGGATTCCTGAATAGCTTCCTGAGTTCTTATTCAAATCTCAATGCATCGATAGGCTTGAGTTTCGCAGCTTTTCTCGCAGGGAGGATTCAGAACACAATTCCTGTCAGCGTCGTAATAAGAAAAGTCGTCATCATAATACTTTGATCAATTTCTGCACTCAATCCTAATCCGCTATTTGGATCTCAGAGGAGCTTATTCACAAAATACACGATACCATAACTCAATAAAAAGGCGATAAATCCTCCTATCAAGGTAATAACCACAGACTCTACAAGAAACTGGATAATAATATCTTTATTCAAAGCCCCGATTGCCTTTCTGATTCAGATTTCTCTTGTTCTTTCTGTTACGGAAACGATCATAATATTCATCACTCCAATTCCTCCAACAAGTAGAGAAATCGCTCCCATTACCAAAAGGAAGAGCTTCATCCCCTGAAGAGATTGTTTCATTTGATCAACCATCTCTGCGTAGCTGTGGACTTTAAATCCCGCATCGCTTATTGAGGTTTTATTGTATTTTTTGAGGAGAAGATAGCTGATCCTCTTTTGCCAGAGTTTGTTATCTCCATCAGGTGGTAGGAAAACATCAAAAGAATCAATAGTATTTTTGTGGAGAATCCTTTCTGTAACGGTAGTATCCGGAAAATAAGCTTGAGCTCATCGGTCATACTCTTGTTTCGGTAAAACTCCTACAATAGTAAACTCTTTACCGTTATAGATGAATTTTTTCCCTATTGCGCTTCCATTTTTGAAGAACTTGCTCTTGAACGTTTCGTTAACCACGGCAACGAAACTCTTGCTATCGTAATGCTCCTTGGAAAAGAGTGTTCCTTCAGCTGCTTTCTTTTCATTGAGAGTAAACCGGAGTTCTGGAACACCAACCCCCATCACCATATCTGATTTTTGTTTTATTTTTACCTGTCAACCAGGGGTTTCTATTTGATAGGTAATTTTTCAGCTTAGGTCTGGGAAATATTTTTCTATATAGTCGATGATCGTTTTATCAAATTTTACTGCCTGGACGTAGCCTCACGGTTTATCTTCTTTGTCATCTCGGGCATTGTAGCCTCCATCAGAAGAGACTGATATTTTATTTTTTGCGAAATCCCCCATCGTTTTGGTGATAGATTTCTCTGTTCATTGCCCGATCGCCATCATCACCACAACGGAAGCCATTCCGATGATAATCCCGAGCGTACTCAAGCCAGATCTCATTTTGTTGGCCATAATGGTCTTTCGAGCATCTACAAAGTAGGAAAAGAACCTCATATTTTCTCGCTAATATCTAAGGTAAAAGTTAATTTTCGACAAAAAGTCAGTCTTTGATACGGATCGTTTTATTTGCATAGCTCGCAACATTTGCGTCATGGGTAATCAGAAGAATTGTTCTTCCCTGTTCAGCATTTAATTTTTTAAAAAGCTCCATTACCTCTATTCCTGTCTTGGAATCCAAAGCTCCTGTTGGCTCATCTGCGAGCAAAAGTCCTGAATCTGTCACTAATGCCCTTGCAATACACACCCTCTGCTGTTGACCTCCAGAAAGTTGGTTTGGAAGAGCTTTTTCTCTCCCCTCAAGTCCTACGAGTTTAAGTGCAGCATAGGCCCTCTCCTTAGCTTCTCCTGAAGGAATTCCCATATACGAAAGTGGAAGGACCACCTGCTCTCGTGCTGACATTCTTTTGAGCAGATTATAGCCCTGAAAGATGAATCCGATTGTTGTTCTACGGATCATCGATTGCTGATCTGGAGTCAGATTTTTTACCTCTTTCTTGCGGAGAAAATAAGAGCCAGAAGTCTGAACATCAAGAAGTCCGACGATGTTCATCAAGGTGGATTTCCCGCACCCTGACGGTCACATAATGGAAATAAAGTCTCCATCATGAATATCAAGATCAACTCCTCTTAGAGCATATACTGGCTCTGTCATCTTTCCTCCATAGGTTTTTGTGATTCCCTTAAGTGAAATAAAATCTGATGTTGCTTCTACCATTATGATAATCACAAAAGAATAAAAGTTTTTGGTAATTTTTACATTGAATATTCATAACTCATACTACCATCAGCCTCTGTCGTTATATTTCCATCTTTTGGTCAGCCCATACTGCCAATACCCACATTCCCTGCAGAAATATCGTTCATATAGAATCCCTTTATCGTATCACCAAGCTTAAGACCAGAAAGAACTACCGTGTTCGTTTCATCAGCAATTCCTACTTCTACAACCTGATCAACTCGCTGTTCTCCCTTTTTGAGACGCACGATTTTTTCTCAGAGTTCGTTGTCAGCAAGTGCAGGATTAGGAACGATTAACTTTCCTTTTGCTTCTTCAAGGGTTACCTTTACTGTCGCACTCATTCCTCCTAGAATTTTTTCCTCAGGATTATTTTTTTGGAAAACAACTTTAGCTTTGTAGGAATTTCCTTCTGGCATCGTATCAATTTCAGAGAAAACTCACGAATATACTTGGTCTGGGAAAGCACCAACAGAAACCTGGACTTTCATTCCTTGCTGGATCTTTACGATATCAAGCTGATCTACCTCAATTTTTACCTCAAGAAGATCTGGCGTCTCTACATAGATGTATTTTTGATTATCATTTGTAGAGTTTGTGTCAATACTATCTCCGACTTGCATATCAAGTTTGGTTACTCTTCCATCGAAATTTGCAATAATTTTGTATTCATCATACTGCTTCATCAATGTTGTCAATTCAAACTGCGCATTGTCAATTTCATTCTGGACTCTCTGAATTTCGTCTTTTTCTGTGCTTCACTCTCTTGCCTTTTCTAAATCAACCTTTGCGTCTTTGATCTTTTTTTCAAGTTCTGCAGTAGAAACGAGCTGCTGTTTCTGATTTACTTCTAGTTCTAGTTTTTTCTTTTGGAGAGCAAGTTTGAGATTTTCTAGCTCGATCTTTAGTTTTTCAACCTTGTCTGCTGCATCTTCAATAGTCGTGTCTGAATCTTTGAGTCAAGCCAAGGTTTCAACTGCTGAAGTATATTTATCTATGTAGTCATATCCGAGTTTTTCCAAAGGAGCTCAAAAAGAATTCATATAGCCATCTATCTGTGATTTTGATAGAGAGCCTTCTGATTCAATACTTGCATTAAACATCTCATAGTTTATTTTTCATCGATTCCTTAGATCAGCACCTAACTCTTTGAAAACAGTATATCCTGAAAGAATCTTGTTTTCAGTCAGCTGACCAACGGGAATCTTTGAAAATTCAGTATAAAGATCATTAAGTCTTGCCTTATATGCATAGACTTTTCGGAACTGCTCTTTTGACTGAGCAATTAATGCCGTATTTTTTGCTCCAATATAGGTATTCATTTCTTCTCCTTTGTATTGGTCAGTCAGTTTCATCACCGCATCAAAATTATCTAGCGTAGATTGCAAAGCATTTGCTTCCTCACGAAATGCTCTCACCAATTTTTCCATAGAAGTGTTTCTGGTTCTTACGTTCTTGGAAACTGCTAAGTCTGCATTCGTTGCTCCTGCCTTTCCTGATAGGAGCTGAGCATAATCAGTCTGGGCTTCTTTGAGGTCTTTCTCCTTTTCTCTAATTTGCCTTTCTGCTTCTTCAAGATCAAATTTTTTGGTCTGATCATCAAGCTGCTGTTCACTTGGCAAGGTTTGTTTTTGCATGACCAAAAGATCATAGGCTGCCTGTGCTTTAAGGAGTTCAAGCTTTTGATCTGATTTATCGAGAATTTTCTTGAGCTCAAGCTGCTTATTTTTTAGGTCCTTTTTTGCTGATTCAACCTTTCTATCAAGATCGTCTGTCGTAATTGTCGCTAGAACATCTCATTTTTTCACATTAGCTCAGATTTTGGTCCTTACGCTTGTTACTCTTCCTTTATTGACAAATGTCAATTTTTGAGCGTTTGCAAATTGTGTCGTTCCCTGAAGATTTAGCGTTTTTTCTACGTCTCAGGTGATTACTTCATAATCTGTACTCACAAAAGGCTGGTTTCCTCCTTGTTTTCCGTAAAAATGCTTGTATCCATAGATGGCTCATCCGATCAATACCACCAAAAAGAAGGCAACCCATCGCTTATTCCTCCATAGCATAGCAAAAAATCCTTTAAAAACACTCATCAGTTCAAAATGAAACAAAATAAAAGATCTGATTTTTTTACTTTTTATTATCGTAAGAAAAACATCTAACGTGACATTTTATTTTTTCAGAAATCAAATACAAGAAAAAAGTGTTTGTTGCTTGACAATTTCCCTTAAATTAATAGAATTATGGTGTTTATTTTATCAGGAAGATAATGATTATTACACTCTGAGGAAAAGCCGGAAGCGGGAAAGGAACTGTTTCCAAACTTTTAGCACAAGAACTAGACTATGAAATCATCTCTATCTGAACACTCAAAAGAAAGATCGCAGAAGAAATGGGATTAAGCATTTCAGAGTTTAATCTCTTGTGAGAAAAGGCTGAGAACCAGAGAGAATTTGACCTAAAATATGAAGAATACCAAAAAAGTCTTCCACTTGAGAGTAGAATTATTCTAGAGAGTAGACTTGGATTCCTCTGTCAGCCAAAGGCTTTTAAAGTTTTTTTAGATGTTCGTGATGAGGTCGCAAGTGAAAGAATCCGCAAAGATCAGAGGACTACCGATCAATTCTCTTCAAAAGATGAGGCGTTATCTGCGACAAAAAAAAGGAATGCTGACGATAGAGCCAGATTCCTTTCTCTTTATGAAGTTGATCTCTGGGATGATAGGAATTATGATCTCAAAATAGATACAAGCGACCTCTCTGCTGAACAGGTTTGCTCTAGGATTATCGCCAGATTTAGCGAAATAGTCCCAGTTAAATAAGGATCCGCCTAAGTAAGCTGTATATCAACAAAAGTTTGATTAAAAATAGTGGCTCTTAGGCTAGTTCTGAGAGGAGGATTTTGGTGATTGCTTGAGGATTAGCTTTTCCCTGCGTTTTCCTCATTACCTGCCCTACAAAAAATCCTATAACACTGGTTTTACCTGCCTTATACTGATCAAGGATTGCTGGGTTCTCGTGTAGAACCTCTTTACAAAAAGCTCTTAAATCAGATTCTGAGATCTCGGGAGTATCAAAGCCTTTTTCCTTGATGATATCAGACGCTGAAGCTCCCGTTTGGAGCATTTCTTCCATGATGAGTTTGAGTTGATTGTCAATCAGTTTTCCTTCTTTTGCAATGTTGAAAAACTCAATCAACTGCTCTTGGTCAACAGGAAGCTCGGTAATATTCACAAAATGTGCCGTCATATAGCCGCTTATCTGCCCAGCAATCCGTTTCGCTACGAGTTTCGGTTCAAACCCTGCATGTATCAGCTGCTTGAAAAAAGTAAGCGTCGGATATTCACTAATTAAAGCATTGATAAATTCCTTGTGAAATCAGTATTCTGACTTCATTTTTTTAATTTCTTGAAAAGGAATAATCAACTCAGCTTCCTCCACCTTTTTAAGAAGCTGCTCATCAAGATAAAGCGGAAGCAAATCTGGTTCAGGGAAATATCTGTAATCAAGTGCGTCCTCCTTACTTCTCATCGCAAAAGATTGTCACTTAAGATCATCTCGTCTCCTCGTCTGCTGCTGAATTTCTTCTCCTGTTTCTCGGCATTTTGCCTGTCTTATCACTTCAGCATCTATTGCTCTTTTTATAGCGGAAAAGGAGTTGATATTTTTGAGTTCTACCCTCGTTCCTAGAGGATCAGATTTTTCTTTTCTAATGGAAACATTGACATCGACTCTCATTTGCCCCTTTTCCATATCTGCATCTGAAAGGTTATTTCGTTTTGCAATTCTTTGGATTTCTTTGGCAAATTCTACAGCTTGTTCTGCACTAGTAAAATCAGGTCCCGTCACGATTTCAATCAACGGAGTCCCGGCACGGTTAAAGTCTAGCAACATTGCTCCTCCCTGATGAAAAGCCTTCGCAGTATCACATTCTAGATGGGCGTCTGAGATTCTTACCTGTTTCTCCTCTTCATAATTTGCAAAGAAAAAAGAAAGTGCTCCTTTTACATTAATTGGCGTATAGAGCTGAGTAATTTGGTATCCCATTGGCAAATCTGGATAGAAATAGGATTTTCTATCAAAATATGAAGGATTATTGAATTGGCATTGCAGAGCCTTTCCCAGCAAAAGTCCCTTCTCTACGACCTCTGCACTGAGCTGAGGTAATGCTCATGGCTGTCAGGTACATACTGGACAAATAGTGGTGTTGGGCTGATTATCTTGGAGGGCTTGTTCATTTTTACATTTACAGAAAATTTTGGTTTCACTTGCGAGCTTTAAGTGAATCTCTAGTCCAATAGTAATGAGCGGTTCTTGCATGTTTAGGAGGAAAGAAATGAAAACTGACTGAGAGTATAGCAATTTAACTACTGAAAACAAAAGATTTTTTAAAAAATCTGAGATATAAGAAGACACTGACTTGAAAATGCTCTCCACAACAGTATAGGTAGAGTATTTATGGTATAAATTTTTTATCATCTCGTATATTTTGGATGCATATTCATCTTGTCAGTATTTTCCCAGAAATCTTTGAAAGTTTCCTTGGGACTTCTCTTATCAAAAAAGCTCAAGAAAAAGGAGTTCTCTCCTTCTCGTGCTATAACCCGAGGGAATTTTCTACGGATCCTCACCAACAGATTGATGATTCAGTCTATTGAGGATGAGATGGAATGCTGATCAAAGCACAACCCATTATTGACACTGTAGAATTTGTAATCAAGGATAACCAGATGAAAAAATCAGATTTTTCTATTCTTTTTCCTACACCAACTGAGCAGCTCTTTAACCAAAAAATCGCTCATGGACTCAGTAAAAAAGAGCATCTCATTTTCATCTGCTGAAGATATGAATGAATTGACTATAGAGCAGAACAATACTTTTGAGATCGCTATCCTGACACCTTTAGAAAGTATTCCATTGGTCCTTTCATAACCCTATGAGGAGAGGGACCAAGTTTGCTCATGATTGAGGCTATTACTAGACTAATTCCTGGAGTTATAAAAGAAAAAGGAAGCTGGATTCATGAGAGCTATTCTCCTAGAGATAATATGAGCAATATTGAAGCTCCTAATTATACAAGACCGATTGAAGTGTATGGGATGAAGGTCCCAGAAGTCTTACTCAACGGCGATGAGGAAGAAATTGCACAGTGGAGAGAAGAGCATAGTATTAACCTCTAATTTGGTTTTATTTTTGCGTCCCTGATTATGGATTCCCTAAAAACAAAATGATACAAGGGAGAGTGAGTCGCTCTTGATTCGTATATTCAAAGGTGATATTGCTTCCTTGATAAAAATTTTACGATTCGCGGAGGGGAGATTGATCTGATCGTAGAAAATGAGAGCTTTATCGTATTTATTGAGGTGAAGGTTGTAGATAGTATAGAAGAATGGTCTGGATATCTCTCTGCAAGAAAGCTTCAGGCGATAGAGAGGAGCATAGAAGAATATTGCTATCGTAAATGAATAGAAAAAGAAATCAGACTAGATCTTGTATTTGTCAAAAATCAACAAGTGATTGAAGTCTTTGAAAATATCAGTAATAGTTAGAGGTCGAGATTAGGATTGAAAAGTGGACGAGGCCACCTACCATGTAGGTATTTTTTGAATCAAAAAAAATCTCAGCTTAAAGCTGAAATCCTTAATGGAGCGGGTGACGGGACTCGAACCCGCAACAGTCTGCTTGGAAGGCAGGCACTCTAGCCAATTGAGTTACACCCGCAAATCACATTTGCAGGAAAGAATATAGTGATTTTATTTTCAATTTCAAGACTTTTTTTAAAAAAAATGAAAAATCAGATTTTTTATTTTTGTTTAGCTGTTTTTCTCTTGTAGTTGATAGCCAAATAGATACACTTAATCTGTTTTTTTTATTCCTTTTTGGAAAGTATGAAGTATCATTTGCAGCTTTTGAAGAAATATATTTCATTGGAGGTAAGCCCTGAGGATATTGCGAGGGATCTGATTTTGAAAACTTGTGAGATTGAGGAAATTCACACGAGAAATTTGCCAAAAACAATTGTGATTGGTAAGATTACCTCTATTCAGAAGCATCCAGATGCGGATAAGCTTAATGTTTGTCAAGTTGATTGTGGGAATCAAGGACAATTTCAGATTGTTTGTGGAGGAACGAATGTAGCAGAGGGGATTTTTGTGCCGGTTGCCTTGACTGGGACTACGATTGCTGCGACAGGGATTACGATTGCAAAAAGACCAATGAGAGGTGTAGATTCTGAGGGAATGATTTGTTCTAAGGAGGAGCTAGAAATTCAGGAAGATTTGGATCAGCATTGGATTTGGAATCTTTGAGAGGATTTAGAGGTTTCAGATCAGGATTTAGGGCTTGCATTGACTGATAAATTTTCTTGGCTAGATACTACGGTTTTGGAAGTCGATAATAAAAGCCTGACTAATAGGCCTGATTTGACTGGGCATTTTGGCGCTGCGATTGAGCTCAATGCGATCTATCCTGATGCAGTTAAAAAGTATCATAGGATTACCGAGATGATGACTCAATTTCAGACGACAAATATCTTGGAGGTCTTCGAGCATACTGAAAAGAAAATGGTACCTGGAGTGCAGGTTGAGAGTCCTTTTGTTAATAGCTATATCGCCTTGAGAATAGAAAATATCTCGGTGAAAAGATCAGATTTTTTTTCTCGTTTGCAGCTTTTGGATATTTGAGGGAAGGCAATCAATAATTGGGTAGATTTTTCAAATTTGTTTATGAATATTTCTGGGCATCCGATTCATTGC
>ERZ773022.8-NODE-8-length-215604-cov-11.590965_pt1 | contig 215604 bp, 184 predicted proteins | sample MGYA00580839_ERZ773022 | MGnify/ENA primary metagenome ERZ773022 (study PRJEB29015, sample SAMEA2738020) | human oral metagenome | biome: human oral; feature: human-associated habitat; material: dental | place: China | collected 2044 ...
AAACGGGATGCGGCCGGGTCCCTCATGTCGCCCTCGCCATGCAGATCGAACCTCATGTGAGAAACGGGCTACGGCTCAAGCCGCAGCCCGTTTCCTGCTGTAAGCATCCGAAGGACGACGACATCAGCCTCCGACGGCATCAACCGCCAACGACGCCGGTCGAAGGTTCCCGAGCGAAACGCCGCGCCCTCTAATCCGCCGCAGGCGGTTCTACTTCGCAGACGTAGCCCTCGGCGATATCCGCGTCTATGATCACCTTCGCGCCCTCGAGCACGTCGCCTGCGATGATCATGTTCGCGATACGGTCGACCACCTCGCGCTGGATCAAACGCTTGAGCGGACGGGCGCCGTACACCGGATCGAACCCGTCGATCGCGAGCTGCTCGATGGCGGCAGGCGTCACGTCGAGCGTGATGCGGCGATCCTCAAGACGCTCGCGCACGGCCTTGAGCTGAAGCCTGACGATGGGCTCCATTTCCTGCGACGACAGCCCGTTGAACGTGATCACGTCGTCGATACGGTTCAGGAACTCGGGCCTGAAGGTCTGGCTCAGCGATTCGTTGATCTTGCGGTGAAGCTCGGCCAGCCGCTGGGCGGCGGTGCTCATGTCGGCCTGCATCATGTCTTCGACCATCTTGCCCATGGACTCCTCGGCCTCGCGCGTGCTGTACTCGCGAATCGATTGGCTGCCCACGTTCGACGTCATGATGATGATCGCGTTCTTGAAGCTGACCTCGCGGCCCTGGCCGTCGGTCAGCCGGCCGTCGTCCAGAACCTGCAGCAGCACGTTGAACACATCCTGGTGGGCCTTCTCGATCTCGTCGAGCAGCACCACGGTGTACGGCCTGCGGCGCACCGCCTCGGTCAGCTGCCCGCCCTCGTCGTAGCCCACGTATCCCGGAGGCGCCCCGATCAGGCGCTGGACGCTGAACTTCTCCATGTATTCGGACATGTCGATGCGCACCATGGCCTTCTCGGTATCGAACAGGTATTCCGCAAGCGCCTTGGCAAGCTCGGTCTTGCCGACGCCGGTCGGGCCGAGGAACAGGAAGCTGCCGATGGGGCGATTCGGATCGGAAAGCCCGGCACGGTTGCGGCGAATGGCGCCTGCGACCGCGTGCACGGCCTCGTCCTGGCCGATGACGCGCTCATGCAGACGGTCTTCGAGATCGACCAGCTTGGCCATCTCGCCCTGCATCATCTTCGTGACGGGGATGCCGGTCCATGCGCTCACTACCTCGGCGATCTCCTCTTCGGAGACCTCTTCCTTCAGAATCGCGCCGTCGCCCTGCTTCGCCGCCACCGCGGTTTCGGCCTCGGCGAGCCGGCGCTGCAGGTCGGGAATGCGCGCATAGCGGATCTCGGACGCCCTGGACAGATCGCCCTCGCGCGTCGCCTGTTCCTCTTCGGTATGCGCCTGGTCGATCTCGGTCTTCAGGCGCTGAACGCTTTCGATCACGTCCTTCTCGTTGCGCCATTCGGCCTTGCGCGCATCCAGCCACTCCTTCGACGTAGCCATCTGGCGGCGCAGCTCCTCCAGACGCTCCCGAGATGCCGCATCCTCTTCCTTCATGAGGGCCTGCTCTTCGATCTGCATCTGCGTGTACTTGCGCTCGGCCTGGTCGATTTCCTGAGGCATGGAATCGATCTCGATGCGCAGACGGCTTGCCGCCTCGTCCATCAGATCGATCGCCTTGTCGGGAAGGAACCTGTCGGAGATATAGCGGTTCGAAAGCTCGGCCGCCGCGACGATCGCCGAGTCGGTGATGCGCACGCCATGGTGTATCTCGTACTTCTCTTTGAGCCCGCGCAGGATGGCGATGGTGTCCTCCACCGTCGGCTCGCCGATGAACACCTGCTGGAAGCGGCGCTCGAGGGCCGCGTCCTTTTCGATGTACTTGCGGTACTCATCGAGCGTCGTGGCGCCGATGGCATGGAGCTCGCCGCGCGCGAGGGCCGGCTTGAGCATATTGCCCGCGTCCATCGAGCTGTCGCCCGTGGAACCCGCACCGACGATGGTGTGCAGCTCGTCGATGAACAGGATGATGCGCCCCGCCGACTGCTTGACCTCTGAGAGCACGGCCTTCAAGCGATCTTCGAACTCGCCGCGGTACTTCGCGCCCGCCACCATCTGCCCAAGATCAAGCGCGATGAGGTCGCGATCCTTCAAGCTCGTGGGCACGTCGCCCGCGACGATGCGCTGGGCAAGGCCTTCGACGATGGCCGTCTTGCCGACGCCCGGCTCGCCGATGAGCACGGGGTTGTTCTTGGTGCGGCGGGAAAGCACCTGGATCGTGCGGCGGATTTCGTCCGAGCGCCCGATGACCGGGTCGAGCTTGCCCTCGCGCGCCATCTGCGTCAGGTTCTGGCCGTAGGTGTTGAGCGCATCGAGCTCGAGCTTGCTCGACTGGTCCGTCACGCGCGCGTCGCCGCGCAGATCGTCGTAGGCCTCTTCCACGCTCTTATGCGTGATGCCCGCCATGTTGAGGATCTTGCCGGCCTGGCCCTTGTCGTCGGCCAGCGCGATGAGCAGGTGCTCGCTCGTCGCGTAGCTGTCTCCCATCTTCTCCGCGATCTTCACGGCATTGTCCAGCACCTTCAGGAGGTTCTGGGTGGGTATGGGCATCCCCATGGCGCCGCCCGTGACCTTCGGGCCGTTCTCGATCGCCGTGTTGACGTTGATCTTCAGCTGCTCGGGGTCGGCCCCCACGCGCTTGACGATGGCGGAAAGGTTGTTTTCTCCGGAATCGAGCAGGGCCTTCAGCAGGTGGATGGAATCGACCTGTTGCGTATCGGCATCGCCTGCGATGCCCATCGCGCTCTGGAACGCCTCCTGGGCGGTAATAGCGAGCTTGTCCAATCTCATGATCGAACGCCTCCTTTTGACATATCTTCTAACCTGCAACGATGCCGCGCATGCTCAGACCATGCGGCATATGCGAACGGCCACGTCCGCAACCAGGCCGCATCGTCATCGCCCCGCCGCGCAACCTGGGCGTTTCGCATAAGCGCGGCCATGGGGTTCAATAATCCAACCCGCCCATGCGACCGCTTCCGAGCCGCCGCACGGGAGATGCAGTCTGGGGAAGCTGCGCCTGCGGCAGCATGAGCGCGGTCACGTCGGCGCGCGTCTCGAGTTCGTGCACGCGGTCGGCGAGACGACGGACCTTCTTATGCAGATCGTCGATCTCGTCGTCGCGCTCGTCGAGGCGCCCCTTCAGATCGAGGATGCGGATGACGCCCGCGAGGTTGATGCCCTCGCTCGTCAGCTCGTTGATGAGCTCGAGCCGATCGATGTCGGCCTGCGAGTACATACGGGTGTTCCCACTCGTACGCTGGGGCGTGACCAGCCCTTTCTGTTCGTAGATACGCAGCGTCTGGGGATGGACCCCGGCAAGCTGGGCGGCCACGCCGATCATGTACAGCGGCCTGTTCCTATCTTCCATATCCGTCTCCCGTCTAGGCACCGAACGCGGCACGGATCCGAACGCCCGATGCCTGCTCGGCTTCTTTCAATGCTTCGAAGGCCGTGCGCTCGGCCGCGGAAAGCGTGCGGGGAACCGTCACGCGAATCGTGCAGCGCAGAGACCCGCGGGCACCGCCCTTGACGTTCGGGGCGCCCTTGCCGCTCAACTTGAGCTGGGCTCCATCCTGCGTTCCGGCGGGAACCTTGATGCGGACCTTCGTGCCGTCGGGCGCAGGCACGACCACCGAAGCGCCCAGCGCGGCTTCCGAGACCGTGACAGGAACGTCCATCGTCACGTCGGCGCCATCGCGCGCGTACAGCGGGTGCGAGCCTATCTTCGTGGTGATCAGCAGATCCCCTGCGGCACCGCCAGCTTTTCCCGCTGCGCCCTTGCCGTGCAGGCGGATGCGGCCGCCGTCCACGGCTCCTGCAGGAACGCGCACGTCGAGCGTCTCGGACGAACCGTCGGGAGCCTTTACGCTCACCTTCTTCATGCAGCCGGAAAAGGCCTCGTCGAACGTCACGTTGAGCATGAGGTTCATGTCGCGTCCGCGTATCGGGCGCGCGGCTCCCGGTTGCCCGAAGCCGCCGAAGCCCGCGCCGCCGTACGGCGAGCGCCCGCGTCCGCCGAACCCGCCGAAGATATCGTCCAGGTTCCAGTCGGTCCCGAACGCCCCCTCGCCGCGGCGCATGCTTTCAAGGATGTCTTCCCATCCGCCCATGCCGGCGAACGGATTCTGCCCGCCTGCGCCGTGGGGGATGCGCTGCGCATCGGCCGTGCCGTAGCGGTCGTAGACCTTGCGCTTCTTCTCGTCGCTCAGGACCTCGTAAGCTTCGTTGATCTGCTTGAACCGCGTCTCATCGCCGCCCGCATCCGGATGATGCGTGCGTGCGAGCTTGCGAAACGCCTTTTTGATCTCGTCTTGCGTGGCGCTGCGCGCAACGCCGAGCGTCTTGTAGTAATCAGGCGTCTGAGCCATGACAACGCCACCTCCTTCTCAGTGCTCGGACATGTATTGAAAAGCGGGCCCGAACAGCCCGCTTCCCCTTCGTCTACTTGTGCTCCGATGCGTCCGGCTCGGGCTCTCTCTTCGGTCCGCCGCTCGAGACGGCGACCATCGCCGAGCGAATGACCTTCGATCCCATGCGATAGCCCTTCTGGTACACCTGCGCCACGGTCTCGTCGGGGACCGACGGGTCGGGCACGGTGGCGACCGCCTGATGGGCGAGCGCGTCGAACGGTTCTCCGACAGGATCGACCGCCTTGAGGCCGTGCTTCTCCAGAACGCCGGCAAGCTTGGCGCCGATGGCCTTCACGCCGTCGAGCAGGCCGGTCTCGCCGTTCTGCTCGGCATGGGAGACGGCGCGCTCGAAATCGTCGAGAACGGGAAGCACGTCTTCCATCAGGCGCTCGGTCGCGCGCTTGCGAATCTGGTCGTTCTCTTCGGCGGTGCGCTTGCGGAAGTTGTCCCAGTCGGCCTGGAGCCTCAGATATTTATCGCGCATGGCCGAAGCCTCCGCGCGCGCCTGCGCAACCTCCTGATCGCTCGTCGCGGAAGCCGGCGCCTCGGCAGGTTCGTCGCCTTCGACCTCGGCGCCGTCCTGAACCCAGGCTTCGACCTCGTCGGCGAAGGACGGCTCGGCGGCGGGAGAGGCCTCGTCCCCGGAAGGGGCGGCCTGTTCGACCGCCTCGTCTACGGGTTCATCGGTGCCGTCGATGGGAATCTTGCGCGGATCGGAGCTCTTGCCGTCTTCGGTCATGGCTATTTCCCTTCGTCGGTCTTATCGTCCACGACTTCGTAATCGGCTTCGATCGGACCGTCGTCCTGGGCAGGGGCCGCGCCTGCGGCGCCCGGAGCGCCGGCCTCGGCCTGCTGCGCGGAGTAGACGACCTCGGCCAGCGAGTATCCGACCTGCTGCAAACGTTCGCTCGCAGCCTTGATGGCCTCGATGTCGGAACCGGAAAGCGCGCTCTTGGCGTCTTCGATGGCAGACTCCGCCTCCGACTTCTTGTCGGCGGAAACCTTGTCGCCCAGCTCGTCGAGCGTCTGCTGCGTGGCGTTGACCAAGGAGTCCGTATTATTGCGGACTTCAATCTCTTCCTTGCGCTTGGCGTCTTCGTCGGCATGGGCCTCGGCGTCCTTGACCATGCGGTCGACTTCGTCGTCGGACAGCGCGGTGGAGCCGCTGATCGTGATCTGCTGCTGCTTGCCGGTGCCCAGGTCCTTGGCGGAGACGTTCACGATGCCGTTGGCATCGATGTCGAACGTGACTTCGATCTGCGGCACGCCGCGACGGGCCGCGGGGATGCCGGTGAGCTGGAAACGGCCGAGCGTCTTGTTGTCGTTGGCCATCTGGCGCTCGCCCTGCAGGACGTGGATCTCGACGGACGTCTGGTTGTCGGCGGCCGTGGAATAGACCTCGGTCTTGCGGGTCGGAATCGTGGTGTTGCGGTCGATCATCTTGGTCATGACGCCGCCGAGCGTCTCGACACCGAGGGACAGCGGCGTGACGTCGAGCAGCAGGATGCCTTCGACATCGCCGGACAGGACGCCGCCCTGGACGGCCGCGCCGATGGCGACGACCTCGTCGGGGTTGACGGACATGTTCGGCTGCTTGCCGGTCATGTTCTTGACCAGATCTTGGACGGCAGGCATACGGGTCGAACCGCCGACGAGGATGACCTCGTCGACTTCACCGGCACCGAGGCCCGCGTCGGTCAGCGCGCGGGAGACGGGCGCCTTGCAGCGCTCGAGCAGGTTGCGCGTGATGCGCTCGAATTCGGCGCGGGTCAGCGTGTAGTCCAGATGGACCGGCTGGCCGTCGACGGCGGTGATGAACGGCAGGTTGATATTGGCCTGGGTGGTGTTGGAGAGCTCCATCTTGGCCTTCTCGGCCGCTTCCTTCAGGCGCTGGAGGGCCATCTTGTCGGCACGCAGATCGACGCCCTGGTCGGCCTTGAACTTGGTTGCCAACCAGTCGATGACGCACTGGTCCCAGTCGTCGCCGCCCAGGTGGTTGTCGCCCGCAGTGGAAAGAACCTCGAAGACGCCGTCGCCCAGCTCGAGCACGGACACATCGAACGTGCCGCCGCCCAGGTCGAAGACCAGGATTTTCTGATCCTTATCCACCTTGTCGAGGCCATAGGCCAGAGCCGCGGCCGTGGGCTCGTTGATGATGCGCTTGACATCGAGGCCGGCGATCTTGCCGGCGTCCTTCGTGGCCTGGCGCTGCGCGTCGTTGAAGTACGCGGGGACGGTGATGACGGCTTCGGTGATGGTGCCGCCGACCTGCTTTTCCGCGTCGGCCTTCAGCTTCTGGAGCACCATCGCGGAAACTTCCTCGGGCGTGTAGGTCTTGCCGTCGATGTCGATGACCGCACGGCCGTCCTTGCCGCGCACCACCTTGTACGCGACGGTCTTCTGCTCCTCGGAGGTTTCGGAGAAGCTGCGGCCGATGAAGCGCTTGACCGAAGAGACGGTGTTCTCGGGGTTGGTGACCGCCTGGTTCTTGGCGGCCTTGCCGACGACGCGTTCGCCGTCCTTGCGGAAGCCTTCGACAGACGGCGTGGTGCGGTCGCCCTCGGCGTTCACGAGGATGGTCGGCTCATTGCCTTCCATGACGGCCATGGCGGAGTTCGTGGTGCCAAGATCGATGCCCAGGATCTTTCCCATATGTATCAGTCCTCTCATATCCGCATCCCGCATTCGGGACGCTGGCGGGGTTCCGGTCCGCCGACTGTTTCTGACCTAAATAAAACGCCATGGCTGCCGGCCTGAACGGATTCCGCCGGCCAACCCTTTGGCGCTATGCAAATATATTATCTAAGTGTGTCACTGTCAAGTTTTCTCACAAGTAATTTGACATGTTACTTAACTGTCAGAAAAGATGATTTCCTGAGCGTACGCAGCATGGATGCGAAAGGAGAAATTATCGGGAATGCGCGCCTGGGCCGGGCATGATACTCTGAAACGCACATGAGGCGCGCCTCTTCCCCTTGCTCGAAAGGAGCTGCCATGATCGAACTCGATGATAAGAAGGTCCTCTACGCGTTCTCTTCCGAACTCGCCCCGGCCCTGACCGTCGAATCGGGCGAAACCGTCCGTATCCGCACGAAGGACTGCTTCGGCAACCAGGTTCGAAGCGAAGCCGACACGCTCGACTCCATCGATTGGGACGCCATCAATCCTGCGACCGGACCCGTCTTCGTGAAAGGCGCCAAGGCGGGCGGCGCGTTGAAGGTCTCGATAGAGAACATCGAGCTCGATGCGCAGACCGCTTCCTGCACGGGAAAGGGCGAGGGCGCCTGCGGCGACCTGTTCGATGCCTGGAGCACGCATTTCTGCAAGGTGGACGGCGATTCGCTCGTCTGGAACGATGCGGTCTCCTTCCCGCTCAATCCGATGATCGGCGTCATCGGCGTGGCGCCCGCGGGCGCTCCCGTCAACTGCGGCACGCCCGGCAGCCACGGCGGCAACATGGACAACACCGCCATCACGACGGGCGCGACGCTCTATTTCCCCGTCGCCTGCGAAGGCGCGCTGTTCGGATGCGGAGACATGCACGCGGCCATGGGCGACGGCGAGGTGAGCGTATCGGGCGCGGAAGTGGCCGGCTTCGCCACCGTCACGCTGACCGCCCTTCCCGAGCTTTCCCTGAAGAATCCGGTGATCGAAAACGCGACGCACTTCGGCACCATCGCCTCGGCCGCCACGATGGACGAAGCCGCGGAAATCGCCGTGCACGACATGGTGGAAATCGTCGCCGGGCGTACCGACATGTCGAAATCAGACCTGGTCATGCTGTTCTCGCTCGTCGCCGACGTGCAGGTCTGCCAGTTCGTCGATCCCGAGAAGACCGTCCGCTTCATGGTGCCCAAGAGCGTGCTCGACCAGATCGGATTCTCGTTCTAGAAGCTCTGGCGCCCGTCCGTCGGAATCGAAACGGCCCGCCTCCCTTGCCGGGAGGCGGGCCGTTCTGCATCGCGTTATTCGGCTTCCTTCGCAGGCGGTTCCGCGTCGGCGACCATCAATGCGCAGACATCCTCCGCATAGGCCGCCGGATCTTCGATCGGCAGCCCCTCGACCAGCAGCGCCTGGCCGTAGAGCACGTTCGCATACAGACGCACCTTTTCCGCATCGCCCGCTGCCTGGGCGGCCGCAAGCGTCGCGAACACCGCGTGATCGGCGTTGAGCTCCAGCACGCGCGAAGCCTTCATCGGCTCTTCGCCTGGCATCCGGTTCTGCGCGAACACCTTCTCCATCTCGAGCGATATCGGGCCCTCGGCGGTCACGCAGGCGGGCGCATCGGTCAGGCGCGACGAAACGACCACCTTCGACACGGCGTCGCCGAGCGCATCTTTCATCGCGGACAGGAGGCCGGCGTTGTTCTTCGCGGACTGCTCGGCCGCTTCCTTCTGCTCGTCGCTCGCCAGATCGAGATCCCCGCCCGCCACGTTCGCGAACGGCTTCTCGGCATAGTCCTGCATGGCTTGGATGCAGAACTCGTCGACCTCGTCGGTGCAGACCAGAACATCGAACCCTTTCGCAAGCACCGACTTCACGACCGGGGTCTTGACCACGCGATCGATCGAGTCGCCGGCGGCGTAGTAGATCGATCCCTGGTCGGCAAGCATGCCCTCGACGTATTCATCCAGCGTGACCATTTTCCGCTGACGGGCCGAATAGAACAGGAGCAGCTCGGCGAGCTGGCCCTTCGCCATGCCGTACGAGGTGTAGATTCCCAGCTTGATGCTGCGGCCGAAATCGGCGAAGAACGCCTCGTAGGTTTCGCGATCCGTATCGCGCATGCCGGCGAGCTCGGATTTGATCTTCTTCTCCACGCGCTTGGCGATGGCATGGAGCTGGCGATCGTGCTGCAGCGTTTCGCGCGAGATGTTGAGCGTCAGGTCGTCGCTTGCCACGACGCCGCGCACGAAGCCGAAATAATCGGGCAGAAGCTCTTCGCACTTGTCCATGATCAGGACATTCGAACTATAGAGCGCAAGGCCTTTCTTGAAATCGCGCGCATAGAGGTCGTAGGGCGGACGGCTCGGAACGAACAGCAGCGCATCGTAGGTCAGCGCGCCTTCCGCATGCAGGGAAACCGTACGCAACGGATCGGCGAAGTCGTGGAAATCCGCCTTGTAGAATTCGGCGTATTCCTCGTCGGTCACGTCGGAGCGCTTGCGCTTCCAGATCGGCACCATGGAATTCATGGTCTCGAGCTCCGTGTACTGCTCGTATTCCGTCTTGTAGTCGTCGCCGGCATCTTCGGGCTTCGGCAGCGGGCGCGACTTCGAGACCTCCATGCGGATGGGATAGCGCACGTAGTTGCTGTATTTCTTGATGAGGTCCTTGAGCGCGTACTGGCTTAGGAAGGAATCGTAATCGGCCTCGTCGGTGGAGGGCTTGAGCGTCAGGATGACGTCGGTGCCATGGCCTGCGCGCTCGGCAGGGGATACCGTATAGCCCTCGACGCCGTTGGATTCCCAGGCGAAGGCCTCGTCGGATCCGTACGCCTTCGACACGACGCGCACGTGGTCGGCCACCATGAAGGCCGAGTAGAACCCGACGCCGAACTGCCCGATGATATCGATCGCGTCGGCCGGCGCGGAAGCTTCCGCCGTCGCGCCTTCAGACGCCTCGGGCGCGGAGGCTCCGTCGGCGACGGTTTCGTCGTCAGCGGCGGTTTCGTCGTCCGCAGCGGTTCCGGCGCCGTCCGCAGCGTCGCCTGTGCCCTTCGACTTGGGATTCTCGGTCTTGAATTCAAGGCTCCCGGAATGCGCGATGGTGCCCAGGTTGCGATCGAGCTCTTCGGACGTCATGCCGATGCCCGAATCGGAGACGGTGATCGTGCGGGCATCCTTGTCGAAGGACACGAGAATGCCCAGTTCATCGGCCGCCAACTGAATATCGGAATCGGTCAGGCTCCTGAAGTAGAGCTTATCGACCGCGTCGGAGGCGTTGGAGATGAGCTCGCGCAAGAAGATCTCGCGGTTCGTATAGATCGAGTTGATCATCAGATCGAGGAGCTTCTTGCTCTCTGTCTTGAATTTGCGCATGGAGAAACGACCTTTCGCGTGACATACCGTTTGGCACTCTTACCCCTTGAGTGCCAAATCAGATTGTAGCCCCGCGATTCCCCGCGTCAAGAAACGTCGCCGAATCGCAACCTTGCCGCATCGAAAGGAGCGGACGCCAGTCGGCGGAGGGATGCCGCAGGACATGGCGGAAGGCGACGTGCAGCTTCGATTCTGGAGATGCCTGGTTTGAACCTGAAGGAGCTTTTCGGCAATTCCTCCAACCCCCAGTTCTTGCATTCCGAATCAAGGGCGCGACGCCGGATCTCTCTACGCGTCCGGCCCCTGCGCGTCGGTCCGTCGCTTCCCGGCCTTCGATTCATCGGCCTTCGCCGATCGCCACAGCTCTTCGAGTTCGGCGGCATCGCGCCCTTCCAGCGCGTCGGAGCCGCCGGCCTCCGCTTCCATATGGGCCCATCGCGCGCGGAACTTCGCGTTCGACGCGCGCAGCGCGCTCTCGGCATCGATGCCGCGCCACCGCGCGACGTTCACGAGCGCGAACAGGACGTCGCCGAATTCGAGCGCGGCCTCCTCGGGAGTCGCCGCCGCCTTGAATTCCGCGACCTCTTCGGCGACTTTGTCCCATACACCCTGCTCATTGGACCATTCAAACCCGACGGCCGCCGCCTTGCGCGAAATCTTCTGCGCCTGCAGCAGCGCCGGAAGGTTCTTGGGCACCGCGTCCAGCAGCCCGTCGGACGCCCGCGCGGCCGCACGTTCGGAAAGCTTCACCTGCGCCCAGATCGCCTCGACATCGGCCGCCGTCCCGGCATGCGCGCCGCCGAATACGTGCGGATGGCGGCGAACGAGCTTGTCGTCAAGGTCTTTGCATACGTCATCGATGGAAAAGGAGCCTTCCTCCTCGGCCATGCGGCTCTGCAGGAGAATCTGCATCAGCACGTCGCCGAGCTCTTCGCGCATGTGGTCGACGTCGCCCGCTTCGATCGCGTCGACGACCTCGTACGCTTCCTCGATCATGTTCGCCGCGATGCTCTCATGCGTCTGCGTGCTGTCCCAAGGGCACCCCGTTTCAGGATCGCGGAGCGCGGCGATGGTTTCAACGAGCGTGTCGAACGCGGGATGGGTCGAAGCGTGCGGATGGGATTCGGTCATGGGAGTCCTCGGCGAACGTCAGTCCTCGACGATCTCCGTGATGACGCCCATCGGGCATTCCTCAACGCAGTCGCCGCACGCGATGCACGCCTCTTCGTTCTCGATCGTGACGACGCCGCCTTCGATGGCGAGGACGTCCTGCGGGCATTCGTCCACGCAGATGCCGCAGCCGATGCATTCATCGATTTCAAATACAGGATGAGACATGATGAGCTCCTTACCCCCTTGGTAAAACATGCAGGCCGCGCACCCAGATACGCAAGGGGCGAAACGGCAAGTGCAAGATACCATGGGGCACGGCATTTGCAACCTCTGTTGCGAAATTGACTCCGAACGGCATGCGTGCATCAGAAGGCCGTCAACCGAGCCTCGACCTGAGTCGCTTGAGCAGCGCCCAGTCGCGCTGCTTCAGCCGATCCGAGGCCAGATCGTCGGAAAACGAGGAGAAGGCCGCGACGGGCCGACCGAGCAGCGATCCTTCCGCATCGAGCCTGACCTGGCTGCGATAGGCCTCTTCCAAAAGGCGCGCCGCCTGCTCGTCGAGCACGACGAGCGCCACCGGATCGAGCGCTTCCACGAGCCTGAACGCCTCCGCCGCGGAAAATCCGCCTACGGAAACGAACGATGCGGCATCGTATCCGATCCGCGGAGCAGACGCGCTAATCGCGGACTTCGCGGCATCGGAAGGCGTTTCCCATGAAAGCGCGCACAGGTAGGCGTCCGGGTCGCCCTCGATGGCCGCCGCATAGGGCGCCAGGTCGCGATCGCGTGCGCGGGAAAACGTATTACTTTTGAGAGGTTTTTTCACTCCGTTTTTCCTTTTATCACGTTCATCTGCTGGTTCAAGGAGCACAATAGCACCATCCGACAACCAAAGGAGGCAGCCATGTGCACCAACGGAGTCAACACCGGCCAGTTCGAGCAGATGATCGAGCAGATCGACGACCATCTGAAGCTTGAGCGCCGCTGGACCCATAACCTCGGCCACACCGCCGGCGATGCCGGCTTCGCGACCGTATCCGAAAAGCTGCATGAAGCCATGTCCATGATCGACGACGTGCGCGCGCTCCTCGACGAAGCGAAGGATGCCCTCGAAGACGACGCGAGCACCGCAACCGGCGTGACCGTCGAACTGGTGTAGGCATGGGGCGCGACTTGATGAGGTTCTCGGTCGCGATGCCCGAGGACCTTCTGGTCGAATTCGACAAGCTCGTCGCCACGCGCGGGCTCGCGAAGAACCGCAGCGAAGTGGTGCGCGACCTCGTGCGCGAAGCGCTTGCCGGCCAGGCAAGCGGCGAGCCCGGCGAAGAGGTCATGGGCACGCTGACGATCGTCTTCAACCATCACGCGAGCGACGTGCGCGAGAAGCTCGATTCCATCCAGCACGACTACCTCGACCAGATCATCACGAGCGTGCATGTGCATATCGACCATGAGCTCTGCATGGAGGTCGTGATCCTGCGCGGCGAAACCGATGTGATCCAGGCCATATCCAACCTGATCCTCGGCACGAAGGGCGTCCTGCACGGCAACCTGGCCATCACCGCCACGGGCCGGAACCTCATCGGCCTCGACAGCGACGCGGCGCATGGGCGCGATCACGTCCATGCGCACGACGATGCAGCCGACCACGACGAAGACGCCTTCCCCGCGCGCGGGTTCGAGCGCGGGAACTTCAATGCCGCAGGCTACGGAGCAATCGCGTCCGACCAGGGACTCGCGGGAAACCCGCAACGCCCGCACCCGCGCGTCCGCATGCACGGGTCCGCGCGCAAGTAACGCATGGAGAGGGCCGCGACCGGGCCTTCAAAGGGGGATTATGAGAGAGGCGCTTGACATACGCGTCCACGGCATCGTCCAAGGCGTCGGATTCCGTCCGTTCGTCTATCGGGCCGCGAAGCATAACCTTATCGACGGATGGGTCTTGAACGGCATCGACGGCGTGCGCATCCACGCCGAAGGAGAAGCGTCCGATCTGGACGATTTCGTCCTAGAGCTTTCGGAGCACGCTCCCGCCGCATCGCGCGTCGAAGAGATCCTGCTCGACGAAGTCCCGCTCGAGGGCTTCGATTCCTTCGAGATCCGCCATTCGGACGAAACGTCCTCCGATGCGACGACGCTCATCTCGCCCGACCTTGCCACCTGCGACGACTGCATCCGCGAGCTCTTCGACCCTGACGACCGGCGCTATCGCTACCCGTTCATCAACTGCACGAACTGCGGGCCTCGCTACACGATCATCGATGCGCTGCCCTACGACCGTCCGTCCACGTCCATGGCGGCGTTCCCCATGTGCCCGGCCTGCGCGCACGAATACGCCGATCCCGCCGACCGGCGCTTTCACGCCCAACCCGACGCCTGCTTCGACTGCGGTCCCCATATATATTGGAAAGAAACGGCCGACGCCGCGACGCCCACGGATTCAGACGTGCATGAAAACGCGGATACGAACGCACGAACCCGGACGCTGCGCGACCGGCATCCCGAACTCGAATGGGGAAGCGACCTGGCGGCAAGCGATGCCATCATCGAACGAGCCTGCTCCTGGCTGCACGACGGACGCATCCTCGCCGTCAAGGGGCTCGGCGGATTCCACCTGGTCTGCGATGCCGCGAATCCTGAAACCCTTGCCGAGCTCCGGACGCGCAAGCGCCGCGAGGGCAAGGCCTTCGCCGTCATGGCGCCTTCGTTGGACGCCGCCCGCGCATGCTGCGCCGTATCCCCTGAAGAAGAACGCCTGCTCGTAAGCCCGGCGCATCCCATCGTGCTGCTCAAGAAGAAGCCCGGCGCCGTCTTCGCCGCGGGGCTCGCCGACGATCTCTCCGAGCTCGGCGTCATGCTCCCCTATACGCCCCTGCAGCATCTCATGCTTGCAGAATTCGGATCGATGCTGGTTATGACCTCGGGAAATGTGCATGACGAACCCATCCAGACCGACGACGAGGCCGCATGGAAGGCCCTTGCCGGCATCGCGGACGCCTTCGTCGGCAACGACCGCGCCATCGAGACCCGCTTCGACGACTCGGTCGCGCGCGTCATCCGTGTGGGAGGCGATGCCGCCGTGCAGCTCATACGACGCGCCCGCGGCTTCGCGCCGATGCCCATCAAGCTCGCACGGCCCGCGAACGGCACGGGGCAGGAGCATGCCGATACGCCGATCATCCTCGCCGTCGGGCCCGAGCAGAAAAACGTCCTCTGCCTCCTGCGCGGCGACGACGCATTCGCAAGCCAGCATATCGGCGACATGGAGAACGCCGAGACCTTCGATGCCTGGCTTGAGGCCAAGAACCGCCTCGAACGCCTCTTCGACGCGAAGCCAACTGTCATCGCACGCGACATGCATCCCGAATACCTGACGAGCAAATGGGCCGACGAGATGCGCCGCACGCACGGCATACGCGTCATGGACGTGCAGCACCACCATGCGCACATCGTGTCCGCCATGGCGGAGCACGGCATCGACGACGCGGTCATCGGCGTCGCGTTCGACGGAACCGGATACGGATTCGACGGCGCCATCTGGGGCGGCGAAATCCTGATCGCGAACCGCGTCGACTTCGAGCGCTTCGCGAACCTCACGTACGTCCCGATGCCCGGCGGCGCGGCCGCGGTGAAGCATCCCGAACGCATGGCGTTCGGCGCCCTGTGGGCCTTCGACCTGATCGACCATCCTGCGGCCCGCCCCCTGGAAGACGGGCTCGGAGATGCGGCGAACGTCTGCGCGTCCATGATGGAGCGCTGCTTGAACGCGCCTTCGACCTCGAGCGTCGGGCGCATCTTCGACGCGCTTTCGGCACTCGTCGGCATCTGCGCGCACGCGCGGTACGAAGGCGAGGCCGCCGTGCTCTTCGAAGCCGCCATCGACGGATGCGAGACGCGCGACGCCTACGAGATAGCCATCGTCAAGAATGCCGCGACCGCGGAAAGCACCGCGCACGACACGAGCGTCGTGCTGCTCGACTCCGAGCCGCTCTTCCGCGGCGTCCTCGACGATCTGGCGGCCGGCACGCCCGTACACGTCATAGCTGCGAAGGCCCATAACGCCTTCGTCCAGGCGATCGTCCAGACGTGCCTGCTCGCCCAGGCCGCCTACGGCATACGGACGGTCGTGCTCTCCGGCGGCGTCTTCATGAACCGATATCTCATCGAACACACGATCGAATCCCTGATGGAAGCAGGATTCACCGTCGTGATCAATCGCGAGCTCCCTCCCAACGATGGAGGCCTCTCCTACGGACAGGCGGCGGTCGCATCCGCACGCCTAGGAAGCGAGTAAGACATGTGCCTAGCGATCCCCGCACGCATCACCGAATTCAAAGAAGGCAATATCGCGACGGTCGACATCCTCGGCGTGACCCGCCAGATCTCCGTCGACCTGACGCCCCAGGCCATGCTCGATGACTACGTCCTCGTGCATGCCGGCTTCGCGATCGAAGTCGTGAGCCAGGAGGATGCCCAGGCCACGCTCGATCTGATCGACCAGATTCCCGAACTCGTGGATGACATGGAGTGACGCCATGTTCGATTTGAACACGTTCAAGGATCCGAAGCGTGCGCGCAAGCTCATCGGCGCCATCGAGGCCGTCGCGCCCGAACACGCCACGCTCATGGAGGTCTGCGGCACCCATACGGTATCCATCGCGCGTTTCGGCATCCGCAACGTCATGCCCGCAGGCACGCGCCTGGCGTCGGGCCCCGGATGCCCGGTCTGCGTCACCGCGAACGAGGACATCGACGTCGCCATCGCGCTCGCGCGCACGCCCGACGCCATCATCACCACGTTCGGCGACATGACGCGCGTGCCCGGCAGCACCTCGTCGCTCAATAAGGAAAAGGCCCAGGGCCGCGACATCCGCGTCGTCTATTCGCCCCTCGACGCGCTCGCCATCGCGAAGGCCAATCCCGACCGCCAGGTCATCTTTCTCGGCGTCGGATTCGAAACCACCACGCCGCTCGTCGCGATCGCCATCAAGCGCGCGAAAGCCGAGGGGCTGGCCAATTTCTCGGTCTACGCAGCGTGCAAGAACATGCCCAACGCGCTCGATGTCCTGATGGGCGATCCCGAGCTCAAGGTCGACGCGCTCATCCTGCCCGGGCACGTAAGCACGATCATCGGCATGGAACCCTACCGCTTCCTCGCGGAGAAATACCGCATCCCCGGCGTCATCGCCGGCTTCGAGCCGCTCGACATCCTCGATGCGCTGCTCATGATCTTCCGCCAGCTGTCCGAAGGCCGCGCGGACATCGAGAACGCCTATGCGCGCGGCGTCATGCCGCACGGCAACGAAGTCGCGTTCGCCGCGATCGACGAGGTGTTCGAGACCTGCACGGTCTCGTGGCGCGGATTGGGCCCGATCGAGGGGAGCGGCTATCGCATCCGCGAGGAATTCGCCGCGTACGACGCGATGCGGCGCTTCGCCCCCACCGTCGAAGAGACGCGCGAGCACAAGGGCTGCCGGTGCGGCGACGTGCTGCGCGGCATCATGACCCCCGCCGAATGCCCGCTGTTCCGCAAGGCCTGCAGCCCCGAGAATCCGATCGGTCCCTGCATGGTCAGCTCCGAAGGGTCCTGCGCGGCCTACTATCGGTATTACTGAGCCTGCCTGCGCATGCGCGCAGTCGGAAAGGACGGAAGATGAAAGACGAAACGGTCCTGCTCGGCCACGGGTCGGGCGGTTCGATGATGAAACGCATCATCGACGACGTCTTCGCGAAGGCGTACGGGTCCGAGGAGCTCGCCCAGGGCGACGACGCCGCGACGCTTCCCGCGCCGGCGCCGGGAGAGCGCCTGGCGTTCTCGACCGACACCTTCGTCGTGACGCCGCATTTCTTCCCCGGCGGCGACATCGGGCGCCTTGCCGTCTGCGGCACCGTCAACGACGTGGCCACGAGCGGCGCCGTGCCGAGGTATCTCTCGATCGGCATGGTGCTCGAAGAGGGCTTCCCGATGTCCGATCTGGAACGCATCTGCGCCACCATCGCACGCACGGCCGAAGAAGCCGGCGTGCACGTGGTCACGGGCGACACGAAAGTCGTCAATCGCGGGCACGGCGACGGCATCTACATCAACACCGCGGGCATCGGCTTCATTCCCGAAGGCCGCGACCTCTCAGGCGCCTTGTGCAAGCCGGGCGATGCGGTCATCGTATCGGGCACCATCGGCGACCACGGCATCACGATCATGAGCCAGCGCGAGAACCTTTCGTTCTCCACTGCGCTCAAAAGCGATGCCGCACCCCTGAACCACTTGATCGCACGCGTGCTGGATGCTGCGCCCGACGTACGCTGCTTCCGCGATCCGACCCGCGGCGGCCTTGCATCGACGTTGAACGAGTTCGCCGAGCAGAGCGGCGTGGATATCGTGATATCGGAAGACGACGTACCCATCAAGGATGCCGTCCGCGGTGCCTGCGACATGCTCGGATACGACCCGTTCCAGGTCGCCAACGAGGGCAAGATGGTATGCGTCGCGCCGGCCGACCAGGCGCAGGCCGTTATCGACGCCATGCGCGCCGGCCGTTACGGCGAAGATGCCGCCGTCATCGGCACGATCGAGGAAAGCCGTCCCGAACGCGGGCACAAGGTTCTCCTCGAAACGGGCTTCGGCAGCCGACGCATTCTGGACATGCTCGTCGGAGAGCAGCTTCCGCGCATTTGCTAGAGGCGTCCGCCCGCATCTGCTACCCTTAACGCCATGCGACCCGAAGCGCGCTATCAAGATGCCTCGTCGCAGGGGCGGCCAGGCGACCCGCATGCGCCTGCGACGGAATCGAGGAAGAATGCTCACGTGCCAGGATGAAACGACCTACCCTTCGGCGCGAACGCTCGTCAGAAACAAGGTCGCAGGACGGCTCTTCGCGAAAGACGCCTCGCTGTACGCTTTCGACGAGGACGCCTGCGAGAGCGCCGGGCATTTCATGGGATGGACCGACCTCGGCACCCGTCCGCCGTTTCCTATCGCCAAGATCCAGGAATTCGCCGATCAAGCGATTGCAGGCGGTTTCCGTCACGTCGTCCTCATCGGCGAAGGCGGCTCGACGCAGGCGCCGATGACCATCACCAAGTACAACAAGCCCGACTACAACGCGCTCGATTTCAAGGTGCTCGACAGCATCTCCCCGGTGCGCGTGCGCGCAACGTTGGCCGCGATCGACATCGAACGCACGCTCGTGCTGGTATCCAGCAAATCCGGCACCACGATCGAGATGCTGAGCAACCTCGACGTCGTCCTCGACGCGTTCCGCACCTATATCCCCGAAGAGAATCTGGGCAGCCATTTCGTCGCCATCACCGACCCCGGCTCTCCGCTCGAGCGCATGGCGCACGAGCATTCCTGGCGCGCATGCTTCCTCGGCGAGACGAGCGTGGGCGGACGTTTCAGCGCCCTGTCGGTCTTCGGCCTGGTGCCCGCCGCGCTCGTCGGCATCGATCTGGAGACCTTCGTGAGCCATGCGAAGGAAGCCGAGCGGGTCTGCCGCATGAACCGGCCCGCCAACCCGGCTATCGCCCTTGCCGCGTTCCTCTATGACGGGTACCGGCAGGGACGCGACAAATTCAGCCTGCTCACGCCTAAGCGCGGCCGCGTCTTCGGCCTTTGGATCGAACAGCTTGTCGCCGAGAGCCTCGGGAAGCGCGGCGTGGGCATCCTGCCCAACATCGAGCTCGATGCCCTCGTGCTCGCCCACGACCATCACGACCGAACCGTCATCTCGTACACCACCAAAACCGACCTCTGGGACGAGCGCATGAACTTCGCAACGGCGCTCTCCTACATCGACGAAGCCATCCCGACGCGGGCGTATCGCATCGAAAACGTCTCCGACCTGGCAGAACACTTCGTGATGTGGGAATATGCCATCGCCATGGTCGGCTACCTGATGAAAGTCTGCCCCTTCGACCAACCCGACGTGGCGGCAGCCAAGACCGCGACGCTCGCGATGCTCGATGGAAGCGAGGGGACGACGGCGTCGTCGACGTCGTTCGAGGACCGCTATATCGAACGCATCGATATGGGAAAAGTGCTCATCAACGCGAGCGGCGCGCTTGACCTGGAAGAGAAGACCCTGGCATGCGCGCTGCGGACGCTCTTCGCCTCCGTAGGACCCGGCGACTACTTCGCCATCGATGCCTTCCTGCCCTTCGACGGAGAAGGGCGGCGCGAAGCGCTCGAGGGCATCCGCCACCACGTGGCCGACAAGCTCTGCGTGCCCTCGTGCTTGGAAATCGGCCCGCGCTACCTGCATTCGACCGGACAGCTGCAGAAGGGCGGAGCGAACAACGGCGTGCTCCTCATCGTGTCCTCCGACGAATGGGGAGACATCCCGCTCGAGAACCTGCCGGCCCCTACCCTCGGCACGCTCGCGAAAGCACAGGCCAACGCCGATTTCGATGTGCTCGCGCAGCGCCGACGCCGATGCCTGCTGCTGCACCTCCCGAATAATTCGGGCACATCGCTGCGCGCCCTCAAAGACGCCGTCTGCGGTGCGATCGAGGATATTCTGCGCGAGCGGGCTGCATCCTCGCAGGACTGAGTCGACGCCGTGGCCCACGGCGTCGGCGCTCCATGCGCCTGTTCGAGACCACCTGCCGTCACCAAACGGGGAGTACCATCAAATATGGGAATTAAATTCCCATATTTGATGGTACTGGATATCGATGAGATAATGCCCTCCTGTTGCCGGGGAGGGCATCTTATGTACATAAAGCGCGAAATCGAATCAACGATCGATGCAATGCTGAAGCAGGGAAAAGTTGTGCTTGTGACCGGCGCCCGTCAGGTCGGAAAGACAACCATGCTCAGGCACCATCTCAACGACGCCTTCAGCTATGTTTCGATGGAGAACCCTAGGGACTATCTCCTTGCCAAAGAGGATGCTGCCCTGTTCTTCGAGTCGAAAACCCTCCCGCTTATCATCGATGAGGTGCAGCGCGTGCCAGAGCTCTTCTCTCCGGTGAAATGGGTTGTTGATCAATCGGAGGAGAAGGGGCGCATCGTCCTCACCGGCTTGCAAACATTCCACCTCATGAAGGGCGTGAGCGAGTCTCTGGCGGGAAGAATACGGATTCTGGAGATGCCCGGTTTAAGCCTGAGGGAACTCTCGAGCAATTCCTCCGACCCCCATCCCTACATTCCGAAGATGGTGGACGATTCTGCAAATCCATCCTCGGCAGACGTTTGGGATGTAATCCATCGGGGCTCGATGCCGGAGCTGCAGGACCCCGACATTGACTGGGATCTCTTCTACGCCGACTATGTCGCTTCCTACCTCGAGCGCGATGTCCGCGCGCTCGTCAACGTGAAGGACGAGGCGAAGTTCTACAGCTTCATGATCGCATGTGCGGCGAGGACCGGTCAGCTCCTGAATGCCTCCGACATTGCAAAAACCGTCGACGTGGACCATAAGACGATCAAAGCCTGGCTCTCGGTTCTTCAGGCTTCCAATATCGTGCGCGTTATCGAGCCGTTTTGGCCGAATATTGACAAGCGCCTGACGAAGACTCCGAAGATCTTCTTTATGGACACCGGTCTCGTATGCCATCTAACCAGGTGGACAACGCCTGACCAGTTGCGAAACGGTGCAGCGGCGGGACACGTATTCGAGACGTTCGTCGTTTCCGAGATCCTGAAGAGCTTCATGAGCTCAGGAAAAAGCTTGCACGACATCTGGTTCTACCGCGACGCCAAGAAAAGGGAGATCGACCTGATCATCCAAGATGGGCGTACCCTGCATCCCGTCGAGGTGAAAACATCAGCCACGGTGAGAAGGGATGCCGTGAAGAATTTCGCCTGCCTTGAAAACCTTTCCGGCTACGAGGTAGGATTCGGACACGTTGTGTGCCAGACTCCGGATCCGTATCTCATCACGCGAACCGTCCAGGCAGTCCCCATCTGGAAAATCTGATCCTTATTCATTTCTCGCTATTGCGTCCTGAAGCGGGACTCAGTGCTGAGCTTTAGGTGAGTTCGGACTTTGGAACGGTCAAACCGAATTGAACCGCTTCTTAAGCATTCTCATGCGTGCTCTCGCTCGACTCGAGCGTTGCCTACGAGCCTTTCAACCAGCTGACCAATACAGGCACGATTCCTCATAATTCTTCTTTCAATGACCTGAAAGAAAAGAAATTCGAAGTAACCCGAGAGGTTGATAAGACCCTTATCGATACCGAGAAGCTGTACATGAATTTGTACGCTATCGCCCAGGTTCCGGGAAGCTCTCAAGAGGGTTATGTTTTCGAGATCATCAATAAGCATTCCGATACGCTCTATGTGGAATTCTGGCTTGGCGACATAACCGGTCCTCTGAATGCCAGTGGCAACGCGTTCCTAGAGCCTGGTGAGAAATTCTATCTATTCATACCGAATGTTTCAAAAACTCCAGGACCTCTTGAGGGAATTTCTGATCCGAAAGCTGCTTTGACCATTGGTTACAACAGTGCGTCGGACGGTACTCTTACGGAGCAAAAGCAGAAGACAGAGCTTGATCTGAATATTCCTCCTAAGTCTGAATAACAGAAGGCAGTTCGGTTTTATCGCCATTGACAGTAAAACGAAGACGGCGAGACATACAGGCGATATCGCCCGGCACTATGCCGAGCGATGATCACGTGGGCTCTCAGGGCCGGAGCGCTTTGCGATACTCGCTGGGAAGCATGCCAACCTCGCGCCTGAACAGCTCCGAGAAACGGCTTGTGCACGTGTAACCCACAGAGCGCGCGATCTGCTCGATGGTGAGATCAGGCTGTCTGAGCAGAAGTTCGGCCTGCGACATCCTCCGTTCCTGGACATAGCCCGTCACGGTCTTGCCATTCGCCTTCTTGAACGTCTCCTTGAATTTGGTAGGGCTCATGCAGGCTATGGCCGACAGGTCGGCAATACGCAGGGCAGACGAGCAGTGGTCGTCGATATAGCGCACGACATCCTGGATCCTCGCCCAGTCAGATGAGCTGACAGGCTTGCAGGTACGTGCGCGCGGCTGCCTCGTGCCTTCCACGATAAGCCCCATCGCCTCGAGGACCTTGCCCTCGTAGTACAGCGCGCTATGGCTTTGGCCACCGGGTACAGGCCAGAGCTTGGCGAGGAGAGCCTTCAATTCCAGATGCTCCCCATCGTTTCCGAGCGAGACGAACGCTTCCTCGACGCTCGCGAACCCGCCGGGATACTCTTTTTCGAGAAACCGCCTGGAAAACTCATGCGACACCTCGATCGAGATGCTTTGAACGGGTATGCCGGCATGCGCAATGCCCTTCCATGGCTCTCCCTTGAAGCTCTGGCCCCAGAGGCTGTTCGGCCTGAGCTTGCGGTAGGGGTTGAACTCCTCCCCTGAAATCGACTTGAAGTATGTGACCGTGAGATAGTCAGAGGTTTCGGAACTCATGACGAAATCGTCGTCCATGACGAAGTCGTGGATGCTGATGCTCCAATCGGCTTCTTGAGGCGACAGGAAATGAAACCATCCCCAATATGCGCCCTGCCTAGACCGGTACGATCTCCACAGCTCTCCGAAACCATCGGGCGACGGCACAGGCGAGAAATCGGTGCCCCCCAACATCTTCTCTTGGAACGTCTTCTCCATTTTTCGTCCCTTCGTCATGTGGCGTTGAGACAGGACTTCACGTCGATTAGACAGAAAATCAGCCTAAATACCCGATAGATCATGCTCAAACATATACTCGCAAGATAAAGATAGCCAAAGGTAATATATTTTGAAAGGACAGAGATGGACCAGCAAGAAACAGCGGGGAAGGGCACAGGGAGGCTTGCGGCACGGGACCTTGTCACGGTAGGCATATTCACGGCGCTCTACCTGGTGTTCATGATGGTGGGCGGCGCGTTCTTCGCCTCCAACCCCGTGCTCACATTCTGGATGCCGGCTTCGGTTGCCTTGCTCACCGGACCGATCTACCTTCTGCTCATCGCCAAGGTGCCCAAGCACGGGCCGCTCATCGTCGTGGGCGTCGTCGAAGGGCTGTTCCTTTTTGCGACGGGCATGTACTGGGGTTGGGCGGTGGCCTGCGTCGTCTTGGGCATTGCCGCCGATATCATAGCCGGCATCGGCCGGTTCAGGAGCAAGGCGCTCAACTTCGCGGCGTTCGTCGTCTACTCGCTTTCCCCCATGGGATCCTATCTTATGCTCTGGGCCAACCCGACGGGCTATGCTTCATACCTGGTGGGCAAAGGAGCCGAGCAAGCCTATATGGACACGATGATGTCCACGGCGACCGACTGGATGCTGCCTGCGATGGTGCTTGCCACCGTGGCCTGCGCCATCATAAGCGGGCTTCTGGGCATGCGCCTGCTGCACCGCCAGTTTGAAAAAGCCGGAATCACGGCCTAGACGCACGCGTATGCCCAAAACGCAGAAGATTCCTGGAGCATCCCTGAGAAGAGATGGAACGCCGGGGAGGGGCGTGCGCCTCGATCCACGCGCCAAGCTCGCGGCAATCGCCGCCATGGCCGTCGCGGTGGCGCTGGCACCGAATATGCTGTGCGACTTCGCGCTCATGGGGGTCGCCTTCGCCTTTGGAAGCATGCTGGGGCAGCTCCGAGTCTCTGCGGCCATGCTCGTTCTATACGCGCTGTTCATAACGCTCGCGCAGTTCGTCCCATACTTGAATGACGTAGGCCTGCGCACCATGTTCTCCTCGTTTCTTCTCCTGATGCGCAAGGTGTTCGCCTGCGGGCTCATGGCGTACGCCACGGTGAAGACCACGCACATAAACGAATTCATGAGCGCGCTGACGCGGATGAGGGTGCCCCGTGCGGTGACGATTCCTCTGGCCGTCGCCCTTCGCTACGCGCCGACCGTGCGCGAAGACTGGGGGTTCATCAAAGACGCCATGCGCATGCGCGGCATATCGCCAAACCCGCTGGGGTTCATCCAGGCGCCGATGCGCACCATCGACTGCATCTACGTCCCTCTGCTCATGAGCGCAAGCCGCGCCGCCGACGAGCTTTCCATGGCAGCCGTGGCACGTGGCATCGAAAACCCTGTAGCGCGCACCTGCTATCTGCATATAGAGCTACGGCGTGCGGATCTCCTGACGTTCGCGGCATCCCTCGGCATCGTTGCGAGCATGCTCGCGATCAGGGCGGGCGTATGATTTCCTTCAGGCATGTCTCCTTCTCCTACAACACGTCCCCCACGGCCGATGACGCGGGGGTCAGGAACGTGTCGCTGTCCGTTGCCCCCGGCGAGGTCGTCGTGCTCTGCGGGCGGTCGGGCTGCGGCAAGTCGACCCTGCTCAGACTCGCAAACGGCCTTGCCCCTCGCTTCTTTTCAGGAGAGAAGGCCGGCAACGTCATGCTCGACGGCACCGACGTGGACGACCTTGCCACCTGGGAGATAGCGCAACGAGCGGGCTCGCTCTTCCAGAACCCGCGCACCCAGTTCTTCAACGTGGAGACCACGGGCGAAGTCGCGTTTGGACTGGAGAGCGCGGGGTGGCCTGAAGAGAAGATCCGCCCCCGCGTGAGCGAGACCTTCGAGGAGCTTGACCTTTCCATGCTGGCAGACCGCAGCATCTTCGAACTTTCGGGCGGCGAACGCCAGAAGATCGCTTTCGCGAGCATCTGGGCCCAACATCCCGCGAACCTGCTCTTGGACGAGCCCACGAGCAACCTCGATCTGACCTCGATAGACGCCATGACGGCATTCGTGGGGCATGCCAAGGAAAGAGGCTGCGCGATTCTCATCGCCGAACACCGGCTCTCCTGGCTCGCCGGCATCGCCGACAGATACGTGTACCTGGAGAAAGGGAGCGTGGGGCGCGTCATGGGGGCGGCGGAATTCGCATCGCTCGACGCCTGGGAGGTCGGACGGATGGGACTGCGCGCCCGCAGCATAGGCGAGATAGCCCCGCGCGCGAATCCTTCCGTGAGCACGTATTCCCTTCGCGCGGGCGGCGCGCTGCTCGCGACGCGGGCGCTCTCGGTCTCCTTCGGCACGGCCCCTGTCCTGCGTGGCGCGGCACTTGAGCTGCGCGCGGGCGAAGTCACGGCGCTGGTCGGCCGCAACGGAGCGGGCAAGACCACGCTGTGCCGGGCATTGTGCGGATTCGAGCGTCGGACGCGGGGGAAGATCCTGCTCAACAGCGCGACCGCCACGCGCAGGGAACGCGTGCGCGTCTCGTCGATGGTGTTTCAAGACGTCAACTACCAGCTGTTCGCCGAAAGCGCGACCGAAGAGGTGACCTTCGGCCTGCCTCGACGCGAGGCCGAGAGCGTAGACGTTGCGCGTGTCCTGTCCGAACTCGACCTCGAAGCCTTGGGCGATCGGCATCCGGCTACCCTCTCGGGCGGACAGAAGCAGCGTCTGGCCGTCGCGGCATGCGTCGCCGCAGAAAAGCGCATGCTCGTGTTCGACGAGCCCACGAGCGGCCTTGACCTCGACGGCATGCAACGTATAGCCCGGCTGCTCAGACGGCTCGCGGAGCAGGGCCGTGCGCTCCTGGTGGTAACGCACGACCTGGAGCTCGTCGCGTGCGCCTGCGACCGGGTGCTGTGCGTGAAAGACGGCGCGCTACGCGCTCCTCTCGCGACCGCTGAGCAGTTCGATACCGTGAAAGCTCTGATGGATTCGGCCGTTTCCCGGTAAGGAGGATCTTCGTGGAAATCAGTAAGGGGGCAAACCCCGTCGCCCTCGTGTTCGCGTGGGCGGGACGGCATCGGAAGTACCTGGTCGCCTCGGTCGTGTGCGCCACGCTGTCGGGCCTCTTGGTCGCAGTGCCCTATTTCGCCGTGTTCGATGTCATGAGCGCCGTCTACGGAGGCACGGCCACGGCCGACACGATAGCGGCAGACGTCGCCATCCTCGCCGTGGGAATCGTGCTGCGCTTCGTCTTCTTCGCCTTCGCGGGCACGCTCTCGCACAAGGGCGCCTATGGGACGCTCTTCGACGTGCGCTGCCGCATCCTCGAACGTCTCTCGAAGGCCCCGCTCGGCGAGATGGACGAGCGCAGCACGGGCAAGATCAAGACGGTGCTCTCCGACGACGTGGAGAACCTCGAGCTCCTGCTCGCGCACAACGTGCCCGAGGCCTTGATGTACGGCGCAGGGCCCGTCGCGACCTTCGCCTTCCTGCTCTTCGCGAATGTGCCGCTCGCCTTGGCCACGCTCATCCCCGCCATCGCGGCGCTGGCGGTGCTCGTATCGCTGTTCAAGGTCATGAGCTCGATCGTGGGACGTGCGACGAAGTCGCTTGAGGACATGAACTCCGTCATGGCGGAATACGTGAGCGGTATGCGCACCGTCAGGGCGCTCGACATGGGCACGCGTTCGTTCGGACGTTTCAGGAAGGCGGTGGACGAGGAAAACGCCGTGTGGTGCGAGATATCGCGCAAGACCGGCCCGGGATTCGCCTCCTACGTCATCATCATCGAGGCCGGATTGCTCATCATGGTGCCGGCAGGGGCGCTCATGTTGACGAACGGCGCCATCGATGTCTCCACTTATCTTCTGTTCGCGTTCGTCGGGTCGCTCTACCTCACCGAGATCAGGCTCCTGCAGAGCTTCGCCAACAAGCTCTCCCAAGTCTCCGCCAGCGCCGAGCGCGTTCAGGAGCTTTTGGATATCCCCGTGTTCGGCGGAGGCGTTCCGTTTCCTGACGACGCCTCCATCCGCCTTGACGGGGTGTCGTTCTCCTATGCCGATGACGCGCCCGAGGTGCTGCACGATGTCTCGCTCGACGTGGCGGCGGGCAAGCGGATCGCCATCGTGGGCGCGTCCGGCTCGGGTAAGTCGACCCTCATCCAGCTGGTAGGGCGTTTCTACGACGTGACGTCGGGCAGCGTCTCCATCGGCGGTATCGACGTGCGACACATCGACTACGACGACCTGCTGGCCCACGTGTCGGCGGTGTTCCAGAAGACCTTCCTTGCCAGCGGAACCATCCTGGAAAACATTCGCATGGGATCGGACGCCTCGCTCGACGAGGTGCGTGCGGCCGCGCGGCGCGCACAGGCCGACGACTTCATCCAGGCGCTGCCGCAAGGCTACGACACGCGCATGGGCACGTTGGGAGGTCGCCTTTCCGGCGGAGAGCGCCAGCGCATAGCTATCGCTCGCGCCATCTTGAAAGACGCCCCCATCCTGATCCTCGATGAGGCCACGAGCGCCGCCGACCCGGAAAACCAGGTGCTCATCGACCGGGCGATCGACAACCTGTGCGAAGGCAAGACGGTGCTCGTCGTGGCGCATCGGCTCGACGTGGTCGACGGCTGCGACGCCGTCGCCGTGATGGAAGACGGGCGCATCGCTTGCATGGGTCCGCACGACGCCGTGCTCGAGGCAAGCTCCTATTACCGCAGCGCATGGGCCGCTTGGACGCGCTCGCACTCCATGAGCTACCGCATCGGCGAAAAGGAGGGGCGCCATGTCCGATAAGGCTCGGAATGCTGCACGCAACCCGTTCGCGAAGAATCGGGATTTCTACCTCTCGTGCATCTGCACAATAGCAGAGGGCCTGCTCGGCGGTGCGAACTTCGTGCTCATCTGGATGGTGATGCGCCAGGTGTTCGCAGGCGCCGTCGAGCTCGCTGCCCTTCTGCAGATCACCGGGATGCTCGTCGTCGTCTTCGCCGCGCGTCTTGCAATCTACCGCTTCGGATACGTACGCGGGCAGGTGGGCGGCGCCCATGTAAGTCACGATCTGCGCATCGCCTTGGGCGACGCCATCAAGCGCATCCCGTTGTCGCATTTCGCGAAGCGCTCGAGCGGGCAATACCTGCAGGCGCTCACAGTCAACGTGAACGATTACGAGCAGATTCTCACCCACCGCACGGGTGACATCGTGAGAGGGGCGGTGCTGGCGACGACGGTCTGCGCGTTCACATTCTGGCTCTATGCGCCGGCCGGCATCGTGATCGCATGCTCGTTCCTATCGCTCGTCCCCGCTGTCGCGCTCTCGTGGCGCCAAGTCAGGGTCTTCGGACCCCGCAAGGACGAGGTGCGCGCGAGCAGTTCGAGCGCCATCATGGAACACGTCGATGGCATGCAGACCTTGCGCGCCTACGGGGTCGCGGGCGTGCACAACCGCTCCATCGTGGAGAGTATGCGTGCGTTCTCGCACGTGAGCTACGTATACGAACGAGCGATCATCCCGGTCGGGGCCGTATGGTCCATCTTTGCGGGCCTTGCCCAGCCCCTCCTCGTGTGGATGTGCTATAGCGCATGGACGTCAGGAGCGCTGCCCGTCGAGTCGTTTTTGCTCATCGCCATGTTGCCCCTGTTCACCCTCAAACTCGGAAGCGCCCTGTTCATCGACCTGACCGCCTACCGCAACCTCGAGATCGCCAGACGCAACATCGCGTCCGTGCTTGAAGAGCCTGAGGAGACCGGCAGTTTCGACGACATGCCTATGCAAGGTACGGGCATCGAGCTTGCGCACGTGGGGTTCTCCTATGGGGATGGACCGGCCGTGCTTGAGGATTTTAATCTGACCATCCCCGAAGGAAGGCTGACAGCGCTTGTGGGCGATTCGGGCTGCGGCAAGTCAACGGTGCTCAACCTGGTAGCCCAGCTGTACCGACCCCAGAGCGGGACAGTGAGCTTCGGGGGCGTGGATGCGAGCGGCTTTGCGCCCGAGAGCGTGCTGCGCAACGTGGCGCTCGTCGACCAGGACGTCTTCCTCTTCGACGATTCGGTGATGAACAACGTGCGCTACGCCCGCCCCTCCGCAAGCGACGAGGACGTGCGCGAGGCGTGCCGCCTGGCAAACGCCGACGCGTTCGTGCAAACGCTGCCGCAAGGCTACAACACGCGGATCGGCGAGAGGGGCGGCAAGCTCTCCGGCGGCGAGCGCCAGCGGCTCTCGATTGCCCGCGCCATCCTGCGCGATGCGCCCATCGTGCTTTTGGACGAGGCCACATCGAACCTCGACATAGAAAACGAGCTCGCCGTGCGCGAGGCCGTCGCAAACTTGCTCGCCCACCGCAAGACCGTGGTGATGGTGGCTCACACGCTGCCCATTGTGCGCACGGCCGACCAGATCGCCGTCATCGACGGCGGACGAGTCGCTGAACTGGGATGCCACGACGAGCTGATGGCGCTCGGCGGCAAGTACGCCCGCATGTGGGCGGCATCGAGCAACGGGTAGCGATGTCATCGGATACCATCGCAACTCGTCGAAGCGGACGCGCTCGATCTGGAGTGTTGACAGGAACCAGTCGTCGAGTATGCCGCAAATTACCGTCTGACCGGTCCCTTCTTCACAGGAACGCACACGGCCGATGCGGCTCCCTGTTTCCTGCTCGTCAGCAGAACGACGGCGTGAGCCCCGAACCCTTCACGCCGACGCCCCCGGCAGGCTATACTAGTCGCGTCGAGAAATCCGCCGGGGCCTTTGGCAAGCGTCGGCAAGAGAAGGGACGAGGCGCGTGAAGAACTAGCGATGCTCATATCCATCCGAAAACCAAGCGACATCGCTGGCGGCTATGCCGCGGATGCAGCATCGTGTGCTTAAACGCCATTCCAAAGCCACATATCCTAAGATCGATACATCGCTTGCTGCTCCGTGCGGTCTCCTGCAGAGACGAGGCAACATGCAGCTCAACCTCTTCAACATCGAATATACCTATCCGTCCGCGGCAGACCCTGCCCTGCGCGGCGTTACCGCCACGCTCCCGCAGGGATGGACCGGTATAGTCGGAGACAACGGCGGAGGCAAGACGACGCTCGCTCTGGTCGCATGCGGAATCTTGCGACCCGATGCCGGCACCGTCACGCCGTCCCTCCTTTCCGCCTATTGCGCCCAGAATGCAAAAGAGCCTCCAGGCAATGTGACCGATTTCGCGCTCACCTACGACGGCCCGGCCGTGAGACTCCGCCGCGAGCTCGGCATCGAAGACGACTGGGCCTGGCGTTACGTCACGCTCTCGGGCGGACAGCAGAAGCGCTTGCAGGTGGCCTGCGCCCTGTGGGCAGCCCCCGACGTACTCGCCTTGGACGAGCCGACCAACCACGTGGACGCCTCGACGAGGCGCGCTATGTTCGAAGCGCTGTCGCGCTTCGGGGGAATCGGCCTCCTCGTCTCACACGACCGTGAGCTGCTCGATGCGCTCTGCTCACAGTGCCTGTTCGTCGCGGACGGCGCTGCCGTCATGAGGCCCGGCGGATACTCGCAGGCATCCTCGCAGGCAGCTCTTGAACGCGCAAGCACCATTCACGCGCGCGATGCAGCTCGCAAGGAGAAGGCTCGTATAGAGCGCGAAGCGCAACGGCGCCGCGAGGAGGCGTCGCGTTCCGCCGGCAAGAGAAGCCTCAGGGGCATCGGCACGCACGATACGGACGCGCGACGGAAGGTGCGCGTAGCGGTGATGACCGGCAAGGACGGAAAGGCCGGCAGACTGTCGTCCCGCATGCAGGGCAGGTTCGAGGAGGCCGAGGCGAAGCTCGCTGCCACACGGATTGAGAGGCGCTACGACGCCGACGTATGGCTCGATGCCAAGCCTAGCAGGCGCAAGGTCCTCTTCAGGACGGATCCTTGCAGCATCCCCCTCGGCGATGCCTCCCTGAGCGTGCCCGCGCTGCACATCGGAAACGCGGACCACATCGGGCTCACCGGAGACAACGGATCCGGCAAGACGACGCTGGTCAAGAGAATCGTTGCAGGAATTCCCGCTGGCACGAAAATGCTCTACATCCCCCAGGAACCCGACAGGTCGCAGGTAGGAGAAGCGCTGCAGGCGATGCACAGACTCTCGACCGCGCGGCTCGGGCGCGCCCTCTCCATCGTGGCGCAGCTCAACTCGAATCCGGATCGTATGCTCGAGGGGGATGCCGTCAGCCCCGGGGAGATGCGCAAGCTCATGCTCGCGCTCGGAATCCTCGAGTCGCCGGAGCTCGTCATCATGGACGAGCCCACCAACCACCTCGACCTCGGATCGACGAAGGCCCTTGAGCGACTCTTGTCCTCGTATCCTGGAGCGCTCCTGCTTGTCTCGCACGATTCCGCCTTACTCGGCTCGACCACGAGCATAACCTGGAGGATGCAGATGGCGAAAGGAGGCTATGAGCTCACAGTGAGCTAGATGCCGCCCTCGCGTCGGCAAGAAAACGGCGACCCGATCCCGAAGAACGTGCGCAGGCGCAAGACGCCTTCCTCGTCGAGATCGTATTGGCCGGCGACCCCGCCCCCTCTCATCTCGGTCACCCGGTCTCCGGCGATCCGCACGAGTTCGTAGTCGTGCGTCACGACGAGGACGAATATCCCGGTGCCGGCCAATTCCCTCAACAACTCCGCCGTCTGCGCCATGTGGGCGTAATCAAGCCCGCTCGTCGGCTCGTCGAACGCGATCACCCTCTTTCCGCAGAACACGGCGGCTGCTATGGCGCAGCGCTGCTTCTGCCCGCCCGACAACGTCAGAGGATGGCGGTCCCTCACGTCCCGAAGATCCATCCGGTCGAGCACCGACTCTAAAGCGGAAGCGTCGGGCCGGGCCGCCCCGAGGACGACCTCGTCCTCGACGCTGTCGCAGAACAGCTGGTGGTTGACTTCCTGCATCACCTCGTAGCTGATCGGCAGCCGCTTTCTCGCTTTGATCGATGCACCGTCAATCGCTATGGTTCCGCGGTTCTCCTTGGCAAGCCCGCATATCACCGAGACGAGGGTCGACTTTCCCGCCCCGTTGTCTCCCACGATCATCTCGATGCGACCCGCGCCGAACCGCGCGTCGCCGACGAAAAGAGAGCGCTCGGAGCGCCGGGAATACGAGAACGCGATATCGCGAAGATGGATTTCGCAGGAACGCGGAAGCCCTGTCGGCGCGTTTGCCCTCGGGGTGTCGAACGCATCCAGCCTCGCAGGCCGTATGCCCGTCTCAAGGCGCTGCTCGCGGGTAAGGCCAGCAAGTTCCTCCATGGCGTAGATGCCGGCGACCCTCCCACCGTCAAGATAGACCGCGCGATCGGCGATACCTTCGAGGTACCAGGTGCGATGCTCGGCAACGAGGATCGTCTTGCCCTTCGCCTTCAGCAGGCTCAGAATGCGCCGCAATTCGCGAATCGCGGGAAAATCGAGGTTTGCCGACGGCTCGTCCAGAAGGAACACCTCAGGGTCCGAGGCATAGACGCTCGCGACGGCAAGACGTTGCTTCTCACCGCCCGAGAGCTGAAAGATGCTGCGGTTCATAAGGCTTTCTATTCCCAACTCTTCTGCCGCGTTGCCGACTCTTCGGGCAATCTCTGCGCGCTTCAGTCCTTGATTCTCGCAACCGAAGGCCACCTCGCTCGTGGTATTAAGGGTATAGAACTGCGTGCGCGGGTTCTGGAAAACGGTTCCCACGCTGCGGGCGATCTCGTACTGCGGGCATGATGCGGGGTCCATGCCGGCGACTTCCACCCTCCCGCTCGCCTCGCCATCGTAGAACTCGGGAATCATGCCGTTCAGCAGGCGAAGAACGGTGGATTTCCCGCAGCCGCTCTTGCCGCACAGAAGAACGCATTCGCCTGCCGCCACATCGAGCGACAGCGACGAGAGGCTCGGAGCGCCGGCGCCTCTATACGAGAACGTGACATCGGCTAACGAGACCGCAGGCTTTTCCATCGGACTCAAAACCCCTTTCCGGCGAGGGCGAATGCTGTCACGACCAGCACGCCTGCGGCCACGAGCGCGAGGACGATCCGGTCCTGGGCATGAAAGCCTATCTCGGACAGGCTGGTGTGCAGTCCCGGATCGTCCAGGCCGCGACACAGGGCCGCAGCCGCAAGCTCGTCGCTTATCGTCGCCACCGAGGCGAAGAGCGGCACGTAGAGGCAAACCAACGTACGGATGGGATGAACGATCCAGGCGGACGGCCCCGTCCCGATACCCCTCATCTTCATGGCCGACCGTATCGCACGCCACTCCTCGCCGATCGTCGGAAAGCAGCGGAATATCACCGATGTCGTGACGATAGCGTTCCGCGGCACCTTGCTCTTCCACAGCGCCGCTGAAAACTCGCCGACACCGGTCGTCTCCACGACCCAATACGCAACGAGGACGCATGGCAGGACTTTGCGAACCGCCACCGCTAAAAACTGCGCAAGGGACAGCGCCAAGCTCTGGCCCATCACGGGCCCGATCACGTGCTGCAAGGCCACGAGCAGGGCGAATGCCACACAGGAGCGAAACGAGACGCCGGCCATGCCGCCGACGGCCACGAGCAGGGCGCATGTGAGAAAGACCGCGCATTCGTACGGCAGCGATCGTCCGAGGAACACGGCTATATCGAGCAGCACGAGCAGGGCCAGCTTCGTTCGCGGGTCGAACCTGAGCCCTTGATGCTCGCGCCGCTCGCCGTAAATCCTGTCAAGAACGCTCACAGGATTCCGGCGCTCTCGAGCCTGCCCGCCAGCAGCTTGCGCGCGATCAGCGACCCTGCCAGCGAGAAGACGACGATGGCAAGCATCATCGCAAGAAACACCCAATCGGGGGTGAGCGCATAGAGGGTATCGCAGAAGTCGGCGCTCATGCCACGCTCGAACGTGTCTTGGAAGAAGTAGTCGCGCATGAACCAGATGGGCACGAAGCCGCCAAGCAGGTTCCACGAAAAGACGGCATGGCTTGCAGCGTTCCATTTGAAGCTCTTGTACTGCCCCTTGCGGGCGATGAGCACGGCCGCGATGCCGACGGGAACCGAGACGAGGGGTGCGATGGGAATGTGGCCCGAGGCGATGAGAATGAGGCTCGGCAAGATGGCGGCGATGAAGATGGGCGTACCCGAAGGCGACTTGGAGAGCATCGTATGGTAGACAGGTGCCGCGACCAGTGCGACGAGCTCCGGCATGAGCAGGAACAGGATCGGAACCGGCATGCATGCGACGCCGATGATGACGTAGACCGCCAGGTAGAGGGCAATGAACACGCCGGCCGATATAGCTCCCCTCGATGAGCTGCGCTTCTTCTGAGAATCCATGTCGATTTCCTTTCTTTAGGCTGTCAATTGGAACGTTGCAGTCGGTTGATCCGTAGAATCCGCCCTCGCTGCACCGCATATATGCGTCGCTCGTAAGCTCCTTCCTGCCGTCCAGAACGAATTCGTTCCGATTTCCCGTTAAACGCGCCGGCGGGAGCATCCTCTCGAATGCTCCCGCCGTGGAATGATCGGTCTCTCTCACCGCTCGCGACGTTTGTTTTCTGCTCGCTTACATCAATGGAACAGCTCCTGCGCTATCCCGAAGGCCTCTTCAGGGGAATGCTGCCTGCACTCCGGCGCGAAGCGCCCGTTGTACATGACGCCCCAAAGCCCATAGAGCACGAACAGCGCACACGCCTCGGCGCTATCCTCGTTCACGCCGAGACGGTTCTTTATCTTTTCGGTTCGCACGCCTTCGAGCATGAGCTTGGCGTAGGGGCCTGCCATGCGATCGAGCATTTGGACCATGTCCCAAAGCTTGTACGAGGCATCGGGAACCGATTCCCCCGGTTCAGGGTTGAATGACCTGACATACTCGTCGACATCGTCCTCGACAAGGCTGCGCAGCGCGGAGATTCTCTCGTCGAACGACCGTTCGTCATCCTCCATGACCTCGCACTTGCGGCTCATGCGTTCGGAGATGAAATCCTCCATGACGGCGACGTAGATATCCTGCTTCGACTTGAAGTAGTAGTAGAACATGCCCGGAGCGCCCCCGACGGCATCCAAGATGTCGCGGACCGACGTGTTCTCATAACCCTTCTCCGTGAAGAGACGCGCGGCCGCATCCACAAGCTCCTTGCGCCGTTCGGCCGGTTTCTTGCTGTTCCTCTTCACGTGTGACCCTTCCGATTCTTCGCTCAATGCGGATAGCTTTGCATTAAAAACAGAACGAACGTCGGTCTAAGATTACCCTAGACTAATTAGTGCTGTCAACGACGGCGCATGCTGCATGGATTCAAGATCGGACGAACGCCTGATTACCGCCATTGGCGGTATAATAATGGCGGTAAAGAAAGGACGGGGCATGCCATACGAACCGCCATTCGAACGCAACGATGCAATAGATACGCTCTGCATGGAGATCGCGGAGCTCGTAGGCATGATCTCCCCGACGCGGGCCGTTTCCGCAGCGGCAATGTCGGCGTGTTCGACGGCGATGCTCTTATCCACGCAGGCACTCCTGCGGCCTACGTTCCCGAAGTGATGGCCGATATCTTCGGCTGGCTGGAAAAGACGAGCATGCATCCCCTGGTCGCATCCTGCATCTTCCATTTCGAGTTCGAATTCTGCCACCCCTTCTCCGACGGAAATGGAAGAACAGGAAGGCTATGGCACACGCTGCTTCTATCGAAATGGAGACCTGCGCTTGCATGGCTTCCCATAGAAAGCACGATCAGGCAGCGACAGGCGGGCTATTACGAGGCTTTGGCGAAATCCGACGCCATCGGATCGAGCGAACGATTCGTCGAGTTCATGCTGGATGTGATCAGGAATTCGATCCTGCCGTTCTCCAAGCCTGCAAACGAGAAGGAGCTGACGCGAGCAAGGGCGCTCGACTTCTTCAGGGAGCGCGGAGATGGAAGCATCTCCCGGCTCGCAGAACACCTCGGATGCTCGAAGCGAAGCGCCGAACGCATAGTCGCGGGATTGAAAGAAGAAGGCTCCCTGGCAAGGCAGGGAAGCGCCAGGTCCGGAATTTGGATCGTCCATGAGAATTGACGGCTCGTTCCGCCAGATCATGCATCACTCGCCGGCAGAGGGCAGCCAGAAATCCGCTCTAGGTAGCGGCTTGCGTATTCTTGCATGACGGCCTGGTAGAGATCGCTTTTGGATGAAAAGCTACAGCCCGAGAACCTTCTTCAGCGCGGAGACGCGGCGGCGGGAGACGGGAATCTTCTCTTCGGTGCCGTTGAGCGTCAAAAGGAGCGTGCCGCCCTGCACGGGCTCGACTTCCTCGACCATATCGAGATTGACCAGGTAGCCGCGATGCACACGGAAGAACCCATGGCCCTCAAGGCGCTTCTCGAGCTGCGCGAGGGAGACCGTGGAGAAATACCGGTCGGCGTCGGTCTGCAGGTAGGCGTAGTCGTCGCGCGCCATGACGAAGCGGATGGTATCGATCGGGATGAGAATCTTCTTGCCGCCTTTTTCGACCGGGATGCGCTCGGCCTGGCTCGCCTTCACGTGCAGCGTGACGTATTCCGTCGCGCGCTTGACAGCTTGGCGCAGACGATCGGTCTCGACGGGTTTGACCAGATAATCCACAGCATTGACCTTGAATCCCTCGAGCGCGTGCTCGCCGTAGGCGGTCACGAACACGACCGCGGGCGGGTTTTTCAGGCGCTGCAGGGCCTCGGCGAACTGCAGGCCGGTCACGCCAGGCATGCTCACGTCGAGGAAAAGCACGTCGACGGGGTGGGATTGCATCTTCTCGATGGCTTCGCGCACACCGGCGGCTTCCGCCACGACTTCGACATCGCCGATCTCATCGAGTAAAAAGCGCAGCTCCGAACGCGCTGGCGCCTCATCGTCTACGATTATGGTCTTCAGCAACGTCGACTCCTGACTCGTTTGAATCCAAGGGGATATGCGGCTTCATGATAGCGCACATTCTAAACGTCTCAAAGTTCGCTCAGCCGTCGCCGAAGCCAATCTGCCCGATATTCACGCAAACTCACGCTCTTCGAAGAAAATCGCGTCCCATAGGCGCGTACAATCAACGCTCGAAGGCCGCTATCCGTCGTTCAGCATGCCTTTGAGCACAAGGCGGACGACCGTTCCTTCGCCGATGCGCGACGAGACTTCCATGTACGATTCGGTCCCGAAAAAGACGCGCAGGCGCTCCGTGATGTTCTTCATGGCGATGCCCGTGCCCCGGCTTTCCGGCGACTGCTCGAGCTTGCGCGACTGTTCGGGCTCCATGCCCACGCCGTCGTCGGACACCGAGATGATCGCGTCGTCGCCGTCGCTTTCCGCCCGCACGACGATATGCAGCATCCCTTGATCGGGCATCGCGTGCTTCACGGCGTTCTCCACGAGCGGCTGGATGAGGAATGCGGGCACCAGGAAGTCTTCCAGGCCCGGTTCGACTTCGACCTGGAGGTTCAGACGATCCCCTCCGAATCGGGCGAGCTCGAATGCGAAGTAGCGCTGGGTCTGGTCCATCTCGCGGTCGAGCTCGATCATGTCCTGCGCATCTTCGAGCGTGCGGCGATAGAACACGGCGAATTCGCGCAGAAGCACGCGGGCGCGGTCGGGATCGGTGCGCGTAAGCGAGGCGATGGTATTGATGGTGTTGAACAAGAAGTGAGGATTGATCTGCGATTGGAGCGCACGGAGCTCCATCGCGGTCGCAAGCTTCACCTGCTGATCCAGCTCCACGGCCGCGATCTGCGTGGACAGAAGCTCTCCGAGGCCTTCGGCCAGCGCGAGCTGCGTCTCGTTGATGTTGCGGGCGCGGCGGAAATAGAGCTTGAGGGTGCCGACGATCGCCTCGCCGCGGCGCAGCGGCACGATGATGCCGGCGCGAAGGTTCTTGACGGAACTCGGGAATCCGATGGCCTCGGGCGTCGAAAGCACCCGCGTCTTGCCGTCCTTGAGCGTGGCATGCGTCGCCTTGGTCCTGATGGGGCTGCCGCCTGGATTGGAAATCTCCTGGTCGCCCGAATATCCCAGGATGTGCTCGCGATCGGTGATGGCGACGGCACGCGCGCTGGTGGCGGGCAAAAGCAACCGGCAGATCCTTTGGGCCGATTCTATGGTCACGCCGTTCTGCAGGCACTCGAGCGTCTGGGACGCGATGCGCAGGATGGTGTCCGACTGCTGCGCGCGGATAGTGTCGGGGTTCGAGCGCATATACACGAGAATGAGCAGGCATAGCGTGAACGAAGTGCCCGCGATGGGCGTGAACGACCCGACCTGCGCGGGGCTGTAGATCGAATAGACCAGCGTTCCGCCTGAAAGCAGGAGCGTCGCAAGCAGCACGACGTCGAGCACGCGCTCGTAGGTATCCTTCTGAGGCATGCGAAAACCCCTAACCGACGACTTCGTTCAACACCAGTATGACGGCAACGACGAGCAAGAACGATGCGAAAAGCAGGCGAAGGGCACTTTCCGGGATGCGTTTGACGAGGCTTGCGCCCAGAATGGACCCCGGCATGGATCCGACGGCGATCGCAAGGCCGACGGACACATGCACGTTGCCGAGGAGCGCCTGTTCGATGACGCCCGGAACGGCCAGGATGCACACGGCGACGAGCGACGTGCCCGACGCCTCGCGCATGGAGATGCCGAGCACGGATATGAACAGCGGCACCATAATGAAGCCGCCTCCGACGCCGACGTATCCGCCCATGAAGCCCGCGATCAGGCCGATCGCGATTATGGCCGCCACGGTGCGCGTCGTCATGGCGACATGCGCGGCCTCTATCGACGAACATGCGCCTTCTGGGTCCTTCACGCCTTCTGCGCATGCGCCAACCGCTTTCGATGCCGTCGCGTCCGCACCCGCGCCGGCCGCCTTCGATGGAGATACGGCCGCAGCTGCACGCTCCGCCCTTACGGCAGCGATGCCCCGACGCAGCATGGTGATGGAGGAATACCCGATGACGAGGGACGTGCCTCCCATGACGGCCCAGTTCGGGGAATGCGTGGCCGCGAGCACGCCGAGAGGCGATGCGCAGGCGCCCGCACATCCGCAGATCAGACCGATACGAGGAATGCACGTCCCGTTTCGCAGGTGCTTCGACAGACCGGCGAGCGACGTCGGGATGATGGAGAACAGGGACGTCGCCGTGGCAGCGAGGGGGTCCAGCCCGAAAGCCAATCTGAACAGCGGCACCATGACCGTGCCGCCGCCGATGCCGAGCATGCCCGACAAGATGCCGATCGCAACCCCGATGATCGCGGCCGCCACGAACGACAGCATGGCGCGCCTACTCGTCTTCCGGCAGGTTCAAGCGAATCTCGCTTGTCAGCCCCGGATCGACGCTCGTGGACGAAAGGTGCGGACGTTCAAGGCTTTCGCTGTCGTCGCGCGGCTCGTCGTAACGCGGATGCGCGAGGTCGCGTGCGCTTCCTTCCCGATGCGCATCGTCTTCGCACGCAGCCGCGTCGGCGCCACGCCGCCACGATGCGGTCTCCGATTGGGAGGCGAACATGCGCTGCACGTAGGCGTCGTTTTCCATGCGCGCGATGAGCGCAGGCCATCGGTATTGGAATCCGAAGTACTTCATGCAGTTCTCTTCGGCATACCGCGATGCCATCGGAACCGATCGCGCCGCCCGACGATATCCGCTCGAATCAGGACGCGCGATGGATCGCAGCCATGCGGTGCGCTTCGCGCGCTTCGTGATGCCGGGCTCGAGGAACGAACCCGGATACGGCATGAGCGATGCAGGCTTGATCTGCATGAGGTCGATCTGGGTGCGTGCGTATTCCACCTTGCGGTATTCGTAGAGCCAGCGATAGATGTCCTGGCGGAACCGCAGTCCCTCTTCGTTCGAGGGCGTCGATTCCCGGGTCAGGCTCCATGTGTTGTCGAACCACATATCGCTGCCGTACATGCGCAGGCTCAGCATGTAGTCGAGGTCTTCGCCGCGCGGGATCCACGGGTCGAAGGCCACGCGTTTGAACGCCTCTTTATGAACGGCCATGCAGCCGCCGCAGACATGGTTCGACCGCGTGAGGCGAGGCCCCGCCATGACCTGGGTGATCCAGGCATCGAAGGCGTTGCCTTGATCCCAAAACGCGTTATACCAGCGACGGGAGGCCGACGAGCGATAGCTTCCCTCTTCGTTCAGGTAGAAGCCCGACTTCGCGAGAATGGGCACGCGGCGGCGCGTGAGCTTGCCGAGACCGTACATGGCGCGTTCGAGGAATTCCTCGCCGCCGGCGGTCTCGTTGTCGTCCATGAAGACGACGGCATCATGCCCGAGCGCATGCGCCAGCACGAACCCGAGGTTGCGGATCGCCGAATAGCCCGAAAGCCCGACTTCATGGGCGGCATCGATGCCGAGCTGCTCCATGCGGCGGCGCAGCGCGGCGAGCTCGGGAGCGCCCACGAGGACGATATCGAGCTCGGGAAATCCTTCGAGGATATGCGCGACCTTGCCGTACGCCTGGTTCTCCACGGCGCCCTCGGCGACCACGAGCACGGCCACCCGTCCGAGCGAGCGCACGGTGCGCAGCGAGGAGAGGCAGCGCGCAAGGCTTCCCTGTTTGGTGAGCGGCGTCATGCGATCGTACGTCGCGATGACCGTGCTCATCTCCTTGACGCGTCGGGCCGATATATATGTCGGAATAACGACCAGCGGATTCACGAACACGGCTCCTTATCTACTACACACGGAAAACCCGCAGGCATGCCGCAGGAATCCTCTTGCCGAGGAAAACGCCGCGACCATCCGCGACCTTCCCTCGCATCATGGCGGCGAGGCAAGCGTCCGCGTTACTTCTCGGACGCCTTCGCGTCGGCAGCGGCATCCGGCTTGTCGGCTTCCGTCGCACGGCGGCGGGCGAACAGCGGTTTCCTATCCTGCTTGGCTTGCGCCTCGGCAGCCTGGGCAGCCGCGATGGCGGCGTCCGGCTTCTTGCCGTGCTTGCGGACCATGTCCGCCTGGTATGCACGGCGCAGCTTGCGGATCTTGCCCAGATCGAGCCAGACGGCAGCGATGATGCACGCATATGCGGGAATGATGAACGCCCAGGAAAGCTGCGCGTTGTCGAACTTGGCCGTCAGGAGTCCGCCGACGGCGGTGGCGATCAAGCCGACGCTGATGAGCGCGATCCAGATACGGCGCAGGCGCTTGTATTCCCTCGTAGGAGGATTGTAATAGAGACGCTCGAGCTCGGCCTGGCGCTGACGCTCGGCCTTGCGGTTCTCGCGGTTCTGCTTCGGCGTCTTCTTCGTCGACTTGACATGAACGCTCGAGGCGGCCTTGGTCTTAGGCTTCAAAGAGGCGGCGGATTTCTTCGTCTGCCCCTTGATCTCGGACTGGGACCTCTCGTTCATGGGATTGCGCTGCGTCACGATCGTTTTCCTTCGCTCTTGGCGTTCGTAAGGCGGAAAGCCGTCTGCCTATAATAGCGGATATCCGCCCCGAAAGGCGGATATCGCATGCAACCGCTATTTCTTGAACGCGTCGGCGCCCTACCGCTCGAACGCGCGGCCCGTCAGCTTCTCGTAGGCCTGAATGTACTTCTCGGACGTCTTCTCGATGATGTCCTGGGGAAGATGCGGAGGCTCGCCCGTACGGTCCCAGTTGGCGTTCAGCCAGTTGCGCACGAACTGCTTGTCGAAGCTCGGCTGCTCGCGCCCGACCTCGTAGTCGTCGACGGACCAGAAGCGCGAACTGTCGGGCGTCAGGACCTCGTCGCCCAGGACGACCGTGCCATCGACGGTACCGAACTCGAACTTCGTGTCGGCGATGATGATGCCGCGTGCGCGGGCATGGTCGGCGGCGGTCTCGTACACCTTCAGCGAAAGGTCGCGCAGGGTCTGGGCCGCCTCTTCGCCGACGATGCCGACCGTGCGATCGTAGCTGATGTTCTCGTCATGATCGCCGATCTCGGCCTTGGTTGAAGGCGTGTAGAGCGTCGTCGGGAGCTTGGCGGAATTCTCCAGGCCGCCCGCAAGCTCGATGCCGCAGACCGTGCCGGTCTTCAGATAATCCTTGAATCCGCTGCCCGTCAGATATCCGCGCACGATGCACTCGATCGGGAACATCTGCGCCTTCTTGACCAGCATGAAACGGCCGCGCAGGTATTCCGACCAGGGCTTGAATTCCTCGGGCAGGTCGGCGACGTCGGATGAGACGAGATGGTTTTCCACCACGCCGTCCAACAGCTCGAACCAAAAGCAGCTCAACTGCGTGAGGACCTGGCCTTTGTAGGGGATTTCGTCTTTCAGGACGTAATCGAACGCGGAAATGCGGTCGGTCGCCACGAGCAGAAGCCTGTCTCCCAGGTCATACAGGTCGCGCACCTTGCCCTGTGCGGTCGGCGCCATGGTAATGGGATTCATCCGATCAGTCCTTCCCTTTCGACCGAGGAGCGGGACGCGCCTTTCAGCGTCTCGGCCCCGATGGATTCCTTCTCGCGCATCGATTTGATGCGTTCGTAATCATAGAGCGGGATATGCAGGGTGAAGCACGCGCCCTCGCCCTTCGCGCCCTGAACGTCCACCCAGCCATGATGGCGATCGACGATTTCCTTGACCACCGACAGGCCGATGCCGAGCCCGCCGCTGGCGCGCTCGCGGCTGCTGTCGGCGCGCCAGAAACGCCCGAAGACCATCGTGCACTCCTCGGGCGTGAGGCCGACGCCGGTATCTTGCACGGCGATCATGGCCTCGTCGTCGCTCTTCTTCACGCTGACCGTGATGGTGCCGGGTGCAGGCGTGTAGCGCACGGCATTGGAGATGAGGTTCGCGGTCGCCTGGCGGATGAGGTCGCGATCGGCATAGACGACCACGTCGTCTTCGGCTTCATAGACCAGCTGCAGCCCGGCTTCGCTGATATAGGCCTCGTGCGACATCGCCAGCAGGCGGATCATCTCGCCGACATTGACGACCTCTTCGTTCAGGGGCGTCGTGCGGTTCTCCAGACGGGAAAGCTTCAGCAAGGCATCGACCATGCGCGAGAGGCGTTGGACCTCGGCATCGATCGTGCCGAGGCGTTCGGCATCGGGCTCGAACACGCCGTCGACGATCGCCTCGACGGTAGATTGGATCGCCATGAGCGGCGTGCGCAGCTCATGGGCGACATCGGTGGTCAGGCGGCGTTCGAGCTCGCGATCCTTCTCCACGCTCGCCGCCATGGCATCGAACGTCTTGCCGAGTTCGGCGATCTCGTCATCGCCCTCGAGATTGGTGCGTGCGGAAAGATCGCCTTCCTTGATGGCGGCCGCGGTTTCCGTCATGCGGCTGATCGGGTGCACCAAGCTGCGCGCGAAAAGGAAGCCGAGAAGCGAAGCGAGCACGATGGACAGCACCGCGGCGAAGGCCATCGCCTGGTAGCTTCGGTTGCGGAATTCCTGGTCCGTTTTGGATAGAAGCACGTCGGAGCCGTATACCCACATGTTGACGCGACCTATGGCGGTGCCGTTGACCATGATGTCGGCGTGGGCCATCGTCGCATCCGAGCCGGGCGCCAAGGATTGGGTCTTGTTCGGCGCCAATGCGTCGCTGCCCGTCATCACGACCGTGGAATCGTACACGATCGTATTGTTGATGCCGACGACCTGGATGCCCATCGTCTGATTGAGCGTATGAGCGGCGGAAGCGGGCGAAACGTCGGACATCGTGAGCGGGGGATAGGTGCCCTTCCCCGTCGTGTTCACGATATCGAGCGCATGCCCGTTCGACTTCTCGTATTTGTCGGCGATGGCCGACGCGGTGCGGTCGGCCAATGCCTGGATGTTCTCGTGCGTATAGTTCTGGAAATGCTGCTCCCACACGAATGAGAGCACGCCCATCGCGACGATGGCCGTCAGCCCGGCGATCAGCGCGAACGTCACCGTGACGCGCGCGGTGTACGAATGCCCGAAGACCCATGCCTTGATGGCCGCGATCGGGCCGCGTATGCGGGTATTGATGCGATCGACCACGATGGACTGACGAAGGAGCCGGCGCAGCCGGGATTACTGCTGCGAAGGCTGCTTGGTCGGATCCTCGAAACGGTATCCGACGCCGTGAACCGTGTGCAGCCACTTCGGATTGCGCGGATTGTCGCCGATCTTGGCGCGAAGGTTCTTCACGTGGCTGTCGATCGTGCGCTCATAGCCTTCGAAGTCGTAGCCCAAGACCTTCTCGACCAGCTCCATGCGCGAATACACGCGGCCAGGATAGCGGGAAAGGGTGGTCAGGAGCTTGAATTCGCTGGCCGTGAGGTCGACTTCCTTGTCGTTGACGAGGACCTTGTGGCCCGAAACGTCGATCGTGAGCTCGCCGAACTCGAGAACCTCGCGCTGAGGCTCGCTGTCCGCATGGACGCGGCGAAGCAGCGCGCGGACGCGGGCGACCAGCTCGCGCGGCGAGAACGGCTTGACCAGATAGTCGTCGGCGCCCAGCTCGAGACCGATGATGCGGTCTTCGACCTCGCCTTTGGCGGTCAGCATGATGATGGGCACGTCGGAATTGTCGCGGATGACGCGGCAGACGCGCTCGCCCGGGACGCGGGGAAGCATGAGGTCGAGCACGACCAGATCGAAGTGATGCTTGCCGAATTCATCGAGGGCGTCCTGGCCGTCGCCGACGGCGGTGACCCAATAGTTCTCGCGCTCGAGATAGGCGGCCACGGCATCGCGAATGGCCTTTTCATCCTCAACAAGTAGAATTCGACGCGTATCGGTGGTGTTCATGATCCGGTGCTCCTCAGGTCGTACGGTACGTCAAGGCGCAAGGCCTCAAGATACGGTTTGACGTTATTGTAGCGATTTTTGACCCGTCCATCTGCAGCGCTTTTGGAAAAATGACATAATGAGCGGCCATGTCTCAGCAACCCAGACATCCACGACCGCGCACGCGTTCGAACGCGACCGCGCGACGCATGCGTTCCGACTCGCGACGGACGCGATCCTCGTCGAGAACCGCCGGGGCGCGTCGTCATGCCCGGCCTCGCTCGCACGCGGCGAAACGCCCGTCCATCGCCGTTTCGAGGCGGCAGCTCATCGCCGGCGCGGCCGGTATCGCGGGCATCGCGCTCGCCTCGTCGGGCATCGCGCGTCTCACCTCTCAGAAAGAAGAGGCCGCGGAAGATTCCTCCGCCCTCTCCGTCGCCCCCGACAGCGTCTTCACCCTATCCGATTGTACGGAAGCCGACGCATCCGATTGCATGCGCCTCGTATCCGAATTCAAGCTTCCCTACCACACGCTCGTGTGGGCCTGCAATGACTCCTATGCAAGCTGCCTCGTTCCGACCTCGGGTTCCGCGCCCATCACGAAGGCGGGCATCCTCGACCTTGACAGCGGAAGCCTCGCGACGGTGCTCGACGGGCCCATCTCCTCGGAAAACGGCTACGACATCTACGACGTGCGCTGCAGCTCCCGAGGCATCATCTGGACCGAGGCAAACGCCTTCACCGGAGAATGGCGCGTCTACCACGCGACCCATTCGGGCGAATCCATCGGCGATCCGATGCTTGCCGACCACGGCACGACCGACTACGAGATCCCCACGCTCGCCGTCTCCGAGGCGCGCGCGTTCTGGCAGGTGCTGCCGTCGGCCGGCACGAAAGGCGTCGAATCGCTGCTCAAGTCATCGACGTACGGCACGAAGGGGACCGATATCGCCTACCGGTCGAACGGGCGCATGGCCACGCCCCCGTATTCCTGCGACGAGGGCGTGGTGATCACGCCGCGCACGAAGGGATCGGCGGTCGCCTACCAGATCACGCTCGTCGACGGAACGTCCATGGACCAGCGCGATGCGCTCGTCCTGCCCGCGTCCATGTCTCCGCTCGAGGCGGGCTACGCGAGCGACCGCTTCGCCTTTTCCTTCGACGCCATCTACAACGTGAAAAGCGGCATCGCGAACCTCGGCACCTATGCGCCGGTCAAGTCGGGGGCGCCTCAGCCAGGCGATGAGTGGTTCCGCTTCAGTCGCAATCCGTCCGCGCCGCCGGCATGGGCCGGTCAATGGCTCGTCGTGAAATCGACCAAATCCGTCTCGGGCGTCGATCCGGTCAATCGCCTGGTATTCGCGCTCGATTGCCCCGACCGCAGCGACGACTTCGGCGACTACCTCGCCTCCACGGGCACGCGCGGGATCGTCGCGACCTATGCGCACGTAAGCCGTTCGGATACCGACGAATACACCCTGCTGCGCACCTGGCGGCCCCTGCAGGCATAGGAAGGCCGTTCCTTTCGATGCGTCCACCGTCCATCCAGGCCCTTTATCGGCCTCAAGCGACGAAAAGGCCCTGGGATCGGGGCCTTTCCTGCAATCGAAGCGTAGAACGGACGCGTGCCGCGTCGGACGCGATGCCGACGTCTAAAACGTGAGCGACTCGAGCTTCTTGAAGACGACGTCCTTGTGCGCGAGGAACGCCCAAGGATCGAAGATCTCGTCCAGCTTCTCGGGCGCAAGGTTCGCCTCGGGATCGGCCTCGAGGCGTTCGCGATAGGTCGGGCCGACGACGGCGTTCTGGATATCGCCCCAGACCGCCATCGCGTTGCGCTGGACGATCGCATAGGCCGCCTCGCGCGTGATGCCCGTATCGACGAGCGCCAGCAGCACCTTCGACGAGAAGATGAGCCCGCGCGTGCGATCGAGGTTGAGCTTCATCTTCTCCGGATAGACCTGCAAGCCCTCGAGAATGAACTGCATCTTCGCGAACATGTAGTCGAGCGCGATGAAGCTGTCGGCCAGGGCGACGCGCTCGGCGCCCGAGTGCGAGATGTCGCGTTCATACCACAGCGCCACGTCGTCGAAGCTCACCTGCGCGTTCGCCTTCACGATGCGCGAAAGCCCGCAGACGCGTTCGACCGTGATGGGGTTGCGCTTATGAGGCATGGCCGAAGACCCCTTCTGACCGGGCCTGAACGGTTCTTCCGCTTCGATCACGTCGGTCTGCTGCATAAGGCGCACCTGCATCGCGATGCTTTCGAGCGTGGATGCGACCACGGCGAGCGTGGATGCGACCTGCGCATGGCGGTCGCGGGCGAGGACCTGCGTGGAGAGCGGATCGGGAACGAGGCCCATATGCTCGCACACGTAGGCCTCTACGAAAGGATCGATGCTCGAATAGGTGCCCACGGCGCCCGAGATGGCGCCGGTCGCGGCGACTTCACGCGCCTGCTCGAGCCGGGTGAGCGAGCGTTTGAGCGCCCAGGCCCAGCTGCCGAACTTCATGCCGAAGGTCATCGGCTCGGCATGGATGCCGTGCGTGCGTCCGACGCAGAGTGCGTCCGCAAGCTCGAACGCGCGGTCCTTCGCCACGCGGCCGAGCTTGCGCGCATCTTCGATGATGATGTCGAGCGCCTGCGTGATCTGGTACGAAAGCGCGGTGTCGCCCAGGTCGGACGACGTCATGCCGTAATGGACCCAGCGGCTCGGCTTCTCGGCGCCCTCGGGCATATCGGCATCGATGTATTCTCCCATGCAGGTCAGAAACGCGATGACGTCATGGTTGGTGACGGCTTCGATCTCGTCGATGCGATCGACGCGGAAATCGGCGTGCGCACGGATCCATGCCGCCTCGTCCTTCGTGATGCCGCACTGCCCGAGCTCGGCCTGGGCCTCGCATGCCAGGATCTCGATTTCCTTCCAGACGGCGAACTTGTTCTCGGGCTCCCAGATGCTTCCCATTGCCGGCCTGGTATAGCGAGGAATCATATCGGTTTCCTTCCTGGCCGCACGGCGGCCGTTCCTTGGGTCAGGCCCGACAGGCGGGCTCGAGGGTTGACGCGAGACGCATGCCGGCCCGATCAGAGGCTGGCGAACAGCGCGCGAGCGGCCTCGATGGAGTCGCGTTCCGCGAGGATGACCGCCTTGTCCCCTGGGCGAAGCACGGTTTCGGACGTGACGATCTCGGCATTGCTGTATTCCTTGCGGTCGATGGCGACCAGGGCGCTGCCGCGAGGCATCTTGATGCGCGCGGCGAGCAGGCCGCGCTTCGGGTCGAAACGACGCGGGTTCCTCGGGATGGCCGCCTCGATCAGCACGACGTCGCCGCGGGAGAGCGCGGATACGACGCCGACGGAACCCATCATGGCCTCTTCCTCGATCATGTTCGCGATGAGCATCGTGGACGAGACGCTTTCGATGCCCACCTCGCGGAACACGCGGCGGTTCTTGGGGTTGTTGACGCGGGCGATGCAGCGCGGCACCTTGAAGATCTGGGTCGCAAGCTCGCACGACACGAGGTTCGCATCGTCGTGGCCGGTCACGGCCGCAAGCACGTCCGCCTTGCGCACGCCGGCGTCTTCCAGATAGTCGGAATCGCAGCCGTCCCCGCAGATGATCAGGTAGTCGCCGGTGAGATTCATGCTCAGGCGGTCGGCGGTGCGGCGGTCCTGCTCGATGACGGCGACCTGATGGCCCTGCCCGAGAAGGACGCTGGCGAGGTATTCGCCGACCTTGCCTCCGCCCATGATGACGATATACACGCCGCCCCCTATTCCCGAATAAAACGTTGGAATCGTTTAAGCAGGTCATGGCGCACACAAGCGATGATCGTATCGCCATGGTAGAGCACGCTCGTCGGCGAAGGGATCGAATTCGCGCTGCCGTCGGAGCGTTCGAAGCATACGATGCGCACGCCATGGCTCTTTTCGAGCTCGCTGACGCGAATGGCCCTCTGCTCAGCCCATTCCAGATTGAGAGAGAAACGCAGGATCTCGTACTGGCCGAACGTATCGAGGTGGGAACCATGGCCCGACATGATCTTCGAGAAGACCTCCTCGGCGATGAGCGACGTGCCGCAGACGTAATCGATGCCGAGCTGCCCGTAGGCGCGTTCCCTGTTCGTGTTGTACAGGCGGGCGATGGCATGTTCGACGCCGAAGATGCGGCGAGCGACCTCGACCACCATAAGATTCGTGTTGTCGTTGCTGGTCACGGCCGCAACGACATCGCAATCCTCGATGCCGGCGCGCACGAGCACGCCCTCGTCGAAGCCGAGGCCTTGAAGCGTGGCTCCGTTGAAGTTGCGTCCGAGCGCGGAGAACGCATCGGCCTTCGTGTCGATGACGCACACGTTGCGCCCGTTCGACGACAGCATCGTTGCGAGCGACGAGCCGACGCGCCCGCATCCCACGACGATGACGTTGGCCATTGGACCTCTTTCCCTCTACATGGAAGATGCGCCTTGAAAGCGCATCTTACAGGAATTTGTAGTAGACGGTGCGAACGCCCCAGTCGCCGACGCTCCGTGCCCCGAGCGCCTTCCATGTTCCGGGCGCGAGGTCCAGGTCGCGCCCGTACGGGGCGAAGCCGCCGGTGTCGGTGACCGTCGCGACGACCACCTTGTCCCCGCACATGACGGCGACCGCCTGGCCGAGACGCCAGGACTGGGACTCGGGAACGGCGACGGTGATGCCGCCGTCATCGAGCTTGCGACCGGATGCGGTGGCGGTGGTGTTGAAGTTGCCTTCGCCATCGTCGTTGTCGACGATGCTGTACGCGGATGCGCTGCCGGTCGACCAGCCGTCCGAAACATCGGGAAGGACATGGGGCGCCGTGGGCAGCGGGGTCATCGTGCCGACCTCTTCGGCAGCTGCGACGGTATGGGCGTTGGATTCATCGATGGCGGCGAGGACGACGACGGGATCGGGATCCTTCACCGAGATGCTGCGGGCGGCGGAAGCGCCCTTGCGGGCAGACGACGCGTCCGTCGTGCCCGACAGGCGGCTCGACGGATTCGAACCCGAAATATCGGACGCGGTGCTCTGGCGGTCGCCGATGCCGATGGTGGAAAGATCGACTTTGAGCGACGCCGACGCAGGCTGCCAGACGCCCGACGCGACGATCACGGCGACGACGGTGACGGCCGCGGCCTTCACGAAAAAGAAGAAGAGCTTCGCGTTCGAACGAGCGCCCGTATGTATCGGCGTTGCTGCCAAGCCCCCTCCTTCGCATCGATTCGAAAGGCCGTGAATAGGTAACCGCGACATTCTAGCGTAGAAGGGCTGTCAATAACAAATCACAAGGTCAGATATGTATTTTTAGTAAGAATGGCATGGAGGGCGACGAAGGCGGATGCACCGGACGAGACGCCGCGCCGCTAACCCTTTGCCTCCATCAGGGGCGCTGCCGTAATCTCGTACTCGGACCCGGGAAGAACCCGGAACGCCAGCGCGTCCACGTCGCCCGGGATGCCGAAGACCGTCGCGGCAAGAATCGCTGCGACAAGAACGAAGAGCCCGCTCGCGAAGATCATCAGATTGCTTCTCCGCACATGCCCGTAGACGGAGCAGCCGACGGACACGGCAAGGAGCGGCCAGAGATCGCCGACAGCCTCGGGAACGGTCGTCCACGACAGCAGATCGATGGAGCAGAAGAGCAGCAGCAGCCCGATGCCGACGAAGGCGATGCCGCATGCCATGAGATCGGCGTGGAACCGGCGACGGACGGGAAACACCATCATCATGATGCCGAACGAGAACGGGATGATGGGCCAGAACTGCCACCAGTGAGAATCGACGAGAACGATATCGAGCGCGCCGGCGAAGCCGATGCAGGCGACGAAGGCGGTCGACCAGATCACCAGGCAGGCTTTGCGCGTCAGTATCGGGGACATGCTCGGGTCGGGCGCGCCTTCCGCGCGCACCGTGATGGGATCGCCGTCCTCCCGCATGGGGATGACGGCCCACAGAACCAGATAGGCGAATGCCGCGGCGCCGAAGCTCGCAAGGAGCGCAAGGAGCGCAAGGATGCGCACGACGAGGGCATCGACGTCGAAATAATCGGCAAGGCCTGCGCAGATGCCGGCTATGGCGACGTCGTCGCGGGACCGCCTGATATTGAAATCCCCGATCGACCTCTCCATGGCGGCCCGCCTCCTTTCGACCCTGCCCGGAGGCGTGCTCACGCCTCGTGCGCCTCGCGCGTCGCCCCGTCTCCCGCCTCAGGTTCAGACGCCGATTCTTCAAGACGCCTGACCAGCACTTTCGCGATGCGACGGCGACGCATCTGCTGGACTCTGAAGACATAGCCCTCGAACACGAGCTCGTTGCCGACCTGAGGAACGCGGTCGAACGTGTCCATCAGCCAGCCGGCAATGGTCTCATACGCATCGCTCACCTCGACAGGCCAGCCGAGATCGGCTGCATCGTCGCAGGTGAACGCTCCGTCGGCGAGCCATTCGTTCGGAGCCGTCTGTATGATATGGCGGTTCTCGAGGTCGGTCTCGTCGATGATGTCGCCGACGATTTCCTCCACGATGTCTTCGATGGTAATTAAACCAGCGGTGCCGCCGTATTCGTCTACGACCATGACCATCTGTTGACGATTCGTTTGCATCTCGTTGAGCAGGGGCATGAGGTCCTTGCTCTCGGGAACGTAGCTGATGGGGGCTAAACAGGAGGACACGGGATCGTTCTCGCGATCCTCGAGCAGCGGGCCGATGAGATCCTTGTAGCGCACCATGCCGACGACGTTGTCGTGGTCCCCTGAAAACACCGGCAGGCGGGAATACCCGGTTTTCCGCATGAGCTCGATGGCATGCAGGACCGTGTCCGCCGCCTCGATGACCACCATATCGACGCGCGGAGTCATGGCCTCCTCCGCCGTCGTGTCGCCGAGGTCGAGCACCTCGTGGATCATGCGCTTCTCTTCGTCATCGAGCTCGTCGTTGTCGGCCACGATGTAGCGGATCTCCTCCTCGGAGACGTCCTGGCGATCCGCAGCGCTCTTGATGCCCATCGCGCGCGCGACCACATCGGACGAAGCCGCCGTCAGACGCACGAGAGGCGAGGCGATGGTCGAAAACGCCGTCAGGGGGCCGGCCACGGCGCCTGCCATCTTCTCCGCATCGGCGAGAGCGAGGCGCTTAGGCACCAGTTCGCCGAAGACGATGCTCGCATAGGAGACGATGAGCGTGATCAGGATAGGAGCCGCCACCTGGGAAGCCGCCGTAAGCCAGTCGATGCCGAACGAGGAGAGCCATGAGGAGAGCGGGGCTGATAGGTTCGTCGCCGCCGTCGCGGAGGCGAAGAATCCGACGAGCGTGATGGCGACCTGGATGGCCGCGAGGAACCGATCGGGATCCTCGGAGAGCGCAAGCGCCTTCTGCGCGCGTCGGGAGCCTTCCTCGGCTTCTTTCTGCAAAACGACGCGCTTGGCGCTGACGAGCGCCATCTCCGAGCCCGAGAAGAACCCGTTGACGACGATGAGGACGAGCGTGACTAGGATGGATATGCCTACGTCCATGGAAGTTGCGTCACAACCTTCTTACAAGATGCGCCTACCCGGCGCTGCCGGTCACAGGAGAAAGAGCTCGACGGCGAAGAAATGGCAGATGGTCCCGGCAAGCACAAAGACATGGAAGACCGTGTGCATGTACGGGATCTTCTTCAGGATGTAGAACCCTGCTCCGATCGAGTACAGGATGCCGCCAATGAGCAGCAAGAAAAAGCCCGGACGCGGCAAAGACGCGTAAAGCACGGGCAAAAACCATACGACACACCATCCGAGCAGCAGATACAGAAGCGCGGAGGCCCACCGCGGACGAAAGACCCAGAACGCTTCGACCGCCATGCCGACGAGCGCGGCCGCCCAGACGACGCAGAACAGGACGAACCCTCCGTGGTCCGCGAGGGCGATCAGGCAGAAAGGCGTGTACGATCCGGCGATGAGCAGGTAGATGGCGCAGTGGTCCATGACCTTGAAGACGCGTTTGGCGCCTTCGTGCGCGAGCGCATGGTACAGCGTCGAGGCGAGGTATTCGAGCAGCATGGATACGCCGAAGACGATCGCGGATGCGAGATGCGCCCCTCCGCCGTGCGACACTGCGGTCACGATCATGACGGGGATGGCGGCGATGGCGAGCAGCGCGCCGATGCCGTGCGTGATCGCGTTGGCGATTTCCTCGCCCAGACGGTACTCACGCACCGAACGCGGCGCGCGGACGGATGTTCTGTCGCATTCGCTTCCCATGTCGGGATTCTAGCATAGGGCCGTCAACCGCGCGGGCGCGCCCATTCCAGCCAGGCGTTCGCGTCCGAAAGCGAGAGATCCCAGAGCGTCGTCGTCTTGCCGTCGATGCCGGCGGCCGTGCGCACCGATGCGCAGCGAACCTTCGAGACGCGCTGGAAAGGATTCGCGGAAAGCGTGGCGAACTGGATCTTCTGACGAGGGACGACGGATGTGCGCCGCGAGAACCCGCCGTTCACGAGCGTCATGAATCGGCGGTCGTATCCGAGGCCCGAACCCTTGAACCAGAGCACGGCGCGCACGATGGAGAGCGCGACGTCGATCAGGCAGAAGGCGAGCAGGACCCCTATGATGCCGCGCGCGATGGAAATCAGGACGACGAGAGCCTGGTCGGAAGCGACCAGCGGATCCAAGGCGAACGAAACCGCAAGCAAAACGCCCATGGCGATCGCCACGTAGGCCCCGAAGTTCCGCCAGACGGCGATCCTCATGATGCCGCGGCGCAGAGCTGCGGGGGCCGGCCTGACAGCGAGATCGGGATAGGAAGCGAATTCGGGAAGAATGCCCTCGAGCAGGGACGGCACGCGCGAAAGCTTGATGAACGGATGCAGGATCGTTCCGTGCGCCGCCTGGCCGGCCTGCTTCTGCGAAGGATCGAGCGTGTCGATCTTCTCGACCCTGATCTCGCAGTACCCGATCAAACGACGGAAAAACGACTGATCGATGACGATTGATTGCACGCGGTCGACATCGATGCCGTGAAACGCGCGGCTGACAAGACCCGATTCGATTTCGATGCGAGACCCCCGGCGACGCAGGCGGAAGCTGCCGTACGTGAGCATGGATCCGAGAGCCGAGAAGACGAGCAGGATGAACAGGACGAGCAGCGCGATCGCGATCGCCCCGACAAGGCCGTTCGCGGAAAAGGAGGCCATATCGCCTGCCTGCAGGGAAAGCACGGGGTCGAGAGAAGAGCCCGCCATCTCCTCGAAATACGCACGGAGCCGATCGTTCACGACCGAGGGAAGGTATCCCAGGGCACCGAAGAGCGCCGCAAGAACGACGCCGACGGACGACCCGATTCCCGTCAGCCCCGCAAGCAGCAGCTCGACATTGGAAAGGCCGGTTTCATACGAGACAGGACCCGTCTCCACGGCTTCCCCGCCATCGAGGCCGCGAAACCGGTCGGACGCGGCGGCGACGCCTCCGAGAAGGTTGGCCTCGGCTCCAGGCTGCGCGCCGCCGGCGACGGAGATGCCGCCGGACGGAGCCGAAGGGGCGGAAACGCGCGCTGAAGACGCGACGTCGACGGGCGTTCCGTCAACGCGAACCGGACGGGCCTGAGACGGGTCGATGCCGTACTGGATGCACGCCCACTGCGACGGATAGACGACGCCGTCCACGGTGGCGCTTCCCCAGGCATCGAGCGATCCGCCGTCGAGCAGAACCTTCTTACGACGGAACAGTTCGCCGCGCAGGGCCTCGACTTCGGAGACGCGCATGCATTGCAGAACGACGGCCTCGTTGGACGAGCCGCCCGCGGTTTCGATGCGCACGTCGCAGACGCCCACGACGCGCTGCAGCGGGCGCGCGGACTGATTGACCGACTGGATGCGCTGGTAGGGCACATGAGTCTTGCGCTTGAAGACGACGCCCCACGACTTGCGGAATTCGGTTTCCGACAGCTCGTATGACAGGCGGGTCCATCCCAAGACGCGCAGGCCGAGCACGAGCACGGCGATCAGGGCCATAAGAGGAACGATAAGGATCAGCGTCAGAACCTGGGCCAATCCGGGCAGCGAGGCGACTATGAGGGACAGGATGATCGGCAGGCTGCCGAGCCAGACATATGAAGAATGGACGCGATGCGCACCCGGCTTCAGGGTCTCGGGAATCATACGTCCTCCTGAGCGAGGCGGGCCTGCTCGGCGATGCGGTCGCGCAGAGCGTCCGCCGCATCGAAGGCAAGGCCCGGAATGACGTGCGATCCGGCCGCCGTGGCCACGGTCACGCTCGCCAATCCGAGGATCCTCAGAATCGGGCCCTGCACCGTGTCGGTGTTCTGAACGCGCACGAACGGAATGACGGTACGGGTGCGCCAGACGACCCCTTGCACGATATCCAGATCGTTCTCGGCAACCTCGTATCGCCAGAATCGATACTTGAGCATGGGATACGCTACGGCGTACACGATGACGGCGGCAACGGCGAGCGCGATGAGCGTCGGCAGGACCCACGAAGGCGGTACGATGCCGTTGAAAGAGACGGCCGCATATGCGCCCATGATGACGGCGACGGCGACAAGCGCCTTGAGCGCGCCGGATGCCATCCAGACGATCCTCATGCGACCGTCAAGCAATTGGGAAGGGAGTGCCCTCATCCTTCGCTCCTTCGAAATGGGGGTTGGCTCGATGATTTCCCATCAATATATCAGACGTTCCGAAGCCCTCCATGGGCTATGCTTGAGACTTAAGCCAAATCGCAAAAGAAGGAACGCCATGACATCCTGCCTTCCGCCTGAAACGACCCTCTCATCCCTCGCCGACGCGATCGCCGCGCAGGGAGTGAAGATCCGGCTCGTCGGACCGGATCGACCGGTTCGCGGGATGTCCATAGACTCGCGGGCCGTAGGCCCGGAAGCGCTGTTCGCCTGCAAGGGCGCCGCATTCAAACCCGCCTACCTGGAAGATGCGCTGAACGCAGGAGCGGCGGCGTACCTCTGCGACGAATCCTCGGAGCCTGATCTGAGCGCGCATGCCGAAGGCGTTTCCCACCTCGTCACCGACGACATCCGGCCGGCCATGGCCTACGCCGCGCGCGCGGCGTACGGGCGTCCCGATAAGCGCATCGATATCATGGGCATCACGGGCACGAAAGGCAAATCCACCACGTCGTTCCTGCTGAAGTCGATTTTCGCGGCGGCAGGCATGCACCCTTCCATCATCGGATCGATCGAAACCGACGACGGGATCGACGCGTTCGAAAGCCATAACACGACGCCCGAGGCCGTCGATTTGTGGCGCCATGTCTTCAATACTGCCGAATCCGGCAGGAAGCACCTGGTCATGGAAGTCTCGAGCCATGCCCTTAAATACGACCGCACGCTCGGCCTCATGCTGGACGTCGCGTGCTTCCTGAATATCGGACGCGACCACATCTCCCCGAGCGAGCATCCCTCGTTCGAGGACTATTTCGCGTCGAAGCTGCGCATCTTCGACCAATGCCGCACCGCCGTCGTGAACCTCGATTCCGACCTCGTCGACGAGGTGCTCGAACATGCACGACGCGCCGAGCGCCTGCTGACCTTCGGCGTCGACCGGCCGGAAGCCGATTTCAGCGCCAGCAATGTACGGCCGTGCCGAGACGGCATCGCATTCGATCTGGCCTGCGAAGGGAGGACGCGCCCTATGACATTGGGCATGGCCGGCCTCTTCAATGCGGAAAACGCCTTGGCCGCCATCGCGATGGCGCGCATCGCGGGCATCGGCTTCGAAGACGTCGCCGCAGGCCTCGCGCATGTCCGCGTACCCGGCCGCATGGAGGTCGTGCGGTCTGCCGCAGGCAGCACCATCGCGCTCGTGGACTATGCCCACAACGAGCTTTCCTATAAGACGTTCTTCACGTCGGTCAGGAAAGAGCACCCTGCGGCGAAGGTCGTGGCGGTGTTCGGCGCGCCGGGCGACAAGGCGTTCGAACGTCGCGAGGTTCTGCCCCGCGTGGCCGCGCAGTTCGCCGACTACCTGATCTACACCGAGGAGGACCCTGCGCACGAAGATCCGCGCGCTATCGCCGAGGAGCTGGCGGCGAACACGCCGGCGGATACGCCCTGCGAAATCATCATCGACCGCGAGCAGGCCATCATCCGCGCGTTCGAGGTGGCGGGTGAAAACGATGCCGTGGTCTGCCTGCTTGCGAAGGGCGACGAGACCCGCCAGCATAGGGGAGACTCGTTTCCCGAAGTCAAATCGGATCTGCATATCGCACGCGAATGCCTAGGCGTCGCGCAGGACGCCTAGGGAGGATCCGACGATGGCCGTCTACATCGCTCACTACCGCTCCCCGCAGAACGAACACCCCACGTCAGGATCGTTCGAATTCGAAAGCGAGCACCGCGCGGGATCGAAGCAGAACCTGCGCGATGCGCGCATGCATATGCTCGTTGCCTACGGTAATGAAGCCGTGACCTGGAATATCGACGACGTGCAGGTCAAACGGGCCAAGAGCGACGTGCTCGACAACCAGATCGAGATCGATTTTCGCGAGCCGGTGAAGCATCGCAAGACCCGCACCGTGAATCGGGGCAGGCTCTAGCGCGCCGCACCGCAGCCCGATGCAGCGTGGCGACTGACGGATAGGGCGATAGCCATGCGCCGCGAGGTCGGTCGGCATCGAACGCGAAACGAACGCCCGGTTTCTCGACATCCCGAGAAAGAACCGCAGAACGGCTTATGCCAGCTTCCCGCCGACGATCTTGGCGGCAGCGGCCTTGTCGAAGTTCCCGCCGGTCGCCTTCGTGAGGGCACCCATGACCTTGCCCATGTCGCGTTTCGTGGTCGCGCCGAGCTCGGCTATGGTCGCGTCGACGAGCTCGCCGAGCGCGTCTCCTGAAAGCTGTTCGGGAAGCAGATCTTCGAGAATGGCGACCTGGATGCGAAGCGTCTCAGTGCGCTCTTCGTTCGTGCCGGCTTTAACGGACCCTTCGAGCGTCTCTTTCGTCTGCTTGATCAGGCGCTTCGTCATGGCGTCGACATCGGCCTCGGTCGCTTCGCGCCGCTCGTCGACCTCGATGTTCTTGATCTCGCCATGAAGCTGGCGCAGGATGGAGAGCCGCACTTTGTCGTGGGCCTTCATGGCGTCCTTGATCATGTCTTTCAGCTCATCGTAGCGCATGGCGGCTCCTATCTCCGGTTTCGTTGCCCCTCCACTATAGCCCTGCCGCATGCCCTTTGCCGCGATACGCATGCCTCGTCTCGACCGATGGAACACCATTCCCGCGGCGTACTGCATAACGATCGGCGAAACGTCGTTCCGCATGCAGCTGACGCCGTTCGCATTTCGCTGTCAAGAATCGCCGCCGCGAATCGTGTTGTAGGTAAGCAACGTTGCATGATTCAATGCGATTCGAAAGGAGGCCGGATGAGGGCATCGAGACCGACAGACGCGGATTCCGAGGTAAGACGCCTGGTCCATGACTATGCCGACCTCATTCTCAGGCTGAGCTACACCTACCTGAACTCGACCTGCGACGCGGAAGACGTATGCCAGGACGTCCTTCTGAAAACCCTGGCACGAACCGTCCCCTTCGCCGGAACCGAACATGAGAAGGCTTGGATCATCCGCGTCACGATCAATGCCTGCAAGGACCGTCTGAAGCAGGGGCGGGGACGATTCGTCAGCCTGGATGAGGCCCGCTATGCGGAAGCTCCTGGGCACCCGCACGACGAGACGCTTGAGGCGGTGCAGAAGCTCCAGCTCATCTACCGAGAAGCGATCTACCTGCATTATTACGAGGGATACTCCATAGCCGAAATCGCGCGCATGACCGACCGGAGCGAATCCGCCGTCGGAGCGGCTCTGAGCCGCGGACGCAAGAAGCTGCGCGCCATGCTTGAAAGGAGCGCATCATGAACGAAGGCTTCGCCGAGACCTACGCTCGAGCTCTTGACGATTTGAAATTCCCTTCCGAAGAGAAGGACCGTATGGCGGAAAGGCTCGCGCACGCCGCCGATGCACGAGCGCAAGGATCCGGCTCCCGCAGCGCCTCGATCGCAGGCGCGGGCGCCGCGTGCGCAGCGGATGCGGGCGATACGTCAGGGCAGAGCCGCGCGTATGCGCCCCGCGTCGATCGCCCGACCTCCGCAGCACGCACGGCCACCTGGTTCCGGAAGCATCCCGCGCGCTTCGCTGCCGCGGCCGTCGTCGCCGCCCTTGCGCTCGGGGGAGGGGGCGCCTATGCGACAGGCAACTTGGTCACGCTGCAGAACGCCGCGGACGACCTGTTCAACGGAGCGCCCGCGAAGACCGAGGTCGTTGAATCGATCGGCCATCCCCTAGGAGCGACCGCAAGCGACGGCGGCATCACCGTCAGCGCGGATGCGATCATCGGCGACGCGCATACCTACACGATCGTCTATTCGATCTCCAAGGACGACGGCAGCGCGTTCGACGATCTTGACACGAACGAGAACGGGATCCTTGCCGGCTTCATGTTCTACGAGCAGAATACGACGGCCGACATCGACTGGGGCGGCGCTTCCGGAAGCGCGTATTTCTACGATGCGGATCCTGACGACCCAGCCATCCAGTATGTGGAGACGATGAGCTACGACGCAACGGAGAGCCTGGCCGGAAGCGTCGTGCGCTCTCACATGAAGAATCTGATGCGTGACGATGCCTCCGGATTCGAAACCATCGCCGAAGGCACATGGAACCTCAAATTCGACATCGCCTACGAAGACTCTTCCGTCGCCCTTTCCGCCGCCGAACCGTTCGACCTCTACGGATATGACGCCCATATCGTCGACGCAAGCATCTCCCCCATTTCCCTGCACCTCGCCTATCAGGTCGACCGTCCCGTCGCATGGAGCGATGAGGATCGCGAGATCCCCTTGAAGGACGGAACTTCCTTCCGAGGCGACGAGGCTTCCGGCCGTGAAAACGCCCAGGATGCGAGGCTTTCCAACGAACTGCTCGGCGCCCGCGCGACCATAACCTTGAAAGACGGGACCTCCTTCGAATGCGACGCGAACGGAGGCGGGCGTATCGATGGGAACACCGAGCATCCGACCTGCACCACGCACATCGTCTTCGACCGCATCATCGATCTCGACGAAATCGAATCCATCGATATCGAAGGCACCGCGCTTCGAATGAGTTAGTCCGAATATCGGCTCTAACTGGATACCGAGAAAGAGGGAAGGCTCTTAGAGAACGAAAGGGCCTTCCCTCTTTCAGCGACTTCATCAACCATACTGAGTGCATCCGCTTGAACCTGAGTTTCGACATCGAAAACCTCGCCTGCTGAAGAGGTCGAGCTTTTCGGCATCGTTCGCCCCGAATCAAAAACCCATCCCTGTTTTATGGGGATGGATGCAGACATGAATCCCTGATTGAACAGGATTCGCGATTGCATCCGCTTACCTAGGATCGCAGTAATCCCTCAAGAGAAAAGGGAGGAAGAACCAACACGGTAAGAGGAGGACTCATGACGGATGCTATCAGGATAAGCAGACGCAGGTTCATGAAGACGGCGGCGCTTGGCGCGGCTTCCCTATCAGCCGCAGGAGGGCTTGCTGCCTGCCGTTCGTCGCAGGATGCGACGGGGGCGACAGCCCAAGAGACGACCTGGGATGAAGAATTCGACGTCATCGTATGCGGCGGCGGAGGTGCGGGCATTGCCGCCGCATACTCCGCGCTCGAAAATGGAGCCGAGAAGGTCGTCATCATCGAGAAGGCGAATCAGTGCGGGGGAACGACTTCGATCAATCTAGGCAACATCATGGCTGCGGGAACGACTTTGCAGAAAGAGGCCGGTATCGTCGACGATACCGGAGAGGCCATGGCCGCATGGTGGATCGCCGAGGGCGAGGGCGTCGCAGATGAAAGGCTCGTGCGAAACCTTGCTGATGCTTCGGCAGACAACCTTGAATGGATGGCTGAAAACTTCGGAGTCGCCTATGCCAACCTGTACGGCGCATACGGCACTCCCTATCTTGAAGAAGGCATGCTCAAGGATCGTATCCACGTCATAGTGGATGCAGCCGACCCGACGAAGGCAGGTGGCGTGGTCTGGACGACCAACGGTCTAGCCGCATTCGCCGACAAGGGAGGTCAGGTCATGACCGCCACCGAGGTAACGGGGCTTGCCATGGTAGACGGCGAGGTTGTAGGCGTAGAATGCGGGAAGGCCCGTTACAGAGCGAAGAGAGGCGTCGTCCTCGCCATGGGCGGCGTCGACCGGAGCGAGGAGCTTGCCGCCCGCTACCTTCCCCAGCAGTTGTCCGACATAAAACGCGGAGGCGTGTTCGTGGCCCAGACCAATACCGGAGACGGCATTCGCATAGGCCTTGCAGCGGGAGCGCGGGGAGCATTCTATTCAAGCGTCGCGCTCTTCTACGAGACCCTGTACTTCGCAGCGAACTCAAATCCTGAGTTGGCCTCCATCATCGTCAATCAAAGGGGCCTGCGATTCATGCGCGAAGATACGACGTACGGATACTACGGACGCGTCGCATATGAAGAGGCGGCAAAGAACGGTGGGGGCGCAGGAGCCACCTGGATGATCCTCGATACCAAGATGATCGCATCGCCTCAGGGAGCCTGGAGCGATACGGCCGAAGGCGGCGCCGAAGCGCGTGCGGCCGCAATCGAATCCGGTGCCTTGATGCAGGCCGATTCGATTGATGAACTCGCCCGCTTGATCGGCGTCGATGCTGATACTTTGTCCGAGACGGTAGCGCGATGGAATAAAGATGCCGCCGCAGGCATTGACACGCTTTTCGGACGCGAGAAGCAACTCGGTGCGATCGACGAAGCGCCCTATTATGCCTGGAAAGTCGCCGGCACGAACATCGGTGCAGTCGGCGGCCTGGTCATAAACGATGAAGCTGCCGTGACCGACCAGGACGGGAAAGCAATCCCTCGCTTGTTCGCCGCTGGGACGAACAGCGCCGGATGGCTAGGACGCACTTATCCGGGATCGGGAGCCTTCCTCGCCGGATGCCTGCATTGGGGCCGCATCGCCGGAAGATCGGCCGCGCAGGCCTAGGTCTCCGGCGGAACATTCCATCCTTGGAAGCATGGCATGAAAGATCGACGGGGCCGCAGCAGAGGTTGCGGCCCCGTCGATACCGAAACAATTCCGCAAAACGCAAAGACGTCTTGCTATATGAAGCGGGTCGGGCGCCATCACGCCCGACCCGCCATCATCAGTACTCGCTCGCGTCTTCCTTCGTGAGCTTTCCTGCAAACGTGCGGTAGACCAGGAAGTGGTACAGCAGCACGAAGGGAAGGCCGACGCAGGTGATACCGAGCATCCAAGCGAGCGTCAAGTCTTCGGACGCGGCCGTCTCGATCGTGATGTTCGCGCCGGAAGCGGCCGTTGCGAACAGATTGAACGGATCGCCGGCACCTGCCACGACCAGATTCGGGAACAGGCTCGCACCCAGCAGCGCAACCAGAGCGAAGCACGCAACGGACGAGGCGAGGAACACAACGAGCGAAGCCTTCTCGTCCGTCGCCTTCATGAAGGTGGCGGCAAGCATCGCGACGAAGAGCACGGCGAAGGCGATGCGCAGGATGGACAGGCCGCCGACCATCTCGGGCTTGATGATGACCAGAGCGTAGACGGTGACGAGCACGAAGAACGCGATCGCCAGGATGGCGAAGGTTCGACGAGCCATGCGGGCGCGAACGGCCAGAGCGCTGCCCTCGGGAGCCTTCAGCGCAAGCCAGGATGCTCCCTGCAGAATGAACATGGACAGGCCGAGCAGGCCGCACAGCAGCGTGAAGGGCGTGACGAGGCCGAGCAGGGGAATGCCGACGTAGTCGCCGTTGGCGTTCATCGGAATGCCCGCGTACACGTTGCCGATGGCGACGCCGAAGAGCAGGGCCGGAAGCAGCGAACCCACGAAGAACAGGGCGTTCCACGCCTTCTTCCAACCGGGCTTCGTTTCGCTCGCGGAATACTCCAGCGAGATCGCGCGGACGATGAGGCCCATGAGCACGAGGATGATGGCCAGGTAGAAACCGGAGAACGTGGTGGCGTATGCCGGCGCGAATGCAGCGAACAGCGCGCCGCCCGCGGTCAGGAGCCAAACCTCGTTGCCGTCCCACACAGGACCGACGCTGCGGCGCAGGAGCGCCTTTTCCTCGTCGGTTTTGGCGACGAATGGGCTCAGGACGCCGGCGCCCAGGTCGAATCCGTCAAGAACGAAGTATCCGGCGATCAGTACGAAGATGAGGATGAACCAGATGATTCCCAGTACGGTCATGGTTATTTCGCCTCCTCGATCTCGTCGCTGACAGGGTTGCCCTCAAGGTCGTCCACAGGACCCTTGCCGATGAAGCCCGTGATGAGGCGGGCCCAGGCTATGAAGATGAACGTGTAGACGATGATGAACAGCAGGATGGTCACAAGCAGCTCAACGGAAGAAAGAGACGAGGAAATCGCATCGTTGGTGAGAAGCCCCAGGCCATCGGGAGAGCTTGTCGCAGGATACACGACGTAGGGCTGGCGACCGACCTCTGCGGCCGTCCATCCGGATTCGATCGCGAGGAACGGGAAGATCGGGGAGAGGACCAGGATCCACTGCCACCACTTCTTATCCTTGAGCTTGCTACCCTTCTTATAGGAGGCTATAAGCGCGAGCGCCAGCACGATCACAATAGCGCCGAACATAAGCACCATCAGGTGATAGCTCACAAAGGTCACGCCGATCGGCAGATTGTCGACATCGAGGTCGGCGTTTTCCTTGGCGAGATCGTTCAGGCCAGGGTATTCCGTATCGAAGCTATTGGAAGCGAGGAAGCTGGTGAAGCCTTCGAGCTTGAGGGGCGCGACGACTTCCTGCGTGTCCTTGTCGACGTAGCCGATGAGGTAGAGCGGCAACGTGCCTTCTTCATAGTGGCCTTCCATCATGGCGATCTTGGAAGGCTGCTCTTCGGTGACCTCGACCGCCGAGGCATGCGCGCTCACCAGAAGGACGCACGTGGAGATGAGCGCGACCGTGGCGCCCAGACGCAGAGTCCTGTCAGCGAAGTAACGGAACTTCTCTTTGCGCATATACCAGGCGGAAACCGCGATGGCCATGAAGGCGCCCATCACGAACAGGGCCATGACCGTATGGAAATAGCGCACGCCGGTGGAGGCGTTGAACGCCGCACCGAAGAAGTCCGTGAGAACCGCCTTGGTGCCGTCGGCGGAAAGCTCCGCGCCGGCCGGGGTCTGCATCCAGGAGTTGGCGATGAGGATCCAGAGGCACGACAGGCAGCTGCCGAGGAAGACGAGCCAGGCGGAGGTCAGATAGAACTTCGGGCCGACCTTCTTGCGGCCGAAGATCACGACGCCGAGAAACGTGGACTCCATGAAGAAGGCGAAGATGGCTTCAGCCGCAAGGGGGGCGCCGAAGATATCGCCTACGAAGCGGCTGTAATCGGCCCAGTTGGTGCCGAACGAGAATTCCATCGTGATTCCCGTGGCCACGCCGATGGCAAACGTGGTCGCGAAAATCTTCGACCAGAACTTCGTCGCAGCCGCGTCGCGCGGGTCGCGCGTTTTGTAGTAGCGGGTTTCATTGAGGGCCAGGATCAGACCAAGGCCGACTGACAGCGGAACGAAGCAGAAGTGGAAGATAGCCACCAAAGCGAACTGTATGCGCGACAGCACGGCAACATCGGACAGGAATTCCATAGCCACACCCCCTTTTCTCTTTACGTTGTTCCAATTGCATACTCGTCCCCATACGCGAGCACGCGCAGATAATAACACTCGAAATCTCCAAATTACGGGACGATGACGATATTTGTTCCTAATTTAATAACATTTTCGCCCGAATGCCGTCAAAACCGCACCGTTGCACGAAAAAGAACCTCCGGATTCGCTCCGAAGGCTCTGAAAAAATACAGCGAGCAGAAGGATGCTGGAGAGCGCGCTCAACGAAAGCGGCGCAAGAGGGCGGGCAGACGCATGAAGCGACGGACGTCTTTCCATCCCCGTCGAAACCGGCTTGTCGAGCTTTCGGGCCATGGCCCGAAAGCCTCGCCCGCAGCCTAGTTTTCGCCGTGATGATGGTGATGATGCTCCTGCTCTTCAAGCTCCTGGGCGGCGTCGCATGCGGAAAACGCCGCATCGTCGAGCACGGCGATCGCGTTAGGATGGAACTGCAGGATGGATGCAGGAACCTTCGGCGTGATGGGTCCGTAGAACGCCTGGTTCACGATATCCGCATAGGCGGCTCCTGATGCCACGACGACGATGCGCCGGGCCTCCATGACGGTGCCGATGCCCATGGTGAATTCCCCGCGTTCTTCGTTGTAGCAGGTCTCGTTCGAGAAGGAATCCCCGGGGACATTCGCTCCCAGCTCGCCGTTCGGCCCGAGCGCAAGAATCAGGGTATCTATGCCTCCTTGAAGCCTGATCTGGGCTTCGAAGGCGGCGCAGACGGCATGGGGATCGGCGGCCGCGCCTCCCGGCGTGCAGACGTTTTCGGAATGAATGTTCGTCGCGCCGAAGAGCTCGGCATCGAGCCTGGCGCGCACAGGATAGGCCTCGTCGTCCCCGCCGTCGTTGCGGCCGACGCGCGATTCGGTCACGCCGAATGCGGCAACGCGCGAGAAGTCGAGCGCTTCCTCGACATAGCGGGCGCTCAGCTGGCCGTACACGTCCACCCCGTCGGGAAAGACATCGAACCCGAGCGTGCAGCCGGGCTTCTCGCATACGACCTCCGCCACGCAATCGGCGGCGTAGGCGGCAAGTTCTTCGGAATCCTTGGCAACCATGATCTGCATAGGGCGAACCTTCCTTCGCGGTAGGCATGTGGCATAGGCGGTCTTCGAAGGGTACCATGAATCCGCGCATGACAGATGCTTTCAAGATAGGAGGCCGCAATGGCCGCATGCTACGACGCATTCGTATTCGATATGGACGGCACCATCCTGTACACGCTCGACGACCTGACCGCCACGACGAACGCCATGCTGAAGGCGTTCGGCTTCCCCGAGCGCACGAAGGAGGATGTCCGCTTCATGGTAGGCGACGGCACCCGTGCGCTCATCGAGCGGGCACTTCCCGCGGATGCGCCCCGGGAGAATATCGATGAGCTCTATTCCTGCTGGACCTCGTATTACGATACGCATGGCGACGAACACACCCGCCCGTACGACGGCATCGTCGAAGCCATGCGCGACCTGCGCGCCCGCGGAAAGAAGATCGGGGTCTTGTCCAACAAGTACCAAGCGGGAGTGGACGCCATGATCGCGCGCTTCTTCGACGGACTCGTGGACTGCGCCATCGGCGACGGCACGGCTCCGCGCAAGCCGGACCCGACCGGGCTCATCATGCTGGCGAAACGCATCGGCGCGCCGCTCGACCGCATCGCGTACTTCGGAGATTCGACGACGGACATGAGGACGACCGTGCGCGCAGGTGTGTTCGGAATCGGAGTGACCTGGGGATACCAGACGAGGGAAGCCATAGCGGATGCCGGCGCCCGAACGCTCATAGACACGCCGTCCCGCATTCTCGACTTCGCATAGAAAAAGCCGGGCCTGCAAAAGCCCGGCTTCAAGCATCGATGGTGGTCAGAGAGGGACTTGAACCCCCGACACGGGGATTTTCAGTCCCCTGCTCTACCAACTGAGCTACCTGACCGGTTCGTTAAACGCGAGTATGCATGATACCTGTAGCGAACCGTCTGCGCAAGCGGTTTTTGCCTCGGCCTGCATGCGGGCCGCAAGGGACCTGGCCCCAGGCGACGCGCCGTTCCGAACCATGCGGGTCTGACATCTTCGCACCCGCATGGCAACGCATGCGGAGCGCTCCGCACCGCTCGCTCGCGCGAGCCTCTACTCCTTCATGGCGCAGCCGCTGCCGAACAGAAGCTCGCGCTCTTCGGGAGGGAGAATCGAACGCGCCTGGTCGCGCAGGTTGTTCACGCCGATGAAGAACTGCCGCATCATGACGACCATGAGGTAGCGTCCCTTGGGCGTGAGCGTCAGCTGCTCGTCATCGTCCTTGTCGATGCCGCCGACCGCCTTCATGAACGCGTATTCGACCGGCAGGCCCCTTTGCACCGAGCAGCCGAAATCACGTTCGAACTGCGTTTTATCCAGACGCAGGCCGAAGAGCTGCATCAGGAAGCGATACCGCATGCGATTCGCCTTCGAGAACGTGGTCTTGCCCATGATGGACATGCGTCCCGCGTCGATCGCCTGATTGTACTCGCGCACGCTGAAGGTATTGATGTATTGGGAATCGCCAAGATACGTGAAGCCGCCGCTGCCGATCGCCGGATACTGCTCGTAATCGACGATGTATTCATCGATCATCGTGGGCGCATCGGCCGTACGGTTGAACGTCCATGCGCTGCTATGCGTGAACAGCGCGTCGGGCCTGTCCGTCAGCGTATCGCTGATGATCCGGTAGAAACGCTGCTCGCGATCGTAGTCGACCTTGCCGACGGTGGCGGCCAGGGAGCGCTCGACCGCAGGCGATGCCATCAGGGGATAGAACGTCGTCTGGTTGCATCCCGTCTCGATGACGGATTCGAGGTCGCGGCGGAGGATGTCTTCGGTCTGCGCCGGGAAGTTGAAGATCATGTCCACGTTCATCGAGTCGAAGTAGGGCGCGGCGATTTTAACGGCCTCCATGATGGACGCCGCATCGCCGTACTTGTCATAGCGATCCATCTGTTTGAGCAGGCCGTCATCGAAGCTCTGCACCCCGACCGACAGGCGGTTCACCCGTCCTTCGAGTTCGCTCAGATAAGGTTCCGTCAGGTGGTTCGGGTTCGTTTCGCACGAAACGTCCTTGATGGAGAACTCGCGTTTCGCCGCATCGATCGTCTTGCAGAGCTCGTCCAGCAAGATAGTAGGCGTGCCGCCGCCGATGTACAGGGAGTCGAAATCGTAGCCGAGCTCCTTGACCATCATCATCTCGCGGCGCAGGTTCTCGTAGTACGCCTTCGCGCGCCCCTCGTTGAAGGGGAATCGGTTGAACGAACAGTACGGACACAAACGCTCGCAGAAAGGTATATGCATGTACAGCATATACGGCATCCCGGCTTGAGGGCCGGGGATGCGCGTCTCTTCGGTTCTATCGATGCGCAGATTGCCTGATGTGTAGTGACGGACCGCCTTGCTCAAAAGTCGTTCTGAAAGCATAAATGAATCTAAACCTCTATCGCTCGTTTCGCGATGTCGAACCGCATCTGCTTGCCTTCGAAGTTGATCTTGTCGCAGGCTTCGTAGGCAAGCTCGCGTGCCTCTTCGAAGGAATCGGCGAGCGCGACCACGTTCAGGACGCGGCCGCCGCTCGTGATGAGCTCGTCATCGGCGTTGTAGGACGTGCCGGCTTGGAACACGAGCACGCCATCCATCTCCTCGGCCTCTTCTATGCCGAGAATGACCTTGCCTTTTTCGTATGATCCAGGATAGCCGCCGCTCGCAAGCACGACGCAAACCGACACCTTGTCGCTCCAGGAAGGACGCACGTCGCCAGCGCGGCCTTCGGCCACGGCAAGGAACGCGTCGAGCACGTCGCCGTCGAAGCGTGCGAGAACGGCCTGGGTTTCGGGGTCGCCGAAGCGAGCGTTGAATTCGAGCAGCTTCGGGCCTTCCTCGGTCAGTATGAAGCCGCCGTAGAGCACGCCGCGATACCCCGCGCCGAATTCCTCCTTGGTCGCCGCGGCCGCCGTGCGCATGATGTCCGCCATCCGGGTCTCGAGCGCATCGTCCACGGCAGGCACCGGGGAATACGCGCCCATGCCGCCGGTGTTCGGACCGCGATCGCCGTCGAAGGCGCGCTTGTGGTCCTGCGCGCACGGCATGCAGACCGCCTCGCCGTCGGCGATGAATGCAAGCATGCTGCATTCCGGACCCGCCAGGCATTCTTCAATGACGACCGAGCTTCCTGCCGTGCCGAACGCACCGGCGAAGCAGTCATGGACGGCCTCTTCCGCCTCTTCCAGGTCGTCCGCCACGACGACGCCCTTGCCTGCGGCCAGACCATCGGCCTTGACCACGATCGGAGCGCCCGTCTCGCGCACGAACGCGAGGGCGTCGGCTTCGCAATCGCAGGCACGATACCGCGCGGTCGGAAGCCCATGCCTGATCATGAATTCCTTCGAGAACGATTTGCTGCCCTCGAGCCGGGCGGCGTCGGCATTCGGGCCGAAGACGGGGATTCCCGCCGCGCGGACGGCGTCGGCGACGCCTGCGACCAAAGGGGCCTCGGGGCCGATGACCACAAGCCCTATCCCCTGGTCTTTGGAAAAGCCTATGACGGCCTCCGCATCGCACGGATCGAGCGGCACGTTCCGGCCGCACTGCACCGTTCCCCCGTTTCCGGGGGCTATGAATAGGTCTCCGACCTGAGGTGACTTCGCAATGGACCATGCGAGGGCGTGTTCGCGGCCTCCGCTGCCCAGAACCAGTACGTTCATCATGTCTTGGTCTTCTCCTTGGACGGAACGCGCGCTAGCGATCCCAGCCGCGCATCAGGGTCTGATGGCGATCGGGGCCGACGGATACGATGGTCGCCTTGACGCCGCTCAGACGTTCGATCTCGGCGATATAATCTTGAGCGGCCTGCGGCAGCTCCTCGAAAGCCGTCGCTTTCGTGATGTCCTGCCCCTTCCAGCCCGGCATGGTCTTGTAGATGGGCTTGGCATGGTAGAGCACGCTCTGCTGCATCGGGAAATACTCGTAGCGCTCGCCGTTGCATTCGTATGCGACGCAGATTTTGATCTCATCGAACGCGGACAGCACGTCGAGCTTGGTGAGCGCGATGTCGGTCAGGCCGTTGACCTCGGCGGCATAGCGCGCGATAACGGCGTCGAACCAGCCGCAACGGCGTTTGCGTCCGGTGGTCACGCCGTACTCATGGCCGACGGAGCACATCAGGTCGCCGTCGACGGCATCCTGGCCTTCCCCACCGTTTTCGGGATACAGGAGCTCGGTCGGGAATGGGCCCGCGCCTACGCGCGTGACATAGGCCTTCTCGATGCCGAGAACGCGATCGATGGCCGCCGGGCCGACGCCCGATCCGGTGGCTGCGCCGCCGGCGCAACAGGAAGAGCTGGTCACGAACGGATACGTGCCGTGATCGATGTCGAGCAGCGTGCCTTGGGCGCCTTCGAACAGAATGCGCTTGCCGTCGCGCAGCGCCTCGTTGAGCATCATGGCCGTTTCCGCCATGTGGGAACGGATGACCTCTGCGTAGGGAAGGCAGGCCGCGCAGATCTCGTCCACGGTGAACGTGCGCTTGCCATAGACCTTTTCGAGGATGGCGTTCTTCACCTCGAGCGCGGCCGCCACCTTCATGCGGAACACCTTCTCGTCGAGCAGGTCTTGGATACGGATGCCGCTGCGGGCGGCCTTGTCCTGATAGCACGGGCCGATGCCGCGATTCGTCGTGCCGATTTCGTTCTTGCCCAGCTTGAATTCGGAGGCCTTGTCGAGCTCGATGTGGTACGGCATGATCACATGCGCGTCGCAGGAGATCTTCAGGCGGTCGCACGGGAAGCCCTCCCCTTCGAGCATGCGCATCTCTTCGACCAATACCTGGGGATTCACAACGACCCCGTTGCCGATGACCGGTATGGCGTTTTCGTACATGATGCCCGAGGGAATGAGGTGCAGCGCGAGCTTCTTGTCGCCGCTTACCACGGTATGTCCGGCGTTGTTGCCGCCCTGATAGCGGACGACGAAATCGAATTCGCGGGCGATGAGGTCCGTGATCTTGCCCTTGCCTTCGTCACCCCACTGCGCGCCGACCAGAACTACGTTTGACATGCTCTCCTCTTCCGTTCTTCGAGAAATCGAATTGCATCCTGCCGAACATACTAAACCGCGATTATATCCGCCTGCATCCGCATGCGACGACAAGGGGCGGAGCGTCATCAAAACCCCGTCGAGCGCGGCGGTCGCTAGATCATCGAAACGTCGACGTAGTCGCCGAACTTCGTGTATTCGGCCGCGAACGACAGGCGTATATCGCGCGTGGCGCCGTTGCGGTGCTTCGCGACGATGAGGTCGGCCGTACCCAACGGAGGGCGGCCGTCCTGTTCGGCTTCGGCTTCGTCGGTACTGCGGTCGATGAACATGACGATGTCGGCATCCTGCTCGATCGAACCTGATTCACGCAGGTCGGAAAGCATCGGCCGTTTGTTGCCGCGCATCTCGACCGCGCGAGAGAGCTGGGAAAGCGACAGGATAGGGACGTCGAGTTCCTTGGCGAGCACCTTGAGGCCTCGGGATATCTCGGCCACCTCGACCGAGCGGTTGCCGTCGCGCCGGGCCTTGGTCGGCTGCATGAGCTGCAGATAGTCGACGATGATCAGGCCGCGCTCCTTGTCACGCAGTTGGCGGCGCGCCTTAGCGCGCATCTCGAGCAGGGACAGGCCCGGAGTATCGTCGATCCAGAGATCGAGCTTGGAAAGGGAATCCGTCGCGCTCAGGATGGGCGCCCAGTCGGCGTCGGTCAGGCTGCCCGTGCGCAGCTTCGACAGGTTCACCCGCGCCTCGGAGCAGAGAATGCGCTGCACGAGCTGGGTTGCGCTCATCTCGAGGCTGAACAGCGCGACCGAGGCGCCGTGCTTGGCGGCGTTCACGGCGACGTTCAGCGCGAACGACGTCTTGCCGACGGCGGGGCGCGCGGCAAGGATCAGCAGGTCGCCGCCGCGCCAACCCCAGAACAGGTCGTCGACGTCTTTGAATCCGGTACCGACGCCGGCAAGTTCGTCTTTATGCCGCGCCAGTTCGTCGATCTGGTCGAAGACGGTGCTCAGCAGATCGCCCACCTTCATGAACGACGACCCGACGCGCTTCTGCGTGACGCTGAAGAGCATCCGCTCGGCTTCCTCGATGGTCTGGCTGGCATCGTCGGGGGCGTCGTAGGCGAGCGCGTTTATATTGGTGGATGCGTAGATCAGATCGCGCTGCAGGCTTGCGCGCCTGACGATTTCCGAATGGCTTTTCCAATTCGTGAGCGAAAGCGTGTTGTTGGCGAGCTCGACGAGGTACGGACGTCCTCCGGCGGCCTCCAGCTGCCCTTCTGCAGCAAGGCGGTCGGCAAGCGATATCTGGTCGATGGGGATATGACGGCTTGCAAGGTTGGCGATGCCTTCGAAGATGAGCCTGTGGGCAGGCCGATAGAAGTTTTCTGGGGAAAGGGACGATGCGATTTCATCCACGGCCTCTTCGTTGAGCATGCAGGCGGCGAGGACCGATTTCTCTGCTTCGACGTTGCTCGGGAGGGGTCTGCCGGTGGTGCTTTGCATTATCGAGGCCGAGGGATCCTGGTAATTCGGCATGGTCTCCATCACTCCACTCTGACCTGGCCGTTTAGAGATACCAAGTCGAATTTGCTTTGGCAGAACAGATATATTACCCCATCGCGCGCGTCTTGTGTCGGCCGCATGTCCAGGCCCTCGATGCGCATTCCGTCAATCCACCTCTGAAAACCGATTTCCACACCGACAAACTGCGCCTTTCCCACTTATCAACGTTTTCCACATTTTAGACTGTGGAAAACAAAAAATCCCGCCGTGCATGCGGCGGGATTTCATGCCGTTTCGCCACCAGGAAAAACCCGGAGACGATTCGGAAAAGCGCATTACTCGGCTTCGGTCTCTTCGACCTCGGCGGCCTCCGCAGGAGCTTCCTCGGCGGGAGCCTCTTCGACTTCAGCCGGAGCCTCTTCGACCTTCGGCTCGCCCACGAACAGGTTGATGCCGACTTTGATGTCGCGGTAGATGGAAAGCTCGACGACGTGCTCGCCCGCGGTCTTGATGGCCTGGCGCATGACAAGGCGCTTGCGGTCGATCTCGAGATCGAGGTCGGCCTTGACGGCGTCGGCGACCATGGAAGCCGTGACGGAGCCGAACAGGACGCCCTCTTCGCCGACCTTCGCAGGCACGACGACGGTCTTGCCCTCGAGGGCGGCCTTGAGCTCGTTCGCGCGGGCGATGCGGGTCTCTTCGCGCTTGGCGATGGAGCCGCGACGCTGCTCGAGCTGCTTCAGGTTGCCCTTGGTGGCCAGGACGGCCATACCCCTGGGGCCGAGATAGTTATTGAAGAAGCCGCGCGCGACGTCGACTACGTCGCCTTCGCCGCCTCTTCCGGGGATTTCGGTAAGCAGGATGACCTTCATCGGTGTACCTCCTTAGCGATTGCGGCGATCGCCACGGCCGCTGACGGCAGCCACGACATAGGGCATGAGGCCCATTTCACGCGCGTTCTTGATGGCGGTAGCGATGTCGCGCTGATGCTGGACGCAAGCGCCCGTCACGCGGCGCGGCTTGATCTTACCGCGGTCGGTCACGAATTTACGCAGCATGGCCGTATCTTTGTAATCGATGTAGTCCGTGCCGTCCTTGCAGAACTGGCAGAACTTACGGCGAGGCTGCTTGTTGTATTCAGCCATGATTTCCTCTTTCGATTCCTAACGCATTGAGACGTATGGGAAGCCTAGAAGGGAATGTCCTCGTCATAGACGGAGGTGTCCACCATCGGAGCGGAGGACGCGGGAGAGGCGTACGACGAAGCCTGCATGCGCGGAGCCTGCTGGCCTTGACCTGCGCCGTCGCGGGAGGACAGGAACTCGATCTCATCGACGATGACCTCGATCTTGCTCCTCTTCTGCCCGTCGCGTTCCCACTGGGACCAACGAAGCTTCCCCTCGATGGCAACCTTCGAGCCTTTGCTCAGGAAGCGCGAAACGCTCTGCGCGCGCGTCCCGAACATCGTGCAATCGATGTAGTTGGGGAAATCCTTCCATTCACCGGTCTGAGGATCCTTGCGGCGATCGTTGACCGCCACGCCGAAGCCGAGAACGGGAAAACCGCTCGCGGTCTGGCGGAGCTCAGGGTCACGCGTGAGATTGCCCGTGATGAGAACCTTGTTGATGCTCATGTCTTCCTCTTCCTTCTTCCTCAAGATTTCGACGGTTCCGCATCCTTTCGGGATGCATGCCGCCGAATTAATCGCGGTCGTCGCGACGGACGATCTTGTGGCGCACGACTGCGTCGGTAATACGCAGGATGCGATCCAGTTCCGCAATGCTTTCAGGATCCGCATGGAAATCGATGAGCGTGTAATCGCCTTCGGTCAGGCCGGCGATCTCGTACGCGAGCTTGCGACGGCCCCAGTCCTCGACGTTGTCGATCGTGCCGTTGTCGTCGTTGATGGCGGTCTCGACGCGCTTCATTGCCGCAAGGCGAACCTCGTCTTCGATCGTAGGCGAGACGAAGAACAGCAATTCATAAGCCTTCATGATGTCACCTCCTCTGGACTTAACGGTCCCGAGGCTCATGAAGGCATCTGCTCGGGACAGGAAACTTCGTTATCTTATCAGCAGGTTTCCGTCATTGCAATTGCCGATGCCTTCGGCCGGGCCATCGCTCCATGCGTTGCACACGACCCTATCATGGCATCCTTGCCCGGATCCGAACGGCGTCTTCCGGCGATTCCGCGCGATACGGCCGAATCCTTGCGTTTTTCGGACGAGAACGCGATCGAAGCTGCCGAAGACCGTGCCCCGCCACCGTATACTGGACGCACGAATCCTCATCGTTCCCCAAGGAAAGGCAGGCACTATGGCCGACAGAGATATCGAAGTCGCTCCGACCGAGGTTCCCGAGATCGACGAGACGCTCGAGACGCTCCTGCTCCAGACGCTCGAAAACGCCCAAGATCGCTATGAGAAGTCCGGCGTCCTGAGCCCGTATACCGCCACGCTCATCGGCGAGCGCGTCTTCGAGGAAACCTACCTGGGAACCACCGACGAATGCTTCGCCGAAGCCGAAAGGACCGTCGAAGGCATGAGGGGGGCGCGCGCCTATGCATTCTGCTACGACGGGTACCTCGACACCGACGAAGGGCAGGTGGACGCCATCATCGTGGAGGGCGCCATCGCCGATGGGCAGGACGGCATCGCGATAGGCCTGCTCTATACCGAAAAAGACGATACGATCACCTTCAGCGAAGAGCCCTTCTATCTAGGACCCGCCCCCAGCTTCCTTCCCGTGAAGGTCGCCAAAATCGAGGATGACTCGATGAAAGCCGCATCTGAAGACGAAGCGGAGGCATCCGAGGAATAGAACGGCTCCTCTGCGCGCACCGCGGCCCTCCGACGCGTCAAATGTCGGAGGGCCTTCTCGTCCGTGCGAGCCATCCGTATGGCGTCCCCGCCCGACGATCGCGGCCGTTAGAAGCCTTTCGCGCCCACCACCAGATCTATCAGCTCCTGCTGGCTATGGACCCCCGCCTTGTCGTACACATGAGCGACATGCGTCTTCACCGTGTTGTACGAAATCGTGAGCGCATCCTTTATATAGTTGCCGTTGCGGCCGCGCGCGAGAAGCTCGAACACTTCGGCCTCGCGCGGCGTGAGCGAAAACTCCGCGGCGACCGCGGCGCAGCGCGCCTCGAACGTCTCGTCGGGCACGGCATGCGAGACGGAGATCTCTTGAACAGGCTCCACGCACGCAATGGTTCGCGTAATGCGAAACGTGCTCGCGAAGTGCACGACATACGACACGAACGCGACGGTCGTCACCGCCACGAGCACCGATCGGTCGATGGGCCCTAAGGCTCCCGCATTCATGGCACGGCCCAAAAACGCGCCCGCTATCGATCCGAACGCCTTCATCGCGCTTCCCCATGCGAATGCCTTGATGGCCATTGCATGGTTCCGCGACCCGAGCGCCACGAGAACATACCAGCTCAACATATCGAACAGGGCGGAACCCGTGTACAGGAACGCGTTCACGAACCCTTCGCTGAACGCAGATTCGGCCTGAAAGAGCGACAGGCCTGCGACCACGCACAGCGATGCCGCGTAGAACAGGAAGTCGGCATCAAGGCTGCGACGGCGCGCGAAGCAGAAAAGAGCATAGAGAAACGCGGCCGCCAAGGGCGCGAAGACGATGCTCGAATCCACCGGGATGCGCAGGGTTTCGCCTGCCGTGAGGGCCAGCCCGTAGACCACGCGAAAAACCAGCATGCAGACGAAGATCTGGTTCAGCATGGAAAGAAACGAGTTCGGCTGCGCAAGCGCCGCATCGGGAGATGACGGCGAGGCGGATATGCACGCAAGCCCGCTGCGAGCGGGACGATGCACCAGAAGCACGGCGATGATGCAAATCAGAGGCGCGACCGTATATCCCTCGGAAACCGCCGCGACCGCGAAAAGAGCGCGCCACGCGAACGAAAGCACGTAAGCTCCGGCCACAGCGGCGCCGAGCACCGGAAGCGAAAGGGACAGGCATGCGACGCCGACGACCACCGCGGCGAGGGACGCGCCTATGGAAGACGCGAAGGCGCCGAACACATGCAGACCGGTCGAATGCATGAAGAGGGCGGCCATGTATCCCGCGATGCCAAGCACGATCGAAAGCAGCGAGACGCCTACGAGGGAGCGAAGAAGGACTTCCCGATATCTGCCGCCCGCCGCAATCGCAACCGCCACGAGCGTGACGGCCTTCGCGCCGACGAGCGCATCCCTCATCGCGGGCGACAGGGGATCGAGTGCGGGAAGAACCTCTGCGTTCAAGACCCATGCGTACATGAACACGAGCGAAAGCGCCGTGACGCAGAAAACGAGCGTGCGCGCATCGGCGCCCGCCCTCTTGTGCAATTGCGAGATCGAATCTGACATACGCGCATTATAAACGCTCGGCCATTCTTACGGAAACGCAGGTCATGCGCATCTCATATGACGAGGGTGAGAGGAAATCCCCGAGCGTGCGCCGTGAAATACGGGGCGCAGGGTGATGCGTCGCCGAAGCGCTGCCCCTACGGTTGAGAAGCATCAGGCGGCCGCAAGCGTGGCCGCAGCCATCATAAGGAGGGGTATCCATGTCGACCGAACTTTCCCGCCGCAACTTCCTTGCGGGCGCCGCGACGCTGAGCGCGCTCGCGGGAGCCGCCGCACTCGTCGGATGCGGCAGCTCCACCACCGCCGCAGATGCAGGCGCGGCCGAAGCGACCGCCGCCGACGCGACCGCATGGCTGGGCGCCGCGCCCGGCATCGCCGAGTTCGCCGACGAGCAGACCGCCGACGTCGTCGTCGTCGGCGCCGGCACGGGCGGCATGTTCGCCGCTGCGGCGGCGGCCGAAGGCGGAGCATCCGTCGTCGTTATCGAAAAGGGCGAGGATTACGGCAGCGTCAAAGACGACCTGGGCGCCGTGAATACGAAACTCCAGCAGGAGGACGGCACGACCTTCGATCGCGCCCAGATGATGCTCGACTATTACCGCTATTCCAATGCACGGACCGATCTGCGCCTGTTCAACGCCTGGTTCGACAATTCCGCCGAAACCGTCGACTGGTTCACCGACCTCATCGCCGCCAAGGGCGTGACGATGTGGCACGAAGCGGCCGTCGGCGACCAAGAAGGCCTCGTCGCCCATTGGGCGACGGGCCACAGCCCCGCATGGCCCGAAGATAAGGACAAGAAGATCAACGGCGCCACCGTTCTCGGCGAATATATCCAAGGGCTCGGCGGACAGATCGTCTTCTCGATGCCTATGGTCGAACTCGCCGTTGAAAACGGCAAGGTGACCGGCGTGGTCGCGCAGAATGCCGACGGCGGATACGTGAAGTACAACGCTTCGAAAGGCGTCGTCGTCGCAACCGGCGGCTATGCGAAAAACGATGAGATGATGAGTGCGCTTCAGCCCGAAACGCTCAAAATGATCTCGTCCACCTGGGCTCCCCCAACCAACACGGGCGACGGCATCAAGGCCTGCATATGGGCGGGCGCCGCGTTCGACCAGACGCACTCCTCCATGCTTTTCGATCGCGCCGCGATCGCGACCGATGCTCTGTCCGGCACCGGCGCCGAAAGCTCCATGTTCTGGATGGGCAGCCAGCCGTGGCTCAAGGTCAACCTGAACGGCGAACGCTTCACCAACGAAGGCACCGGCGTCTACGACTGGATCCTCCACTCGGCGCTCAACCAACCCGGCAACACCTACTGCACCGTTTTCGACAGCAATTGGAAGACGTATGCCGAGCAGTTCGTGATGCATGGCTGCAGCCGCCTGTTCCCCTTCGAGAACGGCGCGCCGTCCAACCACGACACGGCCTTCGCCCAGAGCCAGATCGACCAGCTCGCCGAGAAGGGCATGCTCGTTCAAGCCGACACGCTCGAAGAGCTTGCGAAGGGCCTCGGGCTTCCGGAAGAGACCTTCGTCGCGACGGTCAATCGCTACAACGAGCTTACCGATGCAGGCGTCGACGAGGACTTCGGAAAAGAGGGCTACCGCCTCTCGAAGCTCGATACGGCGCCGTACTTCGGCGTTCGCCAGAGCGGATCGCTTCTCGCCACGATGGACGGCATTCGCATCAATGCGAAATGCCAGGCCCTGCGCGAAGACGGCACCGTCATCGAAGGCCTCTACGTCACCGGCAACGACTCCGGCTGCTACTTCGATCGCAGCTACATCAACCAGGCGACCGGCGCGGCGGCGGGGCGCACCGTCACGTTCGGCCGCATGATCGGCAAAGAGCTCGCCGCCCTGTAAGCGCATTCAGGTCGTCGAACGGGCCACGAGCTGCGCCCGTCCATCTCCTGCCATGCGCGTCCATCGCCCGCCGAGAACCGTGCGATGCATACTCAGAAGAAGGCTCCGATGCAAAATGCATCGGAGCCTTCTTCATGCGCCCATGCGCCCTCTTCTACATTTCTCCGATTCTGTACAGGGCTTTTCTTCATAAATTCCTAGACCTTTATTCATAAACTTGCTACAATTCACCTCATAAAGTTTACTTTAGAAATGATTTAAATTTATTTCAAAAATATTTGCGACGGATAGGGCAAGAGAAACGGATGAGGGAGGCAGCAATGAGTAGAAGGGCGTTCGCAGTCGCAGGCGCCGCCGTGCTCGCATTCGGAATGACCGGATGCGCGGCAACGTACGAGGGATCGGGGTCGAAGGACGCGGCAAGCGCAGAGCAGCTCGCCATGACGACCGACGATCCATGGGATGCCGCCATCGTGCAGACGCGGACATCGGCGGAAGGCAACCTGATCGACGGCACCTACACCGGAACCGGCATGGGCATGGGAGGGCCGATTTCGGTCACGCTTACCGTCAAAGGCAACGTCATCACCGTCGACCGCATGGTCCAAACCGCCGAGACGCAAAGCGTCGGCGGGTTCGAAGCCATCCGCGACGGCAAGTATGCCGATATGATCGAGGCGGCGCAGGGATCGGACATCGATACGATCTCGGGCGCGACGGTCACCACCGTCGGCGTCAGGACGGCCGTCGACGACGCGCTCGCGCAGGCAGCCGGAGCTGAATCCACCACGAAGACCGAGGAGGCGAAATAATATGTCCGAGAAGACGAAGGAAGGGCTCTCGCGCCGCAACTTCCTCGGCCTCGCCGGCCTGGCTACCGCAGGCGTCGCGGCGTCCATCGCCCATCCGAACGCTGCGTTCGCGACCGAAGACGGACGTGTCGGCGACTGGGCCCGCGACGGCAGCGAAACCGTCGACGTGCCCAACAGCAGGGGCGGCAACGCCTCGTCCGACGACGGCACCTATCGCGAGCACACCGCATCGGCCTTCCCTGCCGATGACGCGACGCCCATCCCGCCGCGCAGCGTTCCTGCCAGCTGGGATTACGAATGCGACATCGTGGTCGTGGGTGCCGGCGGCGGCGGCCTGAACGCTGCGGCCCGCTCCATCGAGCTCGGCGCGCAGACCATCTGCGTCGAAGCGGCAGGCCTCTGGGGCGGAAACGCGCAATCCGCCGGCATGTGCGCAATCCTCGGCGGATCGCGCCTTCAGGAAGACAAACGGTTCGCATTCCCCACCTACCCGTTCGATGCGCAGAAGATGACCGACTGGGCCATGGACGAATACCATTTCGCCGCCGACCCCAAGCTCATCTACCGCATCGCCGAAGGCGGCGGAAAGTGCATCGACTGGATGGCCGACTGCGGCGTCGAATGGCGGCTCGGCGAGATCCCCGTCTACGTCGCGCCTAAGAAATCGACGCTCGACCACCACGTCCTGAAGATGAAGGACGCGACCGATGCCATGTATAAGTTCGCGCGGAACGCAGGCGCCGACTTCAAGTTCAACACCCCCGCGACCGCGCTCGTGCAGGATGACTCCGGCGCCGTCGTCGGCATCGTGGCCAACGAGAACTACGAGGGCGAGGTCTACATCCACGCGAAGAAGGGCGTCATCCTGACGGCAGGCGGATTCTGCAACAACAAATCGCTGCTCGACAAGTACATCCCGACGGCGGCCATGGGCTGCGCCTCAAGCTATCTGGTGCTCGGCGAGACCGGCGAGTGCTTCCGCATGGGCCTGGGCGTTAACGCCGATGTCTCCGGATTCAACAGCTCCGCTTCCTTCGACGGCGGCGTCGACTGGGCAAGCGAAGGCAAGGAGTGGGCGCGCTTCCTTTACGACGGCATGACGCAGCTGTCCCGCCAGCCGTGGTTCACGATCGACCGTGCCGGCAACCGCCTGCGTTACATGGACAGCCGCGTGGGCGAAGACGGCGCTGCGGCCATCTATGCGCTGGGCGACCTTGCCACCGTCCAGATGTCCAACCCGGGGCACCGCGGCTATATCATCTTCGACGGAAAGTACGAAGATTACCTGGCGGGCTTCGGGCAGGAGCATTGCCGCAAGCTCATCACCCCCGACCTCGAGCAGATAGAGAAGGTTCCCGAGCACTACCGCGACTGGCACCACGGCGTCCAGGACGCCATCGAAGCCGACGTTCTCAAGAAGCGCGACACCCTTGAAGAGCTCGAGCGCGACCTCGGATTCGAAGAAGGCATCCTGACGGAGGCCGTCGAGAAATGGAACGCATGCTGCGAAACCGGCGAGGACGACTTCATGTACCCCATGCCGAAAGAGTGGCTGCACCCCATCATGACACCTCCGTTCTACGGCTGCCGCATCGGCGGCAATCTCTATGGCACCAAGGCGGGCCTGATGGTCAACGACAGAATGCAGGTCATCAGCACGTCCGGACGCGTCATCCCCGGTCTGTATGCCGGCTGGCACACCGCCGGCGGCGCCGTGGGCGAAAACTCCTACGTCGGCGACGTCATTCTGGGTTCGCTTCTCGGCGACGTCAGCCTAGCATTCGCCGGAGGCTTCTTCGCGGCATCGTTCGCGAACGATGCCGATTTGGACGCATAGAGCAGAGAAGGAGGTTTTGACATGAAAGAGAAGCTTGCACCGTATGCCAAGCCGTTCGCGCTGCTCTATGTCCTGGCGATCATCGTCATGATCCTTGCTCGCATAGGCATCGCCGTCATGGATGCGACCGGCATCCTGTCTTACAGCTATTGGAGCGCGACCTCTCCCTATATAGCCGAAGGTTCCCTTATGGACCAGCTGTGCTGGGCGCTCACGGGCGGCACGCTCGTCGGGTTCATGTTCGCCGCCGGCCTGGCGTTCGCCATAACCGCAGCCGCGGTCGTCATCCTGGCGGCCAAGGCCCGCGAAACGAAGGCCGATTCGTCGACCATGACCGCCAATGCCCTGGTATGGGGCATGATCACGGCAATTGTCGCGTTCGCGGGACTCATGACTACCATCGCAGGGCTGTTTTCCGGCATCCAGATCGCGCAGATGTCAGGAAAGAGCGGCGGATCCACAGGCATTGTCCTGCTGCTGCTCATCATCGAGCTCGGCACGCTTATCGCCGCCGCGGGAAGCATCCTCGCATCCTGCATCTGCAGGGAAGAAGCGCTCGTTCCCTCGCTGCTGCGCACCGGGCTCATCGCCCTTGCCTGCGGCGCCATCGTCTGCGCGCTGACCGTCGGTACCTTAGCCACGCTCAATCAGGCGGAAGTCTCTACCGGAGCAGCGTTTGCCTGGCTCGCAGGCGGCATCGTGGCGAACGTCGCGATGGCGGCCTTCGGAGCTAAGCGCCTCGGCTAGATCCAACGAACATATCCGCGCCTCGACCCATCCCCATATCGGCCGAGGCAGGCGCCTTATGCGGCGCATCGGCATTCGACCCTCGGAGAACGCCTTCACGGCATCCTCCGAGGGTCGAGCCATGCAGCGGACTCCTAATCCATAGGACGGAGCAGGCTCAACGCAGACAGACGCTCCGCCTCCTTCTTCCTGCGCAAATCCGCAATAACGACGCTGCCCAGCTGACGGAAGGCCTCGCGCTGCTCTTCGTTCATGATGCTCCAGAAGCGCGCATAGGCGGCTTCGTCGATGATGCGGCATATCCTCTGCGCTTCCTGCGCGCCTGCTTCGGTCAGGTCGAGGTAGACGGCTTTGCTGTCACGCGGGTCGACAAGCTTGCGCGCCCATCCACGACCGCAAAGCTTCGATGCGTTGCGCGTAGCGGTGGCATTGTTCATGAATATCTGATCAGCCAGATCTCCGATGCGCAAAGGACGGCCGACCTCGCACAGGCGCTGCATGATGCGGCATTCGCCCAGGGACGCCCCCGCCCCCGCCACGATATCGCGCTCCAGCCTATGGGCGATGAGCTCGACCGTGGTCACGACATGAGATGCGGGGAAGCGCTCGGAGTTCCCCGAGCTGAGGATCGGGTCGATACGCGCGCCCGCATACACGACCGTCTCGAGGATATTCCTGAACAAAGGCGTATCGGTCGGCCACGACCGATAGAGCTCATCGACCAGCGCAGCATTGACCTGGGCGATGTGCGCAACACCATCTTCGGTGACGAAGATGTCCCGCGCACGCGCATCCGAGCGCCCCGCCTGCCGCACGATGAACGACGCCTCTTCGAGCACGGCGGTCGCCTGCGCGGCCGCCGAAGGCTTCAATCCTAAGGAATCGATGAGCACCGATTGCGGCGTCGCTGCGGGTGACGAAAGAAACGCCCTGATAAGGATGCGATACTGCATGATATTGAGCGGACTCGACGCCTTGAGCGCGCGCCGAAGCGTTTCATGGCCCATGGAAAACGAGATGAAGTACGTGGAATCCAGCCGATAGCTCGCGGAATCGGCGGCATCGGATACAGTAGTAACGCTCACGCATGTCCCCTTTGGAAAGATAGTTTATCCAGGAAACGATTATAGAGGTCGTGCGAACGCAGCATGCGCACTATCGCTTTAGAAGATCAAACCCCCATGTGAGCTGCAAAACGAGAGACCGGCTTTCGTTTTCGCGCCTCTCTCGAGAAGAAAACTGGCGGAGGAGGAGGGATTCGAACCCTCGTAGCCGGTTAAGCCGGCTAAACGGTTTTCGAGACCGCCGCATTCAACCACTCTGCCACCCCTCCGTAGGGTGAAGCCCACGTACGCGGGGCTTGGAAAAACGCCTCCGTGATTCACAGAGGCGTCGGCAAAATCTGGCGGAGAGATGGGGATTCGAACCCCAGATACCCTTTTGGGGCATACACGATTTCCAATCGTGCTCCTTCGGCCAGCTCGGACATCTCTCCATTCGGTCGATCGCTATGCGCAGCATAGCAGCAATGAAGTATACCAAAGAACCTTCCCCATGGGCAGAACTCTTTTCGGCGTCCCCTAAAGATGAAGAAAGGAGCACAGGGGGGGTCGCGAAGGTCGATCGAGATAATGCGTCTATCACCGAAAGCCATGGTGGCGAAGCATGAAAAAGCCCTCCGATGTTTCACGTGGAACATCGGAGGGCATAGGCTTGCCGGCGATTCGATTCGCGTTCCGAACTTACTTCGCAGCGGTTTCGGAAGGCTGTTCGGCAGCCGAAGAGGCCGACGCGCCACCTGTGGATGCGGACCCGTCGCTCCCGGACGCGTCGGTGGCAGCCGAGCCGTCAGACGGAGCCGAACCTGGGGCGCCGGCAGACGTCGAAGCGGCCGGAGACCCGGCGGCCGGCGTGTAGCCGGTCAGATCGACATCGTACGGAAGGCCTTCGGGCATATCGTTGACCGTAATGTCGGCGCTGTCATAGAAATCCTTGAACCAAGCTTTGTATGCCGAGGTCTTGTTCGCCTGCTGGAGCGATGCCTTGATGGAGTCGAGCCATTCGGAGGGAATCTGATCGACGGACGTCACTTCTTCGGGGGTCTTGAAGACCTGGGTGCATTTGATGATATGGATGCCGTATTCGGAGGTGACGAGCCCGCTCACTTCGCCCTCGCCAAGGCCGGAGAGCGCGTCGGTGTACTCCTTCACGAAGGAATTCAGGACATCCCAGCCGACATTGCCGCCATCGGCCGCGGAAGCGGTGTCTGTGGAATACTGCTTCGCCGCCTCGGCGAAGTCGAGCTCGCCGGAATTGATCTTGTCCAGAACCTCCTGGGCGGTCGCCTGATCATCGGAGGCGAAAAGGATGTGGCTCGACTTCTTCGCACCGTCGTATGCCGTCGCATACATCTGAGCGTACTGAAGCATGTCTTCATCGGACGGAGCGGTATCCGGCACAACGGCCTTCTGCAGGCTGGCCTCGAGCGAGTACATTTCAAGGAGCGTGCGGTATTCGTCCTCGGACGCGATGCCGACAGCTTGGAGGGCCTTGTTCCACGACGCGGTCTCGTCCGCGTTCAACGAGCCGTCGCCATCGGAATCGTAATTCATCTTCATGGTGTTGAGCTGCTCGTCAACGGCATCTTCGTCCACCTTGACGTTGTTCTGCTCAGCCGCTTGACGCACGAGTTCCTGGCTCACGTAGTAATTGATGACCTCTTTGCGAAGGTCTTCCGCGGTATAGCCGTTGTCGACCATCCACTGCGCCCAATCGGTGTCTTCATTGAGCGAGTTGAGGTTGCGGAAGTTCGCGACATAGGATGAAACGGCGTTTTCGCCGATATCCGTCCCATTGACCGTCGCAGCAACGCCGCCCGATGTGTCCGATATGTCGGGCGCAGCGCCGGCAGAACCCGATTCATTGTGCGAGCCGCACGCGGCAAGGCTCAAGCTCAGCGCCGCTGCACAGGCGAACGCCGCGACGTTTCTTGCGATACGGAGCGTTTCCATGGACATCCTTCACCTCTCGATTCTCGCGTCGTAAGACGCATGTTTTTCGACATTTTCCCATATGCGGTTCTCTGACGGCCCACGCGTCACAATACGTTCATAGGCACGGCCGCGGACGGCATCGGAAAACCCCAGCCGACAGCGAATGCGGTTATCGGCCCGCATGCTTGACGACGTGCCGGCGAGCTCGGACGCGAGCATGCGCCCTAGGATGCCCGTCGACGGGACCGCATGGCCGATGGCCGCGTCCAGAGCGGATGACGACGAGCGGCTACCGCTTGCTGGCCTTGCGACGATCGGTCGCGGACAGCAGGCGCTTGCGCAGGCGGATGCTCTTCGGCGTGATTTCCACGAGTTCGTCGTCCTGGATGTATTCGAGCGCCTCTTCGAGCGTGTACCTCGTCGGAGGCGTGAGCTGGATGGCCTTGTCCGCCGTCGACGAGCGCTGGTTGCCGAGCGCCTTGGCCTTCTCGACGTTGACGACCATGTCACCTTCCTTGGCGCTTTCTCCGACGATCATGCCCTCGTAGCATTCCTCGCCCGGACCGACGAACATCTTGCCGCGCTGCTGCAGCGTGTCGAGCGCATAGGCGACCGACTTGCCCGTGGACATCGCGATCATGCTGCCGTTCTTGCGACCGGCGAATTCACCGCGGAAGGCGCCGTACTCCGAGAAATGATGGAACATGTTGGCTTCGCCGTGCGTAGCGTTGAGCAGACGGGTCTTGAGCCCCATCGTACCGCGAGAGGGAATCTTGAAGACGAGGTGCGTCTGATCGTCGCGGGAGACCATGTCGGTCATCTCGCCGCCGGCGTTGCCGAAGACCTCGATGGCCTTGCCGGCGTATTCGCTCGGAACCTCGACGGTGGCTTCCTCGATAGGCTCGAGCTTATGACCGTGCTCGTCGGTCTTGATGATGACGCGCGGGCGACCGACCTGAAATTCGAAACCTTCACGACGCATCGTTTCCATGAGCACGGAAAGATGCAGGACGCCGCGTCCCGCGACCTCGACGCCGAGACCGTCCTCGCAATCGGAGATCCTCATCGAGATGTTGCTTTCCGCCTCCTTCATCAGACGCTCGTGCAGCTGACGTCCGCCGACGATATCGCCTTCACGGCCGACAAGCGGGCTTGTGGACGCCTCGAAGACGACGGCCATCGTGGGTTCTTCGACCTTGATGGGGTCGAGACGGACCGGGTGGTCGACGCTCGTGACCATATCTCCGATATCGGCATCGTCGACTCCAACGACGGCGACGATATCCCCTGCGGTGACTTCCTCCTTCTCGGTCTTGCCGAGCGATTCGAACGCGAAGACCTGCTTCATGACCGCGTTATAGCGCGTGCCGTCGTTCTTGATGACGAGAACCTGGTCGCCCTTGTGGATGGTGCCGCTGTGCAGGCGGCCGACGCCTATGCGGCCGACGAAGCTCGAGTGGTCGACCGTGCAGATCTGCAGAGCGATAGGACCTTCGGGGTCGCATTCGGGCGCTGGAATTTCCTTGATGATGGTGTCGAGCAGCGGAATCATATCCATGTTCCCGTCGTCGAATTCATAGCGGGCGAATCCATTGACGGCCGAAGCGTACACCACGGGAAAGTCGAGCTGTTCGTCGGAGGCGCCGAGTTCGACCATGAGATCGAAGACCTCGTCCACGACCTCCTCGGGCCGCGCGCCGGGGCGGTCGATCTTGTTCACGACAAGGAGAATGCGCAGCCCTTGGTCAAGAGCATGCTCGAGCACGAAGCGCGTCTGAGGCATAGGGCCTTCGAAGGCGTCGACGATAAGCAGGGCGCCGTCGGCCATGTTGAGGACGCGCTCCACCTCGCCGCCGAAGTCGGCATGGCCGGGAGTGTCGATGACGTTGATCTTGGTATCGCCGTACTGAATGGAGATGTTCTTGGAAAGGATCGTGATGCCGCGCTCGCGCTCCTGGTCGTTGCTGTCGAGCACGCGCTCTTCGACCTGCTGGTTGCTGCGGAACACGTTGGCCGCATACAGAAGACGATCGACGAGCGTGGTCTTGCCATGGTCGACATGCGCGATGATGGCTACGTTACGGATGTTCTCTTGCTTCATTTACTCTTCTTCCAGTTCTTCCTCGAGACGGCGACGCTGCATCTCCATGTCTTTGAGATGCTCGTCGATGGTGCCGATGTTCTGCATCGTTCCTACGAGCGAAACGATGCCGTATACCGCAAGCGCGCTTGCCACGCCGGCAAGGATCACGATGCGACGGGCGGCCAAGGCCACGATCGCACCGCCGACGATCATGATGATCGCGTTGCGGCGTTCGTCCGAAAGCGCATCGCGCTGGGCGGTGAGCTGGGATTTTGCGGCGGCCAAACCTGCAAGCCGGGCTTCGACGGCACGGTAGGAGGCCTTCGCGCCCGACGGCGCGCTTGACCAGGACCCGGATGCCGACGTACGGCGGGCCTTGTCGCCCGTCAGATACTCGTATGCATCCTGCAGGCGTTTGAACTGCTCGGTCGCGCGGTCTTGGAGCTTCGCGTTCGAAGCGAATCGATCGGGGTGAAGGATCTGGGCACATTCCCGATAAGCAACCTTTATGTCCTTCTCGGTCGCATCGGAATCAAGTCCGAGAACATTCAGGGCTTCGATTCGATTCATGATCACCTCTTCCCACGCTTCACGCCATATGCCGCGCAAGAGCAAGCACGCAAGCACGCAAGCACGCAAGCACGCAAGCACGCAAGCACGCAAGCAATGCATTATACATCCTGATGAATCAAGGGTTTTAGCCTGCGCAATATGCACATTAGGCAGCAACGGGAAAAGAAAACGGCCCGACTGCGCGGACCGAAGGAAGATGGTGGAGCATAGGGGGATCGAACCCCTGACCTCAGGCTTGCAAAGCCCGCGCTCTCCCAGCTGAGCTAATGCCCCATATGTTCGCACTTACAATAAACGCCCCACCGGCTCGTGGCTCACGATGGGGCGTTTATTAGCGGAGATGGTGGGCCTGACAAGACTTGAACTTGTGACCTCACGCTTATCAGGCGTGCGCTCTAACCACCTGAGCTACAGGCCCGCAAAAAAGTGCTTGGCTATAGTACAACGAAGGATTCCGAAGTTGCAAGCACTTTCGTCGATTATTTTCGAAATCGCATGCACGCCTCTAATCAGGCCAATTGCAGAAGGAAAGAGCCGCCCGAAGGCGGCTCTCGCAATCGTATGGAGCGGGTGACGGGACTCGAACCCGCGAATGAAAGCTTGGGAAGCTTTTGCCTTACCACTTGGCCACACCCGCATTTCGCCCTGCGGCGAAGCATGCATAGTATAGCCTAGCCGCGCCGACGCCTCGGGAGAAATCGCAAGAAACCACCTAGATGTTCTTCAGGAGCTCGATGACCACGTCGGTGTTCTGGCTCAGCAGCGCAGAATCGACGGTCTCGACCGTATCGCCGGCCTCTCCGCAGCCCGCAGGCTTGTCGCCTTCCATGCCGACGATGCCGATACCTTGCATATGATGCCTGAGCGCATAGCTCGACGCGCTGTCCTTCCATTCGATCGATGCGCCCTTGATGGACACGCCGAGCGACTGGCCTGCACGACGGAGGTAACGCTTCATGCGGCTGGAAGAGGAACTCTGGAGAACGGCCCCTTCCTTCTCCACGTAGCTTACCTCGCCGGCGCCGAGCGCCTCGAGGTTCACGATGACGGCGCCGCGCATCTCGGCGGCATGGCGCGAGAGGAAGGCGCGGATTCCTTCATTGGAATCCACCTGGGATCCGAGCGCCACGAACCAGATTTCGGTATTGATGTCGCCCGCGGCGAAGGAATAAACCTGATCGATCTCGTCTGCGTGGGCCGCCGCGTCCTGTTCGGCCGGAGAGGCCGCCTGGGCGACGGCCGTTTCGGAAAGAGGCTCGTGGGTGTCGGCATCCGTCAGCGGGAGCATGGCCTGGGTCGTCCCGTCCGGCGCGCCGTCGAGCGCGACAGCGTCCGCGTCGGACGGGGCATCTGGCGCCTCGGCGCCGGCAAGCTCCTCGTCGGAGTAAAGGACCTGATCATCGTGCGCCATGCGGCCCGCTATCCTGGCCCGCAGATCGCTGAAAGCACCGCCCTTCCAATCGTCATCGTCTTTGAAGCTGTCCCAACCGCCGCGCGCCTTACCGGCATCGCGCGCGTTGAAATCCTCACCCACGCCGAGCCAGTCACTCGTGCTCTCCTCGGGTTCCTTGGGCTTGCGGAACCGATCGAAGAAGCGGCCGATGCGCGACTTCGGCATATCGACATAGCCTTCGCCGACAATGGCTCCCGTTTCGCTGTAATCCTCGTCCAGAGCCGAATCGTCCGCATCGTCGATATAGAGGTCTTCGGGCGCCAAGCCGCCCACGAGTTCGTCCCCCAAAGGCTCGAAGGCCCCCGTGGCGGATGCGGCGGCAAACGTGCCCGCGCGGTTGATCTCGATTTTCGCAGTGGCATCCGCGGACGATTTCGGATCCTCTATCGGAGGCAAGGTCGAGAGCAGGTCTTTCGCAGCCGCCTTTGAGGCGGACTCGGTCGCGCTCGCCAGAGGCGCGCGCTGGCGCAGGTCATCGAACGAGCTCAGAGGCTCCGCCGCCGTCGGGGCGGGCGAAATGCGCGGTATTTCGAATACATGCATGGCATTGTCCTGGGCCGACGCCGCAGCCGCCACGGGATTCATGACGCTCGTAGCACCGAGATCGGCCGCAGGCCGGAGCGAATCGTCGTAGGCGACGGACACGCGTTCCTTCTTGGCTCGGTCGGCAAGCTCCGCGCTGCGCTCGGCGCTGACCGAAGCAGGAAGCTTTTGGGTCCGCGCCAGAGGATCGACGGGCAAGGGTTCTTCTTCAGCCGCCTCGGAATCATCGGAAGAGGAAGCCTGTCCTTCTTCGACAGGTTCGTCAGGCTTGTCAGTCTCGTCAGGCGAGACGGTTTCGTCCCGATCGGCAGCTTCGGACACGGCCGTGTCCTCCTCGCGGGCATCGGCCGCGCGCTCGTCGATCGCCGTCTCTTCCGCATGGATTTCTTGTTCGCCGGCCCCTTCCGAATCGGCGCGGGAATCCATCTCGTCCGTTCCGGCCGGCGCGATATCCGTCTCCTCCGCCCTGGAAGAGACTGCATCGCTCGGCGCCTGGCCGAGCGTTTCGGGGGCATCGTCGGTGGAATCCGAAACAGGCGTCGTGCAGGGCTCTTCCGCATGGATTGCATCGGAGACGACGGCGGGCGACTCGGCGGCAGGGACGACCGGAATCTCGGCATAACGAGAACGCTCCACCTTGCCCGTGGATTCCTCGGCCTCCTTGCGGGCGCGGGCCGTCGCCTTCGCATACCATTCGGGAACCTCGGCAGGCTCCTGATGCGGGGAGGCGGTGAGCGCGGACGAAACGGGCTGCGCGAGCGACTCGGACGGCTCGGGCATGCCGCCGACGGCCTTGTCGGTCGACTCTGATTCGGCATCGGCATCGGGCTCGGCGGCTGCAGCACCGCTCGAGGCTTCTGTCGGAACGGCGGTATCGGCGGCATCTTCGGCCCGGGCATCCTGGAGGGATTCGTCCGACTCCCGCTCGGACGGCGTGGGAATGGATGCGACGTCGGTCACGTGAACGAGATTGCGCGCGATGTCGTAGGATTCCGCAGCGCCGGCAACCGGTTTGCCCGTCAGGGCGGCGATGGCCGCCTTGGCGGCGGCGAGCTCTTCTTCGGGAGACGCATCTTCATAGACGAGCGCGGTGTTCGGCCCGACCAGGCCTTCCGCTCTGAGAGCCTCCTCATCGTGCACGATGCCGTCCATGGGGCGCGGCGTGGAGGAGACCATGCCGTTGCCGATACGCCGCGCGACCTCGAGCAGGACCGCGACGCCCGACGCATTGTCGTTCGCGCCGTCGTTGTAAGCGGCGATATGGCCGTAGCCGAGGCGGACGACCGGAAGAAGGATGGCCACGAGCGCGATGATGAGCAGCGCATTGAAAACACCGATGCCGGCTCCATCCGCGTCGCGGAAGAACAGGGCGCGCAGGATGATGAGCAGCGCCGCCAGCGCCATGGCGACATGAGACGCGATCTGCAGGTATTTCAGGATCTTCACGAAACCGGAGCGGTATTCGGGATGGACCTTGCCGCTGTCGTAATGGGCGACGAGGATGACCTTGCGCCGCCGGCTGCCGGCGGCATGCGCGCGACGGGGCGGGCGATACGTGGCGACGACGTTCTGGCTGACCCCGTTCTTAAAGAAGCGCGACAGCACGGGATGATCGAGGAACTCGAGCGCGAACAGCGAGAAGGCGACGAGCGCGAGGATGGCCGCCGGGATAATGGCGACCTGGACCAGAACGGCCAGGACGCCGGCGACGAGCATTGCCCCGTAGCAGATGAGAGACGGAAGCGAGGAATCGGTGCTGCTTGCGAAATCCTCCACCTCGACCGGAAGATGGGCGTCTTTCTGCAGGCGATCCATGATATAGATAGCTGCCTGCTGCTCTTCCTCCGTGCCCGAAGGGCGCGGGCCGATCTCATCGGAGAGGTACGCGACGTGGTCTATGAGGTTGGTCATCGTTTCGCCTATCGATTCATGGTTCGCTCAATATGGATATGGCTGCTAGAAGTATACACTAAGGCGCTTATTGCGATATCCCGAGGTATTCCCGTAAAAAGGAGTCGGCAGCGGCCGCGTCGGAGCGGGCAGCGAAGTACCCTTCGTCCGCATCCTTCACGTTGAGATCGTACTGATCGAGGATGACGTTCTCTATTCGTTTCGGAATGCCGTCGGCAATGGAGACCGCCTCGTCGTCCGCTTCGTTGTACCGCTCGTTCTGAGCGTCGGCCGTCGCCTTGTCTTGAATGTAGATGGCCTCGTCGGATGCGATCGCGTAGCCGATTTCCTCGATGCGCTTGTCTATGTAGTTCCCGACGGCGTCGAGGCCTGCGGCCGGATAGCGGGTCTTCACGACCTCCAACTGGTTCTTCGCCTTCTCAAAAAGCGCCTGGGCCTCCTTGCTCTTCTCCTCCGATTCCTTGGTGTTCGCCTCCGTGGTGTCCTCGACCAGGCGCGCCGACTCGCGCATGGCGTCATCGGCTTCGCCGACCGTCGCCCAGCATTCGCCGAGGAGCGCGATGGCGTCCGAAGCCTTCATGTCTTCCTGCAGGATGGATTTGCCGTAGCCGAGCATCTCCAGGCGGGCATCGGCGGCTTTGATCACCTGGCTGGCCGCCTCCTTCGATTCCGAGTCGGAAAGCTGGTCGTATGACTCCTCGGCAAGCCCCTTGGCGGCGTTCAGATGGACCTCCGCGGCATCGATCTGGTCGATCAGATCCTGGAATCCCGCAGCGCCGCCGGCGGTCACATCGCCGACGATGGCCTGGTCTATGGGCACGACCGCGACATCGGCGGCCTGCAGCTCCGACATCCCTTGATGGAGAAGCCCCATGGTCTCCTGGTATTCGACGTATCGCCCATGGGCGTATACGCCCGCCGCGCCGATCGCCACGACGAGCACGCCGCCCAAGAGCGCAGACAGCACGAGGCGGCGCCGGCGGCGCGCGGCTTTTCGCCGTTCGACCTCGCGTTGAAGGTCGAACGCGCTGGCAAGGGGACCGGCCGGTCCGGACGAGCCCCTCGACGCCTGGAACGCCTCCGATGACGAACCGCCCTGCGCCGCATCTGCCGCGCCGAGAAGCAGGCGTGCGAAGACGGAACGCCGTGCAGGGGCGTCCATTGCCTTCTTGGAGCCATTCTCGGCAAAGCGGGCCTTTCGGGGAAGCGAAGGAAGCGTGCCGGAAGACGCTTGCGAACGGGTCGCGCCCTTGCCGTCGGGCGAGCCGAATGCGGAAACGCCGCTTCCAAGATCGCCGATGAACACGTCGCGCGGGCCGGACTTGGAAAGGCCGGCCTTGGAGCTGCGCTCTTCCAGGATGGAGACGGAGATCTCATTGGACGTCCCTGCCGTCCTCTTCTTTATATGGAGGCTTCCCGCGATGCCTGCGAGCCCGCCTTCCTGCCGCGTACGCCGTCCGAACATAGGCCTCGGAACCCCCTATCCCGAAAGGCTTCCGAAGAGTCCGCCTGTCATGGCCTCGATGAGCTCATCGGTTGAACAGACGGTGATGTTCTGAGAAGGAAGCGATCGGAGAAACGTCCTGCCGTACCCCATGGTCACCAGGCGCCTGTCCGCGAGGATCAGGATGCCCGTATCGGTCGAAGACCTGATGAGGCGTCCCGCCGCCTGCTTGAGATCGATGACCGCGGCCGGCAGGCAGTACTTCGACCAAGCGCCCTTCTCGCGGGCGGCGCGCTCCTTCGAAAGAGGATCGTTGGGGCTTGAGAAAGGCAGGCGCGGGATGATGACCCCCTTAAGGGTCGAGCCGGGGGCATCGAAGCCCTCCCAGAAGCTTTTGAGCGCGAAGAGCGAGAGGGTCTCGTTCGCAATGAATTCGTCGCGCAGCCCCTTGGTCGACACGCCCCATTTCTGACACACGACGCGCAGACCCTCCTCCTTCATTCGAGGATTGATGTCGTCGAAGCAGGTTTCCATCTCCCGCCGATTGGTGAAAAGCGTCAGCATGCTTCCTCCTTGCGCGATATGCGCGCGTGCAAGAAGCCCCTCGAGGATCGGAAGGTATGCGGGGTCGCGCGGGTCGGGGATATCGTTCAAGACGAAGACCCTCATATGGTTCTCGAAATCGTAACTCGATCCGAGCAGGCACTCGTTCACCCGCGCCGGCCCATCGCCGCCAAGGCCCATCGCCCGATTGAACGAGGAGAACCCATGCCCGACCGAAAGCGTCGCGCTCGCATAGACGATGCTGCGCGTACGTTCGTAGAGGGTTTGATCGAGTTCTTGACCGACGTCGATGAGCATCGCCTCCAAGCGCTCGGCGACGTGCTCCGGCTTACGAGACACATGGGCCGAATACACGTAGTTCCGATCAGGGGTTTCCATGATGGCTTCGCAGGCTTGCAGCATCGATTTGACATCGATCACGATGGTCGCGATATCTCGTTGGACATCGCCGAGGCCATCCGTCTCCTCGAGGAACGCGACAAGCTCCGAACCGGACGACGCGAGTCTCTCGGCGGCTTCCCTGAACTGGGAAGCCTTCTTGACAAGCTCGACGAACGCGTCGCATGCACGGACATCGTCGTTGATCCAGAGGTCGAAGACGTCATAGCGGCGGTCCTGCTGCGTGGCGCATGCAGACAGATCCTTCATCCCATGCGCGAAAGACGCCGCCGCGACGGCGAAATCCTTTCCCCTCTTCTTCGCCTTCTCGGTCAGACCGAAGAAGAGCGTGCTGGCTTCGGGCAGGACGGCCTCGCATTCCGGTGCGCGACGTTCAAGGCGCACGAAAGGATTCCGCGCGCCTTCGTCGGAGGCCAGGCGCCTGGAAAGCCTCAGCATCTCGGATGCGTCAAGGGAAACGGAAAGGGCGCGACGGGCCTCGGCCTCGGCACCATGAGCCTCATCGACGACCCAGAAAGGGGCCTTCGGCAGAAGGCTGCCATCGGAGGACACGTCGCGGAAGAACAGGGAGTGATTCGTCACGACGATATGGGAGCGCTCGGCCTTCTTGCGCGATCCATGAACGAAGCAGTAGGTTCCATAGAAGGGGCATTTGCGCCTGAGGCAATCCCTGGATTCCGTCGTGACCGCATATCGCGGAAGCACGCGGTAGTCGATCTTCAGGCCGTCTATGTCATCGTATTCGGTCTGCTCGATGAATGAAAGCATGCCGGCGAGCGACGGGGCCTGAGAGATGTCTCGACCGGATACGTTCACATCATGAACGCCGTCCCTCATGACCGAATCGATGCGGAGCAGGCATGGATAATGCCTGAAGCCTTTCAGGGCGACGTATTGGAGATCGCCGAAGCCCTTGGCGGCAAGGGCATCGTGCAGCAGCGGAAGCTCTTTGTACACGATCTGATCGAGAAGCGCATTGGTCTTCGTCGCAACGCCGACGGGAATGCCGTTGCGCAGTGCCGCCATGGCGGAAGGAAGCAGATACGCCATGGATTTACCGACGCCCGTCCCCGCTTCGACCACGAGGTTCGTCGAGGTCGAAAACGCCCTGAGGACCTCGGATGCCATGATCTTCTGTTCCATGCGGGGCTCATAGCCCGCGTACATCTCCCCTACCACGCCGCGCGCATCGAACATGGCGTCGAGATCCTGCTGGCTCGGCAGCTCCAAAGGACGGTCGGCGGATGAGAGATCGACGATCTCGCCCGAGCGGCGCGCAAGGTCGTCGCCCGTCTCCGCTCGGTCTTTCGGCGAGCCGGCGTCGGAGACGGTATCGGAGGCGCGGGGCGCCGATGCGCATGAAGCGGCCCTGAACCGCACCGAACGCAGAGCACGCAACGTGAAGGGGAATTTCTTTTCGAGAACAGCAGGGGAATCCGCCTTCGCTTCGCAGACGGCCTGCTGGAAGTTCGTCATGTCCTTGAAGACGGCGCCTGTCGGCCAGGAATCGGCATCTGCAAGTTCGGCAATATAGGAGACCAGGTCTTTCGGCATCTTCGCAATAGCGGCGAGCATGATGCGGTATGCGGCGCAGAGCGCTTCGACGTCGGCGTCGGCCCTATGCGTCGACACCGGCGCGTCGAACGCCTTCACGATATCGATGAGACGATGCGATTTCAAACGCGGAAGCGCGATGCGCGCCAGGTCGAGCGAGTCAATCCAAAGATTGTCGGATAAAGGTGCGCCGCCTTGGCTTTTGGTGCAGAATCCTTTGTCGAATGCAGCGTTGTGCGCGACGATACAGGAATCGCCCACGAACGCAGCGAGCTGGATTCGCGCATCGTCGGGCGACGGGGCGTCCGCAACGTCTTCGTCATGAATATCCGTCAGGCGAGCGACCTCTTCAGGGATGGGCTTGCCGGGATTGACGAAGGTGACGAACCATTCGACGATGCGGCCCTGCTTCATGCGAGCGGCGGCGATCTGCGTCAGCTCATCATGATTCTGGGAAAACCCGGTGGTTTCGGTATCGAGCACGACGACGTCTTCGTCGAGCCGGCCGAAATCGGAAACGGCGGCATATTCCTTCAGTGAGGCATACCGCTCTCGAATGTCGGCGGGCGTGCCGTCGGTGATATATTCATTGAGCTTCGTCAAAGCATCGCTCATAGGCTTTATTGCTCCCCTCTTCAGACGTTGGTAGCCTAACATGAAAGGAATGCCATGACAGCCTCATCGGCCCGCGACCTGTATTTCGGCGCATACCTGCGCGTCGAGGCGCCCGACCGGAAGCTCATGTCGCAACTCGCAGGACCCGACAACGCCGTAGGAGATATCGGCTCCATCGAGTGGGACACCGATTCCCACGCGCGGCAGCAGGCTTGGCTTGTGAATCGGTTCGGCAACCGTATCGGGTGCCTTTCCGCTTCCGATTCGTATAAGATCGCCGTATACCACGCGAAGGGCTGGACCCTCTCGTACGTGCTCAGCTTCGTCGCAATCGATGAATCGAAGGGAACGAACGAATACTGGGCGCAAGCCGCCGTCATCGCATTCGATCCGCGATACGAAGCAACGTTCGGAGCCTTCTTGAAGCAGTTCTCAGAACGAGCGGGAGAAGGGTTCAGACCCGACCCCGAACTCAGCCGAGAAGCCGTCCGCACCCTTGCTGCGGACCCTGCGTCGTTCAAGCTTACCGGCAAGGTGAAGATCCCGAAGAACGGCTCGACGACAGTCGTCGTGAAAGACCATCGGACGCCGCACGACAGGATCTTGGATCAGGCGAGGGCCGGAAACAAGGGATGCTATGCCGTGAGCTGGCTTTTCATCGCAGCCCTTATTGCAGTCGCCGCTTTCATCGCCCATACGCTCGGGGTCTTCTAGGAATCCCCGCCCCTTGGCGCCGCAGGGCTCGCGCGCGATGTGCGCGATGCGGCATTGCATGAGTCTCGCCCCTGCCTCGAACGACGGCGAACGCTTTCGTGCGTCCTTCGACAGTCCCTTGCTCTCCTATTCGAGCGCGAGCTCGATAAGCCGTTCGCAGACGCGAGAAAAACCCATGCCCGCGACGCGCGCCGCATCGGGAACGAGGGACGTGCCCGTCATGCCGGGAAGCGTGTTCGTTTCCAGAACCCAGCATCGGTTCTCCGCGTCCACCATGATGTCGGTGCGCGAGATTCCCCGGCATCCGAGCACGCTATGGGCGGCGACGGCGAGTTCCTGCACTGATTCGGTCAGCTCGGGGGAAAGCGGCGCCGGGCAAAGATGGCGGCTTCCGCCCTGGGCGTACTTCGCATGGAAGTTGTAGAACTCGTCTTCGGTCGGCACGATCTGTATGACCGGCAGCGCCACGGGATCGTCGTTTCCCATGACGCCGACCGTCAGCTCCGTGCCTTCTACGAACCCTTCGATCATCGCTTCGACATCCACAGACAGGGCCGTTTCGATTCCTTTGCGCAGGTCGGTGGCATCACGCACGATCGTCATGCCGAGAGAGCTTCCTTCGGTCGTCGGCTTCACGACGCAGGGCATGCCACAGATATCGATGCACTCATCGAGGAAGCCTTCATCGAGAGGGTCGTCGCGGCCGACGGTCACCGACGGCGCGACGAGAAGCCCCGCACGCTCGTACGATTCCTTCGCACGAGCCTTGTTCACCGCCAGGGCGCTCGCAAGAATGCCTGAGCCGGTATATGGAAGGCCGATGGTCTCGAGGAACCCCTGAACGGTTCCGTCTTCCCCGCCCTTTCCATGCAGCGCAAGGAAGGCGACGTCGAAGCTCTCTTCGATCAAGCGCTTGAGCTGCTCGTGGTCTTGGGTGTCTATGAGCTGGACGGAAAATCCGAGCTCCGCAAGGGCTTCGGCGCAGGCCGCGCCGGATTTGAGCGAAATCTCGCGCTCTCCGCTCGTACCGCCGTAGAGCACCGCTACGGAATAGTCTTCGGGTTGACCGGAATATGTCATGCTTGCTCCATTCGTTCCCATAGTGGATGCATTACCTTCGGCTTACGTGAGATTCTTTTGTACGGATGCGCCGCCTGTTTTCATATTCTGAACTATAACCCAACGTCAGAGGTTAAATCCCGCTCTTTGACAGAACATACCGAAGGAGTATTATTCCACTCAGCGTTATCAGTAATTCATCTTAATAAAGGGGGTCCACATGAAAGTCTATCGTTGCAAATTCTGCGGGTATCTCGAGGTCGGCGAAATTCCGGAGGAATGCCCGATGTGCCACGCCAAAGGCAGCGTCGCATTTTCCGAATATCAGGTTCCTGACGTTTCCGGCACCAAGACCGCCGAGAACCTCGCTGCGGCATTCGCCGGCGAATCCCAGGCCAACCGCAAGTACCTGCTTTGGCAGCATATCGCGCAGGTGGCGGGCGACGAAGCTTCCGCATCCGCATTCGATCGTCCTCTGGCCGAAGAAACCGCACATGCTCACGCTGAAGCCGCCTACCTCGGCATGTTCGGCAGCGTGAAGGAAAACCTCGAGAACGCCGCCGGTGGCGAGCAGTACGAAGAAGAGGATATGTACCCTGAATTCGCCCGCATCGCGCGCGAAGAAGGTTTCGAGGACATTGCGTTCTTCTTCGAGAAGACCGGCAAGTTCGAAGGTATGCATAAGAAGGGGTACCTCGACGCCGTTGCAGCGCTCAAGTAGCTGCAACGCCAGAAGGCAACCGCAGTCGAAGCGTATCTGACCAAACCCGATGCGCTCGCCGCACACCGCACATTCCCAACAGATTCACGTACGCAAGAACCCGCGGTCAACCGCGGGTTCTTGTTATGTATCCGAGCAGAGGCGCGCTCGTTCGTTTTTAAGCTGTCCGCAGGCGCCTGCTATATCCGACCCTCTCGAATCCCTGATAGTGGCTTCGATGCCGGCGGATTTCAGTCGCTTTACGAATTCGAGCGACACCTTTCTTCCCGAAGGCCTGAAAGGCGACTCCTCTATTTCATTCAATTCGATCAGATTGACGTTCGAATGAGTTCGGCGACATATGTCGATCAAGGCATCGATATGACGGCGATCATCGTTCATCCCCTGTATAAGCACATACTCGAACGTGACACGGCGATGCGTCTTTCGATCATATTCCTGAATGGCTTCGATAAGCGCATCGATCGGCTGATTCGCGACGCGCGGCATGATCATATCGCGCGTCTCCTGTATGGCCGAATGGAGGGACACCGCAAGCACGTACTGCTCCCCTATATCGGCGAACGCGCGAATTCCCTGCACGATACCGCAAGTCGAAACGACGATATGCCGCGCCCCTATGCCTCGATATGCAGGATCGTTCAGAATCTCCAGGGCTGCGGAAAGATTCTCGAGATTCAGAAGCGGTTCGCCTTGTCCCATGCTGACGACGTTGCTTACCCTCGTTCCCATATCCTTTTCCGCAAGGATGATTTGATCGACCATCTCCCCAGGAACGAGGTTTCTTGTAAATCCTTCCTTACCCGTTGCGCAGAACGAGCACTGCATGGCGCACCCCACCTGTGTAGAGAAGCACACGGTCAGCCTGTTGCCGTACGGCATGGCTACCATCTCGGTCGAGGCACCATCATGAAATGCAACGATATATTTACGCGTCCCATCCTGGGAAATCTGCCTATCGACGATACGAGGCGTATAAAGCGGCAGTTCCACGGCCAGCCGCTCTCTAAGGGAGCGGGAAAGGTTGGTCATTTCGCCGTAGGATGCCGCACCTTTTCCATACACCCATTGGGCGATCTGCCGTGCCCGAAAGGCCGGCAGATCCAATTCTTTGATCGCAGTTGCGGCTTCTGCGAGCGAAAGTTCCTTATAAGGACGCATCTTCTCTCACGCGCTCTTTCTTGAAAGGGACGCCGTGATCTTCTTGCTCTGTCGAAGCCTTATATGATCGCCTTTGAAATCCATGGAATCATTCGATGCATCGAAGCAATTGGCCGGATATATTACTTTCCCACCCTCTCAAGAAGAGCCTTCAGGTCTTCTTCGTCCTTGAATTCGATCTCAATCTTATTCTTTCCACGAGAGCTCTTTACCTTAACCTTGGTTCCGAAGGCTGAGCTTAGGCTGCGAGCGGCCGTGCGGAAGAACGGAGGCGTGACGGGCTTCTGACGTATTCCGAGTCCCTTCTGCTTGCCTGCATAGAGACGTGCAATATTTTCAGTTTGGCGAACGGAGAGCTTCTCATCGATGATCTTCGTTATGAGCTTCTGCCTGTTCTCCTCTGTCGGAACGGACAGAATAGCGCGCGCGTGGCCTGCGGTGATCTTCTCTTCGTACAAAAGCTCTTGAGCGGATTCCGGAAGATCGAGAAGACGGAGCGCATTCGCGACCGTAGAGCGTCCTTTTGAGACGGCGGCGGCGACTTCCGACTGGGTTTTCCTGCCCCGTTCCATCATCCTTTTATAGCCATAGGCTTCTTCAATGGGATTCAAATCGGATCTTTGAAGGTTCTCGATGAGTGCAAGCTCAAGAGCTCTGTCATCATCGGCTTCCACGATACGGATAGGAACTGCGGCAAGGCCGGCCTTCTTAGACGCTTGCCAGCGACGTTCGCCGGCAATGATCTGGTAAACGTCGCCTTGTTCACGCACAAGAATAGGCTGAAGAAGCCCATCTTTCTCGATGGAGCTCGAAAGTTCTTCCAGCTCTTCCGCTTTGAAATGGATGCGCGGCTGATTCGGATTGGGAACGACTTTGGCTACAGGGACTTCCATGAGTCCGCCTTGGAGGACCTTTTGATCGTCTGCAAAAGTCGACTTGATGAGATGACGGGCCGTGACGACCGATTCATCAGCATCCCCCCTCTGTTCTTCGGTGAAGCCCGGTTCTTCGTGGTGGGCGGCGCGCTCTACAACACCTTTAAGGGTGACGCCATCGGTTTTAGCCGTCAGCGCTTCATCGGATTCGGAATCGAATGATTCTGCAACCCCAAGCGATTCATCGCTCGTATGTTGAGGCTGACCATCGTTCTTCCATGCGTCTTCGAAGCGAGGTTCGATATTCGAAGAAGATGTGGATTCAGGCATAGATTCACATCCCGCGGCATCGTTCTGTTGATGTGAAGCCGCCTTATGCTCTGTCTCTTCGGCTTTTCTTGTTGGCGCAGGAGTCGGATCATAGACCCCTAAAAGGGAATTCAAGCCCCGTCCAAGACCTCGCCTCGTGTTTTTAGCCACGCCTGATCACCTCTTCTGCAAGTGAAGAATACGCTTGGGCACCTTTGCCGGTCGGATCGTATTGAGTAATAGGCTGCCCGAAGCTGGGAGCTTCGGAAATTTTAACCGTGCGAGGAATCTCGGTCGTGAAGACGATTCGGCCAAAATAGCCTCGAACTTCATCGGCAACCTGTTTCGACAGCGTTGTGCGTCTATCGATCATCGTAAGAAGCACGCCGAAGATATCAAGACTGGGATTCAGATATGTCTTTACCCTCTTCATGGATTCAAGAAGCTTCGTGACCCCTTCAAGCGCATAGAATTCGCATTGGATAGGAATGAGAAGCTTGTCGGCGGCGACTAATGCATTGACAGTGAGAAGTCCCAATGAAGGCGGGCAATCTATAAAAATGTAGTCGTATTTTCCGCGCATGGGCCACACGGCTTCCTTCAGCCTGTTTTCCCGTGCCATCTGGGATACGAGTTCGACTTCCGCACCGGCGAGATTGATGGTCGCAGGCGCCACATCAACGCCTTCGACCACATCGGGGATAATGATGTCTGTAATAGGATCGCCATTGATAATGACATCGTAAATGCAGGCGTCGAGTTTTCCTTTCTCAATGCCAAGCCCGCTTGAAGTGTTGCCTTGGGGATCAAGATCAACGAGTAAAACCTGTTTGCCTTTTTCCCCAAGAGCGGCGGACAGATTGATTGCTGTTGTAGATTTGCCGACGCCACCTTTTTGGTTGATGATGGCAAGAACCTTTGTCGTTCCAATGACGTGATTTACCGGTTTCTTTTCGGCATACGTCTTCAAAGATGCTTCAATATATTCACCCAACTGGCTGGATTCAGCATCCTCGGATGTTTCACGTGAAACATCCCTCTCTATAACCTCGGCATTCTCTATATCTTCAAGAGACATCGAGGAAGAGACGGTCTGGGACTCAATATCTTCTTCAGTTGAAGTTTCGCAAGAAGCAGTTTCCGACACAGCCTGTTCTTGACTGACTGAAGGCTTTTCTTCGGCTTCCTGCTTCTGGCTTTGCTTTCTAAATGAATCAAACAGTCCCATAAGCCCCCTCCTTGTGCTGCATTTCATTTCCATCAGGAGATATTGCTCTGTTTGGATAAAGAATCGCTCTCGATTATAGAGGATGTTTCACGTGAAACATCCTCTTCGTCAAAATCAACTATCCCCTGCAAATTTCCTTGCAAGATCTTACAGAATTCAAAGAGGGCATATGGAGTGCCAAAAGTTTCTGTATAGAAAGAATTTGGCAAATCACGTCAGAGGATTATGCTGGGCAAGACCTACACGACGAGGGAGCTTCACGGAAGCGCTTCCTCTTCTCTCAAAAACGACGAGAGTTCGAGGATCACCATTACTAAGTGTGAACTCCTTCGATACGACAAGCTTCATTCCCACAAGCTTCTGGATAGCTTGAGCGGAAGAAACCTCGTCCTTTCCAAGGGAAGCTTTGTAACAGATAAGCCTTCCTCCCATGCATAGAAGAGGAGATGCGAGCTCGATAAGCGAAACGAGTTTCGTTACCGCGCGTGCCGTTATAACAGCAAATCCATTTCGCTCTTCCCGTGCAAGATCTTCGATACGTCCTGCGTAATAGGCGATATCCGAATCCCATGCAAGATCCGAGACCATCGCTTTCACGGCGGCGATCTTCTTTGATACAGAGTCGACCAGGAGCGTCGGCCGTTCGGATGCAATAGCCAATGGGATGCCGGGGAAACCACCACCGGTTCCTAGATCGGCATATCTTCCTGGAAGAGCGTCCTCTACCAAAGGAAGGGCCGTGAGGCTATCTTCGAGATGGAGGATACGAGCTTCCTGTTCATGAACGATACGCGTAAGATTAAGCTTTTCATTCATCTTGATGACTGATGCAAGATAGTCTTCGACCATCTTTTCTTTTTCAGGGGCAATGACTATCCCATATGTAGAACGCATCGTATCTGCAAGAAGTCCCATATGCCTTTCCTTGACCAAAGATAAAAGGACGTTTCCAGGCAACATCGCTCGGAAGCGTCCTTTTCAACCGATGTACGAAACAGCTTTACGAACGAGGAAGCACTACGACGTGACGCGAACTTCCTTCTCCCTCGGATGCGGTTTCAACGCGATCGTCATCGCGCAGGGCAATATGGACGATACGACGTTCGTACGGCGTCATTGGGCGAAGCTTTATAGCCTTATGCTGTTGATCTGCGCGAGATGCAGCAGAACGCGCCAGGGATTCGATCTTTTGACGTTGACGATTCTTATATCCCTCGACATCGACGACCACGGGATACCTGAACCCGAGGACACGTGTCGTAATGGCAGACACGATGAACTGCAACGCATCGAGCGTCTTCCCATGACGACCGATGAGAACCGCAAGATTATCTCCTGTGATATCGAGAATAAGCTCGCGTTCATCGCCTTCGTATTCATCGATCATGACTTCGCCGACATCGAAATACTTCAGAATGCCCTGAAGAGCATCGATTGCCGTATCGGCTATATGATCGAGCTCTTCCTCGGTCAGGTTCGCGATATCAACCTGCATGGAAGCTGGTTGATCATCTTTTTCCACGACGGCATCCGTCAATTCGACTTCCTCGGATCCATGTTCTTCAACCAGGTGTTCATCTGCCATGATGATTCCTCTCTTACGAAAATACTGCGAGGTTGCCTAGAAATTGTTTAACGCTTCTTTTTAGGACGTTGTTTTTTGACCTTGCGCTCGACATCGACTTCAACAGGTTTAAGCGGTTCTTCGGCTTCGCGCTCGGCATCGGCCTTGCGAAGATATCGATTGGTGAGCTGCTGCTGAGCGATACCGAAAATAGAAGAAACGCCCCAGAACAGAAGAACGCCGGCCGGAGAGCCCCAAGAGATCCAAAGCATCATGACCGTCATGATGACACCCATGATAAGCATCTGATTACGCTGCTTGCTGTCGTTTTTGATGTTCTGGAGAATCATCGGCATGAACGTCGCCAGCGCGAAAACCAGCATCAGAATCAAATAAGGAATGAATGCGCCGATGCCTTGGGAAAACATCGTGGAAGGTGCGGCCGTCAGATCAGGAACCAGACCGTAGAACGTGTATGACGTGTCTTCATATGATCCGATATTGCGCAATGTTTGAAACATAGCCATGAAGATAGGCATCTGAAGGAGCATGGGAAGGCATCCGGCAAGAGGATTGAATTTGGTCTCCGCATACATCTTCTGCATTTCTTCCTGCATGCGTGTCGGATCATCCGCGAATTTAGTTTGAATCTCATTCATCAGAGGCTGCATCTTCTGCATCTGATAGCTGGATTTAGACTGTTTATGCATGATGGGGGCTACGATGATTCGGAAAATCACCGTGATGATGATGATCGCTAGGCCCCAGTCTCCCACGATGTTGTAGAAGAACTGGACGCACGCGAAAATCAAATCCTTAAACGCGTCCCACATACCTTTCCTCCCTCATATCCTTTTCCGGAACCGGATCATACCCTCCTGCATGGAGAGGATGACATCGGCTTATTCGCTTAAGAGTAAGAAGAGACCCTTTCAAGAATCCGAACCTGCGAATGGCAGTGAGCCCGTATTCCGAACATGTAGGCGTGAACCGACAGCATGAGGGGAACAGGGGAGAGATGGCAGCCCTATAGAAGGTGATGAGAAAAAGAGCACCTTGAGCAGGAATGCCCTTGATATACCGGAGCAATGTCTGATACACGCCCAAGAGAATCACCTCATTCCACCCGGAGCATTATCGCGAAGCGGAATCGAAGAACTCATGCCCTTCCAATGCATGGAAGCATGCATCCACCACTTTGTCATACGGAGCGTTCAGAAGTAAAGGTTTCGCCATGAAAGCGACGTCGACGCCATTCCAAGGCCCGCCGATATCATGTATGACCGCTCGGAGCCGGCGCTTCGCAGCATTGCGCACCACCGCTCCACCAATCTTCTTACCTGCGATAACAGCAACACGACCCGAATGGTCGTGTTGTGTACGGTTCAATACCAGCAGAGTGATGTATCGGGTATTGATCCTTTTTCCCTGAGAAAAGAAAAGGGACATCTCAGCGGCCGACTTAACCGTGGACTTCACTGAGCATCCCTCTCTTTAAACGGTCAGCTTCTTACGACCCTTCGCACGACGTGCAGAAAGAACTGCGCGGCCACCCTTGGTCGCCATACGAGCACGAAAACCATGCGTCTTCGCACGGTGACGCTTATTCGGCTGATAAGTGCGCTTCATTTCGTCTCCTTTTCTTATCAGGAATATATCGAACAGTGAGCGTAGCCGCATAATTATATACTAGGCATAAGGAATGTAAACCCTACCTGCATAAAAGGATCTCCTCCCTCCCTTTATTCCGATATCTTCGACAAGGCTGCTCCTATGCAGCTGTGGATAATGTGGATAAAGAAGAAAGACCAGATGCAACATTCTCGAAAGAGTGGATTTCTTTCCCCTCCATGTTCGATCTTCAATTCTCCAATTTCTAGAACATATGTCTGTACTGATATATTTTTATTATTTGAACTGGTATTACTTAAACTATTGAAAAATACTTCCCATGTATTTTCTATACAGCTTCGTGATATGGAAAAATTCTTCCAATTTCTTCCACCGATACGATGGATCTTCCTGAATCCCTTCCCGATACATATTTATCCACCAGGCATTCCATATTTCTCCCTATGGTATGTTCCAGGTTATACACAATTATGGAATAAAATGTGGATAACTTGGAAAATACCGTATCATGCAAGAATAGTTTTTCCACAAATGGTGGATTTATCGATGAAATCCACCATAGGAGCCTATAGAATGATTCCACCGTCGGAAAAAGCGGATTCCATATCTCATCCGCACGGAAAAGGGATGGAAATGAACCGCTGCAACGAGAGAAATTCCTTTGGCTATGGCATATGAGATGGAAAATACCTTTGAAGATGGTGTGACGAGCGATTACGCACAAGCCGTAACCACCGCTCGCATCGCGACGTACGATGATTTCCGCAGCGCGCCGCGCGTGACCGAGATCAGCCCATGCCGCACGAACGAATATATCGAAAATCTTGCGAGCACTATATATACCCAGGCTCAACAGGCAGGGGGAACCATTCCTTATACCGTCATCCGTGAAGTAAGCGAGAATTTCATCCACGCCCAATTCAAGGAAATCGTCGTTTCTATTTTCGATAGAGGGAACACGATCAGGTTTGCAGATCAAGGCCCAGGCATCGAAGAAAAGGAGAAAGCCCAGCTTCCCGGTTTTTCTTCTGCAACATCGCCCATGAAACGATATATTCGAGGCGTTGGAAGCGGGTTGCCTCTAGTTAAAGAATACCTTTCATTCTCCCATGGACGTATCAGCATCGAAGACAACATGCATTCGGGCGCCGTCGTGACCGTGAGCGTCGCCCCTGATCATGAACCTACACATTCCGCTTCGTCCTACCCAACGCACCGAAATCCCGAAGCGACGCCGCCTATCCCTGCGATTCGGTTAGACGACCGCGAAGCGAGCATAGCCTTGCTCATTCATGAAAACGGGGCAATGAGGCTGACCGATATCTACAAGACGCTCGATATGCCTCAAAGCTCGACGTACCGGGTTCTTTCCAAAATGAAGGAAGCAGGCATCGTGGATAAGGACGGAAAGATGTTCACCCTTACCGACGAGGGAAAACGCTCTCTTGAGAGTATTTCCTGATCGAACCTGACTAGAATTCCCGAACATGCAAGGCGGGTATAATGAAGCGCACATCCGTGTGCGGCCGGCGCGATAACCTGAGGAATAGATGATGACCTCGACAGAACTATTCGAAACCTGGATAAACGTCCTCACGCTCATGAAGTCGTACGAAGACGTAAGCGGAATGCAGATGGATGCATTCTTCAGCCGCGTGCATCCCCAGGCGACGTCAGAAGGATTCCTCATCGCGACGGCAGAGACGAATTTCATCAAGGAACAGGTGGAAAAACGATATTCCAACGCCATGAAGCGAGCCTTGAAGGAATTGACGGGGATGGATTACCTTATAGAAATAGAAGTCGATGAGAGTTTCATTGCTTCGGCAGCTCAGGTGCGCCCCCAATCTTCAGGGGATGCCATTCCTTCCCATATGGAGCAGACACCGCCTTCACCCGCATCGCAGCCTCATCCCTCCACAGCGGGTACCGATACCCAAATCAGCGAACCACCGCTCGATCGAGATCGATCGATCTCTTCGAATCATATGGAGACAGCCGCCGATCCCTCTCGCATGAAAGGAAGCGGCTCCTATTCGGGAATCGTCTCCTCTTTGACGTTCGAAAACTACGTTATTGGAGATTCGAACCGTCTCGCTTATTCCATGGCTCTCGCCGTTGCGGAGCAACCAGGCGTGAAACCCATGTTGAATCCCCTGTTCATATATGGAAACTCCGGGCTTGGAAAAACCCATTTGCTACGGGCGATACAGAACTACATCAATGCGACCTATCCGACGATGGACGCGGTCTACGTGGATTCCTCCGAATTCCTGAACGACTACACCGCCGCCGTCGCGTCGCACGACAAAGACAAGAAGAGCTATCAGGATTTTCAAAACCGCTATTGGAACGCCGATGTGCTCATCATCGACGACGTGCAGTTCTTCCAGGGTAAATCGGCCACGGTGGATATCGTCTTCCAGCTGCTCAACAAACTTATCGATCGTGGAAAGCAAGTGGTTCTGTCGGCCGACCGCGCTCCGAAGACCATCGATGTCGACGAACGCATGCAGAGTCGTTTCAATCAAGGCGGCACCTTCGATATCCAACCGCCTGAAGTGGAAACCAAACTCGGCATCATCAAGAGCTTCATCGCCGAGCACCGACGGGCAAGCGGCGAGGACACCGCAAGCATCCCTAAGGATGTGCAGATGTATATCGCGGAAAATTCCAGCTCGAACGTGCGTGAGCTCAAGAGCGCCGTCACGCGCGTCTTAAGCGAGATCATCTACAAAGGCAGGAAAGACTTTTCGGTCGAGGACGCGCAGGAACTCTTGGCAGACCATTTCTCATCAGGTGCGACGAAGAAGGCCGATGTTGCAACGATCCAGCACGTCGTAGAGCAGTACTACAAAGTGAGCCATGCGGATCTCGTCGGCGTCAAACGGTCGCGCAATATCGTCTATGCCCGCCAAATAGCGATTTACCTCAGTCGGAACATGCTCGATGTCCCTTTTGCATCGATCGGCAAGAAATTCGGCCAACGAGATCATTCGACCATCATGCATTCCGTCAAGGCTGTGGAAGACAAGATGCGCAAAGATAAGGAAATACGGGATGAGATAGAAATCATCACGAAGATGATCCGAGAGAATTGAGCGTGGGGAAAGACGGTGCATAACGTGTGACAAGATTGTTCAAGACGGAGGGGCGCGTGGGGGATCGGTGGATGGACATGCGGCCGACCACATTGTAATCCACGTCGCTTTACAGGTAATGAACTGGTAGTACGTATATTTCCTCAGTATCAACCGTCCTTATTACTACTACTATTCTTAAAGTATATTCAAGGAGGAATCTGCCGTGAAATTCAGTATCAACAAGACCGAGTTCCTGAACGCTCTCGGCATCGCCGGCAAAGGCATCGCTTCAAGGTCGACGATTCCTATCCTCTCAGGCGTATATATCAAAACGCTCGGAACATCCCTCGAACTCAAGGGAACCGATTCCGAGCGTGCGATCCGTTGCACCGTTTCCGCGCTTATCGACGAGGACGGCGAATGCGTCGTACCCGAACGTCTGCTCTACGACATCGTCAAAAGCTTTCCCGATGCCGCCATTACGATGGAGGTAGACGAAACCCAGGCGCTCATTTCCTGCGATAAGACCTCGTTCACGCTCAAGGTTTTCGATCCTGCGGATTTTCCGGCCTTTCCCGATATCGACGTGAATACGAAAGTATCCATCTCGTTCAAAGCGTTTTCCCAGGCTGTGAAACGCGTTGCGAAAGTCGCATCGAAAGATCAAGGCCGTCCCGCGCTGACAGGGGTCCTTATCACGACGATTCCCGACGGCATGCGACTTGTGGCAACCGACTCATATCGTTTGGCCATGGACGATATCCCCTGCGAGAATCCGACCGAGGGATTCGAGGCCCTGGTTTCGGGTTCCTTCATGCAGGAAGTCGCATCCCTTCCCGAGAAGGAAGAATCAATCGAGATCTGCCTTAGTGCGAACCATGTGGTTTTCACCTACGGATCGATTGTTTTCATTAATCGCCGCATAGAGGCCCGCTTTCCGAATTACCAGCAGCTTCTTACGGATTCCTATACGACGCGCACTGAATTCGAGACGGCCGGCATTCTTGCCGCCGTTCGTCGCGTCGGCCTTATGAGCAGCCTTTCCGCGCCGATCAAATTCGATATCGAATCATCTACCGCCACGGCCCTCCTCAGCACCGTATCTCAAGATATGGGAAGCGCCGAGGAATCCCTGTCATGCGACGTTGAGGGAGAGAACATCGAAATCGCGCTCAATCACCAGTACGTCGTCGATGGATTATCCTCGATACCTACCGACAAGGTATTTTTGGAAACGAGGACGTCCATGATGCCCGGCATCTTCCGCGCGCAGGATCCCGAGCGGTTCCTGTACCTGCTTATGCCCGTACGTATATAGCACGCCGATGGATCTGCACATTCAATCGTTTTCGCTGAGAAACTTCCGCAACTACCGGTCGTTCGAGATGGACGACGTAGACCCCCTCACGATGTTCATCGGACCGAATGCCACGGGAAAGAGCAATGTGCTCGAAGCCATTCAGCTCGTGACGTCCGCAACGACGTTTCGCGGCGCGAAATCGAGGGAGATGATTCGATGGGGATGCGATTGTGCGGATGTGAAAGCCCATATTGTCTCCGATACCCGTGATCTCGAGACATCGATGAGGTTGACGGAAGGCGGCCGCAGCATCGCGGTAAACGGGAAACGGAAGCATGGTCAGGATGTTCTGGGAATCCTTCCTTCGGTGATGTTTTCTCCTGAGGATATGCAGCTTGTCACGGGAGCCCATGGATTCCGCAGGGATGCGTTGGATGCCTTGGGTTCTCAGCTCTCCCGTACCCATCGCGTGTTGAGGCGCGATTACCTGAAAATTGTAAAACATAAGAATTCCCTGATGAAAAACGGTATTGAAGGATCTCTTCTTGATTCTGTGAACGATATGCTCGTAACGTCGGGCGCCCATCTCTACGCATATAGGGCAGCGCTGTTCGATAATCTCGCGGTGCGTCTCGCGCGGGCTTATAGCGAGATTTCATCATCGGGAGAGACCCTCGATATGAGATACGTGCCGTCGTGGGAGGATGCGGATCTTTATTCCGATCGCATGCGGGATGCAGCGCATTTCTTCGAAGTCGAGGAATGCTCGAATCGTATGCGCAGGTCGTTATTCAATCGACATGATGAGGAAAGCCGCCGAGGCCGTGCGCTTGTCGGTCCCCATGCGGATAAGCTGTTCTTCTATCTTGATGGAAGGAATGCGACGCTTTACGGTTCGCAGGGGCAGCGCCGATCGATCGCTTTGTCGTGGAAAATCGCGGAAATCGGCCTCATAGAGGACGTTCTCGGTCTCAAGCCGATCCTCCTTCTCGATGATGTTGCCTCCGAACTGGACGAATCACGACGTGAAGCGCTTATCGGTTTGCTTCATCACGATATACAGACGTTCATCACGACGACGGATATGGGAGCGTTCGAAAAATCAATCGCGAACGGCGCGCGCGTCGTCGATATGCACTCTATTCATGCCGATGGGAGGGATTGATATGTCGCGGCGCATGAAATCGCTCGGCGAGGCGATGAGGACGACTCTCAAGAACATGTCGGATGATTCGGGGGCCTTGCGCAAGGCCGCGCGCGCCGCTCAGGTTCGCGATATATGGAAACACCTGGTTGAACCTGCATTTCTCGAACATACGAATTCCGTGTTCATCCTCACCGGGCAAGGCGTGAAGAAACTCGTCGTGTATGTTGACGACAGCATCTTCGCTGCCGAGCTCAATGCGCGTCGGGAACTTATCAAGATGCAGCTTGCGGGCAGGTTCGGGGAAGAGGTCGACGAGTTCCAAATCAGAATCTCGAAAGGAAGGCATAAGAACGTTCATCCGTTCATCGAGGATATGCCTTCCTTCGAACATGGGGATAAGAAGGCTTCAGGGCCTTTGCGGCAGCTTTCTTCCGAGGAGAAGGAATCGATCGAAGCCGATGCTATGGCCATCGAGGACCCCCGTATTCGAAAAGCATTCGTGAGAGCCATGATTTCCGATTTAGAGTCGAATTTTGATGAAAGTAACCAAAAAAGGTAAACATAAGGGCTTAAAACGCCTTCGATTAGTTTTTAGAGGGGTTTTCCATAAAGTTATTAAAGGTATATTTATGGTAAAATTTGAGAGTTGGCAGCAAAGGCCGCGGAAGCGGCCTTTGCTCGTCTCTTATCGCACCGATTCAATGCATGAAAAGGAGCAGGTACGTGGCTGATAAGCAACCGAGCCATTATGACGGCAGAGATATCCAGGTTCTCGAAGGTTTGGAACCGGTTCGCAAACGTCCTGGCATGTATATCGGATCAACCGGCCCGCGCGGGCTTCATCATCTCGTCTACGAGGTCGTCGATAATTCGGTCGACGAGGCTCTTGCAGGGTTCTGCAGCAAAATCGACGTGACCATCCATGAAGATAATTCCGTGACCGTTGTCGACGACGGGCGCGGCATTCCGGTGGATAAGCATCCGAAGGAAAAGATTCCGACTGTCGAAGTCGTTCTCACCAAACTTCATGCAGGAGGTAAATTCGGTGGGGAAGGGTATAAGGTTTCCGGCGGTTTGCACGGTGTCGGCGTTTCCTGCGTAAATGCGCTTTCAACGCGTATGGAAGTCGATGTATGCCGTGATGGATCGCGGTATCGCATCGTTTTCGAGCGAGGTGTCACGACCGAGAAGCTCAAGCGCATCGGAGATTCCAAGAAGACGGGCACGACCGTCACGTTCTGGCCTGATCCTGAAATCTTCACCGATACCACGGTATATGATTATTCGATCCTGCAGAACCGTTTCCGCGAGATGGCGTTTTTGAACCGCGGGCTCCATATCGAAATGCATGATGAGAGGGATCTCGACGAGGAAGGGAATCCCCATACCGATTCGTTCCAATACGCCGGCGGTATCGTCGATTTCGTAAAATACCTGAACAACGGTAAAGAGACGCTGAATAAACCTATTTATTTCGAGGCCGAGAACAAAGACGGCACGGTCGAGATCGCGATGCAGTGGACGACGAGCTACAGCGCAAACGGCGTCGAAGCGTTCGCCAACAACATCAACACCACTGAAGGCGGTACGCATCTTGAAGGTTTTAAGAATGCTCTGACCAGGACCATCAATGATTACGCCCGTGCCAAGGGCCTGCTCAAGGAGAAGGATAGCAATCTGACCGGAGATGACGCGCGTGAAGGACTTTCCGCCGTTATCAGCGTCAAACTCCATGAACCACAGTTCGAAGGCCAGACGAAGACCAAACTCGGCAACACCGAGATCCGTGGGTTGGTGCAAGGAGCCGTGACCAAAGGGCTCGCTGAATACCTCGAAGAGAATCCGACGCCTGCGAAACGTATCGTGAACAAGGCTTCCCAAGCTCTGAAAGCGCGTGAAGCAGCACGTAAGGCGCGCGAGATGACTCGCCGGAAAGGAGTGCTCGACAGTTTCAGCATGCCCGGCAAGCTTGCCGACTGTTCGAGCCGCGACCCATCCGCATGCGAGATCTTCATCGTCGAGGGTGATTCCGCAGGTGGGTCGGCGAAGCAAGCCCGCGACCGCAAATACCAGGCAATTCTGCCTTTGCGCGGCAAGATTCTGAACGTCGAGCGAGCCGGTCTCCACCGTGCGCTGTCGAGCGACACCATTTCAAGTCTCATCACCGCCATCGGCACCAATATCGGCGAAGACTACGACGGCGAGAAGGCCCGGTATCATCGCATCATCATCATGACCGACGCCGACGTCGATGGCGCCCATATTCGCTGCCTGTTGCTCACGTTCTTCTATCGGTATATGCCCGATCTCATCAACCGCGGCTATGTTTATATCGCCCAGCCGCCGTTGTATGGTCTGAAGAAGAAGAATTCCGCCTCGGGAAAGATCCTCAAATACATCTACAATGATGAGGCGAAAGACGAATTGGTCGCTAAGCTTGAGAATCCCGACAAGTACGAGATGCAGCGATACAAAGGTCTTGGTGAGATGGATCCCCAACAGCTTTGGGAGACCACGATGGAACCTGAGACCCGTACGCTTCTGCAGGTCGATATCGAAGACGCAGCTGCTGCCGAGCTTGCGGTAAGCGAGCTTATGGGAGAACTTGTTGAGCCTCGTAAGGAATTCATTCAAAAACATGCCCGCGACGTGCGGTTCCTGGATATCTAACGAAGGAGTGCGAACGTGTCTGATAACGACATCCTGAACGAAGCGGATTCGGGCGGAACCGGAGTCCGTCTGGCCGAGCTCGGCAGCGAGATGCGCACGTCGTTCCTCGAATATTCGATGAGCGTCATCGTGTCCCGCGCGCTCCCCGACGTCCGCGACGGGCTGAAACCCGTGCATCGCCGCATTCTCTATGCGATGCATGACTCCGGCATTCTGCCTACGCGCCCGCATGCGAAGTCGGCCCGTACGGTCGGCGACGTCATCGGTAAGTACCATCCCCATGGCGATTCTGCGGTATATGACACCATGGTGCGACTCGCTCAAGACTTTTCCATGCGCGTTCCTCTGGTCGACGGGCATGGAAACTTCGGATCGATCGACGGCGACAGCGCCGCGGCCATGCGCTACACCGAAGCTCGCCTGGCCAAACCGGCGATGGAGCTTCTACGCGACCTCGACAAGGAAACGGTCGATTGGCAACCGAACTACGACGAGAGTCTGCAAGAACCTGTCGTGCTTCCTGCCCGTTTTCCGAATCTCCTGGTCAATGGGTCGAACGGCATTGCAGTCGGTATGGCTACGAATATTCCGCCCCATAACCTCGGCGAGGCGATCGACGCCGCCTGCCTGATGCTCGACAATCCCGACGTGACGGTCGACGAGCTCATGCAGGTCATTCCTGGTCCTGATTTCCCGACGGGCGGCCTGATCATGGGACGCAAGGGCATCAAGGATGCGTATGAGACCGGTCGCGGCAGCTTGACGGTTCGTTCGCGCCATAAGATCATCGAGAGCAAGACAGGCAAGAAGAGCATCGTCATCACCGAGATTCCGTATCAGGTCAACCGCACGAACCTGATGAAGAAGATCGGAGAGCTCGTACGCGACAAGAAGCTTCCCGAGATTTCGAACGTCCATGACGGCGCCGACCGCAACAGCCCGGTCGACATCATCATCGATTTGAAGTCGAATGCTATTCCCCAGGTCGTGCTTAACAAGCTCTATAAGCATACCCAGCTTCAGGTCGGGTTCGGCGTCATCAATCTCGCCTTGGTCGACGGGGTGCCCCGCACGCTTTCTCTCCGTGAGATGCTTCGGCATTACATCCTGCATCAGGAAGATGTCATCGTACGCAGGACGCGTTTCGATCTTCGTAAGGCCGAAGAGCGTGCCCATATCTTAGAAGGCCTGCTCATTGCCCTTGATAACATCGATGAAGTTATCAAGATCATCCGCGGTTCCCAGACCGACCGCGAAGCATCCGAGCGTTTGCAGGAACGCTTCAACCTTTCCGAGGCGCAGACCGCGGCGATCCTCGAGATGCGTCTTCGCCGCCTGACCGGGCTGGAACGCCATAAGCTCGAAGACGAGCTGGCGGAACTCAAAGAGAAGATCGCGTATTACAAACGCATCCTTTCTGACGAAAGCCTCGTGCGCGAGGTGATCAAGGAAGAGTTGCTCGAGATCAAAGGGCGCTTCAATACGCCGCGCCGTACGACGCTCTGCGGCGAAGCCGAGGACATCGACGTCGAGGATCTGATCGCCGATGAAGAGGTTGCCGTGACGGTGACCAAGGCCGGCTACGTCAAGCGCATTCCTGTATCCGCCTATCGCCAGCAGAAGCGCGGCGGCAAGGGCATGCAGGGAGTGAATCTTAAAGAAAACGACTTCGTGGAGCATCTTTTCGTCGCATCGACTCATAGCTACATGTTGTTCTTCTCGACGGCCGGCAAGGTCTATCGCCTGAAGGTCTACGAAATTCCCGAGGCGAGCCGTCATGCACGCGGCACGGCCATCGTGAATCTGCTGCCGCTCGTCAAAGGCGAGTCCATCGCCGCGGTCATCGCGACGAAGGACTTCCCTGAAGACGAATACCTGATGTTCGGCACGGAACAGGGCATGGTGAAGAAGACATCCATGAACCTGTACGACCGCACGCGCCGAGACGGATTGATCGCCATCAACCTTAAGGAAGATGATCAGCTGATCGCTGTTCGCCGCGTGAAATCAGGTGAAGACGTCATCATGGTTTCGAGCGCCGGAAAGGCGATTAAATGGAACGAGGGAGAGGTCCGCTCCATGGGACGCGACACCATGGGCGTGCGCGGCATGACGGTTCCGGCGAATACGAAGGTCCTCGGTCTTGAGATCGCCCGTCCCGACACCGATCTGCTTGTCATCACAGAGAACGGGTACGGCAAACGCACGCCCGTCTCCGAATACCCGTCCCACCATCGTGGCGGACAGGGCGTCTTCACTATCGTGATGACGGCCAAGAAGGGCAACCTTTCCGCGATGAAGGTCGTCGCCGAAAGCGACGAGCTCATGATCATTTCCGAGAGCGGCATCATCATCCGTACGAAGGCGGCCGATGTCAGCGAACTCGGACGTGCCACGCAAGGCGTGCGCGTCATGAATGTCGCGAACAAGGACAAGGTGACTGCGGTCGCGATTTCCACCGAAGACGACTAGGATTTCGGCGGCGAGCATTTCGACAGCGAACGAACCTAGGCGCACCGCATCGGATCGAACGAAAAACGACCCCTCAGAATCGATTCTGAGGGGTCGTTTCACATATGATCGGCTAAAGAATTGATAAAACGAAAGCCAGGCCTTCTATGCCGTGTAGATGGATCTAAGGGGGATATCGGTAGATTCGCGGGGAATCCCGGGGAGATGCTGTTCCACAAATGCAACGCCGACGATCACGCAGGAGTCTTTCAAGCGGGGGAGGAAGCGGTCATAGTTGCCTCCTCCGTATCCGAGTCGGTTATGGGTTTCATCGTAGGCGACCATAGGGACGACGATCATATCGATCTCTTCGGGAGCCACGACCTTGAATGGCTGGACGCGCGAATCATCGAGCGCGAAGGACTTGATAGGAGACATGACGAAGGGCGCTTCCTCCGTGAGCCATGCGGCATGCGAAACGCTTCTCATGATCATTTCCGATCCCTGGCCTGTTTTCGTCATGCAGGGAAATGCGACGCGCACATGCGAAGCATAGGCATCCTTGATGAACGGGGTCAGGTCGACTTCTTTCGGAAACGCCGAATACACGGCGACGCAAAACGAAGCGGAAGACGTGAGATCGGGGCGATCGATGCTGCGGACGTATGCTCGATGCGATTCTTCCAGAAGCGATGAGAGCTTCTTGGCGATAGCCTGTGATTTGACGATGCGCATCTCATCGGGAATTGCTGCGCGAGCCGCAATGGCCTTGCTCCGCGCTTCCTGCTTCGAGTCCGCGCTATGCGCTGTGTTCATGCCGCGCCTTTCCATCGTTTGCTTCTGAAGGTCCATGGTATGTCGTTTTCCGCATCGAGGGTTTGTCGGAGCATAGTATTTCTCTTGCGTTAACACGACGAAGCTTCGGATATCTCCGTGCGTTCGGGGGTTTCGCTCCCTATTCGGGAGCCAGGCACGAACAACCGTCTATGGCTTCGCGACAATCCATCTCGCCTATCCCCCGGCACAGCGTCTTTTTCTATGAAATACCTGTTCAAATACTGTAAACAGGAGGATACCGATGATATATGAATGAGATATGGCGTCAGAGAATCCGCTCCTGTGATTTCTCGTTGACACGGTGTAGGGGTATTGCTAAGATAACTCCGCTGCATCGATGTGCGCCGTTACCTCAGCTGGATAGAGGGTCTGACTACGAATCAGAACGTCGAGGGTTCGAATCCCCCACGGCGCACCATTTTCTTGCAGAACCGAAGGCGCAGCGGCGCCTTTTTTTATGGATGCGTTCAAAGGATGACATTGAAGGTTCGAAAATCTAATTTTCACTCATGACCTTCACCTTCGCTTCATGCGTGGGCCTGGAAGGTCGTGCGCATGAAGGGGAGCCATGTTCTATTTATCCGCCATGCTCGGCATGCCCGTATACGATTCGACGGGTGAAAAACTAGGAATCGTATCCGATCTCGCCATTTCAACAGGCGAGGTGTTTCCTCGTATCACATCGCTTGCATTCAAAGGGCCTGGTCGAACGCCATTCATGATCAGTTGGCGCAAGTATGTCGAAGATTACGCCGACGACAAGGTGGTCTTGAATACCGAGGCGTTCAACATCCGGTTCAGCTATCTTCAGCCGCGAGAGATCCTTCTCGCTCGCGATCTGCTCGATAAGCAGATCGTCGATACGCAGGGCTTGAAAATTGTTCGCGTGAACGACCTGAAGATCTCGCCCAGCGGCTCTCAGCTGCGTTTGCTCGGCGCCGAGGTCGGCGTCCGCGGGATCTTGCGCGGCCTGCATCCTTTGCTGGAAAAGGCCGTCGTCGGTATCGGCGGGCTCTTCAATATAGATATAAAAGAGCAGATCATTGCCTGGAATTACATGGACCTGCTCGATCGTGACCTCTCTAAAGTCCAACTGTCCGTCACGCATAAACGCCTCGAGGAGCTTCATCCTGCCGACGTCGCGGATATTCTCGAGCAGCTCGATCCCCGCCAACGCGCCGAAGTCTTCCGCCATCTGGATGCCGAGCGGTCGGCCGAGGTCATCGCCGAACTTGAGGACGAGTTCCAGGCGGAGGCCCTCGAGGATCTCGATGTAGCCGAAGTATCCGGCCTGCTTGGACATATGGATCCTGACGATGCGGCGGATATCATCCGCGATCTTCCCTATGAAAAGGCCGAGCGCCTGCTTCGTCTTATGGGCGTCGACGATGCGGCGGAGATCCGCTCGCTTCTGGGGTACAAGGACGATACCGCCGGCGGCATGATGACGACGCGGTTCGTCTCGATGTTCGAAGACGATACGGTAGGGGATACCATCGAGGTCCTGCGCGGATTGGACGAAGACTTCCCGACGGTTCATTACGTGTACGTCCTTGAAGAGGACAGCGAGAAGTTGACAGGCATTCTGTCTCTGCGCACGCTCGTCCTCGCCCAGCCCTCGACCGTTCTCAGCGATATCATGTTCACCGACGTCATCACGGTAGACCCGAACGAAGACGAAGACGAAGTGGCGGCTGACATTTCGAAGTACGATATGGTCGCGCTTCCTGTCGTCGATGAAAGCGGACATATGCTCGGCCTCGTCACCGTTGACGATGCCATCGAAGTCATCGAAGACAGCTCTGAAGACGAGAAGGCGATAGACACCTTCGGCAAGGTGGTGCTTGCTGTCGCGGCAGGCGTCATCCTCCTGTTCTTGTACACGCTGCTCGTGCTGCACCTGGCGGGAGTCTCGTCATGGTAAAGAAGGACGCATCCTACGACGAAGTCGTTCAGGCTGCGACTTCAGGAGACGAGGATGCCCAACGGCTCATGACCGGCGTGTCGGAGGGCGACGAACGCAGCTCCGTCGCACGTTCCGCCTCTTCGACGAAGCCGTTCGTCCTGCTTCTGCTCAGCGCTATGGGGCCCGGCGTGGTTTCCGCCATGGCGGGCAACGATGCGGGCGGTATATCCACCTATTCGACCGCGGGCGCTGAATTCGGCTACGCGACGCTTTGGGTCATCCCCGTCATGTGCGTGCTGCTCTTGGTCGTGCAGATGACGGCGGCGCGTATGGGCGCCGTGACAGGCAAAGGATTCGCCGCTCTTATCAGAGAGCGTTTCGGCATTCGTTTGGCTGCCCTTGCGATGGCTGCGCTGCTTGTGGGCAACGTTGCGACGACTTTCAGCGAGTTCGCTGGCATCGCCTCGGGGGCCGAACTCTTCGGCATGCCTCGATGGGTGAGTGTCCCCTTTTCCGCCGGCATCGTTTGGATTCTCATCACGCGCGGAAGCTATAAGAGCGTGGAAAAGGTGTTCCTTGCGGTCTCCCTCGTCTTCATCACGTATATCATCGCTGCGTTCCTTGCGGGGCCGAATTGGGGAGACGTTGCCCAGGCGACCGTTACGCCTGCGATTCCTGCAGACATGCGTTTCATCTCCCTCGTCATTGCGATGATCGGCACGACTATCGCGCCTTGGATGATGTTCTTCACTCAGAGCAACGTGGTCGATAAGGGGGTCACGGCTTCTCGGGACGATATGTTCGGGCAGAAGGTCGACGTCGCAACGGGCACGATCGTGGCCTGCATCGTCGCGTGGTTCATTATCGTGACGACAGGAGCGGTGCTTTTCCCCCAGGGAATAAGCGTCGATTCGGCAGAAGCCGCAGCAAGCGCCCTGGCTCCGTTCGCAGGCCACTACGCGAAGGTGCTCTTCGCCGCCGGTCTGACGGCGGCAAGCTTCCTTGCGGCCTGCGTACTGCCCCTGACAACATCGTATGTGCTGTGCGAAGCGTTCGGCTGGGAAGCGGGCGTCGACTTCACGTGGCGTGAAGCACCGGTGTTCAAAGGCATTCTTTCATTCGTCATATTCCTATCCGCCGGAATCGTGCTCATTCCTCATATGAACCTGATGGGCATCATGCTGACCGCGCAGTTCATCAACGGCGTCATACTCCCCGTCCTTTTGGTGTTCATGGCCCTCCTTGCCGCCGACAAGCGCCTTATGGGAACCCATGTAAGCGGCGTTGCGGGAAAGATCGCGGTGTGGGCGACGGTCGCGATCGTCACGATTCTGACGGTGGCGCTTTTGATCATGCAGGTTCTCGGGTTATAGGGCTCGCGCCATGTTGCAGCGCCTTGAAAGGCCGGCGCTGGCCTCATCGCGCAGATCGATCGTCGCATCGATGATCGCGCGGATAGGTATGTTTCGATGGACATGTTTCACGTGAAACAGCTTCGGCAACTCAATCGCTATACCGGAGTTTTCGCTGCTCATAGAGTTCTGCATGCCTGAAACGCAAGGTACGGTACAATTTCATGCATGCCTTGAAGGGATTCATGCATGAAAGGGGATGCCATGATCGAGGAACTGCCTCTCTATTCGAATTTCGAAGAAACGCACCGCGTCGATCCGTCGTATTTCTCAAAATACGACGTGAAGCGCGGGTTGCGCAACGCGGACGGCACAGGCGTCATCGCCGGCGTGACGAACATCTCGAACGTTCATGGCTATGTCGTATGCGATGGAGACAGGACTCCCGATAGGGGCCGTCTTTCGTTTCGCGGGTACGACATCCATGATCTCGTCGATCATGTGGTATCCGAAAGGCGCTTCGGCTTCGAGGAAGTCGCATACCTTCTTATGGGCGGAGAGCTTCCGAGCCAAGAAGAGCTGGATGTGTTCCAAAGGAAGATCGACGATGCGCGCGACCTGCCCGATGGATTCACGACAAGCTATATCCTGCATCCGCCGACACGCGACGTGATGAACTGCCTCTCCCGCAGCGTTCTACAGCTGTACGCCTTCGATGAGGACGCTGAGGATCGTTCGTACGCTCATGAGATCGACACGGCGATCATGTTGCTGTCCCGCCTGCCCCGCATCGCGGTTCTTGCCTATTGCGCGATGAGGGATAAATTCCTCGGCGAGTCTCTGTATATCCATCATTTCGTTCCGGGGGAACGCACGGCGGAAACCATCCTTTCCATGCTTCGCCCCGATCGTTCCTTCACCGAGGAAGAGGCGCGCGTTCTCGACATCATGCTGATGCTCCATGCCGAACATGGAGGAGGCAACAACTCGACGTTCACGTGCCGCACGCTCACCAGCTCGGACACCGATCCGTATTCTGCATACTCGGGGGCTATCGGGAGCCTGAAGGGCGCGCGGCACGGCGGCGCGAACAATCGCGTGCTCGCCATGACCGACGACATCGAAGAACACGTGAAGGACATTACCGACGAGGGACAGGTTGCCGATTACCTGCGTCGTATCCTACGTAAGGAGGCCTATAACCGTACCGGTCTTATCTACGGCATGGGGCATGCGGTCTATACGCTCTCCGATCCGCGCGCCGAGGTCTTGCATGAATACGCGAAAGATCTCGTCTCGGGCACCGAGTATGAACGCGAATTCCGCCTGCTTGAACTCATCGAGCAGCTCACACCCGATCTCATGCGTGAGAAGGGCACGACGAAGCAGGTATGCGCGAACGTCGATCTGTACAGCGGATGCGTGTACTCGGCTTTGGGAATCCCTCGCGACATGCTGACTCCTATCTTCGCGTGCGCCCGCATGGCAGGATGGAGCGCCCATAGGTTCGAAGAGATCGTATCCGGCAAGCGCATCATGCGGCCTGCGTATAAAAAAACCGGGCATGCACGTCCGTATATTTCGATCGAAGACCGCGATTAGGAAACTCGGCATGGCGCAGACGGTCTTTTCGAAACCTGCATCCGGGTGCGATATGGCAAAACCCTTGCCGTTGAACGGCGCGCTCGATCAGGTACGTCCTTCGGGGATCCGCAGATTCTCGCGTCTTGCCGCCGAGACGCCTGGATGCATCTCGCTTACGCTTGGGGAGCCGGGGGAGGATACCCCCGATGCCATCGTGTCACGCGTGCAGGAAGATCTGGATGCGCGCATGACGCACTATCCTCCGAACAACGGCCATGCGTTCTTGCGCGAAGGCATCGCGCGCGATTGCGTCAGGCGAGGTCTGTCCTACGATGCGGACGATATCGTCGTCACATCTGGCGCAACCGAGGCTTTGTTCGTGACGATGATGGGGCTTTTGAACCCGGGGGACGAGGTCGTCATTCCCACGCCCGCCTTCATCTTGTATGAATCCATCGCGCGCCTCTGCCGCGCGTGCCCTGTCCTGGTCGATACCGAGGCGGATTCCTTTCAGCTGGCTAAGGAAAAGCTTGAGGCTGCCGTGACTAGGCGGACCAAGGCGATCGTCTTGGCAAGCCCTAACAACCCGACCGGAAGCATCTTGGACGAGGAAAGCCTGGATGCGGCGGCCTTCGTCGCCCGTGAACATGGTGTATACATCATCTGCGACGACGTGTACAGAAAACTTGTATACGAAGCAGGGTACGAAGGCTTCGCCGTGCGTCATCCTGAGCTCAGGGATCGGGTCGTCGTCGTCGACAGCTTTTCGAAGCCGTATGCCATGACAGGCTGGAGGCTCGGATGGCTTGCCGCTGCCGCGCCCATTGTCGCGAAGCTGTCGATGGTGCACCAGTTCGCCGTGTCGAGCGTGCCGTCCTTCATCCAGCACGCTGCGCTCGAGGCGCTTTCCTACGATACCGCGGCATTCATGGAGGCCTATCGCCGTCGCCGAGGCTTGGTCGTCGATGCGCTTCATGCGATGGGCCTCGATCTTGTCGAACCGCAAGGCGCATTCTACGCGTTTCCCTCCATTCGCCCCTTCGGCCTTACGTCCGAAGAGTTTTGCGAGAGGGCCATCGAAGAGGCCGGCGTCGCTCTCGTGCCCGGGTCTCTTTTCGGCGGGGAAGTCCACGTACGCCTCTCGTACGCATGCGACGATGAGACCTTGAACGAAGGACTGATCAGACTGGCTTCGTTCATACGCGCGCTGAAGGCGCGTTCTTAAGGAATGCGAACGAGGCGTTCGTAGACGCTCAATCCCGCTTCAAGGACGCGTTCGTCGAAATCGAAGGTGCTCGCATGCAGCGGGATGCCCGTTCCCGTGCCCAGCAGCAAGAAGACGCCGGGAAGGTGCTGCTGGTAATGAGAGAAATCCTCGGCGATGAGAAGCGGTTCGGGAATCGTTTCGAGTTCAGGTATGAATTCCTTCGCCCGCGCGAAGAGCGCGGCGTCGTTGATGACCGGCGGATATCCTTCCGAAACATCGACGGTGCAGGTGCAACCCTCCGCATCGGCGACTTTTCGAGCGATGTCCTTGATGGCGGCTTGCAGCGTCTGACGCTTCTCAAGGGAAAACGTGCGCAGGCTTCCCTCGACGACGCTCGTGGCCGCGATGGCGTTTCGGACCGTGCCGCTCGTCATGTGGCCGAACTTCAAGAGGCAGGGCTCCGATCGCTCCTTATCCATGCGGACATTCATCTCATGCACGAACATCGCCCCCGCAACCAGCGCGTCGTGTCCTTCGGCCGCCTTGGCGATGTGGCTCGAGACCCCGTTCATGGTGACGGTTATTTCATTGCAGGCCGCCAGCAGCGCGCCGCTTCGACTGGCGATGGCGCCCTTCGGCAAGTCGGGCCACAGATGTAATCCGAAGATCCTATCCACGCGATATCGTTCGAACACGCCCGACTTGCAGACGACATTCGCGCCGCCGGTGGTTTCCTCGGCCGGCTGGAACACGAGCAGCACATTGCGCACGATGCCTTCGGGATCGCGGGCGATGCGATGGGCGAGCCCGAGAACCATCGCCATATGGCCGTCGTGGCCGCATGCGTGCATGCATCCCGCGTGCGTCGAACGGAACGGCACGCCTGTTTCCTCGCGGACGGGCAAGGCGTCCATATCCGACCGGATCGCCGTGGTCGCATCGGAGCCGAAGTCGAAGAATGCGCAGACGGTGCTTTTGCAAGGTGAGAAGATCTCCGCGTCCGATCCGAGCGATTCGAGCTCGGTGCGCACATAATCGATGGTCTGGGGCAGATCGAAGTCGAGTTCGGGGATGCGATGAAGATCGCGTCGGATGCGTGTGAGCGTATCGATCATAGGGGCTCCTCGCGTGAGCGGCTTGTTTCGTCGGATTATATCCGCGACCCTCCGAAAAACGGGTCTTTTATGCGTCGACGTAAATTCTCTATGCCAGACGCATCGGGCATGATACGTTGCTTCCTACGATAGAGGCGCGAACAAGAGGGCGCTCGGTCGAGCCGGCGGGCCACGACACCGAGCAAGGGCGCGTTCGCCGAACCGGCGGGCCAGGCATGGCACGACGGTGGGACGTCGGGGGATACCGGGCGGACTGTCTGCGCGAGATCGCAGGGGTGCTATCTGCCCAAGAGGGAACGCCGTCGCGCATGGCCTCTTTCGATTTCCGGCAGGGCATCCTGCCTAGGAGGTTCACAAGGAGGACGTGCATGGAGAAGGTTCCGTTCATAAGCCGCGACGAGGCCGAGGCCATCGCCGCGCGCTATCCGACCCCGTTCCATCTCTACGACGAAGCGGGAATCAGACGAAATATCGAGTCGCTCGTCAGGGCGTTCTCATGGAACCCCGGTTTTCGCGAGTATTTCGCCGTGAAGGCGACGCCGAATCCGTTCATCATCGAAATCCTTCAGGAATACGTCTGCGGATGCGATTGCTCATCCTACGCCGAACTTGTGCTCGCGGATGCCTGCGGTGCGCACGGTCCCGACATCATGTTCTCGTCGAACGAGACGCCGGAAGAGGATTTCAAACTGGCATCGCAGCTCGGCGCGACGATCAATCTGGACGACATCACGCATATCGACGTGCTCGAAAGCGTCATCGGCCGCATCCCTAAGACCATTTCGTGCCGATACAATCCCGGCGGCACGTTCGAAGTTGCGAACGGCATCATGGACAATCCGGGCGATGCGAAATACGGCATGACGGACGACCAGCTCATAGAGGCTTTCCGTATATTGAAGGCGAAGGGGGCCAAGGAGTTCGGCGTCCATGCCTTCCTTGCGAGCAATACCGTCACGAACGAGTACTATCCGAAGCTGGCGGGCATTCTGTTCGACGTCGCCGTGCGTGTCGCGCGCGAGGCCGACGTGCATATCGGCTTCATCAACCTCTCCGGCGGCATCGGCATTCCATATACCCCTGACCAGGAGCCGAACGATATCGAGGCGATCGGCGAGGGAGTGCGTCGGAAATTCGAAGATATCCTGGTGCCGGCAGGCATGGGCGACGTCGCCCTCTTCACGGAACTCGGCCGTTTTGTGACGGGGCCATATGGTTGCCTGGTCACGCGGGCGATTCGGGAGAAGCACACGTACAAGGACTACATCGGCGTCGATGCCTGTGCGGCGAATCTCATGCGTCCCGCCATCTACGGCGCCTACCACCATATAACCGTTCTGGGAAAGGAGGCCGCCGAACGCGACCATACCTACGATGTCGTAGGCGGGCTCTGCGAGAACAACGACAAATTCGCCGTCGATCGAGCTCTCCCCCGCATCGACAGAGGGGATCTTCTTGTCATCCACGACGCCGGCGCCCATGGACATGCGATGGGGTACAACTACAACGGCCGCCTGCGATCCGCGGAGCTTCTCTTGAGGCCCGACGGCTCCGTCAAGCTCATTCGCCGCGCCGAGACGACCCAGGATTATTTCGCGACCCTGGACTGCTTCGACGAGTTCAAGCGGCTCGCAGGGAAATAAGGCGTCCGCACGGGCGTTTTTGGGCCGAAGCATGCGCGAGGCATCGGTTTTCGCGCGAGAGAAAGGGAGACCGCTATGGACATTCGAGGGCTTGAAGGCTCTATCGTGGCGCTGGTCACGCCGTTCGCGGAGGACGGCTCGATCGATTTCGATGCGCTCGGCCGTCTCGTCGATTTGCATCTCGGGGCAGGAACCGATGCGCTGCTCGTGCTGGGAACGACGGGCGAATCGTCGACCATGACCCATGAAGAGGACGACGCCGTCTGCGAGTTCGTCGTCAGGCGCGTTGCCGGACGCATGCCCGTCATCGCGGGGAGCGGCTCGAATTCGACCGAGACGATGAAGGAGAAGAGCCTGCGTCTGCAGGAGTTGGGCGCCGATGGGCTGCTCCTCATCACTCCTTACTACAACAAGACGAACGAGGAAGGGATGTATCGGCACTTCAAGACCGTGCTCGATGCGGTCGACATCCCGTGCATCCTCTACAACGTGCCGGGCCGTACGGGCTGCTCCATCCCCGAGCCTGTCGTCGAGCGCCTGGCGCGCCATCCAAACGCCGTCGCCATCAAAGAGGCTTCGGGATCCATCGCGTATGCGAGCAGGATCGCGCGGCATCTGTCCGATGACTTCGTCATGTATTCGGGCAACGACGATATGGTGGTTCCTCTGCTCGCGCTCGGTGCCAAAGGCGTCATATCGGTGTGGGCGAACGTCGCGCCTGCGACCGTCCATGGCATGGTGACGGATTGGATGGAGGGGCGCACGGATGCGGCGCTCGCAACCCAGCTTTCATCGCTTGACCTGATCGATGCTCTGTTCTGCGAGGTCAATCCGATACCTGTGAAGGCCGCCCTTGAAAAGATGGGGTACGGGCGGGCGATATACCGACAGCCGCTCGACTGCATATCGCAGACGGCGGATGCCCGACTGACCACGGCTATGAAGGAGGCTGGTCTTGTTGGCTAAGGTGCTTGTGGTGGGGGATGGACGCATGGGCTCCATCGTTTGCGACATCGTGCGCGATGCACCCGATCTCGAGCTGGCGGGCGTCGTAGGAAAGGATTCCGCGGGCCTGCTTTCCGATGGGTCGGTCGAGGCGGATGTCGTCATCGACTTCTCGCATAAGGCTATGCTCGCGGACGTGGAAGCCTTCGTCGCGCAAACCCGAGCGGCGCTGGTGTCGGGCACGACGGGATACGATGATGACGACATGGCGCGACTTCAGGCGCTTTCCCATAAAGCGGCCGTCATTCACAGCGCCAATTATTCCATCGGCGTCGCCGCCCTGCGTCACCTCGCCTCGCATGCGGCGCGCCTGCTCGAAGGTTTCGATATCGAGATCGTGGAAACGCACCACAACAAGAAAGCCGACGCCCCAAGCGGCACGGCGAAGATGCTGCTCGCAGCCGTCGATCCCGAGGCCCGCGCCGATGTGGTGCACGGGCGCGAAGGCATGACGGGCGCGCGCAAGCCGACCGAGATCGGCATCCATGCCGTCCGCGGAGGAACCGTTGCAGGAACGCACACCGTGCATTTCTTCGGGCAGGAAGAGGAGGTGTCGCTCACGCATCGCGCGTCGAGTCGCCGCATCTTCGCCGAAGGCGCCGTCGAGGCGGCGCGAAGGATCGCCGGGCGTCCCGCCGGCATGTACACGTTCGACGATCTGCTGTTCGCGGACAAGAAAGGAATTCGATGAACGCCGAAGACATCATTGCCTATATCGCCGCATCCGAAAAGAAGACCCCGGTCAAGGTCTATCTCAAGATGAAGGATGGACGCACGTTCGAACCGTGCGCCTATGCCGGCCGCGCCGACGTGCGTGCATACGGAACGCCCGACGGCATGGTCGTCTTCGCCGACTGGTCGGATGCGAGCCGCATGCTTTCCGACCAAGCCTCGTCCATCGAACATTTCGACGTCGAATTCGATCGCCGCAATTCGGGCGTTCCTTTGCTCGACACCCGTAGCGTCAATGCGCGCATCGAACCCGGCGCCATCATTCGCGACCGTGTGGAGATCGGCGGTAATGCCGTCATCATGATGGGTGCCATCATCAATATCGGATCGGTTGTCGGCGAAGGCACGATGATCGATATGGGCTGCGTCCTCGGGGGGCGCGCTATCGTCGGCAAACGCTGCCATATCGGCGCCGGCACCGTGCTTGCGGGCGTCGTGGAACCCGCAAGCGCCACGCCTGTCGTTATCGAAGACGACGTCATGATCGGCGCGAACGCCGTCGTGCTCGAAGGTTGCCGCGTGGGTGCCGGGTCCGTCGTCGCTGCCGGCGCGGTCGTCGTGTCGGACGTGGCTCCCGGATCCGTCGTCGCCGGCATTCCTGCGAAGGTCATCAAGATGAAGGACGGGAAGACCGAATCCAAGACCGCGCTGGTGGATGCATTGAGGACGCTATAGCGTCCATCGATGACAGGCGCCTTTCTTCATGAAGGAATGCCCATTCGAGCCCTTGTGGTATCCTGCTGGGAGCTTTCGGAGGAATGGCCGAGCGGTTGAAGGCACTTGTCTTGAAAACAAGCAGGGCGAAAGCTCTCGTGGGTTCAAATCCTACTTCCTCCGCCAGATGATTCGCCCCGCCTTCGTGCGGGGCTTTTTCCTAGAAGCGTGCAAGGAGCGCAAGGAACGCATGTGCGTCTGAGGGCCGTTCGCCCATGAAGAGCGCTTCCTTTAACGAGGTGCGGGCATCGATTCGTAGAGATCGATGATCTCGGCGCGGTTGTGCGTGTCGCATTTGCGATAGATGTTGCGCAGGTGCGATTTCACCGTCGCTTCCGAGATGTAGAGCGCGTTCTCGATATGTTTGAGGCCGTGTCCCGTGACCCAAAGCTCGAAAACGTCGCGTTCGCGGCGTGAAAGCCCGTACGCGTCGACGAATCGGGCGATAGGGTCGGGCCCGTATGCTGCTGCGGCTTCCTGAGGAATCGCGCGCGGTTGCGCAAAGGAGGCCTCCGCCGCCATATTCTTAGGGCGGTTCGTGCGGTCTTGGTCTCCCGAAACGACTTCAGAACCCCGTGCCTCCGCGCCTATTCCCATCGTCGTGCCGTGCTCGGCGCGACCGTCGCTCGTTTTCGCCGACGGATTGTCGAACCGCCTGCATTCAGGCGCATCGTCTGATGCCTCACCGCTCTCATCGACGTTGATGACGAACGTGCCGTCGCCGAATGCGAATCCGACGGCGATGATGATGAGCACGATGATGATGCCCGAAAGCAAGGCTTGGTCGACCATCGCCGCCGCGACGTTGTGTCCGAGCACGTTTCCGAGGACTTCGGCGAGCCAGCCCACGGCGAAGACCGCGTACGCCTGCACGGGCGTCGAGCGGGCGGCGATGCAGAGCACGGTCCATAGCACGACATCGGCCGTGATGTAGGTGAAGTACAAGAGCGACACGCTGATGTGCAGAACGCTGCCCAACACGAAGGCGAGCGCCGCGATGGCGACCATGAGCATCTTATAGAGCATCGAGGTATCTATGGTCTTACGCACGATACGGGCGCTTGCGATGAAGAATGCCGATCCGAGAAGCGGAATGAGGAGATAGGCGGGATTGAGTGCATGCACGAACGTGTCCGACTCTTCAGTGGCAACGCCTAGGGCTCCGACGACGAAGAAGACGATGGCGATACCGAGCAGCGTTCGCGACGGCACGGCTTCCCGTACCGCTTCCACGGGGCCGTGCGATCCGTGGAAATCTCGATAGTCTTGCGCCGACCGCCCAGCCTCCATGACGAGCGTGCTCGGGGGCGGCAGGAGGATCCACGAAACGAGGGGTATGGCGGTGATCGCGGCGCTTGCTGCGCGCGGCGGCAACGCCAGGATTCCGATCGATGCGGCGGCAGCGATAAGCAGGGCTATGCCTGCGCAGGTCACAATCGCGCGCGGCATCATGCGGACGAACACGTCGAACCAGGACATGAGCACGAGGATAGTAAACGTTCCGGAAAGGACCGTTCCTACCATGCCGATGGCCGGGCTTTCGGCGAAGGCGGGATACGAATAGAGGAACGTGCCAACCGCGATCGCCGCAGCGCATGCGAGCGCGCGAAGGCTGCGGCCCGAGAACGGGGCCATGCGTCCATAGAGCGCGAGCGCGCAGAGGCAGGCGATCGCTCCTGACAGCATCGAATACGTGGTGACTGCCGTGGTCGACAGGATGCTGAACGCTCCAGAAAACAGAGAGACCGTAGCCCAGCAGCTGATGAGGCCGAAACCCGTGCCGTAGGCAATATGCGATGCCGATAGCTCGATCTTTTTCTGCGCAGACATTCATCACCCCTTGTCTCCCGACGCGCATTATCGCATAGGCGCGACGCGGCGTTCTTTACGCAGAGGTTCATGGAGCTCAAGGGATGAATTCTGCGTTTAGCCAGGTGAGCTGCTCTCATACTCGGCATTTTCAACCATAGGGGATGGTGCGCGCACCGGTCTTCTTCGGCATAATCCCTTCCTATCGGGCTTGCGGCGGCCTGGATTCGCGCCGCGGCCGAGGAGGGATGTTCGCCAGGGAACGATCGAACCGTCCGCGTATGAGCGGACGAAGGGAAGGACGCATCATGTCTGTTTCTATGAGCCGTAGGAATTTCCTGTCCGGCGCCGCCATCGCAAGCGCCGCCATCGCCGGAGGCGCTGCGATCGCCGGGTGCGCGCCGAAGTCCGACGGGGCCGTCGCCGAATCGAAGCCCGGCGCGGCTGCGGCGTCGACGGCCACCGTCGGATACGACGGCACCGGCGTGCTTCCTTGGCTCGGCGAGGCGCCGGTCATTTCCGATGCCGACATCGAGGAAGAGATCGACGCCGACGTGGTCGTCGTCGGCCTGGGCGGCGCCGGCGTCGTTGCGGCCCGCGCCGCCGTCGAGGCGGGCGCGAAGCTTGTGTGCCTCGAGGCCTCTCCCCGCATGAACAGCGTCGCATCCGACATGGCCATCCTCGGCGGCCAGACCATGGCGAAGTGGGGTCGCGGCGACGGATTCCTCAAGACTTTCGACGTGGTGGATATGCATATGACCGAATGCAGCCATCACAGCAAATACGGCATCATCAAGCGCTGGGCCGACGAGGTCGGCGAGACCTTCGACTGGTTCATCAGCGCGAGCCAGAGCCTGTATATCACCGACGAGACCTGGTCGGAGGTTCCTGAGGAAAGCCAGAAGAACTACCTGTATCCGTACTTCTATCCGATGCTCGAAGAATACGACTACACCAAGGAATCCATGCCCTGCTACCCGACCTCCATCGGGTTCAGCAGCCTTGAGAAGGTCATGTCCGACAACCTTCAGGTGGCCGTCGACGGCGGCGCGGACGTGCGCTACAACACCAAGGGCGTCGAGCTCATCAAGGACGATGCCGGCGCCATCGCAGGCATCTACGCCCAGGCGGCCGACTCCGGCAAATACATCAAGATCAATGCGAAAGGCGTCGTCATCGCGACGGGCGACTACCTGGCCAACGAAGAGATGATGAAGTTCTATGCGCCCCAGTGCGTCGAGAACGGCATCCAGATCCTCAGCCTGGATATGGATTCCAAGGGCAGCTACACGAACGTGGGCGACGGCCACAAGATGGGCGTCTGGGCCGGTGCCGCGATCGAGCAGTGGCATGCCCCGATGATCCATCACATGGGAGGCGGTGCCGGAGCCGACGGCCGCGGCGTCATCGGCAACAACGGCTACCTCTGGCTCAACCTCCACGGCGAGCGCTTCATGAACGAAGATATCGCCGGCCAGCAGCTCGAGAACCAGGTCGAACTGCAGCCGCAGCGCAGGGCCTACCAGTTCTTCGACGCGTCGTGGCCCGAGCAGCTCAAGTTCTTCCCTGCCGCGCACGGCGTCGCCTGCATCTACCGCGAAGACGCCCTGCCGGACTACACCGCGTCCGGCCTGCGCATCAACGTGCGCACCGATGCCGATATCCAGAAGGCCGTCGACGAAGGGCGCTGCCTGAAGGCCGACACGCTCGACGAGCTGCTCTCGAAGATCGAGGGCATGGATACCGCCGCCGCCAAGGCCTCCATCGATCGCTACAACGAGCTGTGCAAGGCCGGCGAAGACACCGACTTCGGCAAGAGCGCGAAGCGCCTCTTCGCGCTTGAGAACGGCCCCTTCTACGCGGCCGAATGCGGCTGCGCCCTGACGCTCGCCAACCTCGGCGGGCTGGAATCCGATGAGAACTGCCATGTGTATTCGACCGAGCGGGAGATCATTCCCGGCCTGTACGTCTGCGGCGCTCCCCAGGGCGGGCGCTTCAACGTCCAGTATCCGATTTCCCTCAAGGGCCTGAGCGAGTCGATGTGCATGTTCTACGGGCGCGTCGCCGGCACGAATGCCGCGAAGCGCGCGTAACGCCGCGATTGAACGATTCTTGGCACGAATCGCGCGACGGCACCCCCTTCTCTCAGGCCGCCGCACGAAGGATGTCGTGCAGGCGAAGCTTCTTCGCCGCATATGACGATGGGCCGAAGGCGCGCCGCCTTCGGCCCATCGTGCGTTTTCAGGCGTTTCTGTGCACGTATAATGGCGGCATGGATTCGAACGAACTTCATAACGCGATTCCTCCCTCGGCAGACGAGCGCATCGAGAAGGACGAGTCGTTCATGCGCGAGGCCTACGCCGAAGCGCGTCGCGCCTTCGAAGAGGGAGAAGTGCCCATCGGTGCCGTGGTGGTATGCGACGGCCACGTTGTCGCACGTGCTCATAATCGCCGAGAAGCCGATCGCGATCCTTCGGGGCATGCGGAGTTTTCCGCTATGCGCGCCGCCGCACAAGCCCTTGGTCGCTGGCGACTTTCGGGCTGCACCGTGTATGTGACGGTCGAGCCGTGCATCATGTGCGCAGGGCTCATGCATCAGGCGCGCATCGACCGATGCGTCTGGGGAGCGCCGGATCCCAAGGCCGGAGCGCTCGGATCCCTGTATGCCATCCATGCCGATGAACGGCTCAACCATCGATTCGAATCGACCGGAGGCGTGTGGGCGACGCAATGCGGGAGCCTCATGCGGGACTTCTTCGCGTGCCGCCGCGATGCGTCCGACCAAGGAGATGCAGATGCCTAAGACCGTGCGCGTGTTCTCGCCCGCCAAAGTGAACCTTCATCTCGAGATAGGCCGACGTCGACCCGATGGATACCACGACGCGTATTCGATCATGCACGCCCTGACGCTTCACGATATCGTGACGATGTCTCTTGAGGAGGCGTCTGAAGCATCGGGCCTTGCGGTCGAGACATCCGCGACGTGCCTAGGCGGAGTCGCGGCGCTCGATGTCGCAACGGAAGACAATATCGCGACCAAAGCCGTGCGGGCCCTTGCGCGGGAGTTCGGCCGCGCGGCAGACGAGAAGCTGATCATAGCCATAGAGAAGCGCATTCCCCACGCCGCCGGCCTTGGCGGCGGGTCGTCCAACGCAGCGGCCGCGCTCATGGGCGCATGCGCGCTCTGGGGGCTTCCGTCGGCCGATGCGCGCGTCGAGCGGGTGGCCGCTTCTCTGGGGGCCGACGTCCCGTTCTTCCTGCGCGGGGGCTGCGTCGCGCTTTCAGGCAGGGGCGATGCCTTCGATCATGAGCTTGTCCCTATGCGCCGCGGCCTTGTCGTCGTGCGCCCCGATGCAGGCGTTTCCACCGCGAAGGCATATCGGGCATTCGACGAAGCCGCGGATGCCGGCGCAGCGGAGGAGGAAGCCGCATCGGCGCCCGGCCTGGGCATGCAGACGAAGGCATCGATGGATGACGCCTCGTCCGGCACGAGGGATGGTTCGGGCTTACGCCTGGGCGTCCAGGCGGCGTATGTGACGAACGCAGCCGATGTCGCGTTGTTCAACAATCTCGCGCAGGCATCCGAGCGGGTGCTTCCCGAGCTTTCCGAGATACGCGCATGGCTCGCCGCCCAGCCAGGCGTCGGCACCTCCGCGACGGGCGCGCCGGAAGTCCTGCTTTCCGGAAGCGGATCGGCCACCTTCGCCATAGTCGACGATATCGCATCGGCGCTGGCCATCGTATCTGCGGCGAAGCTCAAGGGCTGGTGGGCGCGCAGCTGCGCCTGTTCGTCGGCCGGCGTGCGCGTGATGCCCGAGGAACGCTCTTCGAATCTCGGCGCCCAGAAGCGGGCGTGGTAAGGGAGCGGCGCGATCTCGTCTCATGTCGAATTCGCGATGCAAATCTGTATGCGTTGCGAAAAATATACGTGCAGATGGATATTTCTCCTTTCATCACCATGCATGCGTGCATAGAATTGCGCATTCTATAAAACGATGCCTCAGACGGGGCGCAGGTGAAAGCCGCCGCGTCGCGAGGCTGCGTTTCCGAATCGAGGAATGCGCATGGACAACGTGGAACTGGTTACCGAGCTCCGTCACGAGCTGCACGCCCATCCCGAACTCTCGAACCATGAGGTCTGGACGCGCCGGCGCCTGATCGATTTCCTGCACGCCCATACGCGCAACCTGGAGATCATCGACGAGGGCAAAGGATATTTCTACGCGCGTTACATCTGCCACGGTTCGAGCGAGACCGTGGCCGTGCGTGCCGACTTCGATGCGCTGCCGATCGATGAAGGAATCCGGATGCCCTGGTCATCGCGCAACCCCGGCGTTTCGCACAAGTGCGGGCACGACGGGCATTCCGCGTCCCTTGCCGGGCTTGCGCTCGAGGTCGACCAGAAGGGCGCCGACAAGAACGTCGTTTTCATCTTCCAGGATGCCGAAGAGGTCGGCGACGGCGCACGCGTGGCGTGCGAGGTCATCGAGCGCGAACGCGTCGATGAGGTGTACGCGTTCCACAACTGGTCTCGGATGGAGGCGGGGACCGTCAACGTGATAGACGGCCCCACGATGCCGGCATCCCGCGGGCTCGCCATCGCGTTCCACGGCAAGACCTCGCATGCCGCCGAACCTGAGAACGGCATCAATCCGGCGTTCGCCATCGCGAAGGTCGTGGATGCGGTGCCGGGGTTGACGCGGCCCGAGGACCATAAGGGATACGTCATGTGCACGATCGTGCAGGTGGACGTCGGGTCGGCGAACTTCGGCGTGAACGCCGGCGAAGGTCGTCTGCTCATGACCCTGCGCGCCCAATACGAAGAAGAGATCGATGAGCTGCAAGCCGCGCTCGAATCCCTGGCGCGCGAGCATGCCGCCGAGGCGGGCATGGCCGTCGAGTTCGAGCTGAGCGACGTCTTCCCGGCGACGATCAATGCGAAGCAGTGCGCCGATGCGGTGCGCGCCGCAGCGGAAGCCGCAGGCGTTGCGTGGCATACCCTGCCCGACCCGTCGCCCGTGCGTGCATCCGAAGACTTCGGCTACTATCAGCAGAAAGCTCCGGGATGCATGTTCTACATCGGCAACGGGTTCGACTATCCCGACGTGCATACGACCCCGTACGATTTCCCCGACGCGAACATCGCCGTGGCGATGAAGGTGTTCTCGCGGCTCGTCGGCGTGAAGCAGGAGGGGGAAGGCGCGTCCGCAGCGGCCGTCGAGGAGATGGCGCCATCTGTGACTTCGATTCGCCGATAGACGGAGTTCGGTCGAAAGAACCGGGCGTTCGTCGGGTTTTGAGCAAAAAAGGCCCGAACTGCAGGAATGCAGTTCGGGCCGTTGCGTGTTCTGGCGGAGAGATGGGGATTCGAACCCCAGATGCCCTTTTGGGGCATACTCACTTAGCAGGCGAGCACCTTCGGCCTCTCGGTCATCTCTCCGTGAAAGATGCCTTCGAATGATACCTTGACCGTTCGATATATGCAAGGAAGCGCCGTCTCTCGCGGGATCATCCGATACCGCTTTCAGGTCAAGATGCCTTTCCCCGAAGCATTGAAAATGCGCCGTTCCTTCGTTTGGCAGCGGATATAATGTAAAGACTTGTTGTAAGTGACAGGCGTGATAGAGGCGCGGCCTTCATCAGTAGCTCCGCATGCATGTCCGGAAAGACGCGGGGCGAAAGGGACGGACCGCCGAAGGGCGCAGCGGTTTCCGACGCTGCGAGCCTGGGACGCAGGACAATATCCTGCGGACTGCCGCCGATGCGGATGAGCTATCAGGGCCGGCGCGGATGGGTGCCATTCCTCCTCACGGGCCGTGATTCGTCATGGCCTGCACTGCCAGGGTAGAAGGAGAAGGACATGGAATTCGTCGGAACGTTCTGGACGCTCGTCCCGCCTCTAGTGGCCATTGTTTTGGCCCTCATCACGAAAGAGACGTATACGTCTCTGTTCGTCGGCATCGTGGTCGGCGCCGCCTTGCTTGCGGGGTTCGATCCCGTCAACACCCTTACCTACATCATCTCCGGCACCGTGACCACGGCCGGCGGGGAAGAGGCGAACGTCGGCTTCGTCAACGCCATCGGAGATCCGGGGAATGCGGGAATCTTCCTGTTCCTGATCATGCTCGGCATCATGGTCGCGCTGATCAACAACGCCGGCGGCTCTGCCGCGTTCGGCTCGTGGGCCGCGAAGCACGTCAAGAGCCGCATCGGCACCCAGCTCGCCACCTTCGCGCTGGGCGTCTTGCTCTTCGTGGACGACTACTTCAACTGCCTGACGGTCGGCGCGGTCATGCGTCCCGTGACCGACGGCGGGCGCGTCTCCCGCGCGAAGCTTTCATACATCATCGATGCGACCGCAGCTCCGATCTGCATGATCGCGCCGATTTCCTCGTGGGCCGCCGCTGTGTCCGCCACGGCTCACGACCTCGACAGCGGCATCACGGGCATCCAGCTGTTCATCCAGGCCATTCCCTACAACTTCTATTCGCTGCTCACCATCGTCTTCGTCATCGGCCTTTCGGTCATGGGCTTCGATTACGGTCCCATGGCGAAGAAAGAGCTCGAAGCGCATCGCACGGGCGACCTGGGCGGCCTGGGCAACGATGAGAGCATGGAGAACAAACGCTCGTCCCTCTGGGACATGATCGTTCCCGTCATCGTTCTGATCGTCGGCTGCGTTATAGGCATGATGTACGTCGGCGGATTCTGGGATCCCGCCGCCGAAGTCTACGGCGATGTATCCGGCGCTTTCGCCAACACCACGGCGTCGGTCGGATTGCCGCTCGGCACGCTCTGCGCGCTCGTGATCACGTTCGCATATCTGCTTGCCCGCCGCGTCATCACATTCAAGAAGGCGACGGCCGCCATCTCCGACGGCTTCATCGCCATGGTTCCCGCGCTGCTCATTCTGACGTTCGCGCTTACGCTCAAGCTCGCGACCAACTCGCTGGGCGCAGATGTCTACGTTGCCGGCCTGATGGAGGGTGCGGCGGCCGGGTTTGCGTCCATGCTGCCCGCGATCATCTTCCTCGTCGCCGTGGGTCTTGCTTTCGCAACCGGCACGAGCTGGGGAACCTTCGGCATCCTCATCCCGATCGTGCTGCCGATCTTCCAGGGCGACCCGACGCTGCTGACCATCGGCATTTCCGCCTGCCTGGCGGGCGCGGTCTGCGGCGACCACTGCTCGCCCATCTCCGACACGACGGTCATGGCGTCCGCCGGTGCGAACGTCTATCACATCGACCATGTTTCCACGCAGCTTCCTTATGCGTTGACCGTCGCCGGCATCTCGTTCGCGATGTACGTGCTCGCCGGCTTCGTGCAGAACTGGATCATCGTGCTCCCGGTCGGTATCGCGCTTACGATCGGCACGCTGTTCGTGCTGCGCGCCACCGTCGGAAAGGAATCGGCCGCGGCGTATCGCGAGCCCATGCCGGAGCTCGCATCGGAGTAACCGACCGTCTTGGAAAGGGGAACCCATGGGAGAAAGCGCCACGCCGCTCGTCGGCATCGTCATGGGCAGCGCATCGGATATGCCGGCGATGGAGCCGTGCATGAAGCAGCTCGATGAATTCAGCATCGCCTACGAGGTTAAAGTCGCATCGGCCCATCGAAAGCCTCTCGAAGTGCATGCATGGGCGGAATCCGCCGAGGCCCGCGGCCTGCGCGTCATTATCGCTGCGGCGGGCAAGGCGGCTCACCTGGGCGGCGTCGTTGCCGCGTACACGCCGCTGCCCGTCATCGCGGTTCCTATGAAGACGTCCGACCTGGGCGGGCTTGACTCGCTGCTGTCCATGGTGCAGATGCCCTCGGGCGTGCCGGTAGCCTGCGTCGCCATCAACGGCGCGAAGAACGCCGCCATCCTTGCCGTGCAGATGCTCGGCACGGGGGATGCGGAGGCCCGTCGGAAGATCAAGGATTTCAAGCAGGGCATGGCGGAGGCTTAATCGCATGCCCAAGAAGCTTCTCATGGGAAACGAGGCGTTCGCCCATGCGGCGTTGGCGGCGGGGGCATCCGTCATCGCCGGATATCCGGGCACGCCGTCGAGCGAGGTGATCGAGACCGTCGCCGCGCGCGTCGCTTCCGGCGGCGCTCACGACGTTCATGTCGAATGGTCGACGAACGAGAAGGCTGCGCTCGAGATGTTGGCCGGTGCGTCGTATGCCGGCGCCCGCACGCTTTTCACCTGCAAGCAGGTGGGGCTGAACGTGGCGGCAGATCCCCTGATGAGTTTGAATTACGTCGGCGTCGAGGGTGGTTGCGTGCTCTATGTCGCCGACGATCCGGGTCCCATATCGTCGCAGACCGAACAGGACACGCGGCGGTTCGCGTCCTTCGCGAAGGTTCCCGTGTTCGATCCTGAGAACATCGAGCAAGGCATGGATATGATGGCGGCGGCTTTCGAGCTGTCCGAGGCCTATCGCACGCCGGTCATCGTACGGCCCACCACGCGGGTCTGCCATTCGTCTACGTATGTCGATGTGCCCGATGAAACGTATGGCCGTCCGGCGCGGGGCTTCACCAAGGACGATAGCCGCTGGGTCATCTTTCCCGCGCGGTCGTATCGCGGCCACCTCGAGATCGTCGAGCGTCTCGCGCGCATTGCCGAGGATTTCTCGGATGTGCGCCGCCTCGGCCGCTTCAACCCCGTCGAACAGCACGGAGAGAGCGCTCGCCTGGGCATCGTGTGCGGCGGCGTTTCGACTGCATACACGCGTGAAGCGCTTGCGATTCTGGCCGCAATGCATTCCGACGCCCTGCCCGCCTATCGGTTCATGCAGATCGGAACGCCGCATCCGTTCCCTGCCAACCTGGTCGACTCATTCGTGGACGGCCTTGACGAGATCATCGTCTTCGAAGAGCTCGACCACGTGATCGAAGACGAACTGTGCGCGCTCATGGGGTGCCGCGCGATGGACGGCCGCGCCGTCGCCCGCGTGCGCGGCAAGCGCACGGGCGATACGCAGATGGCGGGCGAGAACCTCGTCGACAACGTGCTGTCCCAGCTTGAACGGATGCTCGGGCTCGCGCCGGATGCCGCAGACGATGCGGCCGCGGCAATGGCGGCGGCGGCCGATCGCGCCGGTACCGAGACCGCGGAGAAGCGCGATCTTCCCGACATCGAAGTCCCGGTCCGCCCTCCGGTCCTGTGCGCAGGGTGCCCGCACCGCGGCGCCTTCTACGCGGCGAAGCGGGCGGCACGCCGCCGCAAGGTCGTCTTCTCGGGCGACATCGGCTGCTACACCTTGGGAAATGCCAAGCCGCTGGACGCTATCGACACCTGCCTATGCATGGGCGCGGGTATCACGATGGCTCAAGGCCTGAAGGTTGCGGAGCCCGATGCGAAGCAGATCGCCTTCATCGGGGACTCGACCTTCTTCGCGTCGGGCATGACGGGCGTCGCGAACGCCGTGTACAACGCGCACGATATCGTGATTTGCGTGCTGGACAACCGTACGACTGCCATGACGGGCGATCAGCCCCACCCAGGTACCGGCGATACGCTCATGGGCACGAAATCCGATCCGCTCGATGTGGAGGCCGTGCTGTCCGCCCTCGGAGTCAGGATGATCGAGCATGCGAATCCGCACTGCCTGGATGAAAGCATCGACGCGGTGAAGCGCTCGCTCGATTTCGCCGGCCCTTCCGCGGTCATCTTCGAAGCGCCCTGCGTGAATCTGATTCGCCCGGCATCCGCCTGCATCGTCGATCAAGATGCGTGCACGAAGTGCCGACGCTGCATCACCGCCATAGGGTGCCCCGCGATCGGCTTCATGGACGGTCGCATCATGATCGACGAAACCATCTGCATGGGCTGCGGCCAGTGCGTGCAGGTCTGCCCATACGGCGCCATGACGGTGCCTGACGGCATGCCGGTCGAGGTTCGGACGGGCAAGGAGGCGCACGCATGAGGAATATCGTTCTCACGGGCGTCGGCGGCCAGGGCACGGTGCTCGCCGCGAAGGTGCTCGCCCAGGCGGCCGAGGCTCGTGGATGGCAGGTGCGCACCGCCGAGACGATCGGCATGTCGCAGCGCGGCGGCAGCGTGGTGAGCCACGTGCGCATGGGGAATGCGGGCGAGACGGTTTCATCTCCTCTGGTCGCGCGGGGCCAGGCCGATCTCGTCATCGCGTTCGAACCGGGCGAGGCCGCTCGGTGCCTGCGGTTCCTTTCCTCCGCCGGAACGCTTGTGACCGCATCGCGTGCGATTCAGCCCGTCACGGCCGCGCTTGCCCAGAGCGGGTATTCGTCCGCATCCGCCCTCGCCGCCCTGCGCGAACGGTGCGATTCCCTCGTCGTCGTAAATGAGGCGCCGCTGCTCGCCGATATCGGGAATCCGAAGGCGCTGAACGTCGTGCTGCTCGCGTCGGCCTGCGCCAAAGGTGTCTTGGGCCTGACGGCGGACGAGCTGAAAAGCGCGGTTGCCGCCTGCGTGAAACCCCGATTCAGGGACATGAATCTCGCCGCCGTCGACCGTGTCGTCTCTCGCATCGGCGCTTGAGGCGATGCGCCGTTCGAAAGGATCTTCCCATGGACATGACCGCTGATCAGCTTGCGCAGATCAAAACGCTGCTTTCCACCATCAAGGAGCGCTCTCCCTTCTATGCGAAGAAGTTCGAGGGCATCGACCTCGACGACGTTCAGAGCCAGGAGGATTTCGAGCGGCTGCCGTTCTCCGAGAAGGCCGATCTGCGCGACGCCTATCCGCTCGGCATCCAGGCGGTTCCCGATGCCGACGTCGTGCGCATCCACAGCTCATCGGGCACGACGGGCACGCCGGTCGTCATTCCCTACACGAGGCAGGATGTGGACGACTGGGCCGACATGTTCGCCCGCTGCTATCGGATCGCCGGCGTCACGAATGAAGACCGCGTGCAGATAACCCCGGGTTACGGCCTGTGGACAGCCGGCATCGGCTTTCAATTCGGTTGCGAGCGCCTGGGCGCCATGGCCATCCCGACCGGCCCGGGCAATACCGACAAGCAGCTGCAGATGATGCAAGACCTGAGATCCACGGTCATTACCGCGACCAGCTCGTATGCGCTGCTGCTCGCCGAAGAGATCAACAAGCGCGGCCTGCGCGACAAGATCCACCTGAAGCGCGGCATCATCGGATCCGAGCGTTGGGGCCAGAAGACCCGCGAACGCATCGAGCACGAGATGGGCATCACCATCTACGACATCTACGGGCTGACCGAGATCTACGGACCCGGCATCGGCATCAGCTGCGACGCGCATGCGGGCATGCACCTGTTCACCGACTACGTATACGCGGAGATCGTCGACCCCAAGACGGGCGTTCCCGTGCCCGACGGCGAGGTTGGGGAACTGGTGCTGACCACGATGCGCAAGCAGGGCGCCCCGCTCATCCGTTATCGCACCCATGACTTGACGCGGTTCGTTCCCGGCGACTGCCCGTGCGGGCGTGCCGAATTCCCGCGCATCGACACGCTCGTCGGGCGCACCGACGACATGATCAAGGTGAAGGGCTGCAATATGTTCCCCGCCCAGATCGAGGAATGCCTGCAGTTCGTCGACGGCGCGTCGTCCGAATACCAGGTGCTGATTGAGACCATATCCGGCCACGACATCCTGACGCTCATCTTCGAGACGGAGCTTGAAGGCGAAGCCAAGGAGCATTGCGAATCCGAGCTGGCCGCCGTCTTCAAGGCGAAGATCGGATGCACGCCCGAGGCGAGGGGTGTTCCCTTGGGCGAGCTTCCGCGCTCGACCAAGAAGACGCGTCGGATCTTCGACAGCCGCTACTAAAAGGAATCCGCAGAGCGCGGGATACCCCGCTATTCGTCGCGCAGGTCCGTTTCGCCAACCGCTGCCGCAACGCGGGAGAAGCCGCCTTCGCCTCTGCGAGGTCCAGGGTACATGCCGGCGCAAACGGCCTGTTGGCACACGAATACCTAGCGGCGGTAGTCGAATCCGTCGAAGTAGCTGCGGAATCGAACGCCATGGGTGCTGTTCGGGCACATGAAGGCGTGCGCCGCCAGGAAGTACTCGTCGGTCATGCCGGCCAGGTAGTCCACGGCGATCTGCTCCGGGCGCTCATCGCGGTAGGGCTCCAGGTTGTCGTACCAGCTGCGCTGGCGTTCAAGCGGCAAGACCAGATGGCGCCACACCGGCGAGGACTCGTTGCGCGTCCGGACGTCGTGCACGACGACCTCGAACATCTCTTCGAACATGGGGCGTATTTCATCGCGGTAGACATCGCCCTGCTCGCCGGTCAGGTAGATGCGCTCGTAGTTCTCGGCTTTGGCCGTCTTCAGGCTGCGGAAGGCCTCGTCGCTCATTTCGATGCGATCCTTCATGTAGCTGTGTTCCACGATGTCGACTGTGAGGTTGTTGATGATCTCGGCATTCTGCACGCCGATCACGCCTCCGGAGAACATGTCGTCCGACTCGATGGAGCCGGTGTTGATCGCATCTTGGCGGTCTTTGCCTACATACGCGATCATGTCCGAGATGCGCACGACGCAGCCTTCGAGCGTGGAAGGGCGCAGCGTGCCGATGCTTTCGGGGTCGGTGTAGCAGCGTTCCACCATGTCGTCGAAGGCGCCGAAGTCATGGATGGTTCCCTGACGGAAAACCTTCTGGCTGCTTTCGCCGTTATGGCAGATGACGCCGTCAAGCGTCTGCAGGCTGACGTTGCGGCTGTACAGCGCGTCGAGGATGCGCACGCTGTGCACGTTGTGGTTGAACGCGCGACCCATGCTCTGCATGGACAGATCGTTCAAGATGGCTTCTCCTGCATGGCCGAAGGGCGTATGGCCCAGGTCATGCCCGAGCGCGATGGCTTCGATCAGATCTTCGTTCAGCCCCAGCACGCGCCCGATCGAGCGGGCGGTACGCGCCACGAGCTGCACGTGCAGGCCGCGGCGCGAGATATCGTCGTTGCGCACGAAGCTGAAGACCTGGGTCTTTCCTGCATAGCGGTTGTACGGCGCAAGGTTTATGATCTTGTCCACGTCGCGGACGAACGGCGGGCGATGCAGCCTCGGCGACGCATCGCGTTTCTGATCGCGCCTGACGGCGGCATCATCTAGGCAGCGATGAGGATTCATGATCCCGTGCGCTCGGTCGTGCTCTATACGGTTCTGCATGTCAGGGGAGAAGTTGCGGTATGCCATGGCGGCCTCCAAAGGTGCTCGGCGTGCGTGTCGTGTCTCATATCGGATTGTAACGGTTCCACCCCTTTCGAAAAGGGCGTTATGCGATGTCGCGTGCATGAGGGCGGGCTTGTCGGCCGCGCGGGATATACTGGATCGAACGTAGCTGATAGGGAAGGCGGAGGCATCATGCAGACCATCCTCGTGACCGGCGGCGCCGGATTCATCGGCAGCCATACCTGCGTCGAGCTTTTGGATGCGGGCTTCGAAGTCGTCGTGGTGGACGATCTCTCGAATTCGAGCGAAGTCGCGATCGACCGCATCAGGGATATCGTCGCTGCCGACGAGCAGACGGGCGCGGCGCCGGCCGGCGCATCGGCGCGCCTCCATTTCATCCGTGCAACGCTGCTCGACGCACAGGCCATGCGCAGCGTCTTCGAGCGCTTTCCGATCGATGCGGTCATCCATTTCGCCGGCTTCAAGGCCGTGGGCGAAAGCGTGTCCAAGCCGCTCGAGTATTACGGCAACAACCTGGGCGGCACGATGGAGCTGCTCCGTGCGATGAACGAGGCGGGCTGCCGGTCCATCGTGTTCTCCAGCTCCGCAACCGTGTACGGCGGCAATCCCGTGCCGTACGAAGAGACCATGCCGAAAGGGTCTCCCAGCAGCCCGTACGGCTGGACGAAATGGATGATCGAGCAGATGATCGCCGATCTTTGCGCCTCCGACGGACGCTGGAGCGCCGTGCTGCTGCGCTATTTCAACCCCGTCGGCGCTCATCCGTCCGGGCTCATCGGCGAAGACCCCAAAGGCATCCCGAACAACCTCATGCCCTACATCACACAGGTGGCGATCGGCAAGCGCGACGTGCTGCATGTCTTCGGCAACGATTATCCGACGCCCGACGGCACCTGCCAGCGCGATTACATCCACGTGGTCGACCTCGCGCAGGGCCATGTCGAAGCCTTGCGGTGGATGGAGGGGCGCCACGGCATCGAGGCGTTCAACCTGGGCAGCGGCGAAGGCACCTCGGTGCTCGAGCTCGTCCACGCATTCTCACGCGCATGCGGCCATGATCTTCCTTATGTGGTGGACGGTCGCCGCGACGGGGATCTTCCGGCGTTCTGGGCCGATCCGGCCAAGGCGAAGCGCGAGATGGGTTGGCAAACCAAGCTCGGCATCGACCGCATGTGCGAGGATTCCTGGCGTTGGCAGTCGATGAACCCCGATGGCTTCGAAGGCTAGAACTTCTCATCGCGGCGGCCGCATCGAAGATGCCGATGACTTCCCGATCGTGCCTATTCCCAGCATCGATCTGCATATGGGCGGTATCATCCATCCGCGCTGCGATACGTAAGCATGAAAACGGGCCGCCTTGCAGAAGACGGCCCGCGATGGTGCGAAGTGGTGCCCCAGGGCGGATTCGAACCGCCGACACCCGCTTTAGGAGAGCGGTGCTCTATCCCCTGAGCTACTGAGGCGCGCAAGCCATTCTATCAAAGCTTTTCCTGTTCGGCGTACGCGGCATGTGGATTCGACGATTCGATCATGCCCGCCTGCTCAGGGTGGTACCCTTGCATTTCGCATCAACGACACGTGTGTCCGAACGTCATTTCAACCCGTGCATGAGGGGTGCCATGATCGATCAGCAGAAAATCGAAGCCGCCACGCGGCTCCTTCTTGAGGGAATCGGGGAAGACCCCGACCGCGAGGGCTTGCTTGAAACGCCGGAGCGCGTCGCGCGCATGTATGCGGAGGTGTGCGGAGGGCTCGACCAGAGCGCCGAGAAGCACCTGAGCACAACGTTCACGGTCGATAGCGACGAGGTCGTGCTGGAGCGCGATATCCCGTTCCATTCGCTGTGCGAGCATCACCTGCTTCCCTTCTTCGGTCGCGCGCATATCGCCTACCTTCCGAACGGCAGGGTCGTCGGGCTTTCGAAACTTGCACGTACCGTGGAGGTGTACGCCCGTCGTCCTCAGCTGCAGGAGCGTCTGACCGCGCAGGTCGCTGACGCCATCATGGCGCACACGGGTGCGCGCGGCGCGATCGTCATGATCGAAGCCGAGCATATGTGCATGTCTATGCGTGGCGTTTCAAAACCGGGCACCAAGACCGTCACGGTCGCCAAGCGAGGGGAATACACCACCGATTCCTCCCTGGTGACCGAGTTCTTCGCCATGGTGCGCTAGGACGCAGGACGATTCTCATGTCGCGTGTGCAGACGCTTTTCGCGGAAATGCCCGTCATTGCCGAGATTCGTGCGCATGCGATCTACCGTTTCCAGATGGAGCGGCTGGCCGCATGCGAGGAACGGCGCGCCTTCTGCACGCATGGTCCCGATCATTTGGCCTCCGTTGCGCGCATCGCCTATATTCACGTGCTTGAACAGGGGATTTCCTATCGCAAGGACGTCGTGTATGCGGCAGCGTTTCTGCATGATATCGGCAAGGCGGACCAGTACGAGCACGGCACTCCGCATGAAGAAGCAGGCGCCCGCTACGCGTGGGAGATTCTGGAAGGCATCGATGCCTTCACCGCCGACGAGAAGGATGCCATCGTGACGGCCGTGCGGGAGCATCGGCGATTTTCCGAGGATTCCTCCGAGCTGGGGCGCATCCTCTATGCTGCCGACAAGGCATCGAGGCTCTGCTTCGATTGCGCCGCGCGCACAGAATGCTCCTGGTCGGATACCGAGAAGAATCTCGAGGTCAAAATTTAGAGGCTGTCGCAATGCGCTGAATAGAGGAGGTCTTATGGACGCCATCGTCATATCCGATTTGGAAGTGTTCGCGCATCACGGGGTGTTTCCCGAAGAGAACGCCCTTGGCCAGAAGTTTCTGGTCTCGCTTCGCCTTGAGGCTGATCTGAGGCCGGCAGGGGAACGTGACGACCTATCTGCCAGCGTTGACTACGGCGCCGTGTGCCGCCTCGCGGATGGCTTCCTCCGCGCCCATGTTTTCAAGCTGATCGAGGCGGCGGCCGAGGGCCTGGCATCTGAAATCCTTGCGCAATTCCCGACGGTTGAAGCCGTTGAGGTGCAGATCAAGAAGCCATGGGCTCCTATCGGGCTTCCGCTCGCGTATGCCGGCGTCGAGATCCGCCGGGAGAGGCGACGCTAGTCTTCGTCGTCGGCAAGGGCTCCGGTGAATTTCTCCGGCGGATCGGGGTATTTCTTCGGGCGCGGCAGGGTTTCGGAGATGACGAGGCCGGTGAAGATGAGCGCGAATCCAGCGAAGAGCTGCAAGGTCATGTCTTCGCCGTAGAGCAGCACGCTGAATATCACGCCGAACACGCTTTCGAGCGACAGAATAAGCGAGGCCTGCGTGGGTGGAACCCGTGTCTGCCCGAGATTCTGGAACACCATTGCGAGTGCGGACGCGAAGATGACGAGGTAGCCCATCTGGACGAGGAAGCTGGTTGACGCGAATGCCGCCATGGCGGGAAGAGGTTCTGCGAAGGTGCTGATGAGCATGCCGAAGACGGCGCTCGAGAGCAGCTGGAAGAACGTCAGGGTCAACATGTCGTGGCCCTTGGCGAATTTCGCGACGAACACCATGTGCAATGCGATGAAGCAGGCGGAGAAGAGCGTCAGACCGTCGCCCCAGCGCAAGGCGAAAGACAGGTCGTGTCCGAGAGAGATGAAGCCGACGCCGCCGATGCAGAGCAGCGCGGCGACGATGTTGAAGATAGTCGGACGCTTGCGATCGATGGCCCAGTACAGAAACGGGACGATGACGCAATACGTGCCCGTTAGGAATGCGTTGCGTCCGGGGGTCGTGTCGGTCAGGCCGACGTTCTGCACCCAGAAGGCGAAGAACGCGACGATGCCCAGCACGCATCCGTATAGGATGTGCTCGCGGTTGAAATGGCGACGGATGGTCTTCCGGCAGACGAATCCGACTATCATCGCGGTCAGCAGGAAGCGGATGCTCGTGAGCCATCCCGGCGTCATGTCGTCCAAGGCCCCTTTGACGACGACGAAGGAGAAGCCCCAGAACAGCGTCGCGAGGACGAGGAGCGTCTTATAGAACCAGATGGATGTAGGCGCCACGATCTTCATGCGCGCGATTGTAGCAACCTTGAGCCGCTGTACGCGAATCGAATGCGCACGTCGCATCTTCCGTCTCGATAAACACATGCTCCCGGCAGAGGATATACTCTTCGACGGAAGGGATGCTTGAGCAGCGATTGCAAGCATCCAGCGAATCAAACCAGGAAAGAGGGTCCGATGGATGCGACGATCGCCGAAATCCTCTCGCTATCGGAGCTCAAGGAATGCCGCCTGCTGAATCCTGGCGTGTCTCTTTCCCAGCCTGTGAAGTCAGTGACTATCATGGACAATCCTGAGATCTTCAACTGGATGTCCGATTATGAAATCCTCTTTTCCAATGGCGCGTCGCTGACCTCCTTGAATTCCATGGAATGGAAGGCCTTCTTCGAAGGGCTGTCGAAGAAGCGGTCTGCAGGGTTGTTCATCAAGCTGCAGTACTACGTGGATTCGATTCCGGAAGATGCCGTTGAGCACGCCAAGCGCCTTGATTTGCCTATCGTGGTAGTGCCGAACTGCTATTCATGGGTCAGGCTGAGCACTCCCATTCAGCAATACATCATTAAAGAGCAGTTCTACCTGGTTAACGAGGCCTTGAAGCTCGGTGACGCCCTTAATGACGCGATGGTTCGCGGGGGAGAACTCGCACAGGTATGCGATGTGGCGTGTCGCCACCTCGGCTGCGGTGTCGCTGTATTCGCGAGCGATGGATGGTACGTGCTCGGAGGGTCGTCCCCTATGGATTGGGATTCGGTGTCGGGCCTTCTCAAGGGGCAGGCGCGCGGATTCTCAAGTCTTCCCGGTGCTTTTGTTCTTCGCGACATCGAAGGTTCTTGCAAGGTCGTTCGCGTCGATAAAAGGACGAGCAGGTATTACGCCGTCTACTGGAGCCTTGGGTCGCCGGAGCTTTCCGCGAGCGATTTCGATATTGACCAGGTGAATTCCGCCCTTATGCTCTGCCTCATCAAGGAACGGGCGCTTAGGCAGATCGAAGAGCATTACTATTACGAGTTTCTCAGCGAGCTGATCGACGGCACGCTTGAAACCACGGGGGAAATCAAGGCACGGGCAAGCCGTCTGCGTCGGAACGTTCATGATGCATACCAGCTTATCGTCTCGTCATCCGATTCCGCCGTGCGGGTGGATTACGACGGGTTCGCACGGACCTTGAAGGCGCACGACGACGCCCTCGTCAAAGACGTGATGTACTGCGTGAAGGATGATAAGGCGGTTTTCTTCTGTCCGGTTGTGAGCAAAGAAGATCGCGAGCGCGTGCGTTCTGTCTGCGAGGAGGTCAGGCGCTATATAGGCGATGGCGGCGTTCGATTCGCCGTGAGCAGGGTGCACTCCGTGGCACGCATCGCATCTGCCTGCGAAGAGGCTTTGTCCTGCCTAGACTTCATGAGCCTCGTCAATGACCAATGCCTGTTCTACGATGATTTGGGGCTGCTGCGCGTTCTGGCGAAGAATGCCCGGTCCATGGAGACGGAATTCATCTCCGATTTCTTCGAAGACGTGCTCGGCAAGGTGGCTCTGCATGACAAGGAGAGCAAGGTTCAGCTCCAGGCCACCCTCCATCAGTTCTTTCTCAACGACGAGTCGATACCCGATACGGCACGTGCGCTCGGTATTCACGAGAACACGTTGAGGATTCGTCTGAAGTCGATCGAGTCGCTCAGCGGCAGGTCTTTCAAGTCATCGTTCGGGCGCGTGGAGCTGTTCATCGCCTCAGTGCTTGCTCGGTATATTCCATAGCGCTTTGTCTCCGAATCACCCCGACGAATGTGGATATGTACAGAATCACGCTCAACGGTTAGAGGTTTTTACAGGCGCAGGAGCTTGTTTTCCGATGGGAAAATAACGGTAGGCTCCAGCGCGCCATTCAGCGCGCCGTTCAGAACATCGAGATGATTCGACATGTCATGACCGAATGATCGGAGGTCACTCCTATGACCGGGTTAGACATCGGAATCGTGATCGGCTATTTTCTCGTGATAATCGCGGTGGGGGTGTATTCCTCGCGAAAGGCCCAGGCGTCGAGCGATTATCTTGTCGCGGGGCACCGGCTCGGATATGGCATCACATTCGCCTGCCTAAGCGCGGTCTTGCTTGGCGGGGCTTCGACTATCGGGAGCACGGCGCTGGGCTATCGGTACGGCATTTCCGGTATCTGGCTCGTGTCCATGCTGGGACTCGGATTGATGCTGGTCGGCATTCTGCTCGTGAAGCGTATTCGAGAACTCGAGGTGCTCACCGTGGCGGAGCTGCTGACGAAACGGTTCGGCGCGAAGGCCGGCGTAGTCACGGCTTTGGTATCGGCGCTGTACACCATGATGGTGTGTGCGACGCAGGTTATCGCCATGGGGACCATCCTGCAGGGGTTTGCCGGATGGGATTCCGCGATATCGATGCTCGTTGTGGGCGTCGTTGTCGTCGCCTATACGATACTTGGCGGCATGTGGGCGATCACGCTCACCGATTTCATTCAATTCATCTTAATCGTTGCTGGCGTGACGCTTGTGATGATGCCGGCATGCGTGCATGCCGCCGGCGGCCTTTCGGCGATAGGGGCGACATTGCCTTCGTCATACTTCGACATCACAAGCATAGGGCTCCCGACCATCGTGCAGTACTTCTTCCTCTACTGCCTTGGTGCCCTTGTCGGCCAAGACCTATGGCAAAGATACCTAACCGCGCGATCGGTGAAGGTGGCGAGGCGAAGCGGAATCGCATCCGGAGCATTCATTCTGTTCTACGCGATCGCGTGCACGTTGGTGGGCATGGCTGCAGCCGTTTATATGCCTGGAATCGATGGTGCGCAGCTCGTTTTCGCGAAGATGGCGGACGAAGTTCTTCCGACGGGTGCGCTCGGCTTGGTTCTCACCGCGGTTCTTGCTGTGCTTATGTCCACGGCATCAGGAACATTGCTGGCATCTTCTTCGCTGCTCACCAATGATGTGATAAAGCCGGCTTCGGCATACCTGAGGACGAAGTCGAAGGCTGTCGCGAAGGAGTATTTGGAAGAAGATCGAATGCTTCTGAAAGCCAGCAGAAGAATGACGGCATGCGTTGGGGCGGTCGCGATAGTCGTCGCGGTATGGCTGAACAACGTGATCGCTGCGTTGGATGCTTCATATGCGATTCTTTCCGGAGCACTGTTCTTTCCCATCATCTTAGGAATGTTCTGGAAAAAGGCGACGGCGAAGGCGGCACTCGCCTCCATCGTCGTTTCGTTCGTCGTCATCCTGCTCGGTCTGGGCCTTATGGGGACGACCGCGGTGGAGCCTATCATGATCGGCCTTGCCGTGAGCGGTGCAATCATGGTCTCGGTATCGTTGCTCGGTTCTCGAATCAAGGATGCCGACATTAATAAAGACGATCTATAGAACCGAACAGCAATCAGCATCATATATAGAGATTCGAACAGCTATGTTTCGGTGCATCAGTCGGTACCCTTTGAACAGGGGTTGTATGGGACATCCCCCGGAAAGACGTAGGAGGTTTCATCATGAAGCACTACTTGGCTGGGAAAGATTACCTCGGACTGCTCTATTACACCCCCGAACAAATGAACGAGCTGATCGAGATCGCTCAGGATCTGAAGCGCAAATGGGTCATGGGCGAACCTCATGCGTACCTGCGCGACAAGGCGTATGCGATGGTCTTCGAGAAGAAATCAACCCGCACGCGCAACTCGTTTCATGCGGCCGCGACGGCGCTCGGCGCGCAGTCTTTCTACCTTCGTCCCGACGAGCTGCAGACAAGCCGTGGCGAATCGATCGCCGACACGGGGCGCATTCTCGACCGCTATTTCGACGGGCTGTACATTCGTACATTCGGCCAAGAAATCGTTGAGGAATTCGCCCAGAACATGAAGCATCCGGTCATAAACGCCCTGACTGCATTGGAGCATCCCTGCCAGGCTTTGTGCGACCTCCTTACCATCAAGGAAAAAAAGGGTGACTTCAAGGGCGTGAAAATCTGCTACGCGGGCGATGTTTACAACGTGTGCAACTCCTTGCTGCTGGGTGCCACCATGTTTGGCATGGATATGAGCATCGCGGCTCCCAAAGGCTACGACGTTCCTCCTGTCATTTGGGAGCGTGCTTTGAAGCAGGCGGAAGTGTCCGGCTCCAAAATCGAGGTTACCCAGAACTTCGACCAAGCGCTTCGTGGAGCAGACGTCGTGTACGGCAATACATGGCACAGCATGGGCGAGAACGAGGAAGAGAAGGACAAGCGCATCAAAGACTGGATGCCATATCAGATCAATTCCTCCGCGATGGCCAAGGCGGATAAGAACGCCGTCTTCATGCATTGCCTGCCGGGTTATATCGGCGAGGACATGACCGAAGATGTGAAAGAAGGCCCCCAGTCGGTGATTTTCGATCAAGGGGAAAACCGCATGCATGCGGTGAAAGCCATTTTGGTCGCCACCACGATTCGTTCGTAACGGCAGTCTGGTGAACGGCCTCAGGTCGACTGAGGGTTATCCGAAAGGAAGGAGAGGAGGCGAGAACGCAATGAAGGGCAATAAGACCGCTGATGGCATGCAAACTGAGGTCAAGCTTGCGAAGTCCATTACGACGATAGGGTTTTCGGCTTGGGACTTTCGGCGGTATTCGGGACGTCATGGTTGCTCACGACGAATTCATGGCTTGCGCGCGCCGGCGGCCCCGAATGCGCAGTCATCGCGTTCATCCTGTGTTTCCTAGTCGAGCTTCCCATGATCTTGGCCTACTACGAAGCGGTTCCCATGATGCCTCTTGCGGGTGGCGAGATGTCATATGCGTATCTGTGCTTCGGAGGATTTTGGGGCATGATCGTCGGATGGTTCGGCGTGCTTGTCAACATCATACTGTGCGCCTGGGAGGCACTTGCTTTATCGAGGCTGATAGGCAATCTGTGGCCAGGAGTAACGACGCAGGGCGTGATGTACAACGTCCTCGGATCCAATATAACGCTTCCTGCCGTCGTGCTCGGTTTGCTGCTCATCTGCGGCATCGGGGTGATAGCGCACAAAGGAGCGAAGATTTCGGCGAACTTCGGCACGACGATCACGATCATCGTCAGCTCTATCGCCGCTGTTATGGTCATCGTTTCGTTTGCCAACTGGAATCCCGCTGATATTTCCGCTCGATTGGCGGAGCGCATGGCGGATCCGGCAGTGGCTTCCGCCGGCAAAGACGCGTTCTCGGGCTCTATCGGATTGCTTGCCATGCTCCCGTTTTCCGTCGCAGGATGGGAAAGCGTTGCGAAAGGCGCGCAAGAGGCGTCCGCTTCGGTAAGCCATAAGAAAATCGGTTTGATGCTCGTGCTTGCCGTTGCGGTCGCGACGATTCTGTACATCCTGACCGTGCTGGCTCCGACGCTTATCGTGCCCTGGACCGATCTGATCGAGCAAGATTCTACGGGCGCGTTCTTGCACACAGCCCCGTTCGCCTGGGCGATGGGATCCATCGGTTTTCCTGTGCTGGGAGCGCTTTTGATCGTGGCAGCTTGCCTCGGTGTCGTGGGCGTATACAATGCTGTGTTCTTCGCAGCGATTCGACAGCTGTATGCCATGGGCGAGATAGGCTTGGTGCCGAAGGTGTTCGGGAAGCTTCATCCTCAGTACAAGACGCCGACATCGTGCATACTGCTTGTCTCTGTGATTTCTGCAGCGATCTTATTCTTAGGTCAGTCGATGTTCGTTCCCTTGATCGACGTCGCTGCCGTTTCCTACATCGTGCTTTGGGGCTCTACGCTCGCCTCCGTTCTGAGGGCTCGCAGCAAGTATCCCGACCTAAGGCGTCCGGCGTGCTATCCCGGTGGAAAGCCGCTTATGTATATGGGCCTTGCCATTGCGGGAGTTCTCTTCCTGTTGATCCTTATCCCCTTCCCGGGTAATCCGGCGGCATTGCCGGATCCCGTCGTCGAGTATCCGCTCTTGTTGATCTTGCTGTGCATCGGTGTCGTTCTCTATGCGGTAAGGGATAAATCGACACCGCCGGGAACGAATACCAAGAGGCTGTTTGCGGAAATAAAGGAGCAGCAGGATATAGCCGATAGAGTCCAGGCCGAGGCAGCTAGCTTCGAGCCGACTGGCAATGCAGGTCCGTAATTGCCTTAAGGATCCATTGGTTTCCAAGGTGGTTGGAAAGAATACCGTCTACGTATAGAGGAGGATTCGAAATGTCTAAGAAGCATTACAACGACAGCGCGGTCAGCCCGATGAAACGCGTCATCCTATGTCCGCCGACGTATTTCAACTTCGAACCCATCAACGTCATCACGGAAGACTGGATGGAAAAGGGCGAAACGGCCGATCTCGAGGCATTCAAGCGCGAACATGCCGAGCTGATCCAGGCGTACAAGGAAAACGGCGTGGATGTGGTGCTGATGGATCCGACGCCTGGCTTGCCGTACGAAGTGTATGCGCGTGACTTCGGCGCCTCGGTGGCCGAAGGCGTCATCATGGGCCGTTTCCGTGAGCCCTGCCGTCAGGGTGAATCCGAAAAGTACGAGGCGAAGCTCAAGGAGCTTGGGGTTCCTATCGTCGCCCGTTGCACGGCGGGCGCATTCGAAGGCGGGGATTTCTGGTTCCTAGACCCCTACACCATCGTTCATGGCGTTATCGCCCGCACCGATTGGGATGGCTTTGAGAACGTGAAGCGCCAGATGGAGGAAAAGGGCTACACCATGTACGGCGTTCCTGCGACGCGCGATAACCTGCATCTCGACATGTGCTTCAATATCGTTGCCGATAGGGTTGCGGTCGTGTGCAAGGATGCCCTTCCCGCCAACTTCCTCGCCATGCTTGAAAAGCGAGGCTTCACGTTGATCGATGTTCCTCAGGAAGGCGTGTATCGCCATCACTGCAACCTGCAGAATATCGGCAACGAACGCGTTATTTCCTTCGAAAACAACAAGAAGGTCAATGACGCAATGGAGGCGCTGGGCATTACCGTCATCAAGCCGCATCTCGAGCAGATCCTCAAGGGCGGCGGCGGTCCCCACTGCATGACGTTCCCGCTTGAGCGCGAATAACGGCACGAGGGTCTCTGCGTGGTTACAATGAGGAGGGGCGTCGCCCTGGTCGGGGCGACGCCCCTCCTTTCTTCTCGGGCTTCCCTTATCTACCTATGTTTGTCAGGCGTTTGTCTGGCCATGCTTGTCAGGCGGCACACATCCAATTTCTCGGGTTTTTCTTGCGCGTCGGTGCCGGCTGGACGATATGCACAAGCTTCCCCGCTTCTCGAAGCGCGAGCTGCGGGAGGCGGCGCGTGTGTTCTTCTGCCCGCATATCCCGCGCTACCGCAACGCCCCTTCGTTTCCCAGATGCATGACCACGTGGCGTTTGCGGCGGATCATCGGGATGGTCTCGTTGAGGACGATGGCAAGCGTCACGAGCACGAAACCGGCAAGGATATTGCTGGTCAGGGCCTCGCCTAGGAGCAGGATGGCGAAGCCGACGCCGAAGACGCTTTCGGTTGCGAGAATCAGCGATGCCGGACCTGCGGCCACATGGGCAAGCCCTACGTTCTCGAGCGTGAGCGCCAGCACCGAGGCGAATACGATGATATAGGCGATGTTGCGTGCGACCTCGGGGTCGGCCAGCACGGTGAAATCAGGCAGAGGCTCGAAGCACACGCCTACGGCCAGGCAGGCGATTCCTCCCACCAGGAATTGCACGGCTGTCATGACGACGGCATCGCGCCCGTCGCCGAGCTTCGCCATGAAGGCTACTTGCACGGCGAAGAGCAGGGCAGACAGAAGCGTGATGGCCTCGCCGAGCCCGAGGGTGAATCCTTCCGTCCCATCGAGCGATACGAAGGCGATGCCGACGATGCCCATGCCGGCGGCGATGAGGTTGAACAGGGTCGGGCGTGTGCGCGAGATGGCCCAGGCGAGAAACGGCACCACAACGCACTGCATGGCGGTGATAACCGTGCTCTTAGAAGCAGTGGTGTACAGGAGCCCCGATGTGTTCGCGCCGTAGGCGAGCCCGAGCAGCGCTCCGAGGAAGATGCTCGCGATAAGCGTCTCGGTCGTGAGGTTGCGCGCGATGCGGCGCGCGAAGATGGCCGACAGGATGATCCCTGCAAACAGGAATCTTATGCCGACCAGCCAGAATGGCGGAAGCGCATCCACGGTGTCCTTCAGGACGACGGTTCCAAGCCCCCAGACCGCCGCCGCTACGAGCAGCAAGAGCTTGTAGCCCCAGGAAGGAATATGGAAACGCTTGCTCATGGTGTGCTGACCCGACCCTTTCAATACCGCTGTGACTCGAAGGGCCTTGGCGCGTGTTCCTTACGCTGCCTGCCCCGTTCCGTTCGATCCCGTTCCGCCGCCGCCGCTCGAATCGGAACCGTTCCCGCCGTTGCCGTGGCTGCCGTGACCGTTGTCTCCGTTTCCGTTCTGCGAAGGTTGCGGCCCCTTCGATATGGTCAGTTCGATGTAGGTATCTTGGGAATCGGTCGAGCCCGAATCGCTCATGCCCATGACCGTGCCGGATGCGTACTCGCTGCTATAAGCTTCGGTCGTTCCGACGTTGGTGAAGCCTTTCTCGCGCAATCTCCCGATAGCCTCCGATTTGGACAACCCCATGACATTGGGAATGTCGTAGGATTCGGCTCCGAGGGAGATGTAGATGGTGACCGTCGAGCCCTTTTCGAGCTTGCCCGACGAAGGATCCTGGCGCATGACCGTTCCAGCTGCGTATTTCGTGCTGTGATCGCCGTCGAGCGCGCTGACCGTGAATCCAGCGTCCTCAAGCCTTGATGTGGCGTTATCGCGCGAATACCCCGTCACGTCGGGAACGGTGACGGTTTCAGGGCCCGAAGAGATCTTATACGTGACCGTGGTGCCTTTTTCGGCCTTGGTGCCTGCGTCGGGACTCTGGGAGCTCACGGTGTCCTTGTCGGCATCGGAGCTTTCATTGCCGCCGAACGATGCAACGAATCCGGCGTCGGTGATGGCTTTCTCGGCTTCCTTCGCCGTCATGCCGTCGAGCTTGGGAACCTTGCCTTCTTCAGCCCCTTTGGAAAGGACGATGTTGACCTTGGTGCCCTCTTTGACCTTCGAATCGGCTTTCGGATCCTGCTTCATGACGTGGCCGGACACCACGTCGGCGCTGTAGTCTTCAGAAACGTCGCCCAATTTGAGGCCGGCCTTCTCGAGCGCGGCCTTCGCTTCGTCCTGCGAGCTGTTCGTCAGATCGGGCACGACGGCATTGCCCCCGAAGAGGGAAGAGACCGCGATGCCGGCGATGATGAGCACGGCGATGACCGCCACCGCAGCCGCCACGATAGGGCCGCGCTTCTTCTTGGCGGTTTCGTTCGCGCGATATGCCGTGGCGCCGTGGGGGGAGCCGTTTTCGGAATCGACCGCAGGGATGACGGCCGTGCCTCCGGGCATGCCGGCGACATCGGTCGCGCTCATAGGCGGAACCGATCCCATGACGTTGGTCGCGGCGTTCGCCGCGCTCGGGGCGGCAGCGCCTGCGAGCATGACGGGGCGTCCGAGCAGGAACTCGTCGAGCGCGGCCTTCATGTCGTGCGCCGTGGTGAAACGGCGGTACGGGCTTTTCGCCATGGCCTTGAGGATGATGGCTTCGAGGTCGGGGTTGATGCCGGGGTTTTCCTGCGAAGGCGGAGCAGGTTCGTTGTTGACCTGCTTCATCGCCACGCTGACGGCATCGGGGCCGTCGAAAGGCAGCACGCCCGTGGCAGCTTCGTAGAGCACGCAGCCGAGGGAATAGATGTCGCTCGTGCCCGAGAGGTCTTTGCCCTGCGCCTGCTCGGGGGAGATGTAGTGCGCCGTGCCGAGGACGCTGGAGGTCTGGTCCTTCACGCTGTTCTTCGCACGCGCGATGCCGAAGTCCATGACCTTCACGTTGCCGTCGGGCTGGATCATGATGTTCTGGGGCTTGATGTCGCGATGCACGATGTCCTGGCCATGCGCGACGGACAGGGCCTGGCAGACCTGGCTGCCGATTTCGGCCACCTTGCGCTGATGGATGGCGCCGCGTTCCTGTATGGCGCTTTTCAGATCGATGCCGCGCACGTATTCCATGACGATGAAGTACGTGCCGTTGTCCTGTCCCCAGTCATAGACGTTGACGATATAGGGGCTCTGAAGGTTGGCGGCCGACGCGGCCTCCTGGCGGAAGCGCGCGGTGAAGTCGGGGTCGGAAGCATACTGAGGCAGCATGACCTTGACGGCGACGGTGCGGCCCAGGGTTTCATCCTGCGCCTTGTAGACTTCCGCCATGCCTCCGATGCCGATGCGCTCTGTGATGCGGTAGCGGCCGTTGAGAACCCTATCTATCACGTTTTCTCCTATGCTCCGTCTCGCGAATCCAACGGCGTCCCCGAAGGTTCGCCGACATATACTGGCCTTGCCCGAATATACACCGATTCATCAGGCGAATATTCGTCAAACTCCCATTATGGCGCACGCCGCGCGTTCTCGCGCGATGCGTACGAAAATCACAACGTACCGTTCACTTCGAGCGCCTTGCGCATGATGGCGCCCGCGCGGACGCTCGCCAGGCCCGAATCGTCGTCGGTCGAATGGTTGACGCCCTCCTCCACGAGAACCGCCACCACGACCGATGGGTCGTCGGCCGGGGCGAAGCCCACGAACCAGCTGTTCGCATAGTCCTTGCCGGTCTCCGCCGTGCCCGTCTTGCCGGCGACGCGCACGCCCCGGATGGATGCGCCGTAGCCGGTGCCTTCATCGACGACGCCTTCGAGCACGTCGGTGACCTCGTCGGCGGTCTGCTTGCTCATGACGGTCGACATCGCCGAAGGGGTCGCCGTGTAGCTGCGCTCGCCCTTGGCGTTGTACACGCCGTCGACCAAGTACGGCTTCTGAAGCACGCCGTCGTTGGCGACGGCCGAGCCTACAAGCGCCATCTGCAGCACCGTCGCCTGGGGCCCCGCCGGGCTTCCGGGATGCTCGCCGACGGGCTGTCCGGCCGACGCCCAGGCGGTTTCCCACTCGGTCATGACCGAGGGATTGGGCATGAGGCTCGTCGTGACGGGCAGCTCGAATCCGCCGAAGCTCTTGTTGAAGCCGAACGCCTCCGAGGTCTTCACGAGTTTGTCTGCCCCGAGCTGGACGCCGAGCTTGGCGAAGGCGGTGTTGGAAGACACCTCGGTCGCGCGCTTGAGGGAGACCGAGCCGTATTCGGCCCCGTCGTCGTTAGTGACCTTCGCGTTGCCGATATCGACCGACGCCGGCGCATCAACCTGGGTCTCGGGAGTTGCGACATTGTTTTCGAGCAGCCCCGAGAGCGTCACGACCTTAAAGGTCGAACCCGGGGCGTACAGCGCGCTCGTCGCACGGTTGATCAGCGTGCCGGTATCGTCGTCGGCGCTCGTGTCCAGAAGGTCTTCGACGTCGTTGGCGTCGTAGTTCGGCGAAGAGGCCATGGCCAGGATCGCGCCGGTCTTCGGATCCATGACCACGACGGCGCCCTTGTAGCCGGCGAGCTGCTTTTCGGCAGTTTCCTGGATATTGGAATTCAACGTGAGCGTGACGTCGTTGCCCGGCGTCTCGATGCCCGCGGCGCTTTCGATCACGTCTTGCCAGGACGCGAAGTTCGCCTGGCCCTTGAGCGAGTCGTTCATGGACGCTTCGATGCCCGAGAGGCCGTAGCGCTGCGAATAGTAGCCGACCACATGGCTCGCGAGCGAGCCTTCGGGGTAGACGCGCTCGTACGTGCCGTCGCCCTGCGCCTCGCTTTCGGCGAGAACCACCCCGTCGTAAGTCGATATGGATCCGCGTTCGGTGGATGCTTCCTTATAAAGGGTGTGGTTGTTGCCCGGGTAGCTCTGGTAGTCGTCCGCCTTCACGACCATGATGTAGGTGAGGTTGGCCACGAGCACGGCGAAGAGCACGGCGAAGGCGATCATCGTAGCGGTCAGGCGTTTTCCGAGCGCAACGCGTCCGAGCACGCCGGATTCCGCGGCGGCGTGGCTGCCGACGGGCGCCATGCGCGACGTGCCGTCGGCTATTTCGGACGAAAGGCCGGTACCCTCGTCGCCCGCGCGCAGCAGCAGGCCGATGGCGATGAAGCTGGCGAGCAGGGACGATCCGCCCTGGCTGATGAAGGGCAGCGTGATGCCGGTCAGGGGGATGAGGCGCGTGATGCCGCCGACGATGACGAAGGCCTGCAGCACGATGATGATCGTGGAGCCCACGGCCACGAAAGAGCTGACGTCGCTCTTGGCACGCGCAGCGGTTGCAAATCCCCTGATGGCAAGCGCAAGATACAGCAGCAGCACACCGGCGCCGCCCAGAAGCCCCGCCTCTTCGGCGATAGCGGCGAAGATGAAGTCTGATTCGACGACCGGGATGTTCTTCGCCAGGCCGTTGCCGATTCCTACGCCGAACAGCCCGCCGTCGGCGAGCGAATAGATAGTCTGGCAGAGCTGATAGCCCGTGCCGGATGGGTCGGCGAAGGGATTGAGCCAGGTGGCGACGCGGATCTGCACGTGAGAGAAGAGCATGTACAGGATGGCGGCGCCGATGGCTGCGGCGCCGAAGCCGATGACCAGGTAGATCTTCTTGCCGGATGCCACATAGAGCATCGTGATGAACAGGACGAACAGGACGAGCGCCGAGCCGAGGTCCTTTTCAAGGGCGACGACGGCGAACGAGATCGCCCACATCGCGAGCAGAGGAAGCAGCGTTTCGGCGTCGGGCAGGCGGAAGCGGCCGACGCGCACGGTGAACACCGATATGAGCTCGCGGTTCTCCGCTAGATAGCCGGCGAGGAAGAGCACGATGGCGATCTTGGCAAGCTCGCCGGGCTGGAGGCTGAAGGGGCCGATGGTCAGCCAGATGCGGCTGCCCAGCACCTCGGTTCCGACGACGGGCAGCATCGGAGAAAGCAGAAGCACGATGCCGATGCCGATGAAGACGTACTTATGCTGCACGATGCGGTCGAGATTGCGTGCGACCACGAGCACGACGATCATGCAGATGATGCCGGCAAACAGCCAGATGACCTGACGTCCTGCCAGGTCGGGGGCCAGTCGGGTGACGAACGCGATGCCGATGCCGGAAAGCGCGAACACGACGGGCAGGATGGCCGGATCGGCATTCGGCGCGAAGAAGCGCACGGCCGCGTGGGCCACGACGAAGGCGCCGAACAGGCCGATAGGTACGGCGAGGGTCTGGGTATTGAGCGCAGTGCCGTCGTGCATGAGCACCATGGCGAAGAACAGCAGCACGAGAGGCGCCGCCAGCAGGAGGAGCAGGAGTTCGGTGTTGCGACGTGACATCAGGCGCCTCCCTTCGAAGATGGGCCGCTCGACGAGCGGGCAGCCGCGCTCTTGGAGGAAGATGGATTCGTGTCCTGGGACTGCCAGGTTGCGACCAGATCTTCGGCCGCTTCGACGGAATCCACGCGGATGCCCTCGTCGGTCAGGCGCGACAGCGTGTTGGGCGGCAGGTCGAGCGATGCGACGTCGACGCCGGTCGAGTGATCGTATGACCAGGTCTTTATACCGAGGACTTCTCCGGGAAGGCCTCGGCAGATGACGACCTGGCCTTCGTTGACGGTCAGAAACGCGATATGGTTCAGATAGGCATGCCCCGCGAAGGCGGCCCCGATGAAGATGGCTGCGAGCGCGAGAGCCCCGAGAATAGCCGCGAAGCGCGATTTCAGGGCGATCTTCTTGCGCTTCGCTTCGGCGTTGCCGGGGATGTCCACGACGATGGTGGTCGCATTGTCGTGCCCGCCCGCATCGAGCGCCTGGTCGACCAAGGTATCCGCGCAGTCTTGGGCATCATGGATGCGGCGCATCGTCTTGGCGATGTCGTCGTCGCGCACCATGCTGGTCAGGCCGTCCGAGCAGAGCAGCAGACGGTCGCCCGCCTTCACGTTGATCTCGTAGATGTCGGGCAGCGTATGCGGGTCCGAGCCGAGAGCGCGCGTGATGACGCTGCGATTCGGGTGGACGCGCGCCTCCTCTTCGGAGATCTGTCCGCTTTCCACCAGGTCGGCGACCAGGGAATGATCGCGCGTCAGGCGCTGGAGCACGCCATCGTGCAGCAGATAGGCGCGAGAATCCCCGACCTGTGCGACAAGCAGCCGTTCTCGGTCGACGATCGCGCAGGTGAGGGTCGTGCCCATGCCTTTGCGCCCGCGGCCCTGCCGCGCGGCGACGATGATATTGCGGTTCGCTTGGACGACGACCCGCGCGAGCTCTTGCGCGTCGGCGTTGTCAGGAGTGTCTTCGATAAGGGTCTGGGCGGCGATTTCGCTTGCGACTTCGCCTGCCGCATGGCCGCCCATGCCGTCCGCCACGGCGAACAGGGGAGGACGCACGACCAGGCTGTCTTCGTTATGCTCGCGCACCAGGCCCACGTCGGTCCGCGAACCGTACGTGGGGAGCGGCGTGCGCTCGTGCCGGCCCCGTGTGCTTCGCGAGGCCACTATTCGAACCTCGCACGGATGACGACGTCGCCGATGTTGATGACATCGTTGTTGCGGAGCGCGGTGGGCGCCGAGATGCGCTGCCCGTTGACGGCGGTGCCGTTGGTGGAGCCGAGGTCTTCGACGAAGAGGTTCTGGCCCATGAGCACGAAGCGCGCATGCCGGGCGGAGACGTAGCTTGCGCCGATGACGATATCGGCGCCGGGCGAGCGGCCGACGATGATGGGGCCGTGGACGGACATCTTGACGCCGCGCAGCTCCTTCGGGCCCTTCTCGACGGACACACCCCAGCTGCGTTCCTTCTTACGCTGGCCTTTGACCAGGCCGATTCCCGTGCGCATGATGGCGAACAGGAATAGATAGAGCAGCGCGACGAAGAGCAGGCGGCCGGCGAGCAGGATGATGTCGATCACGGCCGGGCTCCTAACGAAGCGTGAAGACGAAGTCGGTCACGCCGAGCGTGATGCGGTCGCCTTCCTGCAGTCCTCTACGGGTGACGAACTGGCCGTTGACGTAGGTGCCGTTGGTCGATCCGAGGTCGGTGATGACCCAGACGCCCTGCGGCTCGAAGCGGATCTCGGCGTGATGACGCGACGTGTTGAGGTCGTTCACGACGATGTCGTTCGAGGTCTCGCGGCCGATGAGGATGCGGTTGGTGGCAAGGTCGTACGTGCGCATGGACACGGTGTTGACCAGACGTGCATGGGCGGAACCCTGGGAAGGCGCGTATGCGGAGGCCTGGGCGCCGCCCGTGAATGCGGTGGTGGCGTGTTCAGGCACGCGGCCGGCGGGCGTATAGGGTGCGGGCGCGGCCGGGCGCGGCGCGGCAGGTGCGGGAGCAGGGGCAGGGGCGCCTGCGGGATAGATTTCGGGCAGGCCGAAGACCTGGCCATGCGCCTGATAGGACGCCTGGTCGGGCTCGCCTTCCGCACGAGCTGCCGCAGCGGCGGGCGCGTCGGCGGCGACGCGGGGCTTCTTGTCGAAGACGAGCGGCACGGAATCCGCCTTATGGCTGGAATAGAGCGGGTTGGAGACGGGCGAGGGCACGTCGAAGGCGTCTTGGCCGTCATTCGCCTGCGCATCGCGAGATGCTGCCGCGGCGTCCTTGTCGTCATAGTCGGCGAAGTTCTTGCTGTCGAAGGTGTATTCGCCGTAATCGAGCGAATAGTCGATCTCTTCCTTGGGAACGCGCGGCAGCGGCGGCTTTTCCCGGGTCTCGGGGGCGTAGGCGTCGTACTGCGGGTATGCGGCGTTCTGGTCGGCGCGATACGGCGTCTCATAGGCGCCGGAGCGGGCGTAGGGGTCGGCGGGCGCGGCCGGCATCGGCTGCGCGGGATGCGGGAGGTCGCCTGCGGCCTGGTGCGGCGCCGGGGCGGGCGCCTGCGCGGATGCGGGCGACATGCTGTAGCGCTGCATTTCCTCGGCGCGAAGCTGCTTGACGATAGAGGCGCTCACGACTTCGGCGACGATGTCGAATTTGCCGCGGCGCAGGGTGTCGTCTACGATGAAACGCACGAGCGGCTGGCCGTCCATGGTCAGGCCGTCGGCCGCCGCAGTGGCGGAAAGGCGCGTCTCGCATTCGCCTGCGAGCGTCGGATAGAAGCCGAAGAGGCGCTGGTCGTCGTCGCCGTTCACGAGAACCGTGTACAGGGTGGGGGCGTATTCCCGTCCGGCGCTGAGGATTTTCTCCCTGCGCATCTGCTTTTCAGCCTTTTTGACGATCTGCACGGGGGAAAGCGGGGTATCGAAGACTTTGCCGCCCGATCCTTCCGGGTTGCCGGACCTGGAGAACAATCCCATGGGTGGTTACCTCAAGCCTTTCTGCGGTTTTGGTTCGTGAGCTCAAAGCATATAATAACGACTCATTCTAGTCGAAAGGGCGGCAGGTGCAAAATCTCATCTTGAACAGATACCGCCCCATCTCGACCGCAGGTAAAGGCGGATATGCAACGGTTCAGGTGGCGTGGGACACGCGCATCCAGAGACGCGTCGCGATCAAGTGCCTGCCCCTTGCGAGCGTGGACCCCGATTCGGTCGGGTACGAGGCGCCCGGGCTTTCCGAGGCACGCACCGCGGCTATGCTCATCGACCCCGCCATCGTGGGCGTGCTCGACTTCGAAATCGAAGGCGAGATGGCCTATCTCATCATGGAATACGTGGACGGCATCACGCTGACGCAGCTCATGCGCCAAGAAGGCATGCTTTCTATCGATGCGGCGGCCTGCGTGTTCGACGCTGTGTCCCACGCATTGGAGGCGGCGCACGACAATCTGGTGCTTCATCTGGACATCAAGCCCGACAACGTGCTCATAAACCGGCAGGGTCAGGTGAAGGTGACCGATTTCGGCCTGGCCGAGCTTTCGCACGAGGCGGGCTTCGGCCGCGCCGCCGGCGGTACCATCGGCTACATGCCGATCGAGCAGATGCGGCTCGAGTCTCCTGATAAACGAACGGACGAATGGGCTCTTGCGGCCCTTACCTACCAGATGCTCACAGGCGACAACCCGTTTTACGCCGACATGCTCTCCGAAGCCGAGCGCGCGATCGAAGAAGCGGAGATCGTCATCCCGTCCCAGGTGCGCGGCGATGTGTCGCCTGAGCTCGACGACGTGCTGTTCCATGCCCTGACGATCGAGCGCGAAGGCCGCTTCGATACGGTGAAGGAATTTTCCGGCCAGCTCATGCCGTATTTAGGCGACGTTCGCCGCGGCAAGCGCGAGCTTGCGCGGATCGTAGGCGATGCGACCGACGATGCCGCCGACATGCCGGACGAGGCATCCGAGGACGATGGCTTGGACATGACCGACCTCGATGGGCTGGGCGGCCGCGCCGCGCAGGTCGCACCCCGTCTGTTCTCGCTTGCGGCCTGCCTGTTCCTCGTTGTCGTTTCATTGGGGAATATGCCTCGGATCGCAGGGGGCACGGGATCTGCGGCCCTTGCGTATTGGGCCGTCGTCGGGGTGGCCGCCGCGGCGGCGCTGCTCCTTCCTGCTGCAGGATCGCTCGTCGCGCTAGCGGCGTTTTCCGCAGCGCTCTTCATGACCGGCGCCTACGGCTTGGGTTCTGCGGTCGCCGCCGTCGGCGCCGTCTGGTGGCTTTTCATCGGGCGTCGTGGGCGCGCGCCTTCGCTCTGCCTGCTGGCGGCGCCGCTCGCCGGCGGGTTCGGTGTGGCAGCGTTTGCGCCGATGGCCTGCGGATGCGAGCTTGACGTAAAAGAAGCGGCGGCGACCGCTGCCGCATCGGCCGTTCTGTGCTTCTGTCTCGCCTGCGCCGGATCCTTCAGCCTTGCGGGATGGGATGCGCTGAACCATCTGTCGTTCGGCCAGGCCATGGATACGCATGCGGTCGCCTTGCTGTCGGATCCCGCCATATGGCTTGCCGCGGCGTCGTGGGTCGCCGCGGCGGCCGTGCTTTCGTTTTCGCGCCAGCGGGGATCGTTCCTTCTGTTCGCGCTCGGCATCGCGGCCGCAACGGCCATCCTGTCCGCCGCAGCGATCGGGGGATTGGTTCTCGGGGGCGGGTTCGTGTCCCATGCGCTCGCGTTCGGCGTTTCGGCATCTGCGTTGGCAGCCGGCGTCCTCGCCTTCGCCGTCGCGCTCGCGCGTCGCCATCAGGCGCGTTCGGATAGGTGGTAGATGTGCTGTGACGTGCGTGTTTGTGGAACCCTGCAATCTGACGGGTGATTCTTCGGCGTCCCGATGCTATAAAGAACGGGTTTCATTCCCCGTCATGCGCGGTTTCTCGCGCTGGAAGAGAACCGCCGCATGCTTGGCATCTTGATCGTCAATACCGGCACCGCCGCCGCGCCGACCGAAGAGGCCGTTCGTGCGCACCTGCGCGAATTCCTCCAAGACCGTCATCTGATCAACGTGCCGCCTCTGATCTGGCGCCCGATCCTCGAGCTCTTCATACTGCCGAAGCGTCCGCGTCGAACCCTGGATCGTTACATCGATTTCTGGACCCCCGAAGGCAGCCCGTTCATGCTGGAGTCCCAGGCGCAGCGCGACGAGATCGCCCGCCGCCTTGCGCATCTGATAGACGAGCCTCACGAGGTCAGGCTCGCGATGCGCTACGGCCAACCGAGCATCCGCGGCGCGATCGAAGCATTCCTGGACGCGTGCGTCGATCGCATCATCGTTCTGCCGATGTATCCGCAGAAGACCATTCCCTGCGCGGGAAGCGTGTTGGACGAATTCGACGCCCAGTTCGCCGCTCTGACGAAGGCGCGCAGCCTGTCCGCCGATGCGGCGCCCGAGGTTCTGCGCATCGACGAATATTGGCGCGAACCGGGATATCTTGATGCGCTTGCCGGTTCCATCAGGCGATGCTGGGCGTACCGTCCGGGATCGAAGCTCGTCATGTCGTATCACTCCATTCCCGTCTCATATGTGACGAAGGGCGGGGATACGTATCCCGACGCGGCGGCGGAGACGCTGAGGCGCACGGCGGAAATCCTGGGCGTTCCTGAAGAAGACCAGGTCATCGCATTCCAGTCGCGCTTCGATAGCCGCAGGTGGGTGGGGCCGATGCTCGTGCCTACCGTCCGTCGCCTCGCGGCCGAAGGCGTGCGCGATATCGCCGTCGCCTCGCCCATCTTCTCCGTCGACTGCCTGGAGACTTATCACGATATCCGGTTCGAGGCGAAGGCTGCGTACCTGGATGCGGCCGCGACCGCGGGGATCTCCGACCCGTCATTCACCTACGTGCCCGCCCTCGGCGCCGACGCTGCGTTCATGGACGCGATCGCGCGCCTTATCGCTCGTCGCGCGGTCTGTTCATAGCGAGGCCTTCGAGGCCTGGGACGGCGCATCCAATGCGCGGATGTCCTTGAAGAGGTATCCGGAGAGCCCGATGATGAGGAAGAGGATTCCCGAAGCGACGAAGAACGTCGGGATGCCGATCCATTCGGCGATGACGCCGCCGACTGCGATCCCTGCCGGCATGGCAAGGCCGATGAGCGCATAGAAGAACCCCATGGCGCGCCCCGTCTTCTCTTCGGGAACGCGCTGCTGGATGAGCGTCATGAGCGGTCCGTTGAACCACGCCATGAAGACGGACGCGAGTCCCATGAGACCTGCGTAGATCCAGAACGCGGTGGAAGGAAGCAGCCCTGCGGCGATGATGGGCACGGCGATGAGGACGGCCGAGGCGCAGAGCAGCAGCGCGAGCCGTCTGCCGCCTCCCCAGGCCATGATGACGATCGATCCTACGAGCATGCACGTTCCCGAAATCGCCTCGGCGACAGAGACCATCGTTCCGTCCGCGCCGAAGTGCTGCGTGGCCATGAGCGGATAGATCGCGCCGAGCGCCGCGAAGGCCATAAGCCCTACGGTCAGCCCTCCTAGAAGCATGACGAGTCCTTTATGGACACGCAGCGCATCCCAGCCGACGCGCATCTGCTCGGCGACGGTGGATTCCTCCTCGACTTTCACGGTGGGGATTTTGACAAGGCCGAGCGCCGCGCAGGCGACGAGGGCGCCGATGAATTCGATGATGAGCGTGGGCGCCAGTCCGAAGGCCGTATAGAGCGCGATGCCCACGGCGGGCGCGCAGATGCTCGAGATGCTTTCAAGCAGCTGGTCGAGGGTGTTGATGCGCAGAAGGTGCCGTTCCGGGACGAGCATGGGCATGGCCGCCGTCATCGCCGGGGCGTGAAATGCGGAGAAGACGCTGCGGATGGTGGCGAACAAGCAGATGAGCGCGAATGAGCGAGTGCCTGCGACGACAAGCAGGGCGAGCACGAGCGAGGATGCGCCTGCTCCCAGATCGGCGACTATCATGACCGCCTTGCGGTTGAACCGATCTGCGACGACCCCGCCCAGCGGGGAGAGAAGCCCTAAGGGCAGCATGCTGAACATCATGAGCAGCGACAGCATGAGGGCGCTCTGCTCGGTTTGGGTGACGTGCCAGATGATGGCCCAGCCGGATGCGCCGCTCGTTATGATGGAAACGGCCTGTCCTGACCAGATGATCGAGACGATGCGAAGCCAGCGGGATGAAAGCGGCCTGCCCGAGGCGCTCATGCGCTCCTGGCTCGTGCGGGCATGCGCCGACGCATCCCCGCCGTCTTCGAAGCGCGCGATCGTGTCCGACCGGTTCGTGTCGGCATGCATCGATGCTTCTTCCGGCATCTTCGCATCGATATCTTGAGGCGTTCCGTCTGTCATGCGTATAGCTCCTGCCGAGGCGTCGAAGGCCGTTCGAGCGCACGGGTGCTTTTAGAGTACGATCGGGCAAGGATTATAGGCCGCGTCTTTCGCGGACTCCGACGGATGCGGCCGATTGTGCTAGATTATCGGAACTCTCGAAAGACGGGAGGCGGGGAGCTCGCGCCATGCGGGCTGAGAGGAAGCGTAACGTCGCTTCGACCCGAAGAACCTGATGTGGGTAATGCCAACGAAGGGAGCCGATATGGCTGATCGCCATGCATCTTTTTCAACCCCCACGCTCGGCCTTATATGGTTCGGCGCAGCGGTATCCTTGGCGGAAATCCTCACCGGAACGTATTTCGCGCCGCTTGGAATCGAGCAAGGGCTTGCGGCGATTCTTCTAGGGCATCTCATCGGCGGTGCGATGTTCTATCTGGTCTCGCTCGTAAGCGCGCGCACCGGCGTCGGGGCGATGGATGCGACCAAACGCACGTTCGGATCGCGCGGGTCGGTGCTGTTTTCGGCGGCGAACGTCCTTCAGCTGGTCGGGTGGACGGCCATCATGATCCAGTCGGGCGCCGTGGCGGCGACGCAGATCGTCCCGGCGCTGGGCACTGCGGGATGGTGCGTCGTGATCGCAGCGCTTATCGTGGCGTGGATCGCGTTCGGCGTGCGTTGGATGGGGAGGCTGCAATCGATCGCGGCGGCGCTTCTGTTCGTGCTCACGCTGATCGTGAGTTACGTCGTGTTCGGGAGCCTCGACGGATTTCCGGCTTCCTTCGCCGCCGACGGAACCATGACGTTCGGTGCCGGGGTCGAGCTGGCGGTCGCCATGCCCCTTTCATGGCTTCCCGTCGCGGGCGACTATACGCGTTTCGCGGAGAAGCCCGGTGCGGGCAGCGGTGCGGCCACGGTCGCCTATCTGCTCGGCAGCTGCTGGATGTATATGATCGGCCTAGGAATGGCCCTGATCGCAGGCACGAGCGATATCGCAGGAATTCTGAACGCGGCGGGCTTCGGCATCGTCGGCATCATGATCGTCGTCTTCTCCACGGTGACGACGACGTTTCTGGATGCGCAGTCGGCAGGCGAGTCCGCGTCTGCCATAACATCGCGTTTGGATGCGCGCATCGTAGGCGTTGCGGCCGCCGTCGTGGGCGCGGTTTTGGCGGCGTTCGCTCCCGTGGGGGATTTCGAGGCGTTCCTCTACCTGATCGGGTCCGTGTTCGCGCCGATGGCCGCGCTCGTCGTCGCCGATTTCTTCATTCTGGAGCGCGATATGTCGGATGAGCCGTTCGACGTGGTAGCCCTCGCATTGTGGATCGGCGGCTTCGCGCTCTATCGCTGGTCGCTTGCCTGGAGCCTTCCGGTCGGCAATACCTTGCCGGTCATGGTCATCGTCGCGGGTGTCGCCGTCGTCGTGCGGCTTGTCCAGCGGCGCATGGCGCGTAAGGCGTAAGTTTTGGGGCCGTTGAGACCGGATAAAGGGAATTCGTCCAGTCACGCCCTCGTCGTTCCCAAAACGGAACGTGCGCTAGACAGGATACGTCCGACCTGCTAATTTTCCGATATGTTAGTCATATCTAACTTTTATCGGAGAGGAAGAGCATGCCCCATTACGACATCCTCAGGCTCGGTCGTGCCGGATGGTTGCCCATGGTCGCGTCCTTCTTCATCGGTTTGGCTTTATCTGGCATCCTGCTTTTCCAGGCTTGGCTCATATCGCGCATCTTCGCCACGCTGTATGCATGGGATTTCTCTCACATAACGCTGCTTTTAGGATTATTCGCCGTAGTTCTTCTGGTGCGTCCGCTCGTTATGCTCGTTCAGGAGCTGCTTGTCAGTCGGGTCGGCAGAAACATCAAGCTCGATGTCCGGGTGCGGCTTCTCGAGCATCTGAACAAGATGGGTCCGTTCGGCCTATCTTCGAAGCGCACCGGCGAGGTCGAGGCGCTCGTGACCGATGGCGTTGAATTGCTGGAGGATTACTACGGACGATACATTCCGCAGCTCGGCGTCACCATCGTAACCGTGACCGTGGCCATCGTCTTGCTATTCCGACTGGATCCTTTGGTGGCGTTCGTGGGCGGATGCGCGGCTTTGCTTACCCCGATCCTTCCCAATCTATGGAACAAGGTGCTGGATCGTCGCGGCTACCAGCATTGGGAACAGTATTCTCAAATGAATGCCGAGGTGGTCGATGCGATGCAGGGCATGACGACCTTGCAGCTCTTCAACAACGTGGAGCAGCAGCGGAGCAAGATCATCCACGCTGCTCGGACCCTCCTGTCCGCCACGTTGTCGCAGATGCGGATTTCGCTTCTGGGGTCCGCGATTTCATCTTGGATGGTGAACGGCGGACCTGTGATCGTGCTGGCGCTGGGCATCGTCCAGGTCTGGCATGGGCATGTAGACATCGCGCAGCTGTTCTGGTGCCTATTCCTGAGCTACGAGCTCTTCCGTCCTTTTCAGGATCTTAGCTCCAATTGGCATGCCGGCTTCCATGGCTATGCAACTGCGCAGCAAGCGCTTGGGTTGCTGAAGGCCCGAACGCCTCATGACGACGACTTGCCGAGCCAGGCGCCTCCGACCGTGTTCGATATTCATTTCGATCAGGTCTCGTATTGCTATCCGTCGACGGAGTCTCGCGCAACCGATGATATCTCCTTGACCATCGGGTCCGGCGAGACGGTTGCGCTTGTGGGGCAGTCCGGATGCGGTAAATCAACCCTGCTCGGTCTTTTGCTCAGGTTCGGCGATCCGTCCAGCGGGAAGATCAGCATCGGCGGCATCGATCTCCGCGCGCTTTCTCGCGAGGACCTGTCTTCGCTCATTACGCTCGTTCCTCAAGAGCCGGTCATCTTCGACGGCAGCATTGCCGACAATCTGCGAGCCTGCGCACCAGAAGCCTCCGACCAGCAGCTGCGCGAACTCTGCCTCTCGCTTGGACTCGATGATATCGCCGATATCGACGAGCTGCTGGATATTCGCGTGCAAGAACGCGGCAGCGGCGTTTCCGGCGGCCAGCGCCAGCGTCTGGCCATCGCCCGCGCGCTGCTTCGCAATACCCCGATTCTGCTGCTGGACGAAGCCACGTCGGCTCTTGACTCTGGAGCAGAGCAGCTCGTCTTGTCCACCATCGAGAACCATCGCAAGAAACTATCCAGCGAAGGCAGAACCTTAACCGTCATCGTGTCCGCCCACCGTCTGGAAACCGTTCGTCAGGCCGATAGGATCGTCGTCCTATCGAAAGGCAGCCTCGTTGAAATCGGCGACCACGAAAGCCTGCTGCTCCGAAACGGTACCTATGCGGCCCTCGTCGCTACCGCCCAGGAGCTGATTCGATCATGAAGCAGAATGCATTTCGTGAAGCCTTCGATCCGCTTGCGCGGCTTTTGCCGAGACTGACGCAGTATAAGAAATACGTCGCGCTCATCTTCGCGATGCTTCTGCTGCATCGCATCTGCGTGACGGTTCTTAATGTGCTGGGAGCGGCGCTCGTCTCCCATATCATGCTCGTCAATCACATAGACGGCATCGCCTGGTGGGCGCTGGCCGGCCTGGCGGTTCTCGTTCTATCGGTGGGAGTGACCTGGTGGCTGGATATGTGGTTCGCGCACGTTTACAGCTATAAGATCATCGCGGATCTGCGTATCGAGATCTTCGATGCCATCAATCGCGTAAGCCCTTCTGGGCTGCAGCACAGGACGACCGGGGACATCACTGCCGCGGCCATGTCCGATGTCGAGATTACCGAGTGGTTCTACGCCCATACCGTCATCGATTTCCTAGCCACGGTTGCGGCGAATGCGATCTTCACGATCGTCATGATCGTTCTGGTCGGTCCATCCGGGATGATCCTTTTCATAACCGCTACGGCGGTTCTGCTTGTGCCGATACTCACTTTGCCCTTGCAAACCCGACAGGGTGAACGCATTCGACAGAGTCTTGCCAGGCAGAAAAGCCGCTCTCTGGAAATGATCCAAGGGTCGCGAGAGATCATCAGCCTCGGGCTGATCGATCGGCAGCTGGACGTGATTCGAGAATCAACTCTGGAGGTCCAACGATGCAAGCGCTGGTATATCGTGCGCTCGGGCATCGAGATCGCGGTTTCGCAGCTCATGATTTCAACTGCAACCATCGGTACGTTGGCCTGGCTGCTTGCGCTGAAACAGGCCGGCAGCGTGGAGCTTGCCTATATACCGTCCGCAATGATGCTGCTCAGTGCATCCTGCAAAGCATGCCTGAGCCTTTCAGGCATGCTCCGTAAGCTCGGAGAGGTTTCAGGCGCGACGCGCAGGTTCTTCGAATTGGTCGACATGCCTCGGCAGATTCCCGACAACGGCGAATCGGCAGACTTCCCTGACGAAGCGTTGGGCATCGAATACCAGGATCTGACTTTCGGATATACCGATGATGCCAAGATTCTGGATGATTTCAGCCTTTCGATCGCGGCAGGTTCGTCGGTGGCGCTCGTCGGACGGACCGGAGTCGGTAAGTCCACGATGGCGGCGCTGACCGTGAGGCTCTATCAGCCCCAATCCGGCAGCATCTGCATCGGAGGCAGGCCGATCGATTCCATTCCGCTCAGCCAACTGCGCACGCTTGTGACGCTTGTCCCGCAGCATCCGTATATATTCCGCAGCACGGTACGGGACAATCTGCGCATGGCCAAGCCGAGCGCTTCCGACGGCGAGCTTTGGCAGGCTCTCGAGATCGCTCAGCTGGATGAAACGATCCGTGCGCTACCGGACCAGCTGGATACGTTGATCGGCGAACGTGGCGCGACGCTTTCGGGCGGACAGCGTCAGCGTCTCAGTCTAGCCCAGGCGTTTTTGAAGAATTCTCCGATCGTGATCTTTGACGAGGCGGTGTCGAATCTCGACCCGAATCTAGAGCAGAAGCTCGTCGCAGCAGGTCGTTTCATGTATGAGGGTCGAACTACGATCACCATCGCGCATCGCCTCTCGACCATACGTTCGGCAGATTCGGTGGCATTCGTCGAGGACGGCAAGCTCTCGGCTTTCGGCACCCATGAACAGCTCTTACGGGATTGCCCACGATACCGTGCCTTCATGGAGCCCGTAACGGGATGACATAGGGCTGCTCCATGCCGTCAACGCTCTTTTTCGCCTAAAAAAATTAGACATGTCTAACTTTTTTAGGTCTATTGGAATAAAATAATCGAATCCGACCGTTCAGATACCTAGTTTGAAGGATGTGCGAATAAGGATGATCTGCGGATGAACCGACGTGCGGTCTTAGTGGTCATTGTGGGATCTCTGCTGTTGATCGCCTCTATATTCGCGGCCTTCGGAATCGGGCTCGCGGATATTTCGCCACGTGTTGTCCTGGAGGTTTTCTGGTGCAAGATTTCCGGAAGCCAGGGTTCGTTCAGCCCACGTGACGAAGTGATCGTTTGGGATGTCCGCGGCGCGCGCATAGTGCTCGCCGCAATCGTCGGAGCAGGTCTTTCTATTTGCGGTGCCATCATGCAAAGCCTGGTGCGCAATGTGCTGGCAGACCCGTATCTGCTGGGCACTGCATCGGGTGCGTCTGCTGGTGCAGCCCTCATCTTGGTGTTCGGAATCGGCAGCGCGTTCGGATTGGCCGGTGCGGCATTCATCGGTGCCGTCATCGCCACAGTCGCGGCGTTCGCGATCGCCTCGACGGGCGGCACCCTGACATCCAGTCGCGTGATTCTCGCGGGCATTACGATCGGTTTTGCCATGACGGCGCTCACGAACCTGATGGTTTTCGCATCCGGCGACGAAGGCGCTGCACGCTCGGTGATGTTCTGGATGCTTGGATCTCTGGCGCTTGCGAACTGGGACCAGATGCTGCTTCCGGTTCTTGCGCTGCTGGCAACGATGATCGTCGGAATGGGAATAGGATCGGGCCTGGATGCCATATCGGTCTCTGATGAAACCGCGCAGGTCAGCGGCTTTCATCCGCAACATCTGCGGATGGCGAGCATGCTTTTGATATCGGCATGCGTCGCCGTACTGGTGTCGGTGGCCGGTCAGATCGGTTTTGTGGGCCTGGTGATTCCGCATGCGGCACGCCGTTTGGTGGGCGCCACCAACAGATCCGTGATTCCCGTATCGGCGCTGCTCGGCGCGACGCTGATGGTCTGGGCGGATGTCATCGGACGAATCGCTTTCCAACCGAGGGAGATTCCTATCGGCATCATTACCGCATTGGTCGGGACCCCCGTCCTCATCGCATTGGTGCGCCGGCAGTATAGCCGAAGCGGCGGGTTGGAAACGAAAAGGAAGTCAGGGAAACAGGGAAGGGATTGAGAAAGGAAGATGATGAAAACAAGGATGATGAAGCAAGCGGGAGCAGCGTTGGCCGTCAGCGCCGTGCTTGTCGGCTGCCTTATGGGCTGTTCGAATTCTGCCGACAACTCGACTGAAGCGTCGTCGGCGTCGATGGATGCCGCGTATCCGGTGACGTATACCTACGGTGGTCGCGAAGTCACGTTCGACGAGGCTCCGAAGAAGATTCTCACTTCCGGGCCGACTTCGGCCATCTATGCGGCCGAGCTTGCAGAAAAGGGACAGTTCGCGTATCGCTCGGGCGAGTTCAAAGATCCGAATCCGGAAGCCGATGCTATGGGAGCCGAAATCATTTCGGACAGCGAGCTGAGCACCGAGAGCATTATTTCCCAAGATGTCGATCTCGTCATTACGGATACGTTTACCGGATTCGATCCTGAAAAGGTGGAAGCTGCCGGAATCAAAGTGATCATGCCGAACTCAGGCGTCGCGCACGCGAAGGCCGACGGCGCTGGATCCCTGGTGGTTCCGGAAGGGACTCCGTTCGAGCTTATCAGCAGTGATTTGCGTGAACTTGGCAAGGTGCTTGGACAGCCCGAGCGCGGCGAGCAGAAGGCCGAAGAGTTCGAACAGCAGATGGCAGAGCTCGATAAGTCGAAGCCCGGTAAGGGAAAGACCGCAGTGATGCTGTTCTACTTCTCTCCGGAATATCCCGTGATGTCGGTCAGCAATGCAAGCATCGAGGGCCAGATGATGGAGCATCTGGGACTGGAGAACATCTTCGCCAATGAAGAAGCTCCGTATCTCGAAGAGGTGAATTGGGAAGCCGTGCTTGAAAAAGATCCGGATGTGATCATCGTCAAATATGGCCGCACCGGCTCTACCTTCGAAGAGGATAAGGCTCGACTGCTCACCGAGCCGGGCGCCGATACCATGAAGGCGGTCAAGGACGGCAAGATCATCGGCATCTCCAACCACAACACCTGGCCTACGCCGGAAATGATGGATGCGATGCAGACCATTTCCGATGCTCTGAAATAGGAATTCATGGCGCTTTTCGACTGCAAAGACGTAACGTTCCGCTATACGGGAACCCGAGAGGCAAATCCCACGCTGAGTGGGGTTTGCCTCTCTATCCCGCACGGTTGCGTCTTCGGGATAATCGGGCCGAACGGATCGGGCAAATCCACGTTCTTGAAATGCCTGTACCGTTCTTTGAACCCGACATCCGGTGATATCGTGTTCATGGACGATGCGCTGAGCAGCTACTCCACGAAGCGGCTGGCAAAACGGATGGCCGTCGTGGTGCAGACGGAATCTGCATCGATCCCGCTGACGATTCGCGAGTATGTGCGCCTCGGGCGCGCGGTGTATCGCAACGTGTTCGAAGGCTTCACCGCAAAGGATGAGTCCATTGTGGATGAGGCTCTTGCTGAGCTGGGGATAGAAGAAATCCAGAACCGTCCGATCACGGGGATAAGCGGCGGCGAATACCAGCGCACTATGTTGGCACGAGCCCTAGCTCAGCAAACCGATGTCCTTCTTCTAGACGAGCCGACGAACCATCTTGACGTTTTTCAGCAGCATAAGATCCTTCAAACCGTGCGCAAGAAGAACCTTTCGGCGGTGGTCGTCTTGCATGACTTGAATCTTGCTGCTCGGTATTGCGACTACCTGGCCGTTCTTGACGATGGTGCCGTAGTCGACACGGGCACTCCGGATGAGATACTGCGCGCGGATCTTATAGAGAAGGTTTACCGGATGTCCGCCAAGCGCTTTGTTGTGGATGACGTGCTGCAGCTCGTCATGCTGCCGCTCGAATCGTGAGGCTGCATCTAAGGTTCGGCAGGTGCGTTATCAAGGGAACTTTCAGGCTGCATGATGTACGGCGCGTTTATATTGCCAGGTCAATTTCCTGCCTTTGAACAGTGGGAGAGAAATGCAGCGACGAGCTCGAGTCTAGATTCCACGAAGCACGAGATCGGCGTAGTCTTGGCTTTGATGGAAGAGATGTGCGATGACGATCATGTCGTTGCCATCTTGGAAGAAAAGGACCACGTAGCCTCCGAGCAAGACGGTGCGGTATCCCAGTCGGGCGAGGACATCCATTCTCGAGAGCCTATGTTTCACGGTGCCATCGCGTAGCTCTTCAAGGGTTTTCTCCCGCTCGGCAAGGAACGATTTCACCGTTGCGGAACCGAAGCTCGAAAGATATATGACGATATCCTCCAGCTCTCGCAAAGCGGTAGGCTGGATGCGCACCTCACAGGCCATGCTTTTCCTTAAGAGCTGCGGTCGCCTCAAATGCATCGAAATGCAGGCCTTCGGTTCGCTCGTGTTCTGAAATCATGATTCGCTCAAGCAGGCGCGCCCGTGCATCCGCTTGCTCCCACCGGGCGAAATCAGAACTCTTCACACAGACGAAGCGGTCGTAGCCGTTCTTCGTCACGATGATGGGGGACGAACTGGAAGAGACCATCTTGTCGAATGAGGCGGTGTCTCGCAAGTCTTTGATGGGAACGCACGTCGGCATACGGTCTCCTGATTCATGTCATGATAATAAGCATTATTATGACATGAATCATGCTATTTTTATACAAGGAAGGTTTTCGATCGCTTGGACATATGGGCACCGTCGCATGCGTCTGCAGACGAGGCGGTTGGACTGAAGGGAAAGGCTCCTATACCTGCTCGGCAAGCATCCCTTCGAGCGTGCGCCAGGCGAGTTCGGCGCATTTGACGCGCGCCGGCATCTTCGAGATGGTTTCAAGCTCGGCAGCTTCGTCCAAGTCCTCGCGGTCCTGGTCGGAAAGCTCCTTGCCCTGGACCATGCCGATGAACAGCTCGCAGAGCCTCCTGGCCTCGTCGACGCTTTCGCCGGTGATGAGGTCGGCCATCATGTCGGCCGACGCCTGCGAAACGGCGCAGCCATGCCCGGTGAACGCCGCTTCTTCGATCGTGCGGCCGTCGTCGCCGAGGCGAAGCTTCAGCACGAGTTCGTCTCCGCAGCTCGGGTTGATCCCCTCGTGTTCGTGGGTCGCGTTTTCCAGATCGTACTTGTAGTCGGGGTGGGCGTTGTGTTCCATGAGCGCGGCAGTATAGATGCTAGGCATTGAACATACTCCAAACGGTCTTGAGCGCATGAATGAGCGCATCGATATCGCGGCGCTCGTTGTAGAACGCGAATGACGCGCGGCAGCAGGACGGCACGCCGAGCCAGGTGAGAAGCGGCTGGGCGCAGTGATGTCCGGCTCTGATGGCGACGTCTTCGCCGTCGAGGATGCCCGACACGTCGTGCGGGTGCACGCCCTTGACGTTGAAGCTGACCACGCCGTGATGCGCGGCCGCGTCGTCCGGCCCCACGATCTCGATGAACGGAAGCTCGGCCATCCGGCGCATGCATTCCGCCACGAGCGCGGCTTCGCGCGCCTGGATGTAGTCGAAGCCGACCGAATCGATATAGGAAAGCGCCATGCCCGTGGCATAGATTCCCGCCGCATCCTGCGTGCCGGCCTCGAACTTTTCGGGAACGGGGGACCAGACGGCATCTCCTTCGGTGACGGAATCGATCATCTCGCCGCCCGTGAGGAACGGCGGCATGGCGTCGAGCAGCTCTTTCCTTCCCCAGAGCACGCCGACGCCCATGGGGCCGAAGGCTTTATGGGCGGAGAACGCGAAGAAATCACAGTCGATCTTCTGCACATCGACGGGCATATGGGGGACCGACTGCGCGCCATCGACGATCATGTACGCTCCAGCCTCATGCGCCGCCTGGGCGATCCTCTCGACGGGGTTGAGCACGCCGAGCACGTTCGAGATGTGCACGACGGAGACGATCTTGGTCTTCGGCCCGACCTTCGCGGCGATCTCTTCATCCGTGATGACGCCTTGGTCGTCCGGGCGCAGGTAGACGAGCGTGGCGCCTGCGGCACGGCAGGCTTGCTGCCAGGGGATGAGGTTGCTGTGGTGCTCCATGATGGAGATGCAGACCTCGTCGCCCGGTTCGAGCACGGTGGGTGCGAACGCCTTGGCCGCCATATTGAGGGCTTCCGACGCGTTGCGGCAGAAGACGATTTCGTTCGCTTCATGCGCGCCGATGAATTCCGCGGTCTTCTTGCGGGCATCGTCGATGGCCATCGTCGCTTCGAACGACAGCTTGTACAGCCCGCGCAGGGCGTTCGCGTTCATGGTCTCGTAGAACGAACGTTGGGCATCCAGCACGACAGAGGGCCGCTGGGCCGTGGCCGCCGAGTCGAGGAACGCGAGCTCGGGGTGCAGGGAAAGCAGCGGGAAATCGCAGCGGAACGGGCTGGTGGAAAGGTCGGTCGGATCGAACGCTATGCACTTGGGGCCGCTCATTGCTCGACCCCCTCGTAATCTCCGAGGAGCGTCTTGCCGAGGCGCACGACACTGGCCCTGACGGTCTCGTCGACGGCATTGATCTCGGCGTTTTCGATTTGCGCACGCGCGAACATGGCTTCGGCCGCATCGGGGGAAAGGCCGCGGCATGCCAGATAGAACTTCTGCTCGGGACGGATATGCCCGATCGTCGCGCCATGGTTGCCGGCGACGTCGTCTTCGGAGCAGAGGATGACGGGAACCGTGCGGTTGTGCGCGCCGTCATCGGCGATGAGCACCGTTTCCGATTCATGGCCGTTGGCGCCCTTGCAGCCGCGGATCAGGTCGATCGTGCCGCGGAGCGTCTTGACGCTTTCGCCGGCCAGCACGCCGTTGGCATTCAGTTCGGACATCGTGCGTTGGCCGTGATGGCGGATGACGTAGTTGAAATCGAGCTCGTTTTCTCCGTGGCCCAGATAACGGGTGTCCACGTCGATGTCGGAGGAGGCGCCTCGCAGGTCGCAGGCGAGCCCCGTGTAGGATTCCCCGGCACCCAAAACGGTATGCCTGACCTCGACCTTCGCGGACTCGTCGAGCACATAGCCCTCGTCGTCGAAGCATTGCCAGGAATCGTCGGCCGTCTGGATGGCGGTCACGCGGACGACGGCGTCCTTGCCGGCGAACACGCGCAGCGTCGCACCGATGGCGCCGACTCCCTTAGTCGGGGTGTCGAAGGCGATCGCGATATCGACGTGCGCGCCTTCGTGGGCCACGATGTCGACGGCGGCCGTGTTGACCGCCCCGTCGATGCCGTTGAGGCGGACGGTCGCCGCGCCTTCGGAGCCTTCGGGGGCTTCCACGACGATGACCTCGCCGGCGGCTTGGAGCAGGAATTCTCGCGCATCCGCGCCCATGCCCGTCTCGAACGCGGCGGCGACGGACGCTGCGCGCTCGGTTTCGGCGGCATCGATCTGATAGCGGGAATATGCCGTGTCGCGCACGCCGTCGGTGTCGTCGTCGGCTTCGCCCGCAAGATCCTGCGCGCTGATGCGCGTCGCATAGGTGCGCGCCGAAAGCGCGTCCACAGCCGTATCGAACGCATCGCCCTCAAGGTCTGTGAGCGCGACGGCGGTCACGGAAAGCGCGCTTTCGCCCTCGGGCACTTCGACGATGGCGTCATGCGCCTGGATAAGGTCGGCGGGGGTTTCTATGTCCGCGCCGTTCATGCTCAGGCGATGCCACGTGGGAGCGGGCATCGGGCTGGCGTTTTGCAGGGTAATGGCGTCCATCCTAGCCGATCGCCCCTTCCATTTCGAGTTTGATCAGGTTGTTCATTTCGACCGCGTATTCGAGCGGGAGTTCTTTGGAGACCGGGTCCGCGAAGCCGTTGACGATCATCGTGCGGGCCTCTTCCTCGGAGATGCCGCGGCTCATCAGGTAGAAGATGGTGTCGTCGCCGATGCGGCCGATCGTCGCCTCATGTCCGATGTCCACCTTCTTGCAGCGGACGTCCATCGCGGGAATGGTGTCGGATCGGGAGACGTCGTCGAGCATGAGCGACTGGCAGGAGACGCTGGCCGCGGAATCGGTCGCGTTCGGCGTGGCCACCACCGAGCTGCGGAACGTGGATACGCCGCCGCCCTTGGAGATGGACTTCGTCTCGATGGCCGCCGAGGTCTCGGGGGCCGCGAGCACGACCTTGCAGCCGGTGTCGAGGTTCTGCCCTTGGCCGGCGAAGGTGATGCCGGTGAAGGTGCAGCGGCTCTTGCGTCCTGCGAGGATGGACATCGGATACAGGTAGCCCACGTGGCTGCCGAACGACCCGGATATCCATTCCACCGAGCCGCCCTCGTCGCAGCGGGCACGCTTGGTGTTGAGGTTGTACATGTTCTTCGACCAGTTCTCGATCGTCGAATAGCGCAGGTGGGCGCCCTTGCCGATGAAGAGCTCGACCGCGCCGGCGTGGAGGTTGGCCACGTTGTATTTCGGCGCCGAGCACCCCTCGATGAAGTGCAGGTCGGCATCGTCTTCCACGATGATGAGCGTATGCTCGAACTGGCCTGCGCCCTTGGCGTTCAGACGGAAGTACGACTGCAGCGGGAAGTCGAGGCGCGTGCCCTTCGGGACGTAGACGAACGATCCTCCCGACCACACGGCGCCATGGAGCGCGGCGAACTTGTGGTCGGTGGGCGGGATGAGCGTCATGAACTTCTCGTGGATGAGCTTCTCCCATTCAGGCTCGTGCAGGGCCTCTTCGATGCCGGAGTACACGATGCCCATTTGGGCGGCGGATTCCTGCACGCTGTGATAGACGAGCTCGGAGTCGTACTGGGCGCCGACGCCCGCGAGGTAGGCGCGTTCGGCCTGAGGGATGCCCAAGCGGTCGAACGTGTTCTTCACGTCGTCGGGAAGGCTTTCCCAGTCGCTTTTCTGGTCGGTGTTGGGCTTGACGTAGGTGACGATGTTGTCCATGTCGAGCCCGGCGATCGACGGGCCCCAGTCGGGGGTCGCCATGCGATGGTAGGTTTCGAGGGACTTCAGGCGGAAGTCGAGCATCCACTGCGGCTCGTCCTTGCGGCTCGAGATCTCTTCGACGATTTCAGGGGTCAGGCCGGCGTCGACGCGTTCGAAATCCTTCTCTTCGTAGCGGAAGTCGTACATCGAGCGGTCGATGTCGGCGACCTCGGTGCGTTTCTTAGGCATGGGGGAAGCCTCCTATTCGGCGTCCGCCGCGGCGCGCTCGATGAGCGCGGCCAGGAGCTCTTCGTCATGGGATGCGGCTTCCGCTTCGGCGGCGGCGAACTGCTCGAAGCCGTTCTCGTCGATGGACTGGACCATGCTCGCATCGCCTTCGGCGATCATATGCCCGCCCATCATGACGTGAACGCGGTCGATGCTCAGGTGTTCGAGGATGCGCGTGTTGTGGGTGATGACCATCAGCGTGCCGTTGCAGCGGCGGCGGTAGGCCTCCATGCCGCGGGACACGACGCCGAGGGCATCGACGTCGAGGCCGGAATCGGTTTCATCGAGGATGGCGAGCTTAGGCTGAAGGAGCAGGAGCTGGAGCATCTCGACCTTCTTCTTCTCGCCGCCGGAGAAGCCGACGCCGAGCTCGCGATCGAGCCAGGCCGGATCCATGTCGAGCTCTTCGCAGAGGTCTTTCAGGAGCTTGCGGAACTGCTTGCCCTTGAGGTCGGCGCCTTCTCGGCCCGCGACGGATGCGCGCAGGAAGCTGGACAAGGGCACGCCGGGAATCTCGACCGGAGCCTGGAAGCTCAGGAAGAGCCCGGCGCGGGAGCGTTTGTCGGGGGAGAGGCCGGTGATGTCTTGGCCATCGAATTCGATCGAGCCGCCATTGACGGTGTAGACGGGATCGCCCATGACCACGTGGCCGAACGTCGACTTGCCCGTGCCGTTGGGGCCCATGAGGACATGGGTCTCGCCGGCGGCGAGCTCGAGGTTGACGTTCTTCAGGATGAGCTTGTCGTCGACCGATGCGAACAGGTCGTTGATCTTGAGAAGCGGTTGCGCCATGGGAAAGCCTTTCCGGAGAGCTTTAATTCCTATAAAAATTATATGATTAAAATAAACGGACGGCTCCATATGTCAATATGGACAGCGCGCAAAAGGCGGGAAAACCCGCGTCGCGCACGACCGAAACACAATTGCTACGCATCTAGGTGCGTTTCGATCGAAGGAGCGAGGATGCTTGTCACGACGAAAGGGCGCTATGCCATGCGTCTCATGGCGGACGTCGCTCACCATTTCGAGAAAGAGGGAACGCCCCTTTCTCTGCGCGCCGTGGCCCAACGCGAAGGCATCTCGATGAAGTACCTCGAGCAGCTCGCCCGTCCATTGGTCAAGTCAGGCCTGCTCAAAAGCGTGCGCGGGAAGGGAGGCGGCTACGTGCTCGCCGAGCCGTCCGCCGCGATCCGTGCGGGCGACATCCTGCGCGCGGCCGAGGGGAACATCCTTCCCGTGTCGTCGTGCGACGGCGTGACCTTCGATTGCGCGCGCATCGCCGACTGCGCTTCGGTGAAGTTCTGGATCGGCCTCGACCGCGTCATCGAGGACTACGTCGACGGCGTCATGCTGAAGGACATCATCGACGAGGGCGACGTGTTCTTCGATGTGGACAAGATCAGCCAGATCGTGGCGGCGAAGCTCTCGGAAGAAGATGCGGAATGAACGCACCGGGAAGCGCTGAGGATCCGATCTTCGTCAAAGAGCAGGAGCATCTGAGCGAGACGTATGCGAAGCTCAAGCGCATAGAGGATGCGCAGGTCGCGAAGCTTGCGAACATCATGCGCGCCGCTGCGGCGGATAAGAGCTCGATGAGCGACGATCTCGGCCTCGATACGGCCGATCTGGACCATTCCTTCGAAGCTCAGGTGGAACTCGAGGGAATGAACCAGGTCATCGACGAATACAACGCCGCTGCCCGCGTGGCTTCCGAAAACCTCTCCCGTGCGCGCCAGCTCCTTGCGCAGCCGTACTTCGCCAAGGTCGAGCTTCGGTTCAAGCCGACCGACCCGGTCAAGGACATCTATATCGGATCGACGGGCATGACCGACGAGAACCGGCGGCATTTCGTCATCGATTGGCGGTCTCCGGTCGCGGAGACGTATTACAACCGCGACATGGGGCGGACTTCGTATGAGGCGAACGGGCGCACCATCGTCGTCGATTTGGAGAACCGTCGCCAATTCGATATCGAAGCCGACCGTCTGAACGCGTACTTCGACACGTCGGTCGCGATCGAGGATCCTCTGCTGCTCGCTTCCCTCAAGAAGCACCGGTCCGCTCGGATGCAGGCCATCACGGCCACGATCCAGAAGGAGCAGAACGAGGTCATCCGCCATGAAGACGTACCGGTGCTGCTGGTCGACGGCATTGCGGGATCCGGCAAGACGTCGGTGCTGATGCAGCGCATCGCATATCTGTTCTACCGCGAACGGGAGACGCTCGATCCGTCCGATGTGCATCTCTTCACGCCGAACCCGGTGTTCAGGCGCTATATCGACGACGTGCTTCCCCAGATGGGCGAGAGCAACCCGCATTCGACGACCTGGGCGCGGTTCGCGCGATCCCTCGGCGCGACCGATCGCGGCATGCGTGCCGACGAGCTGTCCGCGGACGACCTTGAGCGCATCGATGAAATGCTCGACGGGTTCCGCTTCGAGGTCGGCGACTTCCGTCCCGTCGTGCTTCGCACCGGACGCGCGGTGCTCACGGCTGCCCAGATCCAGGGCGTCTTCGATAAATTCGGGCGCATACCCGCGGGTCCGCGTCTGTTCGCTGCGGTCGAGGAAGAGCTTTTCGATCGCTTGACCAACCGCGTGAAGCAGGCGGCCCATACCGAATGGGCGGAAGACGAGATGCTCGGGCTCGACGAAGGCGAGCAGCGCCGCCTGTTCAACGAATACGGCGACCCTTTGTCCGACGAGGAAACGGCATCGCGCATCCGCATCTACCTGGACGACCTGCATGCCGATGCCTTCAAGACGCTCGAGACCTTCGGATGGCTCAACGTGGACCGCGTCGCGCGCCGCCTGATCGGCCGCGATAATCTGACCACGGCGGAATGGCTCTACCTTAAGACGGCCATCACGGGCATGGGGGATCCTTGGGCGCGCTACGTCATGGTGGACGAGGTGCAGGACTATACATCGGCCCAGCTCGCAGTCTTGGCGCGGTACTTCCGCTCGGCGCACTTCATGCTGCTGGGCGACGAGAATCAGGCCGTCGTCGCGCATACCGCGACCTACGGCGAGATCCGCCGCCTGTTCACGCGTGCGTTCGGGTCGGCGGATGAATGCCGGCTCATGACGAGCTATCGCTCGTCTCCCGAGATCACGGCCCTGTTCGCAGGTCTTCTGGATGCAGACGCGCGCATCGAGGTCAATTCCGTGCAGCCCGAAGGCATGGCGCCCGCGTTCGTGGAGGCGGCATCCGATGAAGCGTATGCGCAGGCCCTTTGCGAGGCGGTTCGCGATGCGCGGTCGGGCGACGGGCTCGTGGCGCTCGTGGCCCGGTCGAAGCAGGAGCTGAAGCGAATCGAGCGCATCCTGGGCGAGGACGCGCCTCGCGTCATGCGCGGCGACGAGCCCCTTCCCGAATCCGGCATGGTCGCGCTCGAGGTCTCCCTTGCGAAGGGGCTCGAATTCGACCACGTCGTCATTCCCGACGCATCGTCTTCGGCCTATCCGCCCGACGACGATATCGCGCGCCGCTGCCTCTATGTCGCCCTGTCGCGCGCGACGCGCCGCCTGACGGTCCTTTCGAAGGGTCCGGCGACCCCGCTTCTCTCGGGTCTGGCGTGATTCAGGATGTTTTCAGACGGGCAGATGGGCGCCCGTCTTCGGCGTTACAATATCCTATCGACCGAAACGCATGCGAGCCGGCTTTCACGAGGCCGTGCGCCGACGCACGTCGTCGCTTCTCGCATCGAGCCCATCGGGGCGTATTGATCCGAGCGCGTCCGCGATCGCGGAGGCGCCTGAAGGAGGAACCGTAAGATGTGCGGCATCGTTGGATACACCGGCACCTCGCAGGCCACAGATATCCTGATCGACGGCCTGAAGCGCATGGAATACCGCGGCTACGATTCCGCAGGCATCGCGGTGCAGACGGATGCGGGTCTCGTGGTCAGACGCAAGGTGGGGAAGGTATCCGGCCTTGAAGCCATCGTCGCGTCCGAGCATATCGAAGGCACCTGCGGCATCGGGCATACGCGCTGGGCGACCCACGGCCGCCCGAGCGAGCGCAACGCGCATCCCCATACCGACTGCTCGGGACGCTTCGCCGTCGTCCATAACGGCATCATCGAAAACTTCGCCGCGCTGAAGGAAGAGCTTGCCGCGCGCGGGCACGAGTTCAGAAGCGACACCGACACCGAGGTCATCGCGCACCTGATCGAAGAGGCATACGAAGGCGATCTGCTCGATGCCGTGCGCATGGCCGCGCGCAGGCTCGTCGGCGCGTACGGCCTGGCCGTCACCTGCACGTTCGAGCCCGGCGTCATCGTGGCCGCGCGCAAGGATTCTCCGGTCATCATCGGCGCCGGCGAGACGGGCGCGATCGTGGCGAGCGATATCGTGGCCATCGTGGACGAGACGCGCGATGCCGTCGTCTTGGAGAACGATACCTTCGCGCGCATGGCCTGCGCGGACGGAGAGGTTTCAATCTCCTATCGCGACTTCGACGGCGAGGCGATCGAACCCGAGGTCATGCATGTCGACTGGGATATCTCGGCCGCCGAGCGCGGCGGGTACCCCGACTTCATGATGAAGGAGATCTTCGAGCAGCCGCGCACCATCCGCGACACCCTTGCGGGGCGCATGGTGAACGGCCATCTGAAGTTCGACGAGCTCACGCTCAACTTCGAAGAGCTCGCGGCCATCGATCGCGTCTACATCATCGCATGCGGCACCAGCTACCATGCCGGCCTCGTCGCGAAGAACCTGATAGAAGGCTGGAGCCGTATTCCGTGCGAAGTCGAGGTGGCGAGCGAATTCCGCTACCGCAACCCGATCGTCACGCCGTCCACGCTGGTCGTGGCCGTATCCCAGTCCGGCGAGACGGCCGATACGCTCGCCGCCATCCGCGACGCGCGCATCCGCGGCGCGAAGGTGTTCGGCATCACGAACGTCGTGGGCAGCCCGATCGCCCGCGAAAGCGACGGCGTCATCTACATCAAGGCGAACAAGGAAATCGCCGTGGCCGCCACCAAGAGCTTCCTCGGCCAGGTCGTCGCGCTGACGCTTCTGTCCATGCTGCTCGGCCAGGTGCGCGGGCTTCTGACGACCAAGCAGATCCGCATGCTCTTCCGCGAGCTCGCCGACACGGCGCTGCAGGTGGAAGAGATCCTGTCCGACCTCGCGCCCATCGACGAGGCGGCCGAGGCCTGCAAGGACGCGACGAGCGCCCTGTTCGTCGGGCGCGGCATCGGAGCCACGATCTGCTACGAAGGCGCCCTCAAGCTCAAGGAGGTCAGCTACCTGCACGCGGAGGCCTATGCCGCCGGCGAGATGAAGCATGGGCCGATCGCCCTGCTCGACGAGGGGTTCCCCGTCATCGCGGTGGCGACGCAGAGCCCCACGTACGACAAGGTGGTTTCCAATATCCAGGAATGCAAGGCCCGCGGCGCGCGCATCGTCGTCGTGGCCACCGAAGGCGACGAGGACATCAAGGAACACGCCGATTACGTGATCTATGTGCCGAAGGTGCGCGACTGCTTCAGCGCCGTCACGGTCAGCGTGCCGCTGCAGCTCTTCGCCCGCGCTATCGCCATCAAACGTGGCTGCGACGTTGATCAGCCTCGCAACCTGGCCAAATCGGTTACGGTTGAATAGGGGCGCGGCATGCCGGTCGGACTTGGGGTCGATATCGTCGAAATCGAGCGCATGGAGCGCGTCCTTGCGCGCACGTCGTCGTTCGTCTCGAAGGTCTTCACCGACGAGGAGCGTGCGTATTGCGAATCCAAGGGCAATGCCGCCGCACGGTTCGCCGCCCGCTTCGCGGCGAAGGAAGCGGTGTGCAAGGCGCTTGGAACAGGCATTCTGGCCTGCGGCATCGGCATGAAGGACGTCGAGGTCTCGCACGACCGGCGCGGCAAGCCCGTCGCGGTGCTGCATGGGCGGGCGGCCGAGCTCGCCCGGGAGCAGGGCATCACGGATATCCCCCTTTCGATTTCATACACGCATGCGGTCGTCGTCGCGAACGCGGTCGCCATCACGAAGGCGGCGGAAGAGGACAAGGAACGTCGGCGCGATGTGAAGGCCGAGCTCGCAAGCCGATTCAAGGAAGCGCGCAGCATGCTCGACGAGCTCGGCTCGGAAACCGCGGAAGCCATCGAAGGATGTGATCGGGCGTGACGTTGCTGGACGACATCCGTCCTGCGCGCGGGAGTTCCTGCGTGGTGCCGCCCGAAACGGTGGCCGACCTCGTGCCTCGGATACCTGCCGATGCCCATAAGTATTCGCGCGGCGTGTGCGAGCTGTATGTCGGAAGCAAGGACTATCCTGGCGCGGCGGTGCTTTCCTCCTGTGCCGCCAATAAGCTGGCCTGCGGATACGTTATCGCGTACACGACATCGAGGGCGCGGGCGGCCCTGCGGGCGCAGAGCCCCTCGATCGTGGTGCGCGACCATGCGTCGTTCGCCGAGGCACGGCATGAGGATGGGCCGCGTCGCCCGCGCGCGGTGGTCGTCGGATGCGGATTTCCCTCTTCGACGGCGCGCGACGGCCTCTTGCGCGAGCTGAGCCGTGCGTGCGCCCAAGGGGTCCCTTCGGTTTCCGAAAGGCCCGCCGCGGCATGTTCGCCCGAGAGCATCGCACGCGTGCTGGAACGTTCCGACTGTCCGGTGCTTCTGGACGGCGGCGCCCTGGATGCCATGGGATCGGGCGACGTGCGTGCGCTGCTCGGAAAGCGCACCGGCCGCACGACCGCCGTCATCACGCCGCATCTGGGCGAGGCGGCGCGCATCGCCCAGGCGATGCGTCTAGACGGGGATCTCGCGCCCGTGGCGCTTTCCCAGGCCATCGCCGAAGCGACTTCGACGATCTGCATGCTGAAGGGATCCGATGTCTGGATTTCGACGCCCGAGGGTTCGACCTATATCGTGGATGCGGGCACCTGGGCGCTTGCGAAGGCGGGCACCGGAGATGTGCTCGCCGGCGCCGTCGGGTCTCTGCTTGCGTACGGCATGATGCCGCTCGAAGCGGCCGTGCTCGGCGCGCACATCCATGCGTGCGCGGGACGGATGGCGGGAGAAGGCCTGGCCTTCGGGCCGACGGCCGAAGATGTGCTCGACCGCTTGCCGCAGGCTGCGGGCCGATTCATGAGGAGAACGTCATGAGCGATATCAAAGTCACGCTTCTGGATTCTCGCGACGAGTTCCTGCCGGGGCGCAGCGGCGGGCCCGTGAACGCACCGCTTCTCATCTCGGGCATCGTCTTGGTCCTGCTCGGCATCGCGAGCGTTCTCAATCCGGAAACGTTCTTGGCGGGCCTGTCGTACGCGGCGGGCGTCGGGTTCCTGTTCGTCGGCGCCGTCATGCTCGTCTCGTATCTGCGCGTGCGGGGAACGCTGCAGGAAAAAGGCGGGATATCCCTGTTCACGACCATTGCGGTGCTCGTTTTCGGCATCGTGCTCTGCGCGCATCCGCTCATCGGCGTGACGATCGCCGCGTGGATCGTCGGCCTCGGGCTCGTCGTATTCGGCCTGGTGCAGATGTTCGTCGGCGTGCAGCTTCGTTCTTTCGGCGGCATCATGTGCGTCGTCGAGCTCGCGTCGGGCGTCTTCGAGATCGTTCTGGGCGGAGCCATGTGCATCTGGCCTGGCAGCTTGGGGCTCATCATCGGGCTCGTCGGCATCGTCTACGGAATCTCGCTCATCGCGTTCAGCCTGCCTATCGGCATCGATCACACCAACCGGCTCTGGTAGCCCTCAAACGGAGGATTTCTTCAATCATGGATCAGGACAGCCTTTTCGGGTCGGACGGCCAGGCTCTGGACGCCGACGGGACCCGTGCGCGCGTTCGGGCGCTTCGCAAGGAAATCGAGCACCACACGTATCTCTATTACGCGAAGGATGCGCCGGAAATCTCCGATGCGGCGTTCGATTCGCTGATGCGCGAACTGCGCGAACTCGAGCAGGCCCATCCTGAGCTCATCGATCCGACCAGCCCGACGCAGCGCGTCGGCGGGTACGTGGGCGAGCAGTTCTCGCCCGTGCGCCATGCGGTGCGCATGTATTCGCTGGACAACGCCATGGGCTTGGAAGAGCTCGACGAATGGCTCGCGCGCACCGTGGAAGCCATCGGGCATCCGGTGCCGTTCTGCTGCGAGCTTAAGATCGACGGCTCGTCCATCGCGCTCACGTACGAGGCGGGCGTGCTGACGAAGGCTGCGACGCGCGGCGACGGCACCACGGGCGAAGATGTCACCGTCAATATGCGCACGGTGCGCGACATACCGTTGCGCCTGCGCGATGCGGGCATCGAGGGACTTGTCGATCCCGATGCGAGCATCGAGGTCCGCGGCGAGGTCTACATGCCGAAACGGAGCTTCGAGTCGCTGAACGCGGCCGCAGCCGCGCAGGGCAGGCAAGGGTTCGCCAATCCACGCAACGCCGCCGCCGGTTCGCTTCGCCAGAAGGATCCGACCGTCACGCAAGGGCGCGACCTCTCCACGTTCCTATACGCCATCGCCGACGACGCTCCGGTGCGCGCCGAATCGCAGTGGGATCTGCTGAAATGGCTCGGCGACTGCGGTTTCCACGTGAATCCCGACGTCAAGCGCTGCGACACGCCCGAAGAGGTGCATCGCTTCTGCGAAGAGGTGGCCGACCGGCGCGACTCGCTTCCGTACGGCATCGACGGCGTGGTGGTGAAGGTGGACTCGTTCGCGATCCAGCGCGAGATGGGCTTCACGGCCCGCGCGCCGCGGTGGGCCATCGCCTACAAGTTCCCGCCCGAAGAGAAGACTACGGTGCTGCGCGACATATCGGTCCAGGTCGGACGCACAGGAGCCATCACGCCGGTGGCCGAGCTCGATCCGGTGCGCGTGGACGGTTCCGTAGTTGCGCGTGCGACGCTGCATAACCTCGACGAGGTGCACCGCAAAGACGTGCGCGTCGGCGACACGATCATCGTGCGCAAGGCCGGGGACGTGATTCCCGAGGTTCTGGGCCCGGTGCTTTCGCTGCGTCCGGAAGGCGCGATTCCTTGGGAAATGCCTGCGATGTGTCCGAGCTGCGGAAGCCCGCTCGTGCGCGAGGACGGAGAGGCTGCGTTCCGGTGCGTTTCCATCGACTGTCCTGCTCAGGCGACGGAACGCCTCATCCATTGGGCGAGCCGCGGCGCCATGGATATCGACGGCATGGGCGAGGAGATCGTCGCGCGCCTGGTGGAGTCGGGGCGCTTGACCGACGTTGCGGATTACTACAACCTTTCGGAATACGACCTGGCCACGCTTGAGACGGGGCGCACCAACAAGGAGGGCGAACCCGTTCATCTGGGATCGACCATCGCCGCCAAGCTGATCGCGTCGATCGAGGCATCCAAGGCGCGACCGTTCGGACGCGTGCTGTTCGGCCTGGGCATTCGTCATGTCGGCAAGACCACGGGCGCGCAGATCGCCGCCGCGTATCCTTCGATGGACGCGCTCATGCAGGCATCCGAGGAAGACCTGGCGGCCATCGACGGCGTCGGAGGCATCATCGCCAAGAGCATCCGCGCGTTCTTGGAGACGCCCGACAACCGCGAAGTCATTCATCGGCTGGGGATGCTCGGCGTCCGCATGGAAGACGTGCGGACTGAGGGCGAGGATGTGCCCCAGACGCTTGCGGGCATCACGTTCGTACTGACGGGGTCGCTCGTCGAAAGCGGCATGACGCGCGATGAGGCGGGCTCGCGGCTGAAGGCCATGGGCGCCAAGGTGTCGGGCAGCGTGTCGAAGAAGACGGGGTACGTGATCGCGGGCGAAGCCGCCGGCAGCAAGTACGACAAGGCCGTTGCGCTGGGCGTTCCGGTGCTTTCCGAAGCGGATCTGCTGCGGCTGCTGGAGGCCGGATCGCTCGAGGCGGCGGGCATCGCCTAAAGGCGGAGCGCTGCGGCACGAAATGGCGAAACCCTCTCTACGTGCGATATACTGCCGACTGATTCACGATTCGGGATGGGCCGCCGTCGATGACGGCGGATACGAGGAGATGCGCTGACGATGGAAGACAGGCTGAGCGAATACGACGAGAAGGTGCTGCGTCGCTTGATTCAGATCGAGACGGCGAACAGGGCCGAGGAAAAGAAGAGCCCGCTTGCCTTCGTGAAGCGCGACACGGCGGCCGGCGCATCTATGCGGCGTCTTGACCAGCTTGGATATGTCGGTGCTGCATATCGGGACGGCAATCCGCTTGTCGTCGAGGTGCTGGGGCGTGGGTATTCCTATATCGCCATGATCGATGCGGAGATCGCCGACATCGAACGTGCGGAACGCTATCGCAGGGAAGACCACCAGCATGACGTCTTCATCTCATGCGTGACCGCGGGCATCGGCGTGATCGGCGTAATCTTCGGCTTCCTGCTCGGGCACGTGCTGTAATACCGGGATCTACATCACGAGGTCGGCGATGACCTTGATGAAGAGCAGCGAGATGACGACGATGATGATGGGCCGCACGATCTTCGTGCCGCCCTTCAGGACCAGGCCGGCTCCGATGTAGTTGCCGATGATGCTGAATGCCGCGGCGATAAGTCCGAGTCCGATCCAGACGACGCCGGCATGCAGGAACGTGATGAGCGCGGCGACGTTCGACGCCAGGTTCGCGATTTTAGTCTCTCCCGATGCTTCTTTGATTCCGAGCTTTCCGAACACGACGAATGCAAGCAGCATGAACGTTCCCGTTCCGGGCCCGTAGAAGCCGTCGTAAACGCCGACGGTGAGCGAAATAGCCAGGATGATGGCGAGGCGGCGACGCAACGGTACGTCTTCGGCCTTGGATGCTCCCAGGTCAGGCTTGCGCAGGACCGCGATGGCCACAAGGGGCAGCGATACGATGAGGACGATTTGGAAGATGCCGTCGGGCGTGAGCAGCGCCAGGCGCGCTCCGATGGCCGAGCCGGCGAGCGCGCCGATGACGGCGGGAATCGCCGGTTTCAGCTTGACGAAGCCTCCGCGCATGAAGCGAAATGTCGCGGCCGCCGTGCCGACCGTGCTCGAGAGCTTGTTCGTGGCGATCGCTGTGTGGGCGGGCAAGCCCGCGAGCAGGTACGCGGTGAGGGAGACGAGTCCTCCGCCGCCAGCGATGGCATCGACGACGCCCGCAAGGAATACGAGCGGGCAGACTATGATGAGCGTGATTGGGTCCATGGAGGCCTAACGGTCGGTGGCGTGCGTCGAGCGAATCGAGGGGCGGTGCCGGACGGGTCGGACCGCATGCGTTGCCGTCGGGCATCGAAGCAAGCGCGTGCGAGCGTTGGCTGCCGTGGCAGCCCGGCGCACAGCATTGCTGCCGCGATGCGGTGGACGGCCTCGAACGGCGTCGTTGCGACGGGCGCCCTGCGAAGGCAAGCGTTGATTATAAGGCAAGACGGCTGCGCTGCAGTTGCAAGGCGGCTGTGTGACAGTTGCGAGAGAGCTGCAAGAGATGGCTGCGCGGGGCAGTTGCGAGAGAGCTGCGGGAACGCTGCGCGAGGGGGCTGCGTGACAGTTGCGTGAGAGTTGCGTGAGATAGCTGCGAGAGATGGCTGTGCGGGGCAGCTGCGAGAACGCTGCGCGAAGCGGCTGCCTTCGTGGCGGAACGTATGGTCTGCTCCATCGGTCCATCCCCCAATCGATTCTTGCGCGCGAAAATTCGCACAAGCTCGTATGATAGGCGTTGGGTTCGTGCGATTCCGATCGAAGGGGGACCAATGTTGGATTCAAAGTCGTTCCGCGCTATGAGCTGCGGCGTGTATGTGATTGCCGCACAAAATGAAGACACGAAAGCGGGATGCATCGTCAATACGTTAACGCAGGTCACATCGAAGCCCGCACGTGTGATCGTTGCGATCAACAAGGATAACTTCACGACGGGCGTCGTGCTTTCGTCCGGCCGTTTCGAAGCTTCGGTGCTTGCAGAGTCCGCTCCTATGGAGCTCATCGGACGTTTTGGATTCCGCTCGAGCGCCGACGCCGATAAATTCTCCGATACCGAAATCCGTATAGACGAGGCGGGCGTTCCGTATGTGGCCGAACATGTCGTGTCCCATATGGGCGTGCGCGTGCTGTCTTCCGAGGATGTCGGGTCGCATATGCTGATCGTCGGTGAGGTCGAGGAGGCGGATGTCCTATCGACTGAGGAACCGATGACGTATGCATATTATCACCAGGTCAAAGGTGGAAAGACACCTCCGAAGGCCTCGTCGTACGAAGCGCCTGATATTGCGGACGATGCGAACGGGTCCGATGCCTCTCAGCCGAGCGATGCGGGCGTCGGGTCGGGTTCGACTCCTCGTTATGGATGGCAGTGCCAGGTGTGCGGGTACATCGTCGAAATCGATGAGCTTCCCGATGATTTCGTCTGTCCTATCTGCGGCGTCGGGAAAGAGAACTTCGTTCGCGTCGAGCTGTGATCGGGGTGTCGGGCTTCTGCTCATGCAGGAGTTCAGATTCGGTTGCCCGTTCAGCGCGATGGGAGCCGCCATGTTCGGCGGTTTGTTCAGTGTGTGCGGGAGAGAGAGGGGGGGTATAGCCCCTTTTCGACCATCGAATTCGATGCCGATGACAAAAAATCGCTGTTTAGAGAATTCCGAGCATCGTTTCTGTTGTACTCACAACGAAACTGCCCTTAATCAAGCGTCATTTCGTTGTAATAACAACTTATGTACCGAAAAAATACCCCTATAGGGTATACTAAGCTTCGATTTTTTGGCATTGGGAAAGGGTTTGACTTACGGCCTTCGGCGCATGACCGCACGCGACTCGCACGACCCACGCACGACCGTACACGGCCCGTACGGCCTGCGCGGTCGCACAGGGCCCACGCAGCCCGTACGACCTGCATGACCCGCACGACCGCATGCACGACCGGACGTTCGACCTGGCATTCCAAAGGCCGTGGCCCGTATACAACTCTCACGACCCGCGCGGTCGTACACAGCCCGCACGACCCACACGACCCACACGACCCACACGACCCGCACGATCGCATGCAGCCTGCGCGCTCCGCACGTCTGCATGCTTCACACGCCTGCGCGCGACCCGTCCATCGTTTGCACTGAAAATCGACCCTCGTAAGCGCCGTTCGCCGGTTTCAGGATCGTCGAATCGCGAGGCCGTTTGCCTATCAAAACATCAGTCACATCTTTTAGATGCATAAAAATAAGCTGATATTCAGCAATTATGCATAACACAGAGATGATATGGCTAAATTGTGCATGAATTTCCAGATTAGAATTCTTACTTGCTCCATCGGCGTCGAACGGTTAGTGTACCTACCCATACAAAAAAGCGCTGTGCATGATGCACGTGGGTGCGACAGATGCTCCCTCCGCATGCGTCAGGCGCTTGGGCCAAAGGCGTGACCGCGCGCCAAGGAAGCCGTCAAAGAAGCCGTCTCATGCGGCGCATCGATCGAGAGGAGTTCGCACCCATGCCTATCGCATTCACGATGCCGATCTCCCTCCGACGCCAGGACCGACGAATCACGCTGCGACGCTCGCGTGTGCTGATGCATGGTCCGATAGGGTGCTAACACCCTTTTCTCTTCCATAGGACGTATGACAGCACCCGGCGTCGCCGGGCTTTTTCATATATACGCTCGCTTCGGGCGTATGGTCCGTTAAACCATCCCTCGCTTCGCTTCATCGGCGTTTTGCATGGCCGCAAGCCGCGCATCGACTGCTCGCATCGCTTCTGCCGCACATCGAACGCCTGCTGTTTTCCGATATCGCCGTGCGCCACAGCACCCGAAGAAAGGAACTTTCATGACTGCCGAAACCACCGCATCCGAAAAGCAGAAGGTCGTTCTCGCCTATTCCGGCGGTCTCGATACCTCCGTCGTCCTTAAGTGGCTTCAGGTCGAAAAAGGCCTTGATATCATTGCCATCTGCGGAAACGTAGGCCAAGACGAAGAGGATCTCGAGTACATCAAGCAGAAGGCCCTCGATATGGGCGCCATCGCGTCCGAAGCCATCGACATGCGCGAGGAATATGCGGACAAGTACTTGACCAAAGCGCTTGCGGCGAACGGCCTGTACGAGAACTCCTACCCGCTGCTGTCCGCGCTTTCCCGTCCGCTCATTTCGAAATACCTGGTGGAAGCCGCGCATACGTACGGCGCCGCCTTCGTCGCGCATGGCTGCACGGGGAAAGGGAACGACCAGGTGCGTTTCGAGACATCCATCAAGGCGCTCGATCCGAACCTGACGATCCTGGCTCCGGTGCGCGAGTGGAACCTGCATACCCGCGAGGATGAGATGGCCTGGGCCAAGGAGAACGGCGTGCCCGTGCCCGTCACTCCGGCATCCCCGTATTCCATCGACGACAATCTGTGGGGACGCGCGATCGAGTGCGGCGTTCTGGAAAACCCCTGGAACGAGCCTCCCGAGGATATTTGGCAGACCACGACCAATCCGGCCGATGCGCCCGACGAGCCCGAATATCTCGAGATCGGGTTCGAGGCCGGCGTTCCCTGCTCGCTGAACGGCGAGAGGATGGGCCTCCTCAAGTTGATCAATGAAGTCGATCATGCCGCCGGTACGCATGGCGTGGGCCGTTTGGATATGGTCGAGAATCGCCTTGTCGGCGTGAAGTCGCGTGAATGCTACGAGGTGCCTGCGGCAACGGTCCTCATCGCCGCCCATAAGGCGCTCGAATCGCTCTGCCTCGACCGCGAGACCGTGCATTTCAAACTCGGCGTCGAGCAGCAGTGGGCGACCTCCGTGTACTACGGCCTCTGGTTCTCGCCGCTCAAGCAGGCGCTCGATGCGTTCTGCGCAGAAACGCAGACGCACGTGACCGGCACCATCAAAGTCAAGCTCTTCAAGGGATCGTGCGTGGTCGTCGGCCGCCAGAGCCCCTATTCCCTCTATGATTACGGACTGGCAAGCTACGGCGAGGCCGATACGTTCGACCGCACGGCGGCCCGGGGCTTCATGTACCTGCACGGCCTTCCGACGACGGTCTGGGCGCAGAAGCAAGGCGCCAAGCAGGACTGACGCAGGTTTCTGCGCATCCGGAAGATAGAAAGGTTCATCCATGGCTCTTTGGTCAGGCAGGTTCGAGAAAGGCGTCAGCGCCTTCACGCAGGAGTTCGGCGCATCTCTTCCGACGGATACATCGATGTATGCCCAGGATATTCGCGGATCGCTGGCTCATGCGAAGATGCTCGCTGCACAAGGCGTCATCAGCGACGAGGACTATACGGCCATCGAGCGGGGGCTTTCGCATATCAAGAGCCAGATGGACGAAGGCGCCTTCGCATTCGACGTGAACGATGAAGACATCCATATGGCGGTCGAGGGACGGCTTATCTCCGACATCGGTTCGGCGGGCGCGCGCCTGCACACCGGCCGTTCCCGCAACGACCAGGTCGCGACCGATATACGTCTGTACGCCAAGGATGCCATAGCCGAATTGCTCGCGGTCAACTGCGAGCTTCGTCGGGCGTTTCTCGACAAGGCCGATGAATGCTTCAGCATCATCATGCCTGGCTATACACACCTTCAGCATGCGCAGCCGGTGCTTTTGAGCCACCACCTGCTTGCGTATGCGTGGATGTTCACGCGTGACTTCAAACGCCTGATGGATGCCTATAGCGCGGCGGACGCGAATCCCTTGGGGTCGGCGGCGCTTGCGGGCACCACGTATCCGCTCGACCGTCGGATGACGACCGAGCTGCTCGGTTTCGACCACGCCATTCCTAATTCGTTGGACGCGGTGTCCGATCGCGATTACCTGCTCGACCTGGACTATGCGTGCAGCGTGGCCATGATGCACCTCTCGCGCATCTGCGAGGAGATCGTGCTCTGGTCTTCGACCGAGTTCGGCTTCATCACGCTGTCCGATTCGTTCTCCACCGGGTCGTCCATCATGCCGCAGAAGAAGAATCCGGACTTCGCCGAGCTGACGCGGGGGAAGATGGGCCGCGTCGTGGGAGACCTGGTCGGACTTCTGGTCACGATGAAGTCGCTGCCTCTGGCCTACAACAAGGACCTGCAGGAGTGCAAGGAAGGTGCGATGGACGCGGCGAAGACGCTGCATGACTGCATGGTTATCGTCGAAGGCATGGTATCCACGATGACGGTGCACGAAGACGTCATGCGCGCAGGTGCGAGCAAAGGATTCACGGCGGCGACCGATGTGGCGGATTATCTGACCAAGAAGGGGATGCCGTTCCGTCAGGCGCATGAAACGGTCGGCGAACTCGTGCTGTATTGCGAAAAGAATGGAAAGGAATTGGCCGATCTTTCGATCGAGGAGCTGAAGGGCGCATCCGACCTGTTCGAAGAAGATATCGTCTCGGTACTGGACATCGACGCGATCGTGCGCGCGCGCACGACGTATGGCGGTACCGGGCATGACGCGGTGAAGGTTCAGATGGAAGAGGCAAAGGCTGCGCTCGAAGCCGATCGTAAAAGGATTCCTGCATAGGAGCGGGAAGCGGTCAGGATCGTCGGAGTCGGGCTTGACCCTGTATGCCGATGGAATCGCCGCTCGGGTATGCCGGATTAATTCATGCCGCTCACCTGGTCCTAGGCTTTGGCGGAATCGCCTCGGGACTCGAAGCTTTCGGGCAGGAAAAGGAAGCGGCCCGGGGTGTCCGAGCCGCTGTGCAGGGTCGTCGGAGACGCGCAGGGAATGCGCCATCCGACTGCAGGGAGGGAAGACGCCATCCGTTTGACGCCGACCTATGCAGGGATGAAGGAGAGGAGTCGGCAGGCGCCGCGCGGAGGCGGAGGGGTGGTCTCTGTGAAGGTTCTCGCTCGACGTTCCTTCCGATGCGTCTTTGACGCTCCATCAAGCTCATCGAGCATGCTCCGCATGATAGCGGGGCGTCCTTAAAATCACCTGAAAGTCTTGTGCAGGAATTTTGAGGATGCTTCCGCATTGACCCGTTTTGCCCGCATCGGTAGAATGTCCTCTTGCATTTATGCGAAATCGGGCCGTTAGCTCAGTTGGTAGAGCAGGGGACTTTTAATCCCAAGGTCCGGGGTTCGAGTCCCCGACGGCCCACCACGATGCATCTGCCCGAACCCGCAGGATGTCGAGCCTTGCGGATGCGCGCGCATCGGCTCGATCGGTTCTTTCTCTATTGGTCCATGGTGTAATGGCAGCACAAGGGTTTTTGGTGCCCTTGGTCTAGGTTCGAATCCTGGTGGACCAGCCATTCGACGACTTATGGGAATGCTCGCGTCGCGTAAAACTTCTATGGCGCGGCTGCATGCGTTCCGCTATAATTCTGCTCCGCGCTTGAAGCGCAGGATGCCGATGTGGCTCAGTTGGTAGAGCAACGCACTCGTAATGCGTAGGTCAGCGGTTCGAGTCCGCTCATCGGCTCCATCCGAATACGAAAGCCGGGGTTCGTTCGAGCCTCGGCTTTTTTATTGTTGACCGAGGTTGTATTCTCAGGGGAGCATCTCAAGGGCTTTTCGGTTGAGCTGTCTAAAAGGGCAAGACGAAAACTCTATGCGATCGAGGAATTGCTGCTGGTCGCCATGGTTGAGCCATCGATCTCGCATGCAACGAATTCGATGCGACACGGCATGACGCATGCGTGCGCATGTATCGAAAGGAAATCGGCATGAATCTGCAGGACATGAAGCAGCGTAGGAGCGTCAGGACGTTCGATGGCAAGGGGCTCGACCCGGAAATGCTCGCGGCGATGCGTGAATTCCTGGCCGATGTTCCGAATCCGTTCGGAATCGAAGTGACGTTCGACGTGCTCGATGCCGAGGAGCACGGCCTTACGAGCAAGGTCATCTCTGGTGCGGACTACTACGTTTGCGCGAAAGTTGCCCGCAAATCGCGTGCCGAACTGGCATTCGGCTATTCTTTCGAGAAATTCATGCTGCAGGCGCACTCGCTCGGATTAGGGACCGTATGTCTTGCCGGCACGCTTGATCGTCCTGCATTCGAGCGCGCCATGAACGTCGGGGAGGGCGAGTTCATGCCCTGCGTAAGCCCGCTGGGCCGCCCGGCGCGCAAACGTTCCCTTCGCGAGAAGGCAATGCGCGCGGCGGTTAAGGCGGACACGCGTCATGCATCCGAGAAACTGTTCTTTACGGGAGACTTCGCGCATCCCTTGAGCGAGTCTGAAGCAGGGATGTGGAGCATCCCGCTTGAGGCGGTCCGGTGTGCGCCGTCGGCGCGAAACGCGCAGCCGTGGCGTCTCGTGGTCGATGGCGACCAGGTGCATTTCTTCGAGGCCAGAAGCAAAGGGTTCGAGAGGGAGACGACCGGCGATGTGCAGAAGATCGATTTGGGCATCGCTGCATGCCATTTCGATATTGCTGCGGCGGAGGCAGGGATCGCCGGCGGCTTTCTCGAATCCGATCCCGGCATTCAGCGAGAAGGCACTGTCGAATACGTCTATACGTTCAAGAAAAGCTCGTAGGCGTTAAAGCCTCGTCGATGTCACGCAGTCGACTCCCGTTTCTAGGCAGGCTTCCTGGAGTTCCTTGTCAAGCGTGAAAAGCGTCGATCCCGTTCGCCGGGCAAGAACCAGATACAACATGTCATAAGCAGAATGGTTCAGGCGGACGGCTTCATTGAAGGCTTCGACGACGAGGTCATCCGAGGGATGGATCTCGTCGATGAGCGAAATCGCTTCGCTTAATCGAACCTGGGCGTCCTTTCTTTCCAACATGCCTGCTTGATGGTATTTCCAGAAGACGTTTGCGAGCTCTGAACGCACGAGGTCGGGCGCAATGGATTTCTCTCCTTCAAGCATGAACTCACGAAGCGCATCGCCTTCCCTAGAACCAAAAACGATCTGCGCGACTGCGCTGGCATCAAGGACGATCATGCACGTTCCTCTTCCGTCGATGAAACGACCTGATTCAAGGATGTACCAAGAATCTGTGTGTCGCGTTCTTCGCGCATACCTCGGATGATATCGACGGGACCGAGCGCGCCGTTTGGAAGGTCGAGCTTCGGAAGGGCATCTATTCTTCGGAAGATCTCTTGTCGTTTCGCGATGCGCGCCTCTCGTTTCTGAAGGGATTCGTCCTGTTGATAAGGGGAATGGGGCGTGACGCGATGCCGATGCATCTCGCCGCTGCCCTGAATCTCTTCTTCGCCACGATCCCGCAGCACTCGTTCTACACACATGATGGTCTGCTGAGCGATGCTGCGGTGTTCGTGTGCCGCGGTCGCTTTCAGTTTTTTGTACAAATCTTCGGGGAATTCCCTTACCTGCAAGGCTGGCATCCCGCACTCCGTTCTCCTGGCTATCATGCATGCATTATACATGCGTATAACATGCAATTCATAGTGTCATGTCAGATGGATGTTCGGAGGGGTGGCCGCACAAACTGCTGGTCGTGTAGTTTTGCCCGATGCGCGGACCGTCTTCCATCCTACATTTGGGAATCGGGTTCGGGACGGGAAGCGATCGGGTCGAGTCGAACTCATACTTACCGAACCACGTGGCCCGACCATGCATGTCTCGAGCCATTTTCTCCCATCACGCGTTCGCGTTGCGTGCCCGCCCTATCGCGACGGCCACAAGGAAGATCGCGAGCGCGAACAGCAGGGAGATTCCGCAGTCTCCCATGAGGGGAGCGATCGTCTGCATCGAAGCGGAATCCGCATGCGCCGCGCCTGTGATCATGCTGTTCGTCCAATACGATGGCGTGAAATGGGCGATTTTGACGACGGCGTCGGGCATGAATTCGAGAGAGATCCAAGCGCCGCCCAGAAACGAGAGCACCATGCCGAGGATATTGGCCACGGCGTTGACCGCGTTGTCCTTAAGCCCGGCTTGGCCGAGCAGGAACCCTATCGCAACGGCGCAGAGCGCATACGCGAGCATCGCGGCGCCGGCGACGACAAGCAGCGGCCAGGACGAGGCCTCCATGTCGCCTCCGAATACGGCAAGTCCGAGCAGGCAGATCCAGAACCATCCGATCAAGCCGATGAGCAGACAGGCCGAAAAGATCTGCGTGCTTCGGGAAAAGCTTGGGACGGGCGACCCGAGCGTACGCCCGCGAATCGCGCGGCGATTGAGCTTATCCATGAACATCGAAATGGCGACCACGATGAACGCGAACAGAGGATAGGTTGAAAACTGCAGGTAGATGGTCAGGCTGTTCGAAAGGGGCGTGGTGTCGGCGGGTACGAGCTCGGTCTCGGCGCGGTCGGCCATCGTATCGTCCGCGAGCGTCACGGCTTCCTCCACATCGTGCGCCGTCGTTCCCAGATACGTATAGACCTGGCCCAAGAACGAGGTCGTGCGCGTATTCATGAGCATAGCCGCGCCCGAACGATAGCTGACGACGGAATCGAGGCTGGGCGCATCCGTGCCGGATGCGACCGCCTCTTCGAAGTCGTGCTGGAATCCTTCAGGGATGACAAGGACGTATTGGATGCGGTCTTCGGCTGTGGCATCCTGCAGCGCGCGGGCGCTATCGTCGATCTCGGTCATTTCGCCGACCGTCGAAAGGTAGTCGGCGACCGCATGCGACAGCTGGCTGCCATCTCGATCCACGACCGCGACGACGGGCTTCGGATCTGTAACGGTCTCGGAATTCGATACGCCGTTCGCAAGGCCCATGAACAGGCCGAGCATGCTCAACAGGATCAGATAGACCAGCACGTAGGCTCTATGCGCGGCCACGATCCGCAGAGCGGTTCTAAAGATGCTCATAGCTCATCCTCCTCATGCGAGCCAGCGCGATGATCATGAAGATCGCGGCCATGCCGAGCATGGCGGCGCAATTCTGGGCGAAGGGGCCCAGCGTGTCGTAATACAGCAGGCTGAAGAACCCATGGGTCGATTCCCACAACGGATTCGCCCAGGACAGCACCGGAACCGTAGCTTCGACGAAATCGGCGAGTTTCTGCGCTGCCGTGCCGTAGAGCCCTGTGAACAGCGAAAGCAGGCAGGTGATTCCTGAAATCATGCCGGTCGTCATAGTGCGTATCGTGCCGAAGACGGCACCGGCTGCGCATGACATGAGACTCGATACTCCCAGAACGACGATGCAAAGCACCTGACGCGAACCGAAATCGACCCCGACGAAGAATTTCAGGAACAGAAATGCCGCAAGCAGGCATCCCATGATGCAGGCCCATGAAGCGGCAAGGCAGGATACGAGCATCTTCCAACGAGGCATGCCTGCCATGGTCTGCCGTGCGCCGAGCGCGGATGTATTGGCGCACAGGTTTCTGATGGCGATCATCGAGAAGGTCATGCCCATGCCGCAGGCGAAGGCGAGCAGGGAAAAGTAGTATCGCACAGACGCATCGACCTCCTGATGCGTGACCTGCGCCTTTTCGATGGCGATGCGGTCTTGGCGACTGGCCAGCCCATCTATGACCGACGACATGAATGCATCGGCATCAACGTCCGATCCCGTCTGCGTGAAGGACGCGAGCGTCGTCGGGTCGATGACGCCCTGCTCGATCGCCCAGGTCATGTCGCCTGAAAGAATGGCCCGATACTGAGCTCGCGTCTCAACGTATGCATCGAGCACCGCGCGCAGCACCATGATGGTGACCGAATCGTTCCCTTCGGCAGTCACGTGCAGGGTCGGGGTGTCGTCCTCGACATCGATATATCCGACGACGTCGCCGTTCTTCGCCGCCGCGCGCGCATCGTCGGCATTCGCGAAGAACGTGGGCTCGACGAGGCGCGTTTCGGCATCCTCGTCCGATATGCCTCTGATGCACGCATCGAATCCCGGCGCCGCATCGTAGGCGTCGTCCTGCACGATGCCGAACGGCTGGGCGGAGGGTTCGTAGCTGTCCTGCAGGTTCGAAAACATGGCCATGAATATAAGCGAGAGCACGATTATGAATCCGAGCGACCAGACCATGAGCACTTTGTCCCGCAGCATTCCTATGACCTGGTATTTGAATGTCGTCAGCATCGCTGCCCCCTACGCCTCGTCACGCAGGGCGCGGCCGGTGATCTCGAGGAACACGTCGTTCAGCGTGGGCGGCTCGGATGTCACGCGTCCGTACGGCGCATCGGCATCGGCCAGCACGGCCAGGACGTCGACGAGGTTATGGGCGCCCGACGAGCATTCAACGGTCGCGATGCCCCCATCGAACGCGACGCTGCGGACGCAGGCGAGCCCGCGCAGCCGTTCGAGCGCGGCATCTTCGAGCGTCGCGGCTTCGATCCTGATGCGCTCGCCCATGCCGATCATGCTCTTGAGCTCGTCGCTCGTTCCCTCTGCAACCTTCGTGCCATGGTCCATGATCATGATGCGCGAGCAGATCTGCTCGACTTCTTCCATGTAATGGCTGGTATAGACGATGGTTGCACCTTCTGCGTTCAGGCGCAGGATTCCCTCGAGGATGGAATTGCGGCTCTGGGGATCGACGGCGACGGTCGGCTCGTCCAAGAAGATGAGCTCGGGTTTGTGTGCGATGCCGCAGGCGATGTTCAATCGGCGCAGCAGCCCGCCCGAAAGCTTCTTCGGACGGAATTTCTCGAATTTCTCAAGTCCGACGAACGCGATGGCATCGTCGACCATTCGGCGTCGCTGCGCACGGTCGGAAACGTAGAGCGCGCAGAACGCATCGATGTTTTCACGTACGGTTAGTTCGTCGAATACGGCCACGTCCTGAGGAACGATGCCGATGCGACGCTTCGATTCGTAGTCCGTCGCGTTCATGCGGGTGCCGAACAGATCGATCTCGCCATGGTCGTAGCGCAGCAGCTGCAGGATGCAGTTGATCGTCGTGGTTTTCCCTGACCCGTTGGGGCCGAGGAGTCCGAAGATCTCACCTGGGTGGATGTCGAAGTTCAGATGATCGACGGCTGCGAGTTCTCCGTACCGTTTCACCAGGTTCCGCACCTGGACGATGCTGCGTTCCATACAGGGGCCTTTCTTCTCGATCGGTATCCTCATTCTCGACCAGAAGCATGGTGGGCGAAAGTGAGCGTCGTCATGAATGGACCCTGACGTTTGTCATGGATGCCCGGCCGAGCCTTTCGCATAGAATGGCCGGTATGGAAAGAATCATCGACAAAGCCCTCGTTGCGGCGGTCTGTTTGGCGCTCTCGTTCGCATTCGCGTTCGCGCGCGGCGAACGCGGCCTGGCTGTCGTCTTCTTCGTGGCGGGAATCGGTTTCTCGGCGGTCTTCGAGCTCGCGTCCGCACGTGCGGGTTCGGCGGCGAAGGACGGCTCGGCGGTAGGGACGGCCTCCTCCGAGCTCACGGTCGCATGTGCGGGTTCGGATCGCCGCATCCTCACGGCATGGTGCGTGACCTCCGCCGTGGTTTTCGGAGCAGCGGAATCGGGTCTGGCCATGCTGCCTCTCGTAGCGTATGACGCGGCGAGGGCGGGCGATGCGTCGAAGACTTCGCATAGTGCGGTCGCGTCGGCGACCTGGATTCTTCCTCTCGCCGCATGGATGGCCACGCGGAGCATTTTCCTCTTCGAAGCGTTCTGCGTGGCCATCGCCTGTTTTGGCGCCGCCTTGGTCTCGCTTCGCACGACGAGGCTCCTCGATACCGAAGGCCGCATGCGAAACCTGCAGGACGATCTGCAGGACAGGTTGCTCGATCTTGATGCGAGGAATCATGAGCTGCAGGCGGCGCGCGGTTTCGAAGCGCGCGAAGTCGCCTTGGCCGAACGCACGCGCATCGCGCGGGACATCCATGACAAGGTGGGCCATCAGCTGACGCGGTTGTCGCTCCAGACGAAGGCATTGCAGGTGGTGCATGCGCCGGATGCGAGCGTGACGGCTGATTTCGGCCGTATCGCCGCGGGTCTTGACGACGCGCTCGATACCATGCGCAAGAGCGTGCATGACCTGGAAGACGACGGCGTGAGCCTTTCCGTGGAGCTGAATCGCCTCGCAGGGACTTCGGGCATTCCGAAGGTGCGTGTGGCATGCGTTCTGGATACAGAGCCGCCGGCGGCTGTGACGCGCTGCCTGGTTTCGGTCGCGCGTGAATCCCTGACCAATGCCGCACGGCATGCGCACGCGGCGCACGCGAGCGTCCGTGCGACCGAGTATCCTGCGTTCTGGCAGCTGGTCGTGCGCAACGACGGGGTTGTGCCCCGCGGTCCGGCGGAGGCCTTCCTTGAAGCCGAGCGCTCCGGCGGCATGGGGGTGCGAACGATGCGGGAAAGCGTGGCTTCCCATGGAGGCATTATAAGATTGACCTGCGGCGATGAGTTCGTGGTGTTCGTATCCATTCCGAAGGGGAAAGAATCGGACGCACCTGACGGCGGTGCGAGGGATGCGGCGGATAGAAGCGTACGGACGATGACCGAGGAGGTCGCTGAATGAAGCTCGTAATCGTGGACGACGATCCGATCGTACGTGAATCCCTGGGAATCATCCTGGACGCGCAGGCAGATATCGAGGTCGTCGCGTTTGGGTCGGACGGCGACGATGCGGTGCGCCTGTTCGAAGAGCATGCTCCCGATGTGCTGCTTTCCGATATACGCATGTCGGGTCGCGACGGGCTTTCCGCTGCCGAGGAGCTCTTGAGGCGCGATCCCGAGGCACGCGTCGTGTTCCTGACCACGTTTTCGGACGACGAATACATCGTGCGGGCGCTCAAGATGGGTGCGCGCGGGTACCTGATCAAACAGGACGTCGCGTCTATCGCCCCTGCGTTGCGCGCCGTGATGGCAGGCCAGAACGTGCTTGAAGGCGAGGTCTTGGAGCGGGCCGCGTTCATGGCGGGCTGCGTCGGGGGCTCACGTACCGACGAATCGGCGCTCGCCTCCCTGACCGAGCGTGAATGCGAAGTCGTCCGTGCGATCGCGGAAGGTCTGGATAACGCCGAAGCGGCTGATGCGCTCTGCATGTCCGAAGGCACGCTCCGCAACCACATCAGCTCGGTGCTCGCCAAGCTCGGTCTGCGTAATCGCACTCAGATCGCCGTGTTCTACTACCGCAGGTGCGCAGGCCGAGGATAGGGGGCCGGTCACGCTCGATGCGCCCAAGACCAGAGCGGCCAGGGCTCACGCGTCCTCGAGTCTTCATAGGCGATGATGCGGTCTTTCAGGATATCCGCCTCGTACTCGTATGAATCGCCGTAGTTCAGATCGTCTCCGAGGTGCAGCTTTTCGTTCGCGTCGGATTTCGTTCTCAGGTATGTTTCAAGCGCCTGAAGATCGGACAAGGTATCCGCATTGGTATGCATGCTCAGATACCACGCGTCGACGTTTTCGATAGCGCCGGATTCATATTGGGCCGCGTTATACCGGACGATCAGCTTGTCGATGTTCATGAAGTTGAAGCAGATCCAGAGGGCCAGGCCAGCGATCATGAAGATGCGGAAGAAGTTGGTCTTCGCATGGAACGTTTTGACGAGAAGCGCCGCGAGGAGCACGGCCGTGAACGCCATGCCGAGCAGTGTGAGCAGGCGCATCAGCGTGAGGCCGTATTCTTGGATATAGAGATTCATGCGCATCGCCGCCGAGGCGAGGATGACCGCGGTCATAAGCACGAGCGCGACGTTGCCAATCGTAAGGGCCGCGCGGGATCCGATGGACTGCGCATGTCCCGCGCCTTGCGCTGCAAGGAGCCCGATGCATGCATTGATGATGCCGACGGTGGCAAGCTGGAAGAATCCGGTGCGTGCGTACTCGGCATAGCCGCCGTACATATGGACGCTTTCCGTGCCGCCGAACAGGTAGATGAACTGCACCGCGACGAAGACGAGATACACGATATCGACGCTTATGAGGACGATGACCTGCGTCGCCGCCGGAATGCGGAGGGCGATGCGTCTGCTCGAGGCGTCGGGAAGGGCGTCTTCGCCCGCGCTTGCATGCGGGTTGGAGCGGGCGTGGGATGCAGCCCACAGCAGGCTGAACGCCAAAGGCGTCACGATGAGGACGATGGTCAGGTGCGTGACTATCCTGTCGAAGCGCAGGTGCGCGAGAAGATCGAATATGCGCGAGAAGATCTGCGAGAACATGGCATCGGCGCTGGCGAGCAGCGGGATGATGAGGATGACGAGCAGGCCGAGCGCGATGCCGATGCCTGCGGCCACGCCCTGCGGTCCGTGCACACGTCCGTCCTTGCCGCGGGATCGGTGCGCTAGGGCATTCAGAGGTCCGAGCAGATTCGAGAACAAGGCTACGAAGAAGAACCAGATGGAGGCTCCGACGGCTCGGCTGCTCGCCCAGCATCCTTCCCAAAGGTTCGCCACGAGGAAGACATCCAGGGTCAGCGTTCCGCCTAATATGAGGCAATTGAGGAAGCGAAGGTCGGGATTCGCGTACAGCGCAGGAATGAGAGCAAGAATCAGGCAGGTTACGGTAAGGGGTATGGTCACCCGATCGATACGCGCATGTTTACCCAAGATGGCGAACGCGCATGCCAGAACGGCGACGGTCATGATCGTGAGACCGACGCCCGGCAAGGAGCCGAATTCCATCGCGTCGTACGGATAGAAGATGAATGATGAAAGAACGGCCTGGCCGAAGGCGAGCAAAAGCGCAAGCCGGCTCTTCTTGTCGAAAGGGATGCTCTTCTTCGGTATCTTCACGGGAGCTTCGGGCGATGCGGGCGGGGTTGCCGATGGCATCGGCGATGCCGCGGCTTCGTTTGGCGGCTGGGGCAATGCGTGGTTTCGAGACATGATTCCTCCTTGCGCGCATGAACGCACGTTCTGCAACGGTTCTCTCTTGATACATCGGGCCGCGTTCGCCCGATGGGGGGTCTAGTCTTCGTCGGAGTAGGCGAGGATATCGCCTGGCTGGCAGTCGAGCGCACGGCAGAGCGCGTCGAGCGTGGTGAAGCGAATGGCCTTCGCCTTGCCGGTCTTGAGGTTCGAGAGGTTCGCGATGGTTATGTCCACCTGGTCGCTGAGTTCGGTCAGGGTCATGCGTTCGCGGCGGAGCACTTCATCGAGATTCACGTGGATTGCCATGGCCGCTCCGTTACACCGTGAGGTCGTTTTCGTCTTGGAGCTGCGCCGCCTTGCGCGTGAGGTGCGAAAGCGTGGCGGACACGATGGCGAGCGCGAAGCAGGCTATGGTGATGACGAGCGCGACGGCCAGGGCTCCAGATGTGAGCAGGCCGAGCGCTGCGATCACGATCATGGCCGCGAAGAACAGGATTCCCTCGGCAAGCGCGAAGAGGCTGACGAGCCGCAGGCGCGCGGCATTTTCCGTTGAAAATGACCTATTTCTGCCGATATCGGTGAAAAGGCGCCATGCGAGCACGCCGATGGCCAGCAGGGGAATGCAGCTTACGACGGCGAATGCCCACCCGAGAACGGTGCCGTGCGCGGCCAGGGCTTCGTCGGCCTTTATCGGGATGATGCCGAGGCAGAACCAGAGGCATCCGACGACGATGCTCGCGTCGAGGATCCTGAGGCAGAGGGAAAGTTCGCGTTGGTTCATAGGTGCTCCGTTCGTCGTTGGGCTTCATGATGGCGCTGGATTTATCGAAAGTCAATAAAAAATTATCGATAAACGATAATTAATGAAGAATCAGAAAGGAGCGTGGAGGGAAAAGCCGGGTTGAAGCCGGCATAGGCGTCGGTGCATGTTCGCTCGCCAGCGCTGCAGCTCCAACAACGCCGGCAGCCGCCATGGCGGATCCCTTCAAGAATCCGCATCATTCTCAACGGTTTGATGAGGGAATCATATATTCGCCCCGATGTTCCCCGCGGCGACGCATCCTGAAGTTTATCGTCGAAGAAACGATATGCCACTCAAGGAGACTCAGATGACGAACCCGACTGCTCGCGCGATGTCTCGTGCGGAATTTCTTGCGCTGATGGCCGGCACGGCCGTGCCGGCGGCCCTTGCTCTGTCCGGCTGCTCCCTTCCCGCGCCTTCAGATCCCCCTTCGGGGGATGGAAGAGGAATCTTCTCGCCCGAGCCGGCGCCTGTAGAACCTCTTGCTCCCGTGCGCGATGAAGTCGATATTCCCGGTGCGCTTGAAGATGTTCCGTCGTCGTATTTCGATCCTTCGAACGAGCCGGGAACGCTCGAGCGCTTCTACTACGACACGAACACCTACGACGACGAAGCGCGCGACATGGAGAAGTTCGCTATCGTCTACCTGCCCTACGGGTACGATCCTGACGATGCGGAGACGCGCTACAACGTGCTGTATCTCATGCATGGCGCGAGCGGAAGCGAAAGCTCCTACTTCGGCACGCCCGAGGAGCCGTACGGTGATAAGTTCCTGCTCGACAGCATGATCGCGCAGGGCGACATGAATCCTATGATCGTCGTATGCGTTTCGTACTATCCGGATAACATCGAACAGGATAACGACGACTACGATGCCGCGCTGACCAAGAGGTTCGGGTATGAATTGCGCGACCTGGTTCCCCAGTTCGAGACCCGATACAACACGTACCTGGAAAGCTCGGACGACGAGGACATCGTTGCGTCGCGCGGCCACCGCATCTTCGGCGGCTTCTCCATGGGCGCCGTGACCACGTGGTATCGCATGACCGACTCGATGGATTGGTTCGAATACTTCTTCCCGATGTCGGGGTCGCTCTTTTGGAGCTCCGAGATGTATACCGAGCGACGAAGCGCTGAATGGACTGCTGATTTCCTGGTCGATTCCATCGATGATCAGGGGTATGGGCTCGATGACTTCTTCGTCTTCACGACGACGGGATCGCTCGATTTCGCCCTCGGGGGCCTCGATCTTCAGGTGGGGAAGCTGCGGAAGCATCCGGATTTCTTCGTCTTCGATGACGATGCGGAAAACGCGACTCGGGTTGCGCCGAACGCGGCGTATCGCGTCGCGGCCGGATACTCGCACGATAGCGACGGGCGCGACACGTACATCTACAATTGCCTGCCCATCTTCAGCGAGCTGATGGGATGATTTCGGCCGCATGTCGGTATGATTGCTCATGCAGCCGGATTTTCCTTATTGCTTGCATCGATAAAGCCTAAGCAGCGTTGCTCCTGTTTACACCAAGGCTATGCATGAAGAAGGGGAGGATGGACGTCGTTGGCGTAACGTCCATCCTCCCCCCTGCGGCCGGCTCGCGCCGTGCCTTCGACGATGCGTTTTAGTGCAGAGCGTCGATGGGATTGAGCCGTGCGGCTCGATACGAGGGAACCAGCCCGAAGATCAGGCCGATCGCGATACTCGTGCCCGCCGCGATGACCACGATGCTCGGCGAGGGCGAGAAGGGCATGCCGGTCTTCGCCGCCGCCAACCCGAAGGCCAGGCCGCCCGCGATGCCGACCGTGCCGCCCATCAGGCTGATGATGAGCGCCTCGGTGAGGAACTGCCCCATGATGTCGATGCGGCGCGCTCCCAGCGCCTTCTTGATTCCGATTTCGCGCACGCGCTCGGCCACCGAAACCAGCATGACGTTCATGACGCCGATGCCGGCGACGATGAGCGAGATGCTCGCGATGCCGCCCAGAAGCGCGGTCATGGTCTCGTTGACCGATGACGTGGCGTTCAGAAGCTCGTCTTGGGTGTTGACCGTGTACGAGTTGACGTTGAGCTTCTTGTCCTTGGCGAAGTACGAGTTCATGTCGTCCTTCGCTGCATCCACCTGACCGTCCTGGGCCTTTGCATAGGCCTCGTTGAACGTCGGGGCGGCGCCGAGGTCGTTCACGACGCTTATGGGAAGCGCCACGAGATTGCCGGTATCCAGGCCCATGGACTCGCCTTTGGACTTGATGACACCCACGACGCTGTAGATATCGCCGTTGATCTTGAGGGTCTTGCCGACCGCCTCGGAGGTGCCTCCCAGCTCTTTCGCGATCTTCTCGCCTACGATGCAGACCTTGCTCTTGTTGTCGCGGTCGACGGCAGAGAGGTTGCGGCCTTCGGCAAGATCGAGGTTGCGGGCCTCGAGGTAGTTCTCGTCGGTGGCATTGACGCTCGCCTGCGTCAGCTTCCGATGGTTCACGGAAACGTCGGCATTGATGTTCTTGGACGGCGTCGCCGTGGCGATGTGCTCTTTCGCCCGGATGTTCTCGATGTCGCTGTAGGTCATGTCGCCGCCGCTATAGGTGAAAGCGGAGATGACGTTGCCGCCGAGCGATTGGATGCGTTCCGCGACCTGCTTGTTCGAGCCGTCGCCGATGCCTACGAGCACGATGACCGATGCGATGCCGATGATAAGGCCCAGCATGGTGAGGGCCGTGCGGAGCTTGTTGCGCATGACGTTCAGAAACGACTCGCGCAGCATCTGGATGAGCTTCATCGCCGGACCTCCTTCTCTTCATGCATATGGCCGTCTGAAATGGCGACCCTGCGTTTGGTCCTCTTGGCAAGGTCGGGGTTATGGGTGATGAATACGATCGTCTGACCGGCTTCGTTCGAGGTTTCGAGAAGCTGCATGATCTCTTCGCTCGTGTGGGAGTCCAGAGCGCCGGTCGGTTCGTCGGCGAGCAGGATCTCAGGTTCGCCCGCAAGCGCGCGGGCGATGGCCACGCGCTGCTGCTGGCCGCCCGAAAGCTGGGCTGGCAGGTGGTGCGAGCGGTTGCCCAGACCCACGCGTTCGAGCTGCGCGCGAGCGCGCTCCCCGGCCTCTTTGGGCTTGAGCCCGCGATAGAGCAGGGGAAGCCGCACGTTCTCGAAGGCATTCATCGTGGGCAGAAGGTTGAAGTCCTGGAACACGAAGCCGATCGTCCGGTTGCGGATGCGTGCCGCTTCCGAGTCGGACAGCGAGGTGGTGTCGCGTCCTGCGAGGTAGTAGCTCCCCTCGTCAGGCACGTCGAGAAGCCCGATGATGTTCATCAGCGTCGACTTGCCCGAGCCCGAAGCTCCGATGACCGAGACGAATTCGCCTTTGGCCACCTGGAAGTCCACCCCGTCGAGCGCATGCACGCGCTCTTCGCCCATGAGATAGGTTCTGCGGATGCCGCGCATGTCGATCATGAGCTTGTCGGATGCGGTCGTTTCGTTTCTAGGGGAATCCATGGGTCCCCCTAGTTGGTCGCGGCGGCGCCTGCGCCTGTGGTGGCCGCGTCCATGCCGTCGGCAGATCCGCCGGCTTCATTGAGGACGACCTTGTCGCCTTCCTTCACGTCGCCTGAGATCTCGACGATCTTGCCGTCGGACACGCCGGTGGTGACGTTCTTCTCGACGGTGGTGCCGTCTTCTTGCACGACCGAGACGGTAGAGCCTTTGTCGGTGGTCTTCACGGCGCTCACGGGAACGGTGAGGACGTCCTTCGCTTCGCCGGTCTTGATGCTCAGGTTCGCGGACATGCCGATGAGGATGTCGCCGTCTTCATTGGGGATGGAGACCGTGACCGTGTATTTGGAGCCGGACGCGTTGTAGCTGCCTACCTGGTTGATGGATTCGACCGTGCCCTTGACCACGTTGTTCTCGTCGCCTCCGATGGCGACGTCGACCTCCTGGCCTTCCTTGATCTTGGCGATGTCGGCTTCGCTGACCGCGATGTCGACGTTCATGGTGTCGACGCGGGTCACCTGCAGATAATGGTCGCTCGTGACGGCCTTCTTGCTCTTAGGCACGTTCTTCTCGGTGACGACCAGGTCGTACGGAGCTTTCAGGGGCTTGCCGTAGGTGTAGTCGACGAGTTCGTCGTCCTCTTCGACGCGCGTGTTCAGCTCAGGAACGAATTCCTTGAAGTAGCGCTTCTTGTCGAGTTCGAGCTTGGCGGTAGCGGAGCCTTTGATCTCGCCCGGGCCGGTGACCTTCGATTCGATGGTGCCCTTCTGCACCATCGCGGTGGTCTGCTGCATGGCGGCCTGCTCGTCAGGTTGCGGCTGGGTCTTGTCCATGAACGGCGTGGTTCCTCCTGCGAGCCCCCAGACGAGCACTCCCAGAACTGCAACCAGGGCGATGACGATGAGGGATTTCCCGATTGTCTTACTCATTCTTTCTTCCTTATCCGGGCAGGGGCCTAAGACGCCTGCGTGGTCGAGCCTGCGCTTGCGCCGGCCTCAGCGCCGCCGTTGCCGCCCTGATCGCCGTCATTCTTGACGATCTGGACGCCCTCGGGCGGGTTGTTGGGGTCGATCTCGAGGCTCTGCTGCGCCTGGGACTGGTCCTTGTTCGGGTCGACCGCCTGCTGGATGCCCGAGTTCTTCACGGCGAAGAGCGCACCGGCCACGGCGATGGCGGCGATGAGGGCGATCACGATCCACTTGAACGATGACTTCTTGGTATTCATAATGTGCTCCTTTTCCTTATCGTTCATAACGAAGCTGTCTTGCATGGCTAGGAGATTGTAGGGAAGGCATCCTTAAAGCTTCCTTAAACCGTCCGTGCGTGAGCGGGAGCCGTGCGATCGGGCCCGATCCGCGCATGTCCGAGGAGGGTTCGCTCGTTCATGCGCAGAGGCGCCGGTTCCGATGGGGCCGTGGGCATTCCGAACGCGATCGGTTCGCGCGCGCATGGAAGCCGCAGCGTGATGCTATAGTCGAATCGAATATGCCGACGCTTGAGCGAAGGAACGCGATGGACATTCTTATAGTCGAAGACAACCGCCGGCTGTCCGACGCCATGAGGCAGGCGATCGAGCCTGCATACGGAGTTCAGCAGGCCTTTGATGGCGACGAGGGGTACTTTTACGCCAAAGACGGAATCTACGACCTTATCGTGCTCGATCTCATGTTGCCGGGAATGAGCGGCTACGACGTGCTTGAGAAGCTGCGCGCCGACAAGGTGACCACTCCCGTGCTCATACTGACGGCCATGCGCGGCGTCGACGAGAGGATCCGGGGCCTGCGTGCGGGTGCCGACGACTATTTGACGAAACCGTTCGCGAAAGACGAGCTGCTTCTGCGCATCGAGGCCATCCTGAGGCGCTGCACGGATTCGTTCGAGCGCAAGGAATTCTCGTTCAAGGACCTGGTGCTGTATCCCGATATGCATGCCGCCTACGTGGGAGGCGCCGAGGTCAAGCTCAAGGGTCGTCAATACGACGTGCTCGAGTTCCTGGTGAGCCGCAAAGGCCAGCTCGTGTCGAAAAGCCAGATATTCGATCGAGTCTGGGGCTTCATGTCGGATACGTCGACGAACGTGGTCGAAGTGTACGTGAGCGCCGTCCGAAAGCAGCTCAAGCCGTTCGGATACGATGTCTATCTGCAAACCGTTCGCGGTGCCGGATATCTGTTCGGGGAAGGCGGCGCGTGATGGCGACGCGTGCCGAACAACGGTATTTGAACAGGGAGCTCGTTCGGAGCACCGTCATATTCTTCGTCGTGCTCGCCTGCCTGCTGCTCGTTCTCGGCTTCTTCATCTATCGCCAGGTGAGCACCAACCTTTTCCAAGGTATCGACGAACAGCTTCAGCTGGCCCAGCTTTCGTTCGAGAAGGATGAGCCGTGGGAAGGGGCCGATCCTGCGGGAGTTGCGTCCGACGGCGCGTCGAAGGGGAATGACAGCTTCGACGTCGGTCTCGGCGGGTTCTCCGGAGACCTCTTCGCGGCCATGGAGCGGAATGTGGGAGAGAACCCCCAGCTCATATTCGTTATTCGGTCGCTCGACGGCTCCATTCAGAGCGGCATCGCCCTGTACGAGGTCGAGCCGGACTACCTCGATGACATTCCGTTCGACAAGAAGGATCTCGACGCGCCGCGCTTGCGCATCTGCAACGGCCACAACCTTCGCACGGTCACGTCGGTCGTCCAGAACGACGATGGCGTGACGGTCGGATACATCCAGGTCATTGCCAATGTTGATTCGGAAATGGGCATTCTCGACACCTTCACCAAGACGATGGCCGTCGGGTTTGCGATCGCGCTCGTCCTGGCCGCCGCTGCAAGCTATCTGCTTTCGCGTCGCATGATCAGGCCGATCGCCCGATCTTGGCGCAAGCAGTCCGAGTTCGTCCAGAACGCGTCGCACGAGCTGCGGACGCCGCTTTCGGTCATCAAGACGACCCAGGAGCTTTTGCTCGAGCATCCGAACGACCGCATCATCGATCATTTCGAGGGCATTGCCGCGACGATAGACGAATCCGATCGCCTTGCGCGCCTCGCGGGAGACCTGCTTGCGCTCACCGCGCTCGATGCGGGCGATGCGGAGCTTGAGAAGGAACGCCTTTCACTCGACGAGCTTGCGGAGGCCATGGCTTCGACGTATCGAGAGTATGCCGAGCTCAAAGGGCGGAAGATCGACGTGAGCGCGGAGAGCGGGGCCGTGGTGTCGGGAGATTGCGCCAAGCTTCGCCAGCTGCTTGCGATCGTGCTCGATAACGCGATCAAATATACCGAAGAAGGGGATTCCATCAAGGTCGAGACCGCGCTTGAGGGCCATCGCGCGCATATTCGCGTGTCCGATACGGGAATCGGCGTATCGTCCGAAGACGTCGAACGGGCCTTCGACCGCTTCTATCGGGCCGATAAGGCACGCGAGGCTGGCGGCGGACGCGGACTGGGGCTTGCCATCGCCAAGGCGATCGTAGACGCGCATGGCGGCGCCATCGGCATGGTTCCCAACCCTGCAGGCGAAGGCACTTTGGTGGAAATAGTCCTTCCGACGGAATAGACGGGCGTCGGCCAAGGGATATGCCGCCGGATCTTCGCGTGGAAGCGAGGATGCCGGCGCACCTACGTCGAAAAACTATCGGATCGGTCGAGAATTTCATTGCCAGGCGCCTCTGATTAGCCGAAAATGATTTCTAGGTATGTACAGCCCGCCTTGGAGTAAATCTCGGCGGCTCTTCTGCGTTCGCAGGGAGGAACACAATGCATCAGAACCGTACGACGGGCGGGGCCTCCGCCGCCGCCCGGCCCGCATTGCGCACGCGCGCGTTCCGCGCGGGCATGGCGGGCATCCTCGCCTTCGCGCTGAGCGGCTTCACGCCGCAGGCGCTCTCGTGGGCCGACGATCCCGAGGGCGCGCAGGGCGCCGCCCAGGCGGCCGCGACCGCCGCCCCCGCGGAC